>ERZ650311.30-NODE-30-length-88577-cov-15.296683_pt1 | contig 88577 bp, 78 predicted proteins | sample MGYA00376247_ERZ650311 | MGnify/ENA primary metagenome ERZ650311 (study PRJEB26733, sample SAMN07839324) | wastewater metagenome | biome: small river; feature: stream; material: water | place: USA: North Carolina | collected 2016-07-28 ... | reverse complement strand
CTCTACGGGTGGATGATCCACCTATCGAGGTGTCCGAGGAAATTAGACCACTACATCCCATGCTTGGCCGGCGAGGGTGGGGTCGAAGGGGGCGTCGTCCAGTTCTTGATGGGGGCCGTAGATGGCGGTGCGGACCCGCAGGTGGCTGGCGGTGGCGCCCCAGCCTTGGCGGGCGCGGGCGGCGTCGGCGGCGGGGCGTTTCCAGTCGTGGTGAAAGGCGGGCGCCTGGCCGTCGATGAGGTGGGGCGTGGCGAGGGCGGCGACGTCGAAGAGCTCGTCGCCGTGGGCGACGAGGGATTGGGGCAGGGCGGCGGGGCGAGCTTCGCCCTGGGCCGGGTGGGCGTGGCTGATGCGCAGGGCGTCGAAGTGGCGGGCGAGGGCGTTGTGGGGTGCGAGGGCGTCCACCGGCTTGCCGAAGCGGGCGCGCAGTTGGGTGGCCAGGGCGCCTTTGAGGGTGCCGCCGCTGAGGGTGTCGCCGGACGCGAAGACGTTGCCGCGCAGGCTGCGGGTGGCGACGCACAGGGGCTCGGAGATGTGGAGCACGAGGCGGGCCCGGTGGCCGTGGGGCACCTGGCACGGGGAGACGGGCGGGTCTGACCGGGCGCAGGTGGCGGTGGCACGCAGCACGACGCCGAAGCCGACGGTGCGTTGGGCGCCAAGCTGGCTGTGCCACAGCAGGCCGGCTTGCAGGGCGCGTTGCAGGCGGGTGGCTTCGTCGGCGGTGACCACGGCACGCCATTGGCCGGTGAAGACGAGCTCTTGACCTGCTTGGTGGTTTTGTTCGACCAGCAGCAGCTGGGCGTCTTCGGCGGCGCCGCTGGTTTCGCCCAGCGCGACGCGGGGCCGGGCGTGGGGAGGGCTGGCGGGCGGCGTGGTGAGGGGGAGGTCGGCGATCCAGAGGCGGGCGCGGCGGTCGGGTTCGGGCCCGGCCTGGCCGAACCAGTGGTCAGGGTTTTCGGTGGCGAGGCCGAAGGCGGTCATGGCGTGCCAGGCGTCGCGCAGGCGACCGACGAGGAGGTTGCCCGGCAGGATGAGGTTGCCGCGATGGTCGCGCATCTGGGTGGCGGAGAGGCCGAATTGCGCGGGGGCGTTGCCGTGCACCAGCCAGGGGCTGCGCAGGCAGATTTCGAGGCGGAAGGTGTAGAGGGTGCGGTCAGGCATGCTGCGCCTCGGCGGTGTCGGGCATGGGGGCGGGGGGCAGGAGGTAGTCCCACAGGGTGAGCAGGGCGGTGAGCGGGGCGGCGTCGGCGGTGGGGGGCTCGCTGGGCTGGGCCTGCCAGTTGGCTTCGAAGGCTTGCCAGAACCTGGCGAGGGTGGCGCGCCCGGCGTCGTCGAGGGCTTCGTGGGTGGAGGCGTAGGCGTTTTTCAGCAGTTCGAGGTCGGCGCTGCCGCTGCCTGCCGCGAGGCTGCGCAGGCTGCGGATGAGGGCGGAGCGGGGGAGCAGGGGTTTGATGGCTTCGATCCTGGCGAGGATGTCGAGGCGGGGTTCGTCGAGGCGCAGGGTGCGCCAGCCGTCGCCGGGGATGCCGCTCAGCTGCCAGTGGGTGTCGAGTTCGTCGCCGGTGGTGTCGAAGGATTCGAGCACGACCCAGGCGAGGGTGTTGCGGTGCTTGTCGCCGTCGTCCTTGGCGCGCTGGGCGAGGCCTTTGGCGAGGTGCTGGAGGTGGCGGATGGGGGCGCCGCGGTGGGCGAAGACGAGGCCGGCGGCGTGGGTGAGGGCGTGCCCGCCGTGGGCCCAGTCGGCGCTGAGGGCGAAGAAGCGGCGGGCGAATTCGAGGCCCAGCCAGGCGGGGAGCACGAAGAGCAGTTCGTCGCCGCCCCACAGCAGGGTTTCGAGGCGCAGGGCGCCGTCGGCGGTGCGGGCCTGAGGGGTGGCGTCGAGCCAGTCGAGCAGCCCCTGCAGGAGCTGGCGCCGGCGTTGTTTGATCTCGGTATCCCAGGCGTCGAGGGCTTGCGGCGTGGCGCAGGCGCGCTGGATGGCGCCGAAGCTGTTGCCGTCGGCGTAGAACACGGCGATCTTGGCGTCGAGGTTGGGCGAGAGCCCGGCGTAGTCGGAGTCGTCGGGGGGGAAGGCGGCGAGAGTTTCGAAGTCGTCGGTGAAGCGGTAGCGGGCGGCGGTGTCCGGCGCGAGCTTCAGCTCGGTGGCGTAGAAGGACTGGCGGAGGTTGCGCCCCCCGTCGCGGCCTCTGGCCCGGGCCACCACACTGAGGCTGGCGGCTTGGCCGGCGTGGCGACGGAGCGAGGCGGCGGGGCGGATCTCGTCGGTGGCGCAGATGGCGGTGGCGGTGCCCCAGCGGGTGGCGAAGCCGAGGCTTTGCATCTGCTGCCAGCGGTTGCCGGCCACGCAGCGTTCGACGCCGCGCGGGAAGTCGGCGTCGTCGGCGATGGCGACAACGAAGGTGGCGTGGCGGAAGGGGGAAACCTCGCTCAGGTAGTGGGCGACCTTGTCGCGCAGCGCCTGGGCGTCGTGACCGTCGAGGATGGCGAACAGGCCGATGGAGGCGCCGGTGCTGATGGGGGCGAGGTCGCCATTAAACCGTTCGGCGACCATGTGCACCGCACGCAGCAGCATGTAGCCGCCGCCGCGCCGGGTGGCGAGGTCTTCGGTGTCGTCGATGGTGTGGGCGAGGTTGACGGCTTCGAGACGGAGGAGGGCGGTCATGATTGTTCTTGCATGCAGCGTTTGAAGAGGAGGCCGCCTCCGAAGAGTGCGCAGATCAGTGCGAAAGCGGTTAGCCCGTGGACGTTGGCGACCAGCCCCTCGTTGATGAAGTCGAGCACCCAGTGGGGGAGATGGATCGGGGTGACGTGGTTGTCTTCGAGCTTGAAGGTGTTGATGCCCAGCAGGCCGATGGCAAGGCTGAGGATGGCCAACGCAATACCGACGGCGGCGAAGCCCTGAGCGATGCTGTTGAGTTTTTCGCTCTGCCGGGTGTCGATGTATTCCACGATGTCCTGGATCGCCTGCCGGTTGGCGTCGTAGTGGGCTTGCAGGCGCAGGTGGCGCCGGTATAGGTCGTACAGCTCGATGCCCTGCTCCTGGGGGGTGATTTCGTCGAACCAGTAGGTCTGGGTGAAGGCCATGAAGTGGCGTTTGATGGTGTCGAACGCGCTGGGGTCGGGCGGGGCGAGGCTGCCGTCTGCCCGGTAGGGGGTGAGGTCGGCGAGCTTGCGGGCGGTGACCAGCAAGGCGGCCTTCTGGAAGTGGGCCATGATGGTCATCGGCACGTAGATGTGCCGGTAGATGACCGGGGCGCCGTCGTCTTCGTTGGCGAAGAAGCCTTGGTCGCCAGCGTCGCCCAGCCAGGCGAAGGCATAGCCGGCGTTGAGGATGCGGGAGGGCGCGTCGCCGGATTCGCCGCTGCGGTACCAGAAGCGGTCGTAGCAGTGGCGGGCTTCGAAGTCGGCGAGAAAGGTCTGGCTGTAGGGCAGCCGGTCGCGGCCGGCGGGGTCGGCAAAGCACAGGCGGACCATGTGGCCAGGGTCGATGAGGTCTGCGAGGTGTTCACCGGCGGGCCGGTGGACGGACAGCAGGCTGGCCACCGCGGCGCGGTCGTCGCCGAGCTGGAGGGCCTGCAGGGCGCAGGTGTCGCCCGGCTGGGTGGCGATGCCTTGCAGGAGGGCCCGCCAGTGGGGTGCCCAGAGGTGGCGGGGGCGATCGTCGGCTGGGCCACCCATGAGGGTTTCTGCCTGTTGCCGCAGGTCGTCCAGGTGCGTGGCTTCGTCGTACTCGCCAATGGGGTGGCGGTGGGGGGCGAGCAGACGAAGGCTGCGTGGGTAGTGGCCGCCGCAGCGCTGGTGGTCGTTGCCGGCGATGTAGGGCGGGTAGATGCGCCGCAGCTGGTCGAGGCAGTACTCGACGGTAGGCAGCGGGAGCGGGGCGTCGCTTTTGAGATGCAGCACCAGCACTGCAATGTCGGGCTGGAACAGGATGAGGTCGCAGTCGGCGCGAAACGTGACGTGCTCCCCGGTGCCAAGCACTGCTTCGAGGGCGTGAAGCTGCGGATGGCGGAAGCGCTTGACGATGGTGTCGTTGAACCAGAAGGCGCGGACGAAGGGGTGGAAGTAGTTGTAGGCCTGGTAGCGGATGCGGGCGAGCTGGGCGTCGTAGTGGCCGGTCGAGCCGGGGGCGGCGGCGATGGGGGCGAAGTCGCGGTGGGTGACGGGCTCCCAGCCGAGCCGCTGGAGTTCGTCGGCCCGGTTGCCCGTGGCGGCGGGTTTGCGACCCTGCCATTCGAGCTGGAAGGGCAGGATGAGGTGGGTTTCGAGCGTCAGGGTGGGGGCGTTGCTCATGGGGTGCCTTCCTGGAGGAGGTACATGCCCTGGCCGAGGGCGGTGCGCTCGCCGATGCCAAACCAGGTGCCCCACCGGAGCAGGGTGTGGATTGGGCCGGGGATGGGATGGGCGGTGGGGGCGCGGTAGCGGAGGGTGCCCAGATGACCGCGAAAGCCGATTGGCGCGTCTTTGGTACGCGACCCGTAGCGCCACTCGACCGGGTGCCAGTCGGGGCTGTCGGCTTCGAGGCGGCGGATTGCCTCTTCGTGGCAAACCCAGTCGGTGCCGGCCAGTTGGGCAAAAAGGGCCGGGCTGGTCTGTTCAACCCGGCGGCGCAGCGCCCGCACGAGCTTGAGCAGGCCCGGCGGGCGGCTGGCATCGGTGAGGCGGAGCGGGGTGAGGAAACGGATGGAGAGCAGACCTTGCGCCGGAAAGCGGGCGAGCGCCGGGTTGTCGGAGAGGGTCGGGAAGGGCTGCCCCGGCGACCATCCGGCTTGCGCTCCGGCGGGCTGGCCGACGCTGAGTTCAATGCCCCGCACTCGATCCACAAGGCCGGCACAGCGAACCTCGCGCCAGCCGGCGAGGGCGTGGGCCAGCGCTTCGGCGTGGCGGACGGCATCGCCATGGAGGGCGAGCCCGAAGGGCAGGTGCGGCGTGGTGGTGTCCGGCTGGGGGCGCCAGCCGAAAGGGGGCGGCAGGATTGCGTAGGGCTTGATGCGGTTGGGGATGCCCATGCCAAGGTCGGCGGCGATGGTGGGGGCGTGGCATCGGATGAGATGCTCTACCCCCCCATGCACGACGCCGCCCAGAAAATCGGCAAGATGCAGCGCCGACCTGGGGCCTTCTGGGGCGAGCGCAAGCCGGACGCCGATCAGGAGCATGCGGTGCCGCGGCGCGTCAGGTGCTGCCATGCCTCGCGGCACCAGAGGGCGTCGTCGAGGGCGTTGTGAACGGTGCCGCAATGGGGCGGCAGGGCCGGACCGCCCAGGTGCAGGCGGAGTTGTTCGAGGTTCATGTGGGAGAGAGGCCAGCCGGCGGGCCAGTCGAGCATGTGGCCGATCAGTTGTCGCAGCACGATCCAGTCGTACTCGCCGAAGTAAGCCCAGATCTCGGAGGGGGCTGGATCGAGGAAGGTCAGTACCTCCTGACGGATTCTGGCGCGGGATTTGCGCTCAAGCGTTGCGAGGGGCGGCAGCACGTGGGCACGCAGCCAGTCGTTGGCGCCGCTGTCGTCGTAATCGGCGCTGGCCGCGTGGTAGGTGCGCCCGTCTTCGGCGACGATGCCGATGCTGATGAGCTGGATGTCCGGCCCGCGTTCGTCGAACTCAGTGTCGAACCAGTAACGCGTGGATGCGATGGATGACATTCATTTTCCCGATTGGTCATGCCGATTGCGCAATTCTAGCGGAGCGGGGTTCGGATGCCGAAGCGATACGGGCTAGCTGGCGGCGGCTTACCCGCCCACCGCAATGCTCACCATGTCGCTCCAGTTGCCGATCTGCTCGTCCTTGACCCGGTAGATGGCCTTGTATTTCCAGGTGGTCGGTGTGGCGGGAAGGGGCACGGGGTCGGGCACGCGGGTGGTCTGGGCGATGGTGAGGAGCGCGAAGCCCCGGCTGTCGCCCCGGTCCACGTGGATCTCGAGGTTGTCGGCCTGGCCCTTGGCCCAGCGGATGACGGGGCGGCCGGCCTGTTTGCCGATCTGGAGGATGGGTTTGGCGCGGTCGGCGTCCGTGCTCAGGGTCGTGCCGACGATGCCCAGTTCCCGCCCGATGTCCTCGCTATAGTTGCGCGCGGCCTTGATGCGTGCGACGAGGCGGATGAGGCGCGGGATGATGCCTGCGGGCACCGCGGTCACGGGTTCGGGCGCTGCAGGGCTGGCGGGGAAGGGGAGCGCGCCGCCCTTGCCTTCGTATTGTTCGGTCTTGAACGCCGTCCATTGCCGGGCGTGGGCCTGGGCGGCAGCGGCGGTAGCCAGGGTGTAACGGTAGGCGGCGGCGTCGGCCTGAAGCTCGGCCATGTCGGCATCGGTGAGATCGAGGGTGCCGAGATGGGCGGCAAGATGCCGCGCGAGGTGCTCGAGCAGCTCGGCCCTGCCGCTTTCGTCCTTGGGCAGATAATAGTTTCGGCTCATGGTTTGGCTCCTGATGATGTGACGGATTTGAGTGAGGGCCGCGATGCAGCCCCGGGCGTTGTGCGGCCTTGTTCAGAGGGTGGGTGAAGGCTGCAGGGGAAGCAGCCTGCGGCCAGCAGCCTCCACGACCGCCGTGGGGCGGGCATCACCGGGTCGGGCGGGGGCATCGGGCGGGCCTGCCGTGCTGACGCGTCAAGCCGAAGCGGCATCGCGTAGCGGCGGGTCGAACTTGCTGCAACTTGGCGGGATGTCCCGCTGGCCCGGAGGAAATTTCCTGCAACCTGGCGGGGCGCCACGGCAAGGCGCAGGGGCGCCCCGCCAGGTTTGCTGGGCGCCCCTGCAGCATGGAGTGACGCCCCGCCGGCATGGAGGGGCGACGCGCTGACCTCGCGAGGCGCCGCGGAGACGTGCAGCGACGCCGCGCCGACTTCCAGGAAATTTCCTGCAAGTTGGAGGAAGTTTGCGCCAGGCTGGCGCGGCATCGTCGGGATCTGCCGTGATGCCGCGCTGAGCTGGGGAAAAGAGGTCGGGAGGATCTGCAAGCCTGGGCGTCGGTCGGGTGTCGCCATGCGGCACTGGCGGCGCGTGGTGACGGATGTGGCAATGTCATTTGCGTCGCGCATGATAACGGTAAATGCCCATGTCGTGAATTCGGGGCGTCGTGGATCGGGGCGCGCGCGGCGGGGGCACGTGGCCACGACTGGCGGAGGCGGCTGCCGATAGGGAGACGATCCGGCCCGTCGACGGCGTGGTGTCGGTGCCGGTAGCCCGGGCCCGCCGGGGCCGGTCGCCATCGCGCGGCAGCTTTTTGCGGGCTTTACGCAATTTTTACGATATCGCTGCCAGAATTTTTCTGTATCCCCCGTCTGGAGTGGCCAGAAGATGCCCGCGATGCCTGTTGTTCCACCCACGATCGAACCCGTCGCTGCCCATGCTGGCTGGCGTTATGGCCTGTCGCTGCTGGCTTGCGGGCTGACCGCGGGCCTCGCGCTGCCGTTTTTCGGGGTGCTGGACCTGTCCAACATCGTCATGCTGTTCCTGCTCACCGTGGTGCTGGTGGCGGTGAAGGCCGGGGGCGGGCCGGCGGTGATGGCCTCGCTGGTGAGCGTGGTGCTGTTCGATTTCCTCTTCGTGCCGCCGCGTTTTTCGCTCGCGGTGAGCCACGCCCAGTATCTGGTGACCTTTGCGGTGATGCTGGCGGTGTCGCTGCTGGTGGGGCATCTCACCGCCGGGCTGCGCGCCCAGGCCACGGCCGCCGCCGGCCGCGAGCGCATCGCCCAGGCCCTTTACGGGCTGGCCAGGGCGCTGGCCGGCGCCATGTCGGTGGAGCAGGTGGCCGAGGCGGTGGCGGGTTTTCTGCGCGACAACTGGGGCGCCGAGTGCGTGCTGCTGCTGGCGGGCGATGGTGACCGACTGATCCCCGCGCCGGGCACGGCCACCCACCTGGAGCCGCCGGAGCTGGTGATGGCCCGCACGGCCTGCGAGGCCGGGCGCGGGCTGGTGTTTGCCGAAGGCGAGATCCCCGAGCGGCACTTTCTTCCGATGATCGGCGCGACGCGCAACCGGGGCGCCCTGGTGGTGCGGATGAACCCGACCGACGAGCCCGTCCGCCCGCTGCTGGAGGCCGTGGCGGCGCTGGCGTGCACGGCGGTGGAGCGCCTGCATTTTGTGGAGGTGGCCCACTCGGCCCAGGTGGAGGCGGTGTCGGAGCGCCTGCGCAGCTCGATCCTGTCGGCCCTGTCCCACGACGTGCGCACGCCGCTCACCGCGCTGTTCGGGATGGCCGATTCGCTGGTGGTGATGCGTCCGCCCCTGCCCGACGCGGCGCGGGAGACGGCGGCGGCGATCCGCGATCAGGTGCTGCGGGTGAACGGCATGGTCGGCAACCTGCTCGACATGGCCCGCCTGCAGACCGGGCCGGTGAGCCTGCGCCGGGAGTGGCAGCCGGTGGAGGAGGTGATCGGCGCCAGCCTCAAGCTGCTGGAGCCGGCGCTGGCCGGGCATCCGGTGCACATCGAGGGCCTCGATGCGCTGCCGCTGCTGGAATTCGACGCGGTGCTGCTGGAGCGGGTGTTCTGCAACCTGTTTGAAAACGCGGCCAAGTATTCGCCGCCGGGCACGCCGATCCGGCTCGACGCAGTGGCGGGGCTGGATACGGTGGAGCTGCGGGTGACGAGCGGCGGCGAGGGCTTTCCGCCGGACAAGCTGGAGGCGGTGTTCAACCTCTTCGAGCGCGGCCGCAGCGAGACGGCGGTGGCGGGGATGGGCGTCGGGCTGGCCATCTGCCGGGCCATCGTCGAGGCCCACGGTGGGTCGATCCGCGCGATCAATCCGCCGGAAGGCGGCGCCTGCGTGGCCTTCACGCTGCCCCGGGGCAACCCACCGGTCATCGACGCCGAGCCCTTCGCCAACCCCGGAGAACGTCCATGAGCGAGGCAACCATCCTGGTCATCGAGGACGAACTGCAGATCCGCCGCTTTGTGCGCACGGCGCTGGAAGGCGAGGGCCTGCGGGTGGTCGATGCCGACACCCGGCGCCTGGGCCTGCAGGAAGCCGGGCGCTGCAAGCCCGATCTGGTGATCCTCGACCTGGGCCTGCCCGACGGCGACGGCGCGGGCTTTGTGGCGGATTTCCGGGCGTGGTCCACCGCGCCGGTGCTGGTGCTGTCGGCCCGGTCCACCGAGCACGACAAGATCGGCGTGCTCGACGCGGGGGCCGACGACTACCTTACCAAACCGTTTTCCATCGGCGAGCTGCTGGCCCGGGTGCGCGCGCTGCTGCGGCGCGGGCGGCGTGCGCCGGAGAACGAGGCCGCCGAGGTGGCCTTTGGCGACGTGACGGTGGATTTCTCGCGCCGGCAGGTGCTGCGCCGGGGCGAGGCGGTCAAGCTCACGCCCATCGAATACCGCCTGCTCGGGCACCTGATCGCCAACGCCGGCAAGGTCGTCACCCATCGCCAGCTGCTGCGCGAGGTGTGGGGCACGGCCTCTGGCGACAACAGCCATTACCTGCGCATCTACGTGGGCCATCTGCGCCACAAGCTCGAAGACGACCCCGCCCAGCCGCGCCATTTCCTGACGGAAACCGGCGTGGGCTATCGCTTCCAGCTCTGACCCCCGAACCCTACCCCGGAGTGATCCTGTGACCTCATCTGCGTCTTCCCATCCATCCGCTCAGACGGGCGCCGGGCTGATTCCGCTGGCGCTGGCCGCCCTCGGGGTGGTGTACGGCGACATCGGCACCAGCCCCCTGTACGCCTTCAAGGAGGCCTTTGCCGGCGCCCACGGCATCGACCCCAGCGAGGCCCACGTGCTGGCCACCCTGTCGGCCTTCTTCTGGGCGGTGCTGATCGTGGTGTCGCTCAAATATGTGTGGGTGGTGCTGCGCTTCGACAACGAAGGGGAGGGCGGCGTGCTGGCCCTCACCGCGCTGGCCCACCGGGTGGCCCGTGGCCCGCGCCGGGCGGCAGTGGCGGTGGGGGCGGGCATCTTTGCGGCGGCGCTGTTCTACGGGGACGCCATCATCACCCCGGCCATCTCGGTGCTGTCGGCGGTGGAGGGCCTCAGCGTGGCCACGCCCCACCTGGAGCACTACGTGGTGCCCATCACCGTGGGCATTCTGGTGGCGCTGTTCATGATCCAGAAGCACGGCACCGGGCAGGTGGGGCGCTACTTCGGGCCGGTGACGGTGCTGTGGTTCGTCACCCTGGCGGTGCTGGGGGTGGCGAGCATCCTGCGCACGCCCGAGGTGCTGCGGGCCCTCGACCCCCGTTACGCCCTCGACTTTGCGCTCGAGAGCCCGAAGCTCGCCTTCATCCTGCTGTCGGCGGTGTTCCTGGCCCTCACCGGGGGCGAGGCGCTGTATGCCGACATGGGCCACTTCGGCGCCCGGCCGGTGCGGCTGGCCTGGTACGGGCTGGTGTGGCCGTCGCTGGTGCTCAACTATTTTGGCCAGGGCGCGCTGGTGCTGCGCGAGCCGGTCGCCATCGAAAACCCGTTCTACCTGCTGGCGCCGGACTGGTTCCTGCTGCCGCTGGTGGGGCTGGCGACCCTCGCCACGGTGATCGCCTCCCAGGCAACCATCACAGGCGCGTATTCCATGACGCTCCAGGCCACCCGCCTCGGTTACCTGCCGCGGATGCGCATCCTGCACACCTCGGATACCGAGCGCGGCCAGATCTACGTGCCCGGTGTTAACTGGCTGATGCTGGTGGCGGTGATCGTGCTGGTGCTGCAGTTCCGTTCGTCCGGCGCCCTGGCGGCGGCCTATGGCATCGCGGTATCGGGCACGATGATCATCACCACGCTGCTCACGGCCTACATCGTCGTCATGACCCGGGCGCGGATGCGCATCGGCCTGCTGGTGGCGCTGGCGCTGTTCGGGCTGCTGGAGAGCCTGTTCTTCAGCTCCAACCTCACCAAGCTGGGCGAGGGCGGCTGGATGCCCATGGCGCTGGGGGCGGCGATCTTCCTGATGCTCACCACCTGGAAGGAAGGCAGCCGGCTGCTGGCGCGCCAGCGGGAGCAGATCGATGTGCCGCTGGATGGTTTCGTGAAGGGGCCGCCGCCGGATGTGCCCCGGGTGCCCGGCACCGCGGTGTATCTCACCTCCGAGCCGAGCCTCGTGCCCAGCGCGCTGTTCCACAACCTCAAGCACTACAAGGTGATGCACGAGCGCACGGTGTTCCTGCATGTGGTGAACGAGGACGTGCCGCGGGTTGCCGACGGGGAGCGGGTGCACGTCACCCGGCTGGCGCCCGGGCTGTACAACGTGGATGCCCGCTTCGGCTTCCGCGAGGAGCCCGACGTGCCCGCCGCCCTGGCCCTGGCCGCAGCCCAGGGGCTGGATCTCGAGCCCATGACCACCACCTTCTTCGTGGCCCGCTCGAGCATCGTCGACGGTCCGGGCAAGCTGCCGCGCTGGCGCTGCAACCTGTTCGCGTGGATGGTGCGCCAGTCGGAAGGGGCTGCGAGCCACTTCCGGCTGCCGGGCAATCAGGTGGTGGAGCTGGGCACGCAGGTGATGCTGTAGCCCCGGGCGGGCGTCAAAGTTGTGTGCCCGGCCTAAATGGGACGGGGGGCGTGCCGTTATGGCTGTGTCGAGCTACCGTTCGTGGGGTGGCCGATCTGCCGATAACAATAAGCGCTCATGCCTCCTGCCAACCTCTTTGCCGGCGCGATGGATCTCGTGTTCCTCGTCTACGGCGCGGCTTTCCTGGCCCTTGGACTGGCCATTCTTGTCCGTCACAACGATCACAGCGAACTTCCGCTTTCCCGCTCCCTCTGGCTGCTCGGCGGTTTTGCCGGGCTGCACGGGGTGCTGGAGTGGACGGTTCTGTGGCGGACGGTGCACGGCAGCGAGCCGTCACTGGCGGCGGGGCAGTCGGTGTTGCTGCTGGTGTCCTACCTGTTCCTGTTCGAGTTCGGCCGCCGGCTCGTGGTCGAGGAGGACGACCGGCCCGGCGGGCGCGGTTGGCTTGCCGGCTGTCTGGCGGCGGTCTGTCGGCCGGCGCTGTACGTGCCCCTGCTGGCCCTTGTCGGCATTGGCGCGGCGGTGTCGGATGCTTCGCTGCCCACCCTCGGCATTCTTTCCCGTTACGTGTTTGGCTTTGCAGGCGCCACCCTCGCGGGGGTCGGGCTGCTGCGGGCGCTCAGGCCGTCCCGGCTGCCGGGCTTGCCCCGGGAGGATGTGCGCAGCCTGACCCGGGCCGGGCAGCTGGGGGCCGGCGCCCTGATTGCCTACGGCGTGCTGGGCGGGCTGGTGGTGCCGGAGGCCGACTGGTTTCCTGCGTCGGTGATCAACCACCAGCGCTTCCTCGAGATCTTCGGTTTTCCGGTGCAACTGGCGCGGGCGGCGGCGGCCATCGTCATCGCGGCTTCGATGGTGCGTCTGCTGGATATCTTCCAGGTGGAGGCGCTGACCCGCCTGCGCGTCGCCAAGGGCGAAACGGACCGGGCCCTCGGGCAGCTGGGGGCGCTCCACCGCAGTCAGGCGCTGATCCTGGCCTCATCGGGCGAGGGCATCATCGGTTTCGATTCGGACGGGCACATGACCTTCGTCAATCCCGCAGCCGAGCGGATGCTGGGCCATCCGGGCGAGGCGCTCCTGGGCCAGTCGCTGCATGACCTGACGCACCACTCCCGTCCTGATGGCACGCCGTACCCGGAGGAGGCCTGTCCGATCGGGCAGTCGCTCATCGACCACCGGCCGCGCCGGGGGGATGACGAGTTCTTCTGGCGTCGGGATGGCAGCGGCTTTCCGGTGGATTTCCTGGTCACGCCGATGTTCGATGGGGATCGCTGTGTCGGCGGGGTGCTGTCCTTCCGTGACATGACGGAGCAGACCCGCCTGGCCCGGCGTCGCGCCGCAATGCAGGAGCTGATGCTCCAGCTGGCTGGCCTGCCGGCGATCAACGAGGGCGATCTGGACACCATGGTGCAGGTGGTGACCGCGCGGCTCGCCCGTACCTTCGAGGTGGAGCGGGTCAGCGTCTGGCTGCTCGAGGACGGGGAGTCCCGTCTGCGCTGCATCGACCTGTTCACCCGTTCGAGCGGCGAGCACTGCGCCGGGCGGGTGATTGAAGAGACCGGTTTTGGCGACCACCTGGCGGCGCTGAAGGCGGCGCGCTACAGGGCCAGCAACGACGCGCAGCATGACCCGCGTCTGGCCGCCCTGGTCCACGGTCCGCTCGCGCAGGCCGAGATCCAGTCGATGCTCGGCTGCCTGATCGCCTCGGGCCGGCGTCCCTTCGGGCTGCTATGCCTGGCCGAGACCGGCAGGCCCCACGCGTGGGCGCCGGATGAGATCGACTTCGCCTGCCAGCTGGCCGACCAGATCGGCCTGGTTCTGCTCAACCGCGAAAGGCGTCGGGCCGAAGCGGCGAGCCGGGCCAAGAGTTCGTTCATCGCAAACATGAGCCACGAGCTGCGCACGCCCATGACGGCCATCATCGGGATGAACAGCCTGGCCCTGCGCCGGGCCACCGACCCCCGGCTGATCGACCAGCTGGGCAAGATCGGCAAGGCTGCCCAGCATCTGCTGGGTGTCATCAACAACATCCTCGACCTGTCGAAGATCGAGGCCGACCGGCTGACGATGGAGCAGGTGGACTTCCGCATCGGCGAAGTGGTGGAGAACCTGGCCAGCCTGATGGGGCAGCGGATCACCGAGAAGGGGCTGCGGCTCTGCATCGATCTGCCGCCCGCGCTGGGCATTTCGCCGCTGCGGGGCGATCCGCTGCGGCTCACCCAGATCCTCCTGAACCTCGTCGGCAACGCGGTGAAGTTCACCCCGGCGGGCGAGATCGTGCTGAGCGTGGCGCAGATCGAATCCGGCGCGGACGACGTGCTGGTGCGCTTCGAGGTGCGCGACCGGGGGATCGGCATTGCGCCGGAAGAGGCTGCGCGCCTGTTCAATGCCTTCGAGCAGGCCGGCGCATCGACCACCCGCAAGTACGGCGGCACGGGCCTTGGGCTGGCGATCAGCCGGCGCTTGGCGTTGCAGATGGGGGGCGATATCGGCGTGGAGAGCGTGCCGGGCGAAGGCAGCACCTTCTGGTTCACCGCCAGGCTGGGCATCGGCAGCGCGGTGCGGAGCGACGCGGCAGGCAAGCCGGTTTCGGCCGAGTCGCTGCTTCAGGCCGAGTTTGCCGGCGCGCGGGTGCTGTTGGTGGAGGACGAGCCGGTGAACCAGGAGGTGTCCCTGTGCCTGCTGGAAGACGCCGGCCTTGTCGTGGAGGTGGCCGACGATGGGCTGGTGGCCGTGGAGATGGCCCGGAAGACGGGCTACGACCTGATCCTGATGGACATGCAGATGCCCCGCATGAACGGCCTGGAGGCGACCCGGCGGATCCGCGCCGACTCGGCCAACACCGGCACCCCGATCCTGGCGATGACAGCCAACGCCTTTGTGGAGGATCGCCAGGCGTGCCTGGAGGCCGGCATGAACGACCACGTCACCAAGCCGGTCGATTCCGACCTGCTGTTCGAGACGGTGTTGAAGTGGCTGTCCCGCTCGCTGGAGGGCGAGGTGACGACCTGATCGGACGCGCCAGGCCTTGAAACGAAAACACCCCGGGGGCGTGACACCCCGGGGTGTTGTGCTTCTGGCGCCGGCGTTTCAGCGCAGCGTTGTGGCCTTGCCTGCGCCGGCGGCATTCCGCTCGCGCAGGGCGAGCTGGGTGCGGGTGGCAAACAGTTCGGCCTCGTCGGCGACGATGCGGGCGGCTTCGGTGAGGAGCACGTCCTTGCTGTCCTTGCGGGCCTTCTCGGCGGCGAGATCGGCGGCCAGGCTGCGTTCGCCGTACTGGAGGCCGTCGTCCTGGAGGGCGGCGAGCTTGTCCTTGCTGCCCTTGTCGCGGGACTTGAGGCGCGCCTCCTGGCGTTCCTTCTCCTGGCGGCGCTCGGTCTCGTTGAGGGACAACTGCTTGGTTTCGCGCAGGCGCTTGTACTCGGCCACGTCCTGCAGCAGCTGGGCGAAATCCTTGTCCTTGGCGATGCGGGCATCGTGGCGGCGCTGGAGATCGGCCAGGCGCGGCGAGACTTCATCCACCGGACGGAATTCGGCGGCCTTCACCTGAATCCACGGCAGGGCGTTGTCGTAGCTGGATTCGCCGAAGCTCTGCGGATCGGACACCGACGGGAAGCGGATGTCGGGCACCACGCCGCGCAGCTGGGTGGTGCCGCCGTTGATGCGGAAGAACTGGGCGACGGTCATCTTCAGGTCGCCGAACTTGGGCGGGTCGTTGCGGGCGATCTGGTCCAGGCTGATCATGGTCTGGACGGTGCCCTTGCCGAAGCTCGGCTCGCCGATGATGGGCGCGCGGCCGTAGTCCTGCAGCGCGGCGGCGAAGATCTCGGAGGCCGACGCGGAGCCGCGGTTGATGAGCACCGCCAGCGGGCCATCCCAGGCGGTGCCGGCGTGTTCGTCCTTCTCGACGCCGATCTGGCCATCCGGGCGACGCTGCTGGACCACCGGGCCCTTGTCGATGAAGAGGCCGGTGAGCTCGACCGCCTCGCGCAGCGAGCCGCCGCCGTTGTTGCGCAGGTCGATCAGGAGGCCGTCGACCTTTTCCTTCTTCAGCTCTTCGATCAGGCGGGCCACGTCGCGGCTGGCGCTGCGGTAGTCCTTGTCGCCCTTGCGGCGGCCTTCGAAGTCTTCGTAGAAGGCGGGCAGGTTGATCACGCCGATCTTGCGGGCGGTGGCGCCTTCGCCGGTCTTAATGACCGACTTCTTGGCAGCCTGCTCTTCGAGCTTGATCTTGTCACGGGTGAGGGCGACCTGCTTGTGCTTGGCGTCGGGGCCGGCGTCGGCGGGCAGCACGTCGAGCACCACGCGGGTGTTCTTCTCGCCGCGGATCAGCTTGACGACCTCGTCGACCCGCGAGCCGACCACGTCGGCCACGGCATCGTCGCCCTGGCCCACGCCGACGATGCGGTCGCCCACGGCCAGCTTGCCGGAGCGCGCCGCCGGGCCGCCGGGCACCAGTTCGCGGATGGTGATGTACTCGTCACGCTCCTGCAGCACGGCGCCGATGCCCACCAGCGACAGGCGCATGGAAATGTCGAAATCCGCCGAGGCGCTGCGGCCCAGGTAGTTGGTGTGGGGCTCGATCGACATGGCGTAGGCGTTCATGAAGATCTGGAAGACGTCCTCGCTCTTGTTGCGGGTGGCGCGGGTGACGTAGTTGTCGTAGCGCTTGGCGAGGGTGTCGCGGATGGCCTTGTCGTCCTTGCCGGCGAGCTTGAGACGCAGCCAGTCGTTCTTGACGCGCTTCTTCCACAGGTCGCGCACTTCGGCCTCGTCGGCGGGCCACGGGGCCTTGTCGCGGGCGTAGGGGTAGCTTTCCTTGGTGCTGAAGTCGAAGCCCTGGCCGAGGAGCTCGCGGGCGTAGCCGAGGCGCTCGGTCACGCGCAGCTCGTAGCGCTGGAACATGGCGAAGGGCGCAGAAAGATTGCCCCGCAGGATCGCGTCGTCGAGCCGGGTCCGGGTGTCGGCGAAGCTGTCGATGTCGGCCTGGGTGAAGAACAGCCGTTCCGGATCGAGGGCCTTGAGATAGCGGTCGAAGATCTTCTCCGACATGGCGTCGTCGAGGGGAACGGTCTTGTAGTGGTAGCGGCTCAGGATCTGCGCGCTCAGGTAGGCCGTCTGGGCCTGGTCGGCGGTGGGGGCCAGGCGGGGCGCCGCGGCCAGTTCCTGGGCCGCCGTCTGGCCGGCGCACAGCACCGAGAGCAGGGTCCAGATGATTCGCTTGTTCAATTGTTTCTCCACCGCAAAGTTTGAGCCGGGATGGACGGTACATTTTTCCGGCAGGAAGGTCGACAGCCGGCTGGCCGAAATGTTCGCGGTTTCGGAAAACGTTTCCGAAAATATGACTAAAGACATACGTCAAGATACCGTTAAGCCATATTCCGAACGGTTTGATAACAAGGAAGACGCCCGATTTCAATCGGGTGGGAGAGAGCATGAGCGACAAGCCGACCCGGGTTCTGATCGTCGAGGACGAGGCGATCATCGCCATGGACCTGGCCCAGCGCCTCGAGAGTTACGGATATGTGGTCACCGGCATTGCGGCGAGCAGTGACCAGGCCATCGAACTGTTCGATTCGACCGGCCCTGATCTGGTGATGATGGACATCGTCATCCGTGGTGGCATGGATGGGGTGGAAACGGCCGCCCGCCTGCGCGAGCGGCGTGATGTGCCGGTGATCTACCTCACCGCCTTCAGCGATGACGAGACCCTGCGCCGGGCCCGCGCCACGGCGCCCCAGGGCTATCTGCTGAAGCCCTTCCGGCCCGACGACATCCGCGCTTCCATCGAGGTGGCCCTCGTCAAGCACGCCATGGACAGCCGCCTGCGCCAGAGCGAGGAGTGGTTTTCGCGCACCCTGTGCTCCATCGGCGAGGGCGTGGTGGCCACCGATACCGCCGGGCGGGTGCGCATGATCAACCCCATCGCCGAAGGGCTGATCGGCCTGAGCGACGCCGAGGCGGTCGGCCAGCCGATCGGCGCAATCCTCGATCTGCGCCACGAGCGGAGCGGCCTGCCGGTGCCCGATCCGGTGGCCGGCGCCATGATGATGTCCGGGCTGCCGGCCCAGTGCCCGGCACTGCTCACCACCCGCAGCGGTGCGGTCACGCCGGTGGAATACGCCGCCGCACCGATCACCGCCGGCGACGGCGAGCTGATGGGCTGCGTGCTGGTGCTGCGCGACATCGCCCGCCGCCGCGAGATGGAGCGGGCCCTGGCCGAGAGCGAGCGGCGCTTCCACTCGGCCTTCGAATACGCGGCCATCGGCATGGCGCTGGTGGCGGCGGATGGCCGCTTCCTGCAGGCCAACGACGTGGCGGTGGCGATGCTGGGCGTGCATGGCGAGGTAATCGCCGGCCTGTCCTTCCTCCATCTGTGCCACGAGGGCGACCGCCCGATGCTCGACGAGTACCTCGCCCGGCTGATGGGCAACAGCCTGCCGAGCTTCCAGATCGAGCTGCGCCTGGTGACGCCGGACAGCCGGGTGGTGTGGGCGCTGCTGTCGGTGTCTGCGGTGCGCGACGACCGGGGCGCGACGCGCTACTACATCGTCCAGCTGCAGGACGTCACCGCCCGCCGCTCGGCCGAGGAGCAGCTGGTCTTCGTGGCCTATTACGATGCCCTCACCGGGCTCTCCAACCGCACCCAGATCAATCGCCAGCTGGAGCAGTCCATCGCCTTCTGCCGGCGCCGGGGCGAGCAGCTGGCGGTGATGTTCATCGATCTGGACAACTTCAAGCTGGTGAATGATTCCCTCGGCCACAACGCCGGCGACGCGCTGCTGCGCGATGTGGCCCGGCGCCTGAAGGGGGCCGTGCGCGAGACCGACATCGTCGGCCGCCTGGGGGGCGACGAGTTCGTGGTGATCCTGCCCGGGGTCGAGGACGACAGCGCGGTGGCGGGGGTGTGCACCAAGCTGATCGCCGCGATGGAGCTGCCCTGCACCTTTGAGGAGCACCTCATCCAGACCTCCTGCAGCATCGGCATCAGCCGTTTTCCCAACGATGCGGTGACCGGCGACCGGCTGATCGTGGCCGCCGACGACGCCATGTATCGGGCCAAGGAGCTGGGCAAGAACGGCTTTGTGTTCTATTCGAGCGAGTGGGGCCGGCAGATCAACCAGCGCATGGTGCTGGAGGCCGACCTGCGCCGGGCGCTGGCCGAATCCCAGTTCGAGCTGCACTACCAGCCCATCCACGATGCCGATGGCGGCGTGCATTCGCTGGAGGCGCTGCTGCGCTGGCAGCATCCGGAGCGCGGCCTGGTGGCGCCGGATGTCTTCATGCAGAGCGCCGAGCGCTCCGGGCTGATCGTGCCCATCGGGGCCTGGGTGCTGCGCACCGTGTGCAGCCAGCTGCGCGCCTGGCATGACGCCGGCGCGGTGGACGTGAAGGTGGCGGTAAATCTGTCGGCGCGCCAGTTCCGCGATCCGGATCTGGTCGGGCTGGTGATGGGGACGCTGGCCGAGTTCGACCTCGATCCGTCGTGCCTGGCGCTGGAGCTCACCGAGTCGAGCATCATGCAGCAGCCCGAGCGGGCCCGCGCGACCCTCGACGAGCTTCGCCGCAACGGGCTGCGCATCGCGGTGGACGACTTTGGCACCGGCTATTCCAGCCTCAGCTATCTCAAGCGTCTGCCGATCCACGCCCTCAAGATCGACCGCTCGTTCATGACCGACCTGCCGGACAACCGGGAGAGTGGTGCCATCGTCTCGGCCATCGTCACCATGTCGCGGGCGCTGGGGCTCACGGTGGTGGGCGAGGGCGTCGAGAACAGTGCCCAGGCGCGCTTCCTCAACGATCTCGGCTGTGACCTGCTGCAGGGCTTCCTGTTCGAGCAGCCGGCGCCGGCGATAGTGATCGAGAGCCTGCTCGGGCTGGGTCGCCGTGCCGGGATGGGGTCGGCGGTTTCGGTCCAGTAGGCCGGAGAGGCGATCGTGCTGCGCGTATTCACGCTTCTGGCGATGCTGGCGGCGCTGGTCTTCGGGCCGGTGGCGGCCCGCACGGACGCCCCGGTCCTGCCGGTGGCCGAGCGCAAGACCGTGCTGGTCATCAATTCCTATCACTGGGGCTTTGCCTGGACCGATGCCCAGGTGAGCGGGATCCTGCAGGTGCTGCGCAGTGGCGACTCGCCGCCGGAGATCTTTGTCCATGACCTGGACGCCCTGCGTCAGCCCCGCCGCGACGATGATGCGGGCACTGTCGCGCATCTGCGCCAGCGGGTTGGCGAGCGGCGTGTCGACCTGGTGATCGTCACCGACGACCCGGCGCTGGACTTCGCGCTGCGTCACCGGGATGCGCTGTTTCCCAAGGCGTCGGTGGTGTTCTCGGACGTGCGGGATTTCGACCCCGCGCGGGTGCGGCCCGATGTGCCGATCACCGGCGTGCGGGAGAACGTGGACATCGTCGGCACCCTGGGCGCGGCCCGCAAGCTGCTGCCGGACGCCCGCCGGATGGTGGTGTTCGGCAATCTGGGCGGGTCGGCGACCGGCTTCGCCCACGCCCACGAGGCGCTGCTCAAGATGGGCAGCCCGCTGCCGGTGGAGCAGTATTTCGACCTGGGCCTGAGCGAGATCCTCACCATCGTGGCGCGGCTGTCGCCCAACGACATCATCCTGCCCCTGGCCACTGCGGTGGATGACCAGGGGCGCCGGCTGGATTATTCCGAGGTGATCACCCGCATGGCCCAGGTGTCGCCGGCGCCGGTGTTCGACATCACCAGCCACCGGGTGCGGGACGGGATCACCATTGGCGGCAGCGTGGAAGACGGCGTCACCCAGGGGCGGGTCGCCGCCGGGATGGCCCGGCGCGTCCTCGCCGGCACCCCGGCCCGGTCGCTGCCGGTGGTCGATGCCGAGCCGGTACTGCTCTTCAATCACACCGTGATGGAGCGCTTTGGCGTGCCCGAAAGCCGCTTGCCCGAGGGCGCCCAACTGATCGGCAAGCCCCCCGGGGTGGTCGAGCGCAGCGGCGGTGTCTTCTGGGCGATGCTGGCGGCGCTGGTCGCCCTGACGGTGGTGATTGTGGTGTTGATCGCCAACATCAAGCGCCTCAACCGGGCCGAGTCGGTGCTGGAGCAGAGCGAGGAACACCTGCGCCTGGCGGTCGAGGGGGCCACCGACGGCATCTGGGACTGGAACCTCAAGACCGGCGCGATCTACGTGAGCCCGCGTTATTTCACGATGCTCGGCTACGAGGTGGGCGAGCTCGAACTGGGCCCCGAAGCGCTGATGCGGCAGATTCACCCGGACGACCGGGAGGCCACCGAGGCGCGCTTCCGGGAGTTCATCGCCTCGCCCGATGCGGCCTTCCGGGCCGAGTTCCGGATGCGCGCCAAGAGCGGCGAGTGGCGCTGGATCCTGTCCCGTGGCGCGGTGGTCAAGCGCAAGTCGGACGGCCGGGCGCTGCGGGTGGCGGGGTCGCATGCCGACATCACCGACGCCAAGATCGCCGAACAGCGGATCAGCGCGGCGCTCCACGAGAAGGAGGCGCTGCTGAAGGAGATCTACCATCGGGTGAAGAACAACCTCCAGGTGGTGGCGAGCCTGCTCACCATGCAGGGGCGCAGCGTGGACGACGCGGACGTGCGTGAGCTGTTCGAGGACAGCGCGGCGCGGGTGATGGCCATGTCCCAGGTGCACGAGCAGCTGTACCGCTCCCACGATCTGGCGAGCATCGACTTCAAGCGCTACCTGGGTCAGCTGGTGGAGCGGCTGGCGTCCCAGCACGGGCGGCAGGGGGTGCGCATCGAATCGGCGCTGGATCAGGTGGTGCTCGGCATCGAGACGGCGATCCCCTGCGCGCTGATCGTGAACGAGCTGGTCTCCAACGCCGTCAAGCACGCCTTTCCCCACGGCAGCGCGGGGCGCATCCAGGTGGGCCTGCAAGCCGATGGTGAGGGCGGCGCCCGCCTGTGGGTGGAGGACGACGGGGTGGGGTTGCAGCCGGGCTTCTCGCCGGCCACCAGCCGCAGCCTGGGCTGGCGGCTGGTGGTGGGGCTGGTGAATCAGATCGGCGGCAAGCTGGTCATCGGGGCGGGCGCCAGCAGCCGCATCCGCACCGGCACGCGGATCGTGATCCGCTTCCAGCCCGACGCACCGGAGAGCCGGCGCTACGCCGACGCGCTGCCGGTGCGGGACGACCTGCCTGCCTGAGCGGCGGGTTCAGCGCGGCCCGGCGGTGCCCGGGCGGAGGTTCTGGTCGATGGCCCACACGGCGGCCTCGAGGCGCGAGCGGAACTTCAGCTTCTTCAGCAGATTCTTGATGTGCACCTTCACCGTGCCCTCGGCGATGTTGAGGTCGCGGGCGATCAGCTTGTTCGATAGCCCGCTGGCCAGGCAGCCGAGGATGTCGCGCTCCCGGTCGGTGAGCGGGGCGAGGCTGCGTTCGGCGGCCTGGGCCTCGTCGCGCAGCGAGCGGGCCAGGAGTCCGTTGAGGCTCTCGCTGATGACGATGCGCCCCGAGAGCGCTTCGACGATGCGCGCCAGCAGTTCTTCGGGTTCCATGTCCTTCAGCAGGTAGCCGTCGGCGCCGGCGCGGATCGCCGCGACCAGATCGTCGGCTGCATCTGACACGGTGAGGATCAGGATGCGCGCGGCGAGATCCGCCTCGCGGAGCGCACGCAGGGTCTCGATGCCGCTCATCCCGCGCATGTTGAGGTCGAGCAGGATGAGGTCGGGCGCCAGGGCGCGGGCCAGTTCGAGCCCTTCTTCGCCGCTGCTGGCCTCGCCGATGAGGTGGAGCTGGTCGGACAGGGCGATGAGCTGGGAGACGCCTTTGCGGAACAGCGGGTGGTCGTCGATGATGATGACGGAGGTGGTGGCGGGGGCGTTCATGGCGCGCTTCCTTGGGCGGAGGTCGGAGAATCGGAGAGGTGGGCGTCGGCCGGGAAATCCAGCTCGACCCGGGTGCCGCCGCCTTCGCGGGGGCGCACGCTGATCTGGCCGGCGAGACTCTGGGCGCGGTCGTGCATGATCACGATGCCGTAGCGATGGAGCGGGCGGTCGGCCTCGTCGAAGCCCACGCCGTCGTCGTCCACCGTCACCCGCAGGCGCTCGGCGCCGTTCGGGGCGAGGGCGATCGCCACCCGGCCGGCCTGGGCGTGGCGTTCGATGTTGGTGAGGGCCTCGCGGATGATCTGCAGCACGTGGATCTCGCGGTTGGGGGCCAGCTCGACGCCGCCCAGGCGGTTGTCGAGGGTGATCTCGAGCCCGGTGCGGCGGCGGAATTCCTGCACCGTGTCGTCGATGGCGGCGTTGAGGCCGCGGCCGTCGATGCGCAGGCGGAAGGTGGTGAGCAGCTCGCGCAGCTGGCGGTAGGCCTCGTTGAGCCCGTCGCGCAGCTCGCCGACGATCTCGGTGACCGGCTCGGGCGTGGGGCTCTTGCGCAGCAGGGTCTGCAGCCGGGTGACCTGGATCTTGAGATAGGACAGCGACTGGGCGAGGGAGTCGTGCAGCTCCCGGGCGATCACCGAGCGTTCGTCGAGCAGCGCCAGGCGGTGGCGCTCCTCGTTGCGCTGGGTCGAGGCCAGCGCGGCGCCCACGTGGCGGCCGACGGTCTCGAGGAGCTCCAGCTGCCAGGGGGCGAGGGTCTGGCCCGGCGGCAGGGCAAGCAGCAGGGCGCCGTGGCTGCGGCTGCCGTCGAAGAGCGGGGCGGCAATCGTCTGGCCGCCGGCGGGCTTGGGGTGGGCCACGATGGCACGGTCGCCGCTTTCGCAGCCGTGGCAGGTGGCGCGGCACAGGGCGTCGATGGCGATGCCGTCGGCGCCGGTGCGGCAGACGGTTTCCGGCGCGTCGGCCCGGCTCAGGCAGATCGCGCCGCTCGTCACCCCGACCACCTGTTCCATGTCGTCGAGCACCTGCTGGAGCGTCGCCCGGGTCACGGCGCGCTCGGAGAGGGCGCGAGTGGTCCGGTAGAGCAGGTCGAGGGACTGGTTGCTGCGGGCGAGCTCCTCGGTCTTCTCCTGGACCCGGTTTTCCAGCTGGGCGTAGCTGCGGGACAGATCCTCGACCATGAAGTTGAAGGCCTCGCCGAGCTGGCCGAGCTCGTCCGGCTCGCGGATCGGCACCCGCACGGCGAAATCGCCGCGCCGCACCCGGTCGGCGGAAGCGAGGAGGTCGTGTAGCGGAAGCAACACCTTTTGTTTCAATTGCAACATCGCAACGACGCCGACGATCACTAGCAACACCAGCGAAATGCCCTGCACCAGCCGCAGGAGCTGCAGCTTGTCTTCCAGGCCCTGTTCGATCAGCACCACCAGCTGGTTGATGGCGGTGACGATCTCGGCCGTCTCGGCGGAGAGCCGTCCGCCGCCGGGCTGGCCGGCGGCCACTTCGGTGGCAGCCTTCTCCACAGCCGGGTGGAAGCGCCCGCGCCACACGCTGCCCACCGCGTCGTAGGCCCGGCGCAGGCTTCCATCGGCGCCCTGGGGGATGGTGCGCGTGAGGTCGGGGCTGGTGAAGCGCGTCTCGAACTCGGCGATGGCCTGCTCGATGCCGCGGGCGTCGCCCTGGGTGACGGCGGCGCCGATGGCGTAGGACTGCATGCGCAGAGAGCCGGCGAGGTTGATCGCCCGGGCCTCGCCCGACGACAGCTCGGCCACGGTGATCGAGGCGAAGATCGACACCGCGGCGAGGCTGGCGATGGCGGCGATCCACGCACCCAGGCGCAGCACCACCGACGGGCGGCGGCGCCCGGACGGGGGCGGCGAGGCGGGCGGGAAGCCTTGGTTTGCGGGCTGGGCGGTCACGGGGCGGGCCTGGGTTGTTCGGCAGGTCGCCATTCTCGCCCCGAGTCGCCTCCGGGGTCACGTCCGGTGGGTACGCGAGCCAGGAAAATGGGGTTAGACGAAAGGATAGGCAGCGGCTTTGTGCGAGTCGGGTGGTGTCGCGGCGTTTTTAGTAAAAAGCGCTATAAAGCAATGGTATGGCGCCGATTCTGGGGTGGTGGGGAAAATACCTCGTTGGAGGTAGTTGCCTCATTTTTGAGCAGGTTTGGACTCTGATCTAAGTCAACTTTCAGCCCGGTTTGGGCTCCTAGACTGCGTGCCATGTACCGGGGTCGAAGGCAGTTTTTCCCCGCATGACCCCACTTTGTAGCAGCGAGGTAAATGTGATGCGCACGAGTCTTGATGATCTGTCTCTGGTGTTGGGCGAGCTTGCCCTGTTTCGTGATCTGCCCGATACCGTGATCGCCGAGGTAGCGCGCGCAGCCCATGTGGTGAGCCTGCCCAAGGGGGCGGCGATCTACGCCTCGGGCGAGCGTCCGAAGGCGCTCTTCCACGTGATGTCCGGGCACCTGAAGGTGGCGGTTTCGTCGCCGGAGGGCGGCGAGAAGGTCATCGAGATCCTGTCGCCCAACCAGCTGTTCGGCGTGGCCGAGCTGTTCGGCGATGCGCCTTACGTGTCGTCGGTGGAGACCGTGTCGCCGGTGGTGCTGGTGTCGGTCGGGCGCGACGGCATCTTCCGGGCCATGGACAGCGAGCCGCGCCTGATGCGCCGGATGCTCGCCGCGGTGGCCCAGCGTCAGTTGTCCATCGAGCGCGACATCGCCGCCGACTGCCTGCAGTCCGGCTCGGCCAAAGTGGTGGAGTACCTGCGCCGGATGGGCGCCGCGGCGGCGGCGAAGGCGGCGCGGATCGAGCTGGAACTGGCGATCCCAAAGAACGTGCTGGCGGCGCGCATGGGCTTCACGCCGGAAACCCTGTCGCGGATCTTCCGGGAGCTGTCGGATGCGGGCTTCATCCAGGTGCTGGGCAAGCACGTCACCCTGACCGAGAAATTCACCCGCCAGTACGCCTGTGGCACCGAGCGCGCGCTGGCCGAGCGGCGCCCGGCGAGCCGCGGCGGCGTGTGGTTCGATCGCCCCGCTGCCGTGACCACCGCCCACGCGGCCTGGAACTGATCGCGCCGCGCCGGTGGCGCGGTATGCTGGCGCTCTTCCCAACAGTGAGGAGCGTTCGATGGCAACGGTTCAGGATTCCGATTTCGACAGTCTCGTTCCCGGCCTGCCCCTGAGCCGGCGGACCTTCGTCGGCGGTTCGCTGGCGGCGGGTTTTGCGCTGGCCGTGCAGCCGGCCCTCGGGCAGAGCGTGGTCGTCACCCCTGCCGACGGGCTGGTGGCGGGCGAGATCGCGCTGCCGGCGCCGGATGGCGTCGCCCTCAAGGCTTACCGTGCCCAGCCGGCGGGCAAGGGGCCTTTCCCCACCGTGCTGGTGGTGCAGGAAATCTTCGGCGTTCACGAATACATCCGCGATGTGTGCCGGCGCCTGGCCCGCCAGGGCTATCAGGCCATCGCGCCCAGCCTGTTCCAGCGCCAGGGCGACCCGGCGGGCATCGACAGCGTGGCGGACATCCTGGCGAAGGTGGTCAGCAAGGTGCCGGACGCCCAGGTGCTGGCCGATCTGGATGCCACCGCGGCGTGGGCTGCGGCCAATGGCGGCGACCCGGCCCGGCTGGGCATCACCGGCTTCTGCTGGGGCGGGCGCATCACCTGGCTGTACGCCGCCCACAACCCGAAGCTGAAGGCCGGCGTGGCGTGGTATGGCCGCCTGACCGGCGTGGCCAGCGCGATGACGCCCCAGCACCCGATCGACGTGGTGGACAAGATCCGCGCCCCGGTGCTGGGCCTTTACGGCGCCAAGGACCAGGGCATCCCGGTGTCGGACGTGGACGACATGAAGGCTGATCTCGCCAAGGCCGGCAAGCGGGCGGAGTTCGTGGTGTATCCGGATGCCGGCCACGCCTTTCATGCCGACTACCGCCCGAGCTACCGGGCGGCCGATGCGGCGGATGGCTGGGGCCGGCTGCTGGCGTGGTTCAAGGCCAGCGGGCTCTGATCCCCGTCAGGCTGGTTCAGGCCGGCTCGCGCAGGGCGTCCCGCAGCAGGGTTTCCATCTCGGCGGCCGGGCGCGGCGGCGAGAACAGGTAGCCCTGCATCGTCCGGCAGCCGGCGTTCCGCAGGAAATCCCGCTCGGCGGCGGTCTCTACGCCTTCGGCCACCACGTCCAGCCCCAGATGCCGGGCCATTGCCAGGATGGCGGTGGTGATGCCCGCGTCGTTGGGGTTGTCGAACAGGCCGTGGACGAAGCTGCGGTCGATCTTCAGGCTGCCGATGGGCAGGCGCTTGAGGTGGGCGATGGACGAATAGCCGATGCCGAAATCGTCCAGCGCGAAATGCACGCCGGCCGCCCGCAGCTGGTGCAGTTCGGCTGCGATGGCCGGGTCGCCGTCCATCACCAGCCCTTCGGTGAGTTCCAGCACCAGCCGCCCGGCATCGAGCCCGTGGTGGGCGAGGAGCGCCATCAGTCCGTGGGTGAAATCCGGCATCCGCAGCTGGCGGCCGGACAGATTGACGGCGATCCGCGCCGGCGCAATGCCGGCCCGCTGCCACGCGGCGCCCTGGGCGCAGGCGGCGTCCAGGGCCCGGTGGCCGAGGGGGATGATCAGCCCGCTCTCTTCTGCAGCCGGAATGAAGGCCGAGGGTTCGAGCAGCCCGCGCTCCGGGTGCTGCCAGCGCAGCAGCGCCTCGACGCCGACGATGCTGCTGTCGGCGGTGTCGACGATGGGCTGGTAGTGCAGCACGAACTCGCCGCGCTCCAGCCCCTTGCGGATGTCGTTCTCGAGCTTGAGTCGTTCGACCGCCTGATGGGTCAGGTCCTCGCTGTACATCTGCCAGTTGTTCCGGCCGCGCTCCTTGGCGTGGTACATGGCGGTGTCGGCGTGCTTGAGCAGGGTGGCCGCGTCGGTGCCGTCTTCGGGGTACATGGCGATGCCGATGCTGGCGCCGATGCTCACCTCGGCGTCTTCTGCCCGGAAGGGCCGGGCGAGGGCGCTGCGCACCCGCTGGGCGATCTGGATGGCGGCGCGGGCGTCTTCGAGGGACGGCAGGGCGATCACGAATTCGTCGCCACCCAGCCGCGCCAGGTGCAGGGGCGGGCTGGGTTCGTCGGCGCCGGGCCGGGAGACGATGTCGCTGACCCGCAGTTTCTCCTTCAGGCGCAGGGCCACTTCGCGCAGCACTACGTCGCCGGTGTCGTGGCCGAGGGTGTCGTTGATGCGCTTGAAGCCGTCCAGATCAAGGAACAGCAGGGCGAGCTTGCGGCGCTCGCGGGCGGAGCGCTGGAGCTCCTGCTCGAGCCGCTCGACGAAATGCTGGCGGTTGGGCATGCCGGTGAGCGGGTCGTAGTAGGCCAGCCGGCGGATCTTCTCTTCGTTCTGCTTCTCGCGGGTGATGTCGCGCACCACGGCGATCACCTGATCCTGGCTGCTGCGGGCGAGACGTGCCTCGTAGTGGCGGTCCTGGCCGTCGGCGGGCAGCGTGAACACGAGGGCCTGGAGCATGCCCTCCCGGATCGCCCGGTGCAGGTTATCGGCGACCTCGGCGGCGAGCGCTTCGGGCAGCACGTCGGTCACCCGCCTGCCGATGAACAGCCGGGGCTGGATGGCGTCGCGGCGGCCGGCGCCGGCCTTGGCGTCGAGGATCGTGCCGTCGCCGCGCAGGGTGAACAGCATGTCCGGGATGGCGCGCACGATCGCGGCCTGGCGGGCTTCGAGGGCCGACTGGACGCGCACGCTCTCGGCAGCGCGCAGCACGTAGCGGGCCCGGTGGCCCAGGATCGGCCAGTTGATGGGTTTGGCCATGAAGTCGTTGGCGCCCACCTCATAGGCGAGGTTGATCGAGGCGAGGTCGTCCATCCCGGTGACCATGATGACGGGGATGTCGCAGGCGGCCCAGCGCTGGCGGACCCGGCGGCACACCTCGAAGCCGTCGACGCCGGGCATGTCCACGTCGAGGAGCATCAGGTCGGGCGGCTGGTGCTCCACGGCGGCGAGGGCTTCGTTGCCGTCGCAGGCTTCGATGACCGCAAAGCCGGTCTGTTCGAGGGCTTCCCTTTCGAGCAGGCGGGCGGTGTGGTCGTCGTCGACGATCAGGACGCGGGGTGGCGGGAGGGAATCAGGGTTCGACATGGGGAACGTTTCCTTCGAGGGTGTCCTGCAGGGCATCGCGTACCCGGGACCACTCTTCTTCGATGGTGGCCAGAAGGCGCTGCGTGGCATCCGGGCTGGCGGTGCGCGCGCTGGCTTCGAGGGCCTTGAGCTGGGCCGTGAGCACCTCGGCGCCCACGTGGGCGGTGCTCGACTTGAGGTAATGGGCCGTCCGGCGCAGGGCTTCGGCGTCGGCCTCGCGCAGGCTGCGGCCGAGTTCGGCGAGGCGCGGCGGGGTTTCGGCGAGGAAGCTGCGGATCACCCGCTCGACGAGGGCGGGGCCGTTGGGGCCGGGGATGCGGCGGATCGCGTCGAGGGCGGCCGGGTTGATCGGGGCGTCGCCGGCGGGCAGGGGCGCGGCGGTGGGCGCGGCTGCGGGTTCGTGGGCGGCGGCGCGCCCGCCGGGCAGCCAGGTGGCGAGCATCTGCGAGAGCTGTTCGCGGGTGAAGGGCTTGCTGAGGTAGGCGTCCATGCCGGCGGCGATGCAGCGCTCGCGGTCGCCGGACACCGCGTTGGCGGTGAGGGCGATCACCGGCAGCGGGCGGATCTGGCCTTCGTCCTGCAGCACGCGGATCCGCGCGGTGGCTTCGAGGCCGTCCATCTCGGGCATCTGGCAGTCCATCAGCACCAGGTCGAAGCGGCCATTGCGGACTTTCTCGACGGCCTCGACGCCGTTGTGGGCGAGGGTGCACTGCAGGCCGAAGGACTGGAGCATGGCCAGCGCCAGCTGCTGGTTGACCGGGTTGTCCTCGGCCACCAGCACGTGGCCGGCGAGCCCGGTGGCCGGCTTGGTGGCGGCAGTGCTTGCAGGGGCTTTGGCGGGTGCCCGGAAGAGGGCGGTGGCGATGGCGTCGTAAAGGTCGGACTGGCGCACCGGCTTGGTGAGCACGCCATCGGCGATCGACGGCTGGCCGGCGCTGCCCTGCGTGCCGACCGGCGCGACGATGAGCAGGGGCAGGCGGGCGAGGGCCGGGTGGCAGCGGATGGCGTCCACCAGCCGGGCGCTATCCATCTCCGGCTGGTGCAGGTCGATGATCGCGAGGTCGTAGGGCTGGTGCCGGGCGGCGGCGTGTTCGAGGGCGCGCAAGGCGTCGGTGCCGGTGGCGACGCCGGCGGGCTGCATCGCCCAGCCCCGGACGATCTGCCCGATGGCCTGGCGCTGACTGGTGTTGTCCACCGCCAGCAGCACGCGGCGGCCATTGAGCTGCCCGGCCGGGTCGACGCCGGTGCGGGCGTCGGCGTCCTGCTTGGTGAAGGGCAGTTCGATCCAGAAGCGGGCGCCTTCGCCCGGGGTGCTGTCCAGCCCGATGCGGCCGCCCATCAGCTCGACCAGCCGGCGGGTGATCGCCAGCCCGAGGCCGGTGCCGCCGTAGCGCCGGGTGGTGGAGTTGTCGGCCTGGGAGAAGACGCTGAAGATCCGGTCGTGGGCGTCGGGGGCGATGCCGATCCCGCTGTCCTTGACCTCGATGCGGAAGCGGGCGCGGGCGTCGTCTTCGTCCAGCAGCTGGGCGCGGATGACGATCTCGCCCTGGTGGGTGAACTTGACCGCGTTGCTCATCAGGTTGGTGAGGATCTGGCGCAGGCGCACAGGGTCGCCGCACAGGGCGAGCGGGGCGTCGTGGGGCACCGCGCAGACCAGCTCGACGCCCTTGGCCTCGGCGGCGCGGGCGAACATGTAGCCCACGTCCTCGATGAGCTGGCGGAGGTGGAAGTCGATGGTTTCGAGCTCGAGCTTGCCGGCCTCGACCTTCGAGAAGTCGAGGATGTCGTTGATGATGTTGAGCAGGTGCTCGCCGGATTGGTACACCGCGTCCGAGAAGCGCGCCTGCTGGGCGTTGAGGGGCGTGCTCCGGAGCATCTCGGTCATGCCGAGGATGGCGTTCATCGGCGTGCGGATCTCGTGGCTCATGGTGGCGAGAAAATCGCTCTTGGCCTGGTTGGCGGCCTCGGCGAGTTCCTTGGCGCGGCGCAGTTCGAGGGTGCGGATCTCGATCTTGTGTTCGAGCTGGTCCCGGTGGCTGGCGAGGCTGCGGTCGCGCTCCTGGATCTGTTCGAGCATCGCGTTGAAGCCCCGGGCCAGCTCACCGATCTCGTCGCTGGAGTCGACCGGTGCGCGGATGCCGTAGTCGGCGCCGGCGGTGACCCGGTCCATCACGTCCACGAGGCGGGTCATGGGGTCGGTGATGGTCTGGTTGAGCCGCGCCAGCAGCCCGTGGGCGATGGCCAGGGCGATGAGGATCACCACCGCGAAGGCGATGATGTGCCACATGAGGCGCAGGTAGAGCTTGCCCAGGTCGAAGCGCAGGGTCACCGCGCCGGCCTGGGCGCCATCGACCCGGATCGGCTGGGTGACGTCCAGCGCCGACAGGCTGAGGAGGTAGCCGGCGGCCGGCGCCTGGGCGAGCACCGGGGCGGTGCCCGTGCCGGCCTGGGTGTAGGTGGCGAGGGGCTGGCCGGTGGCTTTCCACAGGGCGGCGAAGCGCACCTGGTGGTCGTCGGCCAGGGAGCGCAGGAAGCCTTCGGCCGCCACCTGATCGTCGAACACCACCGCCGAGGCACTGTTGCGGCCGACGAACTCGGCCTTGGTGCGGGCTTCCTCGATGAAGGTGGAGCGCAGTTCGAAGTAGTCGTGAACCGCCAGCAGCAGCACCGCGATGAGAAACGCGCTGCCGGTGGTGAGCAGGTTGATGAGGCGCAGCTTCTTGCGCAGCGACCCCGCCCGGAGGAGCTTTTCGAGGAGCGAGGGCGGGCGTTCGGTGGCGGACATCAGCGGCCTCCCTTGCCGTCGCGGACCAGCCGGGCGAGCCGGAGGATCTGGGAACTGAGCTTGAGCCCGGCCCGCTGGGCGGCATCCGGGTTGGCCTCGAAGCGCACCTTGTCGCCTTCCATGTAAAGGCCGATCACGCCGCCGGCGCTGGCGAAGCCGTCGGATTCGCCCACCGTGAGCACCGGCGCGCTGCCCAGCGACTGGAGCACCGGGAGCGCGCTGGCGCGGCCGGTGATGACCAGGATGTGGCACTGGCCGCCTTCATCGGCGCGGGCGAGGAGGCGCACGTCCACCGCCTTGCCGCGCACCGGGGGCTTGGATTCGAGGGCCGCGACGGCCTCGGTGAGGTCGCTGCCGTTGCCGGTGACGCAGATGCGCAGCCGGGGCGCGCGGCTCCACGGGTCGTCCGGCCATTCGGAGAACTTGGCGAAGTTGTAGATGAAGGCGGCCTTCACCGCGTTCTCCTCGGCGATCTCCGGGGCGGCCGGCGCAGCCGGGCTGGCCAGGGCGAGCAGGGCCCACAGGGCCAGGTACACGGCGTGGTGGCGAAGGAAGGCGGTCAAGACGCGGGCAGCCATCAGAAGCGGTACACCGCCTTCAGGCGATAGCTGCGGCCGTCCTGCGCGAGGCGGTCACGCTGGGGCACGGTGGGGTCGTAGGCGGTGGCGTCGAAGTAGCGGTTGTCGAACAGGTTGTAGACCGAGGCCGACCATTCCCAGTGGTTGCCGGCCATGGGGCGCAGCAGGGTGAGGTTGGCGAGGCCGTGGTCGGGCACCGTGCCGGCGTGGGTCTTGCGGGCGGCGAGCCACTGGGCCTCGGTGCCCAGGCGCAGGGATTGCCAGGGCAGGGGCACCGACAGGTTGAGCTTGCCGATGACGTTGGGCGAGTTGGTGAGATCGTTGCCGGTGGCGTCGTGGGCGTGCTGGAGTTCGAGGCTGGTGCGCAGGCGGGCGCCGTTGGTCCACAGCTTCTCGATCTCCAGCTCGACACCGCGGGCCGAGCTGCGGCCGGCGTTGACGTACTGGAGCAGGCCGGAGCGGGCTTCGGTGGTCTGGTCGATCAGGCCGGCGAGGCGATAGACGTAGGCGGTGCCGAGCAGGCGGGTCTGGCTGTCCAGGTAGTGCTCGACGCTGGTTTCCCAGGTGGTGATCTTTTCGCCGCGCAGGCGCGGGTTGGCGATGGCGCTGCCGGCGTAGCTGTAGTTGCTCTCGTACACGTTGGGCGCCCGGAAGGCGGTGCCGTACTGGAGCTTCCAGACCGTCTGGGCCGACAGCCGATACACCGCGCCCAGCCGTGGGCTGAACTGGGCGCCCTGGCCAGTGACCTGATCCACCCGGCCGCCCACCGAGAGCTTGAGGTCGGGCGTCCATTGGAAATCGTCCTGCACGAACACGCCGCTGCGCTCGCTCTGGCGGTGGTCGTCGGCGTTGAGCCGGTAGGGGGCCACATCGTAGTTGCGCTGGTTCTGGATGCGGTTGCGCTGGTGCTCGATGCCGGCGACGAGCTTGTTGCGGGCCGAGAGGCTGCTTACCAGCTTGAGCTCGACGCCGTACCAGCTGCCGTGGGCTTCGTCGTGGTTGCGTACCGACGGCGTGCCCAGAAGGGCGGGGGCCGAGTAGGTGTAGTCCGACAGGTAGGCGCGGCCGGAGAGTTCGGTGGCGGCGTCGAGGGCGCGGGTGTAGTCGACGGCGAGGTAGCTCTGGGTGTCGATGAAGGCGTGGCCGCGGTCGTTGAACTCGGCCCCGAAGGCGCCGGTGGGCACGCCCTTGGTCCGCCGGCTGGCGGCGGTGGTGAGGCGCAGGCCGTCGATGCCGACGCGGGCGAAGACGCTGCCCTGGCGGGTGTAGTCGGTGTGGGCAGTGTGGCCGTTGTGGGTGGCCGGAGTGTCGAACTCGGGGAAGTACAGCGCCGGGCCGGTGGCGTTCATCCCGGAGACCGAGGCGAGGAAGTCGGCGCCGTTGTCGAGGCGCTTGCCCACGCTGGCCCGGCCGTCGATGGTGTTGTGACTGGAGATGCGCGCGCCAAGTTCGCCCCCATCGAGCTGCGCGCCGCTGCGGGTGATGAGGTTGATCACGCCGAACACGGCGTTGCCGCCGTAGATCGACGAGCCCGGCCCGCGGATGACTTCGATGCGATCGACGATGTCCAGGTCGATGATGCCGTCGGTGCCGATGTAGGCCTGGTCGTAGATGGCGTCATTGACCCGCTGGCCATCGACCAGCAGCAGCACGCGGGTGTTGTAGTCCTGGGGGCGGGCGAAGCTGCGGGCCCCTACGTAGTCGTAGCCCCGGTCGCTATGGGTGTAGAAGCCGTGGAGGCTGCGCAGCACCTCGGCGACGGTGCGCCAGCCGTACTGGCGGATGTCGTCGCGGGTGACGACGCTGACGGCGGCGGTGGTCTCGGAGGCCTTCTGCTCGAAGCGCGAGGCGCTCACCACCGGCACGTCGATGAGCTGGTCGAGGGACAGCTCGGTCAGGTCGTCGGCGCCGTGGGCGCAGGCGGAGCAGCCCGCCAGGGCCAGCGCGATGCATTTGAGGCTGGCGTGGGGGGAGGAGGCGTTCTTCATCGGGGCTGGCGATGTGACGCAGCCCCGCTTGAGATATGGCTTCGGGGTTCAGGGCTGCGCGTGATTGGATGACGCAATCCTAACGGCCCGATGCCCGCGAACTTGAGCCGGCCGGAACGCCCGGCCGTGAGTGGTTTAACGCAGCGAGATCACCGGCCAGCCGTGATTGCCGGCGTGGGCCCGCAGGGTGTCGTCCGGGTCGACGGCCACCGGGTTGCCGACCTTGTTCATGAGCGGCAGATCGTTGTGGGAATCGCTGTAGAAGCTGCTTTTGGCGAAGCTCTCCCAGCACAGGCCGAGGCTTTCGAGCCAGGCTTCGACGCGCTCGATCTTGCCGGCCTTGAAGGCCGGGGTGCCGCGGGGCTTGCCGGTGAAGGCGCCGTCTTCCTGGGCCGGAATAGTGGCAACCAGGTGCGGGATGCCGAAGGCCCGGGCGATCGGGCCGGTGACGAAGCTGTTGGTGGCGGTGACGATGGCCACCACCGCGCCGGAATCCAGGTGCTGCTTAACCAGGGCCTGGGCCTTGGGCGTCATCATGGGGCGGACGCGGGTGTCCATGAACTCCTGGTGCCAGGCGTCGAGCTGGGCGCGGCTGTGGCGGGCCAGGGGTTTCAGCTGGAAGTCGAGGAACTCGAAGATGTCCAGCGTGCCGGCCTTGTACTGGTCGTAGAACTGCTGGTTGCGGGCTTCGTAGACTTCCTTGTCGAGCACGCCCTTGGAGATCAGGAATTGGGCCCACTCGAAATCCGAGTCGCCGGCGAGCAGGGTGTTGTCGAGATCGAAAAGTACGAGTTCCATGGTGTGCGCTTAAAGGGTCGGGTCGCGCTGCAGGACTTCCCGCAGCAGGGGCAGGGTGACGGCGCGTTTGCGTTCGAGCGAGGCGGCGTCGAGGGCGTCGAGGGTGCGCAGCAGGCTGGTGAGATCGCGCCGGCCGTGGCGCAGCAGGTATTGCACCAGCTCGGGTTCGAGGCGCAGCCCGCGGGTGGCGGCCTGGGCCTGGAGGATGGCGTTGCGGTCGTCGTCGGTGAGGCCCTTGACCTCGAAGATCAGGCTCTGGCCGATGCGGGTGCGCAGATCTTCGCGCAGCGCCAGCTGCAGCGGGGCCACCGCGCCGCTGGTGACGAGGGTCATCTTCTGGCCGCGGGCAGCGTTGAAGGCGCGGAACAGAGCGATCTGGGCGTCGGGGCCGAGGGCCTCCACGTCATCGACCGCCAGCAGCAGGCCGGGCGCTTCGGGCAGGGTGGCGCCGACATCGGCGGCCTGCAGGTAGCACGCGGGGCGGCCGGCCTGGGCGGCGGCGGTGACGACGCTCTTGAGCAGATGGCTGCGGCCGCTGCCGGCGTCGCCCCACAGGAAGAGGTGCTGGGGCACATCGGCCACGGGCACGGCTTCGTAGAGGGCGGCGAGCAGGTCGGCGTTGGCAGCGGCGACGAAATTTTCCAGCAGCGGCGGTGAGTCGGCGCGCAGGTCGAGGGTGAGTTGCTTCACGCGGATGGGGGCACGCGATTGTTGCGACGGCGCACCCGGCAGGGGCGGGCCGGCGACATTTCGGCTAAAATTCGGGTTTGTTTGCGTGGCAGGGGCCAAAACCCCGGCGCAAGGCCCGTTAATGTAGCCGGTTCCGGCGGGGTGCTCAATCCGATGAGCGTTCCCGGTGGCATCCGGACGCTTCTGAAGAGATCACAGAACCCATGAGTTCCCTTACTTATCGTGACGCCGGCGTGGACATCGATGCCGGCGATGCCCTGGTCGACCGCATCAAGCCCTTTGCCAAGCGCACCATGCGCCCGGAGGTGCTGGGCGGCATCGGCGGTTTCGGCGCCCTGTTCGAGATCTCCAAGAAGTTCAAGGAGCCGGTGCTGGTTTCCGGCACCGACGGCGTGGGCACCAAGCTCAAGCTGGCCTTCCAGCTCAACAAGCACGACACCGTCGGCCAGGATCTGGTGGCGATGAGCGTCAACGACATCCTGGTGCAGGGCGCCGAGCCGCTGTTCTTCCTCGACTACTTCGCCTGCGGCAAGCTCGATGTGGACACCGCCGCCACCGTCGTCCAGGGCATCGCCCAGGGCTGCGAGCTGTCCGGCTGTGCGCTGATCGGCGGCGAAACCGCCGAGATGCCGAGCATGTACCCCGATGGTGAATACGATCTCGCCGGCTTCGCGGTGGGCGCGGTCGACAAATGCAACCTCATCGACGGCTCCACCATCCGCCCGGGGGACGTGGTGCTGGGCCTCGCTTCCAGCGGCGCCCACTCCAACGGCTACTCCCTGATCCGCAAGGTCATCGAGATCGCCAAGCCGAACCTCGAAGGCGACTTCCACGGCCGCAAGCTGAAGGACGTCATCATGGAGCCGACCCGCATCTACGTGAAGTCGCTGCTCGCGCTGATGGAAAAGCGCGCCGGTCTCGTGAAGGGCATGGCCCACATCACCGGCGGCGGCCTGCTCGAAAACGTGCCCCGCGTGCTGGCCGACAACCTCACCGCCGTGCTGAAGAAGGACGCGTGGGAGATGCCCTACCTGTTCCAGTGGCTGCAGCACGCCGGCAACGTGGACGCCCAGGAGATGTACCGGGTGTTCAACTGCGGCGTCGGCATGGTGGTGATCGTTGCCGCTGAAGACGCCGAAATGGCCGCCGCCCAGCTGTGCTCCACCGGCGAGACGGTGTACAAGCTTGGCACCATCGAAGCCCGCGCCGAAGGCCAGGCCCAGACCGTGGTGGTGTAAGCGCCAGCGGGCTTGCCCGCACAAGGCAATGAAAAACGGGCCCGAGCGGCCCGTTTTTCATTGCTGCGCCTCCTCACTCATCTCTCCTCAATCCTCACGGCTTCACTGTTGCTTTTGAAACTTTCAGGGTTACAATTGCAACAACGCATCCCGGAGCCCATCATGAACGCCCCTCAAGCCGCCGTCACCGACGACATCGACCGCAAGGCCGTGGCAGGCATGCTGATGCAGCTCTTCGACCACTGGAAACTCAGCACCGAAGAGCAGCTCGACGCCCTCGGCTTTGCCACTTCCAATCGCGCCGTGCTGACGCGCTACCGCAAGGGCGAGGCCTTGTCGGGCAGCCGCGACACGCTGGAGCGGGCCGGCCACCTGCTGGGCATCCACAAGAACCTGCGGCTGCTCTTTCCCCATAACCGCGAGCTGGCCTATGCGTGGATGAAGACCCGCAACCGGGCCTTCGAGCACCGTTCGCCCATCGACGTGATCCGCGAGTTCGGCTTTGCCGGCCTGCTGATGGTGCTGGCCTACCTCGACCGGGCGCGTGGCCAGTGATCGACCCGATATTCGCCCAGGCGCGCCTCGCCGAAACCCACGGCGATCTGGTGCGCAACATCGTGTCGATCCGCGTCTCGCAGGATCTGTTCGACGACCTTTCCGACAACCCGGCCGACTGGCAGACGGCGATCAAGCTCGAGCTCGCCACCAAGCCGCGGATGTTCGTCTCGCCGGTGCCGGTGATCGACCGGCCCTTCGAGGACGCCCGCTGGAACGACGCCATCCACTATCCCTTCCGCCACTGGATGAAGAGCCGCTATTCCGACGGCAGCTTCGGCGTGTGGTACGGCGCCGATACGGTGGAGACCAGCGTCCACGAAACCGTGCATCACTGGCGCAGCGGGCTGCTGGACGACGCCGGCTTCACCCAGCCCGGTGTGCGCATCGACCGCAAGTGCTACCGGGTGCGCTGCGATGCGGCGCTGGTGGATCTGCGCCCCACGGCGCTGGCCTTTCCGGCGCTGGTCGATCCCGTCGATTACGGTCTGACCCACCAGGTGGGCGCGCGGCTGCACCGGGAAGGCCACCCCGGCCTCGTCACCGCCTCGGCTCGCTGCACTGGCGAGGTGTACGCGGTGCTGAACCCGGCGGTGCTGTCGGACCCGCGCCAGATGTGCTTCCTCACCTACACGACCACCGCCACCGGCATCGCGGTGGAGCGCGAGCCGGGCGGCGTGTGGATGCAGCTGTGAACCCCGGTGGGGTTTCACGGAATCTTCATTTCAATAGTTGTTGAAGCGTTGTATAGTTGCTGCATGGAAACCAGAACAGCAACCACGATCTTCGAATCCCTCTCGTCCGGCTGGCGGCTGGAAGCCTTCCGGCTGCTCGTCCGCCAGGGGCCGGAGGGCATGGTGGCGGGCGACATCGCCTCGGCGCTGGACATCTCGCCGTCCAGCCTGTCCTTCCACCTCAAGGCGCTGGCCCACGCCGGGCTAGTGTCGGTGGAGCAGGAGGGGCGCTTCCAGCGTTACCGGGCCAACATCCCGCTGATGCTCGATCTGATCGCCTATCTCACCGAAGAGTGCTGTTCCGGCCAGCCCGAAAAATGCGCCGACCTGCGGGCCGCCTCGTGCTGCCCCGAAGCCGTGCTGCCGCCCATCCCCGCCACCGACGGAAAACCCTGACCATGAACGTGCTGTTTCTGTGCACCGGCAATTCCTGCCGGTCGATCCTCGCCGAGGCCACCTTCAACCACCTGGCGCCGGCCGGCTGGCGAGCCCTGAGCGCCGGCAGCAAGCCCGCCGGCTACGTGCATCCCCGGTCGCTCGCGCTCTTGGCGCGGGAAGGCATCGCCACCGATGGCTACCACAGCAAATCGTGGGACGCGCTGCCCGTGACGCCGGACGTGGTGGTCACCGTGTGCGCCAGCGCCGCCGGCGAAACCTGCCCGGTTTATCTCGGCCCCGTGCTGCGCACCCACTGGGGCGTGGAAGATCCGGCCCACGCCACCGGTACCGACGCCGAGATCGACGCGGCCTTTGTCACCGCCTACCGCATCCTGCGCGCCCGCATCGAAGCCTTCCTGGCGCTGCCGCTGGAAACCCTCCAGCACGACCGCGCCGCGCTGAAGGCCGAGCTCGATCGCATCGGCCAGCTTTTGCCGTAATCCATATTTCAACATTATTAAGAACGTCAAAATGAAAACCCTCCAGATTTTCGATCCGGCCCTGTGTTGCAGCACCGGCGTGTGCGGTGTGGATGTGGATCAGGCCCTTGTGCAGTTCTCTGCCGATGTGGATTGGGCGCGCCAGCAGGGCGCCAGCGTCGAACGCTTCAATCTCGCCCAAGAGCCCCTGGCCTTTGCCGGCAACCCGGTGGTCAAGGGCTTCCTGGAGCGCTCCGGCGCCGAGGCGCTGCCGCTGGTGTTGCTGGATGGCGAAGTGGCGCTGGCCGGCCGCTACCCGGCCCGGGCCGAGATCGCCCGCTGGCTGGGCCTGGCCGACGTGGCGCCGGACGCGCCCAAGCCCTGCTGCAGCGGCAGCAAGTGCTGCTGAGCCCGGAGGCCGCCATGCAATTCCTCGAGGCGCTGCCGCGCTTTGTGTTCTTCACCGGCAAGGGCGGGGTGGGCAAGACCTCCATCGCCTGCGCCACCGCCATCGACCTCGCCGCCCGCGGCCGGCGCGTGCTGCTGGTGAGCACCGACCCGGCCTCCAACGTGGGGCAGGTTTTTGGCGTGGAGATCGGCAACCGGATCACGCCGATCCCCGCGGTGCCCAACCTCTCGGCCCTCGAGATCGACCCGCAGGCGGCCGCCCAGGCTTACCGCGACCGCATCGTCGGGCCGGTGCGCGGGCTCTTGCCCGACAGCGTGGTGAAGGGCATCGAGGAGCAGCTATCCGGCGCCTGCACCACCGAGATCGCCGCCTTTGACGAATTCACCGGGCTGCTGGTGGATTCCAGCCTGACCCACGACTACCAGCACATCGTCTTCGACACCGCGCCCACCGGCCACACCATCCGCCTGCTGCAGCTGCCCGGCGCGTGGAGCGGCTTTCTCGAGGCAGGGAAGGGCGACGCTTCCTGCCTCGGCCCGCTGGCCGGGCTGGAGAAGCAGCGCAGCCAGTACAAGGCGGCGGTGGATGCGCTGGCCGATGGCGCGCGCACCCGGCTGGTGCTGGTGGCCCGCGCCCAGCAGGCCACCCTGCGCGAAGTGGCGCGCACCCACGACGAGCTCGCCGCCATCGGCATCGACCGGCAGTTCCTGGTCATCAACGGCCTATTGCCGGCGGGCGAGGCGGAGGGCGACCCGCTCGCCGCCGCGATCTTCGCCCGGGAGCAGGCGGCTCTCGCCGCGATGCCCGCCGGGCTCGCCGGCCTGCCCACCGACTGGATCGCCCTCAAGCCCTTCAACCTGGTGGGGCTGGACGCGCTGCGCCAGCTCTTCGCGCCCGCGGATCGGGCTGATGACGAGGCGCCGGTGCCGCCGCCCGCCGCACCGGACATCGCCGGGCTGGTGGATGGCATCGCCGCCGACGGCCACGGGCTGGTGATGCTGATGGGCAAGGGTGGCGTCGGCAAGACGACCCTCGCCGCGGCGGTGGCGGTGGAGCTCGCCCGGCGCGGCCTGCCGGTGCATCTCACCACATCCGACCCGGCCGCCCACCTGGCCGAGACGCTGGAAGGCTCGCTGGATCAGCTCACCGTCAGCCGCATCGACCCGGCTGCCGAGACCGAACGCTACCGCCAGCATGTGCTCGACACCCAGGGCGCCAAGCTCGACGCCCAGGGCCGGGCGCTGCTGGAGGAAGACCTGCGCTCGCCCTGCACCGAGGAGATCGCCGTCTTCCAGGCCTTCTCCCGGATCATCCGCGAGGCGGGGCGCAAGTTTGTGGTGATGGACACCGCGCCCACCGGCCACACCCTGCTGCTCCTCGACGCCACCGGCGCCTATCACCGGGAGATCGTGCGCCAGATGGGCAGCGGCACCGCCCACTTCACCACGCCGATGATGCAGCTCCAGGACCCGAAGCGGACCAAGGTGCTGATCGTGACCCTGGCCGAGACCACGCCGGTGCTCGAGGCCGCCAACCTACAGGCCGACCTGCGCCGCGCCGGCATCGAGCCGTGGGCGTGGGTCATCAACAACAGCGTGGCCGCGGCCGGGCCGAGGTCGGCGCTGCTGCGTCGGCGCGCCCGCAACGAGCTGGCCGAGATCGAAAATGTGGCCACCCGCCACGCCAGCCGCTACGCCCTGGTGCCGCTGCTGCGCGACGAGCCGGTGGGCGTGGAACGTCTTTGCCAAATGGTCCGCCGGACCCAAGCCAACCAAGGAGCGTGACATGTCGGACAAGATCTACAACGTGCTTTTCCTGTGCACCGGCAATTCGGCCCGGAGCATTCTCGCCGAGGCCATCCTCAACAAGGTGGGCGAGGGGCGCTTCCGGGCCTTCAGCGCCGGCAGCCACCCGGCGGGACAGGTCAATCCGCTGGCCATCGAACTCCTGAAGCGCAACCACATGCCCACCGAGGGGCTGCGCAGCAAGAGCTGGGACGAGTTTGCCGGCCCTGATTCGCCGCATCTCGATTTCGTGTTCACCGTGTGCGACAACGCCGCCGGCGAGGTGTGCCCGGTGTGGCCCGGTCAGCCGATGACGGCCCATTGGGGGCTGGAAGACCCGGCGGCTGTCGAGGGCTCGGTCGAAGCCAGGCAGCACGCCTTCTCCCAGGCGTTGCTGATCCTCCATCGGCGCATCTCGCTGTTTGCCAGCCTGCCCATTGCCAAGCTGGACGGCATGGCGCTCAAGCACGAGCTCGACGAGATCGGCCGTGGTCATCGAGGTGAATCGTGAGTGAAGTAAGCCGCAAACTGTCTTTCCTCGACCGTTACCTGACGGTCTGGATATTTGCCGCCATGGCGCTGGGCGTGGCCTTGGGCAATCTGGTGCCGGGCATCGAAGGGGCGATCAACCACTTTCAGGTGGGCACCACCAACATCCCCATCGCCATCGGGCTGATCCTGATGATGTACCCGCCCTTTGCCAAGGTGCGCTACGAGGAGCTGCCCGACGTCTTCTGCGACCGCAAGGTGCTGGGCCTGTCGCTGGTGCAGAACTGGGTGATCGGGCCGGTGCTGATGTTTGCGCTGGCGGTGATCTTCCTGCCCGACAAGCCGGAGTACATGGTTGGGCTGATCCTCATCGGGCTGGCCCGCTGCATCGCGATGGTGATCGTGTGGAACGAGATCGCCAAGGGTTCGACCGAATACGCCGCCGGGCTGGTGGCCTTCAACTCGATCTTCCAGGTGCTGTTCTACAGCGTGTATGCGTGGTTCTTCGTGACGGTGCTGCCGCCGCTGTTCGGGCTGACCGGGGTGGTGGTGGATATCTCCATCGGCCAGATCGCCGAGAGCGTGCTGATCTACCTGGGCATCCCCTGCGTGGCCGGGGTGCTCACCCGGGTGGTGATGCTGCGCTACGTATCCAAGGAGTGGTACCACAGCCGCTTCGTGCCGAAGATCGGGCCGATCACCCTGGTGGCGCTGCTGTTCACCATCGTGGTGATGTTTGCCCTGAAGGGCCGGATGATCGTCACCATCCCGATGGATGTGGTGCGCATCGCAATCCCGCTCTTGATCTACTTCGTGGTGATGTTCTTCGCGTCGTTTGCGATGAGCCGCAAGGCCGGGGCGGGTTACGGCAAGTGCACGACGCTGTCCTTCACCGCGGCCAGCAACAACTTCGAGCTGGCGATTGCGGTGGCGGTGGCGGTGTATGGCATCGACTCGGGCGCGGCCTTCGCGGCGGTGATCGGGCCCCTGGTCGAGGTGCCGGTGATGATCGGGCTGGTCAATGTGTCGCTGTGGCTGCAGCGGCGCTGGTTCACGGCGGCAGCCTGATCGCCGCCAGGCGGCAGACGTGAAAAAGCCCCGGGGAGGTGACCCTCCCCGGGGCTTTTTGCTGCGCTGATTCAGCCGGCGATCAGGCGAAGTTCGCGGAGGCGAAATCCCAGTTGGCCAGGCTGGCCAGGAAGGTTTCGACGAACTTCGGACGCAGGTTGCGGTAGTCGATGTAGTAGGCGTGTTCCCACACGTCGATGGTCAGCAGCGGCTTGCCTTCGCCGGTCTTCAGCGGGTTGCCCGCGGCGCCGGTGTTGACGATGTCGACGCTGCCGTCAGCCTTCTTGACCAGCCAGGTCCAGCCGGAACCGAAGTTGCCCACGGCGGAAGCCTGGAAAGCCTTCTTGAACTCGTCGAAGGAGCCCCACTTGGCGTTGATGGCGTCGGCCAGCGCGCCGGTCGGAGCGCCGCCGCCGTTCGGCTTCATGCAGCTCCAGAAGAAGGTGTGGTTCCAGACCTGGGCGGCGTTGTTGTAGATGCCGCCAGCCGGGGCCTTCAGGAAGGTTTCTTCGATGGACAGGTTCTCGTACTCGGTGCCGGCGACGAGGTTGTTCAGATTGACCACGTAGGCGTTGTGGTGCTTGGCGTAGTGGTAATCGAAGGTCTCTTCGGACAGGTGCGGAACCAGCGCGTTCTTGGCGTAGGGCAGTTCGGGCAGGGTGTGAGCCATTGATGTTCTCCGGGTTTTGGTTGGGGTTTCAATTGCCCGACTATTCTAGTCGGGATTTGATTCACTGCACAATCGGACGCGGCCAGACCTCATCCGGCTGCCGCTGCACCATGCGTTATTTTGCACCGGGTTCAGCCTTTTTTGCTGTTCACCGTTGCATCGACCTCGCCGACGTGGAATTCGACCCGGATACGCGAACCGGGTTCAAGGCTCGCCGCGTCCCGCACGATCCCGCCGTCGGCGTCGCGGGTGATGCTGTAGCCGCGCGCCAGCACGCCCTTCGGATCGAGGTGGGAGAGGTGCTGGCCGAGGGCGTCGAGGCGATTCTGCTGGCGCTGGATGAGGCTGCGTCCGGCGCGCTCCAGCCGCGCAGCGAGGGTGTCGACGGTGCGCTTGCGGGCGGCCAGATCGGGCCGGCGGGCAGTGAGGTGCAACCCCAGCGCGGTGGTTCGGGCCTGGCTGGCGGCAAGCTGGCGCTGGATGCGGGCCTGCAGGCGCTGCTCCAGGTTGCCCAGGCGCAGGCGGGCCTGCTCGATGCGCTGGCGCGGGTGGGTGAGCCGCGCGGCAGCCCGGTCGAGACGCTGGGCGGCGGTCTCGAAGCGCCGCTGCATGGCGCGGCAGATGCGCATCGACAGGCGTTCCAGGTGATCCCGCAGATCCACGAAGCCCGCGCTGGTGATCTCGGCGGCGGCGGTGGGCGTGGCGGCGCGCAGGTCGGCGGCGAAGTCGGCGATGCTCACGTCGGTCTCGTGGCCGACGCCGACCACCACCGGCAGCGGGCAGGCGCGGATCGCCCGGGCCACGGCTTCGTCATTGAAGGCGGCGAGGTCTTCCAGGCTGCCGCCACCGCGCACCAGCAGCAGCACGTCGTTGCCGTCGGCTGCAGCCCGGGCGCCGGCCCGGCGGATCGCCGCGGCGATGCGGGCGGGGGCCCCGTCGCCCTGGACGAGGGTGGGATACAGGCACAGCGGCAGGTGCGGAGCGCGTCGGGCAAAGGCCGCGATCACGTCCTGCCAGGCGGCAGCCTGGGGTGAGGTGACCACCGCGACGCCGCGGGGAAAGCGGGGCAGGGGGCGCTTGATCGCCGGATCGAACAGCCCTTCGGCTTCCAGCCGCGCCTTGAGGCGGAGGAAGGCTTCATACAGGTTGCCCACGCCAGCGTGGCGCACTGACTCGACATTGAGCTGGTAGTCACCCCGGGGCTCGAAGAGGGTGACGAGGGCGCGCACTTCCACCCGCATCCCGTGCTCGAGTTTGAAAGGAAGCATCTGCGCGCGGTTGCGCCACATGGTGCAGCGCACCTGTGCGTCGGCATCCTTGAGGGTGAAGTAGAGATGGCCGGAGGCGGCGCGGGTGAGGGTGGAGATCTCACCGCCGACCCATAAAAGGGGGATGCTGCCCTCCAGCGCCTCGCGCGCGGCGCGGTTGAGCCATGAGACGGAAACGACTTCGCCGGGCTTGACTTCTGCAGAATTTCGGAGGGGGTTCATGGGCGCGGATTCTACCGGAATCCACATGTACCTCTGATCCACGTCAAAAAAAACCGGCCGCCGGGCTTGACTTGGGTTAAAAGTTGTAAGTTGTTGATTTTAAACGAAAGTGCTTGTCGCTTAATTTTTGACCCGAGTAGGAAAAAGCCTTACCCGCTGCGGGTTTAGGGTGTTCGCCGGGCAACAATCCACAAAGTTATCCACAGATTTTGTGGATTGTCCTGAGCGCGTTTCGTGTTGCTCTCCTCCCGAGGGCAGGTTACATTCTCGGGCTTCGTACGATTCGCAGGAGTCCTCGCGTGTTCGCCATTCTTCAGGCTGCCGGCTGGCCAATCTGGCCCTTGTTGTTTGCTTCCATCGTTGCCGTGGCGCTGATCATCGAGCGGCTCTTGACGCTGCGCCGCAGCAAGATTCTTCCCGATGGCCTGCTCGAAAAGGTCGTGGCTGAATTGCGTCAGACCGGCGCAACCCCCGAGATGATCAACCGCGTGGCCCTCAGTTCGCCGATGGGCCGGGTGTTCGCGGCCGGCCTGCGCAACATGCGCAGCTCCCGCGAGGTGATGAAGGAATCCATCGAAGAGGCCGGCCGCGCCGTGACTCACGATCTGGAGCGCTTCCTCACCACCCTCGGCACCATCGCCTCGATCAGCCCGCTGATGGGCCTGTTCGGCACCGTGGTCGGGATGATCGAGATCTTCGGTTCCCAGACGCCGGGCGGTTCCAACCCCCAGCAGCTGGCCCACGGCATCTCCATCGCGCTGTACAACACAGGCTTCGGTCTGGTCATCGCGATGCCGAGCATGATCTTCTGGCGCCACTTCCGTGCCACCGTCGATGGCTTCGTGATCGAGATGGAGCAGCAGGCGATCCGTCTCGTCGAAGTGGTTCACGGCGAACGTCGCTGAGGCAGATCCCATGAATTTCGGCCGTGGCCGCTCCCGCGAGGAGCCGGAGATCAACTTGATCCCCATGATCGACGTGCTGCTGGTGATCATCATCTTCCTGATGCTCACCACCACCTATTCGCGCTTTGCCGGGCTGGAGATCAACCTGCCCACGGCCGACGCCCAGGCCAGCAACGAGAAGGCCGTCGAGGTGAACGTGGCCGTCACCGCCACTGGCGAGGTTGTCATCAACAAGCGTGCCGTCAGTGGCACCGGCATACCGGCCATTGCTGCGGCGATGCAGGCGGTGGTGCCGGCCGGCGCCAAGGATCCGGTGGTCATCATCAATGCCGACGCCAAGGCGGCCCACCAGCGCGTGATCGACGTGATGCAGGCGGCCCAGCAGGCTGGCCTGGTGCACATCTCCTTCGCCACCCAGGCGGCCCAGCGCTAATCCTTTTCCGTCTCCTTTCTTCTCCATGCCACGCAGCGCCCCCGGCTTCTGGCAGCACCGCGGGGCGGCGGCATGGAGCCTGCTTCCCCTTTCACTTTTCTTTGGCCTGCTCGCCGGTGCGCGTCGCGGGCTGTTCGCCCTCGGGCTGAAAAAAGCCGAACGGCTGTCGGTGCCGGTCGTGGTGGTGGGCAACATCGCGGTAGGAGGCAGCGGCAAGACGCCGATCGCCCTGTGGCTGGCGGCCGAACTCCGCGCTCGTGGTCGGCGGCCGGGTATCGTCAGTCGCGGGTACGGCGGCACGGTCGAGGGCGTCGCAGAGGTGCCCGTGGGTGGCGACCCAACTCGCTTTGGCGACGAGCCGGTGCTGATGGCAGCGGCGTCCGGCTGCCCGGTTTTTGTCGGGCGCGATCGCCCGGCGGCGGGGCGGGCGCTGCTCGCAGTGCATCCCGATGTGGACGTGCTGATCGCCGACGACGGCCTGCAGCATTACCGGCTGGCCCGGGACGTGGAAATCGTGGTGGTGGACGAGGCAACCCTCGGCAACCGCCTGCGCCTGCCCGCCGGCCCGCTGCGCGAAGGCGTCGGGCGGCTGAGCGAGGCGACGGTCATCCTTGCCCACGGTGGGCTCTCGGCCGATCTGGCGGCAGCGGTGAAGCCGGTGCCGGTGTTTGATTTCCATCTCGTCGGCGGCGCTTTCGAGCGCGTAGGCAAACGGGCCGAGCACTGCCTGCCGGCCGATCTGAAGGGGCGGCGCGTCCACGCGATGGCCGGCATTGGGCGGCCCGAGCGCTTCTTTGCCCAGCTCGAGGCCATGGGCCTGGCCATCGAACGTCGGCCATTCGCCGATCACCACGCCTTCACTGCCGCCGATGTGGCGGTGCCGCATGGCGATGTGCTTCTGATGACCGAGAAGGATGCGGTAAAATGCGCGCCTTTCGCCCCGGCTGACAGCTGGGTGTGGCCGGTCCGGGCGCAGCTTGCGCCGGGCGCGGCAGAACTGATTGTGGAGAAGATCGATGGATCCCCGACTGCTTGAAATCCTGGTTTGCCCCATCACCAAGGGCCCGCTCGACTTCCACAAGGACAAGCAGGAGCTGTGGAGCGTCAGCGCCCGGCTGGCCTACCCCATCCGCGACGGCATCCCGGTGATGCTCGAAGAAGAAGCCCGCCCCCTGACCGAAGAAGAACTCGCCCAGGCCCGATGAGCGTCCCGTTCAAGATCGTCATCCCGGCCCGCCATTCGTCGAGCCGGCTGCCGGGCAAACCGCTGCTGGACATCGCCGGCAAGCCGATGGTCCTGCGCGTGCTCGACCGGGCCGTGCAGGCCGGTGCCGACGAAGTGTGGGTGGCCACCGATCACAGCGGCATCGCCGAGGTGGTCGAAGCGGCCGGCGGCAAGGTGATCCTCACCTCCGCCGATCATCCCTCCGGCACCGACCGCCTCGCCGAAGTTGCGACGCAACTGGGCTGGGCCGATCACACCCTTGTTGTGAATGTGCAGGGCGACGAGCCACTGATTCCGCCGCAACTCATCGCCGATGCCGCCGCCGCGCTCGCCGCCGATCCGGCCGCCGCCATCGCCACCGCCTGCCATCCCCTCGAATCCGTCGACGAGTTCTTCAACCCGAACGTCGTCAAGGTGGTGATGGGGGCCGATGGACGCGCGCTGTATTTCTCCCGGGCACCGATCCCCTGGGCGCGGGATGCCTTCGCCGCCGACCGCAGCACGCTGCCCGCCGGGTTGCCGGCTTTCCGGCACATCGGCCTGTACGCCTACCGGGCGGGTTTTCTCAAGCGCTATTCCACGCTCGCGGCTTCGCCGCTGGAGCAGTGGGAAGCCCTCGAACAGCTGCGGGCAATGGCCTACGGCTTCCCGATCCAGGTCATGGTGCTCGATCACGCGCCGCCCGCGGGCGTCGATACCGCCGACGATCTCGAGCGGGTCCGCCGCGTGTTTGACCTTACGTAAGTTTCAAGTTAAGTTCGTTGTTCCACATCGCTGCGACAATAACCAGAGGAGGGTAAGCATGCGTCTGATTCTGTTGGGACCGCCGGGAGCCGGCAAGGGCACTCAAGCCAATTACATCAAGGAAAAATTCGGTATTCCGCAGATTTCCACCGGCGACATGCTGCGTGCGGCCGTCAAGGCCGGCACCCCGCTGGGTATCGAAGCCAAGAAGGTCATGGATGCCGGCGGCCTCGTGTCCGACGACATCATCATTGGTCTGGTCAAGGATCGTCTGAAGGAGGCCGACTGCCAGTCCGGCTACATGTTCGACGGCTTCCCGCGCACCATTCCGCAGGCCGAGGCCATGAAAGCCGCTGGCGTGCCCATCGATTTCGTGCTCGAGATCGACGTGCCGGACGAGGAAATCATCGGCCGTATGTCCGGTCGCCGTGTTCACGTGGCTTCCGGCCGTACTTATCACGTCAAGTTCAACCCGCCCAAGGTTGAAGGCAAGGACGACGAAACTGGTGAGCCGCTGATCCAGCGCGACGACGACAAGGAAGAAACCGTCAAGAAGCGTCTGGACGTGTATCACTCCCAGACCAAGCCGCTGGTGGCCTACTATTCGGATTGGGCTGCGAACGGCGAGCCGAACGCTCCGCAGTATCGCAAGATCGCTGGTCTTGGCAAGGTCGAGGAAATCCGCGATCGCGCCTTTGACGCACTGAAGTAAGCGCTCCGCGCGCAGCATCAGGGCCGGCCTTCACAGCCGGCCCTTTTCATTTCTGGGCGGCGAACGTCGGTTCGCTGCACGGTGGATGCGATGACAGCAAACCCGCTTCACGGAAATCTCCTCTATGCCCAGTCGGGCGGCGTCACCGCCGTCATCAACGCGTCTGCGGCGGGCGTGATCGACGAGGCCCGATCCCACGCGGACCGCATCGGCCGCGTGCTGGCCGCGCGCAACGGCATTCTCGGCGTGCTGCGCGAGACGCTGGTGGATACCGCCGGGATCAGCGACGCGGATCTCGGGCGCCTGCGTGCCACGCCGGGCGGCGCGTTCGGTTCGTGCCGCTTCGATCTCGACCCGCTCGAGCGCAACCCGGCCCAGTACGACCGGCTGTTTGCGGTGCTGGCAGCCCACGACGTGCGCTACTTTTTGTACAACGGCGGCAACGGGTCGATGGAAACCTGCCGCCAGATCCAGACCGCCGCCGACGCCCGGGGTTATCCGCTCAGCGTGGTGGGTGTGCCCAAGACGGTGGATAACGACATCGTCGGCACCGATTGCTGCCCGGGTTTCGGCTCCGCTGCCAAGTATCTGGCCACCTCCGTCCGCGAAGTGGGGCTGGATCTCGCCGCGATGACCACCAACGACGGCCGCGCCTTCGTGCTGGAGGTGATGGGGCGCAACGCCGGCTGGCTCGCCGCGGCCTGCGCCCTGGCCGCCGAGGACGCCGACGCCGCGCCGCACCTCATCCTGCTGCCTGAGGTCGCCTTCAATGAGGCGGCCTTCCTGGCGCGGGTGAAGGCGGTGGTGGAGCGGGTCGGCGCCTGCGCGGTGGTGGTGGCGGAAGGCATCTGCGGGCCCGACGGCAAGGTGCTGGCGATGCAGGATCGCAACCAGAAGGGCTACATCCAGCTCGGCGGCGCCGGCGAGGTGGTGGCCGAGCGCATCCACGCCTGCCTTGGCTACAAAGTGCATTACGCGCTGGCGGACTACCTGCAGCGTTCGGCCCGGCATCTGGCCTCCAAGACCGACACGGCCCAGGCGGCGGCGGTGGGCAAGGCAGCGGTGCGGCGCGCGCTGGCGGGGCAGCAGGGCGTGGTGGGGATAGAACGGCTCGCCGATTCGCCCTACCGCTGGCGCACCAACCTGTCGCCCTTCGAGGCGGTGGGCAACCTGGAACGTCGGCTGCCGGCCGAGTTCATCGCGGCGGACGGCTTTGGCGTCACCGACGCCTTCCGGCGCTGGTGCCGACCGCTGATCGAAGGCGAGGACTGGCCCCGCTTTGCCGGCGGGCTGCCGGATTACCTGCGCCTCCAGTTGCCTCTGGTCCCGGCCTGCCTGCCCGCCTATGCGCCTTGATGGCGTGCTGCTGACGCTGGGCCTGGTCGCCTTGGGCGTCCGGGCCGAGCTTCCGCCGCCGCCGGAGATCGCGGCCGGTTTCGCGCTTTCACCGCCCGCCGCGGGCACGCGCTTCATGGCGGTCACCGCCAATCCCCACGCCACCGACGCCGCCGTCGCCGTCCTGCGGCAAGGCGGGTCGGCACTGGATGCGGCGATCGCCGCGCAGATGGTGCTGGGCGTGGTCGAGCCCCAGTCGTCGGGCATCGGCGGCGGTGGGCTGCTGATGCACTTCGATGCCCGCAGCCGCCGGATCGACGCTTGGGATGGACGGGAGACCGCGCCGCTGGCGGCATCCCGTTTCCCTTTCACCGATGGGTCGCGCACGCCGCTGGGCTTTCTCGATGCAGCGCGCGATCCGCGGGCCGTCGGCACGCCGGGCTTGGTGGCGATGCTCGCTGCGGCCCATGCCAAGTCTGGCCGCCTGCCCTGGGCGCGGCTGTTCGAGCCGGCGATCCGGCTGGCGGAAGTCGGCTTTGCGGTGTCGCCACGCCTGCATCGGCTGCTCGCCCACGAGGGCCGCTTTGCCGATCCGGCGCTTCAGGCCCATTTCTTTGATGCCGACGGGCAAGCGTGGCCGGTGGGTCATCGTCTGCGCAATCCGGCCCTCGCCGACAGCCTGCGGCGCATTGCGGCCGAAGGCCCGGAGGCGCTGCGTCGGGGAACTCTGGCCAAGGCGATCAGCGATGCGGTGCGGGGTGGTTTGCCGGCCGACGTGGCGGATGCGCGCGGGCTGCTCGGCCGGCGGGATCTGCTGGCGTACGCGCCGACCCGCCGGGAAGCCCTGTGCCGGCCGTTTCGTGGTTACCGCGTGTGCGGCTTTCCGCCACCGAGTTCCGGTGCGACAACGGTGCTGGCGATGCTCGGAATCTGGCGCGCATTGCCTGCGGGTGTGCCGCAGGATTCGACCGTCTTCGCCCACCACTTCGCCGAAACCGGCCGGCTGGCCTACGCCGACCGGGCGGGGTGCGTGGGCGATCCGGCGTTCCATCCGGTGCCGGTGGCGGCGCTGCTGGACGTGCGCTACCTCGCCCGGCGGGCGGCCTTGGTGGGCGAGATGGCCGGCCCGGCGCGGCGGTCGGCGGGCATCGACTGCGCAGCGCCCGGCGAGGAGGGCGAGCGGCCGTCCACGACGCATCTTTCCATCGTCGATGGGGCCGGCAACGGGGTGGCGCTCACGTCGTCCATCGAGGACGCCTTCGGCAACCGGCGGATGGCCGGTGGCTTTCTGCTCAACAACCAGCTCACGGATTTCTCGACGGACGGCGCCAACCGGCTGCAGGCGGGCAAGCGCCCGCGCAGCTCGATGGCGCCGACGCTGGTGTTCGACCGGCAGGGCCGGCTCTATGCGGTGCTTGGTTCACCGGGCGGCAGCCAGATTCCCAACTACGTGGCCCAGGCGCTGCTGGGTTTGCTGGAAGGTGGCTTGACTCCGGCACAGATCGTGAGCCAGCCGCGCCTGGGCAGCCGCAACGGCCCGACGGAAGTGGAGCGCGGCCGGATGGCGAAGGACGTGATCGACGGTTTGCGGACCCGCGGGCACATGCTGCGCGAGATGGACATGACCAGCGGCATTGCGCTGGTGGTGCGCAGTGGAAAGGGCTGGATCGGTGCGGCCGACCCGCGCCGGGAAGGGCGGGCCGGCGGAGAGTGATGCCCGTTACGCCGGGATGGCGGGGTTGAGGCTGTAGCTGACGGTGAGGCTGGCCTGGGCCAGGATGTGACCGGCGATGGCATCGCGCACCTGCTGGCCGGTGAAGATGCCCTCGACCGGCACGCGGGGGATGTCCAGGGCGAACACGGTGAACACGTAGCGGTGGCGGATGGAGTCATTCCACGGCGGGCAGGGGCCGTCGTAGCCGAAGTAGTTGCCTTTCATCTGCTCGTCGCCAGCAAACCAGCCGGTGTAGTCGTTGATGCCGTGCCGGCCGCCGCCGGGCGCGTCCGGGCCGGGCTTGCCGCGGGCGGTGACGCCGCTGGACTGGGCGCCGGCTTCGATGGACGTGGCGCCGGCGGGCAGGTCGATGAGCACCCAGTGGAAGAAGTCGACCCGGGGCAGGTCGGCCGGCACGCTGCGGCCTTCCTGGTTGACATCGTCGCCGCGGCTGGGTACGTCGGGGTCGTGGCAGATCACCGCGAAACTCTGGGTGCCGGCGGGGGCGCCGCTCCAGGCAAGCTGCGGGTTGCGGTTGGTGCTGAGGGCTACATGGCCCTCGGCTGCGGGCACGCAGAAGGCGAATTCGCCGGCGATGGGGGTGCCGTCGGTCAGGCTCTGGCTGGTCAGTTGCATGCTGATGTCTCCGGGTTGTTCTTGAAGCATTACCCGGATTTTATTTCAGCTCGCGCCGCGGCGGCGGAAGTCTTTGACCCGGAAACCGAGGGCAAACAGGGTGGCGAAATACACCAGGATGCCGCCGATCACCAGCGCCAGCAGCCGGATGGTCCGTTCGGTGCCGCGATAGCCCAGCCACACCGAATCGGCGCCCACCGCAAACCATACCGCCAGGCCCAGCACCACCAGCGCCACGCCCAGCTTGGCCGCAAACTTGCCCCAGCCGGGCTGCGGCTGGTAGATGCCGCGCTTGCGCAGCCCGTGATAGAGCATGCCGGCGTTGATGCACGAGGCGAGGCCGATGGACAGGGCCAGCCCGGCGTGCTGCAGCGGGCCGATGAACACGAGGTTCATGAGCTGGGTGACCGCCAGCGTGATGAGGCCGAACTTGACCGGCGTGCGCACGTCCTGGCGGGCGTAGAAGGCCGGCGCCAGCACCTTGACGAGGATCAGACCGGCCAGCCCGGCGCTGTAGGCGATCAGCGCGGTGCGGGTCTGGAACACATCCGACGCACCGAATGCGCCGTGGTAGAAGAGGGTGGTGATGAGCGGCACCGCCAGCAGGGCCAGGCCCAGGGCAGCCGGCAGGGTGAGCATCAGGGTGAGGCGCAGGCCCCAGTCGAGGAGCGCCGAGAACTCGGTGGGGTTCTTGTCGGCGTGCATCTTGGAGAGGCTGGGCAGCAGGATGGTGCCGAGCGCCACGCCCAGCATCCCGGCCGGGAATTCCATCAGGCGGTCGGCGTAATACAGCCACGACACGCTGCCGCTGGGCAGGAAGGACGCGAACACGGTGTTGATGAGCAGCGAGATCTGGCTCACCGACACGCCGAGGATCGCCGGCGCCATCAGCTTGAGGATGCGCCGCACGCCGGGATCGGAGAAGTCCAGCGAGAAGCGCGGCAGCATGCCGATCTGCGCCAGGGGTTTGAGCTGCAGCACCAGCTGCGCGAGCCCGCCGATGAACACCGCCCAGCCCAGCGCCATTACCGGCGGATCGAAGTAGGGTGCGGCAAACAGCGCCATGCCGATGAACGACAGGTTGAGCAGCACCGGCGTGAAGGCCGGGATCGCGAAGCGGCTCCAGGTGTTGAGCACGCCGCCGGCCAGCGCCACCAGCGACATGAAGAAGATGTACGGGAAGGTGATGCGGGTGAGCTGGACGGTGAGGTCGAACTTGGTGGCGTCGGCCGAGAAGCCCGGCGCGGTGGCGTAGATGATGAACGGGGCGAAGATCGCGCCGATGATCGAGACGATCAGCACCACCAGGCCCAGCGCGCTCGCCACGTGATTGACGAGGCGGTGGGTTTCCGTTTCGCCGCGCTTGTTCTTGTATTCGGCGAGGATGGGCACGAAGGCCTGCGAGAACGCGCCTTCGGCAAACATCCGCCGCAGCAGGTTGGGCAGGCGGAAGGCCACGAAGAAGGCGTCGGTCTCGACGCCGGCGCCAAAGGCCCGGGCGACCACGAAGTCGCGCACGAAGCCGAGGATGCGTGACAGCAGCGTCATGCCGCTGACGGTGGCGAGGGCGCGCAGGAGATTCATCGAAGCCATGAAGGGGGAGGGGCCGGGGAGCAGGTAAAAGGACGGGATGTTAGCGGCTTGTTGCGCTGTGCAGCAATGCGATTTGCCTGTCGGGCGTGGTGTCTGCCCGCCCGTTGGGTTTCTTTCGGGGCGATGGGGTAAAATGCGGGAAATTTTTTTGAGCCTGCCCCCAATGAAAACGACCTTCCTGGATTTCGAGCAGCCGATTGCCGAGCTCGAGGCGAAGATCGAAGAACTGCGCTTCGTGCAGGACGATTCGGCCGTGGATATCTCCGAAGAGATCGCCCGCCTGGAACAGAAGAACTTTGGTCTCACCAAGGACATCTACGCCAAGCTGTCGCCCTGGCAGTGCGCCCTCGTGGCCCGCCACCCGCAGCGGCCGTACACCCTGGACTACGTCGAGCACATCTTCACCGACTTCGAAGAGCTCCACGGCGACCGCAGCTTTGCCGACGACAAGGCCATCGTCGGCGGCCTGGCCCGCTTCAACGGCCAGCCGTGCATGGTCATCGGCCACCAGAAGGGCCGCGACACCAAGGAAAAGATCTTCCGCAACTTCGGCATGCCGCGCCCCGAGGGCTACCGCAAGGCCCTGCGCATGATGCGTCTGGCCGAGAAGTTCGGGCTGCCGATCTTCACCTTCGTCGACACCCCGGGCGCCTATCCCGGCATCGACGCCGAGGAGCGCGGCCAGTCCGAGGCCATCGGCCACAACCTCTACGAGATGACCAATCTCAAGGTGCCCATCATCTGCACGATCATCGGCGAAGGCGGATCCGGCGGCGCGCTGGCGATCGCCGTGGGCGATCAGCTGATGATGCTGCAGTACTCCACCTACTCGGTGATTTCGCCGGAAGGCTGCGCCTCCATTCTGTGGAAGAGCGCCGACCGTGCCCCCGATGCCGCCGAGACGATGGGCATCACCGCCGGCCGACTCAAGTCCCTGGGGCTGATCGACAAGGTGGTGAACGAACCCGTGGGCGGCGCCCACCGGGATCACCGGGCGATGGCCCAGAGCCTCAAGCGGGCGCTGCAGGATGCCCTGCGCCAGGTGTCCGACCTGTCGCCGTCCGAACTCCTCGAACGGCGTTTCGAGCGGCTGATGAGCTACGGCAAGTTCAAGGAAATTGCCGTCGACTGATCTGTCTGCCCGCGTCGCGGCGAGCTGGCAGCGCCTGCCAGCACCCGCGGGGCGCATCCGGGTCGGCCTCTCCGGCGGGCTCGATTCCACGGTTCTCCTTCATCTGCTCGCGGGTCTTCGCGGGCAGTTTCATTTCGACCTGAGCGCGACCCACGTCAGCCACGGCCTGGTGCCGGGGTCGGCGGCGTGGGGCGACCTCTGCCGTGGGCTGTGCGAGCGGCTGGACGTGCCCTTTGCCGTACACGACGTGACGGTCGATCACACCCATCCCGGTGGACTCGAAGCCGCCGCCCGCGATGCCCGCCGGGCCGTGCTGCTGGAAGGCGGCGCCGACTGGCTGGCGCTCGCCCATCATCGGGACGACCAGGCCGAGACGGTGCTCTTTCGCGCCATCCGCGGTGCCGGGGTGCGCGGCGTGGCGGGGATGCGGGCGATCCGGCCGGGTCGGGGGCAGCCCGGGCTGTGGCGACCGCTGCTGGATGTGCCCCGGTCGGTGCTCGAGGCACATGCCACGGCCCACGGTCTGGCCTGGATCGACGATCCGAGCAATGCCGACTGCCGCTTCTCGCGCAACTTCCTGCGCAACGACATCCTGCCAGCCATGAGCGCGCGCTTTCCCGGCGCGGCGGCGGGTCTGGCGCGCCTCGGCCGACTTGCCGCCGAGGCCTCGGACCTGCTGGACGAGCTGGCCGACGCTGATCTGGCTGCGCTGGCCCGGCCGGGTTCGCGGCGCTATCGGCGTGCCGGGGCCGTCGGGCTCACGTCGCCGCGGCTGCGCAATGTGCTGCGTCGGGTGCTGGCGGCGGCCGGCGCGGCGATGCCCGATGAGGACAGGCTGGTCGAGCTGGAGCGCCAGTTCCGCGCCGCTGCGGCGCCGGCCGGGCTGCGCCTGCCGCTGGGCAGCGTGGCGCTGTGCATCTACCGCGACGAATGGTGGCTGGAGGCCGTGGAGTGCCGGGATGCACCGGCAGCGCTGGTGTGGTCTGGCGAGGCGACGCTGGCCTGGGCCGGTGGCGAGGTGGCCTTCCGGCCGGCGACGGGACAAGGGCTGGCGGCGGCGCTGCTGGCCGGAGGGCCGTGCCTGCTGCGTCGGCGTGGGGGCGGCGAGCGTCTGCGTGTGCATCCTGACGGGCCGTCCCGGGCGCTGAAGAAGCTGCTGCAGGAAGCCGGCGTGCCGGGCTGGCTACGGGATGAGCTGCCGCTGCTGTGGGTAGGCGATCAACTGGCGTGGATCGCCGGGGTGGGAGTGGCTGCGCAGTTTGCATGCCCGGCGGGCGCGGCCGGGTGGGTGCCGGTGTGGTCGGGCTGGCCGGGCGAACCTGAAGTTGAACAAGTTCGAGTCTGACTTGCACGGGCTCAAGTCGAAGTTGAACGACTTCATCTCGAACTTGAACCGGTTCAACAAGAACTTGAACGGGTTCAACCCGAACTTGAACCGGCCCCAGATCGAACTTCGCCGGCCCCAGCCCGCGTAGGTCGGGTTCGCGCAGCGTAACCCAACACCACCTTCGCCACAGTACGGGCGCAGCAGCCGTAACCACCCGCCGTCAAACACGCGTCGTCCCTGGCCGAGGCGTCCTCCCGCGCGTCAAGATCCTCCTCGCGCCGGGCCAAGGCGTCCTCGTCCACCGCCGCATCGTCCATGGTGGTGCACGAGCACGATCCGGCCGTGACCAAGGACCACCAAGCCGCCGCCGATGGCGATGCGGCCGTGCACGCGCTTGATTCTGCCGCGGCCAAATACGCTTCAGTCTCGCCCGTCACGCCCTCACGCCTGAGCACGCCTATCCCGACCAATCCCGCCCCCATCCTCGTTGCTGTCGACGAGCGCTACCGCCGGGCGCTGGAAGCCGGGATCGTCGCCAACAACGCCGCCGCAGAAGCCCGCGGCGGCGCTATCGTCGCCGAAGAAGAATTCCACGCATCATGATTGAAACGAAGAACCAAGTGAAGGCCATCTACGGCGAAGACGCCAACCAGATCGCCTCCATGGGCCTGAAGAAGAAATTCGAGCGCAAGTCGCTCTCCCGAGTGAAAGCGGCGGAGGAGGGGACGGAATCAGAAGGGAAGGGTAAAGCACAAGCGCCGCCGCCGCGGGCGGCGGGGTAGCGGGCATCGCCTGCATCTCCCGCGTTCCATGCCCAGTGGATGCGGCTTGCGATGAAAGGGGATGTGGCGTTTAATTGAGCTTACATAAGCCGGCCCGGTGCTCGGACTGAAGTGCTCGACCCTGATCGGCCCCTGACCCTGATCCGGTAGATGGGGCGCCGAGGGGAGTCATCGATCCGGACGTGGGTAGAGCGCATGTCTTTGTGTGATTGAGCGCCAGTTTGGCTGCACCGCGGCGCCCTACAAGGAGGTCGCGAAGCCTACCGTGCAGGCGTTCTCACTGATAGGGCTGACCAATCTTGATCCGGCGAGACGAGCCGCGATGTGGTTACGGGGGCGATCCGCCTGCTGTGCCCGCAAAAGGGGGCTCGGCACGCGAACGCCCCCGAGAAGCGGTGGTGGAAGCAGACAAGACGGTTACCGAAGTCATCGACAAACGGATGGCGTGAAGGCGCATGCGTTGGAAACGCTATTGATCAGCGGTTTCCAACAAACTTGAAAAGATATTTCGAATCGTCAGCTTGGAGCGCGCATGGGAGGCAGATTCATTGACCGTGCCGTCGAAACATCGGCCAGTATCGGTTTGGCTTTCGGTTCCGACGACACCGCCGGAAGTGGCTGCGGGCCGTCATGGCTGCCGAGGACGCTGCGGTGATCTCCGGTTTGCTTGCGACGACTGCGGTCAAACTGGCTGATCGCCATGTGGACCTGCTGGCCTTTGGCTGGCGTCGTCGTGCCGACCGTCTGGTCAACCCGGCGCTGGATTTTGCCGACCTCGTGGCCTACGACGACCGCATCCGGGCTGCGTTGGCTGCGCTGGTCTACTTGGGCGCGCCTGCACGGCAGCACCTGGGCGGTCTTCTGAACGAGCCCATGCGCAGTGCGGAGCTGTTTGCGCTGACCTACTACGCCTTGGCCACGCAAGATGGCGAGTTGCTGGACGCCACCGCCGCGCTGACCGCAGCGATTCCCGATCTGATGCCGGCGCGGGTCGCCGCGCTGCAATGGGCGCCGGTCTCTCTGCTGCTGGAACTCGCCATCGACTCGCTGCCCCTGGCGAAACGGATCGGGTTGACCGGCCTGCGTCACCGCGACTGCCCAGGCTTGGATGAGCGCACGCTGGCTTGGCTGCGCACGCAGGCGTTCGATGCGGAGAGCCTGTGTGCCGTATTGCAGCTGGTCCGTGATCTCGGTCGAGCCGATCTGGCGCCCGCTGGCCTGCGTTATCTCGACCATGCGCAACCCGCCGTGCGTCTGGCGGCGGCGCAGACCTTGCTGACACTCGGACCACTCGAGCACCATGGCCCCGCCTGCGACGCCTTGCAAACCCTGGCCGTGGGCGAACAGGACACGATTGCGACGGGCGCACTGCGTACACTCGTCTTACATGCGCCGGCCCGGACCGGGCCGCTGTTGGTCCGTCTAGCCTCACGGCCGGAGTTCCGCCGACCTTACCTGCAGGCGCTTGGCTGGCAGGGGCAGGTAGACGCCGTTCCCGAACTGATCTTCGCCTTGGAGGATCGCCAGCATGGCGGGATCGCCGCTGCCGCGCTGGAGCTCATCACCGGCTCCGACCCCGGACGTGATGGCTGGCTCGGTGCCAAACCAGCGCGAACCGGGCGTCCTCCCGAGCCCGGTGATCAGCTTCCCGCGAACCCTGATGACGACGCATTGCCGTGGCCGGACGCCCCTGCTTTTGCCGCGTGGTGGCGCGCCCGGCGCGGACGATTCACCGCTGATCAGCGCTACTTTGCCGGACAGCCCCTTACGCCATCCTGGCTCTCCACCGTCCTGCGCAGCGGCCTGCTGCCTTGGCGTCCTTTGGCCGCCGAGCATCGCCAACGCCTGCTCCGCGGACCGTTGTTTCCCACGGAACTGCCCGCCGACGTACAACGCTCGCTGCTTCACGAGCTGAAATGAGAAGAGGAGTGTCTCCCATGGATCACGAACTGGAACTGTTTTTATCCGCCCCGGCGACCGAAACCGGCGCCCCGGTCGCGCCCACATGCGAGCCGCCCGCCCCGATGGCCGACGAGCTGGTGCTCGAAGCCAAGCGGCAGATCACCTTGCGTTGCGGCAAGTCGAGCATCACGCTCTACCCCAACGGCAAGATCACGCTGCGTGGCGACTACATTCTGAGCGACGCGGAAGGACTCAACCGTATCGTCGGCGGCCAGATTGAACTGAACTGAAGCATGTGGGCGCTCGACAACCGCACCCCCTTCGCAGCCGACAGCGGCTGGATTCGTGACGCTGAGGGCGCCGAAGTCTGGATCGTCGCGGTCAAAGCCACTTACGACATCCTGCCCGATGGCCGCACGCGTATCGCCGACGCGCAGGTGCCGGTGCACGGCGGCCCGGTACCCAATGAGGGCCTGCGCAGTTTGCGTTACGACACCGACCTCGGCCCTCCGAAACCCGTCACCGATGTGTTGCTGTGCGGCCATGCCCATGCGCAAGGGGCGCAGCCCGTGGAAGAACTGCTCGTCGGCTTTCGCGTTGGCCCCATGAGGCGTTTGGCCTTGGTGTCGGGGGATCGCTACTGGCAACGCGGCGTGCAGTTCGACTCACCGAGCAAGCCCATCCCTTTTCTGCGCATGCCGTTGGTGTTCGAGCGCGCCTTTGGCGGCGATGCGCCGGACGCCGAGCACCACAGCGGCAACCCGCTGGGCCTTGGCATTCAACCCGATGCGGATGGGCGGGTCTGGCTGCCGAACGTCGAAGCGCACGACCACCCGATCGGCAACCCCGGCGACAGACCCGCACCGCTGGGATTCGGCCCCATCCCCGGTCATTGGCCCCAACGGCGTCAATACGCCGGCACCTACGACGCGGCCTGGTTCGAGCAACGCTACCCCTTGCCACCGCAGGATCTCGACCCCCGCCACTGGCAGCTCGCCCCTGCCGCGCAGCAAGCGGCCGGGCACCTGCGCGGTGGCGAAGAAGTCATGCTGGTCAACCTCACCCCGCCCGGCTATGCGGCCGACGGCAAGCTGGCCTTCAAGCTGCCAAAGCTCACGCTGGCTTTCCAGACCTACTTCACCGATGGCAGCTCGGTTGCCAGCCGCTCGGTGATCCACAGCCTGATACTGGAGCCGGACTATCCGCGCATCAGCATCGTGCACCACATGGCCGTGCCCTGCCATGCCCAGGTCAACCGGCTGGACAAAACCCGCATCCTGCAAAAACAGCGTCCGCTGGATCGCCCGTCAGGGACGGTGAACGCCGAGCTGAACTGGCCGGTTGGTGACGAAGACGCAGGAGCGGGCGCATGAGCGGCGCTCCCTTGATCCTCGGTGCCGCCTGCGCCTTCCCCTCCGGGCCCAGTCTCGAGCTGGCCGACGCGGCGGTGCGCAGCCAGCTCTCACTGCTGCAATACCACCCGATCTACCGCGACTGCGCCGGTAGCGCGCCGCGCATCAGTTGCTTTCCCGACGCGTCTGCATTCGATGCCTCGCGCTGGCACGTGCTCGCCCGCCACGCACTGGCCCAGCTCACCCAAGCGCTGATACCCCAGTGGCACGCGCTGCACACCGCGCCTCGCCTGCTCTGGCTGGTGCTGCCCGACGCCGCCCGGCCCGGTATGCCACCCGGCTTGGTCGAGCAGGTGGGCGCAGCCGTTCAGCACGAACTGTGGCCATGGCAGCACATCCACCTGGTCTGCGGCGGCCACGCGGCCGGCATCGCCGCGCTGGTCGCGGCGCGGCAGGCACTCCACGCCCAGCCCGACGCCCTGGCCGTGGTGCTCGCCGTCGAAGCCGGCCTGGGCCACGAGGCGCTGCACTGGCTCGACCTGCAAGGACTGCTGCACGGCGCCAGCACGCCGCTCCATGGACAGTTGCGCCGCAATGCCTATGGCCGCGTGCCCGGCGAAGGCGCCGCCGCCATCGCGCTCGGCGCGTCGGTCCAGCTCGCCCCGGCGAGCTGGGCGCGGCTGCTGGGTTGCGCCACCGCGCTGGAGCCCGTTACGCATACTTCACCCCGGCCTTGTACGGGCCTGGGCCTCACCCAGGCGGCACGCCAGGCCATCGAGCAAGCGCGCACGCACAGCCCCGCCCCGGTCGGTCAGCTGATCGCCGATCTCAACGGCGAGCCCTACCGCGCCGACCAGTTCGGCTTTGCCGCATTGCGTCTGGGCCGCGCGTTCACCCCGGATTGGCAGCGCAGCGTGCCGGCGCTCGCCAGCGGCGACTTGCACAGCGCCAGCGCCCTGGCGCACGTTGCCCTGGCAGCCTACGGCCAATGGCGGCGGCCGCAGGGCACTCATATCCTGGTGCTTGCCAGCTCAGACGACACATTGCGTGGTGCCGCCGTCCTCGGTGCCAGCCAACCCACACGGAATCTGCCGGAGATTCGCGCATGGCGATCACCATCAACATCAACGGCCTGACCCTATGCCATCGCGGCAGCGGCGGCGTCAGCCACAACACCTTGCCCGACGTGTGCAAGACGCCAAGCACGGGCATCCCGCTGCCCTACCAGAACGAGGCCTACTCGCGCGACCTCATCAAAGGCACCGTCAGCGTTTTTGCCGATGGCGGCAACAGCATCGCCAACTTTGGCAGCCAGTTTGCCAAGAGCGTGTTCGACGAAGGCGGGTCGATGGGCGGGATCGTCTCTGGCACCCACCTGGCCGAAACCGACTGGATCACCCACTCCTTCGACGTGTTCTTCGAAGGCAAGCCCGCCTGCCGGCTCACCGACAAGCTGTTCATGAACCACCGCAACACGGTGAACATGGCGGGTTTGAAGCAACGCGACCTGCCCCAGGCCGATCAGGACTTCTTCGACGAGATTTGCGAAATGGCCTGCGCGTGCTGGAACACCCACAAGAAAGGCGGGCCGCAGCCGCTTCAACGGGGCCAGACGTTTCAAGAGTGCATGCGCAGGAAGATCGACGACAAGTATTACAACGGCCCGGCCAATGCCCGCACCGGCCGCTATCCCAAGCCCGACGCGCGGATGTGGCGCGAGGTGTCCTTCGACCGGGGCGGTGGCTGGGATATGATCGGCAGCACGTCCAACCCAGGCCTGCCCAGCTCGCAATATCCTTGGCCCGACTCCCGTCGCCTGGACATTGGCCGCATCGGCGCGGATGGCAAGTTGAGCAAAATCTTCGATGTGAAGTTTCCGGGGGATTCGCTGGATAACGAAGCGGCAAAAGAATACCGCGACATCGCCAAGCGGCAGACAGGTAGCAAAAAGAACTTCGAGGAGTTCAAGGTCGACCAACGCTGTAACTGCGACGACGACGAGGAGCCGCCGCAACATCCGGCGCCGGTGACGGCACCCGAGCCGAAGAAGAGCTTCATCGACAAGTACGGCGACGCGCTCCAGGCCGCCACCGGCGTCGCCCTGACGGGTTGGGCCTTATGGGGCGTGCTGATCATCTCGGAAGGTACGCGGGTCATTCCAGCCCGCAACGCCATCCCCATCCCTTGACCCCGTGCCGCTGTATCGACAAGGAGAATGACACCCCATGGACATCAATCAAGCCGTTGCCGAACTCGTCCAGCGCGAAGGCGGTGTCTGCATCTTCGACAAAATTGCCTTCCCGCTTCCCTACAACACCGATGCTGTCGCCTGCAAGTTCGGCCTGGGGGCGGAACTATATATGTCACCTTGCGATCAGCTTTTGCTACGCCAGCGCGCGCTGGAGTTCATGGTGGATTACTGGAAAATGTTTCCAGACAAAGTGGATCGTTTCCTGGCCCGAGGGACGAAACGCGCGGTCAAGTTCTCTGGCGACCCGCGTGCCCGTATCCAAGCCGACATCGATCTGCCACCGCACAATGGCTATGGTGCAGCGCTGATGGGCATGGTGGACATTGGCATGAAGATTGACAGCGTTGATCCGTACCGAGCCGATGTTATGGTCTGTCGTGCGGAAGAACACGAACTTTCCTGCGTCAACGCCCATTTCCAGATATGTAACAACCAAGGGGTGCCGAATTTTGACGTGCTACTAGCTGCCACTTTGCGCTGGTGCGCCATCTGCCAGCCAGTACATGGCAGCGCCGGGTTTGTCTTCATATTCGAGAGCAAACAGGAAAGCGAATACGCCCAGCAACTGTTCAAGCGCTTTCCTGGGTTTGATTTCCAAGGGTGCGTGGATTTCTCTATGGAGGCGCAGTCAGTTCACAACCGCATCAAATGCGTGAACTGGCTGACCGTGCTGAGCGACGCGCTGGTTGGGGAACTGGGCGGACGCGACAAGATGCGCGCGGCGCTGGAGCCGGTGTGCAAGCTGCACGCCTACCCGGGCGGGGTGGTAATCCAGGCTGGGGCCTGTCCGCAGATCGGCGACACCGGGCGTGACGACGTTCCCGAAGCCTATAGGTTGGTGGCGCGTTATACGAAATCAATTCGATTCGAGGGCTACGACCACGATGGGCTGTTCCGCGTGCCGCAGGGGCTGGACGATAGAGAAGAGGCATTAGCCTGGATTCGACGGTTTGACTGAGTCGAGTCTCATGGACATTAATCAAACCGTTGCCGAACTCGTCCAGCACGAAGGCGGTATCTGCATCTTCGACAAAATTGCCTTCCCGCTTCCCTGCAACACCAATGCTGTCGCCTGCATGATCAAGGGCGCCGTCAGCGTCTTCGCCGATGGTGGTAACCGCATCGCCAACTTTGGTAGCCAGTTTGCCGAGCGCGTGGTCGACGAAGGCAGGTCGATGGGTGGGATCGTCTCGGGCATCCACCTGGGCGGCACCGACTGGATCACCCACTCCGTCGACGTGTTCTTCGAAGGCAAGCCCGCCTGCCGGCTCACTGACAAGCTGTTCATGAACAGGCAGGGGCGCAAGTCATCGTCGCCCCGTCGGGGGTGCGCCCCAGCTTTGTCTTGCCCCGCCGAGCTCAGTCCCGCGGCGAGAGCAGTTGGGCCAGCTCGACCGCCGAGCGCACGCCCATTTTTTCGAACACCCGGGAGCGGTGCACTTCGACGGTACGCATCGAGATGTTCAGCTCGTCGGCGATCACTTTGTTGAACTTGCCGGCCAGCACCAGCTGCATCACTTCGTGTTCCCGCGGGGTGAGCTGGGCGAGGCGGGTGGCGACGGTGGCCTGGGTTTCCTGATTGGCCTGATGGCGGGCGTTGGTGGCCAGCGCGCGGATCACCACGTCCACCAGCGCGTTGTCGTCCACGGGCTTTTCGAGGAAGTCGAAGGCGCCTTTTTTGAGGGCGCCGACGGCCATCGGCACGTCGCCGTGGCCGGTGAGGAAGATCACCGGCAGGGTGTTGCCGCGCTCCAGGAGGGCGTCGAAGCATTCGAGGCCGCTCATCTCGCGCATCCGGATGTCGAGCACGATGCAGCCCTGCCAGTCGGGCTGCCAGGCGGCGAGAAAGTCTTCGGCCGAGGCCCACGCGCGGGCGGCCACGTTGCGGGTGCGGAACAGCCAGCCGAGGGCGTCGCGGATGGCTTCGTCGTCGTCGACGATGTGGGCGAGGGGCATGGCGGGATTGCTCATTGGGTATGCACCGGGAGCGAGAAGTTGAAAATCGTACCACCGCCCGGATGGGCCTCGAAGGTGAGGCGGCCGCGGTGCAGCTCGGCGATGGAACGGCAGATGTTGAGGCCCATGCCCATGCCCTCTTCCTTGGTGGTGAAGAATGGGGCGAAGAGCTTTTCGGCCACGTCGGGCGGGATGCCCTTGCCCCGGTCGGCCACGCTGAAGATCAGCATGCCGTCGGCCTCGTGGGTGGTGAGCTGCACGTGGCGGGCGTCGCGCGGGCTGTCGGCCATGGCGTCCATGCCGTTGCGGATCAGATTGACGGCCACCTGCTCGATCATCACCGGGTCGGCCAGCACGCCGGGGAGGTTTTCGTCGAGATCCACGTCGATGTCCACGCCGCGGCGGATGGCGTCGGGCTCCACCAGGCCGACGGCCTCGCGGATGATGGCGTTGAGGTCTGCGGGTTCGAGCTTGGGTTCGCTGCGCCGCACGAAGGCATGCACCCGGCGGATGATCTGGCCGGCGCGCTGGGCCTGCTTGCCGATCTTCTGGAGGATGCCGGTCAGCTCGCCGTCCGACAGCGCGCCGTGTTCGATCATGTTGAGGCAGCCGGTGTTGTAGCTGGAGATGGCGGCCAGGGGCTGATTGAGCTCGTGGGCGAGGGTCGAGGCCATCTCGCCCATCGTGACCAGCCGCGCGGTGGCCTGCAGGCGTTCCTGCTGCTGGCGGGCGAGTTCCTGGGTGCGCTTCTGCTCGGTGACATCCACCATCGAGCCCATCCAGCCGATCTGGCGGCCGTCGGCGTCGATCAGCGGGGCCTCAATGAGCAGCGCGTCGAAGCGCTCGCCGCTCCTGCGCATCAAGCGGATCTCGACGCCCTGGGGCGGGGCGTTGCCGCCGAGGATCATCTGGTGGACCTCGTAGGTGCGTTCGAGGCTCTCGGGCGCCCAGTAGGGCATCGGCGGCATCAGGCCGACGAGCTCATCGGCGCTCCAGCCGACCATCCGGCAGAAGGCCGGGTTCACGTAGGTGATGCGGCCCTGCAGGTCGCGGGCGCGCATGCCGGTGTTGAGGGAATCTTCCATCGCCTTGCGGAAGGCGTGTTCGCTGCGCAGGGCCTGTTCGGCGGCCTGCCGGCGCACCATGTGACGCCGCAGCTGCCACAGGCTCCACACGATGGCTGCGGCGAGCACGCCCAGCGAGCCCATCAGCAGCAGCGAGATCCAGCGCACCTCCGACTTGTAGGCGGTGATGTTCAGATCGAGCCCGTGGCCTGGCGGCTCGAAGGGAATCTCGTAGGCGAGGCCCGACAGGGGCGAGACCTTCGACTTGGCGGCGATCTCGGCGCCCAGGTTGTTCACCACCGCCACCCGGTAGCGCTCGGAGAACCACCAGGGCACCTGATGGGCGAGGATTTCATTGACCGAATACACGCCGACGACCGTGCCCAGGTGGTGTCCGCCTTCGAAGATGGGCACATGGACTTCGAAGTGGCTCTGGTTGCCGATCACCGCGTAGGCGTCGCTGTAGGTGGGCCGGCCGAGGGAGCGGGAGAGGCGGAAGGCGGCGTCCGACGGAAAGCTGCCGGCGGCTTCGCCCACCAGGTGGCTGTCGGTGTAGGGCGGCTCGGCGTCCTTCACCTTGCCGTCGGGGCCGAGCCACAGGATGCGGATCATCCCGCTTTCCGGGTCGAGGGCGCGCTTGATGCGGGCCTCGGTGGCCGCGCCGCGGCTGTTTGCGCCGAGCAGTTCCGGCCCGAGCTGGGTGAGCTGGGCGTTATTGCGCTCGAACTGGAAGGAGAGGTTCTGCTCCATCCACAGCACGTCGTTGATGAGCGTGGCGCGCTGCTCCTCGGCGTCCTGGCGGTGGGTGAGCCACAGCAGCGCGGCCATGGTGGCGATGAACAGCACCACGGCGGCGTAGGGGAGGCTCCAGTAGACGCGAGGCGGGGCGGCGGTGGGCGGGGTCGGCAAGGGATTGGCGATCATGGTGTTGGCGCAGGCTGCGTTATGACCTTTTGGAGTGGCTCCGGGCATTCGAATTTTCCACACTGCGGTTATCCACAATTGAGGGGGGGGCACGCCATGCCGAAACTCGCGACATGGTTTGCCATAACGGCAGCTTGTTCGAGATTAAATAAATTTTATTGGAGACAATCATGAAGCGTCGCACCGCAATTTTCAGTCTCGCCGCCCTGGGCCTTGCCACTTTCTCCGGCATGGCCGCCGCCCAGGCCCCGATCGTCATCAAGTTCAGCCACGTGGTGGCTGCCGACACCCCGAAGGGCAAGGCCTCGGAATTCTTCAAGAAGCGCGCCGAGGAGCTCACCAAGGGCAAGGTGAAGGTTGAGGTCTTCGCCAACAGCGCACTTTACAAGGACAAGGAAGAACTCGAAGCCCTGCAGCTGGGCGCCGTGCAGATGCTGGCGCCGTCGCTGGCCAAGTTTGGCCCGCTGGGCGTGAAGGAGTTCGAAGCCTTCGACCTGCCCTACATCTTCGACGATTACACCGAACTGCACCGGATCACCCAGGGCCCGGTGGGCGCCAGCATCCTGAAGAAGCTGGAGCCCAAGGGCATCGTCGGCCTGGCTTTCTGGGATAACGGCTTCAAGTCGTTCTCGGCCAACACCCCGATCCGCACCCCGGCCGACCTGAAGGGCAAGAAGCTGCGCATCCAGTCGTCCAAGGTGCTTGAAGAGGAAATCCGGGCCCTCGGCGGCCTGCCCCAGGTGATGGCCTTCTCCGAGGTGTACCAGGCCCTGCAGACGGGCGTCGTGGATGGTACCGAGAATCCCCACTCCAATATGTACACCCAGAAGATGCACGAGGTGCAGAAGCACCTGACCGTGACCGACCACGGTTATCTGGGTTACGCAGTGATCGCCAACAAGAAGTTCTGGGACGGCCTGCCCGCCGATGTCCGTGGCCAGCTCGAGCAGGCCATGAAGGAATCCACCGTCTACGCCAACAAGATCGCCCAGGAAGAGAACGACAAGTCCCTGGAGGCGATCAAGAAGAGCGGCAAGACCCAGGTCTATGTGCCGACCAAGGAAGAGAAGCTCGCCTTCAAGAAGGCGCTGGTGCCCGTCCACCAGAAGATGGAAGGCCGGATCGGCAAGGATCTGATCCAGTCGATCTACAAGGAAACCGGCTTCGATCCCGCGAAGCTGTAATGTTCGGTGCCCCGGGCCGGGCGTGTTCCGGCGCGGGGCTTTCCCCTTTCCCGCTGCGTTCTTCAGCGAGGTCAAATCATGAAGATTCTCGATCGCCTCGAGGAGTGGATCATCACGCTCCTCATGGGGGGAGCGACTGCGATCATCTTTTTCGCGGTTGTTCACCGATATCTGGCCGGTCTCAGCATTCCCGGCCTTCAGGACTGGCTCCTGTCCCTCAATGTGAGCTGGACCCAGGAGCTGTGCATCATCATGTTCGTGTGGATGGCCAAGTTCGGCGCCGCCTACGGCGTGCGGACCGGCATCCACGTGGGCGTCGATGTGCTCATCAACCGCCTGTCCGACAGCAACCGGAGCAAGTTCATCCTCTTCGGGCTGATGGCCGGCGCACTGTTTACCGCGGTGGTGGCTACGCTTGGCGCCCACTTCGTGTGGGAGAACGGCGCCCACTACGCCTTCCTCAGCCTGACCGGCGCCGAGTTTGGCGATGTGCCGGAAGGCCCCACCACGCCCGATCTGGAGTGGCCCACCTGGATCGTCTATAGCGCGATCCCCCTGGGCTCCAGCCTGATGTGCTTCCGTTTCCTTCAGGTGGCCTGGAACTTCGTGCGTACCGGCGAGCTGCCGCACCACGATCATGGCCATGTGGATGGTCTGGAAGACGAAGTGCTGCCGGTGGATGCGGACGTCTACGGCATGGGCGACAACCTGCACATGCACGATCTCAAGCATCGTCAGGTCGGTGACAAGAAGGGAGGCCAGCAATGAACGCCGCAATCATCTTTGGCATCCTGGCCGTCCTGATGCTGACCGGGATGCCAATCTCGATCTCCCTCGGCCTCACGGTGCTCACCTTCCTGTTCACGATGACCGAGGTGCCGCTCGAATCGGTGGCGCTCAAGTTGTTCACCGGCATCGAGAAGTTCGAGATCATGGCGATCCCGTTCTTCATCCTGGCGGGCAACTTCCTCACTCACGGGGGGGTGGCCAAGCGGATGATCAACTTCGCCACGGCGATGGTCGGTCACTGGTATGGCGGCCTGGGCCTCGCCGGCGTGGTGGCCTGTGCGCTGTTCGCGGCGGTGTCCGGTTCGTCGCCGGCGACGGTGGTGGCGATCGGTTCGATCCTGCTGCCGGCGATGGTGCGGGCGGGTTTTCCGAACCGCTTCGGCGCCGGGATCATCACCACGGCTGGGGCGCTGGGCATCCTGATCCCGCCGTCCATCGTGATGGTGATGTACTCGGTGGCCACCAACACCTCGGTCGGCGCGCTGTTCATGGCCGGCGTGGTGCCGGGCCTGGCCCTGGCGGCAACCCTCGGCGGCGTGACCTGGTATCGGGCCCGCAAGTTCGACTACCCGCGTCAGCCCAAGGCGAGCTTTGCCGAGCGGATGAAGGCCTTCCGGGATTCGGTGTGGGGCCTGCTGCTGATCGTGGTGGTGATGGGCGGGATCTACACCGGCATCTTCACGCCCACCGAGGCGGCGGCGATGAGCGCCATGTACGCCTTCATCGTGGCGGTGTTCGTCTATAAGGACATGCCCCTCTCCGACGTACCGAAGGTGCTGCTCAACTCGGCCAACATGTCGGCGATGCTGCTCTACATCATCACCAACGCGGTGCTGTTCTCCTTCATCATGACCAACGAGAACATCCCGCAGGCGCTGGCCGACTGGATGCTCGGCAACGGGCTGGGGGTGATCGCCTTCCTGCTGGCGGTGAACGTGCTGCTGCTCCTGGCCGGCAACTTCATGGAGCCGTCGTCCATCGTGCTGATCTTCGCCCCGATCCTGTTCCCGGTGGCGATGAAGCTGGGCATCGACCCGGTGCACTTCGGCATCATCATGGTGGTGAACATGGAAGTCGGCATGTGCCATCCGCCGGTGGGCCTCAATCTGTACGTGGCCTCGGGCATCACCAAGATGGGCATCACCGAGCTCACCGTGGCGGTGTGGCCGTGGCTGCTGTCGATGCTGATCTTCCTGGGTCTCGTCACCTACTGGCCGGGCCTGTCCCTGTGGTTCCCGCGGATGCTGGGCATGATGTGATGCACTGTAGGGCAAGCTGATCCGTAACCGAAACGCACCCTGCGGGGTGCGTTTCCTTTTGGCGGGGGAGGTCGCCGGGTTTGGTCGGGCCGGCCAGTTGTGATAAAAGGGCGTGTTTTCCGTGGCCTGCCCGGGCCACGTGTGTTCCGCTCTGCGAGGCCCTCGTTGTCCCAGCCTTCTTCCCCGTCGTCGCCGTCCCAAGTGCCCACCCGCGAGCACGACTGCTACCACTGCGGTCTGCCGATTCCCGATGATGTCGATCTCGCCGTCGATATCGAAGGCACCCCCCACCACATGTGCTGCACGGGCTGCCAGGCAGTGGCCCAGTCCATCGTCAGCAGCGGCCTGATCGACTACTACCGGCGCCGCGACGCGATGCCCGAGCAGGCCCGCGAGGCGATGCCCGACGAGCTGAAGGATCTCGGCCTCTTCGATCATCCGGATTTCCAGCAGGGCTTCGTCAAGCCCATCGGCGAACACGAGCGCGAAGCGGCGCTGATCCTCGAAGGCATCACCTGCTCTGCGTGCATCTGGCTCAACGAGCAGCACGTGGCCCACCAGCCCGGCGTCACGGCGGTGGACATCAACTACGCCACCCGCCGCGCCCGGGTGCGCTGGGACGAGCGCAAGATCAAGCTCTCCGACATCCTCGCCGCCATCCAGGCCATCGGCTACCGGGCCTATCCCTATGACTCGGCCCGCTCCGAGCAGATTTCCCAGCGCGAGCGCCGCGCGGCCCTGTGGCGACTGTTCGTCGCCGGCTTCGGGATGATGCAGGTGATGATGTACGCCTTCCCGGTGTACATCGCCGACGGCGACATGACCGCCGACATCGAGTCGATGATGCGTTGGGCGAGCCTGATCCTCACCGCGCCGGTGGTGCTGTATTCTGCCGCGCCCTTCTTCAGCCACGCCTGGCGCGACATCAAGCTGCGCCGGCTGGGCATGGACGTGCCGGTCGCGCTGGGCGTCGGCGCGGCCTTCGTGGCCAGCTGCTGGGCCACCTTAACCGGCAAGGGCGAGGTGTACTTCGATTCGGTGACGATGTTTGTGTTCTTCCTGCTGTGCGGCCGCTACGTGGAAATGCTGGCCCGCCAGAAAGCCGTGCGCGGCGTGGAGGAGCTGGGCAAGGCGCTGCCGGCCTTCGCCGAACGCCTCGCCAACTGGCCTGATCCGGAAGGCGAACGGGTGCCGGTGTCGCAATTGCAGGCCGGCGACATGATCCGCGTGAAACCGGGCGAGACCGTGCCGGCCGACGGCATCGTGGCCGAGGGCGAGAGCGAGGCCAACGAGGCACTCCTCACCGGCGAGAGCCGTCCGGTGCCCAAGAAGCCTGGCGCCCAGGTGACCGGCGGCAGCGTGAACATCGGCAGCCCGCTGTGCGTGCGGGTCACCCGTACCGGTGAGCACACCCGCCTCGCCGCGATCCGCCAGCTGATGGAGCGTGCTTCGGTCGAGAAGCCCCGCGTCGTCCAGCAGGCCGACCGGGTGGCGGCCTATTTCATCGTCGCGCTGCTGGTGCTCGCGGTGGTCACCGCCGGCTGGTGGTGGTGGCACGACCCGGATCGCGCCCTGTGGGTGTTCGTCTCGGTGCTGGTGGTGAGCTGCCCCTGCGCGCTCTCGCTGGCCACGCCGGTGGCGCTTACGGTGGCCACCGACGCGCTGGCGCGGATGGGGGTGCTGGTCACCCGCGGCCACGCAATCGAAGCCCTGGCCCGGGCCGATCATTTTGTTTTCGACAAGACCGGCACGCTCACCTACGGCGAGATGCGCGTCGAGCAGATCCGCCTGCTGGGGCAGAGTGACGAGATGGACGCGCTGCGCCTTGCCGCCGGCCTGGAGCAGGGCTCCGAGCACGCCATCGCCGAGGCCCTGCGCCGGCGCGGCGGCGGCCTGGTGGTGCCGGCTTTCGGCAACGTGGCGGCAACGACGGGGCAGGGCGTGGCCGGTGTGCTGGATGGCGTCGCCTACCGCATCGGCCGTCCTTCTTTCGTGGCCGAACTGGTGGGCTTGCCCGAGCCGGAAGCGCTGCTGGCCGACGAAGGCTCCGGCCGTACCGTCATCGCGCTGGGTTCGGCCGCCGGCTGGATCGCCGGCTTTGCCCTGTCCGACGGGCTGCGGGAGGATTGTCCGGCGGCGCTGGCCTCGCTGCGCGACAAGGGCATCGACATGTCGATCCTGAGCGGCGACACCCCGGCCACCGTCGAGACACTGGCCCGGGAGCTGGGCGTCGCCAATGCCCGGGGCGGCATGACTCCGGAAGGCAAGCACGCCGCGCTGCGTGCGCTGCAGACCGAGAACGCGATCGTCGCGATGGTCGGCGACGGCGTGAACGACGCGCCGGTGCTGGCCCAGGCCCAGGTTTCCATCGCCATGGGCGGCGGCACAGATCTCGCCCGCAATCAGGCCGACATCGTGCTGCTGTCCGGCCGGCTGTCGTCCCTGGCGGAAGGGCTGGATCTCTCCCGTCGGGCGCTCAAGATCATCCGCCAGAATCTCTGGTGGTCGTTCGCCTACAATTTCACCGCCGTTCCCCTCGCCATGTCCGGGCTCGTCACGCCCTGGATGGCCGGGATCGGCATGTCGGCGAGTTCGCTGTTCGTCGTCCTCAATGCCCTGCGCCTCCAGCGCGGGCGCCAACGCTGAGATCGGATCATGGAAAGTCTTTATCTGCTCATCCCGCTGTCCATCGTCCTGGTCTTCCTGATCGGTGTCATTTTCTGGTGGTCGGTGCGGAGCGGGCAGTTCGACGACCTGGAAGGGCCGGGCTACCGCGTCGTCAGCGACGACGACGATCCGCCGACGCAGGCCCGGGAGAAGGGCGTTCCGAAGGCGGGCGACTGAGCCGGAAATCTCCACGCTATCTGAAGGGTTTTTGACCCAAATCAATTCTGCCCCCAGGGGCGTCGTGCATACTCGATCCCAAGTTGAAGACGCAAGTGCGAGCAAGAACGAGTGTCTTCCAGGCATCACTGCCTGTGGCTTAAGTCTCTCTGTTGGGGTTGGGGGTGCGCGATGCGCACCCTTTTTTTTTGCCTCTTCGCCCCCATATCCCCTTGGTTGCGCATCCGGCGCCCGTCCCCTGTCGGCCGTCGCGCGCCGTCCATCGTCGTGGCAATGCCGAAAAACGCCGATCTGACGCACCAACCTGCTAAAATTCCAAGCTTTCGGTTTTTCGACCATCCTTTGTCTCACGGAGTCCTGACTCATGGCTATTGAACGCACCCTTTCCATCATCAAGCCCGATGCCGTCGCCAAGAACGTGATCGGCCAGATCTACGCCCGTTTCGAAGGCGCTGGCCTGAAGGTCATCGCCGCCAAGATGGCGCACCTGTCCGAGCGCGAAGCCGGTGAGTTCTACGCCGTGCACAAAGAGCGCCCCTTCTTCAAGGATCTGGTTTCCTTCATGACCTCCGGCCCGGTGATGATCCAGTGCCTGGAAGGCGAGAACGCCATCGCCAAGAACCGCGAGCTGATGGGCGCCACCGACCCGAAAAAGGCCGACAAGGGCACCATCCGCGCCGACTTCGCCGAGTCCATCGACGCCAACGCCGTTCACGGCTCCGACGCGCCGGAAACCGCTGCTGTGGAAGTTGCCTTCTTCTTCCCGGGCATGAACGTTTACAGCCGTTGATGATCTATACCGGCGGGATGAAATTTCTTCCTCCCGCTGGTCTGGACGGAAATACACGTGGTCAATCTTCTCGATTTCGATGCGGCAGCACTCACCGACTGGTTCCTCCAGCAAGGTGAGAAACCCTTTCGTGCCAAGCAGGTGCTCCGCTGGGTGCATCGCTTCGGCGTGACCGATTTCGAGCAGATGACCGACGTGGCCAAGTCGCTGCGGGCCAAGCTCGCGGCGACGGCCTGCATCACGCCGCCGGTCCCGGTGCGCGACAGCATTTCGACAGACGGCACCCGCAAGTGGCTGCTCGACGTGGGCAACGCCAACGCGGTCGAGACGGTGTTCATCCCCGAAACCAACCGCGGCACCCTGTGCATCTCGTCCCAGGCGGGCTGTGCGCTTGATTGCGCGTTCTGTTCCACCGGCAAGCAAGGTTTCAACCGCAACCTCAGTGCCGCCGAGATCATCGGCCAGCTGTGGCTCGCCAACCGCCTGCTCGGCGCCAACGGCGACGGCGAGCGCGTCATCAGCAACGTGGTGATGATGGGTATGGGCGAGCCCCTCGCCAACTTCGACAACGTGGTGTCGGCGCTCAACCTGATGCTCGACGACAACGCCTATGGCCTGTCGCGGCGGCGGGTGACGGTCTCCACGTCCGGCATCGTCCCGGCGATGGATCGCCTGCGCGAGGCCTGCCCGACGGCGCTGGCGGTATCGCTGCACGCATCCAACGATGCCCTGCGCGACCAGCTCGTGCCGATCAACCAGAAATACCCCCTGCGTGAACTCATGGCCGCCTGTCAGCGCTATCTCGAGCGTGCGCCCCGGGATTTCATCACCTTCGAGTACGTCATGCTCGACGGGGTGAATGATTCCGACGCCCACGCCCGCGAGCTCATCGCGCTCACCCGGGATGTGCCCTGCAAGTTCAACCTGATTCCGTTCAACCCCTTCCCGAATTCCGGTTTCGAGCGCTCTCCTGCGCCGCGCATCAAGCGCTTCGCCGAGATCCTCATCGCGGCCGGCATCGTCACCACCACCCGCAAGACCCGCGGGGATGACGTCGACGCCGCCTGCGGCCAGCTTGCCGGGCAGGTGAAGGACAAAACCCGTCGCACGACCCGAATCGTGCCGATCACCGGAGCCTGAATGTGATGAGACGCATCCCGTCCGCCGTCGCTGTTGTGCTTGCCGTCGTCGGCCTTGCGGGTTGTGCCGGAGGCAATTTCGGTGCGCCGGTGGCGTCGATCGAACGGCCCGTCTCCGACAGGCCCACGGTCACGGATGCCCAGCGCAAGGCCAAGGTACACGTCGACCTGGGGCTGGCCTACCTGCAGGCAGGTCGTTACGGCGTGGCGCTGGATGAAGCCAAGTCCGCCGCCCACTACGATCCCCGCTACGCGCCGGCCTATCAGCTGATGGGGCTGGTGCACATGTACCTCGAAGAGAATGCGGTCGCTGCCGCCAATTTCGAGCGCGCGCTGCAACTCGCGCCGGGCGATCCGGAGATCATGAACAGCTACGGCTGGTTCCTGTGCTCGATGGGCAAGGAGCCGGCCGGGCTGGAGCAACTCACCGCTGCGGCCCGCAACCCCTATTACCAGACGCCGACCCGCGCGCTCGCCAACGCCGGCATGTGCCAGCTGCGCCTGAAGAACGACGCGGCTGCTGAAGACTTCTTCCTGCGGGCGGTCGAGGCCGACAACGGCAATCAGGCGGCGATCTATCACCTGGCCGCCATCGCCTACCGGCGTGGTGCCAACGAGGCGGCCAAGCGCTATCTCGCCGCCCTGCATCAGGGCGGTGACTCGTCGGCCGAAAGCCTCTGGCTGGCGATCCGCGTCGAACGCAAGCTCGGCGACCGGGCGGCCGAGGCCTCCCTCGTGCAGCAGTTACGGCGCCGTTTTCCCGGCTCTCCCGAATATCAGGCTTTCTTGCAAGGGCAGTATCAGTGACCGATCCTCAAGTTTTGCCTCAGGCCCCGGCGGGGACGCCTGCGGATTCTTCCGCTGGCGAAACCCTGCGACGCCAGCGTGAGGTGCTCGGCCTCAGCGTTTCCGAGGTGGCGAATTCCCTCAAGCTCAATCCCCGGCAGGTCGAAGCGCTGGAGTCCGGTCGTTTCGACCAGCTTCCCGGCGCCGCCTTCACGCGGGGCTTCCTGCGCAACTATGCGCGCCTGCTCAAGATCGATCCGGCGCCGCTGCTCGCTGGCCTGCAGGCATCGGTCACGTCCGAGACTGTCGAGCTTTCACCGGCCTCTAACGCTCAGGGCGACATGCCCCAGGTTGGTCGCGGGCGTTTCCGCCGCTCGGTGATTCCCGGCGTGCTGGCTGCGCTGGCCCTGTTCGGGATCGTCGTCGCCGGTTGGTATTACGACACCCAGCGCAAGAAGGTGGCTGATGAACTGATCGCCAGCGCCCCGGCACCGGTCGGCGAGGCTGCAGGCATGCCGCCCGCTGCGGGCGTTCCGACCCAGGAAGGTGACGCCGGCAAGGCGCCCGATGTCGCGCCGGCAGCCGCTGATCCGGCCGCGGCCCAGGGCACGCCGACCGCGGTGCCGCTGCCCGTTCCGGTCAAGATCGACGAGCCCGCGCCTGCGCCGGCTGCCGCTGTCGGCGGCAAGGATCGGCTGGTGTTCGAGTTCGCGCAGGATGCGTGGATCGAAGTGAAGGACAAGAACGGCAAGGCCGTCATCACCAAGCTGGGCAAGGCCGGTTCGCGGGAAGAGTTCGAAGTCTCGCCGCCCGTCGCCGTCGTGATCGGCAACGCCCGCTCGGTCAAGCTCGAGCGCAACGGCCAGCCGGTGGATTTCGGTCTCACCGGCAAGATGACGATCGCCCGCCTCAAGTTCGAGTGACAGGACGCAAGATGGATCTACTTCTCTCCGGGCGCGCAGCCACCCGCCGGATCACCCGTCAGGTTCGTGTCGGCCATGTGCTGATCGGCTCCGACGCGCCGGTCGTCGTCCAGTCGATGACCAACACCGACACTGCCGACGATTTCGCGACCACCATGCAGGTGGCCCAGCTGGCCCGCGCTGGCTCCGAGATGGTGCGTGTCACCGTCAATACCGACGAAGCCGCCAAGGCCGTGCCGAAGATCCGCGAGAAGCTGCTCGCGATGAACCTCGACGTGCCGCTGGTGGGCGATTTCCACTACAACGGCCACAAGCTGCTCGCCGACAACCCGGCCTGCGCCGAAGCCCTCGACAAGCTGCGCATCAACCCGGGCAACGTGGGGCAGGGCGTCAAGCGCGACACCCAGTTCGCGTCGATTGTCGAGATGGCCTGCAAGTACGACAAGCCGGTGCGCATCGGCGTCAATTGGGGCAGCCTCGATCAGTCCGTGATGGCGCGGATCATGGATGAGAACGCCAAGCGCGCCGTGCCCCGCGACGCCGGCGCGGTGATGCGCGAGGCGCTGGTCACCTCAGCGCTCGAATCCGCCGCCAAGGCCGAGGAATATGGCCTCGCCGGCAACAAGATCATCCTCTCGGCCAAGGTCAGCAGTGTGCAGGATCTGATCGCCGTCTATCGCGATCTGGCCGCCCGCTGCGACTACCCGCTGCACCTGGGCCTCACCGAGGCCGGCATGGGCTCGAAGGGCATCGTCGGCTCGACCGCGGCGCTGGCCGTGCTGCTCCAGGAAGGCATCGGCGACACGATCCGCGTTTCGCTGACGCCGGAGCCCAACGGCAGCCGTACCCAGGAAGTCATCGTTGCCCAGGAAATCCTCCAGACCATGGGTCTGCGGGCCTTCACGCCGATGGTCACGGCGTGCCCGGGTTGCGGCCGCACCACCAGCACGCTGTTCCAGGAAATGGCGTCCGACGTCCAGAACTACGTGCGCGACAACATGCCGCTGTGGCGCGATCAGTTCGACGGCGTCGAGAACATGACCCTTGCCGTGATGGGCTGCATCGTCAATGGCCCCGGCGAGAGCAAGCACGCCAACATCGGGATTTCGCTGCCCGGCACCGGCGAATCGCCGGCCGCTCCGGTATTCGAGGATGGCGTCAAGACGCTGACGCTCCGCGGCGACAACATCACCAACGAGTTCAAGGCCATCATCGAACGCTATGTGGCCCGCACTTACCCCCGCAAAGGCGCGTCGGCCTGAGCCCGCGCCTACGATACAAAAAATAAGGGAATCATGAGCAAAGCCCTACAGGCCGTGCGCGGGATGAACGATATCCTGCCCGACGACGCCGAAGTCTGGGAGCAGTTCGAGGACATCGTCCGCGGCTGGCTGCACAGCTACGGCTACCGCCCGATCCGCATGCCGATTGTCGAACCGACGCCGCTTTTCAAGCGCGCCATCGGCGAGGTGACCGACATTGTCGAGAAGGAAATGTACTCCTTCGAGGATGCCCTCAACGGCGAACTCCTCACCCTGCGCCCGGAAGGCACCGCGTCCTGCGTGCGTGCAGCGATCCAGCACAACTTGTTGTTCGGCAATCCGCGTCGGCTGTACTACTACGGCCCGATGTTCCGCCACGAACGCCCCCAGAAGGGCCGCTATCGTCAGTTTCACCAGTTCGGCATCGAGGCGTTGGGCTTCGAAGGTCCCGACATCGACGCCGAGCACATTCTGATGTGCGCCCGCCTCTGGGATGATCTTGGCCTTGAAGACGTCAAGCTGGAAATTAACTCCTTGGGTAGCAGCGAAGAGCGTGCCGCCCACCGCGCGGCGCTGATCGTTTACCTCGAGGGCCACAAGGACCGTCTCGATGAGGACGGCCTGCGGCGGCTCTACACCAACCCGCTGCGCATCCTCGACACCAAGAATCCCGATTTGCAGGCGATTGTCGAAGCGGCGCCGAAGCTTGCCGATTTTCTCGGCGAGGCGTCGCTCAAGCATTTCGACGGCGTTCAGACTATCCTCAAGGATGCCGGTTTGCCGTATCGCATCAACCACCGTTTGGTGCGTGGACTCGACTACTACAACCGCACCGTCTTCGAATGGGTCACCACCCGTCTTGGCGCGCAGGGAACCATCTGCGCCGGCGGTCGTTTCGACGGGCTGGTGGCGCAACTCGGCGGGAAGCCTGCGCCGGCCTGTGGTTTCGCAATCGGCATCGAACGGCTACTTTCCCTGTGGCAGGAGTGCGGCGGCGAGGCTGAGCGCCTTATCCCCGATGTCTACGTCGTGCATTCCGGCGAGGCCGCCCAGCGCGCGGCTTTTCGCGTCTCAGAAGCGCTGCGCGGCTTTGGTTTTTCCGTCACGCTGCATTGTGGAGGCGGCAGTTTCAAGTCGCAGATGAAACGTGCCGATGTCTCTGGCGCGCCGTTTGCCGTGGTGATCGGCGACGACGAAGCGGCAGTTGGCGAAGTGAGTCTCAAGCCGCTACGCGACGGCGGTGTGCAGATTCGCATCGCAATGGATGTACTTCCCGCAACCCTGGCAGATCGCCTACTCGAATCGGAAGAAGACGATGGCAGCATTTGACCTCGAAGAACAAGAGCAGCTATCCCAGATCAAGGGCTGGTGGGAGCAGTACGGCAAGCTTGTGACGATCCTCGCCATGACCGCGGCGCTGGCTTCTGTCGGTTGGCAGGGTTGGAACTGGTACAAAGGCAAGCAAACCATGGAAGCGTCCGCCCTTTACGACCAGCTTCAGCGGGCGGCCGTCGAGCACAATGCCCAACGCGCTCGCGAAACCGCCGGCACCCTGATCGACAAGTACAGCGGCACGGCTTACGCCGACCTGGCTGCGCTGCTTTCCGCCAAGGTTCAGCTCGAAGCGGGCGATTTGAAGAACGCACGCGTGCCCCTCGCCTGGGCTGCCGAAAAGGCCAACGATCCGTCCTTGCGTGAACTGGCCCGGCTTCGTCTCGCCACGGTGCTGCTCGACGACAAGGCCTACGACGAAGCGCTGGCCCAGCTCCAGGCGCCGGTCGACGAAAGCTTTGCCGCCCGCTACGCCGACCTGAAGGGAGACATCCTGCTGGCCCAGGGCAAGAAAGAAGACGCCCGCGCGGCCTATAAGGCAGCGGTGGCGGCGCTCGAAAAGGCGACCAAGGCCGAGGCCGTGACCCTGCGCGAAATCGCCCAGGCCAAGCTGGATGCCGTCGGAGGTGCCCAATGAAGGCGCGTCGGCTGACCGTATTGCTTGTGGCGGCGCTGGCTCTTGGTGGCTGCAGTTCGCTGAATCCGTTTGGGTCCGGCAACTCGAAAATTGCGGCGCTCAAGCCGCTTAACAACCCGGTCCGCACAACCGAATCCTGGCGGGTCCGTGTCGGCGAGGCCGGTGTGTTCGTGCTGCAGCCCGCACAAAATTCCGGTGCGGTTTTTGCGACCGGTAGCGATGGCGATGTGGTGCGCATCGAAAGTGGCCGTACTGTCTGGAAGACGCGTCTGAAGACAATCGTCTCCGGCGGGATTGGCATCGGCGGCAATCTGCTCGTGGTCGGAACGCCTAAAGGCGAAGTGATCGCCCTCGATGCGAGCTCTGGCGAGATCAAGTGGCGCGTTTCCGTCAATGCGGAAGTGCTGGCGCCGCCCGGGGTTTCCGATGGTCTTGTCGTGGTGCGTAGCGCCGACAGCCGCTTGTTCGGACTCGATCCGGTCGACGGCAGGCGGCGGTGGGTCTATCAGCGGGCCACGCCGTCCCTGTCGCTGCGAAGTTCAGCCGGCGTGGTGCTGGAGAGCAACGCCATCCTCGCCGGCTTTCCGGGAGGCAAGCTGGCCGCGATCAGTCCGACTAATGGCAGCCTGATGTGGGAGGGCACGGTTGCCGTTCCGCGCGGTGCCACTGAACTGGAACGAATGGCCGACATCACCAGCCTGCCGGTGGTTGGCGCTCGCGCCACCTGCGCGGTTGCCTATCAGGGCCGGGTAGCCTGTTTTGACATGTCCAACGGCTCCACCCTGTGGACCCGCGATCTGTCGAGCTCGAAAGGGCTCGATCTCGATGACCGGCATGTTTTTGTCACAGACGAGAAGGGCGCCGTCCATGCGCTGGACATCTCCAGCGGAGCCAGTGCCTGGAAGCAGGACCAGCTTGCCAGCCGTGGCACCGGGCGTCCGCTGGTGTCGGGCGACCAAGTGTTTGTCGGCGACAGCGAAGGTTATGTCCATATTCTCAAGAAAGACGACGGAACCCTGGTCGGACGCCAGCGTGTCGCTTCCAGCCCGATTGTTGCCGACCTGCAGCGTGCAGCCGGCGACATCATCGCCCAGACGCGCGACGGTACCGTCGCTGCGATTGGCGTTCAATAACGGAGTCGCTCGCGCGTGAAACCCACCCTCGTCCTGGTTGGACGCCCTAATGTGGGCAAATCGACCCTTTTCAATCGTCTCACCAAAACGCGTGATGCCCTGGTGGCCGACTTTCCCGGGCTGACACGCGATCGGCGCTACGGCATGGGCCGCGTTGCCGAGCGGGAATTCCTGGTTGTGGATACTGCCGGCTTCGATCCCGTGGCCAAGGAAGGCATCGTCCACGAAATGGCCAAGCAAGCCGAGCAGGCAATTGCCGAAGCCGATGCACTGCTGTTCATGGTTGACGCACGCAGCGGCCTCACGCCCCATGACGAGCAGATTGCCACGCGCCTGCGTCGCACAGGCCGGCCAACCTTCCTGGTTGTGAATAAGGCCGAAGGTATGAACCGGGCGATGATCTCGGCGGAGTTCCACGAACTTGGCCTGGGCGACCCGCTATGTATCTCTTCAGCGCATGGCGACAACGTCAATGCACTGATGGAGTTGATTCTCGAAACCTTCCCTCAAGATCCCGAAGACGACGAACCCGATGGGCGCGGTCCCCGCGTTGCCATCGTTGGGCGTCCCAATGTGGGCAAGTCGACCCTCGTCAACACGCTGATCGGCGAGGAACGTGTCATCGCCTTCGACATGCCCGGCACCACCCGGGATGCTATTGAGGTGCCTTTTGAGCGCAACGGTCAGCATTACACGCTGATTGACACGGCCGGCCTGCGCAAACGCGGAAAGGTCTTCGAAACCGTAGAGAAATTCTCTGTCATCAAGACGTTGCAGGCAGTCGAGCAGGCCAACGTAGTCGTGCTCGTGCTGGATGCCAGTCAGGAGATATCCGATCAGGATGCCCATATCGGTGGCTTCGTAGTCGAAGCGGGTCGAGCGCTGGTTGTTGCGGTGAACAAATGGGATAGCGTCGATGACTACCGTCGCCAGCGCATCAAGGAAGACATCGAACGCAAACTGCCTTTTCTCAGTTTTGCCCGTTTCCTGTATGTCTCGGCTCTGAAAGGGCAAGGCATCGTACCCATGCTCAAGGCCGTCGACGGTGCCTATGCCGCAGCAATGACCAAGCTGGCGACGCCGAAGCTGACTCGTCTGCTTCTGGATGCCGTTCTACGTCAGCAACCACCGCGTCACGGCGGCTTCCGCCCGAAGATGCGCTACGCCCACCAGGGAGGGATGAATCCGCCGGTGATCGTCGTGCACGGCAGCGCGCTTGACGACGTGTCCGCCTCATACCGACGTTATCTTGAGCGAACCTTTCAGGAAGCGTTCAAATTGGAGGGCACGCCCTTGCGGATACAATTCAAGTCTTCACATAATCCCTACGCAAATAGGGATTAAAGAACCGTTTTCCACACCAAAGTGCGGTCTTGCTGCATCGATGCCGCAGTGCAGCAAACGCACTATAATAATTCCAAACTAAAACCATAGAGGTTCTACCATGAGCAACAAGGGGCAACTCCTCCAAGATCCCTTTCTTAATGCCTTAAGGCGCGAACATGTGCCAGTTTCAATCTATCTTGTGAATGGCATCAAGCTGCAGGGTCAGGTTGAGTCCTTTGACCAGTACGTTGTTCTGCTGAAGAACACCGTTACGCAGATGGTCTATAAGCACGCAATTTCCACGGTGGTTCCAGCTCGTCCCGTAAATATCCAGCAGGAACAGAACGAGGCTGCAAGCTGACCCCTTTCATGATCCGGCCGGTCGGCTCCTCTAGCGCGTCCGGGGCTCGGTATGTTTGACAGGCCAGCCTCGGGAACGCGGGCGGTCGTCGTTCAGGTCGATTTCAGTCAGGGTGGCATCGACGAGCGCCTTGCCGAAGTCACGCTGCTGACGGAAAGTGCCGGAGCCACGGTGGTTGCGACCGTCCAGGGGCGGCGTCAGGCGCCCGATCCCGCATTTTACGTAGGCAAGGGTAAGGCCGATGAAATCGGCGTTGTCGTTCAGCTCAACGAAGCCGATATCGTTATTTTCAATCACGACATCACGGCTGCGCAGCAGCGCAACCTCGAACGCAGGCTGAACTGCCGCGTGATCGACCGTTCTGCACTCATATTGGATATTTTCGCGCTCCGCGCCAAGAGCCACGAGGGCAAGCTCCAGGTCGAACTCGCGCAGTTGCAGCACCTTTCCACCCGTCTGGTTCGGGGTTGGACGCACCTTGAGCGGCAAAAAGGCGGCATCGGCCTGCGTGGGCCTGGCGAGAAGCAGCTTGAAACGGACCGTCGTTTACTTGGCGAGCGCGTCAAACTGCTGAAAGGGCGTCTCGCCCAGCTGGAACGTCAGCGCGCAGTGCGCCGTCGTGCCCGCGAGCGGCGCGAGGTACTGACGGTGTCGCTGGTCGGTTACACCAACGCGGGCAAGTCGACACTGTTCAATGCGCTGACCAAGGCCGGTGCCTATGCCGCAGACCAGTTGTTCGCGACCCTCGACACGACCTCGCGGCGGCTGTTTCTCGGTGAGGCCGGGAACATTGTGATATCGGATACGGTCGGATTCATTCGGGATCTGCCGCACTCGTTGGTCGCGGCCTTTCATGCCACCTTGGAGGAAACCATTTCGGCCGACCTGCTTTTGCATGTTGTCGACTCCTCCAGCGATGACAGGGAAGGGCAGATCGCGGCAGTCAATGGTGTCCTCGACGAAATCGGGGCTGGCCAGCTTCCGCAGATTCAGGTTTGGAACAAGATCGACGTCACCCTGGCGAGTGCGGAGGTCCAGCGGGACGCATGTGGTAAGATTTCGCGCGTTTTGCTCAGCGCTCGCACGGGCGAAGGGCTCGATCTATTGCGTCAGGTGCTTACTGACGTTGCACTGGAACAGAAGGCAGCGCTTGCTTCCGCCCAGCAAAAACCGGACTCGGATTGACGAAGGCCCGGTTGTACGACTTCCCGGAGCGAATTTTCACAGTGATCTCAGGCATTCTCATGTCCCTAAACGATCCCAAATGGGGTAATCGCGGCGGCGGTGACAACCGCGGCGACGACGGTAATCAGGGGCCTCCCGACCTCGAAGAATTGTGGCGCGATTTCAATCGTCGTCTGTCCGGCATGTTTGGCCGTAACCCTGGAAAGGGGAGCGGATCGGGCGGCGGGGATGGCGGCAATCGCATGCCGGATCTTAACTTTCGTCAGTTCGGTGGCGGGATCGGACTGCTCGCGGCTTTTGCTGCGGTGGTTTGGCTGGCGAGCGGCTTCTATATTGTCGATGCCAGCCAGCGGGGGATCGTCCTGCAGTTCGGGCGTTTCGTCGAGTCGACCGAGCCCGGTCTGCGTTGGCGTCTGCCTTACCCGATTCAGACTCACGAACTGGTCAATCTGACCGGCGTGCGTACCGTCGAGATCGGTTATCGCGGCTCGGAGCGCAACAAGGTGCTGAAGGAAGCGCTGATGCTCACCGATGATGAAAACATCGTGAACATCCAGTTTGCCGTCCAATATGTCCTCAAGGATCCGCAGCAGTATCTCTTCAATAACCGCAATGCCGACGATTCGGTGATCCAGGCCGCCGAGACCGCGGTCCGTGAGATCGTCGGCAAGAGCAAAATGGATTTCGTTCTGTACGAAGGCCGGGAGCAGGTCGCGGCCAACGCCCAGAAATTGACCCAGGAGATTCTCGATCGTTACGCGACGGGTATCCAGGTCAGCAAGGTGACGATGCAGAATGCCCAGCCCCCCGAGCAGGTGCAGTCCGCGTTCGACGATGCGGTAAAGGCCGGTCAGGACCGCGAGCGCCAGAAGAACGAAGGCCAGGCTTATGCCAACGACGTCATTCCGCGTGCCCGCGGTGCGGCTTCGCGCCTGCTTGAAGAGGCCGATGCCTACAAGGGCCGTGTGGTTGCCCAGGCCGAAGGCGACGCTTCGCGCTTCAAACAGGTTTACACCGAATACGCCAAGGCGCCCGAGGTGACCCGTCAGCGGATGTATCTCGATACGATGCAGCAGGTGTTCTCGAACACCTCCAAGGTGATGGTGGATGCGCGCAGCAGCAGCAATCTGCTTTATTTGCCGATGGATAAGCTGATCCAGGCAACGGCTGCGCCGGTGAATGCTCCGGTCGCCGATCAGGCTCAAGTGAGTCGGCCTGTTCCGGCGCCGGTTGGCGCCGAGAACAACGTCTCTCCGCCTAGAGTCGACGCGCTCTCGGGAGAAGCACGAACCCGTGAATCGATGCGTAACCGTGAGCGGGGAGAACGCTGATGCGCGAACGTCTACCTTTATTCGCTGGGCTCGCGCTTTTCGTTTTCGCGATCCTGTCCATGAGTCTTTTCACCGTGGATCAGCGTCAGCATGCACTGGTCTTTCAGCTCGGTGAGGTCAAGGGGCAGATCAGCGAGCCGGGGCTGCACGGCAAGATCCCGCTGATTCAAAACGTCCGTTATTTCGACAAGCGGATCCTGACTCTCGATACGTCGGAGCCCGAGCGTTTCATTACGTCGGAGAAAAAGAACGTTCTGGTCGATCTTTTCGTCAAGTGGCGGATTGTCGATCCGAAGCTCTATTACATCTCGGTCGGCGGCGACGAAGCGCGGGCCAGAACGCGTCTCGAACAGACGGTGAATGCCGGGCTGCGCGAGGAGTTCGGCAAGCGCACCGTGCATGAGGTCGTTTCCGGCGAACGGGATCGGATCATGGACGACATGCGCGACAAGGCGGATCTGGATGCCCGCAAGATCGGCGTGCAGATCGTCGACGTCCGCCTGAAGCGAGTCGATCTTCCTGCCGAGGTGTCCGAGTCGGTTTATCGGCGCATGGAGGCTGAGCGTAAGCGGGTTGCCAACGAACTGCGTTCCCAAGGCGGCGCCGAGGCGGAGAAGATCAAGGCGGATGCCGACAAACAGCGCGAGGTGATCGTGGCCGAGGCTTACCGGGATGCCCAGAAGGTCAAGGGTGACGGCGATGCCAAGGCATCTGCCATCTATGCCCAGGCTTTCGGTCAGAGTCCGGAGTTCTATGCTTTCTATCGCAGTCTCGAAGCCTATAGAAGCAGTTTCAAGAACAAGTCCGATGTGCTCGTCGTCGAGCCGAATTCAGAGTTCTTCAAGTATATGAAGGGTTCCGGGGGGCGCTCGGCTTCGGCTTCCGAATCCGCCAAGAGCGGCAAGAGCGGGAAATAATGGGGCGTAGCCTGATCCTGGCTTTTGCGCTGATGCTGGTCCTGGAAGGCATCATCCCCTTCGTGGCTCCAGCCACTTGGCGCGAAACCTTTGCGCGTCTGATCCGCCTGGCGGACGGTCAAATCCGCTTTGTGGGGCTTGGGTCGATGCTTGTCGGCCTCGTCATTCTGATTGTTTTTTCCTGAGGCGCTTTACCCATGTTGCGTTGGGTTCTACCCGAATATATCCAGGACGCGCTGCCCGCCGAGGCGGCCAAACTGGAAGATCTGCGCCGTCGTCTGCTCGATGCCTTCCGGCTGAATGGTTACCAGCTCGTTTCTCCGCCGCTTCTTGAATACCTGGAGTCGCTGTTGACCGGAGCCGGTCAGGATCTCAACCTTAAGACCTTAAAGCTCGTCGACCAGCTTTCCGGCCGGACGATGGGGGTGCGTGCGGACATTACACCGCAGGTGGCGCGAATCGATGCTCACCTGCTCAACCGCAAGGGCGTTGCGCGTTTGTGCTATTGCGGAAGTGTCGCTCATGCCGTGCCGTCGTCGCTGACGGCGACACGCGAGCCGCTGCAGCTCGGTGCCGAGCTGTATGGTCATGCCGGTATTGAAGCCGATGCGGAAGTCATTCGCTTGCTGGCCGAGTCCTTGCAGCTCGCGGGCGTAGGCACTTCACGCATCGACCTCGGTCACGTTGGCCTTTTCAAGGCGCTGGCCCATAAGGCCGGTCTGATTCCCGAGCGCGAGGAAACGCTGTTCGATTGTCTGCAAGCCAAGGATCTGCCCGGGCTGCGCGATCTTCTCGGCGATGCCGCAGACGATGTGCGCCGTGCGCTGTTGTTGCTTCCGAACCTCTACGGTGGGCCCGAGGTACTGGCCAAGGCAAGGGAAGTTCTGCCTGCCGATGTGGAAATCCAAACGGCCCTGGACGACCTGGAGGAACTGGCCACGCGTCTGACCGGGTTGCCGATCAGTTTCGACCTTGCGGATTTGCGTGGTTACCACTACCACAGCGGCGTCGTTTTTGCTGCTTACGGCGGCCACTCGCCGGTGGCACTGGCGCTGGGCGGGCGTTATGACAGCGTCGGTCGGGCGTTCGGACGTGGACGTCCGGCGACTGGTTTCAGCCTTGATCTGCGTGAGTTGGCGGCTCAAGTGCCGGATCCGGCAACGCCCGGCGCGATTCTCGCCGCGGAATCCCATGAGCCGGGGTTTGCAGAGGCGGTTTCCGCGCTGCGGCGTGCAGGCGAAAGTGTAATGATTGAATTGCCCGGCCATGAAGGCACGTGGCGCGAAGCCGGCTGCGACCGGCGTATGGTTCTGCGGGGCGGTGCCTGGCAGGTTGAACCGCTTCAGGGAGATTAGGAATATGGCAAAGAACGTAGTGGTCGTCGGTACCCAATGGGGCGATGAGGGCAAGGGCAAGATTGTCGACTGGCTGACCGACCAGGCGCAGGGTGTGGTCCGCTTTCAGGGCGGTCACAATGCCGGCCATACGCTGGTTGTCGGTACGACCGAATACAAATTGAATCTGGTTCCGTCCGGAATCGTGCGAGAAGGCGTCGAGTGCTACATCGGCAACGGCGTGGTACTGGATATCCATCATCTGCTGGCGGAAGTCCGCGGTCTTGAGGCCGGTGGCATCAAGGTGCGGGAACGCCTGAAAATCAGTCCGGGCTGCCCGCTGATCCTCGGTTATCACTCCGCTCTTGATCGCGCCCGCGAGGCGAAGAAGAGTGATGGAGCAAAGATCGGCACGACGGGCAAGGGCATCGGCCCAACCTATGAAGACAAGGTGGCTCGCCGCTCGCTGCGTGTCTATGACTTGTTCGATCCGAAGCGCTTCGCCGAGAAGCTGGCTGAGAACCTGGAGTATCACAACTTTGTGCTGACCCAGTACCTCGGTGCCGAGCCGGTCGAATTCCAGACCGTTTTCGATCAGGCGATGGCGGACGCGGAAGAGATCAAGCCGATGGTCACCGATGTGTCGGCAGATTTGTACGCAATCAACAAATCTGGGGGAAATCTTCTGTTCGAAGGTGCCCAAGGTACCTTGCTCGACATCGATCATGGCACCTATCCGTTTGTGACTTCGAGCAATTGCGTTGCAGGACAGGCGGCGGCGGGTTCCGGTGTCGGTCCGGGGCGTCTGCATTACGTGCTTGGTATCACCAAGGCCTATTGCACGCGTGTCGGTGGCGGTCCGTTCCCGACGGAGTTGGATTTTGAAACCGAAGGAACTCCGGGCTACCAGATGTCTACGGTAGGTCGCGAGTTCGGCACAGTTACGGGTCGTAAGCGTCGCTGCGGCTGGCTCGATCTCGCTGCGCTCAAGCGTTCGATCATCATCAATGGCGTCTCCGGCCTGTGCATTACGAAGCTGGACGTCCTTGATGGCCTTGCGGAACTCAAGCTGTGTACCGGCTACATGCTGGACGGCAAGCGTATCGATCTGCTGCCGATGGGTTCCGAGGAGGTGGTGCGGTGCGAACCTATCCTCGAAACCATGGCGGGCTGGAGCGGCACGACTTTCGGTGCCCAGACCTGGGATGCGCTTCCGCCCGAAGCTCGGGCCTATCTCCACCGTATCGAGGAAATCTGCGAGGTTTCCATTGATGTGATCTCGACCGGTCCGGAGCGCGACGAAACCATTCTGAAGCGTCACCCCTTCGGCATTTGATCGAGCTTGAAAAACTGGCCTTTCCGGATTGCGGCACTCTTGTGCGGCAGCCCGGAAAGGAAGGTGAGCAAGTTGCTCGTGGGCACAATGCAAAAAGGCCGGTCAATTTGACCGGCCTTCCCGAAATATCTGGTGCCCAGAAGAGGACTCGAACCTCCACGCCTCGCGGCACTAGTACCTGAAAC
>ERZ650311.28-NODE-28-length-90564-cov-16.217669_pt1 | contig 90564 bp, 72 predicted proteins | sample MGYA00376247_ERZ650311 | MGnify/ENA primary metagenome ERZ650311 (study PRJEB26733, sample SAMN07839324) | wastewater metagenome | biome: small river; feature: stream; material: water | place: USA: North Carolina | collected 2016-07-28 ... | reverse complement strand
CCGCCAGCCACAGGCCGACGCCGTCGTGGACCAACACCTTCATCCGGGTGGCGCGGGCATTGGCAAACACATAGGCATGGTGCGGCTGCGCCGCACCAAAGACCGCGACTACGCGGGCCAGCGCCGTGTCGGGGCCAGCACGCATATCCATCGGCTCGACCGCCAACCAGGCCGCATCAATGCGGATCACCGCAGCCAGTCCTGCAGCGCGCTCAGGCACTGCGCCGCAGCCGCCATTGGCCAGTACACGGTGATGAGCTGATCGCCCTGGCGTAGTTCGATGCGGATGTCGGCGCTCGGCGCGTTCAGTGCCAGGGGAACAAAACCTGGAGGCACTGAGGCCCCCTGCGCCTGGGGCGATGGCGCACTCATGGCGGGCAAGGATGCAGCCCGAGTTGCGCTCTTATGAGCCGGATCGCTCTCGAGTACCCAGCGCCGAACGAGGTTGGCATTGAGGCCGTTGGCCAGCGCAACCGCAGCCGTTGAAACGCCGGGTGCCTTGCACGCGGCCACGATCTCTGCCTTAAAGGTGTCGCTGTACCGACCACGACGCCGACCGGCGGTGGGAAGATTGACTGTTGAAGCGTCCATGTGTCCTCCAGAAGATGGTGTTGGAGGACATGATCGTCAGGGGATTACGAGCGACTGAGGAGATGACTTGGCTGGACGCTTACGAAGTTCTTGTCGTGGATCGCCGGGACATGCGTTTTAGGGCGGCTCATTTCGTTCGACCCTCCAATCGCCGGTCCAGCCGAGATTGCAGACGAAAAACTACTTTCCAGCTTCCAGTTTCTCCACGACGAAAGAATCGATGATCCGATCGACCAGATTCTGGACTTTCACGTACTCGGCGTTTTGGTCGATTCGCGCTCCGTACATATGGCCGAACGCCAGGTAGAAGTAATAGTTCGAATCGCCTACCGGGAGCAGCCAGACGTCGTTTTCGTCCATGCCCGGTACGGTAGGGCTTCTCTCGCGCAGATGTACCCAGCGGTTACCGTTGCGCACCACGTATTCGGTGGGCTCCAGGAACGCTCTGAAATGCGTGCCTTCGGCAATCTTTCTTTCGTTGTAGTCGCGGGTCCATGTTTCCTTATCCAAAATGAGATGCTCGATCGACTCGGCGCGCCGATCCCGGATACCTAGCGTGACCGCGCCCCCGGCGGTCCAGTCACCACAGAATTCATCGAAAGTCATGAAGTCATAGCCGAAGTAGGCATTTCTGCGCTTCGTGCCGAGCAGCTGGGATGCTGCGCTTCTTCCCGGGTGTGGAGGTTGATAATCACGTCGATTTAGGATGTAACCAGGTACTGGCAGCCTCGGGGTGTTCGCCGCACCACTGGTATACCTCACTGTGGTGAATCGGACGTTGCTCGGTTCCGCACCGTTGTAGCACACGCCGATATTGACTCCGTCGAGGTAGGCGTGAGAAACGCGGTACTCTTCGAACAGGTTGAGCTTGTAGTACTTGAGAGTCAATTCGCGTGGGGCGCGAGGTGATGATGGCAAGGGCTGATCAATCCGGGCTTGGGGTGGCTTGATGGTGCAGCCTGATACTACCGTGGTCAGGACCCAAGAGAGCAGCAAGATGCGTTTTGAAAAGTTCATTTCACTCTGCTCTCCAATCGCCGGTGTAGATGTTCAAGTTGATCAAGTCAGGCGTCGCCCTGTGCTGACCCATAAATTACGCTTGGTAGAGTCCGTTCTTGATTGAAGAGTTGCCGGTAAAAGGTCCGGGTAGTGCTTTGTAGTTTTCATAATTCGTCTTCATGATATTTTTCTCGATTTCCATTTTTCGATACTTCATTAGAATTTGGGTTTTTTTATATAAATTGCAAGTTACTGATTGGATGGAAGTGCTTCTCGAACTGGTAGGGGAGCAGGCGCCACTCGTTCAATCACGAAAGGATCAGGGGTGTTGTCGTTATCTACCCTTGCTATGCGCAAAGAAGAGATCAGCTCTTCCATCAATGCCGCCGCACGTTTGATGGCAGCAGGGTGATTAGAGGGTTCAGGATTGGCGTTGTAGTTGTAAGTGGGCAGCCCAAAACTCAATCCGAGCATTCGATCTTTAGATAGCCGGGTCTTGTAATAGAAAATTCTGTCCGAATCGCTATCCATCGCATCGCGAACCCAGACTCGGCCGTTGATGACGATGATCTCTGAGTCAAGATAAATTTTGTAGTCTGATCCGTTAAGAATTTGTCCAGAGCGGATTGCATCTTCGACCTTTTCGGCTGGGATTATCTGATCTCGCATAATTTTTCGTGAGAGTTGGCGGAGCTTTTCGGGTGTTGAAAACTCCAGTTGTTCTTGGGGTTTTAGGATACGGTATATGATGCTAAGTCCATGTGTTTTGCAATCTTTGAGAAAATTAAGTTGAAATGTGCTCTTGCATTGATTCCAGCTGAGGTCTGCTAATTTTAGTTTTCCGTTCTCTCTCAAGATTAATTTCTGCATATCCATGTCGGGTTTAATAGTTTCCGTGTAAGGCCATATCCAGCTTCCAACGTTGGCTGGTGCGTCTGGAACAATCATGGTTATAACGAAACTATCTACCTCTATCCGATAGTGCTCCCCCGGATTTAGTAGTTTTTCTGATGCTATGTTTACGTGTGGAAAAAAGTGTGGGGGATATGTCTCATATAGACGCCGAAGCGCGACTATGTCGTCCCGATTAATGCCGTATCGACGCATGTGTTGGTAAATTGATTCGCGCTGGCTGTTGAATATTTTTAAGTTGTCTTTGTTAGTGACTTCTATAGTCAATGCTCTTTCCGAAAATCCAATAATTATTATGAATAATATAATCAATGATCTAGTTTTAATAAGCACGCTTATTTTTCATCCTTCTTTAAGCTTGACCACTGGTACGGGAGTGTGTGTGGGCTTTTTTCAATAGTGCAAAATAAGTCCGATAGGCATAGTGAGCTTAGGAGCGCTGATACTAGGTTTAGTGGTGATGAAAGTGAACGGAGGCCGACTATCTGTGGGACAAGGTCATTGGGGGCGTCACGGTAGCGATTTTTTTCATTAATTATATCGCCAATATTTTTCTCTTTCATCATAAGGTTGGTTGTCTGCATTGTATTCGCTCCTGCATGAAAAACGACGGCGTTGTTATTTAAGGCTTTTGCACTTGATCCCGATGCTGCTTGCACAAATTCAGCTCCACCACGACTATGAGTCACCCAATTTACTTGCTGCCCGCTCGTCTGAATGTACTCCAACTGGTTGCGAAGACCGACTACCGACTCTGATTCGACCCCAATTTTTGTCATGAGGGCGCTCCACACGTCGATAACGAAACCTTGCGTTGGCGCATAGGACAAAGTGTACCTATCAACGGGCGTGTATGGCGTATTGTCACCAGTTTGAGTATTTATAACCGCTTGTTTTTTTCTTGCCGCTGCGTCCACATGAGTCAGCATCAGCGCTGCTGCGTAGTCGGACTTATTGTCCATTCCGTTTCTTGCGGCAAACTCCGTAAACCAGTACTTTTTTTCCTCACGCGTATTTGCGATCGCCAAAGCTTTTGTGCCGAATTTCATGATGAGGTAGGCGTCTCTTTTGTTCCTTTTGTCGATCACGCCATAAGGGTCGGCGCTGTATCCTGGTGTCTTTGGTGATTCAACCTTGTCTTCCGTGCTGCTCTTTACGTCTGGATGCGACGTTTTTATCAGTTCGAGGTAGCTCTGGAGTTCATCCTTGTGCGCTCGTGTGAGATCGCTGGCCTTGTCGGAGATTGCTGCCTTTCGGGCGTCTGTTTCGGAATACGTATACATCATATTGTAAAGGTCGCGCGTTAGTTCTGCGCAGGCTGGGGTGGTCTTCAGCAAGCCGTCGCAAGCCCCGTGGAATGCGGCGTCACGTTGCTGGTCCAGCATCTGCAGTTGCGCGGCTGTACTGCAGGCTTCCGCGTCGCTGGTTTCTGCACAGGCTTTCCTGGCTTTGTAGCGAGCTTCGTTCTCTTGATGCGAAAGGTAATTGTTCGCGACTTCGTTGAATGCCCCCGCAGCACCGGCGGAGCCACCTACAGCAATGCCGGCTGCGGTGCTGACCGTTGCGGTAATGGTGTCGGTGAGTGGGCCCTTAAGACCTGCGTCTTTCAGCGTATCTGCAACGATAGGGGCGGACAGTGTTCCTGCTGCGCTACCTGCGGCGCCGGATAAGCCACCGGTAAGTCCGCCGACAAGGGTGTGAGCCAGCAAACGTTGGGTTCCGCTATCTCCCCATTCTTGTTCAATTTTCAGGGCTTTGTACTCAAACTCCCGCTTGCGCTGTGGATCTGTTTCGACTTCGGCATCTGCCCTAAGCTGCTCTGCGGCCTCGATCTCCTTATTGGCGTAGTCGCCGATAGCCTTACTGGCTTGTGCGCCAAAGGTTTGAGTGATGAGTACCTGGGCGTTGATGTCCTCCTGCACCTTTCCGGAATCGAAGATTCTGGTGATGCCTGTTTCGGCATCGCCCGTGCGTGCTTCGCTTTGGCCAGCGATCCCGCTGATCGCGGCCCGTGTGGTGCTACTCGATTTGTCGCTGGACTGCCCGAACCCCGCACTGTTGCCCATCGGCTTGAACATACCGTCGGTCGCTTGGCTGGTTCCGATGTTGATGCCTACGCTGGTGGCTTGGTAACTGGCGTGGTTGTGAATGTCGTTCAGGGTGAGGGCGCCTTCTGTACCGAAGTGGTTCGCTGCGTGCTCTATGGCCGCCTGGGTGCTGGTGATTGCACCGCCGGTCAGCCTGGTGTTGCCGCCAACGGAGACCTGAAATCCGCCGTCGCCGGCCTTAAGTCCGGTCTGCTCCATCACGCTGGCGAAGTCGCTGTCGATCTGGCTCAAACTGGCATTCACGCTTGCCGATCCGCCTGCGCCGACGGTGGCACTGCCACCCAGGCTGCGCTGGCGACTCTTGTACGTGCTGGTGTCCTGCACGCTCTCGACGAGTAGATCGCCTCCAATGGTGGCCTCGATCTGCCGGGCCTTGGCGAGCGCTCCTTTTACTGTTGTGTCTCCACCGGCGTTGAGCGTGAGCTTCTGGCCCGCATCTACGTGGCTTTGGGTGTGAGTGACATCGTCGCCGTCTGCCCCGCCACGTGCAGTGCTGGCACTTGCAGTCACGCCGATGCCGTTGTTTCCGACGGTGACGCCGATCGAACCGCTGCTGCTGTGGTTGGTTGAATGCTGATCAGCGGTGTTGCGGGCGGCGAGAAGCTGGATCGCATTCTCAGCAACGAGGTTTGCGTTCGCTCCGGCTGCCACTCGGCTGCCCTGAATGGTCAGTGTGCTCTGGGGCCCGTTACCGGAAGCCATGATGAGGACATCGTGACCGGCTGACACGTTACTACTGCGGCTGCTTTCGGTGGTCTGGATGACCTGTCCCTGGCTGCGGCTTCCTCCGACACTCAGGGTCAGGGATAAACCACCAACTTTGTCTGCGGCATTTGCGTCGCGGGTGGTGGCGTTGCCTTTGTCGTCGGTGCCCGTGACGATCTGGCCGGGCTTGCCGTCGATAGTTTGACCCTGCCCTTGGTTGATGGCTTGCGTGGCGTCATAGGTGGACATCCCGGCATTGGCGGCCGCCAGTGCTTTCATGCGACTGTCCGTGGTGCGGCTGCTCGCATCCTTCATCTGCAAGGTAGTTTGAACGGCGTTGATCACCGGGCCGCTCAGCGCCAGCGTCAGGCCGCTTTGCGTGAAGCGGGTGTCGGTCTGGCTGCGTTGGGTTTCCCGGGCCTCGAGAATGTCAATCTGCTGGGCGGCGAGGGTGATATCGCCGTTCGTGGCAAGCACGTCGCTGCCATGCTGGGCATAGCTGCGCCCTGCCCACAGTGCGATGTTGCCGTCGGTGCCCCCTATGGTGGACGCAGCTGCACGTCTGCTCTGGGTGTCGTGATCGGTTTGTTGCCGTTGTGTGCCAAGGGTGACGCCCAGACCGCCGCCGCTAAACAGGCCGGAATTCTTCTCGGTGCGGATGTGGTTCTCGTTGAGTACTTCGGTGCTCGCTTCTATCCGCAGATCGCGTCCGGCGCCCAAGCTTGTAAGTTGGGTGCTCACCACATTGCTGCCCATGACCCGGATGTCCTGGCCGGCATACAGGGCGGTGGTGTCGCCGCTCAGGGTGCTGGCGAGGGCAGTAGTGCTGTCAAGCGTATCGCGGGTGGTGATGGTTTTGCTGGATAGCAGGCTGCGTTGTTTGTACTGGTGGGCCTCATCGAGAAGCTGACGCTGGGTGCCGGCCATGAGGGTGAGGTCGCGCCCGGCCGTGACCGTCAGGGCGCCCTGGTCGCTGGTGAGCTGGGCGGCGCGGGCGGTGATGTCCTGGCCGGCTTGCAGTTGCAGGTCGCCGGTGGTGTGGATCGTGGAGCCGATTTCGCGGTCCTCCCCGTCTCGGCGATAGTTTCGGGCGTTCCAGACGATCTCCTGGCGACGGCTTTCGGTCTGCGTGCCGAGATCCAGATTGCGGCCAGCGACGAGGGTCGTGGTGCCCGCCGGGCCGGCCCCGGTGGGGGCGAGGTTGATGAGCTGGCTGGCGTCGAGGTGGAGATCACGGCCGGCTTCGAGGGTGAGATCGCCGCCCCCGACATAGACGGTGGCGGTCCGGTCGACGGCGGTGCGGCTGCCCTGGCGGGATTGGGTGGATGCAGTGGTGCTGGCCACCGTGAGATCGCGTCCGGCGAGGAGTGTCAGCGCGCGCGAGGCTTCGATGCGGCCGCCGATGTTCTCCAGATCGCCCAGCGCCCGGGCGTCCACTGTGTTGCCAACGATACGACCGCCCGCATTGCGCAGGGTGTCGGCGGTAAGGTCCAGGCGCTCACGCGCGGCGAGGGTGCCGCTGTTCGTCACGTTGCCTTGCGCAGCGAGGGAGAGGCTGGCGCCAGAGAGCAGGCCCCCGGCGCCGTCGATGTCGCCATCGCGAACGACGGCATAGACCTGAGGTACAAGCACGTGAGTCACGCTGCCGTCGGCGAGCGTGATGGGGGTGCTCACAAGCCAGACGATGTCGGTGGTGAGCGCTGCCATCTGTTCGGCACTGAGGGCGACGCCTGGGCGGAGTTGCCACGCTTGCGCGAAGCGGGCTCCGGCAGTCATCAGCGCGGCAAACTGGGTCTCGTCGTCGGCGTAGCCGTCTAGGAAGCGCTGGCCGGTGAGCTGGGCGACCTGCTCGCGCACGAGGCGTTGTTCGTAAAAGCCGTCGCCGAGGCGCTTCTGCACTGCGTTCGGGTCGCTGGCGAGCTGGCCCAGGAGGTAGTCGGAGCTAAGCCAAAGGCGCGCATCGGTGAAGCGCGGGTCGGTCTCGATGAGGTAGCGGGCGCTGCTGTCGGCGTGGAGGCGGAAGAGGCTGCTGGTGGGTAGGGTGAAGGATGGCGCGATGGTCCGCACCATGGTCTGCTCGCCGCTGGCGATGGTCTTGCCGGTGGGGATCGCCGGGGTGCGAGGGGCGGCGCTCTCGGCTGCGGTAGCCGCATCACGGGACGCCGGGGCGTTTTGGGCTGTGGTGTGCGTGGGGCTGTCTGTCGTGTGGGCTTGTGCCAGCGTGTTGACGACCACGTCCGGGCTCCCCGGGGCCGCGCCGGTATCCCGTGCGACGGGGGTGGCGCTTGCGGTGCCAATGGTGTTGCCGCTGATTGGGGTGCCGGCGTCGATGGTGCGGCGCACTTCGATGAGCGCCGGACCACGGAGGGTGGGTGTGCTTGCGTGGCTGCCGGTTGCGGTGGTGGCGACGGCGTCGACCGCGCGATGCGCGATGTGGGTTCCGCTTCCTGCTACCTCGGCGTTCTCGGCGAGGACCGGGGTGGCTAGCGCGTAGGTCTGGATGGTCGGGGCGGGGATGTAGTCGGCAGACTTTGCCTCTTCTCGGTCTCGTCCGTCCTTTTTGTCGCGCTTGATGCTGATCGCGGTCCCGATGTCGGTGATGGTGCGCGTGCCGGTGGCCGTGCGGTTATCCAGTGTGGCGAGCTCAAGCTGGAGTTGCCGGCCGGCGACGATCTGGCTCATGTCGTTGGTGAGCGTTGCGCTGGTGACGTGCAGATGGCCACCGGCCAGTATTCGTGCCGGGTCGCTGGCGAGCAGGCGTGTCTCGTCCACGGTACGGGTAAAGGCGTATTCAGTGAATGACTCGCCTGAAGTCTGACGACCGTCGTCGTACGGCTCATTCAGCACAAGGGTTCGCACCCCGTCGTCAGCGTGCCTGTAGGTGAAATGGACTTCCGACACGTCATAGCGCTCCGGTTGGCCCTTGAACGAGAACTCCCGATGCGGCGTGACCGAGGTGCGAACCACCTCGGTGGCAAAGTGCGTGTCCAGATTCTCGATGCGCTCTGCGGCGAGGGTGAGGTTGCCGAGGGCTTCGATGGTGGCGCTGCGGTTGGTCACGGTGTGGGCTTGGCCGCTGGCGTGGCTGGCGGTGTCGAGTCCACCGCCGATGACGAGATCGCCAGCGCTGAATAACAGGCCGTGCTCACTGTTGATGAGATTGCCGATGCCCATGTCGAGGCGCTTCCGCGCGGCGATCACCGGCGCGCTGCCGTCTTCTGCGGCGTTGGTGAGGGTGGCGGCCTGGATTGCCAGGTGGTCCCCGTAGATGCGGCCACTACCTAGGTTGTCAAGGAGGGCACTTTCGAGGCGCGCGTCGCTGGCATCGATGAGGCCGCGGTTCACCAGGGTGGAGCTGGCGAGGAGTGCCGAGCCGGCCTGCATTTCGCCAGTGGCCCGGTTATCGAGGGCTGCGACCTGTACGTCGAGGTGGCCGCCAGCGGCGAGGCTGGCGCTGTTGGTAAAGGTGCCCGGCAGCGCAACCCTGGCGTTGCCGTTGGCGCGAATTTCACCGTTGTTGCCGAAATCGCCAGCAAGGTGCAGGTCGAGATCGCCCCAGCTGAGCAGGCGCCCGTCGCCACCGAGTGAGGCGGCGGAGACCGAGAGTTGCCGGCCGGCGAGGAGTTCGCCACCGCTGTTGATGATTGCGAGGGTTGGCCGCGGGTTAGGGTCGTGGAGCAAGACGCTGCCGAGGGCGCTCAAAAGGCCGCGGGTGTTGTCGATGTGACCGGTGCTGGTGACGCGCAGGCTGTCATCGGCGGCGAGCAGGCCGTCGCGATTGTCGAGCCGTGGCGTGACGAGCTCGACGGTGCGGCCCTGAATGCCCAGGCCGGCGCCCCGCGTGTTGTTGTTCAGGATGGCGGCGGCGCTGAGTTGGGCGTGTTGGGCGGATTGGATCGCGCCGTGCGTGTTGTCGATGCTGCTGGCGACCGTGAGGCTGAGATCGCCTGCGCTGTGGATACGCCCGTCGGCATTGTGCAGCGCCGTTGCCGTGACGATGGTGACGCCGAGGCTGGCAACGGTACCGCCGATGGTGTTGTCGATTTTGTCGGCGAGGACTTCAAGGCGGCCGGCGCCAATGTAGCCTGCCTGGTTGTCGAGAAGACCGCTGCGGAGCGCAACGTCGGAGCCACCGAGGATGCCGCCGGTTGTGCGGGTCGCGCGATTGACGAGATCGGCGCCGCGGGTGTCAATGAGCAGGTGACCGCTGGCCTGGATCAGACCTCCCTGGTTGTCGAGGGGGCCGCTGGTGATGGCAAGGGTGCCGGCGTCCTGGCTGCCGGAGGCGACGATGTGTCCGTCGCGGTTCGCAAGGGAACCACGGCTGGTTACGGTGGCGCTGCTGGCGACGAGCGTGCCGCGGGTGTTGTCGAGTTGGCCGCTTGCGAGGGTGAGGCTACGGGCGGCTGCGATGTGCCCGCCAACATTGGTGGTGAGCCCGCTGGCGGTGAGTGTGAGACCACCCGCGATGGCTGCGAGGGATCCGCTGCGGTTGTCCATCTCGGCGCCGGTCAGGTTCAGATCGGTGCCGGCTGCGATGAGGCCGGAGGCGTTGCCGATGGTGGTTGCGGTGACGTCAAGGCGGGTGCCAGCAGTGATTTCACCATTGGTGTTGGCAAGCGCCGAGGTAGTGATCAGGCCGTCATGGCCGGCGGAGACGCGTCCGCCGTCGCGGTTGTCGAGCAGACTGGTGGCAGCAAGGTTGAGGGCCCTGATGCTGGCAATCTCGCCGTGGCGGTTGTCGACAACGTTGGCAGCGAGCTTGAGTGCGCCGTTGCTGGCGATCTGACCGTCGCGGTTGTCGAGGATGCTGGCGACGTTGATGTGGGTTTCGCTGGTGCCGGTCTGCCAGATGGTGCCACCCTGGTTGTTCAGGCTGTCTGCGCTGAGGGCCAGGCCGACGGCCTGGGTGGAGGCGCCGGCAAGCTCGACGCGGTGGGCGACGAGATCGAGGTTGCCGGCACTGGCGATCTGGCCGCCGTCGCCGAGGAGCGTGGCTGCTCGGATACTCAGCTGGCCGGTGGCAGTGTGCTCGATACGCCCGGCCGTGTTGTCGAGGGTGCCTGCTGCAAGGCTCAAGGCGTTGCCGTTGCTGGCGATGCGGCCACGGGTATTGACGAGGGTGCCGGGTAGTTCGAGGTGCTGATCACTGCTGCCGGTTTGTACGATCTCGCCGTCGGTGTTGTCGAGGGCGGAAGCGCGCAGTGTGAGGGCTGCGGCATTGAGATGGGCCAGGCGGGTGTCGAGGAGGCCGGCAACCTGGGTTTGTAGCCCGTTGCTCGCGCTGATGTCGGCGCCGGTTGCGCGGAGATCGCCACTGCGTGCGGTGAGCTGGATGGAGGCGGCGGCGCTCTGGCTGGCGGAAAGCTCGAGCTGGGCTGCGTCGAACATGAGGCTGCCGGCGGCGAGCTGGCGGCCATGGGCGTCGAGCTGACGCTGGGCGCTGAGCGAGAGGCTGCCGTTGCCGGCGAGGCGTCCGTCTGCCTGGAGGCCGGCGGCCAGGAGGCTGCCGGCGCCCGCAGCGACGGTGCCGGCGGTGATGCCGAGGTCGCGCCCCGCGCCAAGCACACCGCCGTGGGTGAGGGTGTCGGCGACAGCGAGGGTGACGTTGCGGCCAGCGTACAGGGTGCCATCCGGGTTGTTGAGGTTGGCAGCCTGGAGATTGAGGTCGAGGGTGGCGAGGAGGGTGCCGCCCAGGTTGTCCAGTTGGCCGGCCGCAACAGCGAGGCCCCCGTTGCTGGAGATGCGTCCAGCGTGGTTGTCGAACTGTGCGGCGACGCTCAGGGTGCTCGTACCACTGCCGGTCTGCAGCAGTTTGCCGTGCAGGTGGTCAAGGGTGTTGGCGCTGATGTGCCAGGTGTCGGCCTGGGAGGTGGCGTTGTCGAGCACAAGGCGCTGGGTGCTCAGGTTCAGGTGGCCGTTGCTGATGATCTGACCGCCGCTGCCGGTGAAGTTGGTGGTGTCGATTGTCAGGGTGCCGCCGCCGGCATGGCCGATGAAACCGTTGCGGTTGTCCATGCCGGCAGCGCTGAGGTGCAGGTTGTCGCCGTTGCTGTGGATTTGCCCGCCGGTGTTGGTGAGGGCGCCGGGGAGTGCGATGTGCAGGGCACCACTGCCGGTCTGGCGCAAGTCGCCACCGGTGTTGTCGAGGCGCCGGGCATGAAGGCTGAGTTCAGCTGCGCTGACATGGGCGGCTCGGGTGTCGAGGAGGTCGCCGGCTTGGGCGTTGAGGGTGGTTTCGGCACGCACGTTGGCGCCGGACAGGCTTAGCGTGTCGGCCGCAAGGCGGATGGCATCGGCGGCGTTGAGGCTGCTGCCGAGGTCGAGAGCGGGTGCGCTGAGGGAAAGGGCGCCTGCGGCGAGGTGCTGGCCGTGGGCAGTGATGGCTGAGCTGGCCTGCACGTTGAGCGAGCCGGCGTCGGCAAGGTGGCCGTCGATTTGCATGCCGGCGGCGACAAGACTGCCGGAGCTGGCGTTGATCCGTGCGGCGCTGACATCCAGGTGGCGGGCGGCGGCGATCACCCCGTCGTGCAGGAGCGCGCCGGAAAGGGCCAGGGTGGCGTCGCGTCCGGCGTAGAGGCTGCCGCTGCCATTTGACAGCTCGCCGCCCAGCAGGGTGAAGTTGGTGGCGGCAAAGAGGCGGCCACTGGCGTTGTCGAAGAAGTCGGTGCTGAGATGGGCGGAACCCGTGGCGGCTTCGATCTGCCCGCCAGCGTTGGCGAGGCGGGCGGCGCCAAGGGTGAGGCCGTGGTTGCCGGCAATGAGCCCGGCGGTGTTGTCCAGCAAGCCGGCGATGCGGACGCCGAGTTGGGCGTCTTGCGTGGCAACGATGCTGCCTCCCCGGTTGTCGAGGGTGGCTGCATTGAGGGTGAGGTCGGCGTTGCTGGCGATCTGCCCGCCGCGGTTGGTGAATTCGTCGTGTACTTGCAGGTGTACGGCGCGGGTGCCGCTGCTGATGAGGGCGCCGCCGCGGTTGTCGAGACTGGCGGCGCTCAGGTCGAGGTGGTCGGCGCTCAGATAGGCGTCGCGGCTGTCGAGGTGGCCGCCGATCTGCGCTTGCAGTTGTCCGGTGGCCACGAGGCGGGCGGCGTGGGCGTCGAGCAGGTTGGCGCCGAGGGTGAGGTTGCGGGCACGGGTTGTGCTGCCGGAGAGGTCGAGACTGCTTGCGGCGATGCTGAGCGCGCCCGCGGCAAGGTTCTGGCCGTGGGCGGCGAGGGCTGAGCGGGCTTGGAGAGTGAGCGCACCGTCGCCCTCAAGTCGGCCGTCGGGCTGCAGGCCAGCGGCGAGGTGGCTGCCGGGGCTGGCCTGGATCCATGCCGCGCTGACGCCCAGATGACGGGCGGCAGCGAGCGTGCCGCTGTTCTCGAGGCCATCCGCGAGCGTGATGGTCACATCGCGCATGGCGTAGGCGCTGCCGTCGTGATTGGTGAGGGTGCCTGCGATGACGCGCAGATCGCCCGTGGTGTAGAGCTGACCGCGGGTGTTGCTGATGAAGTCAGCACCAATGGCGAGGCTGCCGTGCTGTGCCTCAAGGCGGCCACCGTCGTTGTTCAGGCTGCCGACGGTGAGGGCGAGGTCGGCGTTGGTACCGATGTGCCCGTCCTGGTTACGGAGCTGGCCGCTGATGGTGAGCGAGGCCGGAGCACTGCCGGTCTGGAGGAGGGTGCCCTGGCGGTGGGCGAACTCGGCGGCGGTGATCGTGAGATGCGTGGCCTGGGTCTGGGCGCGATCGAGGTCGAGATGGCCCGCGGTGAGGTCGAGCTGGCCCTGGGTAATGAGTTGCCCGTCGCTACCGCTGAAGGTGTCGGCGCGGAGGCTGAGGGTGCCGTTGCCCCGGTGTTCGATCTGCCCGCCTCGATTGAACAGCGTGGCAGCGCCGAGATTGATCGCGACGGCGTTGCTGGCAAGGCGTCCGCTGCTGTTGTTGAAGGTGCCGGCAAATACAAGCTGCAGCGGGTCCGTGCCCAGATGGAGGAGTACGCCACCTGTGTTGTCGAGGTCGTGGGCTGCCAGCGCGAGCTGGCCGGCAGAAATGTTGGCAGTCGCGCTGCGAAGCATGCCAGGCGTACTGGCGGTGAGGCGGCCCTCGGTGTGGAGCCGGCTTGCCGAGAGATTCAGGTCGCCCTGGGTGGCGCGCAGCTGAACGGCTGGCGCAGTGAATCGGGCCGTCGAGTGGTCGAGACTGGCAGCGCTTGTTTCGATGGCGGCGCCACCGATAAGGGTGCCGTGCGCCGCCAGGGGGCCGGCGGCGCTGAGGCTGAGCGTGCCGCCAGCGTTGCCGTAGCCGGCGACGAGCCAGGCGTCGGCGCCGCTGGTCAGACGCGCGCCAGGGGCGCTGGCGGACAGACTGAGGTCGCCACCGGCAACGGCGCTGCCATCAATGCTGAGCCCTGCGTGGCCGCTCAGTACGGCGTCAGTGCCGGCGCGCAGCGCCCCGCTGCTGCTGAGGGTTTCGGGCGTGGTGATGGTCAGCCGGGTGGCGCTGTCGATCTGCCCGCTGTTGTCGATCCAGCCACGCTGGTCGATGCGCACTTCTCCGGCTGAAGCTCCGATCTGGCCGGTGTTGCGGAAGCCTACGCCGGCTTCGGTGCCGATGAGGTGAATCTTGCCGGCGTACATGCCGCCCAGCACTGCGACGTCGAGGGCGAACGCCGGTACCGAGCCGGCCGGGGGGCGTGGTGTCGCGGTGCTGCCGTCTGCCGTGACGTCGGCGGCGCCGGTTATGGCTTGCAGATCCGGGGCCCACACGCCGGCATTCAGCCGGATTGCCCGCGCGATGAGCTGGGTGAAGTCGGTGTCCCGCGCGTCGAGCCCGAGGCCATCGACGACGAGCGTACCCGTGCCGACGCGGTAGCCATCGAGGCGGCCGTCGGTGACGACTGGCGTGCCCGTGGTGAGGGTGGCGCGGCTCGCGTTGATGAAGCCGCAGCCATTGCAGAGGATTCCGGCCGGGTTGGCGATGATGACTTCCGCACGGGCGCCTCCGACTTCGAGGTAGCCGAGCAGCTGGCTGGGGTTGGCGGCATTGACTTCGTTGAGGATGACTCTTGCACTGCCCGTGGCGAGCCAGGGGTTGCCTTGCACGAGTCCGCCGAGGCGGGTGGTGGCGCTGTTGCGGGCGTTGTTGAGGATGGTGCCGGCAGCACGGACGTCGAACTGGCTGTAGGTGTTGCGCGATACGCCGGCAGCGCTGGGGGTCTGGATGTTGACGAGGGGGACGCCGTTCGGGGCGGTGAGGATGGTCGGGCGTTGGCTGCCGGGAGCGCGGCCATCGGCGACGATCTGCGCGCTGACCTGGGCGGGCCATAGCAGGCTCCCGGTGATGAGCATGACCCCCGCGCTGAGGGCCCGAAGGTGCGTCTGGCAGGGCGCGCGCACGGAGCGGCCGGGCGATGCGCTGCGTCCAGGGGTACTGCCCTTCGGATGGCTGCGGGCGTTTTCGGCGACAGCCATCGGGATGCCGCGGGTGGAGTTGAAGACGAGGCGGAAACACAGTCGGTTCATGGTCAGAAGCCCGATTCAGGGGAGATGGCCAGGGGTTGGCAGGTCAGGCCGATGGCGAAGCCCATCAGGGCGATGGGCGTCTGGAAGTCGGGCGACCGAGACGAGGGTGGGCCGGCGAAAACGTTGTGGTTCAGGAGGCAAGCGTTGCTGCGGATGCCAAACGTGGTGCAGGTGGGGGCGGCGAGGGCAGCGAGGGGCGCGCGAATGGTGGAGGCACGGGGGCCGTGGCCGGCTGTCCCGCCGGGCATGCTGTGGCGCCTGATGACGACTTCGGGGTCGTCAATGGTGTCGCCGGACTGGCGGCCTCTGGTTTTGAGGATGGCACAGGTCTTGGTGCCGGAATCGCGGTGGAGCAGCTGGGGGAGCCGGGTCTGGCCGTTTCGGGATTCGCCGTAGTGGCAGTCGAGCTGGGGGCGACCGTCAATAGCTTGGTGATCGCGGCTGCCGTTGGCGGTGATGTCGCAGGTTTGGCGGGAATGGGCGTTGCCGAGGCTCGTTGGGGCGAGGTGCTGTGGATGGGATGGGCTGAGTGTCATGGGGCATCAGGGATGCCCGCACTATCTTCCATCGCGACCGCGGATGGCATTGCAGGCATTCAATGTGAATGATGTAATGCCTGTAAGTGTATACACATTGTATGGTTAAAATCAATGTGGGTAGTCGTTTTGCTTGAGCGCCCGCTCGTCATGTCCAGATTGGGGTGCCGCCGGCGGCTCTTCTACTGGTCATGCCATTACCCGCCAGCAGTGTATGAGTGGCTGGCTCAGCTTGCCGCGCCTCAGGTCAATGGAGCTCTGGAAAGCGCCGTAGCCATAGCCAGGCGACGCAGAGCTGGACGCAGATCGTCAGGGCCCAGGTGCTCGTGACATAGCAGCAGGCGGCGGGGAGCATTACTTCCAGCAGTTCCTCGAAGGCCAGCCCGAGCAGGAAGAACACCAGCGTGAGGCAGGCCCACTTGGCCATGAATCCCGGGAGGTGGACGCCCATCTGCCGGTTGTGGCGGTAGTTCTGCCGGCGTTCGATGAGGCTGCCCTGGGTTACGTCGCGAAAGCACGCGAAGGGCCACAGATAGCGGTAGAGGAGGTGCCAGAAGGGTTCCTGGCACGGCGGTGGTGTCCTGTCCATCCTGGCCTCCCGTCGAGGTGGAAGTCCGCCCTGTCCGTATGCCGTGTCGCCGGCGAGGCGGGCCCCAGAAGCAAAAAAGCCGACGCTGACGCGTCGGCTTTCAGGCTGGAGCCGGTCGATCGAATTACTTGACGGCAGCCTTGGTGCGCAGGTCGGCGATATGGCGTTCGACACTCTGCTGCTCAAGACGTTGCTTGAGCTGACCCTTGACCTCGTCAAAAGCCGGGGCCTTGAGGGCGCGGCTGTCTTCGAGCTTGATGACGTGGTAGCCGAAGTCGGTCTTCACCGGGGTGGTGGTGATCTTGCCCTTCTCGAGCTTGGTCAGCGCTTCGGCGAAAGGCTTCACGAAGCCGGCCGGGTTGGCCCAGCCCAGATCGCCACCCTTTTCGCGGGAGCCGGGATCCTTGGACTGCTTGGCCAGATCTTCAAACTTCTCGCCCTTTTCGAGCTTGGCGATGATGGCCTTAGCGTCCTCTTCCTTCTCGACGAGGATGTGGCGGGCCTTGTATTCCTTGTCGCCGAGCTGGGCCTTGATCTTGTCGTATTCGGACTTCACATCGGCGTCGGTGACGGGGTGGGTCTTCACGAAATCCTGCAGGTAGGCGCGGATCAGCACGGCCTGGCGGGCCAGTTCCATCTGGGCCTGGACGCTGCCGTTCTTTTCGAAACCCTTCTTGCGGGCTTCCTGGGAGAGGATCTCGCGGCGGACCAGTTCTTCCTTGACGGCGTTGCGTAGCTGCTCGGATTCAGGGGCACCCTGGGACTTCTGCTCGGAGATCATCACGTCGGCGCGCGCCTGGGGGATGGCGGTGCCGTTGACGGTGGCAACAGTCTGGGCAAAGGCGGGCAGCGCAACGAAGGCTGCGAAGAGGGAAACGACCAGACGGCTCGGGAGGGTTTTCATCAGTTTTCCTTGCGTGGTGTAGGGGGTGGAGATTTAAAGGTCTTCCGGGGTTTCTGCCTGGATGGCAAGGGCGTGGATTTCCTTACGCATCATGTCGCCGAGCGCATCGTAAATCATCCGGTGACGGAAAACGGTGTTCTTGCCGGCGAACGCCGCCGAGACAATGGACAGCCGGTAATGCCCGCCGCCCGAGCGGGCGCCCGCATGGCCGGCGTGCAGGGCGCTGTCGTCGATGAGCTCGACCTTGACCGGCGCCAGCACGGCCAGCCGCTGGCGGATCTCGTCCATGACGCTCACGGCAGGGTTTTCCGGAACGGCTTGACGGTACAGCGGGTGAACACGCCGGTGGTCATGTAGGGATCGGCCGCGGCCCAGGCTTCGGCGTCGGCGAGGGAAGGGAACTCGGCGATGATCACGCTGCCGGTGAAGCCGGCAGGGCCGGGGTCCGGTGAATCCACGGCAGGGCAGGGGCCCGCCAGGACCAGCCGGCCTTCGGCCTGCAGCGCCTGCAGGCGGGCGACGTGTTCGGGACGCGCGGCGAGACGCTTGTCCAGGGAGCCGGGGGCATCTTCGCCGATCAGGACATACAGCATTACTTGGGTTCCTCTTCAATGTAGCGGGACAGCAGCATTCCCTGGGCCAGCACGAACACGAGCATCAGACCCATGCCGCCGAAGAGCTTGAAGTTGACCCAGGTGTCTTCGGAAAAATTGTAGGCGATGAAGATGTTCAACACCCCCATCAGTGCAAAAAAACTGGCCCAGGCGAGGTTGACCGTCTGCCACAGGTGCTCGGGCAGCTTGAGCTGGGCTTCGAGCATCGTGCGGATGAGGTTCTTCTTGAGGACGTGGGCCGAGAACAGCAGCGCCACGGCAAAGAACCAGTAGAGCACGGTGGGCTTCCACTTGATGAAGGTGGGGTTCTGGAAGATCAGCGTGGCACCGCCGAAGATGGTGACGATCGCCAGGCTGACCCACAGCATCGTGTCGACCTTGCGGTGCCGGAACCACACCCAGGCGATCTGCCCGATGGTGGCGGCGATGGCCACGGCAGTGGCGGCAAAGATGCCGGCAAACTTGTACGCGACAAAAAACAGGATGATCGGGAACAGGTCGAAGAGGAATTTCATCGCAGGACGCTGGGAGACGGCTCGGCAGGACGCAGGAATGGCGACGGAAGGGCCGGCAGGGCCGGACGGTCCGGGTCGCAAACGGGCGTACTGTACTGAATTACAGCCGGCGCTGGAAGCACCCGGCAGGGATCGGCGAACGATTTATTCACGAGCGCCCGGTGGGTCGGCCTTGTTGCGCATGTGATCGGCGAGGCCTTCGATGGCGCCCCACAGGCGTGGCCGCAGCGGGTGGTCGGGAAGGACCTCGTCAAGGGCCAGGTTCATGCACATCAGCCACTGGTCGCGCTCGGCGCTGGTGATGGTGAAGGGCAGGTGGCGGGCACGCAGGCGCGGATGACCGTTGGCCTGCTCGTACAGCGGGGGGCCGCCGAGCCAGCCGCTCAGGTACATGAAGAGTTTTTCTTCCGAGCCGGAGAGATCCTCCGGGTGCATCTGGCGCAGTTCCCAGGCTTCCGGCAGGGTGTCCATCAGGGCGTAGAAGCGATGCACGAGGCGGCGAAGAGCGTCTTCGCCGCCAAGCTGGGCGTAGGCAGTGGTGGTTTGCTCAGGCGCCATGGACATCCAGCGAGCGGCTGCGACCGCAGTTGAGGTTGGCGGGCAGGGCTTCGTCCATCATCTCGGGGCGGGGCAGCTGGAGCGCCGCCATCTGTTCGATGAAGCTCTGGCGGTTGTGACCGCTGAAACGGGGGTTGCCCAGTTTTTCCTGGGCGATGCACGACACCCGGGCGCCGCGGTAATCGTGGCCGGGGTAGACCAGGGTTTCGTCGGGCAGCGTGAACAGCCGCTCCGTGACGCTGTCGTAGAGCTGGCCGGCGTCGCCACCCTGGAAATCGGTGCGGCCGCAGCCGCCGATGAGCAGCGCATCGCCGGTGAAGATGCGGTCGCGCCATTGGTAGGTCACGCAGCCCGGGGTGTGGCCCGGGGTGGGGATGACGCGGATCACCTGGTTGCCGAAGACGATGGTGTCGCCGTCGCCGAGCAGCCGATCGGCGCAGCCGGCGGCACCGGCCCGGCCCATGGCGCTGCGGGCGCCGGTAAGCTCGCACAGGCCGGCTGAGCCGGTGATGTGGTCGGCGTGGATGTGGGTTTCCAGCACCCAGTCGAGCTGCAGCTCCTGTTCCTGCAGGAAGCTGAGGTAGGCGCCCAGGTGGGCCTTGACCGAATCGATGATGATGGCGTCGCCGGTGACGGGATCGGCGAGCAGATAGGTCAGCGTCGAGCTGGCGTCGTCGAAGAACTGGCGGAACAGAATCATGGGTTTTGCGCCATAAAGGGGATTGCTCCGATTCTAGCTTTAACTCGGGTCCTTGGGCGCGGCCTGGAGCAGGATGTGGGCATCCAGCCCGCCGCCGGGGCGGGATGCCAGCTGGAATTCGCCAAATTGCCCGCGGATGATGCGGTCAACGATGGCGAGCCCGAGGCCTGACCCCTTGGTGTTGCTGCGGGCGGCCTCCAGGCGCGTGAACGGGCGCTTGACGCGCTCGGTTTCCGAGGCCGGGATGCCCGGGCCGCGGTCGAGTACGTGGAGCACCGGTCGGCCGTTGATCACGCCGGTTTCGAGTTCGGGTGGCCCGCCGGCGTAGTTGAGGGCGTTCTCGATCAGGTTGGTGACGGCCCGGCGCAGGGCCTGGGGCCGGGCCAGCGCAGGGGGGGCGCTGCTGCGCCGGAGGTCGATCGGGAAGCCGCGCCGGGCATACACGCCGGCAAGTTCGTCGGCGAGTTCGCCGAGATCGACGGCAGCGAGGGTTTCGCCGCCGTCGATGCGGGAGAACTCCAGGAACTGGCCGATGATCCGGTCCATGTCCTCGATGTCGGAGACCATCGCGTCCACGTCGGTTGGATCGGCGCCGCACATCTCGACGCCCAGGCGCAGGCGGGCGAGGGGGGTGCGCAGGTCGTGGGAGACGCCGGCGAGGATCAGCGCCCGGTCGGCGTCGAGCTGCTGGAGGTCGTTGGACATCTGGTTGAAGGCATGGGCGAGATCGGCGACTTCGGCGGGGCCGCTCTCTGAGAGCCGAGGCGGGATCTCGCCCCGGCCAACGGTGCGAGCAGCGGCGGCCATCGCGCGCAGCGGGCGGTTGAGCCGCGAGACGATCATGTAGGCGCCGAGCATCGCCAGGCTGAGCGCGGCCAGGCCCCACCACATCCACTCACGGGCGTGGGGGCGGATGATCCGCTCGGCGGGCAGCATCACCCAGAAATCCGCGTGGTCGGCCGGGTCGTCGGCCTCGATCCGGAAGCTCACCCAGAAGCCCGGCAGGCCTTCCCACGATGAGGCGAAGCGGGTTTCGGCGCCGAGCTGCAGGCGCACGTCAGTCATCACCTGACGCAGTACCGCGGTGTCTTCAAGCGGGGCGATCTTGTCCTGGGGCTCGGCCGGGTAGATGCGGATGCCTTCGAGGGTGGCCAGATCCAGCAGCAGATCCTTGCGCAGGGCCGGATCGGCGTTGAGCAGCGCGGTGCGGGTGAGGTTGATGATGCTGACGACGGTCTGGGCCGTCTGCCGCGCCCGGTTCTGCTGGTCGAAGTGGCTGAAGATGACGGACCACACCGTGACCGAGGCGAGCATCAGCACCGCCACCAACAGGAAGATTCGCCACAGCAGCGAGCCGGGCAGGAGGGCGCGGGGGTGAAGCGTCGACACGGATAGGCGTTATTGGGCGGTGTGCTTGTTGCCGTCGGGCACGAAGACGTAGCCGAAGCCCCACACCGTCTGGATGTAGCGGGGCTTGCCGGGGTCTTCCTCGATCAGCTTGCGCAGGCGGGAGATCTGCACGTCGATGGAGCGGTCGAAGACGTCGTACTCGCGGCCCCGGGCGAGCTCCATCAGGCGGTCGCGAGAGAGCGGCTGGCGCGGATGCTGGAGCAGCACCTTGAGGAGCGCGAATTCGCCGGTGGTGAGGAGGGTCTCCTCGCCGTTGCGGACAAGCACGCGAGAGCCCAGCTGCACGACGATCTGGCCAAAGCGCACGTCTTCGTCTTCGGTGGCGGGGGCGCCCGGCGGGGTTTGCGGCTGACGGCGCAGCACCGCGTGGATGCGGGCGACGAGCTCGCGGGGGTTGAAGGGCTTTGGAAGGTAATCGTCGGCGCCCATCTCGAGGCCGACGATGCGGTCCACGTCGTCGCCCTTGGCGGTGAGCATCACGATGGGGATCGGGTTGTTGGTGCCCCGCAGGCGCCGGCAGATCGACAGGCCATCCTCGCCAGGAAGCATCAGGTCGAGGACCATCAGGTCGAAATGCTCGCGCAGGATCGCGCGATCCATCTGGGCGGCGTCGCTCACCGTCTTGACGGCAAAGCCCTGCTCGCTCAGGTAGCGCTTCAGCAGATCCCGGAGGCGGAGGTCGTCATCGACGACCAGAATGCGATAGCTCTCTTTTTCCATGACCCGAATCCTAGCGCCTCGCCCGTCCGGCCGCCAGACGGGCGGGTGAGGGCGGGTAAGCAAACGTAAGCCGTGAAGGGGGTCTAACATCCTCTTACAAAGGTTGATTCCATTCTCGGAGGGGACTGCCAGAATCCAATTGGTCAGGTTAGGATTCAGCCCCATGGAACGTCAGAAGACATTGTCGACACTGCGTGCACTCGGCCTTCTCGTGGCAGGCGCCATCGGGCTGGGCGCTGGCAGCGCCGCGTCGGCCGAGGGTGTCGAGCGGGCGGGTGCGTGGTTGCGTTCCTACGCAGGCCCTTACGACCGGCAGGGGCAGATCCGCGATGCGCAGGGGCTCGTCCCCGATGCCCAGCAGCGCCGTCCCGAGGCCGAGGACAGCCGCAATCCGCGGCGCTGGTCGTCCGAGGAGCGCCGTCAGCTGCGTCACGATGTACATGAAGCCGGCCGTGATGTTTACGGCCCGATGCGCCGGCGCGACTGAGCTTAGATCGCGCAACGCCGCCGCGGCTCGCCGTCGCGGAAACGGTAGAATGCGCGGGCCATGAGAATCCTCGCCATCGAAACCTCCACCGAAACCGCTTCCGTCGCTCTGCTCGACGGCGAACGCATCAGCGAGCGGTCGGTTGCCGGTCGCCCCGGCCACTCCGAAACCCTTCTCCCCGAAATCCTTGGCCTTCTTGCCGATGCCGGCGCTCGGCTGGCCGATCTGGACGCCATTGCCTTTGGCGCCGGCCCGGGTGCCTTCACAGGCCTGCGGCTGGCCTGCGGCGTGGTGCAGGGGCTGGCGATGGGCGCTGGCAAGCCGGTGATCCCGGTCGGCACGCTGGAAGCGCTGGCGAGCCAGTGCGCGGACGAGTCCGGTGCAATCTTCGTTGCCGTGGATGCGCGGATGTCCGAGGTTTACTTTGCCGCCTACGAGCGTCGCGACGGCCAACTGGCTGAGCGCATGGCGCCCGCTTGTGCGGCGCCGGGCGAGGTGCGGCTGCCGGCAGAAGGCGAATGGTTCGGTTTTGGCTCGGCCTTCAAGGCCTATGGCGAGGCCCTTGTGCCGGCGGTTGGTGAGCGCCTGACGGGCTTCGATGCCTCGCCGGTGCCCCTCGCCTCGAGCGTGGCCCGACTGGCTGCGGTGCGTCTTGCCCGTGGCGAGACCATCGACGCGGCGCTGGCTGCGCCGCTCTACGTGCGCGACAAGGTGGCGATGACCACGGCCGAGCGCCTCGCCCGCGGTGGCAAGGCATGACCGTTGGCGATTTTCGCTTCGTGCCGATGCAGGAATCCGACCTGGACTGGGTCGCCGCCCAGGACCGGGTGCTTTACCCGTTCCCCTGGTCGGAGGGCAATTTCTCCGATTCCATGTCGGCCGGTTACAGCTGCTGGATGATGTTCGACGACGCGGAGCCGGTGGGCTACGCGGTGCTGATGCGGGTGATCGATGAAGCCCACATCCTCAACATCAGCGTCGTGGCCGATCGTCAGCGGGGCGGGCTTGGCCGGCGGCTCCTCGATCATCTGGCAAGCACCGCCCGGGAGGCGGGCGCGACGCAGCTCTTTCTTGAAGTGCGCCCGTCCAACGCTGCGGCGCTGGCGCTCTACGCGCGGGCCGGTTTCGAGACCATCGGACGCCGCAAGGGCTACTACCCGGCGGCCGGCGGTCGCGAGGACGCGCTGGTGATGAGGCTGCCCCTGTGACCCGACGCCGCGACGCGATCCTCCGGGAGATGGGGCTGGCGCCCCTGTGGCGGCTGCGCGGCGCCGAGCCGGTCGAGGAAGCGCAACCCGAACCACCGGTGCCTGTGCCCGAGCCGGTCGTCGCCGCGCCCGTTTCTGCGCCGGCTCCTGCATCCAGGCCGGTGCCGCTGGCGCGTTTTGTTCCGCCTGTTGCAGTGCCTACCGACGCGCCCGTCGAGGCGCCGGCGCGACGTCCGGCGCCACCGGGCGACATCGCCGGGCTGGGTTGGGACGATCTCGAAGCCCGCATCCGCGAGTGCGACGCCTGCGCCCTGTGCAAGCGTCGCAAGCAGGCGGTGCCCGGCGTGGGCGACCGGCAGGCGGACTGGCTTTTCGTGGGCGAGGGGCCGGGCGCCGAGGAGGACGAGCGGGGCGAACCCTTCGTCGGCCAGGCCGGACGGCTGCTCGACAACATGCTGGCGAGCATCGGCTTGGCACGGGGCAACGATGTGTACATCGGCAACGCGGTCAAGTGCCGTCCGCCCAACAACCGCACGCCGGAAACCGACGAGCTTGCGGCGTGCTTCCCGTATCTCGAGCGCCAGATTGCGCTCATCAAGCCGCGGCTGATCGTCGCCCTCGGCCGTCCGGCGGCCCAGGCGCTGCTCAACCAGGAAGTCCGGATCGCCGCGGCGCGGGGCAAGCTGTTCGAGTTCGGCGGCATTCCGGTGGTGGTCACCTACCATCCGGCCTATCTGCTGCGTAATCTGGCTGACAAGGCCAAGGCGTGGGAAGACCTGTGTTTTGCCCGGACAACGATGAAACGTCTGAAGGCCGATGCAGTCTGATTGCAAGATTTGATGGCGTCGGATGGGCGGTACCTTGGGTTTATCCCGAGTCGCTAGAATGGTTGATCGAGCTTTGGCTTCAGACACTTTTTCCTGACGAGGACACACCATGCGTATCAAGCTTTTCCTGTCGATGATCCTCTCGCTGCTGCTTCTGTCGGGCTGCGGCTACAACCAGATCCAGATCAACGACGAACAGGTCAATGCGTCCTGGTCTGAGGTGCTCAACCAGTACAAGCGTCGGGCCGATCTAATTCCGAACCTCGTGCAGGTCGTCCAGGGCTACGCCTCCCACGAAAAGGAAGTGCTGACCCAGGTGACCGAAGCCCGCGCCAACGTGGCGGGGATGAAGGTGACGCCGGAGTTAGTGAATGATCCGGAAGCCATGGCCAAGTTCCAGAAGGCCCAGGGAGACCTTTCCGGAGCGCTTTCGCGCCTGCTGGTGGTGACCGAAAACTACCCCAACCTCAAGGCCGACGCGAACTTCCGCGACCTGCAGGCCCAGCTCGAAGGCACCGAGAACCGCATCACCGTGGCCCGCAACCGCTACATCAAGGCGGTGCAGGATTACAACGTGACGGTGCGTACCTTCCCCAACAACCTCACCGCGATGGTGGTCGGCGCCAAGCCGAAGGCCAACTTCTCGGTGGAGAACGAAGCCGCCATCAGCGAAGCGCCCAAGGTCAATTTCGGCGCGCCGGCGGCTCCGGCCAAGCCGGCTCAGTAAGCCCGGCAAGGCGTATCCCGCCGTGGCGCTGGCGCGCGTGATCGGACTGCTGGCCGGGCTGTGGCTCGGGCTTTTCGGGCTGGCGTTTGCCCAGGAGTTGCAGCCGGTTCCGGCGCTCAGCGCCCATGTCACCGACACCGTCGGCCTGTTGCCCGAAGACCGGCGGCAGGCGCTGGAGTCGCAGCTTGTCCAGCTGGAAAAGGACAAGGGCGCCCAGCTGGCGGTGCTCATCGTTTCCACGACCCGACCCGAACCCATCGAGTCCTACTCCCTGCGCGTGGCGGAAGCCTGGCGGCTGGGGCGCAAGGGCGTCGACGACGGCGTGCTGTTCGTCGTCGCCCGGGACGACCGGCGGATGCGCGTGGAGGTTGGCTACGGGCTGGAAGGCGCGGTGCCCGACGCCATCGCCAAGCGGATCGTCGCCGAGGTGGTGGCGCCGCGTTTCAAGGCCGGGGATTTCCCTGGCGGCATCGAGGCCGGTGTTACGGCCCTGATCGCCCGGATCAATGGCGAGGCGCTGCCGGCGCCCGCGCCCGGCGCTGCCGGTGCCGATGACCAGCAGATGGGGCTGGAGGAGGCGCTGGTGCTCGGCATCATCTTTACGCTGGTCGTTGGCAGCGTGCTGAAGGCCATCTTTGGCCGTCTGCTGGGTTCGACCATCGCGGCCGGGATCGTCGGGGTTGGCGCCTGGACGCTGACCAGCGTGCTGCTGGTGGGCGCGGTGGGCGCGGTGCTGGCGTTCATCTTTTCGCTGGTTGCCGGTAGCGGTGGAGCAGGGCGTATCGGCGGCGGGCCGACCATCGGCGGTGGTTTTGGCGGGGGATTTGGCGGTCGCGGAGGTGGCGGCGGCTGGTCGGGCGGTGGTGGCGGTTTTGGCGGCGGCGGCGCGTCGGGAGGCTGGTGATGCGGATCGGACGTGTGCTTCGTCATCTCTTCACCCCGTCATGGGTGCTCGGCCGTACGTTTACGCCGGATGTGATGGCTGCCATCGACGCGGCGGTTGCGGCTTCCGAAGCGCGCCACCGGGGCGAGATCCGCTTTGCCGTCGAGGCGGGGCTGGATCTGCCTGAGCTCATGCGCGACGCCACGGCCCGGGAGCGGGCCGTGGAGGTGTTCTCGCGCCTTCGGGTGTGGGACACCGAAGAGAACACCGGCGTGCTGATCTATGTGCAGTGGCTGGACCGCCAGGTGGAGATCGTCGCCGACCGCGGCATCGCCCGGTGTGTGCCCCAGGTGGCCTGGGACGGCGTGTGTCGCACGATGGAGGCCGCCTTCCGTGACGGACGTTTTGGCGAGGGATCGGTTGAAGCGGTGCGTGCCGTGGGCGATCTGCTCGCGGGGCCTTTCCCGGCCCGGCCCGACAATCCCAACGAACTGCCGGATCGCCCGATCCTGCTTTAAGGCAACGGCCCGCCAGCGGCGGGTTCAGCTGCTCCCCAGCAGCGGCGTCTGGCCGATGCTGAAGTAGAGCGACGCGCCGTTGCCCACTTCGCCTTCGGCCCACACCTCGCCCCCGTGGCGGCGGACGATGCGGGCGACAGTGGCGAGCCCGATCCCCGTGCCGGGGAACTCCCGATCCGAATGCAGGCGCTGGAACGGCCGGAAGAGGTTCTCCCGGTAGCGCATGTCGAAGCCGGCGCCGTTGTCGCGCACCACGAAGGCATCGACGCCCTCGTGCACAGTGGCTTCGAAGCGGATCTCGGGGTGGTCGACCCGGCCGGTGAACTTCCAGGCGTTGCCCAGCAGGTTTTCGAGCACCGTGCGCATCAGGCTCGGGTCGCCCTCGACCTGCAGGTTGGGGGCGATGTCGATGAGCACCTCGCGGCTCGGCTCCTGCTGGCGGAGTTCCTCGCAGATCACCTGGGCGAGGTGGGTGAGGTCAACGGGGCGGCGTTCGAGCTCCTTCCGGCTGACCCGCGACAGGGTGAGCAGGTCGTCGATGAGCTGGCCCATGCGATGCACAGCGGCGCGGACGCGGCGGAGCAGTTCCTTCGCTTCCTCGTCGAGCTTGTCGCCGTAGTCGGAGCCGAGGATGGCGCTGTAGCCTTCGATGGCGCGCAGGGGGGCGCGCAAGTCGTGGGACACCGAATAGCTGAAGCTCTCGAGCTCGTTGAGGGCGGCGCTGAGCTGCGACGTGCGCTCGGCCACCCGGCGTTCGAGTTCGGTGTTGAGGCGCTTGATGGCGCGCTCGGCGAACTTGCGCTCGGTGAGATCGGTGCCGACGCCGACGATGTGCGGTTTGCCGTCGAGGATGACCCGGCGGCCCACGACCAGGAAGGGCACGGGCTCGCGGTCGACGCGGCGCAGCATGACCTCGGCCGAGGCTTCGCCGGAGATCAGCGCGGATTCGATGCGGTGTGCCATCACCGGCTCCTGCTCGGGGATGACCAGGGTTTCGGCCTCGGCGTTCTGGAGTTCGGTGTCGGGCAGGCCGGTGAGCTCGGAGACGAAGCGGTTCCACAGCACCAGCCGGCCCTGCTGGTCGAACAGGAAGAAGGGTGCCGGCAGGCTGTCGATCAGGCCGCGGGAGAAGTCGCGCTCGGCCTTGAGCTGTTCCTCGGCGAGCTTGCGGGCGGTGATGTCGCCGATCGAGCCGACGATGCGCACGGCGCGGCCCTCCTGGTTGCGGTGGGCGAGACCGCGGGCCAGCACCCAGTGGAACTTGCCGTCCTTGTCGGCAAGCCGGTATTCGGATTCGAAGTGGTCGGTCTCGCCGCGCAGGTGGGCGACCACGTCGGCCCGGTAGCGGGCGCGGTCGTCCGGGTGGATCAGCTTGAGCCATTCCTCGCCGGTGGTGCGCAGGGTGTCGCTCTTGAGGCCCAGCAGCGACAGCAGGCGCGACGACAGGTACAGGTGGCGGGTGTTCGGGTCCCAATCCCACAGGCCTTCGTTGGTGCCGCGCTGGGCGAGGACGTAGCGCTCCTTGGTGTCGCGCAGTTGCTCCTCGGCTTCGAGGTAGGCGGTGCGGTCCTCGACGATGCCCACGCCGCCGAAGATCACTTCGCCGGTGGCGTCGAACTCGGGCGCGACGCGGATCGACAGGATATGGACGTCGGTGGACAGCGGGGTGACGAAGGGCCCGTCGTAGGCACCGCGCTGGCCGGTAAGGGCGCGCTGGAGGATCGACAGGATGGCTTCGTCGCCGAGGGAGTGGAGATCGACGCCCTGCAGCTGCTCGGGCGAGGAGTGCAGGATTTCGGCCAGCCGGTTGTTGCAGTAGCTGATCTGCAGGTCGCTGCCGTAGTGGAAGATGCCCACCGGCGCGTTCTCGACCAGCGCCCGGTAGCGGGCCTGCTGCTCGACAACGGCCTGGTGGGCTGCGTGTTCGGCGGCCTGGTCGCGGATCACCAGCACCTCGCCGAGGCTGGCGTCGGCGGTGTCGTTGGGCGTGACGCGGATCGGCGCGCTGCTGTGGGCGATCGGCCGGCTTTCTCCGCGGCGATTGATGAGCCGGGTGTGGCCATCGGCGTCGTCCTCGATGCGGAAGATCGTGGTGAGGCGCTGGCCCCGGGCTTCGCCCTCGCTCCAGCCGGTGAGCGCCTCGGCCACCGGGTTCATGAGGGTGACGCGGTTCTGCGGATCGGTGGCGATCACCGCCTCGCCGATGCTGCGCAGGGTGACCTGCAGGTATTCGTGGGTGGCGCGTTCGGCGGTGTGGTCGGTGGCGTTGCCGACGATGGCCCGGAGGCTGCCGTCGGGTTTGCGCAGCAGGGTCATCGCGTCGCGCACCCACAGGGCTTCGCCCGCGGCGGTCTCGAGGCGGTATTCGACGGTGATGCCGACCGGCTCGGTGCCCGGCGTCTTGAGGGCGTCGCCGATCTGCGCCCAGACGCGGCCCAGGTCATCGGTGAGTACGCGGCGGGCGAAGTGATGCCAGCCGCCCGGCGCGCACAGTGCGTCGATCGGCGTGCCAAGCCAGCTCTCGGCGCAGTCCGAGATGTAGTCGTAGGACTCGTGGGTGGGGTTGAAGCGGTAAAGCACGTGCCGAACGTCCTTCAGCGCTTCGCGGAACAGCGGGTCGGGATCGGCAGGAAGGGGGCCGGCACCGAATTCGGTAGCGGGGGGCGGTGCAGTGGCGACCAGCGGCTGGATGACTGCGGGGGCAGGGGTGGCCCGGGCCGGGGAGTGCAGGACGAACAACAGGATGGCGGTGAGCCCGATCAGGAAACCGCTTGCGTAGCACGACAGGCTGGCAGGGAGGAGCTGCTCCGCCATGGTCATCAGCACCGTGGCGGCCACCGCGTAGAGTGCCGCCAGCGCGGCCGGATGGGCGCGCAGCAGCGCACCGCCGGCCTGGCTGGCCGACGGCGAGGCGACGGTTTGCGTGGCGGGCGAGTCGAGCATCGGTTCGCGGCCTGGGTCGGAAATCATGGGACCTTTCCAGTGGGGATTACCGTCATCGCTGTCAGGGCGGGCGTTTCCACGTTGGTGCTTTAAAATCTGTCTTTTTTGATCCGAGAGCCGGTTTCAGCCTTACCATGACTCCTACATGTCCCGAAGCGGACGCCCAATTCATGCGCCTTGCCCTCGATCTTGCCGAGGAGGCTGGCCGCTGCGGCGAAGTGCCGGTCGGCGCCGTGATCGTTGCGCCCGACGGACAGATCGTCGGCCGAGGTTTCAACCAGCCGATCGGACGGCACGACCCGACGGCCCATGCGGAAGTGATGGCCCTGCGCGACGCAGCCGCGACACTGGCGAACTATCGCATGCCGGGCTGCACACTTTACGTCACCCTTGAACCATGTGTCATGTGTGCAGGGGCGATTATGCATGCGCGGATCGCCCGGGTGGTCTTTGGCGCCAGCGACCCCAAAACGGGTGTCGCTGGTAGCGTAATCGATCTTTTCGGTGAGACACGCCTAAACCATCACGCCGAGGTGGCCGGAGGCGTGCTTGCCGACACCTGCGGCGGACTTTTGTCCGGTTTTTTTGCCGCCCGACGCAAGCGGCCGGCGGGAGCGACCCCCTCGTGCTGATCCGAATCCACATCCCCACCCAGACCCTCGACCTCATCGGCGATGACGGCGCCTGCGTCCGCCGCTATCTGGTCTCCACCGCGAAGAACGGCCCGGGTGAGCAGACTGGCAGCCACCGCACGCCCCGTGGGCGGCATGTGGTGCGGGCCAAAATCGGTGCCGGCCAGCCCATCGGTGCGGCCTTCCGCGGGCGCCGCCCGACCGGCGAGGTGTGGACGCCCGAGGTGGGCGCGCAGATGCCCGAGCGGGACTGGATCCTCACCCGCATCCTGTGGCTGTCGGGCAAGGAGCCGGGCGTGAACCGCCTGGGCGACGTGGACACCATGCGCCGCTACATCTACATCCACGGCACGCCGGATACCGAACCGATGGGCGTGCCGCTTTCCATCGGCTGCGTGCGGATGCGCAACCGCGAGGTGGCCGAGCTGTTCGATCTGGTGCCGGCCGGCACGCCGGTGGAGATCCTGGCGTGAGCGCGGCGCTGGCGGTCCGGCTGGGCAGCTGGGACGAGCTGTCGGCCCAGGCTTCGCCGATCCGCTTCACGGTTTTCGTGGATGAACAGAAGGTGCCGGTCGAGCTAGAACTGGACGAATTCGATCCGCTGTCGTGCCACGCGCTGGCGCTGGCGGGCGACGAAGCCGTCGGCACCGGCCGGCTGCTGCCCGATGGCCACATCGGGCGGATGGCGGTGCTGGCCGGCTGGCGCGGTCGGGGTGTGGGCGCGCTGCTGCTGCAGGCGCTGATCGACGAGGCGAAGCGTCGTGGCATGGCGCGGGTGGTGCTCAACGCCCAGACCCACGCGCTGGGCTTTTACGCGCGCTTCGGCTTCGTGCCGGAAGGCGAGGAATACGAAGAAGCCGGCTTGCCCCACCGGACGATGGGCCGCAGCCTTTGAATCGTCTGTTTCAAATAAAACTAATTTGGTTTTAAAGGCAACGCGTTCGGCGGCTTCAGGCTGCGCCCTGCTGGGCCGGTTTGCGTTCGAGATGGGCGCGGAACCACTCGATGGCCAGGGTGGCTGCGGCGTCGAGGGCGCCGGGTTCGCGGAAGAATTCGTCGGTGCCGGCAATCGAGCGCCACGTCTTGCGGCCGCCGATCAGGTCGAAGGCCTGGCGCACGTTGGGTAGGTTCTCGTCGTGGCTACCGACGATCATCAGGGTCGGGCAGGCGACCTGGCGTAGCGGCGTGATGCCGGCGAGGCCCGGTCGTCCGCCGCGGCACACGAAGGCGCCGATCATCTCGGGCTCGCGGGCGATGGCGCGGATGGCGGCGGCGCTGCCGGTGCCGCTGGCCGTGAGGCCGATGGGCAGTTCGACAAGCGGCGGCTGGTGGCGCAGCCATTCAAACAGGGCGTTGATGCGCTGGCCGAGGAGCGGCGTGTTGTAGCGGGTGTCCGGGTCGCGGTTTTCTTCGTAGCGGGTGAGCAGATCGAAGATCAGCGTGGAGTAACCGGCGTCCTGCAGGCGCTGGGCGAAGTGGGCCTCGCGGGATTCCCGGTGGTTGCCCACGGCGGTCTGGGCGATGACGATCAGCCCGGCGCTGTCCGGCGCGTGGGCCTGGAGCGCTTCCAGCCAGACGGGGCCGGCCGGGATGCTGAGTTCGGTGTGGCGCAGTTTCATCATGGGCGGGACGATCGCATGGGCCCTTGCCGGTGGACAAGGGAATGCGTCACCCGTTCTGGGCGTGGATGTGCACTGGTACACGGCGCGGCCCGAAAGCCCCGCGGAATTCGGCAAAGCGCCCGGCGACCGGCGTGCCGCAAGCCGCACAGGCGCCGTGGGCGTCGAGCCGGTAAGCGCCGATGGCGTACCAGTCGCGCTCGATGACCACCTGGCCGCAGCCGGGGCAGTAGGTTGAGCTGCCGTCGGGGTCGTGCACGTTGCCGGTGTAGACGTAACGCAGGCCGGCGTCCCGGGCGATGCGCCGGGCGCGGGTGAGGGTGGCGGGCGGCGTGGCGGGGATCTGGTCGAGCTTGTAGTCCGGGTGGAAGGCGGTGAAGTGGAGCGGCACGTCCGGGCCCAGTTCGGTGGCGATCCACTGGCTGAGCTGGGTGAGCTCGGCCTCGGAATCGTTGAGGCCAGGGATCAGTAAGGCGGTGATCTCGACCCACACGTCGGTGTCGTGATGCAGCCAGGCGAGGGTGTCGAGCACCGGCGTGAGATGCGCGCCGCACTGGTGTACGTAGAAGTCGTCGGTGAAGGCTTTGAGGTCCACGTTGGCGGCGTCCATCACCGCGAAGAACTCGCGCCGGGCGACCGGGTGGATGTAGCCGGCGGTGACCGCCACGTTGGCGATGCCTTGCGCGCGGCAGGCGAGGGCGGTGTCGATGGCGTACTCGGCGAAGATCACCGGGTCGTTGTAGGTGTAGGCCACGCTGCGGCAGTGGTGGCGGGCGGCGGCGTTGGCGATGTCGGCCGGGCCGGCGGAATCCATCAGCCGGTCCATGTCGCGGCTCTTGGAGATGTCCCAGTTCTGGCAGAACTTGCAGGCCAGGTTGCAGCCGGCGGTGCCGAAGGACAGCACGCTGCTGCCCGGGTAGAAGTGGTTGAGGGGCTTCTTTTCGATGGGGTCGATGCAGAAGCCGGAGCTGCGCCCGTAGGTGGTGAGCACCATTTTTCCATCGACCATCTGGCGCACGAAGCAGGCGCCGCGCTGGCCCTCGTGGAGCCGGCAATCCCGCGGACACAGGTCGCACTGGAGGCGGCCGTCGGGCAGCGGATGCCAGTAGCGGGCGGGATGGTCGGTCATGATGTCACTCCCGGCTGGGTGGCGGCTCGTACCACTTCTGGACCTGATAAACCGCGATCATCACGTTGGGCCCCCAGAAATCCACGGGCAGCCGGGCCTTCTGCTTGAGGGCGGCCATGAAGCTGGCCTTGTCGGGCAGCTGATCCCACACCTGGGGCAGGAAGGTGGCCTTTTGGCAGCCGTTGAAGAAGATCACGCCGTCGATGCCCGGGCGGATCTGGGCCAGGGCGTCGGCTTCGTCGCGGAACTCGAGGAACTCTGGTGCGCTGAGGAGCGACACCTCGACACGCACCTTGCCGAACTCGTCGGCCGACAGGGGCGGGAAGCGCGGGTCGGAGAAGGCCGCGGCGCGGGCGTTCTCGACCACATCGACACCCAGCGCCCGGTGGGCGTTGAGGCTGCCGATGCAGCCGCGGAGTTCGCCATCGATGGTGAGGGTGACGAAGGTGGCGCCGCGCTGGGCCAGCTGCGGATCGTCGAAGGTTGCCGGGGCAGGTAGGCCGAGTTCGTCGGCGATGGCCTTGCGGGCCTGGCTGAGGAGGACGCGGCCGAGGGGGTTGTCAGTGCTGGGCATGGTTGCGGTCTTCGGCAAAGGCGAGGGATGCGTAGCCAACCACCCGGTCGCGGTCACCGGCGGTGTCGCCGGAGTTGCGCAGATCAAGCAGGTGGGGCGCGAGATGATGGCGTTGGGCGGCGATCAGCAGCCCGTTGATGGCGCCGGCGCCACAGGCCTGCTCGCCGTCCAGGTGCGGATCGAGCTGGGCGATCATCGCGATGGTGGCCTTGTCGCGCCACTGGGCCTGGCGGTAGGGGTGGTAATGGGAGAGATCGGAGCTGATGACGATCAGCGTCTCGGGCCCACCCCACAGGGTTTCGAGCAGCCGGGCGACGAGGTTCGGGTCAACCTGGCCGACGGCGATCGGCAGGATCTCGAAGTGATCGAGGGTGGATTGCAGGAAGGGCAGCTGGACTTCGATGGCGTGCTCTTCGGCGTGGGGGCGGTCGTCCACCAGCACGCCGGGCAGCTCGCGGGCGGCGAGCCAGGCGGCGCGGTCGATGGCGACGGCGCCCAGGGGCGTGACGAAGGATTGGGCGGCGGGGACGGCCATCCCGCGCACCGCGACCCGGTGAGTGGGGCAGAGGATCAGCACCCGGCGTATCACGTCGCGGCGCAGGACGAGCTCGGCGTAGGCGCTGGCGGCGACCGCGCCGGAGTAGATGTAGCCCGCGTGGGGCACGATGATGGCCTTGGGCGAATGCACGACTTCGGCGGGCATCGCGCTGGCCAGGTAGCCCGAGATCTGGGCGTGAAGACTGTGGGGATCGGCCGGGTAGAACAGTCCGGCGACGGCGGGCAGACGCTGTGACGCTTGAGCCATGATTTCCTCTTGCCTTGAATGCTGGAGCGAAGCTTGATCCCATTATAGGGAGGTGTGCGCCAACCATGCGATGCCACCGGCGATTCCGGCGCCCACGGCCAGCATCCCGCCCACGACGCGCCGGCCAAGGATGCTGCCGCCAAGGGTGAAGGCGAGGGTCGACTTGAACGCCAGATTGGCCAGCATCGCCAGAAGGATGGCCACGGCGGCGGGGGTAGCGTCGAGCTTGCCCACGCTCAGCAGGCGCAGGGTGGACAGGGTGATGGCGTCCACGTCGGTGAGCCCGGAGACGAAGGCCAGCAGGTAAAGACCGCCGCGCCCGGCGATGTCCGACAGCCAGGCGGCGCACAGCAGCACGCCGGCGTAGAGCAGCCCGAAACCGAGGGCGGCGCGGAGTTCGGTCGGGTTGCGGGTTTCCGGCACCGGCAGCGCGCCCTGACCGGCCAGCTGGCGCCAGTTGAACGCAATCACCACCCCTCCGATCAGAACCGCCAGGCCGCAGCCCACGGCGAGCAGCGGCACCACAGATTGGGACAAGGCCCAGGCGATGCCGAGGATGCGCACCACCATGATGAGGTTGGCGAGGAGGATCACCAGCGTTGCAGTGGGGGCCATTGCCGGGTTCTCGCGGGCGTGGCGGGCGAACACCATCGTGGTGGCGGTGCTCGACACCAGCCCGCCCAGCAGCCCCAGCAGCGGCGCGCCGTAGCGGGCGCCCACGAAGCGCAGCGCCGCATAGCCGGCCAGGCTGACCCCGGCGATCAGCACCACCATCAACCAGACCTGATGGGGGTTGATCGCCTCGTAGGGGCCGAAACCCTGGTTGGGCAGGATGGGCAGCACGATCAGCGACAGCACCGAAAACTGCAGGATCGAGCGCCAGTCCTGGGCGGTGAGCCGGGCCGCGACGCCGCGCAGTTCCGACTTGTAATAGAGCAGCATCGTCGAGCCCACCGCAGCCATCACCGCCAGCCGCCCGTGGCCCAGCCACACCATCGCGCCCAGGCTGTAGCACACCAGCAGCGCGATCACCGAGGTGGTGCCGGGATCGTCGTCGGGCTCGGCCTGGCGGAGGTTGGCGGAGATGATCATCACCGCCACCAGCACAAAGCCGGCGACGATGAAAGCGGGCGTCGACAGCAGTTCGGCCAGCAGCGCCGACAGGGCGCCGAGCAGGCCGGTGAGGCCGAAGGTGCGCACGCCCGCGCGGGCTGCGGGTCGGCGTTCGCGCTCGAGACCCATCAAGAGGCCGATTGCGGTGGCGAGGGCGAGGGCTTCGAGCTGGCGCGGTTCAAACGGCAGGGAGAACAGCATGGCGACCTCGGCGGGGGCGATGTTTCATTTTGCGGCAGGAACGGCCCGAGCTGAAGCCCGGAATCAAGCCCTGATGCGGTTTTCCGGCACGGTCGCGGGCCAGGCCGGGCAGGCGGGGCAGCAGTTGAGGTTAAAATGCGCCGATGCGAACCCACACCAGCCGTTGCTTCGCCATCGTGCCCGCCGCCGGAAGCGGCAGCCGGATGAAGAGCGAACACCCCAAACAGTATCTGCCCCTGCTCGGCGAACCCCTGATCCGTCACACCCTCGGCGTGCTGTGCGCCTCGCCGGTGATCGACCGGGTTTATGTGGTGCTGTCGGTGGGCGACCAGGAATGGGACCGCCACGACTGGCGTCCGTTCGGCGACCGCCTGGTGCCGCTGTTCTGCGGCGGTGTGTCCCGGGCCGAGAGCGTGCTCAACGGCCTCCGGGCGATCGCCGAGCACACCGCCGAATCCGACTGGGTGTTGGTGCACGACGCCGCCCGCCCGTGCCTCGCGCCCTGGCACATCGAAACCCTGGTGCATGAGCTCATCCACGACGAGGTGGGCGGCATCCTGGCGGTGCCCGTCGCCGACACCCTGAAGCGCGAGGACAGCACCCACCGCATCGCCGACACCGTCGCGCGGGACGGCCTGTGGCAGGCCCAGACGCCCCAGATGTTCCGTTACGTGATGCTCAAGCGCGCCCTCGAGAGCGCCCGCCACGTGACCGACGAGGCCAGCGCCATCGAGGCCATGGGCCTGCGCCCGCGGCTGGTGCGGGGCGATCCCACCAATCTCAAAGTCACCTATCCCCTCGACCTGCATCTGGCCGAGTGGATCCTCCAGCACCGCGAGGGCAAAGAATGAATGTTCCGTTTCGCATCGGGCAGGGCTTTGATGTCCACGCCCTGGTTCCCGGCCGTCCGCTGATCATCGGCGGCGTGACGATTCCCTACGCCCGCGGCCTGCTTGGCCATTCTGACGCCGACGTGCTGCTGCACACCATCACCGACGCGATCCTCGGCGCCGCTGGCCTCGGCGACATCGGCCGGCATTTCCCCGACACCGACCCGCGTTTCGAGGGCGCCGATTCCCGCGTGCTGCTGCGCGAGGCTGCGGCCGCGGCCCGCGCCGCCGGCTGGCAGACGGTGAATGTGGACGCCACCGTGATCGCCCGCGCGCCGAAGATCCTGCCCCATGTGCCGGCGATGATCGCCAACATCGCCGCCGATCTGGGCGTCGAGCCGGCGGCGATCAACGTGAAGGGCAAGACCACCGAGAAGCTCGGCTTCACCGGCCGGGGCGAGGGCATCGCGTCCCAGGCGGTGGCGCTGCTCGCCCGGGTGGATGGGTGAAGCCACGCGCCGCGTCTTCCTGGCCCTGGGGCCGGGGGATGATGTGGCGGAGCGCCTGTCTGGTCTTGCCGCTGAGGTCCATCAGGCCTGCGGCGGGCGGCAGATGCGCCGCGACACACTGCACCTGACTCTGGCTTTCCTCGGCGACGTGGCCGAAAGTCGCCTTCCCGCGTTGTGTGCGGCGATGGCGGCGGTGCGGGGCGAGGTGTTTCCGCTGCGCATCGACCGCCTCGGTTACTGGCCCCACAACCACATCGTGTGGGGCGGTTGTTCCAGCACGCCGCCGCAGTTCCTGCGGCTGGTCGCCGACGTGCGCGAGGCGCTGGCCGGTGCCGGCTTTGCCCACGCGGGCGAGGCGGCTTTCGTTCCCCATCTCACCCTGCTGCGCAATTCCCATCCGTCTGCCGCGCTGCCGGACTTCGCGCCCATCGACTGGCCGGTGGCCGGTTTTGCGCTGGTGGCGTCGACTCTCTCGCCGGAAGGTCCGGCCTACGTTCAGCTTGCAGCCTGGCCGCTGGCGTAAAAAAAGCCGGCGGCTGCCGGCTTCAAATTCTTCAAGCGTTGTTTTTATGCGTTGTGGCGGCGCCGGGCGAGGCCGGCCAGCGCGAGGCCGGCCAGCACCAGGGCAGGAATCGCAGGTTCGGGCACCGTCGAGGCGGCCACGTTGAGGGCCACGATGTCGTTGGCGCACAGCATCGTCCACTGGACGCTGAACGCTTCCGACGGGTTCATGCCCTGCCAGTGGCTGCCAAAGGCATCCACCGGAATCTCCACTTCATAGAACCAGTGGTTGCCACCCAGGATGCCCATGTTGGTGAAGGCATTCGAGATTGCGACGCTGGCGTTGCCCACGTCGGTGCCGCTGGCCACCTTGGTCACGTAGGGCGAGGCTTCAGGCGCAAACACGCCGGGCGAGCTCCACAGGCCGGTGGACCAGTTGGCGTTGGTGGTGGCGACCACGTCGCCGCGCAGCAGGGTGGCGCTGCGGTTGGCGGTGAGGATGCCGAAATCCCAGCTGCCGTTCTTGCCGAAGTCGATGGCGATGTCGCCACGACCGTAGCTGTTGCTGGTGGTGGCGGTGTTGGGGTCGTGGCCGGTGACGACGCCCACGTCGAGGTAGGTCTTGCCGTCGGCCTTGGTCTGCCAGGTGACGTAGATGGCTTCGGCGTCGTAGGCCTGGCCGCCCCAGCCGGGGCTGAGGAAGCCGCTCATGGCGTCGCTCTGGTCTTCGACGGCGTAGTTGATGCCGGTCTTGGGCGTCCAGCCGGCGGTGGTGCCGTTGTTGGTGATCCCCCAGTCGGTGAAGTTGCCGTCGATCGTCACGCTGGCGGCGGAAGCGGAAAACGGGGCGGCGAGGGCACAGGTGACGGCGAGGCCGGCGAGGAAGTTCTTTCTCATGATGCACACCAAACTGGATGGGATGGCGGCGAGAATAGGTGTGCGGCAGGCAATGACTGCGGCACTTCCTCACGGATTACGGGTGGGTTTGGGGCAAAGAACAGGCGGATGCGACGGGTATCACATCCGCCTGAAAGCGCGGTGTTTCCCTCAGGCTGAAAAGCGCGTTCCGGGGTGCGTCACGCCACCGGAGCCCGAGGGAGCACGCGGGGAGGTCAAACGAGCATGCAGTTGCCGAGGTGACCACGCAGGTCGGGTTCGGAGGTTTTGGTGTAATCCTTCTCGAGGCGGTCGGTGATCATCTGGGCGGTGGGGCCATCGAGATTGGCGTTGATCATGCCCATGAACGACGGCGGCGCGACGAGGATCGCGCGGGCGAATTCGTTGCGGCTGCGGCCGAGGTAGAGCTCCTTGGCCAGGGCCTGGGCAAACTGCTTGGCGGCGTTGAGCTTGGGTGGGGTCTGCTGTTCCCGGGCGCCGTGGCCGCTGCCGCTGGCCTGCATCTGGCCGGCGCGATCGGACGACAGTTCGGCATTTTTCATGCGGCTTTCGGGATGGACGAGTTCCTTTACGAGCTTGAGTCCCTGCTTGGGACCGAAGTTTGCATACAGTCGGGCGAGGCTTGCGTTGGCTACCAGAATCCACGTAATGGCCATGAATCACTCTCCACATAGTCGGAAATGCCACAGCGGCCTAGTCACTTTAGACAGCGCCCGGCCAACTAGCAAAGAATTGTTTCGGCAATGCTATTCACCTGATCCGGGCTGCCCTTCGCGGGTCGCTGGCTCCTGGCGGTAATAACGGGAAAGCTGGGCGTAGACGTCCGGATATTCGTGGCGGAGCAGGCCCGGCGTCTCGAAGAAGGCCTCGCTCATCACGGCGAAGAACTCCGACGGATGATCGGCGCCGTAGGGGTCGAGGGCGGTGTCCTCTCCGTCGTCCACCCGCTGGCAGAAGTCGTCGTAGGCCGGCTGGAAGGCCGCGGCCCAGGCTTCGGGGCTCATGTCGGGGGGCAGGGCGGGGAAGCCGTCCACCTCGCCGTTGCCCATGTCGAGCTTGTGGGCGAATTCGTGGATCACCACGTTGATGCCGTCGATGGCGCCCGTATCTTCGGACCACGAAAGGATCACCGGCCCGCCTTCCCAGGCTTCGCCCAGCACTTCGTCGTCGTATTCGTGCACCACGCCGTCTTCGTCGACGATGCTGCGGGGGATCACGAAATCGCCCGGATACACCACGATCCCGACCCAGCCGACGTAGGCGTCGAGGCCGATGTGCAGCACCGGCAGGCAGGCCTGCAGGGCGATGGAGAGGAGCATGTCGTCGGTGACGACGAGGCCCTCGGCGCCGTGGACTTCCTTTTCGGTCAGGAACTCCAGCGCCATCTGGCGCAGCCGGGGGCGCTCGTCGGGCGGCAGGTAGGCGAGGAAGGGCAGGCGGGCTTCGACGCGGTTCCACTGCTTGGGCGGAACCTGCATGCGGCTGGCGGCGCGGCGCCGGCGCCATTTTCGGAAGGCTGAGAACATCGGGGGAAATCGCTGGTCGAAGGGCTGGCTTTCGGCGGGAAGGGCGTGCCGCCCGTCACCGCCGGTACGATCAAGATCAAACGCTGCAACGGCAGCCTATAGGATAATGTCGGCATGGTCGCCGTTACGCATTCGATTTCCCAGTCCGCATCCCCATCCTCCGCCCTCGCGCTGCTGAGCGAAGGGTTGCTCCCCGAAGACGTCCGCCGGGTTGCCGACGCCCACGAGTGGGCCCAGGCGCTGTATGCCGATCGCAGCCTTGGCACCCGCGAGCCCGTGTGGCCCCACGCCCTCGGCACGGCGCTCATCGTGGCGTCCCTGCGCCTCGACGCCGACGCGCGGATCGCCGCGCTGTGCTTTGCGGTGGGTGACGTGCTGCTCCATCCCACCGACGAGATCACGCTGCGGTTTGGCGATACCGTCGCGCGGCTGGTGGATGGCCTGCGCCGTCTCAACGGCCTGCGTGTCATCACCCGCATGAACACCTCTACCAGTGCGCCGGAGATCCGCGCCCAGAGCGAGGTGTTGCGCAAGATGCTGCTGGCGATGGTCGAGGATATCCGCGTGGTGCTGCTGCGGGTGGCGTCGCGCACGCAAACCCTGCGCTACTTCACCGATCACCCGGGCGTGATCCGCGAATCCATCGCCCGCGAGAGCCTCGACATCTACGCGCCGCTGGCCAACCGGCTGGGCATCTGGCAGCTCAAGTGGGAGCTGGAGGATCTGTCCTTCCGCTTCCTCGAGCCCGAAACCTACAAGCGCATCGCCCGGATGCTCGACGAGCGGCGGGTGGAGCGCGAGCAGTTCATCGTCGATTCGGTGGCGCGCCTCAAGAACGAGATCGCCGCCATCGGCATCAAGGCCGACGTCTATGGCCGGCCCAAGCACATCTACAGCATCTACAACAAGATGCGCGCCAAACGGCTGGATTTCTCGCAGATCTTCGACGTGCGTGCGCTGCGCGTGCTGGTCCAGGAGGTGAAGGACTGCTACGCCGTGCTGGGCATCGTGCATCAGATCTGGACGCCGATCCCCAAGGAGTTCGACGACTACATCTCGATGCCCAAGGGCAACAACTACCAGTCGCTGCACACCGCGGTGTATGCCGCCGACGGCCGCTCGCTGGAAGTCCAGATCCGCACCCACGGCATGCACAACCATGCGGAGCTGGGCGTGGCGGCCCACTGGCGCTACAAGGAAGGCAGCGGCAACGCCACCAACGCCGACTACGACGAGAAGATCGCGCTGCTGCGCAGCCTGCTGTCGTGGCGCGACGAGGTGACCGACGCGGCCGACTGGGTCGAGCAGTTCAAGCGCGCCTCGCTGGACGACACGATCTACGTGCTGACGCCCCAGGGCCGCGTGATCGACATGCCCCGCGGCGCCACGCCCATCGACTTCGCCTACCGGGTGCACACCGATCTGGGCCACCGCTGCCGGGGCGCCAAGGTCAATGGCCAGCTGGTCACCCTCAACACGCCCCTCGAGAACGGCCAGACGGTGGAGATCATGTCCACCAAGGAAGGCGGGCCTTCCCGCGACTGGCTCAATCCCCAGCAGGGCTACGTGGCCACGCCCCGGGCCAAGCAGAAGATCAAGCAGTACTTCAGCGCCCTCGAAGAAGAGGAGATGCTGGTCCGCGGGCGCAGCGTGCTGGTCAAGGAAATCCAGCGCGAAGGCCACGGCCAGGCCAACATTGATGAGCTTGCCACGCGCCTGGGCTTCAAGAACGCCGAGGCGCTGTTCATCGCCGCCGGGCGGGGAGAGGTGGGCCCGCGGGCGATCCAGACCGCCCTGCGCGGCGCTGACGCGGATGAGATCGCGGCTGAAGAACCCGAGGTCGTCATCGGCAAGAGCCACGCGGGCGATGCGGGCGACACCATCCTCATCGTCGGCGTCGGCAAGCTGATGACGTCGCTGGGCCGCTGCTGCAAGCCGGCGCCACCGGACGCGATCCAGGGTTACGTCACCCGTGGCCGCGGCGTGTCGATCCACCGGGTCGACTGCCGCGACTTCCAGTCCCTCGTCAAGCGCCATCCGGAGCGTCTGGTGAGCGCCGAGTGGGGCGGCACCGGCCGGGCTGGCGCCGCCAAGGACGCCGTGTTCCCGGTGGATATCCTGGTGCACGCGATGGACCGTCAGGGCCTCCTGCGCGACATCTCCGAGGTGCTCTCGAAGGAGAAGCTCAACGTGATCGCCGTGAACACCCTCAGCCGCAAGGGCTCGGCGCGGATGCGCTTCACCCTCGAAGTGCAGGGCGTGCAGCAGATTCAGCGGGCGCTCACCCTGATCCGCGAAGTGAAGGGCGTGACCGACGTGGAGCGCGGCTGAGCGATGACCGGCAGCACCGGCATGGACCGCCACCACTTCGCGTGGCTGTCGATCGCGGCGGCCATCTCGACCATCGCCTTCAAGGCCTTTGCGTGGTGGATCACCGGCTCGGTCGGGCTGCTGTCGGATGCGCTGGAATCCTTCGTCAATCTGGCCGGCGCGTCGTTTGCGCTGTGGATGATCATCGTCACCCGGGCGCCGGCGGACCGGCGGCACCCGTTCGGCCATGGCAAGGCCGAATACTTTTCAAGCGGCTTCGAGGGCATCCTGATCCTCGGCGCCTCGGTCGGCATCATCTGGGCGGGCGCCGAAAGGCTGATCCAGCCCAAGGACATCGAATCGCCGGGCTGGGGCCTGGCGTGGTCGGCGGTGGCGACGGCGGTCAATCTGGTGGTCGCCCGGGTGCTCGGGCGGGCCGGCGAGCGCTTCAACTCCATCGCCCTCAAGGCTGATTCGCGCCATTTGATGACCGACGTATGGACCTCCGTCGGCGTGATCGCCGGCGTGGGGCTGGTGGCTTTAACTGGCTGGCTGATCCTCGACCCGCTGATCGCCATTGCGGTGGGCCTCAACATCACCCGCGAGGCCGTGCGGCTGGTGCGCGAATCCGTCGATGGGCTGATGGACCGCAGCCTCGAACCCGAAGCGCTGGCCCGCGCCGAGGCCGTGCTCGAAGACTTTCGCGCCCGCGGCGTGAGCTACCGAAATCTGCGAACCCGGCGGGCCGGCGTGTCGGCCTTCGTGCAGCTCACGGTGCTGGTGCCGGGCGAATGGACGGTGCGCGAAGGCCATTCGCTGCTGGACGAAATAGAATCCGCCCTTGCCGGGGTGTTGCCCGGCACCGAGGTGACGACCCACCTCGAACCTCTTCCCTGAATTCAACTGGTTGCGCCTGCATCATGATTTTCGTGTTGTCCCCCGCCAAGGCCCTCGATTACGAGTCGCCCCTCGCCACGCCCCGTCACACCCAGCCCGACTACCTCGACGATGCCGCCGAGCTGATCGCCGGCCTGCGTGAGCTCTCCCACGCCCAGGTGGCCGAGCTGATGAGCCTGTCGGATCAGCTCGCCGCCCTCAACGTTGCCCGCTACGCCGAGTGGTCGCGCCCGTTCTCGCCCGACAACGCCCGCCCGGCGGTGCTCGCTTTCAACGGCGACGTGTACGACGGCCTCGACGCCCGCACCCTCACCGAGGCCCAGCTCGATTACGCCCAGCGCCATCTGCGCATCCTCTCCGGGCTGTACGGCCTGTTGCGTCCGCTGGATCTGATGCAGGCCTACCGCCTCGAGATGGGCACCCGCTTCCGGAACGGCCGCGGCAAGGATCTCTATGCCTTCTGGGGCATGACCCAGACCGACGCCCTCAACCGCCTGCTGGCCGCCGAGGCCGACGCCGGCCGCGAGCCGGTGCTGGTCAATCTGGCGTCCGAGGAATACTTCAAGTCGGTCAAGCCGGCCAAGCTCAAGGGTCGGCTCCTCAACGTGGCCTTTGAGGACTGGAAGGGCGGGCGCTACAAGATCATCAGCTTCTACGCCAAGCGCGCCCGCGGCCTGATGGCCCGCCACGCCATCACCCACGGTGTCGAGGACGTGGAGCAGCTCAAGGATTTCAACAGCGACGGCTACGCCTTCGCACCGGAAGCCTCCGACGAAGGCCACTGGGTCTTCCGTCGGCGGCTCGACTAAAAGGGGGCAGGGCAGATGGCATCTCCCGAAAAGGCGGCCGCGCTGGCCCGCATGAAGTTCCTCGCCACCGGCCTGCTGGTGGCCGTCACGGTGCTGTTCGTCTTCGCCCGTCGCGAAGGGCTGCCGTGGCTGGCGGCTTTCGCCGAGGCGGCGATGATCGGCGCCCTGGCCGACTGGTTTGCGGTGGTGGCGCTGTTCCGCCGGCCCCTGGGCCTGCCGATTCCCCACACGGCGATCCTGCCGCGCAACAAGGCACGGCTGGCCGACAACCTGGCGGTGTTCATCCGCGACAAGTTCCTCGACACCCATTCCCTCGTCGGCCGCCTGCGCGCCGCGAACCCGGCCGAGCGCATCGCCGCCTGGCTGCAGGACGAGCGCAACGCCCGCCTGCTGGCCGACCGGCTGGCGGTGGTGGCGGTCCAGTCGCTTGATTTCATGGACGACCGGCGGGTTCGCCGGCTGGTGCTCCACGCCCTGCGCCGCCGCGCCGGAGATCTCGATCTGGCCGGCACCGTGGGTCGCGTCCTCAACCTGCTCACCGAAGACCGCCGCCACCAGGGCCTGCTCGACGACGGCCTCTCCAAGCTGGCCGACTGGCTCGGCCAGCCCGGCGTGCAGCAGGGTTTTGCGGGCATGATCGTGGATGTGGCGAACAAGGAATACCCGAAGATCGTCGCCATGCTCGGCCTCGTCGGCATCAACCCTGCCGAGCTGGGCGAGAAGGTCGCCAACGGTATCGTCACCGGCGTGAATGGCCTGCTCGCCGAAGTCGCCAACGACCCGAACCACCCGCGCCGCGCGGCCTTCGACGAGGTCATCCACCGCTACATCGAGCGCCTCCAGCACGACGAGGGCTTCCGCACCCGCATCGAGCAGGCCAAGCGGGATTTCCTCGCCCACCCCGGCGTCGGCACCTACCTGCAGGGCCTGTGGGAAGACCTGCGCGGCTGGCTGGCGAGCGATCTCGGCAAGCCGGATTCCCGCGTGCGCCGCAAGATCGCCTCGGCCGCCAGCGCCATCGGCGCCAGCCTCGCCACCAACCCGGCCCTGCGGGATTCGGTCAATGAGCACATCGAGCAGAGCGTCGAGGCCCTGGCGCCCGAGTTGCGCGAAGGGCTGTCGCGCCACATTGCCGGCACTGTGCGGGCCTGGAACGACGAAGACCTGGTGCGCGAGATCGAGCAGAGCGTCGGCCGCGACCTGCAGTTCATCCGGCTTAACGGCACCCTCGTCGGCGGCCTGATCGGCCTCGTGCTGTACGCCGTCACCCATCTCATCACCTGATTTCCGCCCCGCCATGACCCTCCGCATCAGCAGCAATTTCGACGCCGGCGCCATCGAGGTGCTGTCCATCGAGCGCCCCGACAACATCCGCCTGCGCCTGCGGGCCGACCAGGGCGTGGGTGGGGATTCGACCTTTCGCCAGTGGTTCCACTTCCGGCTCCACGGCGCGGCCGGGCAGGACGTGCGCCTCGTCTTCGAGAACGCTGCCGACGCGGCCTATCCCGACGGCTGGCCCGGCTACCGCTGCGTGGCCTCCTACGACCGCCGCCACTGGTTCCGCATCGCCGGCACGCGCTATGAAAACGGCCAGTTGATCGTCGAGCACCGGCCCGAGCGCAACAGCATCTACTACGCCTACTTCGAGCCGTACTCCCACGAACGTCACCTGGACCTGCTGGGCCGCGTCGAGATGTCGGCCTTTGCGTCGGTCAGCAATCTGGGCGCGACCGTCGATGGGCGCGACCTCGACCTCGTCACCGTCGGCCGCGCCGGCCCGGGCAAGCTGCCGGTGTGGATCATCGCCCGCCAGCATCCGGGCGAGAGCATGGCCGAATGGTTCGTGGAAGGCCTGCTAGAACGCCTGCTCGACAGCGCCGATCCGGTGGCGCGGCGCATCCGGGAGAAAGCCGTGCTGTACGTGGTGCCCAACATGAATCCGGACGGCGCGATCCGCGGCAATCTGCGCACCAACGCCGCTGGCGCCAACCTCAACCGCGAATGGCGCGACCCGAGCGCCATGCGCAGCCCGGAAGTGCTGGCCGTGCGCGACGCGATGGAAGCGAGCGGGGTCGAGCTCTTCCTCGACATCCACGGCGACGAGGCGCTGCCGTATGTCTTCTTCTCCACCGCCGAGGAAGTGCCGGGCTTTTCCGATGCCCAGCGCGCCCGTCAGGCCCGCTTCGTCGAAGTCTTCCAGGCCGCCAGCCCGGATTTCCAGACCGAGCACGGCTATCTCGCGGGGCGTTTCCAGGACGAACTGCTGACCCTCGCCTCCAAGTGGGTCGCCCATCGTTTCGGCTGCGTGTCGATCACTCTCGAGATGCCCTTCAAGGACAACGCCAACCTGCCCGATGGTGTCACCGGCTGGAACGGCGAGCGGAGCAAGCGCCTCGGCGCGGCCATGCTCAACCCGATCCTGGCCCATCTCACCGGCTGAAGGCCTGCTACCGCGGGCGCCTGCAGAGGGCGCGATTTAAAGGACAGACAGATCGGGTCGTTATTGGACGAGTGTTCAACTTGTTCAATGGGAGCCACGATCGTGACCGCAGGTAATGGAACCCCGTGTTCCGCTGGCTATCAGCTGAAGGCTGTATGGCCTTGGTTGTTGTTGGGTGGGTGGCTTGCCGTCTCTGCTGCCCAGCTCTGGTCGATGCAGGTCGAGGCCGTTCTGCGTGGCGACATCTGCAGCGCAGTGCAGCAGCCCCCGTGGGGTGGCCGATCATGACCGCCCACGACTCGCGGCCGTCCGTCGACGGCCTGTCTTCCTTCCGGGCCCGCGCCGATAACCTGCTGATCGGTGCCCTGGGCGTGCATCTGCTGCTATGCCTCGGCGTTGCCGCCTATTTTGGTGAATGGGGCGCCGTGCTGGGGGTGGGTGTGCCGGCTTTCCTGGTACCTCTCCTGATCAGCCGTGGTGCCCAGGGCAGGCTGGTGACGCGGATCGCCGTCGCGTGCTCGGCCATGATCTTCTCGGCGCTGCTCATCCACCAGACCCGTGGCACCATCGAAGCCCATTTCGGCATCTTCGCGCTCCTGGCATTTCTGGTGCTTTACTGTGACTGGCGGCCGTTGATCGCGGCGGCAGGTCTCATCGCCGTCCATCACCTCAGCTTTGCCTGGCTGCAGGCAACCGGCGCCGGAGTCTACGTATTCCCCCAGGTGGATGGGATCGGACGGGTGCTCGTGCATGCAGCCTACGTAGTCGTCGAGACCGGGCTGCTGTGCTACATCGCCGGGCTGCTGCGTGGCATGGTGCTCGACGGCGTGGTGGTTTCCGACTTTGCGCAGCGGGTTTCCGCGGGGCGGCTGGATTACACCTTCGACAAGTCGACCATCGAATCCCGCCCGCTGCTGCAAGCCGTGGCGCGGATGCAGGACGAACTGCGGCGCACCCTTGCCGAGGCGCGGGGTACGGCAGATAGCCTTCAGGCGCTGGCTGCGCGACTCACCGCGGCATCGGTCGGCATCGCCGAGGGTGTCGGCGACCAGAACAATTCCACCAGCGCGATGGCTGCGGCGGTGCAGGAGATGACCGCCTCGATCAACCAGATCGCCGACAGTGCCACCGAGGCCCGGCGGCTGGCTTCCGATTCCAGTCAGGCCGCCGTCGAGGGCAGTCAGGTCGTGAAGGCAGCGGTTGGGGAGATGTCGGGCATCGCCGGGGTGATCGGCACCGCTGTGGAGCGGGTCGAGGCCCTTGGCCGCGAGTCCGAAAGGGCGTCGGAAGTCGTGACGATTATCAAGGGCATCGCCGATCAGACCAACCTGCTGGCGCTCAATGCCGCCATCGAGGCGGCCCGGGCCGGCGAGCTTGGCCGTGGCTTTGCGGTGGTGGCCGACGAAGTGCGCAAACTCGCTGAGCGCACCACCACCGCGACCGACGAGATCGGCCGGATGATGAACGACATGCGCGGCGCCAAGGAGTCGGTGCTCGGCTGCATCGAGAGCGCAGTGGGCAGGGTGAATGCCGGTGTGAGCCATGCCGGCAAGGCCGGCGAATCGATCGATCTCATTACCGGTCGCGCCGATGGTGTGGGCGACATCGTCGGCCGGATCTCCGACTCGCTGGCCGAGCAGAGCGTCGCGGCCCAGGAAATCTCCCGTCACGTGGAACTGATCTCCCGGATGGCCGATCGCTCGGCGGTGGCCACCCACGCCATCTCTGGCGAGGCGCAGGCGTTGTCCCAAAGTGCCGAGGGGCTGCGGACGGCGCTCAACCGGTTCCACATCTGATGCGGGCTGAAGGTGCGGCCGCGGGTGACGGAAAAAAGTCCGAAATTATTTTGAAATCGTGTCATCCACCGATCGATACACCGCGTTAAGGGATCACAGGCGAGAGATCGCCGGATTTAACAGGAGAAGTCGATGGGCAGTTATTGCAACGAGTCCTACGCAGAGTTTCTGGATTCCCTCAAGGCCGCTGGTGTCGTCATCAGCAACGAAAGTGAAGTGCGTGAGCGTCTGGCGGAATGCCAGCGCTGGAGGACGGCTTTCATGACCCTGGCCGCCAACGGCCGGCAGCTTGGCATCGAGTTTTCGGTGGCAGGCGAGGGTGGTGATCCCCACGCTGTGCAGCGCGTGATGGCTCAGCATGCTTTCCCGGCCGAAAAGGAAGCCGCCTTCCTGGCCCAGCTGACCGCCCAGCGCTGAGCGCAGCAGACCGGTCCGGCGCCTGCCGGATCTGGTGACAGCATCTGGCCGATGCCCCCTTCACCCAGCGGTGAAGGGGGCATCGGCTTTTATGCGCCCTGAAAACGTGCCGGCCGAAAGCCTGCCGGTGGGGATGCCCCGTTGCGCCTGGGCTGCGGTGCCGTGACAGGGTGCGCAGCCGGGGGCGGGCGGGCTTAAAGTTTTCCGGCGCTGCGTCGTCAATACGAGGACGATATTCTCTAAGGACCGCAGCCCTGAACCCCCAGTCCCCGGCCCCTTCTTCCGGTTTTTCGGCCCTCGAAGTGCTTGCCCTGCAGGCGGCTGTGGTGTCCCACCCGCGTCTGGGGCCGGCCGCGACGGCGTTTGCCTCGGAGCTGGCCACGCGGCTTGGCTGCGAGCGAGTGGCCGTCGGCTTTGTCGAGGATCGATTCTCGCGGGTCGTCGCCTTGTCTCACGGCGCGCTGGGTGACGGCAGCACCGACACCCTGCGGGCGATGGGTGCGGCGATGGACGAGGCGATCGAGCAGGCCGCGACGGTCATCGCCCCTGCGCCGCCCGAGCTGCCGCCGCGGATCATCCTGTCCCACGAGGAGTTCATCCGCCAGGAGGGCGGGGTGGTGTGCACCATCCCGATCGCGGTTCAGCATGAGCTGGTGGGCGCGGTGCTGCTACAGTTCCGCCAGGGGAGTGCGCCCGATCCGGCCGTGATGATGGAATGGGAGCACGCGGTGGCGCTGGTCGGCCCGGTGTTGCATTACATGCGTCACGGCGAGCGGCCCTGGCGCAAGCGACTGCGGGATCACCTGAGGCGCGGCTGGGCGGCGCTCCGGTCGCCCGCTGGTGGCCGCCTGCGGCTTGGGTTGGGCGTGGCGCTGGTGACGCTTACGGTGCTGCTGCTGGTGCCGTTCCAGTACCGGGTTGGCGGCAACGCCCGGGTGGAAGGGGCGATCCAGCGGGTGCTGGTGGCGCCGGTCGATGGCTTCCTGAAGCGCAGCCTGGTTCGTCCGGGCGATCTGGTCAAATCCGGCCAGGTGCTGGCCGAACTGGCTGAACAGGATCTGCAGCTCGAACGCAGCAAGTGGGCCAGCGAGCTTGCCCAGCACGAGAACGCCTACGGCGCCGCAATGGCGCGGGCTGATCGCGCCCAGCTGGTCGTCAGCCAGGCCAAGGCCGAGGAGGCGCGCGCCCAGCTCGATCTGGTGGACCAGCAGCTCGGGCGCATCCGCATCGAGGCGCCGTTCGACGGGGTCGTGATCCGCGGTGATCTCAGCCAGTCCCTCGGGGCGCCGGTGCAGCGGGGCGACGTGCTGCTGACGGTCGCGCCGCGGGAGCGTTTCCGCGTGATCGTCGAGGTGGATGAGCGGGACATCGCCCGCATCCGGGTGGGGCAGGTGGGTCATCTGGCCCTGTCGGCGCTGCCCTGGGACACGCTGCCGCTGGCCGTCACCCGCATCACGCCGATGGCCAGCGCGGTGGAAGGGCGCAACGTGTTCGAGGTGGAGGCGGCGCTGTCGGCCCAGCCCGACAACCTGCGCCCGGGGCTGCGCGGCGTGGCGAAGATTGCCGTGGGGCGCGAGCCCCTGGCGTGGGCCTGGACTCACCGGCTGATCGACTGGATGCGGATCGGCGTGTGGTCGTGGCTGGGGCACTGAGATGAACGGGCCGAGCGCCTTCAGCAGCCAGTGGTACCGGGTGGCGGGCCTCCATCCGAGCCTGCGGTCGCAGGTGCGGGTGCGTCGGCAGATCTACCGCGACGAGGTGTGGTACGTGCTCGCCGATCCGGTGAGCGGGCGTTTCCACCGGATGAACGCCGCGGCCTACGCCTTCGTCGGGCGCTGCGACGGCACCCGGACGGTGGATGCGCTGGCCGAGGCGCTGCTCGCCGACGACCCCGACCAGGCGCTCACCCAGGACGAGATCGTGCAACTGCTGGTGCAGCTCAACCAGCGCGGGCTGATCCAGTGCGAGGTGACGCCGGACGTGGAGGCGATCTTCCGCCGCCAGCACCAGGAGGCGCGCCAGGAGCGTCGTCTGGGCGTGAATCCGTTGGCCTTCCGGGTACGCCTGGGCGACCCGAACGATTTCCTGAAGCGCTTCGATCGCTGGCGTTACGTGATCTTCTCGTGGCAGATGCTGCTGGTGTGGCTCTCCGTGATTTGCGCCGGCGGGCTGGTGGCGGCCACCCATGTCGACGCCCTGTCGTCGGCGGCGCGCACCTGGATGGGCACGCCGCGTTTTCTGCTGATGGCGTGGCTGCTCTATCCGCCGATCAAGGCCTTGCACGAGCTGGCCCACGGGCTGGCGGTGCGGCGTTTCGGGGGCGAGGTGCATCAGACCGGCGTCAGCCTGCTGCTGCTCACGCCGGCGCCTTTCGTCGATGCGTCGGCGGCGGCGGCCTTCCGTCATGCGGGCCAGCGGGTGATCGTGAGCGCCGCGGGGATCATCACCGAGCTGACCCTCGCCGGCTTGGCGCTGATCGTCTGGGCGCTCGTCCAGCCGGGGCTGGTGCAGGATCTGGCGCTGGTGGTTGCGGTGGTCGGCGGGGTGTCTACGGTGCTGTTCAACGGCAATCCGCTGCTGCGCTTCGATGGCTATTACGTGCTGTGCGATCTGTTCGACCTGCCCAATCTGTCGGGGCGCAGCCGTGCCTTCTGGCGCCATCTGCTGCTCAACCGGCTGCTGCATGTGGCCGGCGTGCCGTCCCCCGAGCCGGGGCGGGGCGAGCGGCCGTGGCTCGTGTTCTACGCGCCGGCCTCGTGGATCTACCGGGTGGGGCTGTCGATCGCGATTGTCGGCTGGATCGGGAGCTGGTCGATGGTGCTCGGGGTGATCGCCGGTGTCGCCACGCTGATCGCGCTGATCGGCATGCCGGTGCTTGGTTTCTGGCACGGCCTGCTGCGCATGGCGCTGCCCGAGACCCAGCGGCGCCGGGCGCTGCGGGTGGCGGGTGGGTTGTCGGTGGCGGTGGTGCTGCTGATCGGGGTGATCCCGGTGCCGTTCTCGACCCTCGCCCAGGGCGTGGTGTGGATTCCGGAGCAGGCCCAGCTACGGGCCGGCACTGACGGTTTCATTGTGAGCATGGAAGGCCGGCACGGCGACAAGGTGGAGGCCGGGCAGGTTGTGCTCCGGCTCGAGGATGCCCGCCTCGTCACCGACGCAGCGAAACTGCGCAGCCAGCTCGAGGGACTCAACGCCGATCTGTTTCAGGCCATGCAGCGCGACCCGGTAAAGGCGCGGGATGTGGAAGCCGACATCGGGCGGGTGACGGCCCAGCTCAAGCGGGTTGAAGAATTGCAGGAGGCGCTGGTGCTGCGCGCCGGTGTGGCCGGCCAGCTGACGATGCCCCGTCAGGTGGATGTGGATGGCGCCTTCGTGCCCCGTGGCGCGCTGCTTGGCCACGTATTCACCGGCGAGCCGGCCACCGTGCGGGTGGCGGTGGAGCAGGACGTGGCCGCGCTGGTGCGCTCTGACACCCGTCAGGTGGGCGTGCGTCTGGCCGAGTCGGCGGGCGAAACGCTGCCGGCGCGGCTGCTGCGGGCAGTGCCGGCGGCCACCGAGAAACTCCCCAGCCCGGCCCTGGGCGACTTTGCCGGTGGGCGCTTTGCGGTCGACCCGGCGGATGAAGACCATCAGCGCACGCCGTCGCCGGTGTTCGTCTTCGATCTGGTGGTGGATGGTCTCATCCCCGAGCGGGCCGGCGGACGGGTGTGGGTGCGTTTCGATCACGGCTGGGCGCCGCTTGCCGTGCAGTGGGCGCGCCAGCTCAAACAGCTTTTCCTCAGCAACTTCAATCCTGCCACGTGACGATGCCGCTCGACCTGCGTGCGCCCCTGCCGGGGCTGGTGTGGGGCGCTTATCCGGAACGCCGGGAGCCGCCCCGGCGCAGCTGGCCGTGGCAGCGGGCCGGATACCGCCGGCAGCTCGCCGCCGTGCGTGCGGCGCTGGCGGGCTGGCGGATGCTCGACGAAGCCGCCTTCGCCGCCCGTCTGCGGACGCTGCAGGGCCGCCTCGGGCGGGACGGGCTGACGGGCGACGCGCTGACCGAAGCCCTCGCGGCGGCCGTGGACGCGGCCCGGCGCAGCCTGGGCATGGCGGCCTACGACACCCAGCTCCACGCCGCGCTGGTGATGCTCGACAACCGTCTGGCCGAGATGGCCACCGGCGAGGGCAAGACGCTCTCCGCCGCGCTCACCGCCGCCGTCGGTGCCCTGGCCGGGATGCCGGTGCATGTGCTCACTGCCAACGATTATCTGGTGGAGCGGGACGCGACCAACCTCGCGCCCTTCTACGCCAGGCTCGGGCTGCGGGTGGATTTCGTCACCGGCGAGATGAGCGAGGCCCGGCGCCGTACGTCTTACGCTGCGCCGGTGTGCTACGTGACGGCGCGGGAGCTGGTCTTCGATTATCTGCGCGACGGGCAGCGCCGGGGCCATGCCCGAGGCGATCTGCAGCGTCGGGTGGCGGCCCTTGGCGGCGACACCGCCCAGCCGCTGCTGCGCGGGCTGTGCATGGCAGTGGTGGACGAGGCCGACAGCCTGCTGATCGACGAGGCGATGATGCCGCTGATCCTCTCCCGCCAGGTGCGCGACAGCGGGGCGCGGGCCTTCTTCTGGCAGGCCTGGTCGCTGGCCGGCGAGCTGGTTTCGGGCGTCGACTTCCGCGTGGATGCGCCGGCGATGCAGGCGCGCCTCACCGATGCCGGCCGGCTGCGTCTGGCAGGCCGGGTGGCGGCCCTGGGCGGGCGCTGGCGCTCCCGCAGGCTGCGCGAGGAGGTGGTGGCCCTGGCCCTGGCGGCGCGCCACGTGTATCGCCGCGACGTGCATTACCTGGTGCGCGACGGGCAGGTGGAGATCATCGACGAGATCACCGGCCGCGCCGCGCCGGGCCGGGTGTGGTCGCGCGGGCTGCACGGGCTGGTGGAGCTGAAAGAGGGCTGCCGGCCGTCGCCCGCCACCGAAACCCTGGCTCAGATCACCTTCCAGCGATTCTTTCCCCGCTACCACCGGCTGTGCGGCATGAGCGGCACGCTGCGCGAGGCCCGGGGCGAGTTGCAGGAGGTGTACGGACTGGATATCGTGTGCATTCCGTCACGCCTTCCGGCCTCAAGAAAATCGTTTCCGGGCCGTTTATACGGGGCAAGACACGCTTTGTGGGACGCCGTCGCCCGTCGGGTCGCCGAGATCCGGCAGACGGGGCGCCCGGTGCTGGTGGGTACCTCGTCCGTGGCCGAGTCGGAATCCCTGTCGGCCAGCCTTGCTGCAGCGGGGGTTGCGCACACGGTACTCAACGCCCGCTTCGACGCCGACGAGGCCGCCATCGTGGCCCGGGCCGGGGAGCCGGGGCAGGTGACGGTGGCGACCAACATGGCAGGGCGGGGGACGGATATTCCGCTGGCGGCCGGTGTCGCGGCGGCGGGAGGGCTTCATGTGATGTGCTGCCAGTTCAATGCGTCGCGCCGGATCGACCGGCAGCTGGAAGGGCGATGTGCCCGCCAGGGCGACCCGGGCAGTGTGGAGACGTGGATCAGCCTGGATGTGGCCCGGGTGGCAGAGGTGCCGCTGCTGGGCCTGCTGGCGCGCCGGTACGGAATGGCGACGGATGGTGCGGTGAAGGTCGGGCCGCGGCTGCTGCGGGTGTTGCTGGGCTGGTACCAGTGGCGTCAGGCCGGCCAGGAGCGGCGGGCGCGATGGGCTTTGTTGCAGGCGGATCGGGAGTGGGAGCGGGGGTTGTCGTTTGGCGGCCCCGGGGAATGACGACAATGAAGAAATGGATGCTGAGCTGCGCGTGCTGGGGGCTGGCCGGAATGGCCGGACTGGCTGCGGCCGCCGGTCCGCAAGGGGCCGGTGGAACCGCAGGCGCAGCTTCATCGGGAACCCTCGGCTGCCTGATCGAACCCGACAAGGTGGCCGATCTGGGGAGCGCCGTCATCGGCGTGCTCGACAGCCTGCGCGCAGAGCGTGGCGACGTGGTGCGCAAGGGCCAGGTGCTGGCCGTGCTGCGCAATGACGTCGAACGGGCCACCGCCGAAGTCGCCCGGTCGCGCGCCGCCACCGAGGCCGACCTGCACAGCGCCGAAGCCAGCCGTGACCTGGCCCGCCAGAAGATGCGCCGGGCCGAGGACCTGGTGGCAAGGAATTACGTGGCTCAGCAGGCCCTCGACCAGGCCCGGGCGGATTTTCAGGTGGCCGAACAGAAGGTGCTGCAGACCCGCGAACAGCTGCGGGTATGGAGCCGTGAAGTCGGCGTGGCCGAGGCCCAGGTGGGCCTGCGGACGATCCGCAGCCCCTTCGATGGCGTGGTGGTCGAGCGCTATCTCTCGCTGGGCGAGCGGGTCGAAGAGAAGCCGATCTTCAAGGTGGCAAAGATCGATCCGCTGCGCATCGAGGTGATCGTGCCGGCGGCCCGCTTCGGCACCATCCGGGTGGGCGAGGTGGCCAGCGTGAAGCCGGATCTGCCCAATGCGGGGCCGGTGGATGCTTCCGTGACGTTGGTGGACCGCGTGGTGGATGCGGCCAGCAACACCTTCCGCGTGCGTCTTGCGCTGCCCAACCCCGGCAACACCCTGCCGGCCGGCCTGCGCTGCCGGATCACCTTTGGCGAGACATCGCCCCAGACGCCCATCGCCGTTGCCGGGGCCCGCCTCGTGGGCGGCATGCGCATGGATTCGAGCCTCGCGTCGTTCAAGGAACGGCGGCGGCATTAGCCACATCGGTCCAGACTATTTCTTTACCGCAAACAAGTGCAAAGCAAGAAAAGACATTTTTTGCGAAACCGTTGAATTCCGAGGTTGGCCTATTTGAACAAATGCTTCTGCTTTAGTTTTTCCGGAAAAGCAGGGTTTTAAGTTGATCTGTTAAAATCGATAAATATTCCGTTTTCAATTAAGCAAAACAATTCTCGCACCAAGGGCGAGTCAAGCTTAATGAGTTCAAACTGAAACGATGCATGATGATCAAGTTCACATCATGCATCGACGGTTCAGTGGCCGAATTAGCAGCAGCAGGGCGGCAGCGGAACGCAACCAGCCTTGGAGCCCTTGGCCTTGGAAGCCTTGAGCTTGCTGGCCTTGACCTTGGAGGCTTTGATCTTGGTGGCCTTGCTGCCGTTGGAGCCGGTGGCGCCGCAGCCGCCGCTAACGAGGACCAGTTCGCCGAGTTCGAGTTTACGCATGGTGATTTCTCCAATAAATGATTCGTTTAGGTGAATGCCATGTTTGTGCAATGCTTTGCATGAACAGGCGCTGCTATGAGATCACATTTCCTGGCGGTATAATTACAAAAACGTCACAACTATCTTATAAATTGCAAATTTTAAAGAAAACACATTTGATTGTTAAGTATGCCTTTTTTTTGATTTTCGCCTTCGCGAACATGACGGTGTTTGCGGAGACGCCCACCCTTGATGCGACGAGCTTTCGCTCCGCCAACGCCGGTGCGGCTCCCGCTGGATTCGAGCTGCGCTTCGAGACGCAGCTCAAGGCCGTGCCTGCGCTTGGCGGCGTTGCCCCAAGAAGCACTTCGAAGGGTCTTCGAAGCCTGATGGCTTCGGCGTTCAGGGGAGCGCCCGAGGTCTCCGGTGCGGAGGCACGTATCGATGGCGAGGTGGCGCGCGTTGACAAAGCCCGGGGACGGCTGCTGCCCAACGTTTCGATGGCGGCGGAGGATGGCAAAGGGGTTCTCAGCAATTCGGGCGGCGACACGCGCATGCTTGGTTATCGGTCGGTGAGCGGTCAGGTCGTATTGCCCATATACCGGCCCCGCCTGCATGCGGAGGTGCGTGGCGCGCTAGTCGCGGTGGAAGACAGCCGATTGGCGCTGAAGGAGGTGCAGAACGAGATATCGTTTCAGGTTGCCGCGGCTTACCTGGAGGTTGTCAGCCTGCGGGAAGACATCCGCAGCCTGAGCGAGGAGCGCGATCTCGTTCGAGCCCAGCAAAGGGTTAATGCGCGGCGTCTGGAGGGGGGTATTGGCTCGGTGACCGAAGTGGATGAGAGTGCTTTGCGTCTCCTGGTGATCCAGACTAACCTGGAAGCCGTTACCCGCGACCTGAGTTTCCAGCTGGCCGAGCTACGTCGCCTCAGTGGTGATCCTGCCGCCGACGCGGTTCCGCTGAAAGAGGGCGTCGCGATTCCGCGGGTGGTGCCCCAGTCGCTCGATCTGGCGCAAGACTCCCTGCGAACCGCCAACCCGACCCTGAACCGTGCATTGTTGGCGATCTCCTCCGCGCGAGAAAACCTTTCGGCCCAGCGCGCCGACCATCTCCCGACGCTCGACATGCAGGGATACACCGACCGGGGGCAGAACGTATCCGGCGGCGTGTACCGGAATAGTTCGTCTGTGCTGTCGATCGTGATCAACCTCCCGATCTATTCGGGCGGCAGCATCAATGCCGCGGAAACGGAGGCTGCTGCGCAACTGCGTCGGACGCAGCATGACAGTGAGGTGGCGGAGCGCCGGCTGTCCAGCGAACTGAATCGCACGTGGGGCGATTTCACGAAGTTCGAGGAGCGTGTCAAAGCCAATTCCGAGGCGCTGGCTCTGGCCATGGAGTTGGCCCAGCGAACCCGAAAGAGCTTCGATGCGGGGCTCAGGACGAACATTGACGTGCTGAACGCCCAGCGCCAAATCTCGGACGTGCGGAAGGAGTTGATTCGGGCGCGTAGCGGCGCCGTCATGAATCAGATACGCATCCTCACGCTGCTTGACGACCTGGATGATAGAAAGCTTGAACAGCTGGACGGGATATTGGATGCGGATTGAGCGGGCCGGGTCCGGTCCGCCGGCGTGCCACACGACCGGGCGATGCGTGCCGCTCGGGCGGTTTCGGGAGCAATTGCCGCCGGCGGAGGCCTGCCGGGGTGGGGCACGTAGCTGTGGTGAATTGTGAGCAAATCGTTGCTTGACCTGGCGATTAGTCTGGCAACATCCTTTTTTTGATCGTCGAGACGACCCAGGGACTGACTAGGACGAGGGTCACCGTAACCTATGAATGAATCTCTCCAAACATCGGCCTGCCTAGTGGGCGAACGCTACCTGCTGGCCAGTACCGCACTTTCCGAGTACATCGATTACGTCGAAGAGATGCTACCCGAGGATGCTCGCGGCAAGGGCGTGAGCCAGCACGTCGATGACTGGCATCGCTGCATGGATGTCATGAAGGCGTTGCGGCAATCGGAGGCCGGCATTGCAGATGCTCCGGTGGTGAAGGAGTTGCCACAGGCCATGCGCCCGCTCCAGGCCGAATTGCAGTCGTCGTCTGGTTTCATGCGGGGCTATGGTGACCTTCCGACCCGCATCGCCCTGGTGGATTTGCACCAACTGGTCGTCTATCAGCCCCATGTCGTGATGGATCATGTGAACCGATTGTGTTCCCGTATCGCCAAACTCAAGGGGCCGGCAGCCCTTTTCCGCTTCTGCCAGGGGAGCGATCAGGAATTGGCGCCCCTTAGCTTTGAAAAATATGGCGAGGAAATGGTCGTGTTCCGGTCGCCCTCCAAGGACTTGCGTTACCTCGAACCCTTGATCCTCCAGCAGGGGCAGACTACGGGCTACATGCCCACGGGGAAGGTCGGCGCCATATTGGGGCTGGCGGTCGGCTTTGGATCGAATCTGCTCAATGCGATCGAATACGAGGGGCGGCTCCTGTTGAACAATGGCTACCATCGCGCCACCGCCCTCGCGAACGCCGGGATGCGTTTTATCCCCTGCGTTATCCAGAGCGTGCGGCATCCTGACGAATTCGGGCTGGCGGGCACCCGATTGGCGGAGGCCTCCCGGGCGTTCTATTTTTCCGACCCACGCCCCCCGATGCTCAAGGACTTTATCGACCCCCGTCTTTACCGCGACATCAATGTCGTTCACCGCGAACGCCGGATAGTGATCCGCTACCAGGTCAGTACGGTGGATGTTGCCATCTGAACGACCGGACACTTACGAATCGCTCCATGGCAAGACGCCTTTTCAGGGATGAGGCCCTCAAGCATAGCCAGATCCAGCCGGGCGGCTCTATTCAGCTCGCGCAGCCGCTATCGCTTCGCTATGTGACCGCCTTCGTGGTGGTGTTTATCTGTGCGCTGATCTTTCTCCTCGTCAAGGGCGAGTACACACGCAAGGAGCGGGTTACCGGCATCACCATGGTGTCTGCCGGCACGGTGCGCCTGACCGCGCCCGAGGCTGGGGTCGTCACGCGGCGGCTCGTGTCCGACGGTGATCCGGTCAAGGCCGGGCAAGTCCTCTTCGAGCTCGGCCAGGACAGGCGCAGCGACCTGGGCGATACCCAGCGGCTTGTCGAGGATGCACTTGAGGCGCAGCGCAACCGGATCGACAAGGAGATCGGATTGCGGGTTGCGCTGGCGAATGAAGGCAGCGGCGTCCTTCGCCAGCAGCGTGAGCGCCTGCGCAGCGAGCTGCAGTTGCTCGACGCGGAGATCGGCCTGCAGTCAGAGCAAGTCGCGGTTGCGCGCACGCTCACCGAGAAGCTGCGCCCGCTGTTCGAAGAACGCATCGTGCCCGAGGTTCAATACCAGCAGCAGATGAGCGCTTACCTGGAGCAGCGCTCGCGGCTCGAAACTCTTAAGCGCAGCCGCGTGACCCTTGAAGGACAGCTTTCGCAGACGGTAAGCCAGTTACGGCAGGAGGCTCTGCGCGCAAATTCGGAAGAGACCGCGCTCGAACGAAGCGGGCTTGCGAATGACCAGGAGCGCTTCATCCGCCGCGGGGCGCGATTGACCCGGATTACCGCCACAGTGGATGGGGTGGCCACCGCGATATTGCTCAATACCGGTCAAGTGGTCGAGGCCGGCGCCTCGCTGGGTACGCTGGTGCCCGAGGGCAGCGCAATAGAGGTTCATCTGTTCGTGCCGAGCCGCGCCATGGGTTTTGTCCGTCCCGGGCAGGCCGTGCGATTGCGCTACGATGCGTTTCCTTATCAGAAGTTCGGGCAGTACAAGGGCGTTGTGACCGCGGTATCGGCGGTGAATGTGCCCAGCCGCGACCTGCAAGGCCATTTTCCCTTCCTCGCGGATAAAGGCGAGACTTTCTTCCGCCTGACCGTCCATCCCGATGACGATTACGTCAAGGCCTACGGCAAGGACGTGCTGCTGCGCCCCGGCTTGACACTGCAGGCGGATATCGACATCGAGTCGAAACCGCTCATTTCATGGATACTCGACCCGCTCTTGGCGGTCGGCAAGTCGTTCTGAGACAGCATTAATGACTGAAAGATTGCGGAATCTCCGCTTCTCCTCGTTCCCGAAGGTGCGCGAAATCCTGCAGTCCGAGGCCGCTGAATGTGGCCTTGCCTGCCTCGCGATGTGTGCCTCCGCCAATGGCTATGATGTCAGCCTGGACGCCCTGCGCCGACGTTTCCCGGTGTCCCTCAAAGGGGGCAACCTCAAGATGCTGGTCGACATCGCCGCGGCAATTGATCTAGCGGCACGTCCCCTTCAGCTAGAAGCGTCGGAGATTGGCGAGTTGCAGACACCGTGCATCCTGCATTGGGACATGCGCCATTTTGTCGTCTTGGTCAGCTTCGATGGCAAGGTTGCCACTATCCAGGATCCTGCCGTGGGGCGGCGCAAGGTCACTCTGAGCGAGCTTGGCAAGCACTTCACCGGGGTCGCGCTCGAGTTGACACCCACCCCGGCCTTCAAGCCGCGACGGGAGCGCCCCCAGATCGGTTTCGCCGATCTGCTGGGCAAGGTGCGCGGGCTTCGCGCGAGCCTCGTGCAGATCGGCCTGCTATCGCTGGCGCTCGAAGTCTTGTCCATCGTCATGCCCTGGATCAACCAGTGGATCATCGACGACGTCGTCGTCACCATGGACCTTGATCTCCTCAACGTACTGGCCCTGGCGATGTTGCTGTTTGGCGCCACACAGGCGGCGATCCGGGCCTTTCGCAGTTGGGCCGTGGTGCATCTGGGCACCCAGATGAATTTGCAGTGGATGTCCAATGTCTTCGGCCATTTGCTCCAGCTGCCGATGTCCTTCTTTGAGAAGCGGCACTTGGGCGACGTCGTTTCGCGCCTGCGTTCAACCACAGAATTGCAGAAGGCGCTGACGCAGGGTTTTGTCGAGGCGATCCTCGATGGAATCATGGCGCTGTTGGCGCTGACCGTCATGCTGTTTTACAGCACGACATTGACGCTGATCGTGTCGCTTGCGGCTGCGCTCTACACGGTGCTGCTGATCAGTGCTTATCGGAGTTACCGCATTCGTAACGAGGAGGTGGTGGTGCGCTCGGCGCTGGCCGACTCGTACATGATGGAGTCGATCCGCGGTGTCCAGTGCATCAAACTATTCAACTTCCAGAATACCCGCCGCGCTCGCTGGCTGAATCTTCAGGTGGACGCGGTGAATGCCAGCATTCAGATCCGCAAACTGGACATATTTTATCAGCTTGGATATGGCGTCATTGCCGCCGCCGAGAACGCGCTCGTGATATGGCTCGCAACTCACCTGATCTTGGACAAGAAATTCACCATCGGGATGTTGCTGGCTTTTATCACCTACAAGAGCCAGTTCCTGTCTCGCAGCTCTGCGTTGGTCGACAGATTGTTTCAGTATCGACTTCTCAATATCCAGCGGGATCGGCTCGCCGACATCGTGCTGACGCCTGTGGAAAGCGGCACCCAGATTCGTCAGCCATTGACCACGGGGGGGCAAGGCTGCACGATAGAATTACGTGATGTGTGGTACCGCTATGGCGAGGGCGAGTCATGGACGCTGCAGGGTGTCAATCTGACCATCGCCCCGGGTGAATCGATCACGGTGCTTGGCCCGTCGGGCTGCGGCAAGACCACGCTCGTCAAGATCATTCTCGGGATTCTCGAGCCGACGCGTGGTGAAGTGCTTGTCGATGGTACGAATCTCGCTCGCATTCAGCTCGACGACTATCGCCGCCGGCTTGCCACGGTCATGCAGGAGGATCGGCTGTTCTCTGGTTCAGTTCTCGATAACGTGAGTTTCTTCGACGAAGCCCCAGACATGGCGCGTGTCCGCGATTGTCTAGCTGCAGCGGCCGTGCTGCATGAGATCGACGAGATGCCGATGGGAGCACATACACTGGTAGGAGACATGGGAACAACCTTGTCGGCGGGCCAGGGGCAGCGCGTCTTGTTTGCACGCGCGCTCTACAAGCAGCCGGAGATGCTGTTGATGGACGAGGCGACCAGTTTCCTTGATGTAGACAATCAGACGCGTATCCGCAGCTGGCTTGAGGCCAGTCGGCTGACCCGGATTTCGATCACTCATCGTATCGAGATGGTCAGTCCCCGTGACCGTGTTTTCCGCATGGAGGGAGGCAAGCTCCACCCAGGCAGCGGCTAGGCATAGCCGATTCACATCGGTGCGCTAAAGTGTGGCAGGCGTCTTGACGTAGACACCCTGAGCGCAGATCGAAAGCTACGAGTCGCGCACCTTGCAGCAGCCTTGGAAAGGAGCGTGAGTGGATCGTGGTCTTCCCTCCCGGCCGATAATTGAAACCTTCGAGTCGCGCATTCTGTATTCGGCCGATTCCGGTCCGATAGGGCTCATGTCGGCGGTGCTGGCGGGGGCTCATATGCCAGTTGCTGGTATGGTTCGGAATGTTAGCGAACTGGTTATTATTGATGCGCGCGCGCCAGAGATGCAGGCGCTCATTGATGATCTCTCGGCCCAGCAGCAGGCGGGGCGGCCCATCGAGGTGGTGGCGGTCGGCAGCGACGAGGACGGCATCGCGGTGATCGGCAGCACGCTGGCCGGGCGCAGCGATGTCTCCGCCGTGCATGTGATCGGCCACGGCGCCAGCGGCGTTGCCCAGCTGGGCGCCAGCGAGCTGGACGCTGAATCGGTCTTCCAGCGGGCGGGCGAGATCGCCGGCTGGGGCGATGCGCTGTCGGCCGACGCCGATCTGCTGCTCTACGGCTGTGACGTGGGCGACGGCGAGGCCGGCCAGTCCCTCGTGGCAACCCTGGCCCAGCTCACCGGCGCCGATGTGGCGGCCAGTGACGATCCGACCGGTAGCGCGCTGCTGGGTGGCGACTGGGATCTGGAAGTGCGCACCGGCGCGATCGAGGCGACCCCGTTTGCGTCGGCGAACCTGCAGGTCGAATGGTCCGGAGTGCTGGCGCTGACGGCCCAAGGGTCGGAGACCAGGGTCAATACCACTACCAGCGGTACCCAGACCGAAAACTGGTCCACCAAGACGGTGGCGATGGACGCCAATGGCAACTACGTCGTGATCTGGATGGACGGTTCGGGCGCCACCGACACCGGCATCGGCATCTACGGTCAGCGCTACAACGCCAGCGGCGTGGCCCAGGGCGCGCAGTTCCACGTCAACACCTACACCGCTGACAACCAGCGCAACCCAACGGTGGCGATGGACGCCAATGGAAACTTCGTGGTGGTGTGGGAGAGCAACAGCCAGGACGGCAGCCGCTACGGCATCTATGCCCAGCGCTACAACAGCAGCGGGGTGGCCCAGGGCAGCGAGTTCCGGGTCAATACCACCACCACCTACGACCAGCTCGAAGCTGCGGTGGCGATGGACGCCAGCGGCAACTTCGTGATCGCCTGGCATAGCTGGAGCCAGGACGCAGTCAACACCGACGGCATCTACGCCCAGCGCTACAACAGCAGCGGCGTGGCCCAGGGTTCCGAGTTCCTGGTCAACACCTACACCACCGACAACCAGACCGAGCCCAGCGTCGCCATGGACGCCTCGGGCAATTTCGTGATCGCCTGGCAGAGCTTTGGTCAGGACGGCGACAATGAAGGCATCTACGCCAAGCGCTACAACAGCAGCGGGGTGGTGCAGGGCAGTGAATTCCATGTGAGCACCTACACCACCAGCAACCAGGATCTGCCGGTGGTGGCGATGGACAGCAGCGGCAACTTCGTGGTCGTCTGGGAAAGCAATCAGGACGGCAGCGGCAACGGCATCTACGGCCAGCGCTACAACAGCAGCGGCGCGGTACAGGGCGGCGAGTTCCGGATCAACACCACCACCATCAACCAGCAGCAGAACCCGGTGGTGACGATGCTGGCCGGAGGCGGGTTTGTGGTGGTGTGGCAAAGCACCAGTCAGGACGGCAGCTTCGACGGCGTCTACATGCGCCAGTACGATTCGTCCGGCACCGCGCTGACCGCTGAGACGCTGGTCAATACCACCACCACCGACTACCAGGACGTACCGAGCATCGCGGCCGACGAGAAGGGGCATCTGGTCGTGGTGTGGCACGGCAACGGCCCCGGCGACACCGACGGCGTCTTCATGCAGCGCTACCAGTACGCGGTGGCGCCCGTCCTGACGCTGACCGGCTACAGCGGCACCTACGTGGAGAACGCGGGGGTGATCTACGACGCCGGCGCCACCGTGACCGATGCGGACACCACCACCTTCACCGGTGGCCAGCTGATCTACCAGATCACCGCCAACGGCACGGCCAGTGACGAACTGGGCATCCGCAATCAGGGTACGGGTGTCGGGCAGATCGGCCTGTCAGGCACCAACGTGACCTACGGTGGCACCACCATCGGCACCTACAGCGGCAGCTTCGGCAATGGCAGCACGCCGCTCACCGTCACCTTCAACAGCAACGCCTCGGTGGCGGCCGTGCAGGCGCTGGTGCGCAACGTCACCTACCGCAACACCAGCGAAAACCCCAGCACTGCCACCCGCAGCAGCAGCCTGACCGTCTCGGACGGCACCGGCTTGACCAGCGCGCCGGCGGTGGTGTCGATGGCGGTGACGGCCGTCAATGATCCGCCGATTATTACCAGCAACGGTGGAGGCTCCTCGGCGGCGATCAGCATGGCCGAAAACAACACAACCGTCTCCGTGGTTGCAGCAGCCGATGCCGAGAACGATGTGCTCACCTATAGCATCGTAGGTGGGGTTGACTCCGCCAGATTTAACATCGACCCCAGTAGCGGTGTGTTGAGATTTATTAGTGGGCCGGACTACGAGAACCCATCCGACAGTGGCACCGACAACATCTACAACGTAATCGTCCAGGTTACAGACGGCAGTGCGGTTGATACACAGGCACTGGCAATCACCGTTACGAACGTAGACGAACAGATCCATGTAGACGCCAGTTCGTCTGCGATAACCGCTGGGGCCACTTCTCTGACGTGGTCTCACACGACTTCAACCACCACCCACGGTATTCTGATCGTCACCGTCGCGGTGAGGAAAGACGTTCCCGTAACATCGGTTACCTATGGTGGTACGGCGTTGACCCACGTGGGCAGCCAAGTTGATCCGAGTGGCAAGGTGCGAGCAGAAATGTGGTATCTGTTGGCGCCCTCTGGCGGTACGGAGAACGTGGTTGTATCCCTGAGTGGCAGTGCCAACGCTACGGCCGGTGCCACTAGCTTCTACAACGTCAGTCAAAATAACCCGTTTGGCAGCGTGACAGCCGGTTCTGGAAGCGGTGATCCGTCACTGACGCTGGTTTCGGCGGTTGGCGAATTGGTTGTCGACTCCGTAGCCGATCGCGATGTCGACAGCCAGGTTGTCGGGCCGGGGCAAAGCGAGCTTTGGACTGACAAGGTCGGTAGCGGTAGCAACGACTCTTGGGGAGGCTCCAGTGCTGAGGCCGGTGCGGCCTCAGTGACGATGTCATGGACGACTAACGGAGCCGGTGCCGGTGAGTGGGCTGCGGTGGGGTTGTCGCTCAAGCCCTTTGTCAACCATGTTCCGACAGTCACCACGACTGCATCGGCTCTTGCTTACACCGAGAACTCAGGTGCTACGTTAGTGGACAATGTTGTCACGGTCAGTGATTCCGACGGTGACAGCCCTGTCGGCGCCACGGTGAGCATCACCAGCGGCTTCGCCAGCGGCCAGGACACGCTGGCCTTCACGGATCAGTCGGGCATCACCGGCAGCTGGAACGTCGCTACAGGCGTGCTCACCCTCAGCGGCAGCGCCACCGTGGCCAACTATCAGGCGGCGCTGCGCAGCGTCACCTATGTCAATACGTCCGATCAGCCCGTCACCGCGACGCGCACAGTCTCCTTCGCGGTCAATGACGGGCTGGGGACGAGCGCCACCGCAACCCGCAACATCTCGGTCGCGTCGGTGGATGACGCGCCCAGCTTCAACGCTGCCGACTACACGGTGACGACCGCGCCCGGGGCTGCCGCGGACCGGGGCTACGCCACCTTGGTCCAGGGCGACGGCAAGATCCTCGTCGCCGGCTATTCGAGCAACGGCAGCAACCTCGATTTCCTGCTGATGCGCTACAACGTGGATGGCACCCTCGACACCAGCTTCGGCGGTGGCGACGGTATGGTCACCACGGCCATCGGCAGTGGCGACGATGAAGCCCACGCCGTGGCGCTGCAGTCCGAAGGCCGGATCCTCGTTGCCGGCTTCACCCAGAACGGCCTGCATCGGGATTTCGCGCTGGTGCGCTATCTCGCCGACGGCACCCTCGACACCAGCTTTGGCGGCGGCGACGGCATCGTCACCACCGACCTCGGCGGGGGCTCCGGCGACGAAGCCTGGAGCATGGTCGTCCAGACCGACGGCCGGATCGTCCTCGGCGGCACCTCGGCCAGCAACTTTGCCCTGGTGCGCTACAACACCGACGGCAGTCTCGACACCAGCTTCAGCGGCGACGGCATGGTCAGCGTCGATATCGCTGGCGGCAGCAGCGACAACGGCTACGGCCTCGCGCTGCAATCCGACGGCAAGCTCGTCCAGAGCGGCAGTGCCACGGTGAGCGGCACGCTGGATTTCGGCGTGGTGCGCTACAACACCGACGGCAGCCTCGACACCAGCTTCGGCGGCGGCGACGGCATCGTCACCACGCCCATCGGCGCCAGCTTCGACATCGCCCAGTCGGTGGCCATCCAGTCCGACGGCAAGATCGTCGTCGGCGGCTATTCCACCAACGGCTCGAACAATGATTTCGCTGTCGTCCGCTACACCAGCGCCGGCGCCATCGACACCGGTTTTGGCGGCGGCGACGGGATCGTCACCGTGGATTTCGGCGGTCACGATTCGTCCTGGTCCACGGTGCTGCAGTCGGACGGCCGGATCGTGATGATCGGCGGCGCGACCTCCACCGATCTGGCCGCGGTGCGCCTGTTGAGCGACGGCAGCCTCGACACCAGCTTCAGTGGCGACGGCAAGTTCAGCGCCCACCTGGGCACCAACAGCTTCCTGTATTCGGCGGCGATCGGTGCCGACGGGCGGGTTGTCGCCACCGGCTACAGCAACACCACCACCGACGACGTGCTGCTCGTCCGCCTCTCCGGCGACGGCCAGTTCGACACCCGCTCGAACCCCGCCACCACCAGCCTCGGCGGCAGCGCCAGCTACACCGAGAACGGCAGCGCGGCGGTGATCGATTCGAGCGTGCGCATCTTCGACGCCGAACTCAACGCCGCCGACAGCTACGCCGGCGCCACCCTCACGCTCGCCCGCAGCGGCGGCGCCAACGCCCAGGACGTGTTCTCCGCGTCGGGCAACCTGGGCACGCTCACCCAGGGCGGCAGCCTGCTGCTCTCGGGCGTGAATGTCGGCACCGTGACGACCAATTCGTCCGGCACGCTGCTGCTCACCTTCAACGCCTCGGCCACCCAGGTGCGGATCAACGAGGTGATGAGTTCCATCGCCTACGCCAATTCGTCCGACGCGCCGCCCGCCAGCGTCAGCCTTGCCTGGACCTTCAGCGACGGCAACAGCGGCGGGCAGGGCAGCGGCGGGGCGAAGACCGCCACCGGCACCAGCACCATCAACATCACCGCCGTGAACGACGCGCCGACCGTCACCAGCAGCGCCAGCGCCAGCGTGGCCGAGAACACCACGGCGGTGATGACGGTCACCTCGTCCGACGTGGATGGCGGCACGCCGGTGTATTCGATCTCGGGTGGGGTCGATGCGGCGAAGTTCTCCATCAATAGCACCACCGGCGCGCTGAGTTTCCTCGCCGCGCCGAACTACGAATCGCCCACCGACGCGGGCGGCAACAACGTCTACGACGTCACCGTCCAGGTCAGCGACGGCTTCCTGACGGATACCCAGGCGATTGCGGTGACGGTGAGACCGGTTAACGACAACACCCCGGCGATCACCAGCGGTGCCAGTGCGAGCGTCGCCGAGAACAGCACGGCCGTGATGACGGTCACCGCGACGGATGCCGACCTGCCGGCCCAGACGCTGAGCTACAGCATCGTCGGCGGCGCCGACGCCGCCAAGTTCTCCATCAACGCCAGCACCGGCGCCCTGAGTTTCGTCACCGCGCCGAACTACGAATCGCCCACCGACGCGGGCGGCAACAACGTCTATGACGTCACGGTTCAGGTTTCCGACGGTACGCTGAGCAGCACCCAAGCCATTGCAGTGACGGTCACCCCGGTGAACGACAACACCCCGGCGATCACCAGCAGCGCGACGGCCAACGTCGCCGAGAACACCACGGCCGTGATGACCGTGACCGCCACCGACGCCGACCTGCCGGCCCAGACCCTCAGCTATTCGATTGTCGGAGGCGCGGATGCGGCCAAGTTCGCCATCAACAGCACCACCGGGACCCTGAGCTTCGTCACCGCGCCGAACTACGAGTCGCCCACCGACGCCGGCGGCAACAACGTCTACGACGTCACGGTTCAGGTGAGCGACGGCACGCTGACGAGTACCCAGGCCATTGCCGTCACGGTGACGCCGGTGAACGACAACACCCCGACGATCACCAGCAGCGCCACCGCCAGCGTCGCCGAGAACACCACCGCCGTGCTGACGGTCACCGCGACCGACGCCGATCTGCCGGCCCAGACGCTGACCTACAGCATCGTCGGCGGGGCGGATGCGGCCAAGTTCTCCATCAACGCCAGCACCGGCGCGTTGAGCTTTGTCACCGCTCCGGACTACGAAGCGCCCACTGACAGTGGCGGTAACAACGTCTACGACGTCACCGTCCAGGTTTCCGACGGCGCGCTGACCAGCACCCAGGCGATTGCGGTCACCGTCACCCCGGTGAACGACAACACCCCCGCGATCACCAGCAGCGCCACGGCCAGCGTCGCCGAGAACAGCACGGCCGTGATGACCGTGACGGCCACCGATGCCGACCTGCCGGCCCAGACGCTGAGCTACAGCATCGTCGGCGGCGCCGACGCCGCGAAGTTCTCCATCAACAGCACCACCGGGGCCCTCAGTTTCGTCACCGCCCCGGACTACGAAGCCCCGACCGACGCCGGTGCCGACAACACCTACGACATCACCGTCCAGGCATCCGACGGCACGCGCAGTGTGACGATGGTGCTGGCGGTCAGCGTGACCAACCGCAACGAGATGCCCACCGGCAGCGATGGCCGGATCAGCCTTGCCGAGGATGCGACGCATGTCTTTGCGCTGGCCGATTTCGGGTTTGCCGATCCGCTGGATGCGCCGGCCAATGCGCTGGCAGCGGTGCAGATCGTCGCCGGCCCGGCGCGCGGAAGCCTCACGCTTGATGGCGCCGCGGTGGCCGACGGGCAGTGGATCACTGCGGCCGACATCGCCGCCGGCCGGCTGCGTTTTGCGGCGGCTGCCGATGAGAACGGCGCGGACTACGCGGCTATCGAATTCCGGGTCCGGGACGACGGTGGCCGCTTCGACGGCGGTGTCGATACCGAAGCCGGCAGCCACACCCTGGCCATTGACGTCAGCCCGGTGAATGACGCGCCGGTGGCCATGGGCGAGGGCTACACCCTCGACGAGGACACGCCGCTGGTGGTCCCCGGCGCCGGCGTGCTGGCCAATGATTCGGACATCGACGGCGATCCGCTGTCGGCCCGGCTGGTCAGCGGCCCGGCCCACGGCAGCCTGACGCTGGCCGCCGACGGCAGCTTCATCTACACGCCGGACGCCAACTGGTCTGGCGCCGATGGCTTCATCTACCGCGCCGTCGATGGCCGCGCGGAGAGCGCGCCGGTTGCCGTGAGCCTGGTGGTGCGGCCGGTGAATGACGCGCCGACGATGGTCCGCGCCGATCTGCAGCTCATCCAGGGCGGCAGCACGGTGCTCAAGGCCGATGCCGTGTCGGCGGCGGATGTGGATTCGGCCACGGGCGACGTGGTCTTCATCGTGGATTCGGCGCGCCACGGCCACTTCGAACTGGTGTCGGCGCCCGGCGTGGCAATCGGCCAGTTCAGCTACGCCGCGCTGGCGGCCGGCAACGTGGTGTTCGTCCATGAAAGCATCGTGGATCTGCCGGTCGTCACCCTGCATCCCACCGATGGCCTGGCGGACGGCGCGCCGATGGCGGCCAGCGTGGGCTATTCCAGCACCAGCGTGTTGGTGCCACCGGGCGGATCGGGCGGGACGGAACCCCCCGCGGTGGTCGTGCCGCCGTCCGTGACGGTGCCCACCACTACGCCTACCACCACCCCCAAGACCCCGGATGCCACCAAGCCGGCGGCGCCGGCCGCACCTGTGGTCAGCCGGGCAGACGCCGCGGCGGAGCTGGGCGGCGAGGCGGGCGTGGTCGTCGTCCGGACCGCAGCAGGCGGCGAAGGCAGCGAACCTCATGTGCGGCGTTTTTCTGCCGAAAACAGCCTTGTGAAGTTTGGCGGCGCCCAGGTCACCCTGACCCTTGGCGCCGGTACCGAAGGGCCGCTGATGGAGTTCCTGCTTGGCGCCAACACGGCTGCGCAGGGCAGCGCCGGTTCGGCGGCGGCCCGTCAGGCCACTGCAGAAAAGGCCGGCGTGCCGCAGCTGGGGGATGATGCCTACACCGACGTGCGTGTCGTGCTCAATGCCGTGGAGCTCTCCGGGATCGCCCTCTCGGTGGGTGCCGTGTGGTGGGCCAGCCGGGCCGGTGGGTTGATCGCCAGCCTGTTGATGGCTGCGCCGGCGTGGCGCAGCCTCGATCCGCTGCCGGTGCTCGGTCCGCAGGACGAGGAGGAGGGCGACTGGGGCGAACTGATGGATGACGAGATGACACGAGACGAAGAAGGCGCCGAAGACGTGTTTGGCGAACAGGGCGGCGGAGGCTTCCGCGGGTGAGACTCCACCTTCCCACCCTCAATCCGGTGGCCCGCATCTCGCTGGGCCTCGTGGCGCTGCTGGTGTCGCTGCTGATGGCGGCCGATCTGGCCTTCGGGCTGATCCCCGACCGTACCGCGCTGGCCCGTCAGGTGCGTCAGCAGATCAGCGAGAGCCTCGCGGTGCAGGCCGCCACGCTGCTTCAGTCCGGCGACACCCGGACGCTCCAGAGCGCCCTCGACAGCGTGATCCAGCGCAACACCGAGGTGCGCTCCCTCGCGGTACGCCAGCAGGGCGACGTGATCATCGCCTTGGCTGGCGAGCATGGCACCTGGTGGCATCCGCCCGAGGATGGCTCGTCCACCCTCACCCAGGTGCGAGTGCCGGTGCTGGCCGACAACAAGCCGTGGGGCGAGGTGGAGCTGGCCTTCAAGCCGGTGCTGCCGGAAACCTTCGGAGAATGGGCCACCTATCCCACCGTGGTGGCGATGGTGACCATCTCCCTAGGCGGATTTCTGGCCTTTTACCTCTATCTGCGCCGGGTGCTCGAATACCTCGATCCGGCCAAGGCGATCCCCGACCGGGTGCGCACCGCCTTCGACACCCTGGCCGAAGGCGTGCTGGTGCTCGACAAGCAGGGGCGCGTGGTGCTGGCCAACAAGGCCTTCCGCCACTTTCACCCGAGTGCCCAGGAAGACATGACCGGCCGCGCGGTGACGGAGCTCACCTGGCTTGTCGAGGGCTTTCACGTGACGCCGGAGCACCCCTACCCGTGGGTGACGGCGATGGAGCGTCGCAGCAACTCCGGCGACCAGACCCTTGAGCTGGCCCGACCGGGCGAGGAAGAACCCCTGCGCGCCATCGTCGGCTGCTCGCCCATTCTCGACGGTCATGGCCGGCTGCGGGGCTGCCTGGTCAACTTCTCGGACGTGACCATGCTGCACCGGATCAACGACCAGCTGCTGGGCACGCTGGTGGATCTCGAAGCCTCGAAGGAAGAGATCCGCCGCCAGAACGAGGAGCTCCACCGCCTTGCCACCCGCGATCCGATGACCGGCTGCCTCAACCGCCGGGCCTTCTTCGGCGCGGCTGATCCCCTTTACGAGCAGCTCAAGGCGGAAGGCGAGGAGGTGTGCTGCATCATGAGCGACATCGACCACTTCAAGTCCTTCAACGACCGCTACGGCCACGCGGTGGGCGATCAGGTCATCAAGTCGGTGGCCAAGTGCCTTGGCACCGATCTGCGCGAGGTGGACATGCTGTGCCGCTACGGCGGCGAGGAGTTCTGCATCATGCTGCCCGGCGCCACCCCCGAGCAGGCCGTCGAGGTGGCCGAGCGACTGCGGCTAGCCATCGAGACCAATGCCGGGGCGGCGGTGCGCGACATCCCGGGCATCCGCATCACGTCGAGCTTTGGCGTGGCGTCGATTCGCGGCGGCGCGAAAGACCCGGCCGAGCTCATCGACCAGGCCGACAACGCGCTGTATCAATCCAAGCAGACCGGCCGCAACCGGGTGTCGCTGTGGGCGGGCGAGCGTTCGGTGGGCGGCGATGCCGAGGTGCCCGAGCTGGCGCACCACTGACGGCTGCGCGCCGCCAGCCCCGAAAGGCACAAGGCCGGATTGTTGCAATTACAGCACCAATCCGGCCTTGATTGTTTCATCCGGCGGGTTTCACTTCGCGCCCGGCTCCGTCACGAACGCCACCTTGCCCAGCCCGTGGCGGCTGGCGGCGGACAGCAGCTGGGCCACGTGGTCGTACTGGGCCTGGCGATCCACCTGCAGGTGGATCTCCGGCTGCGGCTCGCGGCTTGCGGCGGCGGCAAGGCGGGGCTCCAGCGCGTCGGCGTCGACGGGCTCGCCGTTCCAGCTGAGGCTGCCGTCGGCCTTGATCGACACCTGCACCTTCTCGGGCTTGATCTGCTCCGGCTGGCTGCTGGCCTTGGGCAGGTCGAGCTTCACCGCGTGGTTGATGACGGGCACGGTGATGATGAAGATGATCAGGAGCACCAGCATCACGTCCACCAGGGGCGTCATGTTGATCTCCGACATCACCTCGCCGTCGTCGTCGAAATCGCTGCTTCCGAAGCTCATCATGCCTCCTTGCGGGCGGGCAGCGGGTGCAGGTTGGCGCTGGTCTTGCGCACCCGGCCGCCGGTGACGAGGTAGGCGTGCAGATCGTGGGCGAAGTGCTTGAGGCGGGCCAGGATCTCCTTGTTGCCGCGCACCAGGGCGTTGTAGCCCAGCACCGCCGGGATCGCCACGGCCAGGCCGCCGGCGGTCATCACCAGGGATTCACCCACCGGGCCGGCCACCTGATCCAGCGTGGCCTGGCCCGCGGCGCCGATGCCCACCAGCGCGTGGTAGATGCCCCACACGGTGCCGAACAGCCCGATGAACGGGGCAGTGCTGCCCACCGAGGCGAGGATCGACAGGCCCGCCTGGAGCCGGCCGGTGGTGTCGTCGATGGACTGGCGCAGGGTGCTGGTGAGCCAGTCGTTGAGGCCCAGCACGCCGTGCAGCTCGTCCCGGTGGCTGGTGTGGTGGCTGACCGCCTCGGTGCCGCGGTGGGCCAGATCGTGGAAGGGGTTGTCGGCGGCGTGGGGCGTGAGGGCGGCCATGCCGGCCTCGAAGCTGGTGGCGTGCCAGAAGGCCTTGGCGCCACCGCTCATGCGGCGCAGGGCAAACAGCTGCCAGGCCTTGATGAGGATCACCGACCAGGACGCCAGGGACATGATGACCAGCATCACGGCCACGGCGTGGGAGACGCCGTCGCCCTGGGCCCAGATGTGGGCCAGGCTGAAGGTGGATTCGTTCATGGAGGTTCCTTTCAGGAGGCGGAAGTTAAAGTGAAGTCGATGGGCACCTTGACCGCGCCGGCCACGGGCTGGTCGCCCTGGCGGGCCGGCACGAAGCGCCAGCTGCGCAGCACGGTGTCGCGGGCGCTTTCGTCGAGCCGCGGGAAGCCGCAGCTTTTGATGACGGTGACGTCGGTGGGCTTGCCGTCGGCGCCCACCTGCACGCGCAGCAGCACGCGGCCTTCCTCGCCCATGCGCTTGGCGGCGCTGGGGTAGGGCGGCAGCGGGTTGGAGAGGTAGGCGGCGTCAAAGCGCGGCGGCACCACGGCCACCGGCGCTGGGGCAGCTGCGGCGGCCGGAGCCGTCGGAGAAGGCGGTGCCGAAGGCGCTGCGGCGGCGCTGGTTTCGGCCGGATTGCTGGCCACTGGCGCCGAGGTGATCACCGGCTTGTCGGCGGCGCGGGCCTGGGGGGCGGGCTTCTGATCGGGCTTGGGCGGGACGGGTTCCTTCAGCCGGGGCTGGGGTTTGGGTTGGGGCTGGGGCTGCGTCTGGGGCCTGGGGGTCGGCACCTCGGGCGTCGCGATGCTGACGGTGATGCTCGTCTGGGGCGGCGTGACGGGAGGCTTGAACTGGCTGACGGCGACGGTGAGCGCGGCCAGCAATCCGCCGTGGAGAAGCACGGCAAGCCCGACGCCCGCGCTGTTGCGGCGCAGGGTGGACGGTGGCAGCGGGCGGGGCAGGGCCAGAAAGGGCGCAGGCAGGCCCGGATGCTCAGGCGGGTCGGCCGGCGGCGTCGCCAGGGGGGCGGCAGTCATGTCGATCTCCAGTCGGATGGTTCCTGGCTGGCTCGCGTCATGGCCGGAGGGCTGCGCTGGCTGGCTGGGTTTTGCATTTCACAAGCTGGGTGTTTGTGAAATGCAAATGAGAATGATTTCTATTTTAGTGTTGCAGGTGGGCAGCGTCAAGTCGTCGCTGCATGCGGGGAAACCTGCTGCGGATTCGCGGGCGTCAGGCCGGGGTGGTGGGCTTCGGGTTGGCCGGAGTGACGATCGACCTCCGGCAGGCCGCCAGGGCGACGGCCCTCCCGGAGAGGCGCTTGAAACGACGGAACGGTGCCGGATGGCGGCGCCGTACCGGGAGAAGTTGCCGGGCGCTCAGCCTTCGAGCATGCCGCGCAGTTCGCGCACGCGGGCGAGGCTGTCCACGTCGCGCAGGGTGGTGAAGGCTTCTTCGACCACGTTGAGGGTGTCCATGGCGTCGTCGCGCAGGCCGCCCATGGCCAGCACCTGCACCAGCAGCATGCCGATGCCGCCGATGGCGTCGGGCTGGCCGTGCTGGCAGCTTAGCTGGAAAGCCTGGGCGAGTTCCTCGTAGATCTGCTGGAGGTTGCCGCTTTCGTGCTCGCCCCGGGCGAGGCGGATGTTGGCCATCGAGAACAGCACATGGGCGATGCCTTCGTCGTCGCCCAGCTCGGTGACCGCCGGCAGGCGCTCGGTGTGCAGCGCCATGGCGTCGTCGAGCCGGCCCTGGGCGAACAGCACGTCAGCGATGCGGCCCTGGGTGATGGCCTTCTCGCGCGCCTCGCCGGTCTCGGTGAAGTGGGGCAGGATCTCGTCGGTGAGGATGACCAGCGCTTCGTCGAGGCGGCCTTCCATCAAAAGCGAATCGGCGATGTCGCGGCGGGCGAGGAGGGTCGGGGTGTCGGTCATGGCGGGTGCGGCGGGAAGAGGAAAGGGTGCCGATGATACCGGCCGGGAAGGGCACCGGGAAAGCTCGGGAATTTTTCCCATGGCGTGGGGTGAGGCGGGTGCGTAGTCTGGCGGAAAACGCCTATAACGGAGACTTTCATCCATGCTTCGCCCCGCCCCATCCCGATTTCCTGCCCTCACGCCCCTGGCGCTCGCCATCGCCGCCGGTTTTCCCCTCTGCGCGGGTGCGGCCGACGAACCGGCGACCGTCGTCACGCCGGAAGTCACGGTGATCGGCCAGACCCCGCTGCCGGGGCTCGAGCTGCCGCTGCCGATGATCGCCGCGCCGGTGCAGAGCGTCACCGCCAAAGACATCGATGCCAGCGGGGCGACAGACGTTGCCGCCTACATGAACCGCCGCCTGTCTGGCGTGCATGTGAACGAAACCCAGGGCAACCCGTTCCAGATGGACGTGAACTACCGGGGTTACACCGCCTCGCCGCTGCTGGGTACGCCCCAGGGCATGTCGGTTTATTTCGACGGCGTGCGCATCAACCAGCCCTTTGGCGACGTGGTGAGCTGGGATCTGATCCCGAAGGCGGCGATCGCCTCGATGAACCTGATGCCAGGTTCCAACCCGCTGTTCGGCCTCAACACCCTGGGCGGCGCGCTGGCGATCCAGACCAAGGAAGGCCGCACCCATCCGGGTTCGACGGTGCAGCTCACCGGCGGTAGTAACAGCCGCCGATCGCTTGAGTTTACCCACGGCGGCTTCAACGACGACAACGGGCTGGAGTGGTTCTTCGCCGGCAACCTCTACCGGGACAGCGGCTGGCGCACCAACTCGCCGTCGGATGTGCGGCAGCTCTTCGGCAAAGTGGGCTGGCAGGACGCCCGCACCGATCTCGACCTCTCCATCGCCTACGCCGACAACAAGCTCAACGGTAACGGCCTGCAGGAAAAACGCCTGCTGGAGCAGGACTACAGCAGCATCTACACCCAGCCGGACATCACCCAGAACCGCTCGATCTTCCTCAACCTCACCGGCCGCCACAGCCTGAATGATGCGCTGATGCTGTCGGGCAACGTGTACTACCGCAAGATCAACACCGCCACCACCAACGGCGACGTGAACGAAGGCGCCCTCGACCAGTCGGTCTATCAGCCCAGCGCCACCGAGCGGGCCGCGCTCACCGCCGCCGGCTACAGCGGCTTCCCGACCAGCGGCGCCAACGCCTCGAACACGCCCTTCCCGTACTGGCGCTGCATCGCCAATGCGCTGCTGGCCGACGAGCCTAACGAGAAGTGCACCGGCCTCATCAACCGCACCCGCACCGACCAGGAAAACTTCGGCCTGTCGGGTCAGCTCAGCCATTCGGGCATGTTCGACGGGCGCAAGAACCTCTTCATCGCCGGCGCAGCCTACGACCACAGCAACCTGCGCTTCCAGCAGAGCGGCCAGTACGGCTACATCAACCCCGACCGCAGCGTGACCCCGGTGGATGCCTGGGCTGACGGCTCCCAGAGCGCCGGTGTCGGCGAGACGGCCCTGGATTCGCGCGTCAATCTCAGTGGCCGCACCCGCACCTGGAGCCTCTTTGCCACCGACACCCTGTCGATCACCGACCGCTGGCACGCCACCCTGTCGGGCCGCTACAACCGCACCCAGGTGAAGAACCGCGATCTGCTCAACCCGGGCGGCGGTGCCGATTCGCTGGACGGCAACCATAGCTTCAGCCGCTTCAACCCGGCGGCCGGCATCACCTACACGCCGTCGAAGGCGTGGAGCGCCTACGCCGGCTACAGCGAAGGCAGCCGCACGCCCACCGCCATCGAGCTGGGCTGCGCCAACCCCGACAACCCCTGCAAGCTGCCCAACGCCATGGCCGGCGATCCGCCGCTCAAGCAGGTGGTCACCAAGACCTGGGAATTCGGCCTGCGCGGCGCGGTGGATTCGAAGACCCGCTGGAATCTCGGCCTGTTCCGCGCCGAGAACCAGGATGACATCCTCTTCGTGGCCGACGACGCGCTGGGCTACGGCTACTTCAAGAACTTCGGCAAGACCCGCCGTCAGGGCGTCGAGGCGGGCGCCAGCACCGTCGTCGGGCCGGTGAGCCTGGCCCTCAACTACACCTTCCTGGATGCCACCTACCGCAGCGCCGAGGTGGTCGGCGGTGCCGGCAACAGCACCAACAGCGAAGGCGCCGGCCTCGAAGGCACCATCGACATCCGCGCTGGCGACCGCATCCCGCTGATCCCGCGCCACCTGGTCAAGGCCTCGGCCGACTGGAAGGTGCTGCCGGCCTTCGCCCTCACCGCCGATCTCATCGCCGTCTCCGGCAGCTACGCCCGCGGCAACGAGAACAACAGCCACCAGCCCGATGGCACCTACTACATGGGCTCCGGCCGCTCCGGTGGCTACGTCGTGACCAACCTCGGCGCCCGCTACGACGTGAGCCGTGGCGTGCAGGTCTTCGGCCAGATCAACAACCTGTTCGACCGCGAGTACGCCACCGGCGCGCAACTGGGGTCAACGGCGTTTTCGTCGAGTGGCGGCGTTCTGGCCCGGCCCTTTGCGCCAGTGGGCGGTGAATATCCGATGGTCGGCTCCACGTTCTACGCGCCGGGTGCGCCGCGGACCTTCTGGGTCGGCCTGCGCTACAGCCTGTGAGCGCCCCCGCCCGGCCGCTCTCCGGCGGTGCCCGGAGGGTCGTCCCGTGAGCATCGGCCTCGCCGGCCTGTATGAGGAGATCGGGCAGGCGCTCACGGCGCTGCGCGCCAACGCCGCCTTCCTGCTGCGCAAGAGCGGCGGGCAGGCGGATCTTCAGGCCGCTGCCCGCGACGTGGAAACCCAGGGCGCCGCCATCGACCGGCGCCTGCGGGTGCTTCAGCGCCAGCTGCCGGCCGATTCGGCCGATGCCCGCCCGGCCGTGCTGCCAATGCTCCACGCCGCGCTGGAAAACTGGCAGGATGTGCCCGGCGTCACCGCGCCGCCCGTCCTCCATGTAGAACCGCCCACGCTGCGGTTGTCCCGAACCATGCTCGAAACCCTTTGCCAGCTGAGCTGCCAGGCCCTTGCGCTGTCCGCAGGCGGCCCGGCGCTCCGCGTATCTGTGCTTATCGATTTTCAGGATTCACCCCATCTGTGCTGGTCGGCCGACAACGGCGCCGGCCTGCAGCTTTCCGCCCGCCTGCCGCTGGGCGCGGAGGGGGCGTGATGGACGTCAAGCTGCGCGTTGTGCTGGCCGACGATCACGCGGTGGTGCGCACCGGCTATCGGCGCCTGCTGGAGCTGGAAGACGACATGGAAGTGGTGGCGGATTTCGGCGACAGCGATTCGGCCTGCGCCTGGTTTGCCGCCAACAGCGCCGACGTGCTGGTGCTCGATCTGTCGATGCCTGGCCGCGGCGGGCTGGAAACCCTGGCCCGGGTCAAGGCCCGGGAGACCTCGCCCAAGGTGCTGGTGTTCTCGATGCACGACAACCCGGCCATCGTCGATCAGGCCCTCAAGGCCGGCGCCGACGGTTATCTAACCAAGAGCAGCGAACCCGATCTGCTGATCGACGCGGTGCGTCGGGTGGCGCGGGGCGAGCGGCCGTTGTCGGCGGATGTGGCGGCGGCCCGGGCCGGTGCCGATGGCGCGGCGGTGCATGCCGGGCTGTCACCGCGGGAATTCGAGATCTTCAGGCTGCTGGCGGCGGGGCGGACGGTCGAGCAGATCGCCGCGAGGCTCTTCCTCAGCGCCAAGACGGTGGCCAACTACCAGACCATGATCCGCCAGAAGACCGGGCTGTCGAGTGTGCTTGAGATGTACCGCCACGCCGACGCCCACGGCCTGCTGGACGGCAGCGAGTAATCCCGGCCGGGCGGGCGCCCGGCGCAGGGATTAGTGGAGGCTCTCGTCGAGGGTTGCGACGGCGTCGAACTCCCGCTGGTTGGCTTCGTGGCGGCGCTTGACGAGATACATCATCCCTGCCACGAACAGCCCGAAGGCCACCACCACCGTGTTGATCGAGAAGTTGAGGCGGATCAGCAGCGCGTAGAGGCCGGTCATCACCAGGATCGACAGGTTCTCGTTGAAGTTCTGCACCGCGATGGAGTGGCCCGCGCCCATCAGGATGTGGCCGCGGTGCTGGAGCAGGGCGTTCATCGGCACCACGAAGAAGCCGGACAGCCCGCCGATCAGCACCATCAGCGCCATCGCCACGCCCATGTCGGTGACGAAGATCATCACATTGACGATGATGCCCATCGCGATGCCGAGGGGGATCACCTTGACCGAGGCACGCATCGTCACCATCTTGGCGGCCATCGCCGCGCCGATCGCGACGCCCACGGCCACCACGCCCTGGAGCATCGAGGCCTTCGACAGATCCAGGTGCAGGGCCTGCTCGGCCCACTTGATCACGATGAACTGGAGGGTTGCGCCGGCACCCCAGAAGAGGGTGGTGGTGGCGAGGGAGATCTGGCCCAGCTTGTCGCGCCACAGCAGGCGCAGGCAATGGTTGAAGTCGTGGATCAGGTAGGCCGGATTCTTCTTGAGGACCTTGTGGTCCACCCCGGTGTCGGGCACCTTGAGGTTGAACAGCGCGGCGATGAGGTAGAGGATGCCGACGATGCACAAGGCCATCTCGGGCACCGTGTCGATGCCGGTGTCGATGAGCGGCAGATCGAAGCCCAGCAAGGTCTGGGAGAAATTGGGCTTGATGAGCATGCCGCCAACCAGCGTGCCGAGGATGATCGCGCCCACCGTCAGGCCCTCGATCCAGCCGTTGGCCACCACCAGCAGCCGCGGCGGCAGGTATTCGGTGAGGATGCCGTACTTGGCCGGCGAGTACGCCGCGGCGCCCAGCCCGACCACCGCATAGGCCGCAAGCGGGTGCATGCCGCCAAACATCAGCGAGCAGCCGACGATCTTGATGCCGTTGCTGATGAGCATCACCCGCCACTTGGGCATGGAGTCGGCAAAGGCGCCCACGAAGGCGGCCAGCAGCACGTAGGAGAGGGTGAAGAAGAGCTTGAGGAGCGGCTCGTATTCCTGCGGTGACGCCATCTCGCGAAGGACGTAGATGGAGGCGATGAGTAAGGCGTTGTCGGCCAGCGCAGAGAAGAACTGCGCTGCCATGATCATGTAGAAACCGAAGGGCATCGCAGGCGACGAAAGCTCGGTGAATTTGACGGACCGCGCTTTATACCACGAAGGCCATGATGACTTATGGCGACGCCGTCAATGTTGTGCTCCAATAGCACTTACCATAAACCGGGTTTATCAGTCATGGCCGATCGTCGACTCCAGGTATTCCACGCCGTTGCCCGACACGGGTCGTTCACCCGCGCCGCCGAAGCGCTCTTCATGACGCAGCCGGCGGTGACCTTCCAGATCAAGCAGCTCGAAGAGCAGTTCAACACCCGCCTGTTCGACCGGGGCCACGGGCGCGTCACGCTCACCGCCGCGGGCGAGCTGGTGATGGCCTACGCCGAGCGGATCCTCGGCTTGTCGGAAGAGCTCGAAGCCCGGGTCGGCGAACTCACCGACGAACTCTCGGGCGTGCTCCACCTGGGTACCAGCACCACCATTGCCGCCTACTGGCTGCCGTGGCTCCTCGAAGGCTTCAAGCGGCGTTATCCGCGGGTCGTGCCGCGGGTGTCGGTGGGCAACTCCCAGACCATCGAAGGACGGGTGATGGACCGCAGCCTCGACGTGGGCCTGATCGAGATCGTCACCGACCAGCCCACCCTCGAACGTCGCCACCTGGGCCAAGACGAACTCAACGTGATCGTTGCGCCGGGCCACCCGCTCACGTTTGAAAAGGCCGTGCGCGCCGATCAGCTCGCCGCCCAGCCGCTGCTCCACCGGGAGCCCGGCAACGGCATCCGCGATCTGGTGGACCAGTTCTTCACCAGCGCCGGCATCCCGTACGAAGACCTCAACGTCACGGCGGAACTCGGCAGCCTGTCGTCGGTCAAGCACCTGGCTGCGGCCGGGCTGGGCGTGGCGGTCGCGTCCCGCGCAGCCATCGGCCGCGAGCTCAAGGCCGGCCAGCTCGCCGCGATCCCCCTCGACCCGCCGCTTTTCACGCCCCTCGAAGTCATCCTGCTCAAAGACAAGTTCCGCTCCCGGCTGGTGAATACCTTCGCTGACTACGCTGCCGAAGAGATTCCCCGCCTCGCCGCTGAAAGATACTGATGCCCCGTCCGATCCGTGCCTCCATCGACCTGGAGGCCCTGCGTCACAACTACCTCGTTTCAAAGCATCGCGCCGGTTCTGCCCGCGCCTTCGCGGTGGTCAAGGCCAACGCCTACGGCCACGGCCTCGACCGGGCCATCCGCGCCCTGGCGCCCGTGGCCGACGGCTTCGCGCTCCTCGATCTGGCCGAAGCCCGCCAGCTGCGCGCCGCTGGCGTCACCGCACCCATCGCGCTCCTCGAAGGTTTCTTCGAGCCGGCCGACCTGGCCGACATCGTGGCCCTCGGCCTCACCCCGGCGATCCACAGCGAAGCCCAGCTGGCAATGCTGGAGCGCGCCCGCCCGGACGGCGCCATCGACGTGCTCCTCAAGATCAACTCGGGTATGAACCGCCTCGGCTTCACCGCCGACCGCTTTGGCGCGGCGCTGGCCCGCCTGCGGGCGATGCCCTGGGTGCGCGGCATCACCCTGATGACCCACTTCGCCCGCGCCGACGACGAGGTGGGCATCGGCGCCCAGCTTGCCACCTTCAAGGCCATCACCACCGGCCTCGACCTGCCGGTGAGCCTCGCCAACTCGGCGGCGCTGCTGCGCTTCCCCGAGGCCGCGGGTCAGATCGCCCGGCCGGGGATCATGCTCTACGGCGGCTCGCCGATGCCCGACCTGCACGGCGCCGACGAACTCGGCCTGCGCCCGGTGATGACCCTCACCAGCGAGATCATCGGCGTTCAGGAGATCGCGGCTGGCGAGCGCGTCGGCTATGGCGGCACCTTCGAGGCCAGCGGACCGACCCGCGTCGGCGTGGTGGCCTGCGGCTACGCCGACGGCTACCCGCGCCACGCGCTCACCGGCACGCCGATCCTCGTCGGCGGACGCCGCACCCGCACCCTCGGCCGGGTGTCGATGGACATGCTGGCCTGCGACCTGTCGCACCTCGAAGACGCCGGCGTCGGCTCGCCGGTCAACCTGTGGGGCGACGGCCTGCCCGCCGACGAGGTGGCGACCGCCGCCGGTACCATCAGCTATGAACTCTTCTGCGCCCTGGCGCCCCGCGTTCCGGTGAGCGTGCGCGGCGAATCTGCCGGGGCCGCCTGATGGCCAAGGTCAAGACCGAATACGTCTGCTCGGAATGCGGCGGCAAGTCGCCCCGCTGGCAGGGCCAGTGCCCCCACTGCAAGGTCTGGAACACGCTCGTCGAATCGGTGGTCGAGCCGGAAGCGCCCGTGGCCAAGCGTTTTGCGGCGCTGGCCGGCGACTCCGGCCGGCTGCAGACGCTGGCCGACGTGCAGCCCCGCGAATCCGCCCGCGTGCCCACCGGCATCGAGGAGTTCGACCGGGTGCTGGGCGGCGGGCTGGTGCCCGGCGGCGTGGTGCTGATCGGCGGGGACCCCGGCATCGGCAAGTCGACCCTGCTGCTGCAGGCGCTGGCGCTGCTCTCCGGCCATCTCAAGGCGCTCTACGTGAGCGGCGAGGAATCCGCCGAGCAGGTGGCGCTGCGCGCAGCGAGGCTGCAGATCGAGGCGAGCACCCTGCAGCTGCTGCCCGAGATCAACCTCGAACGCATCCTCGCCAGCCTGCGGGACGTGAAGCCTGACGTGGCGGTGGTGGATTCGATCCAGACCGTCTATTCCGAAACCCTCGGCTCGGCGCCGGGCTCGGTGGCCCAGGTGCGCGAATGCGCGGCCCAGCTCACCCGCTTCGCCAAGCAGGGCAGCACCACGCTGATCATGGTCGGCCATGTGACCAAGGACGGCGCGCTGGCCGGCCCGCGGGTGCTGGAGCACATCGTCGATACGGTGCTGTACTTCGAGGGCGACACCCATTCCAGCTTCCGCCTCGTGCGGGCCTTCAAGAACCGTTTCGGCGCGGTCAATGAGCTGGGCGTCTTTGCGATGACCGAGAAGGGCCTGAAGGGCGTCACCAATCCGTCGGCAATCTTCCTGTCGCAGCACGGCCAGCAGGTGCCGGGCTCGTGCGTGCTGGTCACCCAGGAAGGCACGCGGCCGCTGCTCGTGGAGATCCAGGCGCTGGTGGATTCGGCCCACAGCCCGAGCCCGCGCCGCCTGTCGGTGGGCCTCGAGCAGAACCGGCTGGCGATGCTGCTGGCGGTGCTGCACCGGCACGCCGGCGTGGTGTGCTTCGATCAGGACGTGTTCGTCAACGCGGTGGGTGGGGTGAAGATCGCCGAACCGGCGGCCGATCTGGCGGTGCTCCTTGCCATCGTCTCGTCCCTCACCAACCGGCCGCTCCCGCGGGAGCTGGTGGTGTTTGGCGAGGTGGGGCTGGCGGGCGAGATCCGGCCCGCGCCGCGGGGCCAGGAGCGCCTGAAGGAATCCGCCAAGCTCGGCTTTACCGTGGCCCTGGTGCCCAAGGCCAACGCCCCGAAGCACGACATTCCGGGGATGCGGGTGGTTGCAGTGGACCGGATCGAGGAGGCGCTGGAGCGGATTCGTGAGCTTTCGACTGGCTGATTTATGCTTTTTGCGCTGCAGTAACGCCGAAAACCACGGAAAACCTAGATATTCGTGCCACAGTTTGAAAAGAGCGATGTAAGCTAGCGCCCTGCGGGTGGTGTGGTGCGATTCGGGCACGTGGCGTCACCTGTTGGGGCTTCTGCCGTTTTTGTAAATCCACCCATTTCTTTCATCAACACACTAAGAGCTATGAACAAGACTGAATTGATCGATGCGTTGGCTGGCAAGAGTGGTCTGACCAAGGCCGATGCTGGCCGTGCCGTGGACGGTGTCATGGAAATCATCACCGAAGCGCTGGGCAAAGGTGAGAGCGTGACGCTGGTCGGTTTCGGTACCTTCTCCGTGGGCGAGCGTGCCGCCCGTGTCGGTCGCAATCCGCAGACCGGCGCCGAGATCCAGATCGCTGCTTCCAAGCAGCCCAAGTTCTCGGCTGGCTCCAAGTTGAAAGACGCTGTGAACAGCTGAACACTCGTCACTCCCCGCTCGGGGATTGATGCATCGAAAGGCGGCCGTCCGGTCGCCTTTTTTTCGTCCACCGTCCGCCGGCCCGCGTGCGGCAGGACGCGGCGTTTATGGCGCTCACAGGGCTTTTCCTGGCTTAACCGAACTTAACCCGGCGCTTCGGTATAGTTGGCCGTGGTTGTTCCCGAGTTCAAGCCGGCCCCTGGGGCCGCAATTCATGCCAAGCCTGTTTCGTAGAATCCCGTGGCCGCTGCTGGCTGCAAGCCTGCTGGCCGGCTGTGCCGGTTTCCTTCCGGCCGTGGGGCCGGATCACACCCCGCCCGCGCTGACACTTCCCGCCGGCTGGACCCAGCCTCCAGAAGTTGCGGGCAGCGCCGACCTCGCCCGCTGGTGGCAGCAGTTTGCCGATCCGCAGCTCGACGCGCTGATCGACGCGGCGCTGGCCGACAGCCTCGACCTGCGCCAGGCCGAGGCGCGCCTGCGTCAGGCCCGGGCCGCCCGGACCCAGGCGGTGAGCGGGCTGTTCCCGAGCCTCACCGCGTCGGCGGGTGCCAGCCGCAGCCATAACGCCCGGGCCGTCAGCGCGCTGCCGGCGCGTACCACCTGGGATGCGGGTTTCGACGCGGGCTGGGAGGTCGACCTCTTCGGCGCTACCCGGCGTGGTGTGGAGGCCGCATCGGCGGAACTCGAAGCCAGCGCCGCAAGCCTCGCCAACGTGCGCGTCTCGCTGGCGGCCGAGGTGGCGCAGAACTACGTGGAGCTGCGGCTTTACCAGCGCCGGCTGGCTATCGCCCGGGACAATCTCGCGTCCCAGACGGAAACCGTGCAGATCACCGAATGGCGCAACCAGGCTGGGCTGGCGTCGAGCACCGACGTGGCCCAGGCCCGCACCAGCCGCGAGCAGACCCGCGCCACCATTCCCGACCTGGAAGTTAGCCTGACCGCGGCCGCCAACCGGCTGGCGGTGCTCCTTGGCCAGCCGCCGGGCAGCCTCAACGACGCCCTCGCCGGGGCTGGCGAGCTGCCGCTGCTGCCGGCCAGCGTGGGCGCCGGTATCCCCGCCGACGTGCTGCGTCAGCGGCCGGATCTGATCGTCGCCGAGCGCAGCCTCGCCGCCGAGACCGCGCGGGTCGGCCAGAAGCTGGCCCAGCGCTTCCCGAGCCTCAACCTTGGTGCGAGCTTTGGCTGGCAGGCCTACAGCCTGGGCGGGCTGGGCGCTGCCGGCAGCCTCGCCCGGTCGGTGAGCGGGTCGCTGGCCGGCACACTGTTCGACGCCGGCCGGCTGAAGAGCGCGGTGGACATCCAGACGGCGGTGCAGGAAGAAGCCCTGGCCGCCTACGAGGCGGCGGTGCTGAGCGCGCTTGAAGAGGTCGAGAACGCCCTGACGGCTTATGCCTCCGGACGCGAGCGGGTCGATGCCCGGCGAGCGGCGGCTGCGGCGGCGCGGGAGGCGGCGTCGCTGTCGCGCAATCTCTACCAGGCCGGGCTGACGGATTTCCAGAAGGTGCTCGAAACCGAGCGCACCCGGCTCACGGCCGAAGACAACCTGGCCCTGGCCGAAGCGGCGATGCGGACCAATCTGATCAAACTCTACAAGGCCCTCGGTGGCGGCTGGCAGGTGGCCGATGCCGGGGCGCCGGAAGGCAGGGCAGCACCATGAACCAGACAAGCGACAAGCCGGGCAATGCAGATGAAGCGCTGGCAGCGATGCTCGGCCGCGCGGCCACTGGCGCAGGCAAGGGCCGGCTGCGGCGCTGGCTGATCCTCGGCGCCGGCGCGGTGGTGGTGATCGCAGCGTTGGCCTGGTTGGGCCGCGGCGATCAGGGCGCGGCCGGGCGCTACATCACCGAGGAGGCCAGTATCGGCAAGCTGACGGTGACGGTGTCGGCCACCGGCACGCTGCAGCCCACCAAATCGGTGGACGTGGGCAGCGAGCAGTCCGGCACCCTGGCCACCGTGCTGGCCCAGGAGAACGACCGAGTGAAGAAGGGCCAGCTCCTCGCCCAGCTCGACACCGCCAAGCTGCGCGACGCGGTGGCCAAGAGCAGCGCGGCGCTGGCGGCGGCCAACGCGTCGGTGGCCCAGGCCCGGGCGACGGTGGCCGAGGCGAAGGCGTCCCTGTCGCGGATGCGGCAGGTGGCCGAATTGTCCGGCGGCAAGGTGCCGGCCCGCACCGAGCTGGAGACCGCCGAGGCCACGCTCCAGCGGGCCATCGCCAACGAGGCCAGCGCCCGGGCGTCGGTGGTCCAGGCCGAGGCCGTGCTGAAGACCGACGAGACCAACCTTTCCAAGGGCACGATCCGCTCGCCGGTGGATGGGGTGGTGCTCACCCGCAAGGTGGAGCCCGGCCAGTCGGTGGTGGCGGCGATGACGATCCCGGTGCTGTTTACCCTGGCCGAGGATCTCGCCCGGATGGAGCTGCAGGTGAAGGTGGATGAGGCCGACGTGGGCACCGTGAAGCTCGGCCAGCCGGCGAGCTTTACGGTGTCGGCGTGGCCGGGGCGCAACTTCCCGGCGACCATCGAGCGGGTCGGGCTGGGTTCGACGATCACCGACAACGTGGTCACCTATAAAACCGTGCTCACGGTGAACAACGACGACCTGGCCCTGCGACCGGGGATGACCGCCACCGCCACCATCGTCACCGCCCAGCTGGACAACGCCCTGCTGGTGCCCAACGCCGCGCTGCGCTTCGTGCCCCCCAAGGCCGGGCCGAAGGCAGAGCGCAGTGTGGTGGCCAGCCTGCTGCCGCGTCCGCCCTCCGAGGCAAAGCACGCCACCGCCACGGCCGCCCCCGGCGCACCACAGGTGTGGGTGCTCGAAGGCGGAGAGCCCCGCGGGGTGCCGGTGAAGACGGGCGTCAGCAACGGGCGCTTCACCGAGATCACCGGCGGCGAGCTCAAGCCCGGCATGGCGGTGATCACCGAGTACCAGGAAGCAAAGAAATGAGCATCGCAGGCGCAGCGCCGCTGATCGAGCTCGTCGGCATCACCAAGACCTATGGCACCGGGCAGGCGGCTTTCCAGGCGCTGAAGGGCGTGGATCTCGTCATCGAGTCCGGCGAGTTCGTGGCGGTGATGGGCCCCAGCGGCTCGGGCAAATCCACCGCGATGAACATCCTCGGCTGCCTGGACACGCCTACGTCGGGCGAATACCGCTTCCGGGGCGTGCATGTGGAATCGCTGGAGCGCAACCAGCGGGCGCTGCTGCGCCGGCATTGCCTGGGCTTCGTGTTCCAGGGCTTCAACCTGCTGGCGCGCACCTCGGCCCAGGAGAACGTGGAGCTGCCGCTGCTCTACCGGGGCGAGCCGGCCGAGGCGCGCCACGCGGCGGCCCGGGCGGCGCTGGCCAAGGTGGGGCTGGCCGGCTGGGAGACCCACACGCCGGCCGAGCTTTCCGGCGGACAGCAGCAGCGGGTTGCGATCGCCCGGGCAATCGTCACCAACCCGCTGGTGCTGCTGGCCGACGAGCCCACCGGCAACCTGGACAGCCATCGCAGCCACGAGATCATGGAACTGCTGGCCGCCCTCAACCGCGAGCAGGGCATCACCATCATCATGGTCACCCACGAGCCGGACATGGCCGCCTACGCGCACCGGGTGGTACGTTTTGTGGACGGCCGTGTCGCCAGCGACGAAGTGCGCAGCGGCCTTGCCGGGGAGGCCGCGCCATGCTCCTGAGCGCGCTGCTGCTGGCCCTGCGGGAGATCCGCCGCAACCTGATGCGCTCCTTCCTCACGGTGCTGGGCATCGTGATCGGGGTGGCCGCGGTCATCACCATGGTGACGCTCGGCAACGGCGCCACGCGGATGGTGTCGGACCAGATCTCCAGCCTGGGCAGCAACCTGCTGATGGTGCGGCCCGGTCAGCGCCTCGGCCCGGGGCGTGACAGCGCCGGCTCGCCCAACTTCCGCAAGGCCGACGTGGAGGCGATCCGCAGCCAGGTGAGCAGCCTGCAGGACGTGGCGCCGGCGGTGGGCAGCTCGGTGACCCTGGTGGCCGGCAACAACAACTGGTCGGCGACGGTCTATGGCACCACCAACGCCTATCTGGTGGCCGGCAACTGGAAGTTGGCCGCCGGCCGGGCCTTTCTCGACGACGAGGAGCGCGCCGGCAAGGCCGTGTGCATCATCGGCGAAACCGTGCGGCGGGAGCTCTTCGGCAGCCGCAGCCCGCTGGGCGACGAGATCCGCGTGAAGACCTTCAGCTGCCAGGTGGTGGGCCTGCTGGCCTCGAAGGGGCAGGGCGCGATGGGGATGGATCAGGACGACATCGTGCTGATGCCGATCAGCACCGTACAGCGGCGCATCACCGGCAACCTGGACATCCCGACCATCCTGATCGCCCTGAAAGACGGCGCCGACACCCCGGCGGTGATGGCCCAGATCCGCGGCCTGCTGCGGGAGCGCCGCAAGCTCGCCGAGAACGAGGCCGACAACTTCAACATCATGGACACCCGCCAGATCGCGGAGACCCTGTCGGGCACCATCCGCACGATGACGGGCCTGCTCGGCGCGGTGGCGGCGGTGAGCCTGCTGGTGGGCGGCATCGGCATCATGAACATCATGCTGGTGTCGGTCACCGAGCGCACCCGGGAGATCGGCATCCGGCTGGCCATCGGCGCGCTGGAAGGCGAGGTGCTGCTGCAGTTCCTCATCGAGGCGGTGGTGCTGTCGGCCTTCGGCGGGCTGGTGGGCATCGTGCTGGCGCTGGGCACCTGCGTGGGCCTGGCCGCGCTGATGCACATGCCTTTCCTGTTCAACCCCGGCATCAACCTGCTGGCCTTCTTCTTTTCGGCGGCGATCGGGGTGGTGTTCGGCTACGTGCCGGCCCGGCGAGCGGCGAGACTCGACCCGATTGACGCGCTGCGTCACGAGTGATTCGACAAATTTTGCAGATTCAACAGGAGGGCGATGTCCCTCCTGTTTTTTTGTCTGCCCGAAAGACCATGTGGTTCAAGGGGCCTGTCTTTTTGTGACGAAGCGCACGCCACGCCCCAACATAAGAAAATTTCCTACACAATTATTGGAAACGTCTAAAATAGCAAAAACAACAAATTAAATAAAATGTGTCGTAACTCATTCAGATCACCGATCTCATGAAAACGACCACGAAGCATCTGCTTCATCCCAATCACGCCGGCAGCCCCGTTGCCGCCCTTTCCTGACCAAGGAGGCCTCCATGCCAACCCAACACAGTGATCTCTATCACTCCGGCCCGTTCGAACTCGGCGGCTGTGGCAACGACCTGGTCCTGGGGCGCGACGAGCTGAGCCGGCGCCTGGAGCGGGAGCAGCGGGAGAAGGCCGACGCGCAGATCCACCTCGCGCGGCTATCCAGCGAGGCGCAGCAGCTGCGCGCCCAGCGGGACGAGGCCCTGAGGGCGCTCGACATGGCCAACCAGAACGCCGTGTTCCAGCTGGCCAAGGCCGCCGAGGAGAAGGACGGCGAGGCCGGCCAGCACATGCGCCGGATCGGCGTGATCGCGGGGATGATCGCGGAGGCGATCGGCTGCTCGGAGCATTTCTGCGAGCTGATCTGCGACGCGGCCCAGCTCCACGACATCGGCAAGATCGGCATTCACGAGAGCATCTTGTCGAAGCCGGGTGCGCTGACCATCGACGAGTGGAAGCTGGTGCGGGAGCACTCGCGCATCGGCGCCGGCATCCTGTCGGCGTTCAAGTCGCCGATGATGGATCTGGCGGCCGAGATCTCGATGTCCCACCACGAACACTACAGCGGCGCCGGCTATCCTCTCGGGCTGGTGGGCGAGGCGATTCCCCTGGCCGGACGGATCGTCGGGCTGGCGGATTTCTTCGATTCGCTGACGATGGACCGCTGCTACCGCAAGGCCGTGTCAGACGACCAGGCCCTGGCGATGATCGCCGAGCGGCGGGGCGAGCAGTTCGACCCGCGCATCGTCGATGCCTTCCTGTGCATCGCCGATCAGGTCATCCTGGCCCGCGATTCGATCAACGAGATCGAGGCCATCTGCGACCTGCCGGACATCCACGGCGACTGGTGGATGGCTTTCTAGGCGGATTCCTGCGCGTCGAGGATCCGCGCCACAAAGCCGGCGACGGCCTCGATCACCGCCTCGGGCTGGTCCTTGTGCGGTGAATGGCGGCAATCGGCCAGCTTGACCAGATCCACATCCTTCACCTGCGCGGCGATGCGGTCGAGCTGATCCATTGTCCCGTACTCGTCGTCCTCGCCCTGGATCGCCATGATCGGGCAGCGGATGCTGGCGAGGTATTCCTCGATGTTCCAGTCGCGGAAGGCCGGGCTCAGCCAGATGTCGAGCCACGACATGAACACCGAATCCACATCCAGATGATGCTTGCCGAGGCGGGCGGCGAGGTCGGTGGTCTTCCAGGCCTCGCCAGCCTGGCGGATGCCGGCGATGGTCACGTCTTCCACCAGCACGTGGGGCGCCATCAGGATGATGCCGGACAGCGGCCGCGGGGTGCCGCCGGCGTTGATCAGCGAAATGCTGCCACCGTCGCTATGGCCGAACAGGAACGGCCGATCCAGATCCAGCGCGTCGAGCACGGCAGGCAGCGCCACCAGCGCCTCGTCGTGCATGTAGCGGGGCGTGCGGGCTTCGCCGCGGCGGGGCGTCGAGCGGCCATAACCATAGCGCGAATACACGATGGCCTCGCAACCGGTGGCATCGGCGACCCGCTGGGGAAAATCCCGCCACATGGAAATCGACCCCAGCCCCTCGTGCAGAAAGACGATCGCCGGCGCGCCGGGGCGCGGGTGGGCCGAGACGAGGCGGACGATCTCCAGATCCGTGTCGTGAATGCGCAGGGTTTTCATTGTTATGGTTCTCGAGGCGGTTCGAAAACACCGATTATTGCCCACCGGGCAGCGGCTCCGAAGTGCAGCTACGGACAGACTTCGACGAAATGCGGCCAATTTCATCGAAGGGCTTCCAATGTCTCAAAAGCTGTGTATAATCTCGATCTCTCAAGTGCGCCCGTAGCTCAGTTGGATAGAGTACTTGGCTACGAACCAAGGGGTCGTGGGT
>ERZ650311.26-NODE-26-length-96522-cov-10.249681_pt1 | contig 96522 bp, 92 predicted proteins | sample MGYA00376247_ERZ650311 | MGnify/ENA primary metagenome ERZ650311 (study PRJEB26733, sample SAMN07839324) | wastewater metagenome | biome: small river; feature: stream; material: water | place: USA: North Carolina | collected 2016-07-28 ... | reverse complement strand
TGTAAATAAACTAATTAAAACAATAAACATTTTTCATATTGTAAGAAAATAAGTTTTTTTGATGCAATGCAACAAAAAGTCCTTGAAAAGTCACACAAGACCCCTAAAATAGAGTTTGTGCAGTGCAATATATGCACCGCAAAAAATTAACTAAACACCAACCTCTATTTGGAGAAGACGATGAACCAAGAACAAATCACAGCAAAGATTGCTGAAATCCAAGGTGAAAACCTCAACACAGCATTCGCACTCGGCCAAAAAGCTGTAGAGCGTACACAGAAGCTCGTTGACTTGAACTTTGCTGCTACTAAAGCAGTTTTAGAAGAAGCTCAAGACAACCTCGAGCAAGTGATGTCTGCTAAAGATCCAGCTGATCTCGCATCATTAGTTCAAAGCGATGTATTGGCACCACTCAGCACAAAATTGGCTGCTCATCAGCGCGCTGTTGCGAAGATCGTTCGCGAAGGTAACGTAGAGTTGGCAGAAGTTGCTGAAGCACGTATCGAGCAATTCCAAGTAGGCGTACAGAACTGGGTAGACACATTGGTAGCAAACGCTCCAGCAGGTTCAGACGTATTTGTAAACGCATTGAAAACATCAATGGGTTCTGCATTGCAAGGTTTTGAGCAATTCCAAGCTGCTGCTAAAGAAGCTGCTGCTGTTGCTGAGCAAAATGCTGAGCAAGCTGTTGAAGCTTTCCAAGGTTTTGCTAACCAAGCTAAAGCTGCTGCTGTTAAGCCAGCTACACGCGCTGCTAAGCCTGCTGCACGTCGTACACGTAAGTAAGATCTCCTCCTGGTCAACGAAAGAAGACCAACTAGAACCCGCTAGCGATAGCGGGTTTTTTTATTGCAAAAAATGAATGTGCTGAAGAATGCTGTGATTAAGCGTCGTCGCTTGTGTCGAGCAATTGGTTCGGTAAAGATTTATTGGGCTTCACTCCCAACTTTTTGACATTCTCAGCCGTACGTATGAGATTACCTTTACCCGTCTTAAGTTTATTCACCGCATCGCCGTAACTAACTTGAGCTTGCTCTAAGCGCTGCCCGACTTTTTCAAGATCATCGACAAAGCCTACAAATTTGTCATAGAGATTGGCGCACTGACGGGCAATTTCTTGGGCATTGCGATTCTGATGCTCTTGTCGCCAGACATGAGCCACTGTTCTAACGGTGGCTAATAGAGTGCTTGGGCAAACTAAGACAATATTTTTACGTAAAGCCTCTTGATAAATATCAGGGGCATGTCGCATAGCTGCCAAGAAGGCCGGCTCAACGGGGATGAACATCAAAACAAAATCAATCGAGCCTAGGCCATATAAATCTTGGTAATTCTTGGCAGATAAGCCTTGAATATGCTGTCGAATCGATTGCACATGGGCACCCAGCTCAGCATTCTTCTGCGACTCATCATCGGCTTGCATATAACGCGTATAAGCAGTGATCGATACTTTGGAGTCAATCACCAAATGTTTAGCTTCTGGTAAACGAATCACCACGTCAGGTTGTAGACGTGAACCATCCGCCATCGTTTGTGTATCCTGAACCAGATACTCTTCACCTTTACGCAGACCGGAGTTCTCTAAAATGGTTTCCAGAACCAATTCACCCCAATCACCTTGGGTCTTAGATTCGCCTTTGAGGGCATTAGTGAGGGCCTTGGTGTCATTGCTCATCTGTAAATTCAGGCCTGCTAAACGCTCGATTTCTTGCTTGAGGGCAAAACGTTCTCTGGCCTCATTTTGGTAGGTGTCATTGACCTGTTGGCGGAACTCACTTAACTTTTCTGAAAGAGGTTTTAAGAGCACATTGAGGTTCTCTTGATTTTGTAGAGCAAAGCGACGTGATTTCTCTTCTAAGATTTCATTAGCTAAATTCTTAAATTGATTCGATAGGGCGTCTTTTGCTTCTTGGGTAGAAGATTGCAAGAGGGCTATTTTTTCGGCAGCTTGACGACGTTCTGCCTCTAATTCAGCTTCTAGACGAGCACGTAATTGGCTTTCTTTGAGAGCATAAATGCCAGCTCCCAGTGCTATCAGAATCGCCACAGCTAATAATATTTCGATCATAAATAATAAGAATGATTAATCCAAGAATGGAATCATCATACCGTTGAACAGCCCTTATGTTCTAAAAAATGAATGAGAAACGTTACAAATAAAAACGGGCTTTAAAGAAAGCCCGTTTTAGAAGTAAAAGCGTTTGTTTAGGCTTTTAAGAGTTGCTGTAATTCGCCGCTTTGATACATCTCGGTCATGATGTCTGAGCCCCCAATGAACTCACCTTTGACATAGAGCTGTGGAATCGTCGGCCAGTTGGCATAAGTCTTAATGCCCTGACGAATCGCCTCGTCTTCTAAGACGTTCACGGTGTGGGGGTCAACGCCACAAGCTTGCAAAATTTGTATGGCGCGGCCAGAAAAACCGCACATCGGAAACTTTGCTGTGCCTTTCATAAAGAGCACCACAGGGTGACCTTCAACAATCGATTTAATCTGAGCTTGAGTATCCATAAGTGTCTTTCAATGATGCAATGAATTAATAAGGCTCTATTTTAGCCAAGCCTGCCACTCGCTGCTCTGGCAATGCCCGCTAAATCATGATGGACTTCAATATCCCTAAAGCCATGAGACTCTAGAAGAGCACAGACGGCCTTAGATTGATCATAGCCATGCTCTAAGACGATATAGCCCGCATTGACTAGGTAATTGGGGGCTTGGCTGATGATTACTCGATAGGCGGATAAACCATCGCCATCATCGGTAAGAGCGCTCTGGGGCTCAAAACGCAAATCGCCCAAAGATAAGTGCTCATCGTGAGCCCGAATATAAGGTGGGTTACTCACAATCAGGTCAAAAACCTCTGATTCACAGGCGCTATACCAATCACTCTCAAAGAGCTTGACGTTCTTTAGCCCTAGATCTTTCATATTTTCTTGGGCTAAGGCCAGAGCCGCTGGACTTTTGTCGCAGGCCCACACTTGAGAGTGAGGAGCATTTTTAGCAATCGTTGAGGCAATCGCTAGCGCAATCGCGCCACTACCGGTGCCTAGATCAAGTACTTTGAATGACTCTTGCCCCTGGGCCAATTTCTTTTGTAAAAAGCCCAAAGCTATATCAACGAGCAATTCAGTATCGGGGCGGGGGATTAAAACTGCAGGGCTCACTTTTAAGCGAATATCGTAAAAATCACGATAACCTAATATATATGCAACAGGCTCACCCTTTAGGCGTCTTTGACAGTAGCTCTGCCAAGTGCTGATCAATGATTCAGGCAAAGCTTCTAGATCACGTGTGATCAGGGCACTGCTTGGCCACTGTAGTACCTCTTCTACTAAATGTTTCAGTAGAGCGCGCGTATCGCTACTATCTAGCGGACTTTCTTGTACAAGCTCGCGTAAGCAGCTCATGAATATTTAGTTGTCACCCAAAGAGGCAAGCAGTTCTGCTTGATGTTCAGCGGCCAAGCCATTGAGTAATTCTTCAATATCGCCATCCATCATGGCATCAATCTTATACAGTGTCAGATTGATACGGTGATCGGTAATACGACCTTGCGGAAAGTTATACGTTCTAATGCGATCGCTACGATCGCCCGAACCTACCAAGCTCTTTCGGGTCTCTGCCTCTTTATTGTGCGCTTCACGACGCTTAGCATCCATGATGCGTGCCACTAGCACTTTCATCGCTTGTTCTTTGTTGCGATGTTGACTGCGGTCATCTTGGCATTCCACTACAGTGCCTGTAGGCAAGTGCGTAATACGGACTGCTGAATCAGTTTTATTAATATGCTGACCACCCGCGCCTGAAGCGCGGAAGGTATCGATTCTTAAATCGGCTGGATTAATCTGAATATCTTCAATCTCATCGGCTTCAGGCATGACTGCCACCGTACACGCAGAGGTATGTATACGGCCTTGAGTCTCGGTTTGGGGTACACGTTGTACACGATGGCCGCCGGATTCAAATTTAAGGCGCGAGTAGGCTCCTTGACCCACGATACGCACAATCACTTCTTTATAGCCCCCTAAGTCAGATTCTGAAGTGCTCACAATCTCAACTTGCCAGCGCCGACGCTCAGCATAGCGGGTATACATGCGCAATAAATCTGCCGCAAAGAGTGCGCTTTCGTCGCCACCTGTCCCTGCACGGATTTCTAGGAAGATATTTTTATCGTCATTCGGATCTTTGGGCAGTAGCAGTTTTTGTAAATCAGTTTGCAACTGGGCCATGCGTTCACGGGCTGCAGAAATCTCATCAGCAGCAAACTCTTTCATCTCAGGATCGTTTTGCATTTCTAAAGCGGCTGCTTCATCACGCTCAGCTTGCAAATATTGCTGAAAATGCTCTACCACTGGGCCGATCTCCGCATGCTCACGATTGAGCTTGCGATATTGGTCCATATCCTTCGTGATTTCTTCCTGAACGAGCAGGGCATTGAGTTCTTCGAGTCGAGCATCAAGCTGCTCGAGCTTCGTACGCATACTTTGTTTCATCTATTTGTCGGATGGGTTTGCCCGGAATAATTGGGGCAAGATTTTCATGAGGGCTTCGCGTTCTTCACCTTGGGCATGCTGCAGGGCATGCAAAGAACCGTGCAGGAATTTATTAGTTAAACCTTGGGCGAGTTGATCGAGGACTAAGGCTGGATCTTCACCGCGCGCTAGAAGACGGCGGGCTCTTTCCAGTTCAAAATCTTTTAGATGATCGCCTCTTTGACGCAGGTCTTGAATAAGCGGTACAGTGCCGCGCGTTTCTAGCCAGTGCATAAAATGCGCCACACGCGTTTCAATGATCGCTTCGGCTTGACCAATCGCTGCTTTACGCAAATCACTACCTGATTGCACAATCTCACCGAGATCATCCACGGTGTACAGATAAATATCATTGAGGCGCGCAATCTCAGGTTCAATATCGCGAGGAACTGCTAAATCGACCATCACCATGGGGCGATGACGACGGGCACGGATTGCGCTTTCTACCATGCCTAAGCCAATGATCGGTAATGAGCTCGCAGTACAGGAGACCACAATATCAAACTCATGTAATCGTTGTGGCAAGTCGGCTAAGCGAAAAGATTCCGTTTTCAGACCCTGCTCCGCTAATTCATCAGCTAATTCTTGACCGCGCTCGAGGGTCCGGTTAGCTACTGCCACGAGTTGCGGTTGGCGAGCTGCGAAATGAGTCGCGCACAGACTAATCATTTCACCAGCGCCAATAAAGAGAACCTTTTGCTGTGAAACGCTTTCAAAAATACGTTCAGCTAAACGAACCGCCGCCGCCGCCATAGAAATCGAGTGAGCCCCAATCTCAGTGGTGCCACGAACTTCTTTAGCCACTTGAAATGTTTTCTGAAACAGTTGATTCAGATAGGTGCCTAGTGAGCCGGCTTCATCAGCGCTACGAACCGCATCTTTCATTTGGCCCAAGATTTGGGTTTCACCGACCACCATCGAGTCTAGGCCACACGCGACGCGAAACGCGTGGCGTACAGCTTGTGATTGAGGTAAGACATAAACATGGGGCGCCAAATCAGAGTGATCTAAACCTTTAGAGCGTGCCAACCAATCAATCGTTAAATTTTTTAATCCATCGGATGCCACGACTTGATTTTCATCATTGGCCGCGCAATACAATTCAGTACGATTGCAGGTCGATAAAATAGTCGCTTCAGGTAGGCTTGATTTCGATACACTGCTTAAATGGTCACGCAAATGGTGCAAGGCAGGCTGAATCGTCTCAGGTGAAAATGCCACCTGTTCACGGACCTCGACAGGAGCCGTGTGATGATTGATGCCTAGCGTCAGTATCTGCATGGCGAAATTATAAGTTTTCTCAGGCTTTTCATGGGGTTTTATGGGCTTTTTGGCATTTTTGATCTTTGGTGGGGGCTCAAGTCTGGCTAGTTTTTACCTATTTCCCGGTAAAACACCTGCCAAAGGCAGTCGTTTTCAGCGTTTTGCCAGAAAAATCATCATTCCCATACTTTTAGGCAGTTTTACTAGTTATGCACTCAGCACTCTAGGCCAAGCTTTGCAATGGTTTCGTGCTGGCCAAATACAAGAATGGCTGCTAGCAGGGCTAGCAGCCATCATCATTGGGCTTTTGTACCGTCAGGCTATACGTTAAAGAGGAAATTCATCACATCGCCATCTTTGACGATGTATTCCTTACCTTCAGCTCGCATCTTGCCCGCTTCTTTAGCACCGCTTTCGCCTTGATACGTGATGTAGTCTTCATAAGCAATGGTTTGCGCACGAATAAAGCCACGTTCAAAGTCTGTATGAATCACGCCCGCTGCCTGAGGGGCGGTATCACCAATCCGAATCGTCCAAGCGCGTACTTCTTTAACGCCTGCGGTGAAGTAGGTTTGTAAACCGAGCAGGCTAAAGCCAGCTCGAATCACACGATTAAGCCCCGGCTCTTGCATACCCATATCGGCTAAGAACTCGGCTTTATCAGCATCTTCCATATCGGCGATCTCTGCTTCAATCGCGGCGCATACCGCAACCACGGGAGATTTTTCATGGGCAGCATGAGCTTTGACCGCTTCTAGATGAGGATTGTTTTCAAAGCCATCTTCTTTGACGTTGGCCACATACATCACTGGCTTGGCGGTAATCAAACAGAGAGGCTTGAGTAGTTTTTGTTCTTCTTCAGATAAATTCAGGCCACGTACTGGTTTTGCTTGATTGAGTTGCTCGGAAACCTTTTGCAACACTGCCACCATCGCGATTGCTTCTTTATCGTTACCTGATTTGGCGGCTTTGCTGTAACGCTGTTGCGCTTTTTCAACAGTACCTAAGTCAGCAAGTGCTAACTCTGTATCAATCACCCCGATATCGGCTAAAGGATCGACTTTGCCCGCCACGTGAATCACATTGCCGTCTTCAAAGCAGCGCACCACATGGGCAATCGCGTCGGTTTCACGGATATTGGCTAAGAACTGATTACCCAAACCCTCGCCCTTTGAGGCGCCGGCAACCAAACCAGCAATATCCACAAACTCGACTACTGCAGGCAGGATTCTTTCAGGTTTAACGATCGCCGCTAACTTCTCTAAACGTGGATCTGGTACCTCGACCACCCCGACATTGGGCTCAATGGTGCAAAAAGGGTAGTTTTCGGCTGCAATGCCCGCCTTCGTTAAGGCATTAAATAAAGTGGATTTACCCACATTAGGTAGTCCGACGATCCCGCATTTCAAAGACATAGCGTTTATTATTCCAGTTATGGTGAATTACGATCTTATTGTTGTCGGTGCAGGTATTACCGGCAAAGCCACAGCTTTGCGCATGGCTCAGCTCGGACTTCAGGTTTTACACATTGCACCCAGTTTCGATCCCGGCTTCAATTGTAATGAATCTGGCCGCTGGGATAGCCGTATTTATGCTTTATCGGCTAGTTCGCAAGCCTTACTCGCTAAATTACAGGTTTGGGATGCTATGGATCACTCCCGTATTCAAGTGGTCTCGGATATGCGTATTTTTGGCGATAGCACTCGTTTTGATGATGAGCTACATTTTTCAGCCTACAGCGCGACAGTGCCCCAATTAGCTTGGATTGTGGAATCAAGCCATATCGAAAAAACACTAGATCTAGCAACGCAATTTCAAAAAGGCATCACACGTATTACCGACATGGTAAAAGATTTCATACAGCATACCGACTCTATTGAGGTCCATACTGAGAAAAGTACTTATCAAGCGAAGTTGATGTTGGCTGCTGATGGCGCACGTTCACCCACCCGTGAGCGTCTGAATATTGAAACGCTCACGAATGACTATGAGCAAACCGCAGTCGTTGCCAATTTTGCGATTGAACAGCCTCATCGCGGTACTGCTTATCAATGGTTTTTACCCGGCGGGGAGATTCTGGCATTACTACCACTGGCTGGCTCTTATGTCTCAATGGTGTGGTCTGCGCAAACAGAGCATGCAAAAGAGATGCTCAAGATGGATGCCAAGACCTTAGCTCAGCATGTACTGATGGCGGGTGAGCAGAGTGTGCGTAAGCATTACCCAACACTCACTTTAGTGACAGACCCACAGCCTTTCCCTTTACGACGCATTCGCGCCAAGCGAATTTTAGGGACCGCTTCTCAAAAAAATGCCACACAGGATGAGAGCAATGTGACGCCGCGCATCATCTTGCTAGGTGATGCAGCGCACGTCATGCACCCATTAGCGGGACAAGGTTTAAACCTCGGTCTCAGAGACGTGGCAAGCTTGGGTGAATTATTCGAAGCACGAGAATCGTTCAGAAGTATTGATGATCGAACACTCTTAAGACGTTACGAGCGCTCTAGACAGGGGGATACAGATGCGCTCTTATTGGTGACTGATCGACTGCAAAAGTTATTCAGTCATGACTCAGAGGTGCTCAAGGGAATACGTAATATGGGTTTGCGTCTACTCAATCGTAGTGATTTTGCAAAACGCCAGTTAATTCAAAAAGCTCTGGCTTAATAAGGACTGAAAATGGGTATTCAATTTAAAAAATATTCGCTGGTATTGGCTACTTTAGCAAGCTTCATCATCACAGGGAGCATGGCACAAGCCCAAACCCTGGCAGAGCAAAAAGTGAAAAATGAAATTCAGAAACAGTTAGGTGATCGCGCCAAGGTCACTGGGGTTAAATCAACCCCCATTAAAGATCTCTATGAGATCGCAATTGGTGGTGACATCGTTTACGCTGATGCGAGTGGGCGCTATCTCATTCAGGGTGAACTCATCGATTTAAAGAGTGGCACCAACCTCACTGAGCAAAGAAGTAATGAGATTAATCGTATTAAGTGGAGTGACTTGCCACTCAATGATGCGATCAAAATTGTGCGGGGCAATGGGGCTCGCCAAATGGCAGTTTTTGCAGATCCTAATTGTGGTTTTTGTAAGCGCTTAGAAAAATCATTTCAAGATTTAAACAACGTCACTATCTATAACTTCTTAGTGCCAATGCTCTCCGCCGACTCGCTCACTAAATCACAGCAAATTTGGTGTGCGAGTGACCGTGCCAAAGTCTGGACTGACTGGATGGTGGGTGGTGTAGCTCCTTCAGGCAAGACCGATTGTGCCAATCCTTTAGATCGCAATGCGGCCTTAGCGAAGAAGTTAGGTGTGACAGGAACGCCAGCCATGTTCTTTGTCGATGGCTCTCGTATTGCCGGGGCGGTTCCTTTGGCGCAGATTGAGAAAAAGCTTAAATAGGAAGCATGATGAGCCCTATTCATTACACGATTCGTTTGGACGATATGCATGGCCATCGTTTCGATGTGAGCCTGACGATTCAAAAAGCAGTACTCAAAAAACTAACAGGCAATGGTCAAGCAGGCTTGATCTTGCAGCTACCCGCTTGGATACCGGGCAGTTATATGATTCGAGATTTTTCTAAACATCTCGAAAATCTAAAAATAAGTACAGAGCAAAGCAAGAGTTCACTCAAAGCGATCGATAGTCATACCTGGCAAATTAATGATTTATCAATGGCCGCAGATTTAGAGCTGACTTATCAGGTATATGCGTTTGATACCTCAGTCAGAACCGCTTATTTAGATCAGACTCGAGCCTTTTTTAACCCCACGAGCCTTTGCTTAAGAGTGCTTAACAGTAAGCAAGAGTCAAACTCTATTGCGCAGGGTCTTACCATCAGAAAACCCCATTTGGCTAACTATCTACACGATAGTCAGTATGAGTTGTGGGAAGTGGTCACAGGATTAAGCCCCAAAAAGATTGATAGCCATGGTTTTGGTGATTACGAAGCGAAAGATTATGACGAGCTGATTGATCATCCGGTCGCCATCGGTGAATTCCAGAGAATTAAATGGACCTCCCACGGTACGCCCCATCAGATGGTCATACAAGGCGCAGTCAAACGTGTTGATGAAAAAGCCCTGGCGCGAGATTTACAGGCTATTTGTAATGCCCAGATTGAATTCTTCGAGCCAACAACGAAACGCGCCCCTTTTAAGAAATACTTTTTCTTAGTGAATGCTGTGGGCGATGGTTATGGTGGTTTGGAGCATCGCAACAGCACAGCTCTCTTGTGTAAAAGAGAAGATTTACCCTATCCGGGCCAAGACTTAAAAAAACACAGTGCTTATGAAGATTTTTTGGGACTCTGTAGCCATGAATACTTTCATGCTTGGATGGTTAAACGGGTTAGACCCAAAGCATTCATACCCTATGATTTACAAAAACCGAATCACACGCAATTGCTTTGGCTCTTTGAGGGCTTTACCAGTTACTACGATGATCTTTTCCTCTTACGCAGTGCGCGCATTGACTTAAAGCAATACCTAAAGCGTATTGAAAAAACGTGGAATATGGTCTTGCGCGGACCGGGTCGTCACAAACAGTCCGTGGCGCAAAGTTCATGGGATGCATGGACCAAGTATTACCAGATGGATGAGAACACACCCAATGCGGTCGTGAGCTATTACGCTAAAGGATCTTTGATTGCTCTAGGTCTAGACCTCTTGATCCGCGATAAAACTCGAGGCGCACATTCTCTAGATACACTCATGCGACATTTTTGGCAGATGTATCAGTTAACTGAAGAAGGTTTGGCTGAAGATGATGTGGCTGCTGCGATACGCTTTTTATTGGGGCCGAAAATATATGAAGATTGGCGAGTATTTGAAGCCAAATATATTCATGGGTGTGAAGATTTACCGCTTGATCGATGGTTGCCTCGGGCTAATCAGCAGATACAAGTGCAAGCGCAATACCTGGCCAATGCTCATACCCAAGATGCAGAACGTATCAAACAGGCCTGGGGTATTCGGACATCAGCAGTGCAGGGTTGGATCAAGTTAACGCACGTTTTAGATGGAGGCTTGGCTCAACAGGCAGGGCTGGCTGCGGGTGACTACATCGCCAGTATCGATCGTGAACGCGTGACCCCCAATCGTTTGAATCAAATCTTAGTGGCAGCAAGCCAAGCTTTAAACACGGGTGAAGATGTGCAGATTCAGGCTTATCGTCATGAAACTCTGCTCGAACTTGTCTTAGAGGCGGATGGTCTGAGCATTCAAGAAAGCTTGCCAGCGCAGTATTGCATCACGGTGCAGTAGACGCTGAAATCAGCTTTGTATGCAGGATCTATTTCATCATGCAGCTGCCCAAGATCCTATCGATCTATGGCAGCAAATACCCTCTGATTGGCAAGCCATCTGTGACCCTCAGATCAGCAAGGGGCTACTGGAAAAAATAAGTCAGCAATTACTAGCAGCTAAGCGAGCGGGGCAAGAGATTGCGCCAGCGCCCGAGAATATCTTTCGGGCATTACAGCTATGTTCTGTCAAAGAAGCGCGTGTTGTCATCTTGGGTCAAGATCCTTATCAGACCCCAGGCCTAGCCCAAGGTTTAGCATTTTCGATTCCTAAAGAAATTCAGCCAGGCTGGCGAGCATTTCCGAGTTCCTTAAGAAATATCAGTAAAGCATTACAAATTGATGCTTATGGTGCTCTTCAGCATGGCGATCTCACGGCTTGGGCGAAACAGGGCGTCTTACTCTTAAACGCTACTTTGACTGTTCAGCTCAATCAAGCAGGATCTCATGCGCATTGGGGTTGGCAAGCCTTGACAGATCATTTGCTAGAGAGATTGGCGCAACATCATATGAAGCAGCAGCAAACTTTGGTATGGCTTTTATGGGGAGCCCATGCGCAACAAAAAAAGCCTCTGATTGAAGCCGCAATACAAAAGGGGTGTGACTCAAGTGCACAGGTAAACAATCAAAAGACGGATATATCAGGTCAAGGCACCCAATTGATCTTGACGGCCTCTCATCCCTCGGGCTTAAGTGTCTATAAAACCAAAGAGCCTTTTATATATCCAGGTGATCAGCAATCCTGCCAGCACTTTTTAAAAACTAATCAGTTTCTAAAAGCGCATGGACAAAGAGAGATTCAGTGGATCTCGTGAGATTAGACTGAATAATCAGTCTAATCAGTCAAATATTATTGAAATAAATCAGCGAGAGCTTGACCGGGGTCAGGCTGGCGCATAAACGCTTCACCTACCAAGAAAGCATGTACTTGATGCTCACGCATGAGTGTTACATCCGCTTTATTCAAAATGCCGCTTTCCGTCACCACTCGCTTATTAGCGGGGATCTCTTGCAGGAGATCCAGTGTGGTTTGTAAGCTGACTTCAAAAGTTCGTAAATTGCGATTATTGATGCCAAGAAGTGATGTTTTTAGTTTTAAGGCGCGCTCGAGTTCATAAGCATCATGAACTTCCACCAAGATATCCATGCCTAATTCAAAAGCGAGGGACTCAAAGTCTTGCATCTGTTGATCGTCCAGAGCCGCCGCAATGAGAAGAATGGCATCAGCCCCCATCACACGTGCTTCGTAGACCTGATAAGGATCAACCAAAAAGTCTTTACGAATGACCGGAATGCTAACTGCATGGCGAGCTTCGCGAAGATATTGGGCTGACCCCTGGAAGTACTGCACATCTGTGAGTACCGATAAACAAGCCGCACCATGCTTGGCATAGCTTTGGGCAATTTCTTTGGGGTGGAAGTCTTCGCGCAAAACTCCTTTACTCGGACTTGCCTTTTTGATTTCTGCAATCACACCCGCTTGCCCAGCTGTAATTTTTGCTTCGATGGCGCGGGCAAAACCACGGGTTTGTAAAGCACTGTCTTTGCAAGCAGCTTCTGCATCACTGCGCATGACATGACTTGGGATTTGATGTGAAGCTTTAGTAACTTCGTCAAATTTGGTGGCCAGGATTTTTTTTAGAATATCGCTCATAGATCGCTTATTGTCCTAGAGCTTGAGTCACTGCTACAAATTCATCTAATTTGGCCTTGGCTTTGCCACTCAGAACGGCTTCTTGAGCCATCACGATACCATCGCCAATACTATTTGCTAGATCTGCCGCATACAGGGCAGCACCAGCATTGAGGCAGACGATATCCATGGCCGCCCCTTTTTGACCACCGAGCACGGAGAGCATCACTGCACGTGATTCTTCTGGGGTTGCTACTTTGAAGCTGCTTGTGGGAACTGCTTGAAGACCAAATTGCTCGGGCGTGATTTCATATTCTTTGATTTGGTCATTCACTAACTCACCAATCAAGGTAGGACCTTGCAAAGAGATTTCGTCTAAACCTTCTTTGCCATAGACCACAAGAGCATGTTTCATGCCAAGGCGTTGCAAGGCGCGTGCTTGGATACCGACTAAATCAGGATGAAAGACCCCCATCAACATATGTTTGGCACCTGCTGGGTTAGTCAGTGGCCCTAAGATATTAAAGATCGTGCGTACGCCCATCTCTTTGCGAACAGGCGCTACGTTTTTCATAGCTGGGTGATGATTCGGGGCAAACATAAAACCAATGCCACAACGCTCAATCGATTGAGCCACCTGGGGTGCTTGTAAAGTGATATTGACGCCCAAAGCTTCTAAGGCATCGGCAGCGCCTGATTTACTACTCACACTGCGATTGCCGTGCTTGGCGACCTTGGCCCCTGCGGCAGCAGCCACAAACATGGCAGTTGTGGAAATATTAAATGTATGCGCACCATCACCGCCAGTACCCACAATATCAACGAAGTGCGCATCATCAGCCACATTCACTTTCGTGGCAAATTCGCGCATCACAGTAGCTGCTGCTGTGATTTCACCAATCGTTTCTTTTTTGGTACGAAGGCCTGTCAAAATCGCTGCAGTCATCACGGGTGAAAGCTCGCCACTCATGATGGCACGCATGATGGAGAGCATTTCATCATGAAAAATTTCACGATGATCCAAACAGCGTTGTAATGCTTCTTGAGCAGTGATGGACATACAGACCTCGTAGACGACTTAAATTTTTGTTTTCAAAAAGTTATTGAGTAGTTCGTGACCATACTCAGACAGAATCGATTCTGGATGAAATTGCACGCCTTCAATCGCAAATTGTTTATGACGTACACCCATGATCTCACCATCGTCGGTCCAAGCCGTGATTTCCAAATGATCAGGCAAGCTCGAGCGTTCAATCGCGAGTGAGTGATAACGAGTGACCGTGAAGTGTTCTGGCAAATCACGAAAGACACCCACTTGCGTCGTGTGTACGGTATCTGTCTTGCCATGCATGACTCGCTGAGCACGAATGACTTTGCCACCAAAAGCTTCGCCAATGGCTTGATGGCCTAAGCAAACCCCAAGTAGTGGTACTTTGCCTGCAAAATGTTGCAAGGTCGCGACCGAAATACCAGCTTCTTTAGGACTACAAGGGCCTGGTGAAATACAAATATGGCTGGGGCGTAAAGCCTCAATCTCAGAGAGGGTCACTTCGTCATTGCGAAAGACCTTGACCTCTACCCCTAATTCACCGAAATACTGCACGAGGTTATAGGTAAAAGAGTCATAGTTATCAATCATGACGAGCATCTAGACCTCCTTGTACCATTTCTGCGGCACGTAATACGGCGCGTGCCTTCGCTTCAGTTTCTCGCCATTCAGATTCAGGATCAGAGTCAGCGACGATGCCAGCACCTGCTTGGGAGTGCACCATGCCATCACAAATCACCCCCGTACGAATCACAATCGCGACATCCATATCGCCCGAGAAAGACAAATAACCGGCAGCACCACCATAGACGCCGCGCTTCACAATTTCCATTTCATCGATGATTTCCATCGCTCTGATTTTGGGGGCGCCGGACAGGGTACCTGCTGGGAATGTCGCGCGCAAGACATCCATATTGTTAACCTGATCAGCGAGCTCGCCTTCTACTGAGCTCACGATATGTTGTACATGAGAGTATTTCTCAATCACCATGCGATCAGTCACTTTGACGCTACCATTTTTCGCAATGCGACCAATATCATTTCGTGCCAAATCAATCAGCATCACATGCTCAGCAATTTCCTTGGGATCTGCGAGTAATTCTGTTGCTAGGGCTTCGTCTTGCTCAGGTGTTTGGCCGCGTGGGCGAGTGCCAGCGATAGGGCGCACAGTAATGATGCGTTTTTCTTCGCCAGCCACGGAGCGTTTTTCTTGGCGTACTAAAATTTCTGGAGATGAACCCACAATCTGATGATCTCCAAAATCATATAAATACATATAAGGAGACGGATTGAGGGAGCGTAGTGCACGATAGAGCGCTAATGGCGAATCTTGATAGGGTTGACTGATCCGCTGACCAATCACGACCTGCATACAGTCACCTGCGAGGATATATTCCTTCGTGCGTTTGACTGCATCTAAAAACTTGTCTTTAGCAAATTTACGAACGGCTTCGGTTTTTTGAGAGGCCGCGGTATTCGGTATTTGCACGGGGGCACGTAAACGCTCGCGCAGTTGTGCCAGCCTAGCCATCGCTGCTTCATAAGCACCTGCTTGACTAGGGTCAGCGTACACGATGAGATATAAACGTCCTTTGAGGTTATCAATCACCGCCAACTCTTCAGTGAGCATTAACTGAATATCCGGTAAGTGAGTTTCATCTGGTAGGGAATGCTCCGCTAAACGAGATTCAATATAGCGGATCGTGTCATACCCAAAGTAACCCGCGAGACCACCACAAAAACGTGGCAAATCATTTCTCAGAGCGACTTTAAAGCGTGCATGATAGTTCGCAATAAAGTCGAGTGGGTTGCCACGATCGGTCTCGATGACTTGATCTTTGCAAATGACTTCAGTTAAACAATTTTTAGGGCCACCAGTGACACGCAGTAGCGTTTGTGCGGGTAGACCAATGATGGAATAACGCCCAAAACGTTCACCACCGACGACAGACTCTAATAGAAAAGTATTGCGCGTACCTTCACTTTGTGTGAGTTTGAGATACAGCGAGAGTGGCGTTTCTAAATCAGCCAAAGCCTCGGATACCAGCGGAATGCGGTTGTATCCTTGCTTGGCTAATTGTTCAAATTCTTGACGTTGCATTAAAGGCTTTCCATCTGTGAGCCTTAAATGGCATTGAGTGCTGTACGCATCTGCTCAATAATGGCGCGGTAGTCAGGTTTACCAAAAATTGCTGAACCAGCTACAAAAGTATCTGCCCCTGCTTTAGCAATCTCGGCAATATTCTCAGCCTTGACTCCGCCATCGACTTCTAAGCGGATTTGACGCCCGGTTTTTTCACGATGGGCATCGATCAATTGTCGAGCTTGCGCAAGCTTTGGCAAAGTCGATGGAATAAAGGATTGACCGCCAAAGCCAGGGTTCACTGACATCAGCAGGATTAAGTCCACTTTATCCATGACGTGCTCCAGATAGTTCAGTGGCGTGGCAGGGTTAAATACTAGACCCGCCAAGCAGCCTTGGTCATGAATGAGACTCAAGGTGCGATCAATATGAGCACTCGCTTCAGGGTGAAAGCTAATGACATTGGCCCCTGCTTTAGCAAAGTCAGGAACGATGCGATCAACGGGTTCAACCATTAAATGCACATCAATACAGGCGGGTTTGCCATCTTTGACGGCGTAAGAGCGGATAGCCTCACATACCAAAGGGCCAATCGTCAGATTGGGCACATAGTGGTTGTCCATCACATCAAAGTGGATCCAGTCGGCCCCAGAGGCGAGTACTTGGCTGACTTCTTCGCCTAAACGGGCGAAATCAGCCGACAAAATTGACGGAGCAATCAGGTACTTAGGGGTATTTGTATTTGCCATAACGTCATTCTATAACGCGTTCGGTTGCAGTAGTGCGTTTGTTGGCGCAGAATCACGGTCATGGAACAACATCAGCTACAAGTTTCGGTCAAAGTCCAATATTTGGCGCAGGAGTCCAATCCGGATAATCGTCAATTTGCCTTTGCTTATACGATCACCATCCGTAATGTGGGGCAGCTGCCTAGCCAGTTGATTGCTAGACATTGGCTAATTACTGATGGCGAAGGAGATGTGCAAGAAGTCAAAGGCTTGGGCGTCGTAGGGCAACAGCCTCTGTTAAGACCCGGTGAGCAATTTGAGTACACCAGTTGGGCTACTTTACCCACCCCCATGGGGACCATGCGGGGTGAATTCTTCTGTGTCACCGATGATGCCCAGTTTTTTCAAACCCCGATTCCAGAATTTGCTTTAGTGATGCCTAGAACTTTGCACTAATTCAATGCCTAGCTTCACTTATCTTTGCGACCCATCATGGTCCAAACTACAATGATGAGCAAAATAACTAAGGCAACACCGGCTTCAATGGCAAATAAGAGCATAGGATATTCATCAAACAAATCTGCCATTCAAGTCTCCTGTAGGAATTATTGCGCTAGAAGTATAGCGATACGGATAAAGAATAGCAGTTGATGAAAAACATGTCATATATACGGACAATCGTCTTGACTCTCGCCACATTGGCCTTATTACAGGCCTGTGCGCCCACCCGTGTTCCCATTAGTTCTGCACCGGATCCTAGACAGGATCCAGGGGTTTTATTGAAATCAAACAATATTGCGCAGTTTTACGAAGTGAGCTGGTCTCAGCTACCGGCTTGGCAAGAGGATGACGTCAAAGAAGCGTGGCCTTCATGGTTAAGAAGCTGTCAAGGTTTAGCAAGACGCAACCCCAGCGGTATTCAGTGGCGACCCGTATGTGATGCAGCTAAGCGCGTTAATTCCTCTAGTAACGCAGAGATTCGTCAATACTTTGAGAGACACTTTAAGGTCTTAGAAGTACGTCATCAAAGTGGCAGCAATGCTGGCAAAAATACCGGCTTAGTCACTGGTTATTACGAACCCTATCTCAATGGTTCACGCAAGCGCCAAGGTATTTATCAAACACCGATTCATCGTTACCCCGATGCATGGCGTCGTAAAAAACCAGATGACATGCCCACCCGTGCCGAGTTAATGCGCAGTGGCCAACTCAATGGCCAAGAAATTCTTTGGGTCGACGACCCGGTTGCCGCCGCCTTTATGCAAGTGCAAGGTTCTGGCCGGGTTCGCATGGACAATGGTCAAGTGGTTCGCTTAGGTTTTGCGGGTACGAATGATCAGCCCTTTAAGTCCTTTGCCCAGTGGTTGTTAGATCGTAAAGAAATCACCCGCGCGCAAGCGACGATGCAAGGTATTCAGGCATGGGCGAAGAAGAATCCTCAGCGTGTTCAAGAGATGCTCAATGCCAATCCACGCTATGTCTTTTTTAGAGAGATGCCAGTCACCCCTGATTTAGAAGTGGGCCCCATTGGATCTCTAGGTGTGCCACTGACGCCTAAGCGCAGTATTGCAGTGGATACCAAGGCGCTACCTTTGGGGGCGCCGGTTTACCTATCCACCACTTTCCCGCTTTCTGAAAAACCACTCAATAGTTTGATGATGGCGCAAGACACAGGCAGCGCCATCATTGGCGCTGTGCGTGCAGACTTTTACTGGGGTACTGGTGAAGCGGCTGGTGAGCAAGCAGGGCGTATGAAGCAAACGGGGCGTATGTGGGTCTTCGTACCCCGTTAGTCTTTAGCAAACGCATTCTTAAGAGCCTTTAAATTGCGGTGCGCGTTTTTCTAAAAATGCGCTGACCCCTTCAGCAAAATCAGCGGTGTGCCCTAAGCGACGCTGAGCATCTCGCTCCCAGTCTAATTGTTGGTCTAAAGATTGTTGTAGAGCAGCCCACATCGCTTGTTTAGTTTCATGCAAAGCCTGGCTGGGGGCTTGAGCTAATTGCGTGGCTAGGGCTTGGGCAGCTAAAAGAACTTGGTCATCAGGTACCGCTTTCCAAATCAGACCCATCGCATCAGCTTCTTGACCTGTAATTTTTTCACCAGTCATCGCCAGCCCCAAGGCCTTCTGTAAACCCACTCGATGGGGTAAGAACCAGGTTCCGCCGGCATCGGGCATAAGACCAATTCTGATAAAGGCTTGGGTAAATACTGCGTTTTGGCCCATGATGGTTAGATCAGCTGCTAAGGCTAAATTCGCGCCTGCGCCGGCTGCTACACCATGTACGGCGGCAATCACGGGATAGGGTAAAGAGACCAAGCGTCGCACGAGCACGTTATAGTTTTTTTCAAGGGCTTCACCTAAATCACGGGTGTTTGTTTCTTGATCGGTGAGATCTTGCCCTGCACAAAAGCCTTTGCCTGCTCCTGTGAGTAGGATAACTTTTGTGTCTCTTTGAGATTCTGCTAAATCAAGACAGGCTCTTAAGTCAGCATGCATTTGCGCTGTCAGACTATTAATTCTTTCAGGACGATTTAATGTCAAAGTGACCACACCATTTTCAGATTGGTAATGGACTTGCGCAAAATCTTGACTAAAAGGCATATCAACTCCTGGTTTCATGCAAAATGGATGTCATCATCATATATAAAAATGAGTGTACTGACTCATTAAATGTAATTGCAGAATGACCCCAAGGAGTTCTTATGAATTATGAAACTATTATCACCAGTCGTGATGAGCGCGTAGCCCTCATTACCCTTAATCGTCCTAAGGCTCTCAATGCCCTCAATGATCAGTTGATGGATGAGTTAGGCCATGCTTTGCAGAGTTTTGATGCAGATGATGAGATCGCTTGTGTGGTGATCACTGGTAGTGAAAAAGCATTTGCTGCCGGTGCTGATATCACCATGATGGCTAAGTATGACTTCATGGATGTCTACAAAGGTGACTACATCACTAAAAATTGGGAAACCATACGCAAGGTACGTAAACCGGTGATTGCTGCAGTTGCTGGCTTTGCTTTAGGAGGTGGTTGTGAGCTCGCGATGATGTGTGACTTCATCATTGCAGCAGACACTGCTAAATTTGGTCAGCCTGAGATCAAGTTAGGCATTATTCCAGGAGCAGGTGGCACACAACGTTTACCCCGTGCTGTGTCTAAAGCCAAGGCAATGGATATGTGTTTAACAGCCCGTATGATGGATGCACAAGAGGCTGAGCGAGCAGGTTTGGTGTCTCGTATTGTGCCGGCTGATCAACTTTTAACAGAAGCGCTAAGTGCTGCAAAAACAATTGCCAGTATGTCATTGCCGATCGTGATGATGGTGAAAGAAAGTATCAATACCGCCTATGAAACCTCATTGTCAGAAGGGGTTCATTTCGAGCGTCGTTTATTTCATGCTACCTTTGCCACCGATGATCAAAAAGAAGGGATGGCTGCCTTTGTTGAAAAACGTCCCGCTCAGTTCAAACATCGCTAAGCTCAGAAATGATTAAAAGCCTGCCTTTGAAAACTCGCTCTATGACAAGCTTGCTTGTAGCGTTCCCTTTGGTTTTGTCGGGATGTGCGTTTTGGGGTGAGTCAAAAAAAGCGCCAGAGCCTGTGGCAGAAGTGCAGAAATTTTCAGAGCAATCCGAGCGTGCCACTTTACCCAAAGCTTGGCAAGCTTGGCGAATCACACCACAAAAAAATAAAACGAAGTATTCACTGAAGCGTTATGAGGGAAAAACCGTTTTACATGCGCAGGCTGATGTAGCTGCTTCTGGCTTAGTCTTAGCCATCAAACCTCGATTGACCGAGGAGTTAGAGCTAAGGTGGCAATGGAAGGCGTTGAGCTACATTCCACAAGCTGAACCTCGTGAGTCACAAAGAGATGATGCGCCCCTGCGCATCATGGTGGCCTTTGATGGGGATAAATCAAAATTACCCTTTAAAGAACAAATGGTTTTTGAGATGGCAAAGGTGATTAGTGGTCACGATATGCCATATGCCACTTTGATGTATGTCTGGGCATCCCAAAGCCCCGTTGAGACAATCTACACCAGCTCAAGAACCTCACGCATCAAAATGATTGTGGTGAATTCTGGGCCGAATGATTTGGGTGTATGGCAAACACATCGCCGCAATCTCAAAGATGATTATCAGAATGCTTTTGGTGAAGCGCCAGGTAAGGTCATTGGTCTGGGGCTAATGACAGATAGTGATAACACGCGTACACAAGTGAGCGCTATCTATGGCGATATTGAGCTGGCTGATAAAAAGAAAAATAAAGCGGCTAGCCAAGCAAGTACGAAAACTAATTCAACTACCAACAAATAATTTAAATTAGGACTCGCTAGCCAAATACTTTTGTGCGAGCTTGACCCAGTAGCTCGATCCTAGCGGTAGGATCTCATCATTAAAGTCATAGGTCGGGTTGTGGAGGTGACAGGGCCCCATGCCATGACCGGTGCTGCGGTGATCTCCATCACCGTTACCAATAAAGGCATAGCAACCCGGTTTGGCTTGCAACATATACGCAAAATCTTCAGCACCCATGGTCGGATCAATGCGTGGATTGACACGATGTTCACCAACTAATTCTTGCATCACGCTAATTGCAAAAGCAGTTTCTTTTTCGTGATTGATGGTCGGTGGATAGTTACGTAAAAACTCGACATCTGCTTTGCAGTCATAAGCTTGAGCAACGGTTCCGGCAATATGGCGTAAACGTGATTCAATTAAATCTAAGACTTCGATCGTAAAAGTACGCACTGTGCCGCCGATCCATGCGCTATCAGGAATGATGTTGCTCGCATCTCCAGCGTGGCACTGAGTAATTGATAAGACCGCAGAATCCACAGGACGCTTATTGCGCGTAATGATGCCTTGTAGACCTTGAATAATTTGTGCAGCTGCAAAGAGAGGGTCAGCACTGTTATGTGGCAGGGCGGCGTGCCCGCCTTTGCCGGTGACTGTAATACGAAACTCATTGCTCGAGGCCATCATCGGGCCTGGTGTCACGCCAAATTCTCCGACGGCTAGGCCAGGCCAGTTATGCATACCAAATACAGCATCGCAAGGGAACAAATCAAAAAGGCCATCTTTGATCATTTCGCGTGCGCCGCCACCCCCTTCTTCTGCCGGCTGAAAAATCGCATACACCGTGCCTTTGAAGTCGCGATGCTTGGCTAAGTATTCACAGGCGCCAAGTAGCATCGCAACATGGCCATCATGCCCGCAAGCATGCATCTTGCCTTCATGTTTGGAGGCATGAGCAAAACGATTATGTTCTTGTAAAGGTAAGGCATCCATATCGGCACGAAGGCCAATTTTTTTACCTGGGCCTTGGCCTTCAATGATCGCCACGACACCGGTTTTACCTAGACCACGGTGAACGGGCAGGCCCCAGGATTCCAATTGCTTTGCAATGACATCACTCGTTCTTTGTTCCTGAAAACAAAGTTCAGGATGTGCGTGGATATCCCTGCGAATTTTTTCAATCTGCGGTTTAGCTTGCAAAATTTCTGGAATCAATTTCATGGTCGTACTCTTTATTGCTGCAATCATTGATTGAAGCTTTAATCATATTCGATAACACTTTTTTAAGCTTGGCTTTTTTGTAACAAAGTCATATAGTCTTACTCATAAATCAACTATTAGTCCTATCAAAGACACAATAGTTCATAAAAAAAGGAGCATTTATGACAACAAAACCTTGGCTAGCAAGTTATCCTCCTGGTGTACCCCATAGCGTGGATTACCATCAGTATCGTTCGATCAACCAAATGATGGATGAATCCTTCAAAAAGTTTGCTGACCGTCAAGCTTTTGAATGTATGGGTAAATACCTAACGTATGCACAGTTAGATACCTACTCCAATCAGCTTGCTGCACATTTTCAGTCATTGGGACTCAAGCCGGGCGCACGTATTGCGTTGATGATGCCCAATGTTTTGCAATATCCGATTGCAATCGCAGCAGTTTTGCGCGCCGGTTATGTCGTTGTCAATGTCAATCCTTTGTATACCCCGCGTGAGTTAGAGCATCAGTTGAATGACTCAGGAGCCCAAGCGCTGGTCATCTTAGAGAATTTTGCACATGTGTATGAGCAAGTGCGCCATAAGGTAGGAGTTGAACATGTGATTGTGACCAGCATGGGCGAACTCATGGGTCTCAAAGGCCACATCGTTAACTTTGTTGTACGTAAAGTAAAGAAATTGGTGCCTCAATGGCAAGTCGACGGCCATATGAGCTTTAAAGCAGCTCTTGCCAACGGCCAAAAACATACCTTAATCCCACCGCATGTCACTCACGATGATGTGGCGTTCTTGCAATACACAGGGGGAACAACAGGGGTTTCAAAAGGCGCCACCTTATTACATCGCAATATCCTCGCTAATCTTTTACAAACCGAAGCTTGGTTAGAGCCGGGTTTACGCGGCAAAGATGTGGATCAATTGGTGTTCATATGTGCTCTACCGCTGTATCACATCTTTGCATTAACAGCGTGCTGTATGTTTGGTATTCGTGCTGGTGGTCTTAATATCTTAGTGACCAATCCAAAAGATATTCCTGGTTTTATTAAGTTGCTCGCTAAATTACCGAAGTTCCATATCTTCCCAGCCGTGAATACTTTATTCAATGCCTTGATGAATCATCCTCAATTTGGCACGATTAATTTCTCAAGCATCTTGGTCACCATTGGTGGTGGCATGGCGGTACAAAAGGCAGTGGCTGATCGTTGGCAGTCCCTCACGGGGTGTCCAGTCGCTGAGGGCTATGGCTTATCAGAAACATCTCCTGTGGCTTGCTGTAATACGCCATGGATTAAAGCCTACACGGGCCATATTGGCTTACCAGTACCCGGTACGGATGTCGTGATACGTGACGAAGAAGGGCGCGATCAGCCTTTTGGCCAACCCGGTGAAATCTGTATCAGGGGCCCTCAAGTAATGGCAGGTTATTGGAATCGCACTGAAGAGACGGCTAAGGTCATGACGGCTGATGGTTACTTTAAGTCAGGTGATATTGGCTATATGGATGAGAGTGGCTACGTCAAAATCATTGATCGTAAAAAAGACATGATTTTGGTTTCTGGATTTAATGTCTATCCGAATGAAGTTGAAGATGTAATTGCCATGTTGCCGGGTGTTCTAGAGTGTGCCGCCGTAGGGGTGCCTGATGCGCATTCCGGTGAGGTTGTAAAAGTCTTTATTGTTAAAAAAGACCCCGCCCTCACAGAAGAGCAAGTCATTGAGCATTGCAAAGAGCAACTCACCAATTACAAGCGTCCTAAATTTATTGAATTCCGTACAGAATTACCCAAGACCAATGTGGGCAAAATTTTGCGTCGTGAACTCAGAACCTAAACTGAATAACTTTTTAAAAGCTATTCAAAAACTATCCATGAGGCAGTCTCAAATACGAGGCTGCTTTTTTTATAGTCTCTAGTGAGTACGGTGTTCTCGCCTCGGATTCTGAGAAAGCAGGTAGTTTGCCTAAGTATTGCCCGGGCAAGCGCTCTTGCAATGTTTTGATGTTTTCATCTAAGAGGGGCATGGCTTGCCCCATCGTATTGGCCACCCAACCCTTAAGTTTTAAGCCTTCTGCTGCTATGGCTTTGGCAGTCAGTAGTGCATGGTTAATGCAACCCAAACGCATGGCAACGACCATGACTACAGGTAAATTTATTTCTTTAGCAAAGTCAGCAAAACTATAGAGTCCTTGCAGGGGTACATAAAAACCACCCGCACCTTCGACAACGACCGCATCAGCATTTTTTTGGCAGTGTGCAAAGCTCTTGCGAATAGAGTCAATATTGATCTGAACATTTTCAATCTCGGCGACCAGATGAGGGGCTGCTGGCATCTTTAAAGCATAAGGGCAGATTTCTTCACTGGTTTGCCCGGCATTAGCGACTTGCGATAAAGCTAGAACATCTTCATTGGCCAGGACGCCGTCATAAAGAGCTAAGCCCGCCACAACGGGTTTGAAAGCGGCTACGCGCGCATACTTTTTTTTCAGAAGTTCAATCAATGCGCCGGCTACTAAAGTTTTACCAACTTCGGTATCTGTGCCTGTGACAAAAAAACCAGTGGGATCACTCATGCGTATAAATCACTTTCAATCTGCATTAAATACTGCACTAGTTTTTGAATATCTTCAGTACTGTGCGCTGCCGATAAGGTAATACGTAAACGGGCAGTATTTTTAGGCACTGTTGGAGGTCGTATAGCCGGTACCCAAATGCCTAGTTCGAGTAATTGTTGTGCCACTTGTAAAGCCATGCCATTCTCACCAATCACTACAGGCTGTATTGCGGTATCTGAAGCCATTAATGACCAATGCTGAAGTTGCAGGCTCTTTTTAAAGAGCGCGATATTGGCTTGTAAACGTTCTCTTAAAGGACTTTGCTCGATGAGATGCAGACTGCTTAAAAGGGCATGCGCCAAATGAGGTGGGCTGGCGGTCGTGTAAATATAAGAGCGTGATTTTTGGAGTAGCCATTCAGTGAAGGTGTGGTGAGCTGCCACAAATGCACCACTCACACCGGCTGCTTTACCGAGTGTGCCCATATAGATGAGATGAGCTGCAGTATCAGCCTCGCTTAATGCCAAGTGTTCTAATATGCCGTGACCGTTTTGACCAAGAACCCCAAAGCCATGCGCATCGTCAACGAATAACAAAGCGTCGTAACGCTTAGCTAAATCAAGTAAATCTCTAACAGGTGCCAGATCTCCATCCATACTAAAAACACCATCTGTGACAATGAGTTTTTGAGAGTGTGAGGATGCTTTCAGTAATTGTTCCAGACCATCTATATCGTTGTGGGCATAGACAAAAGAGTCGGCTTTATTTTGTTGTTTTGCTAAACGCACACCATCAATTAAAGAAGCGTGATTAAGCTCCTCTGAGAAAATTGCAACGCTATCGTCAACAGTCCATGGAATAGTTAAAGCAGTAATCGCTGCTAAGTTAGCCATATAGCCTGTACTGAAATACATGGCTGTGCATTCCGGGATATGGGCTGCTTGAGTTTTGGCTAAGGCAATTTCTAATGCTTCATGGGCGTAACTATGCCCGCTAATGAGGTGGGAGGCACCACTGCCAGCACCATATAAGCGTAAACCTTTTTCAAGCGCAGCACATACATCGGGATGATTGGCTAGACCCAAGTAGTCATTGCTGCAAAAGGTCAGCATAGAGCGACCATCGATTTGCATTCGAGTATCACAGGGGCTTTCTGCGAGCTTGAGGTGTCTTAAGAGTTGTTGATCATCTAACTCTTGTAAGCGCTGAAGGTAGGCTTGGATATATTTCATGCCATCCTTGTATGGTCGGCGCCTGAGGTAGACGATGAGAGATTGAGATCTTTCTCTGATTGCCCATCTAAAACACGCGCTAATGTTTTTTCTAGACGCTTAGATAAATGATTTAACTCATCATCACTTAATACATAAGGGGGCATGATGTAAATGGTGCGCCCAATGGGGCGAACGAGTATTTCTTCTTTCAGCCCAGCCATAAAAAATTCTTTGGCAAAAGTGGCGCTAGCCCAGGATGGTTTGACATCACAAGCCCAAATCGTACCTTTTTGTCGAATGTGTTCCAGCGCAGGGTGTTCGTGTGCCCAGGACATGCTTTGCGTGAGCTTGTTTGCTAAGACACGATTCTTTTGTAAATAAGCATCCTCTTCATAGATACGCAAAGTCGCATTCGCTGCGGTACAAGCTAATGCATTGCCTGTATAGGAGTGTGAGTGTAAGAAGCCACGTTCAATCTCATCGGCATAAAACGCCTGATAAATCTTATCTTTTGTCATGACCAGTGAGAGGGGTAAATATCCTCCACTGATCCCTTTGGATAAGGCTAAAAAATCAGGCCAAATTCCAGCTTGTTCACAGGCAAAAAAAGTGCCTGTGCGTCCGCAGCCTACTGCAATTTCATCAGCAATTAAATGAACTTGATATTCGTCACAGAGGGCGCGCAAACCGTGTAGGTAATCGGCCTCATACATCACCATACCAGTTGCACATTGCACTAGGGGTTCCACAATCACGGCCGCAATATGCCCACGGTGTTTCTCAAGAGCGTCTCGCATTTTTTGCAGCGCTTCTGCAGTAACTTTGTGAGCATTTTCTTGGCTGCGATTGTCTGGGCCATCAACCACCACGGCATTTTGAGTCAGTGCGCTATAGGTATTTTTAAAGATGGCTACATCAGTGACTGCCAGTGCACCTAGGGTTTCACCGTGATAACTATTCTTCAAGCAAATGAATTGTTGCTTTCCAGATTGACCCGCATTGCGCCAGTAATGAAAGCTCATCTTCAAGGCGATTTCAATCGCAGAGGCACCATCAGAAGCATAGAAGACATGCCCTAGTTGGTGGTGGCTGAGTGCTCGTAAACGCTCGGACAGTTCAACTACTGGAGCGTGTGTAAAGCCAGCCAGCATCGTATGTTCAATTTGATCTAGCTGTGTTTTGATTGCAGCATTAATGTTGGGGTTGGCATGACCGAATAAATTAACCCACCAAGAGCTAATCGCATCGAGATAACGCTGGCCGTCGTAGTCATATAACCAAACGCCTTGGCCACGCGCAATCGGAATCATGGGAAATTGCTCATGACTCTTCATTTGCGTACAAGGATGCCAAACAGCATCAAGGCTGCGTGAAACCCACGCGGCATTATTCGTGCTCATGGTGCTTATTCTGCCTGAATCCCGTTGTCTTTAATCAGTTTTGACCAACGTTTGGCATCTTGCTGAATTTGCTTTTGTAAAGCTTGTGGGCCTTGGGGATTAGCCTCAAGGGCATAGTGAGCGAGCTTTTCTCGTACTTCGGGTAGTTGCATAAAGCGCTTAACGTCAGCGCTGATCTTGGCTACATCCTGGTTTGACATTCCTTTGGGGCCCATTAAGGAAAACCAAGAAGTGACATTAAAGATGCGCAGGCTAGGATCCGTTTCGGCCAGCGTGGGTATTTCAGGAGCAAAGCTAGAGCGTTGCGCGCTGGTCACGCCGATGGCTCGTAAATCTCCAGAACGAATCAGTGGGATAGCAGACGCTAAATTGTCAAAGCTCATATCCACTCGCCCTGCTAGCAAATCTGGCATCGCTTGCGCGCGGCCCTTATAGGGGATGTGTTTGATTTTGCTTTGGGTTAATTGAGCAAATAATTCACCCGATAAGTGAATCGATGTGCCAATGCCTGAGGATGAATAACTCAAGGCATACGGTTTACTCCTAGCTAACTGAATCAGACTTTTGGTATCTTGCACCGGCAATTGCTTGGGCACGACCAATACATTGGGTGTGCTCGCTAAAAAAGTAATCGCCTCCAAATCACGCTGAGGATCAAAACTTAAGTTTTTGTAGAGATAAGGATTGATAGTCAGCGTTCCGATGGTGCCGATCAGCAGTGTGTGACCATCGGGGGCCGCTTTGGTGACAAAATCTGTACCAATATTGCCACCCGCACCTGGCTTATTTTCCACAATCACTTGATTTTGAAGCTCTTTTTGCCATTGTTCAGCCAATAGTCGGGCCAAGATGTCTGGCGCACCCCCGGTCGGGAAGGTCACCACAATCCGTATAGGTTCATTATTTTTCTGGGGCCAGGCCCAAGACGGGCTAGAGGAAAGGCTCACGCAAGCTAGGAGGGACAAACTAAGCAAAATCTTGTTCATACCCATTATTTGAACATCTCGACCTGTATCATTAGTAATTATTCATCTGAATAGCCACAAAATTATGTCAGTTACTGTAGAAAAAGTTCTCGAACTATACGAATTACCTTTCAATGAACTTATGGCTCAAGCAGCTGCTGTTCATCAAGAGCATTTCCCGGAAGGTGATATTGAGTTAGCGACGCTACTATCGATCAAGACCGGAGGCTGCCCTGAAGATTGCGGCTATTGTCCACAAGCAGCTCGCTACCATACCGATGTCAAGGCGACCAAGCTCATGGACGTTGAGGAAGTGCTAGAAGCGGCACGTGCGGCTAAAGAAGCGGGTTCGAATCGTTTTTGTATGGGCGCGGCCTGGCGCGAACCCAAAGATCGCGATATTGAAAAAGTAGTTGCGATGATCAAAGGCGTTAAAGAGTTAGGCTTAGAAACATGCGCCACTCTAGGTATGTTGGAGCCTGAGCAAGCCAAAGCTCTAGGTGAGGCGGGTTTGGATTACTACAACCACAACCTCGATACGAGCGAAGACTTCTACGGGGCCGTGATTCAGACGAGAACTTATCAAGATCGCATCGACACATTACAAAATGTACGATCAGCAGGTATGTCTGTTTGTTGCGGCGGCATTATTGGTATGGGTGAGACTCGTCGTCAACGTGCTGCTTTTATCGCCAAGTTGGCGAACCTCAATCCTTACCCAGAATCAGTACCGATTAATCATCTAGTCCCTGTGGCAGGTACACCTTTAGCAGATCAAAAAGGCGTTGACCCACTCGAGTTTGTGCGCACTATTGCGATTGCGCGTATCACCATGCCTAAAGCTCGCGTACGCTTGTCTGCTGGGCGTCAAGAGCTCGGTCGTGCAGTACAGGCGATGTGTTTTATGGCTGGCGCTAATTCAATTTTCTATGGCGATAAATTACTCACCACAGACAATCCAGAAGCTGATGCTGATCGTCAATTGTTAGCCGAACTAGGTTTAAAAACTAAGACGGCATGTAAGGCTGAGGTCTTGGTATAGAACAAGCAATCATTTTGCAAAATAAGTCGGTGAGATCTCAAAAGTCTCGCCGACTTTTTTATTGCGAAAAGAATAAAATACAAACATGAACTTAGATTCACTCATTATTGAATTTGATCGTGCGCTACGCGCCGTAGCAGGCTCTACGCCTATGCAAAGAGCGATACCGGGCCAGACGCAGCATGATTTAGATTTAAGTGCCGAAGAAAAACAACATGCGGCAGGACTCATGCGTGTGAATCACGTGGGTGAAGTCTGTGCGCAAGCCTTGTATCAATCACAAAAGTTATATGCTCGAACTCCAGAGCTCAAAGAGAAGTTGGAGCATGCTGCCCGAGAAGAGGAAGATCATCTGGCTTGGTGCGCTAAACGTCTTGAAGAATTAGATTCAAGACCGAGCTTGCTCAATCCTCTTTGGTACGCAGGAGCCTTTGTTTTAGGCAGTGCCGCAGGCCTCGCAGGTGATAAGGTCAGTCTAGGATTTGTTGCAGAAACAGAAAAACAGGTCGAGCAGCATTTGGATGGTCACCTCAAAGACTTGCCAGAAAAAGATTTGCGCTCTAGAGCCATCGTTGATCAGATGCGTTTAGATGAAATCGAGCATGGCCAAATGGCTAAAAAAGAGGGGGGTATTGATTTACCGACCCCCATTCAGGGGGCCATGCAGTTCATGGCCAAAATCATGACCCGTACGGCGTACAAAATCTGATTTTTTCTAGAAATCACTTCCAAACTTTAAGCTGTTTCTTAAGAGTAGATTCCATAACACTGTTTTTATTGGGTTTTTTGTGTCAAAATAGACTCAAGAAAGTGTTATAAGTCCTTGTTCTATTTGAGGAATTTTCAAAAAAATGCCCCAAAACACTTGACCTAGTTTTTCCCATCCTCTACAGTGGGAGAAAGTGTGAAAAAGTGGGGAAAATTACGTGTTTCAGGGTGCTTCAGCCTTAACTCTTGATGCCAAGGGGCGGATGTCAATTCCGTCGCGGCATCGTGACGCCTTGCAGTTGCAGGGTGAGGGCCGTGTGACGCTCACAAAACACCCCGATGGCTGTCTCTTATTGTTCCCACGCTCTGAGTGGGAAGCATTTAGAAGTCGTATCGCACAGTTGCCGATGGATGCTCATTGGTGGCGCAGAATATTTTTAGGTAATGCTTCTGATGTTGAGATGGATGGTTCTGGTCGCATTCTCGTGAGTCCAGAATTACGCGCTGCAGCTTCGATTGAAAAAGATGTGATGCTCTTAGGAATGGGTAGTCACTTTGAATTGTGGGATGCAGCGACTTATGCACAGAAGGAACAACAAGCGATCGCACAGGGTATGCCTGATGCGTTGAAACAATTCACCTTTTGATGCGGACGGTTTATGACATACACCCATCGCCCAGTCCTGCTGGCCGAGGCAGTCTCCGCGTTAATCCCGGTTCTCGATTCCACACACACTTGCACGCTAGTCGATGGTACTTTTGGCAGAGGCGGTCACAGTCGCGCTCTTTTGGAGAAGCTAGAAGCGAAAGATCGCTTGATTGCCTTCGACAAGGATCTCGAAGCGATAGCCGAAGCCCAAAAAATCAGCGACACACGCTTTCAAATCATTCACGACAGTTTCGCTCAGATGGCCTCCCACTTGCCAGCGCTGAGCGTGGACGGTGTCTTACTCGATTTGGGAATCAGTTCGCCACAAATCGACGATCCCGCGCGAGGTTTTTCATTCCGTCACGAGGGTCCATTGGATATGCGCATGGATACCACGCGAGGCATGAGCGCGAAAGACTGGTTAGCCAGTGCAGAACTGACAGAAATAGCGAGGGTCATTAAAGACTATGGGGAAGAACGGTTTGCTCTACAGATTGCAAAGGCGATTGTTGCTCGCAGAGAGCAGGGGGAGCCAGTTGGCACCACCCGAGAACTCGCGACGCTCGTGGCTAGTGTCGTCCGCACCCGCGAGGCGGGGCAAGACCCGGCCACGCGCACCTTTCAAGCTATACGGATTCATGTCAACCAAGAGCTCACTGACTTGGAGAATGGATTGAAAGCAGCCATGAATTGCTTAAAGCCTAACGGTATTTTGGCGGTGATTAGTTTTCACTCGCTAGAGGATCGTATTGTGAAGCAATTCATGCAAGGTCTGTCGACTGTGAATGTGCCACGTGGGATCCCGCTCACCGAAGCACAAATGCCCAAACCGCAAGCAAAATTATTGGGTCGTATCAAACCCTCAAGCACTGAAGTTGCAGAAAACCCAAGAGCACGTTCAGCGATTTTGCGTGTCATGCAAAAGTTGACCAGTTCTATACCTCTGCCAGGAGCTCCATCATGAATCGTTCGATTGTGATCTTGATGGTGGTCCTCATGTTGTGCGCTCTGTCTTTAGTAGCCGCACAACAAAAAACAAGAACTTTGTATGTGGCACTCGAGCGTGCCCAGACTGAAGAGCGTCGTTTAAATCAAGAGTGGTTGCGTCTTGAGTTTGAACAGCGAAATTTATCGAAATCAGCGCGCATTAATGAGATTGCGCGTAAACAATTACAGATGCAGGCCATCAATCCTGCGCGTACTCAATATGTGACGGTCGACTGATGGCGCAAATCTCTTTTTCTTCTACCCCCAATTTAGTCTTGCGACTACCGATGTGGCGTTCACGCCTCGTTTTGTTTTTGATGTTCGTCGGTTTTGTGGCTCTCGTGATCAGAGCAATGTGGGTGCAAGGTTTTGGTAATTCCTTCTATGAAGAAAAGGGAAATAAAGCCACATTACGTTCTATTGAAATGCCAGCGAGTCGCGGCAAGATCTTAGATCGCAATGGTGAAGTACTAGCAACTAGTTTGCTAGCTAAAGCCATCATCGCATTCCCTGATGCAATCCCTGATGATCTGCCAAAAGAAAAAGTATCAGAGCTCGCAAAATTATTAGAAATGCCTGAGGCTGAAGTCAGAAAGCGGATGCGTTCTGAGCGTAATCAAGTCTTTTTAAAACGCCAAGTCGATTTGGAAGTGGCTAAACAAATTCGACAACTAGGCATACCGGGCATTGCACAAAATAATGAATACCGTCGTCTTTATCCTGAGGGAGAGGCGATGGCCCATATCGTTGGTTTTACCAACGTAGAGGATAAAGGCCAAGAAGGTATGGAGTTGGCCCGCGAAAAAGATCTCGTCGGTCAACCTGGGCGCCGCCGTGTGATTCAAGATCGTTTAGGCCGCTACGTAGAAAATTTAGGCATCATCAGTCCCCCACGTGATGGTGCTGACTTGCAGTTATCTATTGATAGCAAAGTTCAGTTCTTAGCTTATAACGAGATCAAAGCCGTTGCAGAAAAACATAATGCAAAAGGTGCTGGTGCAGTGGTGCTCGATGTGCATACCGGTGAAATTTTGGCTTTGGCCAATTACCCGAGCTACAACCCCAACTCTAGACAGAATCTATCGGGTGAGCAGTTACGTAATCGAGTCTTAACAGATACTTTTGAGCCAGGCTCAACGATGAAGCCTTTCCCGATTTCATTGGCTTTAGAAAAAGGTTTGGTTCAACCCAATACGCAGATGGCGATTGGTAAGTCTCTCGTCGTCGGTAAGAAAGCGATTACAGATACGCATCCCTATGGTTCTCTAACAGTGGCTGAAGTAGTGCAAAAATCAAGCAATATTGGCACTGTCAAGATGGCCATGCAATTAGAAGCTCAAGAGATGTGGGAGTTATTCCAGGCCTTGGGTTTTGGTCAAGCCCCAGAAATTGGTTTCCCAGGTGCTGTTGCCGGTCGCTTACGCCCTTATAAAAATTGGGTGCCGATTGATCAAGCCACCATGTCATACGGTTATGGCTTGTCTGCTTCACTCTTTCAGGTGGCGCGCGCCTACAGCATCTTTGCACGCGATGGTGAGCTCGTATCCACCACCATCTATAAGACAGATCAATCACCCAAAGGTGTGCGTGTGATCTCTGCAAAAACAGCGATTCAGATGCGTGAAATGCTAGAGATGGTGACGCAAACCGGTGGTACTGCTACAGGTGCTCAGACCATGGGCTATCGCGTCGGTGGTAAGACAGGAACCGCTCACAAAGTAGAAGGTAAGGGATACGCCGGAAATAAATATCGCGGCTTCTTTGTTGGGATGGCCCCCATGAGTGCCCCAAGAATTGTTGTGGCTGTGATGGTAGATGAGCCACGTTCTGGCGGCTATTACGGCGGTATCGTTGCAGCCCCTGCATTCTCGAACATTGTCGCAGGTACTTTGCGCAATATGAACGTCTTGCCTGATGCAGCAATTAAGCAAATGGTCGATCAAGAATTCAAGTCACAAAATATCAAGCCCGCCGCATTGACCGGTGGAAATAACAAGGTAGCCACGACTCAATGAACGCTATGGTCACGATGACACCTACCCAGCTTGCTGCGCAATTACGTGCGCAGTTGGGTGAGACTGCTCATTTGACTATGGATACCAGACAGTTGAAACAAGGCGATGTCTTCTTAGCCTATCCAGTAGGTAATGAGCGTCAAAGAACAGATAATCGGCGCTATATTGCACAAGCTTTATCCCAAGGCGCGAGCTTTGTTCTTTATGAGCCTGATGCTCTAGATCATGAAGTGCAGGCGATGCTCAATCAACAATGTTGGGCTATACCGAACTTGGCCCACTTTGCGGGACCCTTAGCGCACGAGTGGTATGGTCGTCCGACAGAGTTCATGGATGTTTTGGGTGTCACAGGTACCAATGGTAAGACTAGTGTGACTCAGTACCTCGCTCAGGCACTCAATCACCTAGAACAAAAAACGGCTGTGATTGGCACGCTAGGGGCTGGATTTTTAGGGCAATTAAAGACCACTGGTTTTACAACGCCAGATGCTGCCTCGAATCATCGCATTTGCCAAACATTGCATCAGCAAGGTGCAAAAGCATTAGCGATGGAGTTGTCATCTCATGCTTTGGATCAAGGTCGTGCCCTAGGCTTGCATGTCAAAACAGCCATCATCACTAATTTGTCTCAAGATCATCTGGATTACCACGGCACAATGGCTGAATATGCTTTGGCAAAGCGTAAGATCTTAGACATTCCAACTATCAATACTGCCATCATCAATGCCGATGATGAGTTTGGCCAGAACTGCCTACAGTACATCGGAGAGCGTCAATCTCAAAAAGCTTGCCAAGTATGGTCCTACGCAACTGATGCAAAAGCGCTAGAGCGCATAGCCTCTAATAAGGATTTAGCAGCACGCTATCTTTTAGCGCAAAACATTCAACTGCATGCCCAAGGGATGTCATTTGAATTCATCTTAGATGGCAAAACGTTAGGTCGTGTTGAAACCAGCTTGTGGGGTCAATTCAACATCAGTAATCTTTTGGCAGTCGCTGCCGCATTATTTGCAAGAGACTATTCGGCTGCGCAAGTGATTGCTGCTTTAGCAAATATTGAAGCAGTGCCAGGCCGCTTGCAGCGTGTACCTAATACTGCAGCTCAACAGCCGATGGTATTGATTGATTTCGCGCACACGCCAGATGCCTTGCAAAAAGTTTTAGAAACGCTTCAAGGCGTTGCTCAAGAACGTCAAGGTCGCTTGTGTGTTGTTTTTGGTTGTGGTGGTGATCGTGATCCACTTAAGCGCCCTCTTATGGGTGCGATTGCTGAGCAATATGCAGATTTAGTCATGCTCACTAGCGACAACCCTCGTAGTGAAGATCCTAACAGCATCATTGCGCAAATTCAGAGTGGCATTCAGCAAGCGGAGCGGGTCAAGATGAATCCTGATCGTGCGACTGCTATTTTGCAAATGATTCGTGAGGCAAAACCAGAAGATATTATTTTGATTGCTGGTAAAGGTCACGAAGAGACCCAAGAGATTGCTGGCCAAAAAATACCATTTTCAGATTACCTTCATGCTCAGTTGGCTTTAGGGGGTGTGCGATGAGTCGCTTCATGACAGTCGCAGACGTCAAGCGTGGCTTACCTCATGCCAAGCTCTTGGGCTTGTCTGATAGCACTTTCATTGAGCGTTTTATAAGTGATAGTCGCCAAGTTCGAGCGGGTGACTGCTTTATCGCTTTACAGGGTGAGCGCCATGATGCACATGCATTCCTCCACGAGGTCATGCAACAGGGTGCCTTATGTGCACTTATCAGTGATTTGGCTCAACGCCCTGATGGTTTTCCTGTCATCCAGGTGGATAACACTTTGCAAGCCATACAGCAACTTGCAAAAGCTTGGGTGCAGGCTTGCCAACAAAATCAACTCAAGCAAACGGTTGCAGTCGTGGGTAGCAATGGCAAAACGACAGTCAAGGGCATGATTGCTCATATTTTTGCTACCGCGGTCGGTGAGAAGAGCTTGGCGACTGTAGGTAATCTCAATAATGACATTGGTTTACCTCTGACGCTCTTGCGTTTGAATCGTGAACACACTCATGCAGTACTTGAATTAGGTATGAACCATCCCGGCGAAACCCAACAGCTCGCGGCTATGGCTCAGGCCAATATTGCGCTTATCAATAATGCTCAACGTGAGCATCAGGAGTTCATGCAAACGATTGATGCGGTCGCGAAAGAACATGCTCTCATTTTGGATGCTTTGCCTAATAAGGGCGTCGCTATTTTTCCTGCGGATTCGGAATACTCTGAGATGTGGGCTCAACGAGCGGCTGGCAAAACCATCATGAGCTTTGCATTGCATCACGATGCAATAGTGCGAGGTGATGTAATTAGTTCAGACCAGACAAGTCAAACCTTAGATATTACTTATCGAGATACTTCTCAAGCAACACAAACTCACCGAGTGCACTTACAGGTTCTGGGTGAACATAATGCAAAAAATGCTTTAGCTGCAACAGCAGCCGCATTGGCAGCTGGTATTACTTGGGATGCTATTCAACAGGGTCTAGAGACCTTTACTCCTGTTCAGGGTCGGATGCAGGTTCAGCAGATCAATCCACAAACGACTTTGATTGACGATACGTATAACGCGAACCCAGATTCTGTGAAGGCAGCCATCGATGTTCTAGCCAAACTTTCTATGCCAGCTTGGTTGGTCTTAGGAGATATGGGCGAAGTCGGTGATCAAGGCCCCGCCTTTCATGAGGAGGTGGGCGCTTATGCCGCGCAAGAGGGTGTGCAAAAACTATTTGCTTTGGGTGAACAAACCAAGCATAGCGTGATGGCATTTAAAAAAAGCAGTGCACAAAATACCTCTGCAGAACATTACCCAGAGGTCGATGCTTTATGTGCTGCCTTGCGTGAGTCACTCGGTCAGCGCGCCGCCCATGAAAAAACAACCGTATTAGTTAAGGGCTCACGTTTTATGAAGATGGAGCGTGTGGTGAAAGCTTTAACAGAGGAGACCCATTAATGCTTTTATGGCTAGCGCAGTGGCTACAAGACGATATTAGTGCTTTGCGTGTGGTGAACTACATCACATTCAGAGCAGTGATGGCTACTTTGACAGCTGGATTGATTGGGTTGTTCTGGGGTCCTTGGGTGATTCGGCGCTTAACAGCTCTCAAAGTGGGTCAAGCAGTACGTACTGATGGACCGCAAACTCATTTAATTAAGAGTGGTACACCCACCATGGGGGGTGTTCTCATTCTCTTGGGTATTGCGATCTCTACCTTGCTCTGGGCTGATTTGAGTAATCGTTTTGTTTGGATTGTGCTCATTGTCACCTTAGGCTTTGGTGCGATTGGCTGGGTCGATGACTATCGTAAAGTCGTTTACCGTGATCCTAAAGGGATGTCTTCCAAAGAAAAATACTTTTGGCAATCAGTTATTGGTATTTTTGCTGCCATTTATTTGGCTTTTTCGGTAGCGGAGGCGAATAATCAAAAAGTATTAGCGCTCTTTATTAGTTGGGTTCAAAGTGGCTTCTCCATTGATTTGCCAGCCAACTCCAATTTATACGTGCCCTTCTTTAAAGAAATCAGCTATCCCTTAGGTGTCTTGGGTTTTATCGTCCTGACTTACTTGGTGATTGTGGGTAGCTCAAATGCAGTCAACTTAACCGATGGCTTAGATGGTCTAGTGATCATGCCAGTCATACTGGTTGGTGCGGCATTAGGTGCCTTTGCCTATGTGATGGGTAATGCCATCTATGCCAAATATCTTTTCTTCCCTTTTATACCTGGCGCTGGTGAGTTGATGATTTTCTGCGGGGCGATGGGAGGTGCTGGTCTGGCTTTCTTATGGTTTAACACGCATCCTGCGCAAGTATTTATGGGAGATGTCGGTGCTCTTGCTTTAGGTGCAGCACTGGGAACGGTAGCGGTCATTGTGCGCCAAGAGATCGTGCTCTTCATCATGGGTGGCATCTTTGTCGCTGAGACTATCTCTGTGATGTTGCAGGTTGCTTGGTTCAAGATTACGAAGAAGCTTTATGGTGAGGGCCGCCGTATTTTCAAGATGGCACCGCTGCATCATCACTTTGAGCTAAGCGGTTGGAAAGAAACTCAGGTCGTGGTGCGCTTTTGGATTATCACCATCCTATTGGTCTTAATTGGTCTATCTACCTTAAAGCTGCGTTAGGAAAACATAGAACATGACCATCCTAAAACTTCAACAAGCCTTCGGTGAATCCTATACCAACGATGTTGGTGTATTGGTTTTGGGTTTGGGGGAGTCTGGCTTAGCGATGGCACGTTGGTGTCATGCTCAAGGAGCGAGAGTCAGCGTTGCGGATACCCGTCAAGAGAGTCAGCTTTCAGATGCAGCACGCAAGAGTGCTGCAGAACTGAAGGGTCTAGGTATCAAAATTGAGTATGGTCAATTGAGCGCCAGCCTTTTAGAAGCAAAACAGATAATTGCGATTAGTCCTGGACTATCTCCGATTCAGGAGCCTGTGCAATCTTTCTTAGCTGCCGCGAAAGAACAGAATATTGCTGTTTGGGGAGAAATCGAATTCTTTGCCAAAGCCTTGCAAGCGATCGAGCGAGAGTATCAACATCAGAGTCGTGTGATTGCCATTACAGGTACCAATGGCAAAACCACAACAACGAGTTTGACCGGACTGTTATGTGAAAAATCAGGTCAACGTGTAGCGGTTGCCGGCAATATCAGCCCTGCTGCGCTCGATAAACTCGGCCAGGTTTTAGAAGAGCGAGATGAGTTAGTGGCAGAGTTGCCACAGATTTGGGTTTTGGAGTTATCGAGCTTCCAGCTAGAGCACACCTACTCACTAGCTGCTGATGCAGCAACGGTTTTGAACCTCAGTCAAGATCATCTAGATTGGCATGGTGATATGGCTTCGTATGCGAAAGCAAAAGAGCGTATCTACCAAAATGCTAAAGCGGCTGTGCTTAATCGTGATGATCCATTAGTGAGTGCCATGGCTAAAGGCTTGACTAAGCAGCAACGTCAAATTACTTTCGGCTTTGATACACCGACCGAAGAAGATTCATTCGGTATTCATCATGACACCTCTGCCGGTGGCATCGATTGGCTAGTCTGGGCGGAGCCCGACTGGGAGGCATTAGAAAACCCAGGTAGACGTCGCCGCAAATCAGAAAGAGATGAGCCTTTACGTATCAAACGCTTAATGCCTAGTGATGCTTTACGTATCAAAGGACGTCACAATGCAGCTAATGCATTAGCTGCGCTCGCGCTGGCTAGTGCCTTAGGTCTTCATATTGGCCCTATGTTGCATGCGCTGCGCGAGTATGCGGGTGAGCCACACCGTGTACAAAGTGTTGCGGTCGTCAATGATGTGGAATACATCGACGATAGCAAAGGTACCAATGTAGGCGCCACCTTGGCTGCTTTACAAGGTTTAGGTCAAGGTCAGACGCGTTCAAAAATCATTCTCCTAGCCGGTGGTGAAGGTAAGGGACAAGATTTTGCGCCCTTGCAAGCTGCCGTAGCAGCGTATGCCAAGGCTGTGATTGTTTTTGGTAAAGATGGCCCCTTGATTGCAGAAGCGATGAGTCAGAGTGGTATTGCCATTCAGGCTGCGCAATCTTTACCTGAGGCAGTGCAAAAGGCTACGCAACTCGCAGTTTCTGGAGATATGGTTTTACTCTCGCCAGCGTGTGCCAGCTTTGATATGTTCAAGGACTACGCACACCGCGCTCAGGTATTTGTAGAAGCCGTCAATGAGCTCGCTCACGAGCAAGGGCAGGTGAACTGATGATCACTTTCTTCAAAAAATTAAGTCTAAATAGTTTTGGTTCCGTTAAAGGCGGCATCCGCGATGGTTTTGCTGATTTCAAATCAGGTTTGCGTGATGCGACGACTGCAGTAAAACCGACTCGTTCAAAAATGATGAGCTATGACCAACCGCTCTTGTGGGCGGTGATGGTTCTTGTGACTTTGGGTTTAGTCATGGTTTATTCAGCATCGATTGCATTACCAGATGGACCTAAATACGCACGCTATAGCAGCAGTCACTTCCTAGTGCGCCATGCGATTTCTATTGGCTTGGCATTTGTGGTCGGCATCATGGCCTTTAGAGTACCTATCAAAGTATGGGATCGTTTGGCACCGCTGATGTTTGGTGTTGCGTTCGTGCTGCTCATCATTGTGCTTATTCCAGGTATTGGTAAGGGTGTTAATGGCGCACGTCGTTGGATTTCCCTAGGCTTTATGAACTTCCAGCCTTCAGAAATGATGAAGCTCGCCGTGGTTCTCTTTGGTGCGTATTACACCGTACAACGCCAAGAGTATTTGCATTCATTTGTGAAGGGTTTAATCCCGATGGGCGCCGCTGTGATGATGGTCGGTGTCTTATTACTTTGGCAGCCCGATATGGGAGCCTTCATGGTCATAGCCATGATTGCTATGGGTATCTTATTTTTAGGTGGTATTAGCGGTAAGTTATTTGGTGCTTTGGCAGGCATTGCTTTAACTGCATTTATCACCATCATTATCTTGTCGCCATTTAGACGCGATCGTATTTTTGCTTACCTTGACCCATGGCAAGAAGAGTATGCCGCGGGTAAGGCCTATCAACTGGTTCATTCACTCATGGCTTTTGGTCGTGGTGAATGGTTTGGTGTGGGCTTAGGGGGCAGTGTTGAAAAGTTGCATTACTTACCAGAGGCACACACCGACTTCATCTTGGCCGTCATTGGTGAAGAACTAGGCTTTGTCGGCGTCACAGTGGTGATTGCTATTTTCTACTGGATTATTCGTCGCGCCTTCTTAATTGGCCGCACGGCATTGCAATTGGATCGCAGTTTTGCAGGCTTAGTCGCGAAAGGTATTGCGATTTGGATTGGCTGGCAAGCCTTTATCAATATGGGTGTGAACCTCGGTATTTTGCCGACCAAAGGACTGACTCTACCTTTCGTGAGTTTTGGCGGTTCGGGCATGCTCATGAATGCGGTTGCCATTGCCATCTTGCTCAAAGTCGATTATGAAAACCGAGTACTGATGCGAGGGGGTAAGTTATGAACTCCATCAGTCACAAAACAATCTTAGTGATGGCAGGTGGCACGGGCGGTCATATCTTCCCCGGTTTAGCAGTCGCTAACCATCTACGCCAAAAAGGTTGGCATGTCACTTGGTTAGGTAATCGTGGGGGCATGGAATATCGCTTAGTCACAGCGGAGAACATTCCATTTGAGGCGATTCAATTTGGTGGCTTAAGAGGCAAAGGCATGAAAACTATGCTCTTATTGCCGCTCAATCTTCTCAGAGCATTCATGCAAAGTATTGCAGTGCTGCGTCGCGTAAAACCGCACGTTGTTTTGGGCATGGGAGGCTATGTCACATTCCCTGCGGGCATGATGAGTGTTTTATTGGGTAAGCCTCTGGTCTTGCATGAGCAGAACTCAATCGCTGGTTTAGCTAACAAAGTACTTGCCAGGGTGGCGGATCGAGTTTTATGCGCCTTTCCAAAAGCCTTACCGAATGCGCAATGGCTAGGTAATCCTTTGCGTTCAGAGATGACGGCATCCCCCAATCCAGAACAACGTTACAAGGCTCGTACTGGCCCGCTAAAAATCTTAGTAGTCGGTGGCAGCTTGGGAGCGCAAGCACTCAATCAATTGCTTCCTGAAGCCTTGGCTTTAATTGCCGAAGATCAAAGACCGCAAGTGATTCATCAGGCGGGTGAAAAAAATATTGCTGATTTACAAGCGCGCTATCAAGCCTTGGGGGTTACAGCTGATTTAAGACCTTTTATTAACGATATGGCCAAAGCTTATGCAGAGGCCGATCTCGTGATTTGTCGTGCAGGGGCTATGACCGTTGCAGAGATCGCCGCCGTGGGTGTGGCTGCCTACTTTGTACCTTTCCCTCATGCAGTGGATGACCATCAGACGACTAACGCAAAGTTCTTGGTCGATGCTGGTGCAGCCAAGATGTGTAGTCAGAAAGATTTAAGTGCGCCAGATTTGGCTCATTATTTACAAACCGTTGAGCGCACCGATCTCTTAGCAATGGCAAGTCTTGCGCATACATTAGCAAAGCCTCAAGCAACCCATGATGTCGCAGCGGTCTGCGAGGAAGTGAGCCTATGAAACATATCGTTGAACATATTCATTTTGTAGGCATCGGTGGTGCCGGCATGAGTGGTATTGCTGAAGTTCTCTTGAACTTAGGTTATCGGGTCAGTGGCTCTGATATGGTCGAGAGTGCCACCACTACACGCCTGCGTCAGGCGGGTGCTGAGATTTTCTTAGGTCATGATGCCAAGCATGTGGGAGATGCGGAGGCTGTTGTGATTTCAACAGCGGTCACAGGAGATAACCCAGAAGTTCTCCATGCAAGAGCTCAGAAGATTCCGATTGTGCCCAGAGCTGTGATGTTGGGTGAGCTCATGCGCCTTAAACAAGGCATTGCTATTGCTGGTACGCATGGCAAAACAACCACGACTAGTTTGCTGGCTTCTGTATTGGCAGAGGGCGGTCTAGATCCTACTTTTGTGATCGGCGGCAAGCTCAATTCTGCAGGTGCGAACGCTCGTTTAGGTACAGGCGACTTTATCGTAGCTGAAGCCGATGAATCAGATGCTTCATTCTTGAACTTGCTACCTGTGATTGAAGTCATTACCAATATTGATGCTGATCATATGGATACCTATCAGCATGATATGAGCCGTCTGAAGCAAGCTTTTGTGCAATTTACACAAAGAATGCCTTTCTATGGCATCGCCGTTGTTTGTATGGATGACCCCAATGTCAGAGATATCCTGCCATTCATTTCGAGACCCACATTGCGTTATGGCTTATCTGAAGAAGCTGAAGTCAGAGCAGTAGAAATCGAAGCCAGTCAGGCGCAAATGAAATTCGTGGCATTGCGCCATACCGTCAGACGCCATGGTGCGAAACCTGGACCACTTGAAGTCACTTTGAACTTACCCGGTTTGCATAATGTGCGTAATGCACTAGCGACGATTGCGATTGCCACCGAGTTAGGTGTATCTGATCAAGCGATTGTCAAAGCACTTAAGGAATTCAAAGGTGTGGGGCGTCGTTTTCAGCGTTATGGTGAGCTCAAGTTAGCCAGTGGTGGCACATGTACTGTGATCGATGATTATGGTCATCATCCAGTTGAGATGGCCGCCACGATTGCGGCAACGCGTGGCGCATTCCCAGGGCGTCGCTTATTACTCGCTTTCCAGCCCCACCGCTATACACGTACACGCGATTGTTTTGGTGACTTCGTACAAGTATTGCAAAGCGTGGATGCATTGGCATTGACCGATGTCTATCCAGCGGGTGAGCCACGTATTCCCGGAGCAGATGGACAGAGCTTGATGAAAGCCTTGCAAAAAGCAAAAGCTGCAGATCGTCTCTTGGCCTCTGAAGCAAGTGTTTTTATTAAAGATATTACTCAGTTACCCGAAGGTATTTTGAGCGTTGCGCGTGATGGTGATGTGATTGTCACCATGGGTGCAGGTTCAATCTCTGCAGTGGCTGGCAAATTGATGGAGTCTTCACATGCATAAGTCAGCATCATCGTCTTGGGCAGAGCAAGTGCAGCGTGATCTTGAAAAAGTCACAGCGAAAGACTTGGGTCGAGTCGGTGTTCTCTTGGGAGGTCGCTCGGGTGAGCGTGACATTTCACTGATGTCAGGCCAAGGTGTACTAGAAGCTCTCAAAAGTCGTAGCGTCGATGCTCATGCATTTGATCCTGCCCAGCAATCATTGGCAGATTTGGTTGAGGCAAAATTTGATCGGGTCTTCATCGCTTTACATGGACGCTATGGTGAAGATGGCACGATGCAAGGTGCTTTAGAGCAAATTGGTATTCCGTATACCGGTAGTGGTGTGTTGGCCTCGGCTTTAGCAATTGATAAACAAGCCACAAAGCGTGTGTGGACTAGCTATCACTTACCCAGCCCACGCTTTGTGATGTTGGATGCAAAAACTGATTGGCAAACAGTCATTGATGAATTAGGTTTGCCACTGATTGTGAAGCCTGCTCGAGAGGGATCTTCCCTAGGTTTATCAAAGGTTAATCGTGCTGAAGAATTGCCAGCGGCCTATGCTTTAGCGGCCAAGTTAGATCGCGCCGTCATGGCTGAGCAGTGCATCGTTGGTGAAGAGCTCACATGTCCAATTGTAGGTGCAGGTGACAATGCTCAAGCATTGCCAGTAATTCGTATTGTGGCGCCATCAGCCAACTACGACTATCACAATAAATATTTCTCGGATGACACCCGTTATCTCTGCCCGACAGGACTCTCTTTGGATCTGGAAAGAGAAGTACAAGACTTAGCTCTTAAGGCATATCAAGCATTGGGTTGTCAGGGTTGGGGTCGTGCTGATGTCATGATCGATGGTCAAACCCAAAAGCCATATCTACTAGAAATGAATACCGCACCGGGTATGACGAGTCATTCACTCGTGCCGATGGCTGCCAAAGCAGCGGGGGTTGATTACCCAACACTAGTCATGTGGTTGTTGAGTCAGGCGAGTTTGAAGCTATGAAATTCATTAAAGCCTTCTTCTCAATGATTCAAGGAGTGTTCGTCACAGCCTTAGGGCCGGTGTGGAATCACCCTTTGATTTTGAGAACGATCGCTAATTTCTTGTTCTTGATTGCCCTATTGGTCACTTTATTCTGGGTGCTCTTCTGGTTGGGTCAAAAACCAGTCTTCACACTTAACCACCTCACCGTTGAATCGATGACGGGTCAAGAGCTTAAGCATATTCATCTACCCGTGATCAAAGCTAAAGGTTTGCAATCAGTACAGGGCAACTTCTTCACGATTCGCCTAGATCATATTCGTCAAACCTTTGAGACCATGCCTTGGGTTAGAAAAGCTTCTGTACGTCGCGAGTGGCCGAACGGCATTGTGGTGGCTATTGAAGAACATCAAGCTATGGGCATTTGGGGTGGTAGTGATAATCCGCGCCTCATGAATACCTATGGTGAAGTATTCACCGCCAATTTGGCTGAAGTTGAGAACCCAAGTGCCTTACTCAAATTAAGCGGCCCAGAAGGCAGCAATCTTGATGTGTATCGCAAGATCAATAAGGTCAATGACTGGTTCAAACCCTGGGATGCCCATGTATTGGCTCTTGATTTGTCGTCACGCTATGCCTGGCGAGTCAAGTTGAGTAATGGCATCACGATTGATTTAGGTCGCGAGTTAGATGAGCGCGATAGCAAACAAATTCAGTTAAGTGTTGAGCGCCTTTTACAGACCTGGCCACAAGTAGAACAAAAGTGGGGTCAGCGTGTGGATTCAGTCGATTTACGTTATGCCAATGGTTATGCGATTCAAGTGGGGAAAAAATTGTGAGCGTCATTAGTAAAGATACCAAAGAGCTCTTAGTCGGTTTAGATATTGGCACATCCAAGGTCTTGGCCTTGGTGGCAGAGTTGGGTAGTGATGGCCAATTCAATGTGATTGGTTTAGGTCAAGTTCAATCCAAGGGTCTGAAAAAAGGCGTGGTCGTCAATATTGAAGCAACGGTCCAGTCGATTCAGAAAGCGCTTGAAGAAGCTGAAGTGATGTCAGATCGCCGCATTGCTCAAGTCTTTACTGGCATTGCGGGTAACCATATCCATAGCTTTAACTCGACGGGTATGGTGGCTATTCGCGATAAAGAAGTATCTCCTGCCGATGTAGAACGTGTGATTGAAACAGCAAAAGCTATCAATATTCCAACCGATCAACAGATTCTGCACATTCTCACTCAAGAATTCATCATTGACGGTCAGGAAGATGTGCGTGAACCGATTGGTATGAGCGGTATTCGCTTAGAGGTCAAGGTTCATATTGTGACCGGTGCTGTCAGTGCGGCGCAAAACATCATGAAGTGTGTGCGTCGCTGTGGTTTAGAAGTCAATGACTTGATCTTGCAACCCTTGGCATCAAGTGTCTCAGTGCTGACTGAAGATGAAAAAGAACTCGGGACTGTATTAATTGATATTGGTGGAGGCACCACCGATATTGCCATCTTTAGTCAAGGTGCGATTCGTCATACCGCCATCATTCCAATTGCTGGAGATCAGATCACCAACGATATTGCGATGGCCTTGCGTACGCCTACCGTGGATGCTGAAGATTTGAAGATTCGTTTTGGTATTGCTAAGCAAGCAATGGCCGACCCTGCAGAGATGATCGAAGTGCCTGGTGTCGGTGATCGTGAAGCTCGGAGTATTTCACGTCAGGCCTTATCGGCTGTGATTGAGCCCCGTGTTGAAGAACTCTTGAGCTTGGTTAGACAAGTGATCATGGATTCTGGTATGGAGCACATGGTTTCTTCGGGTGTGGTGCTGACCGGTGGCACTGCCTTGATGCCCGGCGTCGTTGAGTTGGCTGAAGAAGTGTTTGGTAAGCCTGCACGCGTGGGTATCCCTGAGTACCGCGGTCATTTACATGAAGTCTTAAGAAGTCCACGTTATTCAACGGGGATTGGTTTGTTAATGGAAGGGCGTGCACAACTATTAAGAGGTCAGCGTGTCGCTCAATCGGGCACTTTCCAAGGAATCGTTGCGCGGATGCGTGAATGGTTCATGGGTAATTTTTAATGTTTGTTTTTTTTCGTCGTCGTCAACCGTAGTTAATAAGGAGGAAGTATGGAATTTGAAATGTTAGATAACGAACCGGCAGGTAAAACCATCATTAAGGTGGTTGGTGTTGGTGGTGCAGGCGGCAATGCCGTACAGCACATGATTCGTAAAGGCGTGCAAGGCGTGGAGTTCATTTGCATGAACACCGACGCAGGTGCTTTGCAACGTTCAAAAGCGAGTCAAAACATCCAACTGGGTGCAACAGGTTTAGGTGCAGGCGCGAAACCAGAAGTGGGCGCTTCATCTGCCATTGAAGCCAAAGCACGTATTGCCGATGCCTTGCAAGGTGCGCATATGGTTTTCATCACTGCAGGTATGGGTGGTGGTACTGGTACAGGCGCGGGTCCGATTGTGGCGCAAGTCGCCAAAGAAATGGGTATCTTGACCGTGGGCGTGATTAGTAAGCCATTTGATTTTGAAGGCTCTAAGCGTGCTAAGGTCGCTGAAGCAGGTGCTCATGAACTAGAGTCTTATGTCGATTCACTGATTGTGGTTCTCAATGAGAAACTCTTCGAAGTGATGGGTGAAGATGCAGAGATGGATAAAGCCTTTGCTTGCGCGGATGATGTTTTACATAACGCTGTGGCAGGTATTGCAGAAATCATCAATGAGCAAGGTTTGATTAACGTTGACTTTGAAGACGTCAAGACAGTCATGAGCGAGCAGGGTAAAGCCATGATGGGTACTGCAACCGTCTCTGGTATGGATCGTGCTCGTTTAGCTGCTGAAGCGGCTGTTGCATCACCACTCTTAGAGGGTGTAGATCTTTCCGGTGCACGTGGCGTCTTGGTGAATATCACTGCTAGCCGTTCACTGAAGTTGTCAGAAACTCGTGAAGTCATGGCTGCAATTCGTGGTTATGCGGCAGAAGACGCAACTGTGATCTTCGGTACTGTGTATGACGATGCCTTGGGTGATGCCTTGCGTGTGACTGTGGTTGCGACTGGTTTGAATAATGGTCGTCGCCGTGACAAGCAGCCAGAAGTGATTTGGCGTAATACTCAAGCCACAGGTACTTATGATGCAGTAGCACCGATGGCGGATCTCAAAGCATTTGCGCCACAAAGCCCAACCGCATCGATGGTCATGGCACAAGCTGCAGCAGCTCCACAGCTTGCCCCTGCTCCTGTAGCGACTGATTACAGCCAGTACGATGTGCCTAAGGTATTTCGTAGCAATCGTGAGAATGCTGCGGAGCCACGTTTGGGTGCCAATAGTTCGCCAGAAGCTCAGGCGATGATGGATAAAGGGACTGACTATTACGATATTCCAGCCTTCTTGCGCAAGCAAGCGGACTGAAATTAAGTTTTTTATAAAACGATCGAAATAGTAAATCCTATAAAAAACAATGGCATACAGGTGCCGGTGGTAACGCTCCTCCTGCGAAACGACGACGCATGCGCTACCATCGGTACTCTGGCAGTCAAAGATAGTTTCCTGAAAGATCTTTTTTTAGGAAACTGTGTTTGAAAGCTAGTAGTGCAAAATTTAATCGTCAAAAAAATGGAGACCGAACATGATTGCTGTAGGACAAAAATTACCAGATGGCACATTGCATGAGTTCTATGAAGAAGAGACTGCAGGTTGTTCAGTAGGCCCGAATGCTTTCGAAGTGAGCAAATTGGTTGCGGGTAAAAAAATTGTGATTTTTGGTTTACCTGGCGCCTTTACGCCTACCTGTTCTGCGCAACATGTGCCGGGTTACTTGGCTAATTACGATGCTCTTAAAGCTAAGGGTGTGGATGAGATCTGGTGTTTAGCTGTCAATGATGCGTTTGTGATGGGTGCTTGGGGCAAGCAACAGCAAGTGGCTGGCAAGATTCGCATGATGGCTGACGGTAATGCAGATTTCACGAAGAAGCTTGGCTTAGAACTCGATTTGACAGCTCGTGGTTTAGGTATTCGTTGTCAACGCCATGTGATGGTGGTTGATAATGGTGTGGTTAAACACTTAGCAGTTGAGGCACCGGGTAAATTTGAAGTCAGTGATGCCGCTTCTGTTTTAAAAGCGCTTTAAAAGTATCAGGTAATACATGCTCAAACAAAGGACTATTGCGGCTCCGGTTAAAACGGTCGGTATCGGTTTACATACCGGCCGCAAAGTCACTTTGCGTTTGGTTCCCGCCCCGGTTGATACGGGCATTATTTTTCGTCGTGTTGATCTTCCTAAAGCGGAAGATATTCCAGCAGATGCTCATTTGGTGACCGACACGCGTCTAGCCACTGTTTTGCAAAAAGGTGAGTCTAGAGTATCTACCGTAGAACATCTCTTATCGGGTTGTGCGGGTTTAGGAATTGATAACCTCATTATTGAGCTCGATTGTGAAGAAGTGCCCATCATGGATGGTAGCGCGGCTTCATTCTTATTTTTGATCGAGTCAGCGGGTATTGAAGAACAAGACGCGCTACGCCGCTTTATTGTGATTAAAGAGCCTGTTGAAATACGCGAAGGTGATAAGTTAGCCCGATTAGAACCTTTTGATGGTTTTAAGCTTGATTTCACAATCGACTTCAAGCATCCGGCTGTCGATAAAACTGGACAACGTCATATCATCGACTTCGCAGATAGTACCTATGCTAGAGAGATTGGTCGAGCTAGAACTTTTGGTTTTGCGCACGAGGTGGAAGCCTTGCGTGAGATGGGTTTGGCGCGCGGTGGCAGTTTAGATAACGCTATTGTTCTTGATGAGCACCGTATTCTGAATAATGAAGAATTACGTTATGACGATGAGTTTGTGCGTCACAAGATTTTGGATGCCATTGGAGATCTCTATTTATCGGGTCATCCGATTGTGGGCGCCTATATTGCAGAAAAATCAGGGCATGCTTTAAACAATGCTCTTTTACGTGCTATGTTTGCTAAGCCTGAGAGCTTTGAGATCAAGACATTCACAGAAGATACAGCGCCTAAAGCTTATCTCCAGGGCGATCGCCCCTTATTTGCTTAATACACTATTTCTTAGTGCTTTGATGAGCTAAAAGACGTTCTATGGCAAGACGTAAGGCATCTTGCTCAGGATCATCTTTAATCTCTTCGTAAAGTTTTTGCCAAGCCGTCATTGCGCTTACTGGTAATTCTGCGGGAGTAGCAACTGATTCAGTCTTTACCCTGGATGCAGAGTTAGCTTTGAGCTGTGGCGCAAGTTTCACTTGCACGATTTGCAAGTCAGGCAAGTGTTTTTTCAACGCCCCAATCAAGCTAGGCAATTTTTGCTGCAAACGATGGCTAATTGCAGGACTTAAAGCCAATAGCAGCCAGTCTGTCGAAGAAGCCTTATATTCGGATGCATGTACTTGATTTATCAGGCTTTCTAGCCCGATTTGAGCCAAGGATTCCTCTAAAATGCTTTGCAGACGCAATTGTTCCTTGGCTTTTTGCAAGGTTTTACCCAATGGCGAGTGTTCATCAATGCAATCTAAGGCCTCCTTAGCATACGCAGGGACATGCGTAGATGCTAAACTTTGAGGCTTAAATTCATTAGAAAAATTCATGGTTACCGGTCTTTTAAAGCAGATTTTTGGCAGTCGCAACGATCGCCTACTCAAACAATATAAACGAATCGTTGCCCAGATCAACGATTTGGAATCGTCTATCGCTAGTTTGGATGATGCAGGCTTACAAGCCAAGACGGCAGAGTTCAAAGATCGTTTGGCTCAAGGCCAAACCCTAGATCAAATTTTGCCTGAAGCTTTTGCGGTCGTTCGTGAGGCCAGCAAGCGTGTGATGGGCATGCGCCACTTTGATGTGCAGCTGATCGGTGGCATGGCTTTGCACGCAGGCAAGATTGCTGAAATGCGCACGGGTGAAGGTAAAACGCTGACAGCAACTTTGCCTGTCTACTTAAATGCCCTCACAGGTCGTGGCGTTCATGTGGTGACTGTCAACGACTACCTTGCTCAGCGAGATGCGGAGTGGATGGGTAAGCTCTATCAGTTTTTAGGTTTAACGGTCGGCATCAACTTGTCACAGATGGAGCATGAGGCCAAGCAAAAAGCCTATCAATCCGACATTACCTACGGGACCAATAATGAATTCGGGTTTGACTATCTGCGTGACAACATGGTTCAAGAGTCTAAACAACGCGTGCAGCGTGGTTTAGCTTATGCCATTGTCGACGAGGTCGACTCGATTTTGATTGATGAGGCACGTACGCCTTTGATTATTTCTGGTCAGGCCGAAGATCACACAGAGATTTATCTCAAGATGAACGCTTTGCCTCAGTATTTAACTCGCCAAATCGGTGAGCAAAAAGCTGATGGTACTGGCGTTATTGAGCCTGGTGATTACATCCTCGATGAAAAAGCACATCAAGTCATCTTGACTGAGTCTGGTCATGAAAAAGCAGAAGCTGTCTTGACTCAACTTGGTTTAATCAAGGAAGGTGATTCTTTATACGCTGCTCAAAATATCACCTTGATGCACCATGTATACGCGGCTTTGCGTGCGCATACTCTTTTTAATCGTGATCAACACTATGTCGTCCAAAACGGTGAAGTCATCATTGTTGATGAGTTCACGGGTCGTTTGATGCAGGGTCGTCGTTGGTCAGATGGTTTACATCAGGCGGTTGAAGCTAAAGAAGGTGTGGCTATCCAGCATGAGAACCAAACTTTAGCGACGATTACCTTCCAGAACTATTTCCGTATGTATGGCAAGTTAGCCGGTATGACAGGTACTGCTGATACAGAGGCTTACGAGTTCCAAGAAATTTATGGTCTTGAAACAGTCATCATTCCACCGAATCGCCCTAATGCGCGTATCGATTTCCAGGATCAGATTTATAAAACATCCACAGAGCGTTATAACGCCGTCATTAAGGATATTCAGGGATGCTATGAACGTGGCCAACCTGTTTTGGTAGGTACCACTTCGATTGAAAACTCAGAATTAATTTCAGGTTTGCTCGATAAGGCTAAATTGCCTCATCAAGTCTTGAATGCGAAGCAGCATGCCCGTGAAGCTGAGATCGTCGCTCAAGCGGGTCGTCCGCAAATGATCACGATTGCTACCAATATGGCGGGTCGTGGTACTGATATTGTCTTGGGCGGTAATGTTGAGAAACAAGCAGCCATTATTCGTCAAGATGCAGCTTTATCAGAGGCTGATAAAGCAAGCCGTATCCAAAAGCTCAAAGATGAGTGGCAAGGTTTGCATGACCATGTGGTCAGTGCCGGTGGTTTACACATTATCGGTACCGAGCGTCATGAAAGCCGCCGTATTGATAATCAGTTAAGAGGTCGTTCTGGTCGTCAGGGTGACCCAGGCTCCTCACGTTTTTACTTGGCACTTGATGATGCATTGTTGCGCATCTTTGCCGGGGAGCGTTTGCGTAGCATCATGGATCGTTTACGCATGCCTGAAGGTGAGCCGATTGAAGCGGGCATGGTGACTCGTTCTATCGAAAGTGCCCAGCGTAAAGTAGAAGCGCGTAACTTTGATATTCGTAAACAACTCTTGCAATACGATGATGTGGCCAATGATCAGCGTAAAGAGATTTACCGTTTGCGTAATGAAGTTTTAGAGTCTGATAATGTTTCCGCACTCATTGCTAATCTGCGCGAAGCTTATTTCTCTGAACTGATTGCTGACTATATTCCTGAAGATTCAGTCGTTGAACAGTGGGACGTGGATGGTCTTCAGCAAGTCCTCACCAATGACTGGGGTCTAGCCATTGATCTCGCGGCCTTGATCGAAAGTCAAGATGAGATCGATGCAGAAATGATTTTGCAGCAAGTGTTGGATTTGGTTGCCAAGATCTATCAAGAAAAAGTCGAGATGGTGGGCCAGGAGTCCTTTGCTAATTTTGAACGTTCGGTCATTCTCTATAGTATTGATACGCATTGGCGCGAGCATTTGGCAGCCTTAGACCACTTACGTCAAGGGATTCATTTGCGCGGTTATGCACAAAAAGATCCTAAGCAAGAATACCGTCGTGAAGCTTTCGAACTCTTTAGCCGTCTTTTAGATACGGTTAAATTGGATGTCACCCGCACCATTGCCAATGTACGTATTCGTACAGCGGATGAACTCGATCAGGCTGCTGAGTCTATGCAAGAAGATTTGGATGTCAAAGGCGTTCAATATCAGCATGCTGGTGTAGAAGAAGAATCTGATGCATCGACTGCGGCCAAGCCTCAGCCGGCCCAAGCAGGCCCTAAGGTGGGGCGTAATGATCCTTGCCCATGTGGCAGTGGCAAAAAATACAAACATTGCCACGGCCAGTTGACATAATTTTTTAAAGCGAATGTTTTAGAAGGACATACCATGGCCGTGAACTTACCTTTACCTGTTGCCAGTGAACTTAAGCCTGTAGCTGGCATTCGCTTAGGTCATGCGCAAGCGGGGATTCGTAAATCAGGACGTAAAGATGTGCTTGTGATTGCTTTGCAAGCAGGCACAACGGTGGCTGGTGTTTTTACTAAAAATCGTTTTTGCGCGGCACCTGTGCAAATTTGTCGTGAACATTTAGCGACTCATCAAGAGGGTATTGCCGCTCTGGTTGTCAATACTGGCAATGCAAATGCAGGTACAGGCGAGCCCGGTTACCGAAACGCACAAACAACTTGTAGTGAGCTCGCCAAGTTGCTCTCAGTCAATGCCCAGCAAATTCTGCCTTTTTCTACGGGCGTGATTTTGGAGCCTTTGCCTGTAGATAAATTAGTCGCCGCACTACCGCAAGCGATTGCTAATCTACAAGAAGATAATTGGTACAACGCTGCTGAAGCGATTATGACCACCGACACTCAGCCTAAGGCTTGTTCACGTCAGGTCACGATTGCAGGAAAAACAATCACTTTCACCGGTATTAGTAAAGGCGCTGGCATGATTCAACCCAATATGGCCACCATGTTGGGGTATTTAGCTACCGATGCCAAAGTATCTAGTGCTTTACTCAAAAAGCTTACTGTAGAAGCAGCGGATGCCTCATTTAATGCGATCACGATTGATGGGGATACCTCGACCAATGATTCTTTCATCATTATGGCAAGTGGTACGAGTGGTCTTGAGATTCCGGAAACGGGCCCTGTTTATGAAGAGTTCAAAAAAGTATTGATTGAAATGAGCCAAGCTCTCGCACAAATGATTGTGCGTGATGGCGAGGGTGCCACTAAATTCATCACGATTGAAATCGTCGGTGGAAAAACCACCGCTGAGTGTCAGCAAGTAGCAAAAGCAATTGCTCATTCTCCACTAGTGAAAACAGCCTTCTTTGCGAGCGACCCTAATCTAGGTCGTATCTTGGCTGCGATTGGTTATGCAGGCATTGCTGATCTCGATGTCAATGGTGTGCAATTATGGCTAGATGATGTGTGGGTTGCAAAAAATGGTGGCCGTCACCCTGATTATCAGGAAGCCGATGGTCAAAGAGTCATGAAAAAAGCTGAGATCAAAGTCAAAGCTGATTTAGGTCGAGGCCAAGCAAGTCATACTGTTTGGACCTGTGACCTATCGCATGACTATGTCACGATCAATGCTGACTATCGTTCTTAATTATGGCCGCAGATTACAGTCAACAACTGGTTCAATTACTCACTCGCCTAGAAGAGTGGTTGCCGCCTGCCATGACAGAAGCCGATTGGCAGGCGCATGCTTATCGCTGGCGTCGTAAAGACACTTTGTTTGGTAAGTTGGGGTACTTGCAAGCGGTTACGCACACCTCCAAGATTTCCTTTGCTGATTTACAGCATATTGAGCGTCAAAAAAATCTTATTTACGACAACACCGCCCACTTTGTGGCAGGTAAGCCTGCGAATAATGTTCTTTTGACCGGTGCGCGAGGCACCGGTAAATCTTCTTTAATCAAGGCCTGTTTAAATGAGTTTGCCAAGCAGGGCTTACGTTTGGTTGAAGTTGATAAAGAGCATCTCACTGATTTGGGTGATATTACCGATCAGTTGGCAAAACGCCCTGAGCGTTTCATTATCTTTTGCGACGATTTATCGTTTGAAGATGGCGAGTCTGGTTATAAATCATTGAAGTCAGCCTTGGATGGTTCTGTAGCTGCCCAGTCTGACAATATTTTGATTTATGCCACTTCTAATCGCCGTCATTTATTACCCGAGTACATGAGTGATAACGAATCTTATGTGCACACCAAGGATGGTGAGATTCATCCTGGTGAAGTGGTAGAAGAAAAAATATCGCTTTCTGAGCGCTTTGGTTTATGGATTTCCTTCTATCCACCGAAGCAAGATGAGTATTTGGATATGGTCGATCATTGGTTAAAGCACTTTGATTTGAGTCCTGAGAAAATCAAAGCCGCTCATCCTGAAGCCCTGATTTGGGCATTAGAGCGTGGCTCTCGTTCGGGTCGTGTGGCTTGGCAATTTGCGCGCCACTGGGCTGGCCAACAGTAAAGCTTGTGAATCAATCGACAACGCGCCCCATTGTTGAAGTGGCAGTCGGCGTCCTTATTCAAAATCACACCGTACTTTTAGGGCAAAGGCCTCATGGCAAGCCCTACGCGGGTTATTGGGAGTTCCCGGGTGGCAAGGTGGAGCCGGGTGAAACAATCTTTTTAGCCCTACGTCGTGAATTACAAGAAGAAATCAATATTGTGATTGAAGATGCCAACGAGTTCATGGTGCTAGAGCATGACTATCCGCATGCTTATGTCAGATTGCATATCTGTTTAGTGAGGCAATGGCAAGGTACTCCTCAAGGTATGGAAGAACAACAGCTTGCTTGGCTTTCATTGAACGACTCTCAGTCATCATTAGAGCCGCTATTGCCTGCGACGATTCCGATTATGGAAAAGCTAAGAGGGATGAATCTTTAGAAGTTACACAATGAGAGCTGAAAGCTCACATCGGTACCCACTGGTTTGGGTTTGGCCAAACCATCAGAAATCATAAAGCGCGTCCACAACATATATTTATTGGCGCTGATTTCAGGAATCAATTGTGGGTCTTCGACAAAAACACGCATTAACTGATAGGTCTTGCCAGATAGCATCTGTTGGTATGAGCCGCTTGGTGCATTCATTGCTTGTGGTTTGCCTGACTCACGTAATAAACGTAAGAACATTTGGCTTGCCACATTCCATGCTTGCAAAGGTTGCACATAAGACTTCAGTAACTGAATACGATTTTCTGCTGGGGTAAATTGCCAGGCGTAATACGCTGGCAAATCGACGGGGCTCGTGCCGCCCGGAATACTTAAACGTGAACGTATCAGATTCAGCCATTCACTCTCAAGGATGCCTGTATTACTTTTACCCGTTTGATTAATTTGTTGCCAAATTGCATCCATTTCGCCGAGTGTGCGATTCAGAGCATCTTGATTAATTTGTGCTGAATTTTTGAGGCTCATCAAAGAGCTCTTTTGGCGATCTAATTCTTTCATCAAGCTCGACTTCAAATCAGCTCGAGCAGTGATCTCCGCTAAATCAAACAAAATAGCGATGGCAGCATGTTGGTCGCGTGCATCTTCATGATTAACGAAATACTCAAAACGGTCAAAGAGGTATTCGAGTCTTAAAAGACTGCGAACCAGCTCATTGAAGGGGTATTCGTAAATAATCACAGCTCACTATTCTAGACCCAAAATCGTGAGTTTTTGTCGATTTATTAACGATTTTTAGTATTTTTCAAAGCCAATAGTCTCTCGTGGGCGAGATTGCACTGCCTTTTGAGATGTTCCAGATCGCCATCATTGGGAATCACCCAGTCGGCATGGGCAAGACGTTCTTGACGATTCACCTGCTGAGCCATGATTTGCTCAACGGCTAAGCGATCAAGGCCGCTACGTGCCATGACTCTGGCGATTTGTTGCTCTTCGGGGCAATCGACCACCACAATCACGTCTAGCTTTTTGGGTTCATGCCCGTGCCAGTCCCCAGATTCGAAGAGTAGCGGAATCATAAAAACCACATAGCTAGGATTGATAGCAATTGCTTGCATAGCCGCCTCTTCTGTTAAGCGGCGAATGAGGGGATGAGTGATCGCTTCTAGACGTGCTAAAGCAGCCGGGTTTGAAAAAACCAACTCCCGCATTTTTGTGCGATTTAAAGCCCCCGAGCTATCTATAAAATCATCCCCGAAGCTCTCTCGAATAGCCGGCATAGCTAAACCACCAGGAGCTGTAATTTGATGAGCGAGTGCGTCGGTATCGATAATATGGGCACCATGCTCTGATAAATACCGGGCAACTGCACTTTTACCACTGCCGATCCCGCCGGTCAGGCCCACGCGTAGCAATGGATAAGAAGGGGTATTCATGGCTGTCATGATGACATATTAAAAGTAGAGCGAGTAATTGCCAATCAAAACACCGGATAGGGCTAAATAGGGTCCAAATGGGAAGGCTGAACGCAGTGATTGACCTTTAATCTGTAACCACAAGATTCCACCTGCTAAGCCAATGAGACAAGCACCGAGCAAAATGATCGGTAAGAGTGATATGCCGTAGCAAGCACCCAAGCCCGCTAATAATTTGGCATCTCCCATACCCATACCATCTTGTCCTTTGATGTAACGATAGATGAAGTTAGCCAGCCAGATCAACCCGTAGCCGCACAATAAACCGAGTACAGACTCTTGCCAACCATAGGGGTAAATGTGAAAAAAATTGAGCAAGAAGCCTACGCCCATCAGACTAAAGGTGCCCCAATCAGGCAGTAAAAAAGTACGCCAATCGATGAGGCTAAGTACCAGTAATAAGCAGGCAATCAAAATCGAAAAAGTCAGGCTCATCAAAATAAGTGACCCATCTCAAAAATAGGTAAATATAAGGCGCTAATCATCATGACCAAGATCATACCGAGGAATAAGATGAGGGCCGGCTCTAAGTTTTTATTGAGCTGGGTGATTGAATGACTCCATTGTCGTTTTTCTTCTTGCCCAATCATTAATAAAACAGAATCTAGTTGTGACGATGCCTCGGCCACTTCGATTAATTGAACTAGGCTAGGTCGAAGTAGCCTACCTAAATGTGTTCTTTGTACTGCATGAGCTAAAGAATGACCTAGGCTTAATTGAGAATGAATACCTAGGCAGGCATCATGAACAACCCAATGGTTCGAGTATTGAGCGATTTCCAGTAAGGCTAAAGGTAAAGACATTCCTGAGCGCAATAAACGAGCCAATTGTTGTGCCCATATTTGACAAAGATAATGTCCGAGTAAGGGGCCGATCACGGGGAGTCTCACGAGTAAATAATCCCAGAATTGTTGGCAGCCACGATGGCGCACGAGCAAAGTTCTTGCAGATAAAAAGATCACTGTAAAGCTCAGTAAAACCCACAGACCATAGCTCTGTATATTTTCTGATGCAGTCAGTAAAACTTGTGTTGGTTTGGGTAATTCAGCATTGAATTGCGTGAACATACTGGCAAAACTGGGTACCACCCAATACAACATCCCCGCCAAAATAGAGATTGCCAAAGCCAGTACAAAGCAGGGATATTGCAAGGCTCGCTTCATTTCTGTTTGATTTTTAATGAGCTCTTGCAGTTCTTCAGATGCTTCTATCAGCGCAGACGTCAGTTGACCACTTTGTTCACCGATGCGAATCATCTGTACACATGACAGATGACATGCATGTTGATTGAGTACCTCCGCCAAAGATCGACCTTCTTGGATGCCCCTTAGCATGGACTGTACCCCTGTTTTCTCTAGAGCATTCATTAAAGGTAGGCCTGCTTGTAATAAAAAGCCCAAGCTTTGATAAAAGCGCATTTCATCTTCAATCTTCATAGTGCTCACTCATGGTGCTTGCGGATATCGTTCAATCCTAGAACGCGTTGAACCTCTGCCTCATCGGTCATACCTTGGGCAATCAGGGATTGGGCTTCTTCATCAATGGATTTAAAGCCCATCTGAGACAGTTGCTTTTTTATTGTCCCCAGTGAATGGCCTATATAAAAAGCCTCGCGTAATTCAGCGGTCATGGGCAGCACTTCATGAACGGCTATACGTCCTAGATAGGACTTCTGATGGCATGTGTCGCAAAGAACGCCCGAGCCATGGCAAGAGGGGCATCGTTGACGTAGTAAGCGTTGTGCAGAGACTAGCCTTAGCTCTTCTAAAAGATCTGCTTGATCAATCCCTAGACCATGAAGTCGAGCAATACTACCTAAAGCACTAGTCGTATGAAGGCTGGCCAGGATTAAGTGACCCGTGCGACTCGCTTCGAGTGCGATTTGAGCAGTCGTGCGATCGCGGATTTCACCAATCATGATGACATCGGGGTCTTGTCGTAATAGTGCTCTGAGGGCATGCGGATAATCAAAACCTGCCTTAGTGTGTATCGGAATTTGCTGAATACCCGGGTATTCAATTTCAATAGGATCTTCAATCGCACAAATATTTCTTTGCCCGTCATTCAATATGTTGAGGCAGGTATACAGAGTTCTTGATTTACCGCTACCGGTAGGGCCTGTCACTAAAATCAAACCAGAACTTTGTTGTAAGGCACCCATCATCAAATCCTCTTGTGCTGCATTCATACCTAGAGCACTCAAGGTGTCATCAAAGTCTGTGTAGTGGCCTGTCAGACGTAGCACAATTTTTTCGCCATGCAGCACGGGCATGGTCGAGACTCGTAATTGAATACTTTGCTGATTGATCTCAGTTTTTATTTGGCCATCTTGGGGTAAGCGCTTTTCAGAAATATCTAAATCAGCCATCACTTTGATGAAGTTGGATAAGCGCTCCCGGGATATATCAGGAGCGATAGGTAATTCGCGCAGTAGGCCATCAATGCGCAGACGAACTTGCCAATCGATACCCCTTGGTTCGATATGTATGTCGCTGGCTTTAAACTGAATGGCTTGCTGAAGAATCGTATTCCACGTTTGTGGACTCGTCTCAGCTGCCATTCGGTCGATAGATTTTCACTGTTTTGATAATTTGATCATCAACTTGTGTGATTTCCATCACAACACCCTCAAGACGCACACTCACGTCGTTATCAGGGATGTCTTCAAGATATTCCAGCAATAGACCGTTGAGAGTCTTAGGACCATCTAAAGGTAAATCCAAGCTTAGAAGACGGTTTAAATCTCTTAAGGTGGCCGTACCATCAGCAATATAGGTATTGTCAGGTAACCATTTTGTTTTAGTGGCTAGATCCGGTAAAGAAGTCGTGAATTCACCAATGAGTTCTTCTAAGATATCTTCAATCGTCACAATGCCTTGAACGACCCCATACTCATCGACAACTAGGCCAATACGTTCTTGGTTTTCTTGGAAGTATTGCAACTGTTGTAATACCGGTGTGCCACTTGGAATGAAATAAGACGGACTTAAGATTTCTCTGAAGTGCTCATGGGTGAGCTCTTCATCTCCTAATAGGGATAAAGCCTTGCGCACCGCCAAAATGCCAATAATCTTGTCTGAGTCTTCATCAAAGACTGGTAATTTATTGTGATAACAAGTTTCTAATTGATGAATCACTTCATCAATAGGGCGTGATAAATCTAAAACTTCTACCCGTGCACGCGGCGTCATCACATCGTCGACTTGAATCTCTTCTAAGTTAAAGAAGTTCAACAAAATATTGCGATGCTTATGAGGAATAAAGTGCGATTCCAACAAAACGCTACGTAATTCATCGCGTGTCATCTGGCTATGTTTTGTGTCTTTGGTATTGATACGCAATAGTTTGAGTAAGGCAGATACAAAAACATTGATCAGCCACATGATGGGTTTCAGAAGGACCGTCAATGGTTTGATAATCCAACTCACCCACATCGCAATGCGTTCTGGGAAGGTCGCGCCAATTACTTTCGGCGTGATTTCGCAGAAGATAATAATCAGGACTGCCGATACACCCGTACTGATCGACAAGACTGTGGCATTGTTACCAAAGGCATGTAATGCAATGGCTCCCAAGAGGACGGGCACAATCGTATTGACGACGTTGTTGCCAATCAGAATCACTGAGAGGAGTTCTTCAGTACGACTTAAAAGATCTTGAGTGTTTTTCGCACCCTTATTCCCGCGATTGGCAAGATGTCGTAAGCGATGGCGATTGGATGCCATCATGCTTGTCTCTGTGATGGAGAAAAAAGCCGAGATCACCAAAAGCAGAATAACTAAGGCAACTTGAACCCACCAGGGCCAATGATCAAGCCAAGAATCCACTGAGACCTTTATCAGTAATGAACATGGCTATCACTATAGCAAAGTCATAAGAAAAAGTATTTGTCCAAAGATGGACAAGATGTGTAGGACAAGATTAGAAAATTAGTGTGTACGCACGAGTGAATAGTCACACAAAGCACTCAAACTTTGGGTAACCGCATTGTGCGGGAAGGCTTTTAATGCTTCTTTGGCTAAATGAGCTTCTTTTTCTGCAACGCTTTGCGTGTACTTCAGAGCCTGAGACTCGACGATGGCACGATAAACCTTTTCAAAGACATCGTCAGGCAGCTCATCGGCTTGTTCAATGGCCGAACGAATCAAAGCTTTTTGCTCAGCAGTACCGTTTTGTAAGAGGTAAATCAGAGGCAAGGTAGGCTTGCCTTCACGCAAATCATCGCCCGCATTTTTACCCATCTGTGATGCATCTGCGGTGTAATCTAAAAGATCATCCACAATTTGGAAGGCGGTACCGATGTGGCGACCGTAGCGCTCTGCTGCCGCAAATTGAGCTTCGCTGGCCCCCGCCAATAAAGCGCCTAAAGAGGCGGCGGCTTCAAACAATTTCGCGGTTTTAAAGTTAATCACCTGAACATAACGTTCTTCATTGACATCAGGGTCGTGCATATTCAGTAGTTGCAGGACTTCGCCTTCAGCGATCGTATTAGTAGCATTGGCTAGGATTTCCATAATACGCATCTGCCCAGGCGCCACCATCATCTGAAATGCTCTCGAATATAAAAAGTCACCGACGAGCACACTCGCGGCATTACCAAAAGCAGCATTGGCGGTAGCGCGACCACGGCGTAAAGAAGATTCGTCAACCACATCGTCATGCAATAAGGTGGCAGTGTGTATGAACTCGACTACGGCAGCCATTTCGTGACGGTGGGCAACTTGAGTACCCCCTAGAGCTTGTGCAGTCATCATCAATAATGCGGGACGTAAGCGTTTGCCACCCGCGCCAATGATGTAATGAGAAATCTGATTGATGAGCACCACATCCGACTGTAAGCGGGTACGAATGACCTCATCGAGGGTCTTCATATCCTGCTCAACCGGGCTTAAAATGGCTTGTAAGTTAGTGCTCATTAACTTTTTAATCTGTTTGAGATACTGCTTATCAGGTCTCTTTATCGTATTTTCATCATATAAGCCATTGAATTCAATCATATTTTTTATAAATAGATGGAAAAACAACGCTTTTACTAGACTCTAGTAAAACACGATTCTACTTTTTGACTAGAAATAAGGCTAGGGCTATAATCTAAGGCTCTCTAGCGACATGGGGTTGCTAGAGGTAACTAAAGAAAGATTTCTATATGTACGCGGTCATAAAAACCGGTGGCAAACAATATAAGGTTGCTGCTGGCGAAAAATTGAAAATAGAACAGATACCGGCGGACGTTGGCAGCGAAATCACTTTGGACCAGGTTCTTGCCGTCGGCGAGGGCGAGTCACTCAAGATTGGTGAACCTCTGGTTGCAGGTGCTGCTGTTAAAGCCACTGTTGTCGCACAAGGTCGTCATGACAAAGTAAAGATTTTTAAGATGCGCAGACGTAAGCACTATCAAAAGCGTCAAGGTCATCGTCAGAACTTTACTGAGATCTTGATTAACACCATTAAAGCCTAAGCAGGTAGAACGGAGTAAAAAATGGCACAGAAAAAAGGTGGCGGTTCCACGCGCAACGGTCGTGATTCCGAGTCAAAACGTTTAGGTGTAAAAGTGTATGGCGGTCAAGCAATTAATGCCGGTGGCATTATCGTGCGTCAACGCGGTACACGTGTTCATCCTGGTGTAAACGTAGGTTGTGGCAAAGACCACACATTGTTTGCATTGGTAGATGGTCATGTTCAATTTGGCGTTAAAGGCGCTGGCAAAAAAGCAGTCGTATCTGTTTTGCCGCGTGCTTAATTCGCCTTAACTGAATTGAACTAAGACACTCAACTCAGAATAAGGCCTCGCCAAGCGAGGCCTTTTTTATTGATTAGAAAATTGTATAGACCTAGAAAGTAAGTCAGTCACTCATGAAATTTATTGACGAAGCCCGTATTGAAGTTGTGGCCGGCCACGGTGGTTCCGGTAGCGCTTCTATGCGCCGTGAAAAATTCATTGAGTTCGGTGGTCCAGACGGCGGTGACGGCGGTCGTGGTGGCAGCGTGTATGCCATTGCTGATCGCAATATCAATACCCTCGTTGACTATCGCTATGCAAAAAAACATTTAGCGCAAAACGGTGAACCTGGTCGTGGTTCTGACTGTTATGGCAAAGCCGGTGAAGATATTGAATTGCGCATGCCGGTTGGCACGATTATTTATGACAGTGAAACAGAAGATGTCATTGCTGATTTAACTTACCACGGACAAAGACTTTGCCTCGCTAAGGGCGGTGCAGGGGGTTGGGGTAATTTGCACTTTAAGAGCAGTACGAATCGCGCACCGCGTCAAAAGACCAATGGTCTGCCGGGCGAAGAACGTAAGCTCAGACTTGAACTGAAAGTTTTGGCGGATGTGGGTTTATTGGGTATGCCTAATGCGGGTAAGTCCACATTCATTACCGCAGTCTCGAATGCTAGACCGAAGATTGCAGACTATCCATTCACCACCTTGCATCCTAATTTAGGTGTAGTCCGAGTCAGCCATGAAAAAAGTTTTGTGATTGCTGATATTCCGGGTTTGATTGAGGGGGCGGCTGAAGGTGCTGGTTTAGGCCATCGTTTCTTAAAGCATTTACAGAGAACCAACTTACTTTTGCATTTGGTGGATATGGCCCCCTTTGATGAAAACATCGATACGGTGGCTGAAGCTAAAGCGATTGTGAATGAGCTCAAAAAATATGATGAAGATTTATATTCCAAACCACGCTGGTTGGTTCTGAATAAAGTCGACATGATTCCTGCTGAAGAGCGGGCTGAGCGGATTAAAAAATTCGTAAAAGCATTTGCTTGGAAGGGCCCTGTCTTTGAGATTTCTGCCTTGACCGGTGAGGGCTGTAAAGAACTTTGTTATGCGATTCAGAAAGACCTAGATGCCAAGCGTGCCGCACGGGATCTTGAAGAAGAACAAGAAGCAGATGTACGTTTTTTGCCTAGCGATGATGAATCTAATAGTTAATCAATAAAAAGATCAAAAACAGCATAGAGGTTATTGTGCGTAAAGCCATTCAAGAAGCAAATTGTGTCGTTGTCAAAGTGGGTTCCACTTTAGTGACTAATCATGGTCAGGGACTGGACCATGCCGCGATTGGTCGTTGGGCTGAGCAAATGGCACAACTGCGACAAATGGGTAAGCAAGTCGTGATGGTGAGTTCTGGCGCTATTGCGGAAGGCATGCAGCGCTTGGGTTGGCAAAAGCGCCCCACAGATATCCATGAGTTACAAGCTGCAGCAGCTGTTGGCCAAATGGGCTTGGTGCAAGTTTATGAAACTTGTTTTGCTAAACATGGCATCAAAACCGCACAAGTTCTTTTGACGAATGCTGACTTGGCCGACGAGCAGCGTTATCAAAATGCACGCATGACTCTCTTGACGCTCCTCAAGATGGGTGTGGTACCTATCATTAATGAGAATGACACAGTCGTCACCGATGAAATTAAGTTTGGTGACAACGATACTTTAGGTGCTTTGGTTACCAACTTGATTGAAGCTGATGCACTCATCATTCTGACGGATCAAGGGGGTCTTTACAGCGAAGATCCACGTAAAAATCCGAATGCCACTCTGATACAGACTGCGAAAGCCGGGGATGCCCAGTTAGAAGTGATGGCGGGCGGTTCAGGCAGTGCGATTGGTACGGGTGGCATGTTGACCAAAGTGTTGGCTGCTAAATTAGCCAAGCAATCTGGTGCCAATACCGTGATTGCCGATGGCACTGAAAATCAAGTATTGGTACGCCTTGCAGAAGGCGAGCTGATTGGCACGCAGTTGCTAGCGAACCACTAAAACCTTGTTAAGGTTTGAGTAAACGTAGGATTTCTTCGCGGTTTCTTCTTGGATTTTTAAAATCACAAAAAGCATCTTGTACTAAAGCTGCGTGGTAACGGTTGCGGCTACCGCCGTGAATAATTTCCCATTTGCTGTAGGGATTTCTGACCCATTTTTTTTCTGAGATTTGATAGGTCGCGTAGTGACGAGACTCATATTTTTCGCAGCGAATACCTTCATAGGTAGCTTGCTGAGCACCACTCGGGCTAGTAATGACAACAATATAGCGAATCACATCATCTTGACCAATACTTAAGCTTTTAGCATCAATCGCAAAGCTTAGAGTTGTTGTATTGGAAACATAAAAAGGGCGTAAATCATTCGAAGGCCCTTCTTTAGGTAGCTCAATGTCGACTTCTGACCAAACGCGTGGCGCATCAGGATCATTGGCGTCGTTAGGGTCGATGGTTTTGTATTGTGCCAATGCTAAAGAGCTGAGACATTGCATGAAGCACAAGCCAAATAATATTTTTTTCATGACTCATGTCCTTCTGAGGAATTTTTACGTGGGGCTTTGATGCCAAAGCGAGGTAATTCGAGATCACTACCCCAAGGCAACATACTCATTTTTCTATTGCGTGATAAATAGCGGGCTAACTCTGAGAGTGCGAGTTGATAGACTTCGCGTTTGAAATCAATCACCACATCCAGTGGTACCCAATAGGGGCTCCAACGCCAGGCATCAAACTCAGGGTGATCCGTAGCTCTTAAACTGATGTCACTATCTCTGCCGACCATTCTGAGTAAGAACCAGATCTGTTTTTGGCCACGATAGCTCGCTCGAGGTTTACCAGTGGCAGAACGCAGATTTTGGCTACGACGCAGGAATTCCTCTGGCACGTCATAACGTAGCCATTCACGTGTACGTCCAATAATTTGAACGTGCTGCGGCGCTAGACCGATCTCCTCATGCAACTCACGATACATCGCTTGTTCAGGATTTTCACCATGTTGGATGCCGCCTTGAGGAAATTGCCAAGAATGCTGTCCAACTCGTTTGCCCCAGAACACTTCATTGCGTTGATTGAGAAGAACGATGCCGACGTTGGGTCGATACCCTTCTCTGTCGAGCATATTCCTGCCTTAATCCCTTAATCCTTTAAAATCAATATCTTGATTATAGCGATACCCTAACCATTTAAAGAAACGAATTTCTCATGAAAGCTTCGCAATTTTTTATCAGTACCTTAAAAGATGCCCCAGCAGACGCTGAAATTGTGTCGCATCAGTTGATGATGCGCGCGGGCATGATCCGTAAACTCGGTGCGGGTATCTATAACTACATGCCCATGGGCTTGAGAGTCATCCGTAAAGTCGAAAATATTATTCGTGAAGAGATGGATCGCGCAGGCGCTATTGAATTACTCATGCCTGTGATTCAACCTGCCGAACTTTGGCAAGAGACGGGGCGTTGGGAAAAGATGGGGCCTGAGCTTTTGCGTATTAAAGACCGTCATGATCGTGACTTTTTGATTCAGCCGACTTCAGAAGAGGTCGTTACCGATATCGCTCGTCACGAGATCAAGAGCTATAAGCAGTTACCAGTGAACTTTTATCAGATTCAGACAAAGTTCAGAGATGAGCGCCGCCCACGTTTTGGTGTCATGCGTGGCCGTGAGTTCTCAATGAAGGATGCTTACTCCTTTGATAAAGATGTAGCGGGTATGCAGTCTTCTTACGCCAAGATGTTTGATGCCTACAACCGCATCTTTACTCGTTTGGGTTTGAAGTACCGCGCAGTAGCTGCAGATAATGGCGCGATTGGTGGTACGGGTAGTCAAGAATTCCATGTGATTGCTGATACGGGGGAAGATGCGATTGCTTATTGCCCCACATCGGACTATGCCGCCAATATTGAAACTGCGGAAGCTTTATCTTTGATTGCCACACGTGCGCCAGCGACTCAAACGATGCAGGTCGTACCAACACCTAATGCGAGTAAGTGTGAAGATGTGGCCAAGTTATTGGGCCTGCCGCTCACACAAACAGTGAAATCGATTGTTTTGGCTGTTGAGTCAGAAGCCGGTGTGAAAATTTTCTTGCTCTTAGTCAGAGGCGATCATGATCTCAATGAAGTGAAAGCTTCTAAAGTACCCGGTCTGACAGAATTCAGATTTGCGACCGAAGCCGAAATCATTGAGCATTTTGGCACGCCCCCTGGCTATCTTGGACCGATTCATCTGAAAAAACCAGTCACGGTAGTGGCTGATCGAACTGTGGCTAATATGCATGATTTTGTCTGTGGTGCGAATCAAGAAGGCCATCACATCACGGGAGTGAACTGGGGACGTGATTTACCAGAACCACTGGTCGCGGATATTCGTAATGTGATTTCAGGGGATGCTTCGCCGGATGGTCAAGGGACTTTAGAAATCTGTCGCGGTATCGAAGTCGGTCACGTGTTCCAGTTGGGCACACGTTATTCGGAGGCGATGAACTGCGTCTTCTTGGATGAAAAAGGCCAAACCCAGCCGATGGTGATGGGTTGTTACGGAATTGGTGTGACGCGTTTATTGGGTGCTGCGATTGAGCAATGTTTTGATGAGAAGGGCATTATTTGGCCACTCTCGATTGCGCCATTCCAAGTGGTTATCTGCCCCATGGCCTACGACCGTTCCGAAGAAGTCAAGAAAACCGTCGATCAATTACATGATCAGCTAACAGCGGCTGGTATTGAAGTGATTGTGGATGATCGTAATTTACGACCCGGTGCGATGTTTGCTGATTGGGAACTGATTGGCGTACCTTACCGAGTCGTGGTGGGTGAGCGTGGCTTGAAAGACGGGCAAATTGAATTCCAAGCGCGCACGGCGAGTGAGGCCCAGAGTATTGCACTTGCAGATGCAATCAAAATCATTACAGCAACGATTACTTCAGCGCAGAAGTAAAAAATCAATAATCCCTGCATAAGTTGCAGGGATTATTTCTTGAACATCCCGCCCATGCCTTTGGCAGCAAGACCACTCATCATACGAGCCATCTTGCCACCTTTGAACTGTTTCATCATGCCTTGCATTTGTTCAAATTGCGCCAACATGCGATTGACTTCTTGAACTTGTACACCAGCACCCGCTGCGATACGACGCTTGCGGCTTGCTTTGAGGAGTTCAGGTTTACGACGCTCTTCTGGTGTCATGCTATCGATGATGCCTTGGGTGCGACGGACTTGTTTTTCAGCAAGACCCATATCGGCTTTTTGTGCGGCTTGTGCCATTTGCGCGGGTAGCTTATCAATGAGGTTACTTAAACCACCCATCTGGCGCATTTGACTAATCTGCATGCGGTAGTCATTGAGATCAAAACCACCTTTTTTAACTTTTTCGGCAAGCTTTTGAGCTTGTTCGATATCTACGGTTTTTTGTGCTTGCTCAACCAAGGCCAGAATATCGCCCATGCCCAAGATGCGATTGGCCATCCGTTCTGGATCAAACGGTTCTAGGCCATCGAGCTTTTCGGCAACACCGGCAAATTTAATCGGCACACCCGTGATGTGTTTCACAGATAGAGCGGCACCACCACGCGCATCGCCATCCAGCTTGGTCAGAATCACACCGGTCAATGGCAAGGTTTCATGGAAAGCCTTTGCCGTATTCACGGCATCTTGACCCAACATGGCATCGACTACAAATAGTGTTTCAATCGGTGTGAGGGTTTTATGCAGCTGAGCAATTTCTTGCATCATCGCCTCGTCTATACCGAGACGACCCGCGGTATCGACGATCAGGACATCGTGGTAGTGGCGTTTGGCCCAATCAAGAGCGCCTTGAGCAATGGCTGTTGGCTGATCATTTTCTGAGCTGGGGAAAAAATCAACCCCGACTTGTTCAGAAACGGTTTTGAGCTGAGCGATCGCCGCTGGACGATAGACGTCACAGGACACTGTGAGCACTTTTTTCTTTTGCGTATCTTTTAACCACTTCGCCAGTTTGGCGACCGATGTGGTTTTACCCGCACCCTGAAGACCAGCCATCAAAATCACTGCAGGCGGTTGCGCAGCGAGATTCAGCTGTCCTTGCACCCCTTCGCCCATGATGGCGCACAGTTCTTTTTGTACGACACCGACCAAGGCTTGACCTGGTGTGAGGCTGCCAACCACTTCCTCACCGAGGGCTTTATCTTTAATACGGCCAATCAGTTCTTTGATAACGGGTAGGGCCACATCGGCTTCGAGCAAAGCGAGGCGGACCTCACGCAACATTTCTGCGGTGTTGCTTTCGGTCAATCTGGCCTGACCGCGCATGGTTTTTATGACGCGGCCTAAACGATCTGTTAGATTTTGGAACATAGGGGTATTAAACTGTGAATATGAATATTTTAGGCCACTCCGGAGCCGCTTGGTTACCTGCTTTACTTTATTTCCTGTTTTTCTGGAAAGAAACCCGTGTCTATGCAAGTCAGACCGAGGGGCCAGTGGGGGCGACGACTGCTACGGCAGGTTTCTCACAATGGGTTTTATTGCCTCTGATTCTCTTGCATGGCTACATTCTGCATGAATCTATTTTCACTTCCGCAGGATTTATATTTGGTTTTGCCCAAGCTTTATCGGCCATGGCTTGGATTGGTGTGACTTTCTTTTGGTTTGAGAGTTGGTATCTGCCAATGAAAGGTCTGCGTGTTCTGATTCTTTTGGCTGCCGCTGTCTGTAGCCTGCTGCCCGGTCTTTTTGAGGGGCATTTATTGTCAGAGCGTGCTGTGCACGATCCTTGGTTTAGGGCGCATTTCATTGTCGCGAATATTGCTTATGGCCTACTCAGCCTAGCGGCGCTACACGCGATCTTGATGCATTGGCAAGATCGTCGTTTGCATTTACGTATGCAAGGACAAGCGAATTTCTTTACACGTTGGGTAGACCGCTTGCCACCCTTACTCAGTATGGAACATATCTTGTTCCGTATCTTGATAGCCGGCTTTGTCTTACTCACACTCACCGTATTTTCTGGGGTGTTCTTTAGCCAGACCTTATTCGGACAGCCATTGCGTTGGGACCATAAAACTGTCTTTGGCATTTTGTCTTGGTTGATGTTTGCCGGTCTATTGATTGCCCGTTGGCGTATTGGTCTACGGGGTTTGAGTGCCATTCGTTGGGTCTTAGGTTCATTTGGAGTGCTCTTATTAGCTTATGTAGGTAGCCGTTTTGTTCTTGAGGTCTTGATCGCACGATGAAATGGTTACTGTTTGCCCTCATCATGATTGGGCTCATTATTTGGTGGCGTCATACCCAAATAAAAAAACAAGTTCAGCCGAAAAAGAATCCTACCCAGCAGGGTCATCATCCCAGCGCAGGGACGACTAAGCATCCTTCAGCCACACAGGCAGCCCAATCACCTAAGGCGATGATCCAATGTCCTTATTGCCAAGTTCGTTTTGAAGAAGGTTCAGGGGATGGGGCCTATTGCTCAAAAGCTCATCGTCAAGCCATTGACCCTAAGGGCTGGTGGGGCATGGCTGAGCATGTTTCATCTCCGAACTTCGATGCGCGTCCTGAGCATATGCCCGTTGAGCTAGTCTTGATTCATCACATTAGCTTGCCTCCTGGCCAGTTCGGTCATGGCTACATTGCTGATTTTTTCCAAAATCGCCTAGATCCTAATGCTCACCCTTACTTTAAAGAGATCGCCAATCGAGAGGTCTCGAGTCATTTTTTAATTTATCGTGATGGCCGCGTGCAGCAATTTGTTTCTACAGAGCACAGAGCCTGGCACGCGGGCGTTTCTGATTTCTTTGGGCGTGAACGTTGCAATGATTTTTCGATTGGTATCGAGCTAGAAGGAACTGATGATTTACCTTTTCAGCCTGCGCAATACGCTAGCCTCAAAGATTTAGTGGGTGCACTGTCAGCAAAATATCCAATTGCGGCTTACGCGGGGCACAGTGATGTGGCGCCAGGTAGAAAAACAGATCCTGGAATTCACTTCGATTGGGAATTGTTTGCCCGTATGGCCGGTATTCCTGAACGCCAACTGCCCTATGGTTTAACGAAACGCTAAACCCATAACGCTCAACCTCAAAAAGCCAAAAATCACATATTCTTGTTAGTCAAAAGACCTTAGGGTTTGTTGGTGCTTACTAACTTATAGGGTATTTTAGACCCGATGTCATATGCCCCAATTCTGGGCAAACAATAGGTAAAAGTTAGGGATTTCGATAAGCATTTTTCTGCAAAAAAATGTATCAAAAGTAACTTCAATACCCTATACTTAGTTCCATCGCTCTTGATTTGTCCTATATCTAGTGTTTAGGGAGGGGTTTAATAAAGAGCAATAACTACAAGAAAATTAAGCATTTTTAGATTAACAACAAGTCACAACATATATATTAGTTAGGAGAATCAATGACCTTTGCCGACCCACAAGCTACTGGCCAAGCTTCTCAACCCTTTGCTGGCCAAAGTCTTGGCCAAGTGAGCCAAAGTCCATCGCAAACATTTACAGCGGGCGGTGTTGGTTCAGCGCAAGCGGTTCAGTTATCGGATTACAAAATTATTCGTCGTAATGGTTCAGTGGTGGCATTTGAGCCATCGAAAATTGCGATCGCGGTGACGAAGGCATTCTTGGCGGTCAATGGTGGACAAGGCGCAGCATCAGCACGCGTGCGCGAACAAGTTGAGCAATTGACACAAACCGTGGTGCGCGCACTTTTGCGTAGCCGCCCTAATGGTGGCACGTTCCATATTGAAGATGTACAAGACCAAGTTGAATTGGCTTTGATGCGCAGTGGTGAGCACAATGTGGCTCGTGCTTATGTGCTTTATCGTGAAAAGCGTAATCAAGAGCGTGCTGCACAAGCAGCGACTCAAGCAGTCGCTCCTGTAGTGGCCATTGATCATCCTGGTCTGAATGTCACTGATAACGGTGTAACGAAGCCTTTGGATATGGCCGCATTGCAAACTGTGATTCAGTCTGCTTGTGAAGGATTGGGTAATGCAGTCAATGCCGAGCCTATCATTAAAGAAACCATCAAGAACCTGTACGAAGGTGTGCCTTTGGCTCAGGTATATGACTCTGCTATTTTGGCCTCACGTACCTTGATCGAAAAAGATCCTGCGTACAGCCAAGTGACTGCTCGTATTTTGATGCACGTGATTCGTAAAGAGATCTTGGGTCGTGAAGTGCCACAAGCAGCGATGCCTGCTGAATACGTGAACTACTTCCCACAGTTCATCAAGCAAGGTGTTGAGGCGGATTTGCTAGACCAGAAACTCTTAGGTTTTGACTTGGCGAAATTGGCCAAAGCACTCAAGGCTGAGCGTGACTTGCAGTTCAATTACCTCGGTTTGCAGACTTTGTATGACCGTTATTTCTTGCACATTGAAGATCACCGCATTGAAATGCCGCAGGCATTCTTCATGCGTGTGGCGATGGGCTTGGCTTTGAATGAAGTTAATCGTGAAGAGCGCGCGATCCAGTTCTATGAAATCCTCTCTACGTTTGATTTCATGTCCAGCACGCCGACACTCTTTAACTCTGGCACGATTCGTTCACAGCTCTCTAGCTGCTACTTGACGACGATTCCAGATGACTTAGATGGTATTTACGAAGGTTTAAAAGAAAACGCTCTCTTATCCAAGTTTGCCGGTGGTTTGGGCAATGACTGGACCAATGTGCGTGCTTTGGGTAGCCATATCAAAGGTACCAACGGTAAATCACAAGGTGTTGTGCCATTCTTAAAAGTCGTCAACGATACCGCTGTCGCCGTTAACCAAGGTGGTAAGCGTAAGGGCGCCGTATGTGCTTACTTGGAAACATGGCACTTAGACGTCGAAGAGTTCTTGGAGTTGCGTAAGAACACGGGTGACGATCGTCGCCGTACGCACGATATGAACACCGCGAACTGGATTCCAGACTTATTCATGAAGCGTGTCATGGAAAACGCAGAGTGGACACTCTTTACACCATCCACATGCCCTGATTTGCATGACAAGTTTGGTAGCGAGTTTGAAAAAGCCTATTTGGCCTACGAACAAAAAGCAGCCAATGGCGAAATCAAGCCATTCAAGAAGGTCAATGCACTCCAACTCTGGCGCAAGATGCTAGGTATGTTGTTTGAAACAGGCCATCCATGGATCACATTCAAGGATCCTTGCAATATTCGTAGCCCACAGCAACACGTTGGCGTAGTGCACTCATCGAATCTCTGTACTGAGATTACTTTGAATACCAACGATTCAGAAATCGCGGTATGTAACCTCGGTTCTGTGAATATGGCAGCGCATATGAAGACCGATGCCAATGGTCAATTGGTCTTGGATCATGAAAAACTCCAAAGAACCGTTCGCACAGCGATGCGTATGTTGGATAACGTGATTGACATCAACTATTACGCAGTTGCTAAGGCACGTAACTCTAACTTGAAGCATCGTCCAGTCGGTATGGGCATCATGGGCTTCCAGGATTGCTTGCACATGTTGCGTATTCCATACGCAAGTGATGCTGCAGTGCAGTTTGCAGATGAGTCTATGGAAGCGGTTTGCTACTACGCATACTTGGCTTCTACAGAGTTGGCTGAAGAGCGTGGTACCTACAGCTCATACAAAGGTTCTCTGTGGGATCGTGGCATCCTGCCACAAGACACTATCAAGATGTTGGCTGAGCAACGTGGCGGCTATGTGGAAGTCGATTTATCAGCCAAGTTGGATTGGACGCCATTGCGTGAGCGTATTAAGCAGTTTGGTATGCGTAATTCCAACTGTATCGCGATTGCGCCAACAGCCACGATTTCAAACATCATTGGTGTTTCAGCCTGTATTGAGCCGACTTACCAGAACTTGTTTGTTAAATCGAACCTCTCTGGCGAGTTCACTGTCGTGAATGACTACTTGGTACGTGATTTGAAGGCTCGCGGTCTGTGGGATGAAGTCATGATTGCCGATTTGAAGTATTTCGATGGCTCTTTGTCAAAAATCGATCGTATTCCACAAGATTTGAGAGATTTGTACGCTACCGCCTTCGAAGTTGAGCCTAAGTGGTTGGTCGAAGCTGCCTCACGTCGTCAAAAGTGGATTGACCAAGCCCAGTCATTGAATATCTATATGGCTGGCGCTTCAGGTAAGAAGTTGGACGACACCTACAAGTTGGCCTGGTTGCGTGGTTTGAAGACCACTTACTATCTGCGCACGATTTCTGCGACCCATGTGGAGAAATCCACAGTGAAGAGTGGTTCACTCAATGCTGTATCGAGTGATACCCCAGCGGTGAGCGCAGCTCCGGCAGCGGATGGCCCCGTGTGCACCATGAGACCCGGTGATCCAGGTTTTGATGAGTGCGAAGCTTGCCAATAAGTCGTATAGTTGGATTGTTAAAGATAAGTTGTATTACAGATAAAAACGGAGATCATTATGTTGAATTGGGAAGAAGAAGCAGCGGCAGCCCCACAAAGTAAACCGGTGCCTGCCATGAACCCAGCGAACAGCATGGAAAACAGTTTGTTGCCTAACCGCCCAATGCCCATGCCAACCTCGTCTGCTTCAGCCCCATCGGCTGAGATTCCAGAAGATGCGACTGCGCGACGTGTGAACGTCGCTGATAAGCGCATCATCAATGGTCAGACCGATGTGAACCAGCTCGTGCCCTTTAAGTACAAGTGGGCTTGGGAAAAGTATCTCGCTGGTTGTGCTAACCACTGGATGCCACAAGAGATCAATATGAACCGCGACATCGCGCTTTGGAAAGACCCTAATGGTCTTACGGAAGATGAGCGCCGCATCATTAAGCGTAACTTGGGTTTCTTTGTGACGGCAGACTCATTGGCGGCCAATAATATCGTTTTGGGTACTTATCGTCAGATTACCGCCCCAGAATGCCGCCAATATTTATTGCGTCAGGCCTTCGAAGAGGCGATTCATACCCACGCTTACCAGTACATCGTCGAATCTTTGGGCTTAGACCAGGCAGAAATCTTCAATGCCTATCACGAAGTGCCATCGATTCGTGACAAAGACGAGTTCCTGATTCCTTTCATCGACGTTTTGACAGATCCTTCTTTCGAAACAGGCACGATGGAGAATGATCAGAAGCTCTTGCGTTCTTTGATTGTGTTTGCCTGCATCATGGAAGGTTTGTTCTTCTACGTAGGGTTTACCCAAATTTTGGCGATGGGTCGCCAAAACAAGATGACCGGTGCTGCTGAGCAGTATCAGTACATCTTGCGTGATGAATCCTTGCATTGCAACTTTGGTATCGACATGATTAACCAAATCAAGCTCGAGAATCCACATTTGTGGACACCAGAGTTCAAGCAAGAGATCCGTTCTTTGTTTGAAAAAGCGGTGGAGTTGGAGTATCGCTATGCTGAAGACACCATGCCGCGAGGCGTGCTGGGCTTGAATGCGCCGATGTTCAAGAGCTATTTGCGTTACATCTGTAACCGCCGTTGTATGCAGATTGGTTTAGAACAACTATTCCCGAATGAAGAGAATCCGTTCCCTTGGATGAGTGAGATGATCGACTTGAAGAAGGAAAGAAACTTCTTCGAAACACGCGTCATCGAATATCAAACTGGTGGAGCATTGAATTGGGAGTGACATTTTTTGCAAATTTTTGATGACAACTCAACTCCGAAGTTGTAGTATCACGAAAAGTTACAAAACATAGGAGTAAAAACGTTTGATAGGTAGTTGCGAACAATATCAGTTGCACACCGAAATTCTGAGTAGTCAGAGAGAGCGATTTTCTCTCTTACGAAATGATTCAACGAACTCCGTGTCTCTATTTAAAAAGCCGTCGCCTCTAGGGGCCACGGCTTTTTTTCCAGGATTCATTAGCGCGCGACGTGAAGTGAGTAGTGCGCCGATGAATGGCTCGCTCGCCAGTAGTTGGGGTGGTCGGGTCTCTTTAATCAGTAGTTTTAGTAAATCATTCTCACGTGAAGGAGATTAATATGGCAACAGCCAAGAAGAAACCTGCTGCAAAGAAGCCAGCTGCCAAAAAACCGGCCGCTAAGAAACCAGCTGCTAAAAAAGTAGCTGCTAAGAAACCAGCTGCTAAGAAAGCTGCAGCTAAGAAGCCTGCTGCTAAGAAAAAGCCAGCTGCTAAGAAGCCAGCCGCTAAAAAAGCTGCTGCTAAAAAGCCAGCTGCTAAGAAAGTAGCGAAGAAGAAACCAGCTGCTAAAAAGCCTGCTGCTAAAAAAGCAGCGGCTAAGAAGCCAGCTAAAAAAGCAGCGGCCAAAAAGCCAGCTGCAAAAAAAAAAGTAGTTAAAAAGGCTGCAGCTAAGAAACCAGCTGCAAAAAAGCCAGCCGCTAAAGCTGCCCCTGCTGCATCAGCAAAGACAGCTTTGAATCCAGCAGCTGCTTGGCCTTTCCCAACAGGATCTCGTCCTTAATCTTAGATTCGGGACTGGTTCCTGAGAAGGAATCAAACCCGCCAAGACTTCGGTCTTCGCGGGTTTTTTCTTTATGAGGGCTGAATTTTTAACTAGCTCAGAACAGCTTGTTAGTAGCTATAGCCAAACGCAGATTTGAAGCGTTCAGCGATTTCAGCGGCAGAGGGTTCGTGATTTTGTGGACCTTGGCTGGCAATTTTGATGGAGCCCATCAAGCTCGCAAGACGTCCTGTAGTTTCCCAATCAAAACCTTGCTCTAAACCAAACAACAAACCGCCACGGAAGGCATCGCCGCAACCGGTGGGGTCAATCGCCTGTTGCGTAGGAACAACAGGTATCTCAATTTTTTTACCGGCAGTGTGGATTTCGGCGCCTTGTGCCCCTTTGGTCACAATCAGTGCTTTTACAGACTCACTGATTTTTTCCAAACTCAGCCCAGTTCTTTGGCTGAGCATTTCGCCTTCATAGTCATTGACGGCCAGATAAGTAGCTTGCTCTACAAAACGTAACAGTTCCTCACCGTTAAACATCGGTAAGCCTTGACCTGGATCGAAGATAAAGGGGATACCTGCTTCTGCTAACTGTTGGCAATGCTCAACCATGCCTTGGCGACCATCAGGAGCGACGATCGCTAATTGAGGTTGATTGAATTTCTTTTGAGCGCGACTTTCTAAAACATCAGCCACACGATTGAGGTGGGATTCACCCATCGCACCAGGATGGAAGGCAGTAATCTGATTATTGTCACGGTCTGTGGTGATCATGGCTTGCGCTGTGAAGGCATTCGGGATCTCGCGCACATGATCTGGACTAATTTGGTATTTAGCCAACTGGTCATAGTAAGGACCCGCATCGCCACCGACAGTAGCCATAATCACAGGCTCACCGCCTAAGAGGCGCAAATTGTAGGCAATATTGCCAGCACAACCGCCAAACTCGCGACGCATACTGGGAACTAAGAAAGCCACATTCAGAATATGAATCTGGTCAGCCAGGATTTGATCCTGAAAACGTCCTTCAAAAGACATGATGGTGTCATAAGCAATTGAACCGCAAATCAGGCTGGCCATGAGTATTCCTAAAAAAGTAAAAGTAAAAAATTATGGTTGAGATGCAGGATTCTCTAGATAAAGAACCCGAATCCGATAACCGGCTGCTTCACGCGGCACTGGCAATGATAAGTCACTTGCCACTTCTTCGCGGGGAGAAGCAAAGCGACCGCCTTCTAGGAGAGGATAGCCCGGGGGTAGCCATTGGCTCGGTTTTAAGTAAATCGTTTCTAAATCTTGATTTTCTGCATTGCTTAAAACTAATTCCAAGTCTGGCCATTGCACAGGCACCGCAAGCTTATTGCGAATTTGTAATTTGAGTTGACCCTGACCACGTGCCATGTCTAACTGGGCATATTCAATCGCCCAGGCACTGAAATCTGCCAAAGGAATATTCTGGCAGGGCAAAACTTGGCAAATCCAGCTATCTACTTGAGCAAAAGTCGATAAAAAAGTCTTTTGTGAAGGTTCTGGTAGTTTGGCAAGTTGGTGATAGATCGTATTGCGAGCTAAAAATAGGACTTGTACAACAAAGACTAGGCTCAAAGTACTAATCAGCACAATCGCTAGCCAAGGTGGGCAAGCTAGCCATCCTCGCTCACTTCTCAGATCTTGAGCTTGAATGTCCCCGGCTGAAGATTCAGCTGTTTTTTTTTGAGACTCGGCGACGGCTTGTTTGAGTTGCCCAGTGAGACACACCCAACCATCTTCCTCACCCCAAATCGATAGTTCTAACCAGGGGCTATAGGTTTTGATCACATCATCCGCTTGGCGAGCCAAGATGCCAGATAAAACAATATGACCGCCAATCACCATTCTTTGGACTAAAGCCGGAGCTAAGACTTGTAGGGGGTTGGCCAAGATATTGGCAACCACAATGTCATAGCGCTCATGAATCGGATCGGATTCAGGTAAGTGAAAGTCAATCACGACTTCGTTGCGCAGAGCGTTGTCTTTGGCCGAAACCACGGCCTGCTCATCAATATCAACGCCTAAGGCTGGGCCACAACCTAATTTTTTTGCGGCAATCGCCAAAATACCCGAGCCACAACCGTAATCGAGGAGTGTTTTGTCGCGTAATTGACCCGCATCTGCAAAAGACTCGAGCCATTGCATGCATAACTTCGTGGTTGGGTGGCTGCCAGTACCAAAAGCCAAACCAGGATCGACAGCTAAGCAGACTGCATCGGCTTGAGGTGGGCTTTCATGCCATGAGGGTACGACCCATAAACGTTGACCGACTTGAATCGGATCAAATTGGGACTGGGTTAGGCGTACCCAATCTTGCTCAGCGACATAGCGCTCAAGCGGTGCTTGAACCTGAAAGCCACTGTCTTGCAAACTTTGGGTGATGTACTCGGTACTCAGACCTTGCTCATTGAATAGAGCAATCAGCTCAGACTCTTCCCAGGCATTTTTTTCTGGAACCAAGCCAGGCTCACCATACAGAGGTTTTTCATCTTCGGTATCAGCGGCTGCATCATTGACAGTGATCGATAAAGCCCCCATATCCATGAGGGCATCACCGACAGCATCCGCTTCTGCTTCACTGACTAGAAAAACCAGCTCGCGATAAGTCATCGGATAAAGACTTACTTAGCTTTACGTGAGTCACCCCGAGACGCTGCTTGCTCTTCTAAGCGATGTTCGAGGTAATGAATACTAGTGCCACCTTGAGCAAACTTGGGGTCAATCATCAGTTCACGGTGCAGGGGAATATTGGTTTGGATGCCGTCGACCACCATCTCTGAGAGTGCAATACGCATTCTGCGCATCGCTTGTTCACGGGTGGTGCCGTAGGTAATCAATTTACCAATCATCGAGTCGTAAGTCGGTGGTACTAAATAACCGGCATAGGCATGTGAATCAACCCGTACGCCTGGACCGCCTGGTACATGCCATGACTGAATACGTCCTGGGCTAGGAATAAATTTCACGGGATCTTCTGCATTGATACGGCATTCAATGGCATGACCGCGGAATTCAATATCTTTTTGCTTAAACGGTAATTTTTCACCAGCAGCAATACGGATTTGTTGCTGCACGATATCAATGCCTGTGATCATTTCTGTCACAGGGTGTTCAACCTGAACGCGCGTATTCATCTCGATGAAGTAGAACTCACCGTCTTCGTATAAGAACTCAAAAGTACCCGCACCACGATAGCCAATCTTGCGACAGGCTTCTGCACAACGCTCACCAATCTTGGCGATCAGGCGCCGATCAATACCTGGTGCAGGGGCTTCTTCAATCACTTTTTGGTGGCGACGCTGCATAGAGCAGTCACGCTCACCTAAATACACTGCATTCTTAAAAGTATCCGCCAGCACCTGAATTTCTACGTGGCGTGGGTTCTCCAAGAACTTCTCCATATAGACTTCAGGATTACCAAAAGCACGGCCCGCTTCTTCGCGCGTCATATTCACCGCATTGATAAGGTGTGCTTCGGTATGTACAACACGCATGCCGCGACCACCACCGCCACCCGCGGCTTTGATGATCACCGGATAGCCAATCTTCTTGGCAATCGCAATAATTTCTTTGGGATTGTCAGGCAAAGCCCCTTCAGAACCCGGAACACAAGGCACGCCTGAGCGAATCATCGCTTGCTTGGCCGATACTTTGTCACCCATTAAGCGAATAGATTCTGCGGTGGGGCCAATAAAAGCAAAACCAGATTTTTCAACGCGTTCTGCAAAATCGGCATTTTCTGACAAGAAGCCATAACCCGGATGAATCGCTTGGGCATCGGTTACTTCAGCCGCAGAAATAATGGCGGGCATATTCAAATAACTTTGCGCCGAAGGTGCAGGGCCAATACAAACCGCTTCGTCGGCTAACTTCACATATTTCGCTTCGCGATCGGCTTCTGAGAAAACCACCACAGTTTTAATACCCATCTCACGACAGGCTCGCTGAATACGCAGGGCGATTTCACCGCGGTTCGCGATCAGTACTTTTTCAAACATGATTGAACTCTTATCGGTGAGGAATTAAGCGATAACAAACAAAGGCTGACCAAATTCAACGCCTTGGCCGTTTTCGCAGAGGATTTCTTTAACAACGCCTGACTTATCAGACTCGATTTCGTTCAATAACTTCATCGCTTCGATAATGCACAGGGTTTGACCTTCTTTGACGGTGTCGCCAATCTTCACAAAAGATTCGGCACCAGGCGTCGGTGAGCGGTAGAAAGTACCCACCATCGGGGATTTCACAATATGACCGGCCGGCACTTCTTCTGCCGCAGGGGCGGGTGCTGCCGCTGGTGCGGGAGCAACTGGGGCAGCAGCTACAGGAGCGGGTGCGTAAACGGTTTGGGTTTGGGCAGCGACGGGAGCAGGATTCTTAACAATTCGGACTTTGTCTTCGCCTTCAGTGACTTCTAGTTCAGATACGCCAGATTCAGCAACGAGGTCAATGAGTGTTTTTAGCTTGCGAAGATCCATATTTCCCTTTCAAAAGTACTTTTTTCTATTTAGCAGGGAGTATAGCGCTATCTATCCAGCTATTGAGCTCAACTTCGTCTATTTTTCCTAATTTTGTCTTTTTTATGCTGCCTTTTTCATCGATCAAGACGGTAAAAGGTAGTCCGCCACTAGGATTTCCTAAACTTTTTGCCCAATTTCCACCCTCTAGACCACCTAGGACGATGGGGTAGCTAACGGGTGTTTTTGACAGAAATTCGCGTATATTCGATGGAGAATCGACGCCGATACCGACAAATACCACATTTTTAGAGCGATATTTCTCGTAAGATCGGTTCAAATCGGGCATTTCTTCTACGCAAGGGGGGCACCAAGAGGCCCAGAAGTTAATTACCACGATTTTGCCCCGCCAGGCATCCGTTGCGTGTATTTCACCGCTGGGGCTGCGTAACTCGCTGGTCCATAAAGCTTCCACTGCTCCATCGGCCGCTGGCGTAGTCCTAAATGTGTATAAGGACAATGCAGCCCCGAGAGTGGTGGCAATCACGGCGGCAGCCAAAATCAATATCCAAGACGAGCGGTTCTTTTGCATAGAAGTTTCATGAAGAGTTAGAAATTCAGCTTATTGTGCACTGATGTTTGGATAAAATCTTGGCATGCATCTTCATATCCTAGGTATTTGCGGTACCTTTATGGGCGGTATTGCCGCCATCGCAAGGCAAGCGGGCCACCGCGTCACGGGCTGTGACGCTAATGTCTATCCTCCCATGAGTACTCAATTAGAAGCCCAGGGCATTGATCTGATTGAAGGTTTTGGTCCTGAGCAGCTCGCTCTTCAACCGGATTTATTCATCATCGGTAATGTGGTTTCTCGTGGTAACCCGCTGATGGAAGCTATTTTGGATGCTGGTCTGCCTTACCAGTCAGGTCCGCAATGGTTGGGCGAGCAAGTCTTGCAAGGTAAGCATGTACTCGCGATTGCCGGCACCCATGGTAAGACCACGACCACCGCGATGCTCACCTGGATCTTGCAAGACAACCACAGAGAGCCCGGTTATTTGATTGGTGGGGTGCCAAATAACTTTGATGTATCAGCACGCTTAGGCTCACCCTATCAAGATCCGCAAAAAGAAAAATCGGCTCATTATTTTGTGATTGAAGCCGATGAATACGACACAGCCTTTTTTGATAAACGCAGTAAGTTTGTGCACTACCGCCCAAAGACCGCGATTTTGAATAATCTCGAGTTTGATCACGCTGATATTTTTGCAGATCTCAAGGCGATTGAGACCCAGTTTCATCACTTAGTGAGAACCGTGCCGCAATCAGGTCGCCTGATTGTTAATGGTATGGAAGATAGTTTGGAACGCGTCTTACAAAGAGGTGCTTGGTCAAGTGTAGAAAAATTTGGGCCACAACAGATTTGGGATTTAAAAGATACGCAAGATGATGGTTTTGAGGTCATCTATCAAGGTCAAACTGTGGCAGAGGTGAGTTGGCATCCAGATGCATCAGTGGCTGGGCGCCATAATCAGCAAAATGCATTAGCAGCCATTGCCGCAGCCCATCATATTGGTATCGACCCGAAAGACGCTGCCGCAGCGCTAGGACGTTTTAAAAACGTGAAGCGCCGTTTAGAGATTGTGGGACGTGTGAACGGTATTACGATCTATGATGATTTTGCGCATCATCCAACAGCGATCACGACAACCGTCGATGGTTTAAAAAGACGTTTAGCGAATCAAGCCGGCCGCATATTGGCAGTTCTTGAACCACGATCGAACACCATGAAGTTAGGCGTCATGAAAGCCCAGCTACCTGCCAGCTTAGTACAAGCTGATCGAGTGTTTGCTTATGGTGCACGCGCGGGTAAGGATGCTTTGGGTTGGGATTTGCAAGAGGCTCTCAGTCCAATGGGATCTAAAGCACAGGCGTTTGATGATTTGGAGCAATTGATGGATGCGATTATTCAAGAAGCTCAACCCCATGATCACATCTTGGTGATGAGTAATGGTGGTTTTGGTGGTGTGCATCGCAAACTACTCGAACGTCTTCAATCGAAGCAGTAGTCATCATGCAGAACATAAAAAATATGAGGGAGTATGTATGAGCCAACGACTCAAAGATAAGGTTTGCATCATTACGGGCGCCGCTAATGGCATCGGTTTAGCGACAGCGCATAAATTTGCCAAAGAAGGTGGTATTGCTATCGTCACAGATATGAAGATCGATGCGGTCAACCAAGCGGTGGCAGATATTAAAAAAAATAGCGGCCAAGCGGAAGGGTACGCACTCAATGTCACCGACCGAGCATCGATTGATCAAGTCGTTGAGCAAGTGATTGCTCAATACGGACGTATTGATGTGCTCATCAATAATGCAGGCATTACTAAAGATGCGCGTTTGGTCAATATGACTGAAGAGCAGTTTGATGCCGTGATTGATGTCAATCTCAAGGGGGTTTTCAATTGCACGCAAGCGGTCGTGCCGCATATGCTCAAAGCCGGTAAAGGTTCGATCGTGACGGCCTCGAGTGTGGTGGGACTCTACGGTAACTTTGGTCAAACCAATTATGCAGCGACTAAATTTGGGGTGATTGGCTTTACAAAAACGTGGGCTAGGGAGTTGGGTCCTAAAGGTATTCGTGTGAACGCCGTTTGTCCGGGTTTTGTCGAAACCAGTATTTTGGCCACCATTCCAGAGGAAGTGCTCAAGGGAATGCGTGAGCGTTCTTGGTTAAGACGTTTAGGGCAGCCCGAAGAGATGGCCAATATCTATGCTTTTCTTGCCAGCGATGAGTCAAGCTATATCAATGGCATTGCACTTGAGGCCAGTGGCGGGATGTCGCTTTAATGCATTTTCTATATGAAGAGTCGGGCGATCTGAAGTTAGCCACTCTGATGTCGGCCGCAGGAGCTGCGCCTGCAGATCCGATGCCTATTGAAACCATGAGTGGTAAGCGTGCCAAACTCAAAAGTAAAGACGTTTGGTTGGAGCTCCCTCAGGTGACTCAAGCTTTGCCAGAGTTGTTAAAGGGCGCGCAAGACGAAGCGCAGACACTGGATCTTGATTTTCTTTGGGAGTGCGCTGGTGAGGTGGAGTTTCACTTTTTGGATTTAGCCAAAGAGTACTACGGCGATGCGGCAAGCGATCTACAAAAAATGGCGCTGGCCATCGGCATACAAGCTGCTCCTATTTACTTTAGACGTAAAGGTCGCGGCCAATTTTTAAGAGCGCCGGCTGAACAACTCAAAGCTGCACTCTTGGCAGTCGAGCGTAAAAAGCAAGAACTGCTCTTGCAGGAACAATGGATTGCCGAGCTCAAAGAAGGAAGCTGCCCCGAGGCTCTCAAGCCACAAGTAAAAACATTACTCTTTAATCCAGATAAAAATTCAGCCGCTTATAAAGCAGTGCATGCTGCTGCCCATGGTTTGGCGGGTGGCATCCCAGAACTATTCATTCGTTGCCAAGCCATTGATAGTCCGCTCGATTTTCATCAGGGACGTTTTTATAAAGAGCATTTCCCCAAAGGGATTGGCTTTGAGCATTACGCATTAGATTGTGCGACCTTGACCCAACAAGCCGCACAAGTTCTATCAGACCTGCCTATTGCGCAGGTCAAAGCTTTTTCGATTGATGATGCGAGCACCACAGAAATTGACGATGCATTTTCGGTCACATTACAAGCTGATGGCAATTACCAAGTCGGTGTGCACATAGCTGCCCCCGGACTATTGATTCAGCCGCAAGATGCCTGTGATCAGATTGCGCGTCAGCGACTATCCACTGTCTACTACCCAGGTGGCAAGATCACCATGCTGCCTCAGGAGTTGGTGAGTATCTTCTCACTCGATGAGGGGAGGGGTGAAGCGCTTGCTCCTAGGCCGGCCCTCTCTTTATATGTCACGGTCGACCCTAGAGGGCAATTACTCGATCGACCTTCTAAAACAGTCTTAGAGCTTGTGCCCATTGCGCATAACTTAAGGTTAGACGATCTTGAAGAGCGCGTGACACAAGAGTCTCTGGATGGATCTGAAGACATACCTTATCGGGCAGAACTTCGTTTGCTATGGCTTAGTGCTCAGGCTTTACATGCGCGGCGCCAAGATGCTCGTGAGCAAAATGGTCTGAAGCGTGAAGTTCTGGGTATGCAAGATGCAAAAGCACTCTTACGTGACTTTAGTTTTAAGGTCGAAGAGGGTGTGGTGACTATTGGCGCACGGCAACGCGGCTCTATTTTGGACACGATTGTTGCTGAGTGGATGATTCATACCAACAGCACTTGGGGGGCATGGCTAGCTCAGCATGATGTGCCAGCGATTTATCGTGTACAAAAAGGTTGGGGTCCACAACGCACACGGATGCAGACCCTGCCGGGACCCCATGAGGGTTTGGGCATTAATGATTACACCTGGTGCACCTCGCCTTTAAGACGTTATGCAGATTTAGTGAATCAATGGCAATTGATTGCCATGGTGAAAAATGGCGTCACGGCTAAATTAGTGGCACCTTTCAAGCCGAAGGATGCGCAACTCATGGCGATTGCTGCAGACTTTGATGCCACTTACGGGGCCTATAACGAGTATCAAGCTCGATTGGAACAGTATTGGTGTTTGCAATACGCCCAACAAGAGGGTTTACCTTGGAAGACTGTTGTACGACATCTAAAAGATGGCAGAGCGAGAGTGGAATCCATTCCCCTATATTTGCAAATACCCGAGTTGGCAGCCCAAGCGCGTGGCGCACGTGCTGAAATCGAAATTTTGGCCATCGATGGTCTGATGCTCACGGCCAGCGTGCGTTATCTTGGCTTGATTGAGGGCGAGCCTGAGGGTGAAGACGCGGGTATCGAGGATGAGGTGGAAGTTAATTTGACAGTCGCCATAGATCAAGAAGAAGTCGGCGAAGTGTCACCTCATACTTCCCAGACTACGAATTCATAAACAGACCCCTATGACTTTGCAGCCCATCAGTATCTTGGATCGAGTGAGCGACTGGAATCGCCAGCTCTTTACTTACTTGATGGATGGTTTTGTACGTATCAATGAACCAGTTGCTCGGGCATTAGAAAAACGTTTACCGAAGTCATGGCGCAAACCACTTGTTTACACCTTGGTGCTCTCCATCATTGGCCACATTATTTTTTTAGCGATTCGTTGGCATGATGAAACCGAAGAGCAGCGTCGTTTAAAGACGCCTTTGAGTGTCGTGCTAGTCAATGCTAGAACAGCGCAAGCGCCGGCCGATCCAAAACGCCTAGCGCAAGCTGATCTCAATGGCGGTGGTCAGTCACAAAATACTTATGCCACAGCGATTCGAAGAGCCGATCCACAGTTGGCAGAGCAACTGGAAAGAATGCAAGTCGAGCAACAACGTCTTTTATCTCAGTTACAAGATGGTAAAAAAAATGCATCGACGACATCTCGTGGGCAACAAGCGCAAACTCAAAGCAAAAAGGATCCACTAGAAGCTGAATTAGCGAAAAGGATTCAGGAGATGGGTATGCAGCCAAGGCGTATGGCACTCACTGCCACTAGCGCTAAAGCGGTCGTATTTGCGCAATACTACGATGCCATGCGCAAACAAATTGAGGCCTATGGCACGACCCATTTCCCCCGTGCCAATGGTCGTCCCTTGTATGGTAGTTTGGTCTTGATGGTCAGTGTGGACGCGCAAGGAAAAGTCATCAAAGATGGCATTACCTTACTCAAGTCGTCGGGTAACTCTGAGTTAGACCGACAGGCCCAAGCCATTATTCGTGCGGCAGCACCCTTTGGGCGATTTAATGAGGCCATGAAACAAAATATTGATGTCTTAGATTGGGTCTCTACTTTTGACTTCACTCGCACTGATGGCGAGCAAAGACTTGACCTCAAACAGTGATGAAGCAGTAAGATAAATCATGAGCGATATTATTTGCCCCCAAGATCATCCAGATATTGATGTCTACGCAGTTGTCGGACATCCGATCGCGCATAGCCGCTCACCTATGATTCATGAGTACTTTGCCAAAGAAACGGGCCAAGCCATGTTTTATGGCCGTATTGATACACCACCTGAAACCTTTAAAAAAGTGGTGAGTGATTTCTTTGCGGCCGGAGGTAAGGGCCTTAATGTTACTGTGCCTCATAAGCTTTTAGCTTATGAGATGGCAGAAGTACATTCTGTAGCGGCCCAAGAAGCGCAAGCGGTGAACACCCTTTGGATGCAAGATGGTCGATTGCATGCTGATAATACGGATGGGCTAGGTCTTAAAAATGATCTGGAACGTATTCTGGGTTCATTGCTCCAACAAAAGAAAATATTGATCATCGGCGCAGGCGGTGCTGCGCAAGGTGTCATTCAACCTTTGCAAGCTGCCGGTGCACAACTATCGCTAGTCAATCGCACCCTACAAAAAGCACTGGATCTAAAGCAGATTTTCCCAAGCTTACAGGTGCATGCCATTGATGATCTCGCGAAGTCTGAGTCTTATGATTTGATTGTCAATGCCACTGCCGCAGGTCTACAAAATAATTCGCCGCTGCAAAAGAAAACACTAGAAAAAATCACTCACCCACAGACCCTCATTTATGACATGGTCTACGGTAAAGACACGCAATTCATGCAAGATGGTCTAGAGTTAGGACTCAAGGTGGCAGATGGTTTGGGGATGTTGGTTGAGCAAGCGGCAGCTGCTTTTGCGATATGGCGTGGTATTCATTTGACGAGTCACCAAAAACAAGGCGCCATACAACTCGTGCGCCAAGCTCTCCTGCAGTCATGAAATATCTGAAGTACCTCTTATGGACGCTGCTGGCTAGCGTTCTGATTTTGCAGGGGTATTTCTTCATACAGATCTTATTGTGGCGTTGGGTCAATCCTGAAACAACAGCGTTTCAGCGTGCCGAACTACAGCGTTTGTGTAGCACGAGCAAAATCTGTGCATTAAAAAAAGACTGGATACCACTCAAAGAAATATCGCCGACTTTGAGAAGAGCCGTGATGATCAGTGAGGATAGCGATTTCTATCGACACCATGGCTTTGAGCTCAAAGCCATGAAAGAGGCTTGGCAAAGAAACCAGCAAAAAGGTAAACATTTACGTGGTGGTTCGACAATCACGCAACAACTAGCAAAAAATCTTTTTCTGTCCGGTGAAAAAAACTATATCCGTAAAGGCCAAGAATTCATCATTACCGGCATGTTGGAATTGCTCCTCAGCAAAGATCGTATTTTTGAGATTTACCTTAACCATGTGGAGTGGGGTGAGGGTATCTTTGGTATTGCCGCAGCCAGTCGCCATTACTATGCCCTCTCACCGAAGCAATTAGGTATTCAAGAATCGGCAGCTTTAGCGGCTGCACTACCGGCTCCTAAATGTTTTGATCAGCAGCGCTATTGCGCTAAGGCACGAATCAATTTCCCCAACCGAATTGAATTTATTTTGGAGTGGTTAGCGCGTCAGAACCAAAAGAACGCACCAGTCGAGTTAGATGAGAGGATTTTGATTGAAGAAGAGTCTGAGAATTAATACTCAATATTCGGTTCTTAATGAAGAAACTCAAATACGTTGCAGCAGGCCTTGGAGTGCAAATTCCACAGATTGCTCTCGCACACTCTGACGATTACCTGTAAATAGAACTTTTTCAGATTCAATCGAGCCATTAGCGAGCCCCCAGGCAAACCAAACTGTACCGACGGGCTTATCGACGCTGACACCATCCGGACCAGCAATCCCCGTAATAGATAAAGATAAATCACTATGGGTGCGCTTTTTAGCACCAGCGGCCATCGCTTCAGCGACTTCGCGACTGACTGCACCATGCTGCTCAATGAGTTGAAGTGGCACGCCTAAATCTTGATGTTTAGCTTCGTTACTGTAGGTGACATACCCCCGCTCAAACCACTGGCTGCTACCCGCTAGATTTGTAATTGCGGCGGCCACCATGCCACCAGTACAAGACTCGGCAGTGACCAGTTGCCACTGTTGTCTGAGGCAAAGACGGGCCAGTTCTTCAACTAAATGCATATCGATCTATTACCAAATTCGGACCAAAATCGTTATCACCAACAGTGTGGCAAATGCTGCTGCCAAGTCATCAATCATCACACCAAAACCTTTGATGAACCACAGGGGTAATCGAGTGGGTTGATCCACTCGATCGACCAAGTTGTAGTGCTTAAAGTATTGATCAATCATTTTGATGGGGCCGGGTTTCACAGCATCAAAAAAACGAAACAGGGCAAAGGCCCCCAACTGAGACCAAATACTCATGGGCATACACACCAAAAGAATCAGCCAAAAAGCGATGAACTCATCCCAGACGATGCCGCCGTGATCGGGTACTCCTAATTCTTCACCGACCTTGCCGCAAATCCAACAACCCACTAAAGCACCCAGCAAGACAACCAGCGCAATACCTGTGCCATCTAAAAATAGATCCATCACCAAATAAATAGCCCAAGCATATAAAGTACCCACAGTGCCGGGAGCGCGTGGTGAGAGGCCTGAGCCAAAGCCAAAGGCCAAGATACGTGCAGGATGGGACCAGACCCAAGCTTTATTCGGAATCAGCATCTTTAGCGTTGTACTTTTTTCACCGCTGCACGGATTGCGTCGCGCGTTTCAATAGCAGCTTGTCGAGCGGCTTGCTGGAAATCTCCCTCTTTGCTCGCATACAAAATAGCACGGGAAGAGTTAATGATCATGCCTGTACCAGGAGCTCCTGGAATCTGACCAGCAGCCACCGTGGCTTCAATATCACCGCCTTGTGCACCGATTCCTGGGATGAGTAGTGGCATATCACCCACGAGCTCTCTGACCTTGGCGATTTCAGCGGGGAAGGTGGCGCCAACCACTAAACCAATTTGACCTGACTCATTCCATGAAGTGCCAGCCATACGGGCGACATGCTCAAAGAGTTTTTCAGATGTGGCGTTCACGGGTAAGAACTGTAGGTCTGAACCTCCAGGGTTGGATGTGCGACATAAAACAATCACACCACGCCCAGCATATTGAAGATAAGGCTCAATCGAGTCAAAGCCCATATAGGGGTTCACAGTAATGGCATCGGCTTGATAGCGCTCAAAGGCTTCTTTGGCGTATTGCTCAGCGGTGCTACCGATATCCCCACGCTTGGCATCCAAAATGACTGGGATGTTGGGGTATTGGCTATGGATATAGTCAATCAATTGCTCTAATTGATCTTCAGCGCCATGGGCGGCAAAGTAAGCAATTTGCGGCTTATAGCTACAGACTAGATCGGCGGTGGCATCCACAATTTCTCGGCAAAAAGCCAAAATAGCGCCACCCTTGGCCTTGAGGGACGCAGGAAACTTTTGCGGGTCTGGGTCAAGACCTACGCACAGCATACTGTCTTGAGTTTTCCAGGCGTACGCCAACTGATCGGTAAAAGAAGGGCGTTTTTTCATATCCGTTTCACTGAACTTTCATGTTTTCAAGACAAAATAGCATCTAAAGCTTTAGTTTTTTCAGACCATAGGATAAACTCTCGCCACCCCCTGTGGCTAACTCCTCAACTGAAAAAGTTGAAATAAAGATTGGAGGCTTGGCATGATCAACCTATTCGTACTACAAAAAGGTCGCCTAGCCCAGGAGCAGGTGGATGACCGCAAAGAACTTTTAGAACACCACAACCCCATTTGGATTGATGTTGTTGACCCTGAAGAGGAAGAGCTTCAGTGGATTAAAGAGGCTTTTGGTGTCTCGCTGCCCGAGCTAGAAGATTTAGGTGACTTAGAAGCATCTGCCCGTTATTTCGAGGCCGATGATGGTCATCTGCATATTCGTACAGACTTTATTTTGGATGACGACGAAAACGCTCGTAACGTCAGGGTCGCCTTCGTCCTGACCGACAATATTTTGTTCTCTATTCATGAGCAAGACTTGCCAGTCTTCCGCTTGGTCAGACTACGCGCCCGTTTACGTCCTGGCTCTGTCAGAAATGCTAAAGATGTTCTTTTAGATCTTTACGCAACTGATGCTGAGTATTCAGCTGATGCGCTTGAAGAAGTGTATGAGAACCTAGAACAAGCGGGTAAGCGAGTTTTATCAGACAACGTTTCAGACTCTGATGCCGCCGATGTATTGGAAACCATTGCGCGTGAGGAAGACTTGAACGGTCGCATTCGTCGTAATGTGATGGATACTCGCCGTGCGCTTTCGTTTTTGATGCGCAGTAAATTACTCTCTGATGAGCAGCAGGAAGAGGCGCGTCAGATTCTGCGCGATATTGACTCTCTAGAAAACCACACTGCTTTCTTATTCGACAAGATTAACTTCTTAATGGATGCGACGGTCGGTTTCATTAACATTAACCAGAACAAGATCATCAAGATCTTCTCCGTAGTCTCTGTCGCATTAATGCCGCCCACACTCTTGGCGAGCATCTGGGGTATGAACTTTGAGTTCATGCCTGAACTACGCTCAGAGATTGGTTACCCGATAGCTATTGGTGCAATGTTAATTTCAGCGTTGATACCGCTTATTTACTTCCGTAAAAAAGGCTATATGAAGTAAGAAGTTTCAGAAACTCTCAAGTTCTTAATAATCCCTCGAAAGAGGGATTATTTATTTGCAGCATTCAATTTACTTAAAGTGATCAAACGACTTGAGATATTGCTGTGCCAAATTCTCGGGCAGACGATGTGAGTCGCCATCCATTAACTGAATCTCTAACTCAGCACTACGAGGCAAGATACGACCAATCCGCGTGGTCGCTAGACCCAAGCTCGCGCCGAGTGCTTCAATCTCGGCACGTTTGGTAGCAGGTGCTGTAAAACATAACTCGTAATCATCTCCACCGCAAAGCGTACAAAGGCGGCGTAGCTCCAATGATTTTTCTGCCAGAGTGGCCGAAGCGGGAACTTGATCAATCCAAATCTCTGCATTCACATGAGAGCGATTCAGGATATGTCGTAAATCTCCCAAAAGACCATCTGAAATATCAATCGCCGCATGCGCGATACCGAGCAACTTTTCTCCTAGAGCAACTCGTGGAGTCGGGGTATGCATGCGTGGCATCACCTGTCGCATCTCATCTGATGTCATGGGCCACTCATTACGATAACCGCCTAAAGCTAAGCGTGCATCACCGACATGATGGGATATCCAAATATCATCGTCGACCACAGCGCTCGAGCGTCTGAGCGCCTTCTGGGGATCCACTTTGCCAAAAATCGTAATCGATATGGTCAAAGGACCTGCGGTCGTATCCCCACCGATGAGTTGGCAGTGATGTTGATCGGCGAGTGTAAAAAGCCCTGTGGAAAACTCAGAGAGCCATTCATGTTGGGCAGAGGGTAATGCCAGCGATAGAGTAAAACCAACAGGTGTTGCTCCCATCGCTGCCAAATCTGACAAATTAACAGCGAGAGACTTATGGCCCAAATCAGCGGGCTGTGCATTGGGGAAAAAATGCCGTCCTTCAACCAACATATCTGAGCTAATGGCCCAAGAACTACCATCGCCAGCATCGAGCAGGGCGCAGTCATCACCAATACCTAATTGGAGTAGTTCACTGTGTTTGGGCGCCACAGAGCTTAAGACGGAGCTCGTTTGCGTATGTAAGTTGGGCCGATCAAAAAATTTTCTGATGAGGTCGAATTCGCCTAAAGGCTCGGATTTGTTCATAAGAGCACTAGCTAAATAGTATTAAGAAGATTCTATGCCTTTATATGCGTGGCGGGTAGGGCTATTGCTCATTTTTCCAAATTTGCACCCTTTGGCTCCAAGAGGAATAGAATTACTAAAACCCCAAGATAAATAGCCTTTATTTTTAGGGGTGCTAAAAAAGAAATCATTTAAGAACGAGACAAATCAATTTCATCTGAAAAGAACAAATAGAGAACTATTCAATGAGTGCAGATCAAAAAACCCAACAAGAAAAACAAAAAGAAGCCTTACGTAAAGCCGCCCTCGAATATCACGAGTTTCCGACCCCCGGCAAAATTGCAGTCACACCGACCAAGCAATTAACCAATCAGCGCGACTTGGCCTTGGCCTACTCGCCCGGTGTGGCTGCTGCTTGTGAAGAGATTGTCAAAGATCCTGCCAATGCGGTGCGTTACACATCGCGTGCTAATCTCGTCGGTGTTGTGACGAACGGTACTGCCGTACTTGGCTTAGGCGACATTGGTCCACTCGCGAGTAAGCCGGTGATGGAAGGTAAGGGCGTACTCTTTAAGAAGTTTGCGGGTATTGATGTGTTTGACATCGAGATCAATGAAAAAGACCCAGACAAGTTAATTGAAATCATTGCTTCGATGGAACCCACTTTTGGTGGTATCAATCTCGAAGACATTAAAGCTCCAGACTGCTTCTATATTGAGCGCAAACTTCGTGAGCGCATGAAGATTCCGGTCTTCCATGATGATCAGCACGGTACTGCCATCGTCGTAGGCGCAGCGATTATGAACGGTCTCAAGGTCGTTGGAAAAGACCTGAAAAAAGTAAAACTCGTGACTTCAGGCGCTGGTGCGGCTGCCCTCGCCTGTTTAGATCTCCTCGTAGATCTCGGTATGCCCATTGAAAATATTTGGGTCACAGATCTTGCGGGCGTGGTCTATAAAGGTCGTAAAGAGTTAATGGATCCGGACAAGGAGCCCTTTGCTAAAGATACACCGATGAGAAGCTTGGCAGAGGTGATTGAGGGCGCCGATATTTTCTTGGGATTATCTGCCGGTGGTGTGCTCAAGCCTGAAATGGTCGTGAAGATGAGTGCTAAGCCATTGGTTTTTGCTTTGGCTAACCCTACTCCAGAAATTCTGCCTGAAGAAGTGAAGGCCGTACGTGATGACGCCATTATTGCGACGGGTCGTACCGATTACCCGAACCAGGTCAACAACGTACTTTGCTTCCCATTTATTTTCCGTGGGGCTTTGGATGTCGGCGCAACGACCATCACTCGTGAGATGGAAATCGCAGCGGTGAATGCTGTAGCGGAGTTGGCACGCGTTGAACAAAGCGATGTGGTGGCCTCCGCTTATGGCGCAAGCAATCTCTCTTTTGGTCCTGAGTACCTCATTCCAAAACCATTTGATCCCCGATTGATTGCCATCATTGCACCAGCGGTTGCTAAAGCAGCGATGGATTCTGGGGTGGCCACACGTCCGATCAAAGACTTTGTGGCTTATAAGGATCAGTTACAGCAATTCGTATACCACTCTGGTACTTTGATGAAGCCACTCTTTGCGGTGGCGAAAAAAGTACCAATGGCGAAAAAACGCATTGTCTTCTGTGAAGGTGAAGACGAGCGCGTACTCCGCGCCGTACAAGTCATCATGGACGAGAAGTTGGCCAATCCAATTTTGATTGGCCGCCCAGCTGTGATTGCAAGACGCATTGAGCGCTTTGGTTTACGTATGAACCCGGGTGTTGATGTAGAAATCTGTAACCCAGAGTTTGATGAGCGCTATCGTGACTATTGGTCCACTTATCACAAGCTCACCGAGCGTAAAGGTGTGACCGAGTCCTATGCACGTTTAGAAGTCAGACGTCGTAACACCTTGATTGGTGCTTTGATGGTTCATAAGGGTCAAGCCGATGGTTTGATTTGCGGCACGATCGGGCAAACCGGTGCGCACTTACATTATTTAAATCAAGTGATCGGTCATGAGCCAGGTGCAAAAACCTATGGCGCCATGAATGCGCTCGTATTGCCGGGTCGCCAGGTCTTTATTGTGGATACTCATATCAATATTGATCCGAGTGCTCAAGAGCTCGCAGAGATTACGATCTTGGCAGCTAAAGAACTCAGAGCCTTAGGTATTGAACCGAAAGTGGCTTTGCTTTCGCACTCTAACTTTGGTTCAAGCCAAGCGCCGTCCGCACAAAAAATGCGTGACACACTCGCTATTTTGCGCGAGTGTGCTCCGGATCTGAAAGTTGACGGTGAGATGCATGGTGACTGTGCATTGGATGAGTCTCTCAGAAAGAGCATCATGCCTGATTCAACACTCACGGGGGATGCGAATCTCTTGGTGATGCCAAACATCGATGCAGCCAATATCGCCTATAACCTTCTGAAGACTGCAGCAGGTAACGGTATCGCAATTGGCCCTATCTTGTTGGGTGCTGCTAAACCGGTCCATATCCTGACCCCATCTGCCACCCCACGTCGTATTGTTAATATGACCACCTTGGCAGTTGTGGAAGCGGGCCAGCAGAAATAATTCAGTCAGGTATCGAAAAAAATAGGCCCCGACCCTCAGAGGGGGTTGGGGTTTTTTATTGCAGTCGCACAATAAATTACCTCATTTTGGCTCTATCTTGGTGCAAAAGACCTGATGAATGACCCTAAAATAAGTTAGTGAGCGTGCGCTCACATATTTTTATTTCATTTAAAATCAATAACTTATTAATAATCTGCTGGGTAAATACTTGTCACGCTAGGGTAAAAAAGGTACTCTACTGACCATCATGACGATAAATATTTCAGAAAACAACCTCTACGGTCAGTCAGTTCTGGGGACTTCGTCTGCATCTCTCGCCGCTAATTCAGCAGTTAGCGCCAAAGGAACATCCACTTGGCGTGATGCCTTGGCAGCTCGCGAAGCAGGTCCTACGGCTGCATTGCGTGCGGTTCGTTCTAATATCGTGCAATCCATTCGTGCATTCCGCACCGATGATTTGCTACAAGCGGCCACTGAACTCGGTCAGCACTTTATTTATGCCAATTGTGCGCATGCACAAACGAAGTCAGAAGTGTTGGAAGCCATTGCTAATGGCTTTCACTTCCCAAGACAACAGGCAAAGAATTTTGATTACTTACTCGACTCACTCACAACGCTCGTCGATCGTGCCGGTCCACAACCTGGCTTTGTGATTGTTCTAGAAGGTTTACCTTGCACACACAAGTTTGACAAAGAAGTGCGTGAGACATTCCTCGACGTATTCCGTGATGCGGTGGAATTCTGGGCTGATCGTCGCGTGCCTTGCAGAGTCTTTTACTCTTTTGCTTAATACATAGACTCATTCAGGAGACCTGAGTGATTCACAGATACAGCCACTGCAAGTGGCTGTTTTTATTCGTGCTGCTAGAACAACACTAGACAAGCAATAAGTATTCGCTAGAGCTGATTCCAAACGGTATGTAAGACGCTCAAAGCCACAATGCCCGCCGTTTCAGTTCGTAATACCCTTTGCCCCATCGATACCGGAATGAAACCCGCGCGTGTAGCCTGTTCTTCCTCCGTCTCGCTCAAGCCTCCCTCGGGCCCAATTAAAAGGAGGGTTTTCTGAGGTGTGCTCCGTTTAGCTACACTCATCAAACCGATCTCAGCACGTGGTGAGAGCATCAGTTTGAGCATTTCTGCTTTGGGATCGATGCTAGCCAACCAGACGGGTAAATTGAGGGTGGTGCTCACTTCAGGAATCACCGTGCGACCGGATTGCTCACAGGCGGCAATCGCAATATTTTGCCAATGCTCACGCTTTTTGAGAGATCGCTCACCATCGAGGCGCACCACTGAGCGCTCGCTTTGTAGAGGTTGTATTTGAGCAACGCCTAGCTCTACGCACTTTTCAATCAGCCAATCCATCTTGTCCCCACCGGCAATGCCTTGAGCTAGAAGAATCGGTGATTTAGTCTCTGTGCGTACAAAATGTTGAATATCCCCCAAGCGCACCACGGCTTGCTTTTTGTCTAAAGCGATCAAGGTGGCATTTGCTGTTAAACCTTGGCCATCAAAGACTTTAAAAGTCTCTCCGACGGCGATACGTCGCACGCGCAGATGATGCGCGACTTTACTATCGATCACCACTTCATCAGATAGAGAAGATCCAGCATCGGGCCACGGTCCAGGGAGGTAAAAGTGCGACATAGCACAATCATAAGCCAAGCAAATGGCGGGTGATAAAATAGCGTTTTTGGAGGGACAGGCCTCAAGTGGCGCAGAGGTCGTTCTAATTAGCCGCAGGAAAACTATCAATGTCGTCAATGCACACCACAATGGCCAATGCGATCCGCGCTTTGGCAATGGACGCAGTTCAACAAGCGAATTCCGGTCATCCGGGCATGCCCATGGGTATGGCAGAGATTGCAGTAGCGCTCTGGAGTCAGCATCTCAAACATAACCCACAAAATCCAAAATGGATTGATCGCGATCGCTTTGTGCTGTCCAACGGTCACGGCTCGATGTTGCTCTATGCACTCTTGCACCTAACGGGTTATGACTTACCGATGTCTGAGTTAAAGAACTTCAGACAACTGCATAGCAAAACACCAGGCCATCCCGAATATGCCATTACCCCCGGTGTAGAAACGACGACAGGACCACTCGGTCAGGGCATTACCAATGCGGTAGGCATGGCCTTGGCAGAAAAATTACTCGCACAAGAATTCAATAAACCTCAATTTGACATCATTAATCACTACACCTATGTCTTCATGGGCGATGGTTGTTTGATGGAGGG
>ERZ650311.25-NODE-25-length-97042-cov-15.261262_pt1 | contig 97042 bp, 80 predicted proteins | sample MGYA00376247_ERZ650311 | MGnify/ENA primary metagenome ERZ650311 (study PRJEB26733, sample SAMN07839324) | wastewater metagenome | biome: small river; feature: stream; material: water | place: USA: North Carolina | collected 2016-07-28 ... | reverse complement strand
TCGACCCCTACGCGTACCTGCGTGATGTGCTCACGCGGCTGCCCACACACAAGGCTAGTCGGATCTCGGAATTACTGCCCCACCGCTGGGCAAGCCTACGCGCTGGCTGAATTCAAAAGAAATTGAAGTGGACAGGTGTCCACGCCATTTGGCGTGGACACCAATACGCTATTGCGGCTGCCAGGGGTAGATGGGGTGGCTGAACGCTTACGAAGTGTATTGCCCGGCGCTGAAATGGGTGTTGTTGGTTCCTCCCGGCGGGCGCGCGGTGCAGGTGATCGACGTCAGTCGGGCGGTGACGCCGTTGGCGACTTTGTACCGCCACCAGCGAAGCCCGATCCTGGCGCTGCATATGCAGTCCTCGAAGCGCCGGGTGTGGGTGCTGGCCGACAACGGGCTGGATGTACACGATGGCTTCAGTGGCCGCCTGCTCGGCCATTGGCCGGCTCCCGACGGGGCGCGCCTCGATCGGCTGATGGTGGATGCGTCCGGTCGCCTGAGCGTCTGGAGCGGCACGCAGTGCTTCGAGCCCGTGGCCGGCGGCCCGTTGGGTGGGTGCGGGGTCGCTTGCGCCATGCCTTGCGCAGCTGCCGTGGGCGTATCCGAGCGGTCTATTTCATCTTCGACGGGAGATGGATCGTTTCACCGGCCAGCATGAAGGCGCCGTGGCCCCGATGGTGCAGGGTCGGGTGATCTTCCAGGGCGGGGTCGCGCCACGCTTCGAGCACTTCAAGCACGAAAAATCCATAGCGCGGTACCAAGGTTGAATCGACGACCCGGCATTCGAGGCTGGCGAAACATTCGGCGAGCAGCGGGGCTTGGATCTGGCTGGCCGGCTGGCGGGTGAGGCCGAAGATGGCGAACTTGTCGGTATCTGCGCCGGAGGTGTTGCCGCAGCCGACCACCGCCTGGGCCAACTGCGCGGTGGGAATGTTGATCGCGCATTCGCCGGACGCTTCGAGCGCGGCAAAGCTGTGGTCGCGGTTGCTGACGACGCAGCCGACCAGGGGTGGTTCGAATTCGAGCATCGTGAGCCACGACAAGGTCATGACGTTGGATCGGCCGTGGTGGCAGGTCGTCAGGAGGATGACTGGGCCAGGCTCGAGCAGGCCATAGACGTCGGCGAGGGGAAACGCGATCTTGGTGAAACGAGTGTCCGACATTGTTGTCCTCCAGGGGCCGGTCCGTGTCTGCGCGGGGGCTGATGGGATGGTCGCCGCCTGGATTTCAGTATGCTCGACGGTGTCGTTAGCTGTGAAGATTGTGCAGGGCGAATTCCCAGTTGATCAGCTTGTCCAGCAGCGCATTCACATAGTCGGCGCGTCGATTCTGATAGTCCAGATAGTAGGCGTGCTCCCACACGTCGATGGTGAGCAGGGGCTTGAGGCCTTGGGAGGTAGGTTGGTCCGCGTTGCCGGTGCGGACGACTTTAAGCCGGTCGCCCTCGGATACCAGCCAGGCCCAACCGCTGCCGAACTGGGCGAGCGCGGCGGCGGCCAGTTCTTGCCTGCAGGCAGCGACACTGCCGAAAGAGGCCTCGATGCGTCGCTTCAGTTCGGCGGGAGGTTCGCCGCCACCCTGCGGCCGCAAACTCTGCCAGTAGAAATTGTGGTTCCAGATCTGGGCAGCGTTGTTGAATAGCGACAGGGAGGCGGGGGTCGTCTGTCCTGCGGTGGCGGAGATGATCTTCTCCAGCGGCAGCCCGGCCAGTTCATTGCCCGCGAGAAGGCGGTTGAGATTGTCCACGTAGCCCTTGTGGTGCTTGCCGTAGTGAAAGCCAAGGGTGTTCGCAGACAGAATGGGATCGAGAGCGTCCATCGCGTAGGGGAGAGGCGGCAGGCTATACGGCGACGTGGCTGCTCTTGCGCTGGCGCTGGCGCTGAGGCTGCCGAAGGTCAGCAATGCGAGGGAACCGACAGACGAGCGCAAAAAATCGCGCCGGCCATGTGCCCTATGAGTTTCGTACTCCTGGCGGGTGTGCATGAGGGCGCTCCTGTCCGATGGATTGTGGATCGGAAAAGATTATCGCAATGACGAAAAATGTTTGTGTCAATGTGCAAAATTTGCAAGATGTGACTTATTTCGCAATCGATTCTATTTGTGGCGAAGTGTGTCTCTGGCGCGCAGGGAGTGCCAAAGTTTGCGTCCCGCTCGTGCTTGTCGGTGGGCAAGAGTGATAGGGGCAGGATGGGCGGGGGGCTGCTGCGACTTGCGGCTTTTGTGCTTACGCCGTGAAGTCGAAATAACTCAGACGGCTCCACCGGACGCTGTCATGAGGAAGTGGACTTTTTGGGCGGCCAGGTGACTTGCGGGCGCAGTGCCGATGGCGTTGGCCGTCTTGGGCGGATGCGGATTGATGATCCGGGTGGAGAGCCTTGCGACGCGGAGGACCGGTGCGGCGCGCATGAGTCGCCGGCGATTGCCGGGTAACTGCACGCGGCCGCTACTCGATCATTTCGGGCGCCCTGCGTTGCGCGAAGCAGGGCACCCAAATTTATCGGGGTGAGGATTGCGTATCCGCCACCCAGAAAGCCTTATCAATTGGCGAAGTGGAAAACCCGGTAGCCGTCGCAGTTGAAGCTGGCCGTTTCAAGGAAGGCAGAAGGCCATGCGACTTGTGTTTCAGGATATAGCAGGTACCAGGCGATATGGTGAACCTTGGCATAGCGCTGTACTTGATCGACATCTTGCATGTTCCGGAAGTCGGTCAAGCCATCCAGGCGTTCCTTAACCTTCTTTTCGGACTTTGCGTAGATGCTGTCGCCGGCAAACACTTGTCGTTCCGTCAGGGCGGTGACGATAAAACGCGGGTCATTTTCCGAATCCTGAAAGATATCGAAGGGCGCGCTATTGTCCTTAATGAATACTGCCGCTTTGACGAGGCATACGGGAACGGAATTGAATTGCTCGTATTTGGCCTTTTCTTTCCACGTCGGAAGGGTCTGAAGCCCTTTCGAGAAAACAAATGGGCTGGTCATGGCAAGGCACAGCAGTGCGAACAGCCCGGTTTGTGCCGGCAAGCCTTTGGGTGGGCGATTACCTATCGCAAGATGGTAGATTGCGCCCCCCGTCCAGGCCGCTATTACAAAATAGGCCCAGACCAGCGGCCGGCTTAGCAGTTCGTCGGGTGTTCCAATGCCCCGTGTGTCCATCGCCAGGCCGATGGACATGACAAGATAGTTGGCCGTGACAAAGAACGGGAAGGCGAGAATCGCCGAATCCATTTTTTTTCTAGCCGCGACAAGAACCAACAGAGCGGCAGGGAACCAAAGGCCGAATGTCGAGATTAACAGCAAGGCGACCGCATTGAGTGCGTCGATGGGTTTCGAGTGGTGCTCAAGCTTAAATACCTGGGTGAAGTAGGCCTTGAGATGCCCTTCGTCGAAATTGCCGAGTTGTTGAACGATATAGCTGCCGATTCCGCTTCCGTCCATACGCAGGATGGGAACGCGATCAAGGGTTTGCGAATAAGTGATTGCGCCAACGTAAATTCCGGTCAGCGCAAGTCCGATGGCAAACCGCCAGCGGCGTCGAACGCCCGGAAAGAAGATGCATGGATAGATGAGGATAAGAAAGGAATTTGCTACGAATAGGTGGGCCTTGTAAAAGAGGCAGATCGCCAGAAAGACATATCCGACGAGTACGGCCATGATCTTGCCCCGGCGGCTGCCTTCGAGCATGAAAATCCATGCGAGTGCAGCGCAGGCAATGCCGTAGAGTGATCCGAGGTTGACCTGGCTCATGAACGTATAGCTCAGGTATTTGTTGGCGAAACCTTGTTGGTAAGCGTCCGGCAGGAGTACGACGGCCGCCGTCGCCGCGAGCGCGGGCCAGCTACCCCAGATCGAGGCGATCAGTGAAAAAGCCGCGATGCCGGTGAGAAAGATGCCAAAGGGAAGCTGAAAGCTCGAATAGATCTGAACGGCGGGTGTGTTCGTCGCAAAAGAAATTGCGGATGCGGAAAGATAGCTGGCAAAGTGGTAAAGCAGTGCCGGAGCGTCCGACATCCGAAAGTGATAGAGCGTGCCGGCTCCCTTCGCGTTTGCGAAAGCGCTTATTTCGCGGACATGAAAGAAAAAGTCCTGCCATGTCTGATAGACGAAGGTCTGACCTTGTAAGACCGGTTGCGTCTGGGAGTCAGTGCTCCAGAGTGTGGCTGCAAGCCCGCTGACCAGAATGCAGAGCAGAGACGGCAGGCTTGCGTCGAAGTCGTCGAGATCCGGCTTCAGTCTTGCCCCGAAGGCGGCCATTCCGAGCGCACCCAGGGCCAATATCGAAAGATTGGTCGGCATGCCGAAGGGAGAAACCAGCGATGCGAAGAAGAGCAGGGTGTTGGCAACAAAAAAACCACTCAAAAACTGGAAAGACAGGCCCGCCCTGTTTTTGACGAGCTTTGCCGTTGCCGCCAAAAACCCCCTTCCGTAGGCAAGGCAAATCAATACAAAAACCACAAACGAGGCGAGTGCCGTCCATGATATCTGCCGGGATACTCGGATCTGCCAAAAGAAAAGAATTGCGACAATCGCAGCAAATGATGCCAGATTAATGGCTTTGCGCATGGTTTGACTGCCGCGCGGGGGTGGCATGTCGCCGGGAGACTCGGGGTTTTTCAATGAATTCATGGCTTGCAGAGGTGGTATGGGCACATGGAGGCGTGAAAGAATGTTATCGCTTTTCAAGCGACGGCTTGGTGCGGCTAATAAAATACCTGTTCGAAAAATAAGGAGTCAAGGTGAGAGGTAAGGCGCCTTGCTCCTATGGTAATGATTTGAGAAATTATGTGAATTGTCGTCGGGTAATCCCCGTTCAATCGATTTCTTGAACACTTGCACCCAAGTCAAGCAATTCCTATCCATCTTGAAGTTCTTTTGTTGTCGCCATGTAACGCCCAGGTCTTTCCAGTTGTGAGCGCTTTTCTCCTGGCGCGGTGGGTGGACTCCGGTCATCAACTCATCAGAATTCCCCTTGCGGGGCAGAAATATTGGTCAAGCCGATCGACGAGCGCATTTGCGTGGCGCGCCTTGCGCCTCTTGGTGGAGCCTTCGTGCGATCGACTTTAGGCTTGAGTGCGCGAAAAAGATGCTCCTCTCCGTCGCCGATCGAAGGCCCGCGGCGGATGAAGCACGTGTTCGTCTTTATCGGAGGATGCATTCCGCTGCCTTTGGGCAATAAACCTGGCTGCGCGAGCGAGTCGTTGATGACGTTCATTGTCTTTGCGGTCAGGCCTGGTTGCTCGAGCGGATCAGGTGAGGATCGTCGCCCGTGGCGAGGCTCACTCACCGCAATCGGTGTCACCGCTGACCCCCGTGTTTTCAGTTCGCGACGGGACTGCCTTTTCTCCCTGTCGCGCGGAAGCGAGGTGACGGTCGTTTGCTGCATGGTAAAAGTGCTTCTATGACTTTGGAGCTTTTCCGGCTTTTGGTGGATTTTATTTTCGGTCTTCGGTGTTGCGTGCGAATGCGATTCGCTCGGCGGCCATCAATTCGGCAACGCCTACATAAAGGCTTCGCCTGGGCGTTAGGGGTTTTTCCGGAAAGACTGTCGATCGAAATTGCACGCGTCGGGAATAGTAGCCGGAAAGTCGGCTCGTGCTTGTCACTATGCGCGGAGCAGTTCGGGCCAGCCTTTTGAAAATGGAGACGACCTCGGCAATCGTCGTTGGTTTTTCGGAAGCAATTATTTTTACAAGCACATGCGGTCGAGTTCGTGTCGAACGCAATGTTTCGATTATGGCAGCGGCGGCATCGTCTGCCGCGATGTAATCCCGGATCGTGTCGTAAGGAACATAAATCTCAATCGACTTGTGTCGCACCATACTGCGTGCAATTTGAGTCAGAAGCCCTTGGGGTTTTCCAGTGGATTGCCCTGAGCCATATAGCGTGGAAATTCGGGCAATGAACGCGGATATCCCTTGGTGGGCCATGGCAAACGAATTCAGCAGTTCTTCCTGCCGGAGTTTCTCGTGTGCGTAGGGGGAGGCCGGCGTTGGGGGGGTCTTTTCAGTAATTATTTCGTCGGGCGAGCCGGCATAAATTGCACCTGCGGAGCTGGCGAGTGTCACCGAGCCCGGCATGCCGCTAAGACGTCGGTCGGACTCGATGAGCCGGAGCAAGTTGGAGAAGGCGTTTGTTTCGGGCGCGAGGGCTTCCGGAGGGCTGCTCAGAGTGCCGATGCCGGCAGCCCAATAGATTTCCCAGCGTTCGGCGGAGGCCGCGCGGGATGAAAATGCCTGAACGGCCTCGGCAATCTGGGAGGAAAGCTTTTGGCCTTGATCCCAGCAGAAGCGTTCGGGCGGCGTGAATAGCGAGGTGTCGTCGCGGGATAGCGCGCGACACAAAGCCGAACCGAGAAGCCCACGGCCTCCCAGGACCCAGGCGATGATCATCGATTGACGGCGGGCCGGGTCGGCCTGCTGCTGACGACATAGAGCGGCTTACCCATGACGATGCCCATTGTGACGGCAAGGTATTCGGCGATGACGCCCAATGCCATCAGGATGCTGCCGGAGAAAAAGGAAACGACGATCACCAGTGAGGTCCACCCCCGAACCGGCACCTGGCCTGTGGATTTTGCGTAAATTGCGTAAGCGGCGATCCCGATTGCCAGCAGCATTGAGAATGCCCCCAGAATGGTTATCAGCCTGAGCGGGCGTGTGCCGGTGGTCAGCACGAGGTTCCAGAAATGCCGCAATAGTTTCAAATAGGAATAGCCCGAGGGGCGCCCCTGTTCGTCTCTCAGACGAACAGGGCAGTGTCCGATGCGTCCGACGATCCAGAATAGTCCGACGTCGAGATAGACGCCATTGCCACAATAGGCCGCCAGCGTTCGGGAAATTTCACCGGAAACAAGCCGGAAACTATTGAAACGACCGATTGCCCGGTTGCCGAGCAGGCGGGTGCTGACTTCCTTGGCGCCGCGGCTCAATAGGTTGCGCAGCCAGCCGTGGGGTGGGGGATTGCTCGGTTGTGCATAGACAAGCTGTAGCGATGACTTGATTGCGCAGTCGAGCATCTTGCCGATATCGGCAGGATTTTGCTGCCCGTCTTCGTCGATGGTGACCACCCAATCGCCAGTGGCGCTGGCCATTCCGGCCAGGGTGGCGGCATGTTGGCCGTAATTTTTGGAAAGCCAAATCGGAAGAACGAAAGAATATCTAGCGCTGAGGGCTTCGATCGCTGTGTCGGAGCGGTCCGGTCCGCAATCGTGAACCAGTAAAACCTCACAAACGGTGAAGCTGTTGCCGTCGTGCGTGGTTTGTATTTCTGTTAAAGGCGCTATTTCTTCGATCAGAGTGGGAAGGGTTCGCTCCCCCGCGTAAACAGGAATGATGATCGAAATACGATGAGCGCTGCGCTTGTCCATGAGCTTGACCAAAATGGGTCGGCGCAAAATAGTCAGAAATATGCGCCATATATAAATTTTACACTAAGAATAACATGGGCTCCGTGACGGATTTCGGGGCGGCCCAGAGCGATTTTTCTTTACAGAGGCGCCTAAGATACATAACTTACTAACTAACCGGTCAGTTAGTTAGCTTGCAGCCCATGAAGTCCACCGAAAGTACCCGCCATAGACGGCGCAAGGAAGCACGGCCCTCCGAACTGGCGGCGGCGGCCTTGGCGCTGTTTGTCGAAAAGGGCTTTGCCGCGACACGCCTTGACGACGTCGCCGCGCGGGCCGGTGTATCCAAAGGCACGCTCTACCTCTATTTCGATAGCAAGGAGGCGCTGTTCCGCGCGGTCATCGAGGATTCGGTGCTGCCCCTGATCGACGCCATCGAGGTCAAGGTGGCAGCGTTGAAGGACGATCCCGTGCGGCTCCTGCGGGAGCTATTGATGGAGTGGTGGGAGCGCTTCGGGTCCACCCTGCTGGGCGGAACCTGCAAGCTGATGATTGCTGAGGCCGGCAATTTCCCGGAGGTGGCCGCGTTCTTCAACGAAGCGGTGATCGGACGCTGGAGCACCGTGTTGTGCGGCGTCATCGAGTCGGGCATCGAGCAAGGGGTGTTTCGTCCGGGCAGTGTGGAGACGATGCGCCAGCTGGTGTTCTATCCGCTGCTGATGCAGTCGGTCTGGCAGCATTCGATCGCCGGTTGCGTGGCGAAGCGGCCCATGCCGGAAAACTATTTCGACACCTATTTCGACTTTATCTTCCGCGGCCTGCTGGTCGCGCCCGAGCAGGAAATCCAACGATGAATCGAAGCCTTTTTGCCGGCGTGCTTGCCGCGGCCCTGCTGGTTGCCTGTTCCAAGCCCGAGCCGGTGGCGGAGGCGCCGCGGTCGGTGCTGGTGCAGAAGCTGGCGTTGGCGCCGGTGACGACCGGCGCCTTGTACTCCGGTGAGGTGAGGGCGCGTTACGAGTCCGATCTGGCTTTCCGGATTGCCGGCAAGATCGTCGAGCGGCGGGTGGATGTGGGCGCGGTGGTCAAGCCGGGCCAGTTGCTTGCGCGGCTCGATCCGAGCGATGCCGGCCTCAACGCGGAAGCGGCCCGCGCCCAATTGGCGGCGGCGCAGAACGAGTTTGTTTTCGCCAAGGCCGAGATGGAGCGCTACCGCGATCTGGTGGCGAAGAACTTCGTCAGCCGGAGTGTGCTGGAGGCTAAAGAGACGACTTTCAAATCGGCCGCGGCCCGCGTCGAGCAGGCTCGCGCCCAGGCCACGGTGGCCGGAAATCAGGCCGGTTACACGAGTCTCGTGGCTGACCAGGCGGGGGTGATCACGGCCGTGGCGGCCGAAGTCGGGCAGGTGGTGAAGGACTCGGCGGTGGTCATGAAGCTGGCCCGCGATGGCGAGCGGGAAGTGCTGATCGCGGTGCCGGAGAGCCGGATCGCCGTATTGCGCAAGGCCGGCAAGGTCGAGGTGCGGCTATGGACCGAGCCGGACGTGGCGCTCGCCGGGCGCGTCCGCGAGATCGCCCCGAGTGCCGATACGGCCACGCGAACCTATGCGGTGCGCGTCAGCATCGTCGATGCAACGCCCGCCGTGCAGCTCGGCATGACCGCCAATGTGATCCTGCCCGACGCCGCCACTGCCGCCGGCGCCTTGCTGGTGCCGGCCACGGCGCTGTTCGAACATGAAGGCGCCAGCGCGGTGTGGGTGATGCAGACCGAGGGCGAGCTGGTCCGGCCGGTGCTGCGGCCGGTGACGGTACGCCAGTATCGGGAAGACGGCGTGCTGCTGGCCGGTGGCGTCAAGCCGGGTGAAGCCATCGCCGTGGCCGGTGTGCACAAGATCGTCGCCGGCGAACTGCTGAAGCCGCAGTTGCGCGTTGCGGCGGCTTCGGCCTCCGCGGTGCCGGTCGGCGTGCAAACGGGAGGCTGAGGCGATGGGTTTCAATCTGTCCGAATGGGCGTTGCGCCATCAGCCGCTGGTGCGCTATTTGATCGTTGCGCTGGCCATTGTCGGCGTGCTGTCCTACGAAAAGCTCGGGCAGTCGGAAGACCCGCCCTTCACCTTCAAGGTGATGGTGGTGCGCACCGAATGGTCCGGCGCATCGGCGCGGGAGGTGGAAGAGCAGCTCACCGACCGTATCGAGAAAAAGCTCCAGGAAGTGCCCTATGTGGACACCCTTCGCAGCTATTCCCGTCCCGGCGAGTCGGTGGTGCTTTTTATCGCCAAGGATTCGACGCCGGTGAAAGATGTGCCCGATGTGTTCTATCAGGTGCGCAAGAAGATCGGCGACATCAAGGGCACGTTGCCCGCCGGCATCCGCGGCCCTTTTTTCAACGATGAATTCGGGGATGTGTTCGGCAATATCTACGCGCTGACCGGCGACGGTTTCGACTATGCGCAGCTCAAGGCCGAGACCGAGCGCATCCGCGCCGAGTTGTTGCGGGTGCCCAGCGTGGCCAAGGTCGACCTGATCGGCGAGCAGGAGCAGCGCATCTACGTCGAGCTTTCCAACACCAAGCTGGCAACCCTGGGGCTCGACGTGCAGACGGTGACCAGCGCCCTCGCGCAGCAGAATGCGGTGGTGCCCGGCGGCTATTTCGAGACGAAGGACGAACGCATCTACCTGCGCCCGAGCGGCGCTTTCGACACTGTCGAAGCGATTCGTGCGACGACCGTCCGTGCCGGCGGGCGTGAGCTGCGGATCGGCGACATCGCCACGGTCGCCCGCGGTTTCGTCGAACCGCCGGCGCCGCGCTTCCGTTTCCAGGGGCAGGATGCGCTGGGTCTCGGCGTGTCGATGACCAAGGGCGGCGACATCATCGCCCTCGGTGCCGATCTCAAGGCCACCGTGGCGCGCATCCAGGCGCAACTGCCGGTGGGCATGGAGCTGGCCGAGGTGGCCAGTCAGCCGGACGCGGTCAAACGCTCGATCGACGAGTTCGTTCGCTCGTTGGCCGAGGCGGTGATCATCGTGCTGGTGGTGTGCTTCTTCTCGCTGGGGCTGCGCACCGGGCTGGTGGTTGCGCTGTCCATCCCGCTGGTGCTGGGGGTGACCTTCTTCGGCATGCGGCTGTTCGACGTGGGCCTCCACAAGATTTCGCTGGGTGCGCTGATCCTTGCTCTCGGTCTGCTGGTGGACGACGCCATCATCGCCGTCGAAATGATGCTGGTGAAGATGGAGCAGGGCTGGGAGCGGTCCCGGGCGGCGGCCTTCGCCTACACCAGCACGGCCGGGCCGATGCTCGCCGGCACCTTGGTGACGGTGGCCGGTTTTCTTCCTATCGCCACGGCTCAGTCGTCGACGGGCGAGTACACCCGTTCGATCTTCCAGGTGAATGCCATCGCGCTGCTGGCATCCTGGCTCGCCGCCGTGATTGTGGTGCCCTATCTGGGTTACGTGCTGCTGCCCGACCCGCGGGCACCGAAGAAAACAAGCTGGTTCGCCACGCACTTTCCGCGTCTCGAGCGTTTCAAGGACCGCATCGGGCTCGGCGACCCGCACTTCGAAGGCGATGAGGACGAGGTCTTCCGCACCCCTTTCTACAACCGTTTTCGCCGGCTGGTGGACGGTTGCGTGGCGCGGCGCTGGCTGGTGATCGGCACGACGCTGGCGATTTTTGCCGCGGCGATGGTTGGCTTCGGCCTCGTCCAGCAGCAGTTCTTCCCCAACTCCACGCGGCTTGAACTGCTGGTCGATCTGCGTCTGCCGGAGGGGTCGAGTCTGCGCGCCACCCAGGCCGAGGCCGAAAAACTGGAAGCCGTTCTGGCCAAGGAGAAAGGCATCGCCAACTACGTGGCCTACGTGGGCACCGGCAGCCCGCGTTTCTATCTGCCCTTGGACCAGCAGTTGCCGGCGCCCAACTTTGCGCAGTTCGTCATCCTGACCGAGGGCATTCCGGAACGGGAAGCCTTGCGGGCGCGGATGATCGAGCTGTTCGAGCGCGATTTCCCGAATCTGCGCGCCAACGTCACGCGCCTTGAAAACGGTCCGCCGGTGGGCTTTCCGGTGCAGTTCCGGGTCTCCGGGCCGGATATCCCGACGGTGCGTCGCTATGCCGCCGAGGTGGCGGAGGCGATGCGCACCAATCCGCATCTCTCGGATGTGCAGCTCGACTGGGACGAGCAATCCAAAGTGCTGCGGGTCGAGGTGGATCAGCACAAGGCGCGTCTCGTCGGCCTGTCCACCCAGGATGTGGCCAATTTCCTCAATACGTCCCAGCGCGGCCTCGTCGCCACCAGCTACCGTGAAGGCATCGAATCCATCGACGTGGTGCTGCGCGGCGACGCCCTCGAGCGCGACAGGCTGTCCCTCGTGGCGGAACTGTCGATCCCGACCCGTGCCGGCAAATCGGTGCCGCTGGCGCAGATCGCCACCGTCGGTTACGCCTTCGAGCAGGGCTTGGTGTGGCGGCGCAACCGGGAGCCCAGCATCACGGTGCGGGGGCAGATCTACACGAAAAGCATCCAGGCGCCGACCGTCACTGCCGCGGTCTTGCCGCTGCTCGAACCGATCCGGGCGCGCCTGCCGGCCGGCTACCGCATCGAGACCGGCGGCGCGGTGGAGGAAAGCGCCAAGGGCCAAAGCTCGGTCAATGCCGGTTTTCCGTTGTTCCTGGCGGTGGTGTTCACGGTGCTGATGATCCAGCTCGGCAGTTTTTCGCGGACCGTGATGGTGGTGCTCACTGCGCCTCTGGGGCTGATCGGCGTGGTGCTCTTCCTGCTGCTCTTCAACCAGCCGTTCGGTTTCGTTGCCATGCTCGGCACCATCGCATTGTTCGGCATGATCATGCGCAACTCGGTCATTCTGGTGGATCAGATCGAGCAGGACGTGGAGAAGGGGCTGTCGATCTGGGATGCCATCGTCGAGTCGGCGGTGCGTCGTCTGCGGCCCATCGCGCTGACCGCGGCGGCGGCGGTGCTGGCGATGATTCCGCTGACCCGCAGCGCTTTCTTCGGGCCGATGGCGGTGGCCATCATGGGTGGGCTGATCGTCGCCACGCTGCTGACGCTGCTCTTCGTGCCGGCCCTCTATGCCGCCTGGTACCGGGTGCGGCGGGCGCCGACCCCGGAGTAGCCGACGCCGATCAACGCGCTCAGCCCAAGTACGCTAAAATCAAAAAGTTTTTGGGCTGGCATTCAGACATGCGGAACATCAATATTAGCCTGTGCTAATATTTATCGGGGAGTCACACAATGAATTTCGAACAAGCACGGTTCAACATGGTCGAGCAGCAGATCCGCCCCTGGGAGGTGTTGGATTTTGGCGTGCTCGACGTGCTGATGAGCGTCCGCCGCGAGGAGTTCGTGCCGGAAGCCTATAAGGGCGTGGCCTTGTCCGAGGCCGAAATTCCTCTCGGTCACGGCGGCAGCATGCTGATTCCGGTGATCGAGGGCAAGGTTCTGCAGGCCGTGCAGGTCAAGCGTTCCGACAAGGTGCTTGAGATCGGTGCCGGTTCGGGCTACTTCGCCGCGCTTCTGGCCGCCAAGGCCGACTGGGTGCGCACCGTCGATATCGAGCCGGCGCTGGCCAGCATGGCCCACGACAATCTCAAGCGTTACGGTGTCGAGAACGTCATCGTCGAGGAAGGCGATGCCATCTGCGGCTGGCCCAGCAACGCACCCTACGACCTGATCGTCGTTTCCGGCGGCGTGCCTTTCATCCCCGAATCCCTGCTGCAGCAGATCAAGGTCGGCGGCCGTCTGTTCGCGTTCGTCGGCGAACCGCACCTCATGACCGCCCAGTTGGTCACCTGTCTGGCCGAAGGGCAGTTCCGCACCGAATCCCTCTTCGAAAACGCGGTGCCGATGATGCGCAACGCGCCCCAGAAGAGCCATTTCAAGTTCTGATCCGGATTGACCGATGAAGCAAATCACGCCGCCGCAACTGGCCGAATGGCTGCAGGATGGCTCCCGTCCGGCGCCTTTCCTGCTCGATGTCCGCGAGCCTTCCGAGTTCGCCTACTGCGCGATTCCCGGCTCCGTGCCGATGCCGATGGCCACGGTGCCGGCGCGCATGCAGGAGTTGCCCGACGACGTCGAGATCGTGGTGATCTGCCACCATGGCGGGCGGAGCATGCAGGTGGCGATGTTCCTGGAGCGTCAGGGCTTTGCCGGCCTCATCAATCTGGCGGGCGGCGTGGCTCAGTGGGCGCAGCAGGTTGATCCGGCCATGCCCCAGTATTGAGACGTGCGAAACAAGGGACGGAGAACCGAATGAAGCAGTTTGCAGGACGTGTGGCGGTCGCGATGGCGGCGGGCCTGATGGCGGCCGGAGCAGGCGCGACCGATCTCGAACAGGTTTATCGCGATGCCCTTTCTTACGACGCGGGGCTGGCCGGCGCACGGGCTTCCCTCGAAGCCGGTCGCGAAAAACTGCCTCAGGGGCGTGCCGGCCTGTTGCCGTCGCTGAATCTGACCGGCAACTCCAACTGGAACAAGGTCGATCTGAACCATTACGACGTCAGCCGCGGCTACAACGGCAACGGCTGGCAGGTCCAGCTCTCCCAACCCCTGTTCCGCTGGCAGAACTGGGTGCAATACAAACAGGGTGAAATGCAGGTCGCGCTGGCCGAGGCTCAGTATCAACTGGCCCGCCAGGATCTGACCCTGCGTGCCGCCCAGGCCTATTTCGATGTGCTGGTGGCCCAGGACGTCCTCTCGGCCGCCAATGCGCTCCACGAGGCGAACACCCAGCAACTGGCATTGGCCAAGAAGAGTTTCGAGGTCGGCACCGTCACCATCACGGACGTTCACGAGGCTCAGTCGCGGGCCGACCTGTCGTCCGCCCAGGTGATTGCCGCCGACAGCGATCTGGCGGTCAAGCGTCATGCGCTGGTGGTCATCACCGGCAAAGAGCCGGAAATCCTCAAAGGGTTGCGCAAGGGCGTCGCCCTGAGCCGCCCGGAGCCGTTCGACATCCAGTCCTGGGTGACGTCCGCCGAGAGCGGCAGCTACACCGTGCAGGCGGCGCAGATCGCCCGCGAGATTTCCGACCGCGAAGTCGAACGCAACCGTGCGGCCCACCTGCCGACCGTCGATCTGGTGGCGAGCTACGGCAACGCCATGTCGTCCACGGCGCCGATCAGCACGGCCACCAGCCCGGTGGTCCGCACCGATACCGACACCACCGTCGTCGGCGTCCAGCTGGCCATGCCGCTCTTCCAGGGCGGGGCGGTGAGTTCCCGCGTGCGCGAAGCCACCGCCTTGCGCGACAAGGCCAGCGCCGATCTCGACAACGCCCGCCGCACCTCGGCCCAGAATGCCCGCCAGGCCTATCTCGGCGTGACCAGCGGTTTGGCGCAGGTCAGGGCATTCGAAGCCGCCCAGGTTTCGTCCCGCTCGGCACTCGACGCCAACAAGCTCGGTTACGAAGTGGGGGTGCGGATAAACATCGACGTGCTCAACGCCCAGAGCCAGTTATACGACACCCTGCAAAAGCTCTCCAAAGCCCGTTACGACACTCTGCTGGCCCAGCTCAAGCTGAAAGCCGCGACCGGCACGCTTGGAGACGACGACATCAAGGCCGTCAACGCGCTGCTGGATTGAGCCGCGGCATCCACCGCCATCGACGGCCGCCTGTGCGGCCGTTTCCGTTTTTCCTTACCCGCCCCGACCCCCATGCGCTACACCGACCTGCGTGACTTCATCGCCCAACTGGAACGCCTCGGCGAACTCAAGCGGATCAAGACCGAAGTCGATCCGCACCTGGAGATGACCGAGATTTGCGACCGGGTGCTGCGCGCCGGCGGGCCGGCGATCCTGTTCGAGAACCCGAAAGGGCATTCCGTGCCGGTGCTGGCCAACCTGTTCGGTACGCCGCAGCGGGTGGCGCTCGGCATGGGCGTGAGCGGCGACGACTGGCAGAACGCGTTGCGCGAAGTGGGCAAACTGCTCGCTTTTCTCAAGGAGCCCGAGCCGCCCAAAGGCCTCAAGGATGCCTGGGACAAGCTGCCGGTGTTCCGGCAGGTGCTCAACATGTCGCCGAAGACGGTGTCTTCCGCGCCCTGTCAGGCGGTGGTGAAGGAAGGGCGAGATGTGGATCTGGCCCACCTGCCGATCCAGCACTGCTGGCCCGGCGATGTGGCGCCGCTGATCACCTGGGGTCTGGTCGTGACCCGCGGACCCAATAAAGCCCGCCAGAACCTGGGGATCTACCGTCAGCAGGTGCTCGGACCGAACAAGGTCATCATGCGCTGGTTGGCCCACCGCGGCGGCGCGCTGGATTTTCTCGAACATCAAAAGGCCAACCCCGGCAAACCTTTCCCGGTGGCGGTGGTGCTCGGCTGCGATCCGGCGACCATTCTCGGAGCGGTGACGCCGGTGCCGGACTCGCTTTCCGAATACCAGTTTGCGGGCCTGTTGCGCGGGGCCAAGACCGAGTTGGTCAAGTGTCTCGGCTCCGACCTGCAAGTGCCGGCGTCGGCCGAAATCGTGCTGGAAGGCGTGATCCATCCGGGAGAAACCGCCCTCGAGGGCCCCTACGGCGACCACACCGGTTACTACAACGAGCAGGCCGAGTTTCCGGTGTTCACCATCGAGCGGATCACCAGCCGGCGCGATCCGATCTACCACAGCACCTACACCGGCAAGCCGCCCGACGAGCCGGCGATGCTGGGCGTGGCGCTCAACGAAGTCTTCGTGCCGCTCCTGCAGAAACAGTTCACCGAGATCGTCGATTTCTACCTGCCGCCCGAAGGCTGCTCATACCGGCTGGCGGTGGTCAGCATCAAGAAGCAGTACCCCGGCCACGCCAAGCGGGTGATGTTCGGCATCTGGAGTTTCCTGCGCCAGTTCATGTACACCAAGTTCATCATCGTGGTGGATGACGATGTGAACATCCGCGACTGGAAGGAAGTGATCTGGGCGCTCACCACCCGGATGGACGCCACCCGCGACACCACCCTGGTGGACAACACGCCCATCGACTACCTCGATTTCGCCAGTCCGGTGGCCGGCCTCGGTTCCAAGATGGGTTTGGACGCCACCAACAAATGGCCGGGCGAAACCGCCCGCGAGTGGGGGACGCCCATCGTGATGGACGCCGACGTGAAGAAGCGGGTGGACGAAATGTGGTCGGAACTGGGGCTGTAAGCTGGCTTCTTGCGTGTTGGTGCAGGGCTCCAACGAGCGCCGTGAGGCGCTGATTGGAGCGGATTTTATGCCGAGTGCGGCAAAAGTTTACATATTCCAGGAAGGATATTGAGCGAGAATGCTGTCGCTCAGGATGCCTTGCGGCGCCTCATTTTTGCGTGAGTCCGGCCGCGGCGCACTGCATGGCCGCTCATGATCTGCCGGCCCGGCAGGTGTCCGCCGGGGCTTGTGCCGGTCTATCCGTTCGCGTTTTCATGAGGGTTTATCGTGTCAGTTCGCCTTTCCGTCGTCATCCCGGTGTATCGCTCGCAGGCTACCCTGCCGGAGCTGTATCGCCGTCTCGTTGCTGTCCTGGAGAGCCTCGAGCCTTCGTTCGAGATCGTCCTGGTCGAAGATTGCGGAGGCGACAACTCCTGGGGTGTGATTCAGGAACTCGCCCGCAAGGATGGGCGCGTTCATGGAATCAAGCTGGCCCGCAATTACGGCCAGCACAACGCCATTCTGTGCGGAATCCGGGCCGCCAAGGGCGAATTCATCGTCACCATTGATGACGATCTGCAAAATCCGCCGGAAGAAATCCACAAACTGTTGTCGCGGCTGAACGAAGGCTACGACGTCGTCTATGGTTCGCCTCAATTCGAAACCCACGGTTTCTTCCGCGACATGGCCTCCCGTGTTACCAAGCTCGCCTTGCAGGGCGCGATGGGCGTGGAATCGGCCAGCAAGGCAAGTGCCTTCCGGATTTTTCGCACCCGCCTGCGCGATGCCTTCGATGCCTACCGCAGCCCTGCAGTGAATCTTGACGTGCTCCTGACGTGGGGGACGACGCGTTTCTCGTCCGTCGAGGTACGCCAGGATGGGCGTACCGTCGGTGATTCCGGCTACGGCCTAAAAAAGCTCATCACCCATGCGATTAACATGATGACCGGCTTTTCCGTCCTGCCGCTGCAGGTCGCCAGCGTGCTGGGGTTGGTGTTCGGTTGCCTGGGTTTTCTGGTGCTGGCCTTCGTCGTGGGGCGCTATTTCCTCGAGGGCAATGCGGTGCCGGGCTTCCCGTTTATCGCCTCAATCATTGCCATTTTCTCCGGCGTCCAGCTGTTTGCGCTTGGCATCATCGGCGAATATCTGGCCCGGATGCATTTCCGCTCGATGGAGCGTCCGCCGTATTGCGCGCAAGCGACGACGCCGGTGCAGGGCGAGCCGCTCGGCAGTGCGGGTGTTCTGTCCACGCGGGATGCCGCTAAACAACCCTATTGAACTGGAGCAGTCATGGCCTTCCTGAACAGTGAACAGCTTGCCGCATTTGGATTCAAGCACCTCGGAAAAAACGTCCGTATCAGCGACAAGGCGTCGATCTACACGCCCGAACTCATCGAGATCGGCGACAATTCCCGTATTGATGACTTCTGCGTGATCTCGGGCCGCGTGGTGATCGGCCGCAACGTGCATATCGCGGTGTTCTGCAATGTGGCCGGCGGCGAGAAGGGCGTGTTCTTGGCCGACTTTTCCGGGCTGGCCTATGGCTGTCACGTGTTTTCCCAGTCGGACGACTACAGCGGCCGTTCGTTGACCAACCCGACGGTTCCCGACGATTACAAGCTTGAGACCAAGGCGGCGGTGAGCCTGGAGCGGCATGTCATCATCGGCGCCTGCTCGATCGTGCTGCCGGGCGTGACGATCGCCGAAGGCAGCTCCGTGGGCGCCATGTCCATGGTGACCAAGAGCACCGCGCCGTGGTCGGTGTATTTCGGGATTCCCGCCAAGAAGGTCAAGGAACGCAGCCGGGATCTGCTGAAATTCGAAGAACAGTATCTGGGCAGTGAATGAGCGGGCCGACGATGTCGCCCGGCGTTCTGGTTCGGTTTGCACCGCTGGCCGCCGGAGCTGCGGCCGGGGGGGCCTCACTGTCATGAGCGTCATCTCGGCACGCACCCAGTTCGTCCGCTACGCGCTGATCGGCGTGGGCTCCAACCTCATCCTTTATCTGGGCTATATCGGGCTGACCCTCATGGGTGTCGATCCGAAGCTGGCGATGACGCTGCTGTATTGCGTCGGCGTCGCCCAGACCTTCGCCTTCAACAAGCGCTGGTCCTTCGGCCATGATGGCGCGATGGGGCCGGCCTTCGTCCGTTACTGCATCAGTTACGGGCTCGGCTATCTGTTCAACCTGGCCGCGCTGTTCGTGCTGGTGGATCGGCTCGGCTACCCCCATCGCATCGTGCAGGCAGTGCTGGTGCTGTGCACCGCAGTCCTGTTGTTCGCACTCCAGAAACTCTGGGTTTTTCGTAGTCCAGCCTCTTTGACCACCGCCACCCGAGCAAGCTTATGAATATCCCTTTCAACAAGCCCCACATGACGGGCAAGGAACTCTGGAACATCGCCCAGGCGCACGCCAAGGGGCATCTGGCGGGCGACGGCAGCTTCACAAAGCATTGCTCGGGCTGGCTGGAAGCTCGTACCGGCGCCAACAAGGCCCTGCTGACCCACTCCTGCACTGCAGCGCTCGAAATGGCGGCGCTGCTCGCCGACATCCAGCCCGGCGACGAAGTGATCATGCCGTCCTACACCTTCGTGTCCACCGCCAATGCCTTTGTGTTGCGGGGCGCCGTCCCGGTGTTCGTGGACATCCGCCCGGACACGCTGAACATCGACGAAACGCTGATCGAGGACGCGATTACCGAGCGGACCCGGGCCCTTGTGCCGGTGCACTACGCCGGAATCGGCTGCGAGATGGATGCCATCATGGCCATCGCCAACAAGCACAAGCTGTTGGTGATCGAGGATGCCGCGCAGGCGGTCATGGCCAGCTACAAGGGACGTCCACTCGGCTCGATCGGCCAGATGTCGGCGCTGTCCTTCCACGAAACCAAGAACATCATCTCGGGCGAAGGCGGCGCGCTGCTGGTGAACGATGCGCGCTTTGCGGAGCGCGCCGAGATCATCCGCGAGAAGGGCACCAACCGGTCGCAGTTCTTTCGCGGTCAGGTGGATAAATACACCTGGGTGGATGTGGGCTCATCCTATCTGCCAGGCGAACTGATCGCGGCGTTCCTGTGGGCGCAGATGGACGAGGCGGATAACATCACCCGCCAGCGTCTGATGCTGTGGAACACTTACCACCAATGGCTGGCCGAGGCAGAGAAAGCGGGTAAACTGCGCCGCCCCATGGTGCCGGTCCACTGTTCCCACAATGCCCACATGTATTACGTGCTGCTGCCCGACCTGGAGCGCCGCACGGCCTTTATCGACAAGCTGCGCAATGTCGGCATCAACACGGTCTTCCACTACATTCTGCTGCACAGTTCTCCAGCCGGGCAGCACTATGGCCGTGCCCACGGGGATCTGAAGGTCACCGCTGAAATGTCCGATCGCCTCGTCCGGCTGCCCCTGTGGGTTGGCCTCGAAGAGCAGCAGGCGGAGGTGATCCAGCAGGTCCTGGGCGCCTTGTAAGTACGCTTCCGGGGGGCTGCAACCCCGGTGCTACGCAAAAAAACGGCCAGCGATCTGCTGGCCGTTTTCATTCAGGGTTCCTGCGGATTCACATCCGGCGCGGGAGGCGCGGCCGGAGCCTTGGGCGGCGCCAGCACGGTTTCGGCGGCGATTTTCCACTGGCCGTCCACCTTCACCCAGTCGAGCTGCTTTTTCACGCTGTCGCGGTATTGCGCGGCGCTGTAGTGCTGGGTGAAACGGACGCTGAGGCGGTCGGCGCTGCGAGTGCGGATGGTGAGCTTGTCGATGCGCAGCTTGGGCGAACGGGCCTGGGTGACGCGTTGGCGGCGCTCGGCTTCCCAGTCGGCGGTGCTGCGGCCTTTGCCCGGCCGGAAGTCGACGGTGTAGAAGGCGCGGTAGGCGTCGAAATCCTGTGCGGCCCACGCCGCGGCCCAGGCTTCGACGCGCTGACGCAATGCTTCGTCCGGCGTTTCGGTTGCGGGCTTGGGGGCGGAAGGGGCGGTTGCCGGGGCAGCGGGCGCGATGAGTTCGACCTGCGGTGCCGGCAGCGCGTCGATGGTCGGCACGGGGGCGGCGGCGAGGGCCGGCGGAACGTAGGTGGTGCCGAGCAGCTCGGGGGCGATCGGGGCGGGCCGGTAGCGGCTGCGCAGGGATGCGCGCAGCTCGCCGGCGAGGCCGAGGAGCTGGGCTTGCAGGGTGGTCTGCTGGGCGCGGTTTTCGATCAGGCCGCGCTGGGCGTCGAAGAGGTCGCCCTGGGCGATGGAGAGATCGTTGAGGGAACGGCGGCCGGCGTCGAAGTGCAGTTCGTAGGCGGTGGAGACGCGTTGGGCGGCGGTGACGCGCTGCTCCAGCAGGGGCGCGATTTCGCGGGCCTCGGCGTACTGGCGGTAGAGGTCGGCGATGTCCTTCGAAACCTTGAGCAGCAGATCGTCGGCGTCGGCTTGGGCGGCCTGATGGCGTTCGACGGCTTCGGTGTGGCGGCCGAGGTTCTTGCCGCCGAGGGGAATGTCGAGACTGACCTGGAGCTGGGCGGCGCGGTCGGTGTCGGAGACCGGGACCGGGATCGTGGTGTTGTCGATGCGCTTGCTGTAGGTGAGATCCACCGACGGGAAGAAGCTGCCGCGGGCGACGCCGATTTCCGCCTGGCGGGCGGCGGCGCGCTGAAGGGCGGCGCGCAGGCGAGGATTGCGCTCGTGGATGCGTTCGACAAGGGCGGCGATGTCGGTGTCGCCTTCGGCGGGCTGAATGCCCGGGAGGACCAGGGCCGCGGGCGGCTCGCCGGTGAGCAGGCGGTAGCGGTATTCGGCCGTGGCGAGCTGGGCCCGCAATTGGCCGAGGAGGGTGCGGTTCTGGATCAGGCGCACGCGCATCAGATCGAGTTCGGCCGAGGAGATGCGTCCGGCGTCGACCCGACTGGCGACTTTGACTTCGACCCTTTCCTGGCGGTCGATGGTGGCTTGAAGGCTGTCCATCAACTGGCGCAGGCGCACCACGTCGCTGTAGTTCTCGGTGATTTCGTAGGCGACCTGTTCGAGCACGTTGTCCAGGTCGGCGTCGGCGGCGTCGCGGTAGAAGCCGCCGGCGCGCAGCCGGCTGGTGTCGGTGGCGCCGTTGAAGACGTTCCAGCGCAGGCTGGCGTCGCTGCGGCGCACATTGCGGTTGATCGGTGTGCCCACCGTTTCGTCGCGGGAATCCGAGTTGCGGTAGGTGAGGCCGAGGCTGGGCAGGAAGTCGGAGCGGACCTGGGTGATCTGGGCTTCCGCGGCGCGCAGCAGGGCTTGCGCCGAGCGCACGCTCGGCTGTTGCAGCAACACTTTGTCCACCACCGCGGGGAGCGGCTCGGCGCGGGCTGCGCCGTTGGCGAGGCCAAGGCCGATTCCCAGCGTGAGGAGGAGGGCGGCAAGGCGGGTCGGGCGAAAAATATCGGGGCTCATCAGCGTTCGCGCAGGGATTTGTCGAAGGTCTTGACGATGGGTTTTAGCATGTATTCCATCATCGTGCGCTTGCCGGTGTGGATGCTGGCGTCGGCGGCCATGCCCGGGGAGATGGTGAGATGTTCGGAGGGGTCGCCGAGGAAGTTGCGCTGGGCTTCGAGGAGCACTTCGAAGAAGGTTTCCTTCTTCTCGCCATCGACCACGGCGTCGGCGCCGACCCGCAGAACCTTGCCCGGCAAGGTGCCGAAGATCGAGGAGTCGTAGGCGCTGATGCGGATGCGGGCATCCTGGCCGGGCTTGAGGAAGGCGATGTCGGCGGGTTTGATCTTGGCGGTGATCAGCAGGCGGTCTTCGGCCGGGACGATTTCCATGATGGTTTCGCCAGCCTTGACCACGCCGCCGACGGTGTTGACGAGCACGCGATTGACGACGCCGTCCATCGGCGCGCGCAGGTCGCGGCGGGCCACCTTGTCGTTGCGTCCGGTGAGCTGCTCGCCAAGCTGGGCGGCGCGCAGTTCGGCCTCGGAGCGCTCCTTGCTGGTTTCGGTGAGGAAGCGGGCGCGGGTTTCGGAGAGCCGCGCCTGGGCTTCGGCGACGGCGGCCTGGATACGTCCGATGGCGATGCGGGTGGTTTCCATTTCGCCCTTCTGTCCGGAATAGCGTTGCTGGGCGGCGAGCAGATCGGCCCGCGCGCCGGCGCCGTTGGCGGCCAGTTTTTCCTCGATGGCGAGGGCTTCGCGGGCCGGGCCGATGGCTTCGGCGCTGGCTTCGTGGCGGGCGCGGGCTTCGGCCAGTTCCTGCTGGCGTTGGGCGAGCTGGCGGGCGAGGGTTTCGAGGCTGTTTTCGCGTTCCTGGCGGCGCGTCTGCCACAGGGTGCGCTGTTCGCGGACGATGTCCGGGGCGTTCTTTTCGAGTTCGGCCGGAAACACCGGGGCGACGCCGTGGGCCTCGGCGTCGAGGCGGACCAGGGCCGCCTGGGCGCCCCACTGGCCTTGCTGGGTTTCGCCCTGTTCGGCGTTGAACTGCAGGTTCTGGACAGTGGCGAGCACGTCGCCCTTTTTCACGACTTTGCCTTCGCGGGCGTTGAGCGCCTGCAGGATGCCGCCCTCCATGCTCTGGACTTGCTGCAAGCGGCTCGACGGGACGACGGCGCCGATGGCGTTCACCGAGATGTCGAGCCGGGCGAAGCTCATCCAGATGAAGGCCAGCACGAAAAATGCCGCGGTCGTGCCGAGCAGGATCAGCACGGCGAGGTGCGGGCCGCGCTCGTAGTCCGGGTGGTGGCTGATGGCTTGGGCTTCGATGCGGGGGCTGGATTGTTGAATGTTGATCTTCATGCTGCGAACTCCCGCGGAGCGACCGGGGCCGGCCCGCCTTGCAGTTTGCGGAGGACGTCGTTACGGGGACCGTCCAGGACGACGCGGCCCTGGTCGAGCACCACCAGCCGGTCGACCAGCGGCAGCATGGCCATGCGGTGGGTGACGAGCAGCATCGTGATGCCCTTGATGCTGCGCAGGTTGTCGATGAGACGGGCTTCGGTGGCCGGGTCCATCATGCTCGACGGTTCGTCGAGGAGCAGCATGCGGGGCTGCTGGACGAGGGCGCGGGCGATGGAGACGGCCTGACGCTGGCCGCCGGAGAGGCGTTCGCCCCGCTCGCCGACCTGGGTGCCGAGGCCGTTGGGCATCTGGGCGAGGGTTTCGTCGAGGCAGGACAGACGCAGGGCTTCGAGGAGCTCGGCGTCGCTCGCCTGACTGCCGCCAAGCAGGATGTTTTCGCGGATGTCGCCGTGGAAGAGCACGACGTCCTGGGGCACGTAGCCGATCTGACGGCGCAGGCTCTGGGGTTCGAGTTGATTGACCGACATGCCGTCCACCATCACCGTGCCCTGCTCGGGGCCGTAGAGGTTGATGAGCAGCTTGAAGAGGGTGCTCTTGCCGGAGCCGATGCGGCCGATGAAGCCGACCCGCTCGCCGGGGTGGATGGTCAGATTGAGCCCCTTGAGCAGCGGGGCGCCGCCGGGGTAGGCGAAATGCACGTCGCGAAAATCCAGACGGCCGGAGAGACGCGGCAACTGGAGGCTGTCGGCGGTTTCGTCGGTGGGCGATTCCATGATCTTGTCCAGCGCCTGCAGCGCCTGACGGGTCTGTTCGTAGCGCACGACCAGGGCGGCGATCTGGGTCGCCGGGGTGATCGCGCGGCTGGCGAGCATCGACACGGCGATCAGCTGACCCATGGTCAGGTCGCCGGAGCCGATCATCATGGCGCCGAACATCACGATCAGGATCGAGTCGAGGTTGGTGACGAGCAGCGAAATGTAGGTGCTGAAGGAAGTCCATTCGCGCATCTGCACCGAGTTCTCGGAGATCTTGACCGTCAGCATCTCCCACTGACGGCGAGCCCAGGCTTCGGCGCCGAGGGATTTGATGGTGTCGACGCCGTTCATCACCTCAAAAAGATGGGCCGTGCGTTGGGCCGACTCCTGCATGTTGCTGCCAAGAAGCCGGGTCAGCGGGCGCCGGACCAGCACCGAAACCAGCACCGTGAGCGGGATCAGTACCAGCGGGACGAGCACCAGCCAGTGTCCGATGATGGCCACCAGCACCAGGAAGAACAGCATGAAAGGCACGTCGCCCAGCACCGTCAGGGTGGTCGAGGTGACGAACTCGCGCACCGACTCGAAGTCGCGCACGATGTTGGCGAGCACGCCGCCCGAGGCCGGCCGGGAGGCGGCGCGCAGGCGCAGCGCCTGGGCGAAGACGAGGGATGACATGGTTATGTCGGCCTTGCGGGCGGCCGATTCGAGCAGGTAGCTGCGCAGCAGCTTGATGACCAGATCGAAAAGGGCCACCGCCAGCACCGCGCCGGTCAACACCCACAGGCTGTCGAGGGCGTTGTTGGGCACGACGCGGTCGTAGACCGACATCGTGTAGAAGGGGATGACCGCCGCGAAAATGTTGGTCAGCACCGCGGCGAGCAGCGCCCAGCCATAGATGGCCTTGTTGGCCAGCAGCGTGTCCCAGAACCAGCGGCGCGGGCGCGGCAGGTAGTAAAGCAGGCTGCGCGTGTCGAAGAAGACCATCGGCCGCACAAACCAGACAAGGCCGGCGTGATCGGCGGCAACCTGGTCAACCGCCAGCTTGACCGTGCCGCGGATGCCGGCCTGCACGCATTCGAAGCTGTCGCCGTCGCGGCGCAGCAGGATCAGCGGATCGCCGCCGTCCTTGCTCATCGCCAGCGCTGGCAGTTCCGACGGCTTGAACTCAGCCACCTTCTTTTTCGCCCGGCTCAGCGCGAGGCCGCCGCGCTGGGCGCATTCGAGGATTTGTGCCTCGGAAATGCGGCCATTCATGACCGGCGTGTCGGCCAGCAGCTGGACCGGGTCCGCCCGCTTGCCGAAAAAATGAGCCAGGAACAGTAGCTGGTCGATGACTCCGTCGATCGAAGCCTCGTTGGGTGGGGAGGAAGGTGTTTCGCGCATGGGCTGGGTGCTCTGTTTTGCGGTTGGAGGCGGTCGCCGGTTTCGAATATCGAATTCGATAGGGTCGGCGATGTGCCGCATGCGATACGCCGCGCGGCGGTTCCGCTCGGCACCGATACGGGGTGGCTCCGGGAAATTCGGCGGGGCTCCGGCGGCATCTGCATCGCTCAGTTAGCGATGGTGCCATAAGCCCTCATTTGCCAAATGTTAAAAAGTCACAAGTATTCGTTTTGCAATTTTTCATTTAATCGTTTGTGACATTTCTTGCGGGCGGGGCGTGATGTTTTTCACTGGCTTAAAGATGAATCTACCATTTATGAAGTTTTTATTTTCCGAAATGTTAGGGATATTTTGTTCCTTCATTCAAAAGCAGATTGAGCAATAGGTTCTCCCCAAATGACGGCCGCCGGGCGTGGAATAGTTCCTGTCGGAAAATTCCCGGGTTGAAAAAGGGGTGATGGTGCGTTTTTCATCTCTGGGAGGCATTCTCCGAAAAGGCGGTTTGCGATCATAAAGCGATTTAAAAACAGCGATTTATTAATATCGTGAAGCGGCTCGGAGGGGCTTTTCGAGAGGTGCCGCGACATAAGGGATATGCTTTTTTTCATTTGAAGGTGTCGGTATTTTTTACACCCGATAATGGTTTGTGATTTTTCACACTCGTAAAAATGGCATATGGATTCCCTAAGACATTGAGAGGAACGAGATTTGTTGTTTTTGACAATTATGTGAGCTGAGGTGGCCTGTAAATTGCAGTTCTGACTGGGATTTTCTCGACGCGCCCCGCCCCGTCGGGGTTGGCGCATTCCAAGGCAGAAAACAGGAGGTTGTTCATGTCCACACTGCGGTACCAAACCAGCATCACCCTTTGCGAAGATACGAGTCAGAACTACGAGCTTTACGATCTGCTCCGGCAGGCCGATCCGAACTACTCCGAAACCGCCCCCTCGCGCATCACGCTCTACGTCCTGCAGGGCAGCACCTGGACTCCGGTCAGCGGCCCCGGCATGTTCACTGCGGTCGATATGGACACCTTCACGGTGGACATGTCCTACCTGCCGAACTTCAATGGCGTTCAGCAGCTGCGCGTGCTCGGCACCGATGCCTCGGGCAACACGTTCAACCTCTATCTGACCGTCAACGTCACGCCGGTCAATGACGCCCCGTCCGGCGCGGACGAAACCGTGGCCGTGGCCAACGGCGATACCTATGTGCTCGGTCTGGCCGACTTCGGCTTCTCCGACCCCGTCGAACACGACAGCTTCCTGTCTGTCCTGATGACCACCGTGCCCGCCAGCGGCACCCTGTTGCTCAACGGCGTCGCGGTCGTCGCAGGCCAGGAAATCCTGGCTTCCGACATCGATGCCGGCAAACTCAGCTACGTCGCGCCGGCCAACGCCGGCGGCCTGATCGGCTTCGATTTCCAGGTGCGCGATTCCGGCGGCACCGCCGGCTGCGGAGGCAATGACCTCGACCTCACCCCGAACACCATCACTTTCAACGTTCCGTCGCCCTCCACCGCCGTGATCGGCGACCGCGTCTGGGAAGACACCAACGGCAACGGCATTCAGGATGACGGCGAAGCCGGCATCGCCGGCGTGCTCGTCACGCTCAAGGATGCGAACGGCGCGCCGGTCGCCACCACCACCACCGATGGCAGCGGCAACTATCACTTCACGGTGAATGCCGGCACCTACAGCGTGGCCGTCACCGCCCCGACCGGCTATCGGGTCACCCAGTCCGACATGGGCCCCAGCGACGCCACCGACAGCGACATCGACGACGCCGGCAACAGCCCGCTGGTGACCGTGGCCGCAGGCGAATCCAACAACACCATCGACGCCGGCCTGTTCCGCAGTGCCGAAATCGGCGACCGCGTGTGGCTCGACACCAACGGCAACGGCCAGCAGGACGGCGGCGAAGCCGGCGTCGCGGGCGTCAAGGTCACCCTGCTCGACGCCTCCGGCAACCCGGTCGGCGCCTCGCTGACCACCGACGCCAACGGCAACTACCTGTTCACCGGCCTCAAGCCCGGCACCTACAGCGTGCAGTTCGACAAGACCACGCTGCCGGCCGGCTACAGCTTCACCAGCGCCAACGTGGGCAGCGACGTCAGCGACAGCGACGCCAACCCGGCCGACGGCAAGACCGCGCAAACCGTGCTCGACTCCGGCGAATCGGACAAGACCTGGGACGCCGGCCTCGTCGCCAATCCGGGTGCCATCACCGGCACGGTGCTCGAAGACCTCGACCACAACGGCACGGGCGACACCCCGATTGCCGGCGTCACCGTGGTCCTGAAGGACCCGCTCACCAACACGGTGATCCAGACCACCACCACCGACGCCAACGGCAACTACAGCTTCAACAACGTGCCGGTCGGCAACTACGTGGTTGAAGAAAGCAACAAGCCGGGCTTCACCGACGTGAGCGACAGCGACGGCGGCAACCCCAACAGCATCGCCGTCACGGTGACGCCGGGGGCCACCAGCGGCGGCAACATCTTCATCGACGAACGCCTGCCGGGCGCCATCAGCGGCACGGTGCGTGAAGACCTCGACAACAACAACACCGGCGACACCCCGATTGCCGGCGTCACCGTGGTCCTGAAGGGCGCCGACGGCACCCCGATCGCCACCACCACCACCGACGCCAACGGCAACTACAGCTTCACGGGCGTGCCGGCGGGCAGCTACACGGTCGAAGAAACCAACAAGCCGGGCTACACCGACGTGGGCGACAGCGACGGCGGCAACCCGAACAGCATCGCCGTGGTCCTGCAACCGGGTCAAAGCAGCACCGGCAACGACTTCGTCGACGAACGTCCGGCCACCCTGGGCGACCGGGTATGGCTCGACACCAACGCCAACGGCGTGCAGGACGCCGGCGAAGCGGGCATTGCCGGGGTCACCGTGGTGCTCAAGAACGCCGACGGCAGCACCGCGCAGACCACCACCACCGACAGCACCGGCGCCTACAGCTTCACCGTGACGCCCGGCACCTACTCGGTGGCCGTGCAAACGCCGAACGGCTACGTCGTCACCGGGCAGCACACCAGCGGCAACGACGCCACCGACAGCGACGTGAACGCCGCCGGTCAAAGCGGCCAAGTCACCCTGCAGTCCGGTCAGAACAACCCGAACGTCGACGCCGGCCTGTATCAACTGGCCGAACTGGGCGATCACGTGTGGTTCGACACCAACGGCAACGGCCAGCAGGACGGCGGCGAAGCCGGTGTTGCGGGCGTCAAGGTCACCCTGCTCGACGCCTCCGGCAACCCGGTCGGCGCCTCGCTGACCACCGACGCCAACGGCAACTACCTGTTCACCGGCCTCAAGCCCGGCACCTACAGCGTGCAGTTCGACAAGACCACGCTGCCGGCCGGCTACAGCTTCACCAGCGCCAACGTGGGCAGTGACGTCAGCGACAGCGACGCCAACCCGGCCGACGGCAAGACCGTGCAAACCGTGCTCGACTCCGGCGAATCGGACAAGACCTGGGACGCCGGCATCTATCAGGCGACCGCCTCCTACGGCGACCGGGTGTGGCTCGACAAGAACGCCAACGGCGTGCAGGACGCGGGCGAAGTGGGCCTGGCCGGCGTAACGGTCAAGCTGCTCAACGCGGCCGGCACCGTGGTCGCCACCACGACGACCGACACCAGCGGCAACTACCTGTTCAGCAACCTCACGCCGGGCGACTACGCCGCCCAGGTGGTGGCGCCGAGCGGCTACTTCGTCAGTGCCAAGGACCAGGGCGGCAACGATGGGCTGGATTCCGACATCGACCCGACCACCGGCAAGACCATCCTGACCACCTTGACGGCCGGCGAAACCGACCTGTCGTGGGATGCGGGCCTGTATCAGAAGGCTTCCATCGGCGACAAGGTGTGGGGCGACTGCAACAACAACGGCATCCAGGACGGCGCCGAGTTCGGTGTTGTCGGCGTGACCGTCAAGCTGCTCGACGCCAGCGGCGCGGTGGTGGCCACAACCCTCACGGACGCCAACGGCAACTACGTCTTCAAGGACCTGATGCCCGGCACCTACTCCGTGCAGGTGGTGGCCCCGGCCGGTTACTCCTTCACGACCTCGAACGTCGGCACCAACGACGCCATCGATTCGGACGTGATCGCCAGCACCGTCCCGAGCGGCACCAACCTGATCGTCAATGGCAGCTTCGAATCCGGCGCGACCGGCTGGACTGGCGTGGGCGACAGCATCGAAGTCAATGCCGCCTCCTGCTTTGGCGTGAGCGGTGCGACCGGCACCTACGTGGCTGAGCTGGACGCCAACACCGCCGGCTCCAACACCGGCTTCTACCAGAACGTGGCCACCGTTGCGGGTCAGACCTACCAGCTCAGCGTCGACCTGGCGCTGCGCAGTGGAACCGCCGCTTCGACCAACACCGTCGAAGTGTGGTGGGAAGGCAGCAAGATCGCCACCATCGATCCGACCTCGACCACGCTGACCAAGTACACGTTCAACGTCGTCGCCCAGGATGCATCCAGCCGTGTCGAATTCCGCGAACAGGCGGGCGACAACGATAGCGTCGGCGGCATCATCGACAACGTGCGCCTCGTCGCCAGTGGCGCGGTGGTCGGCACGACCGCCCAGACCTACCTGGAATCCGGCGAGAACGACATGTCTTGGGATGCCGGTCTGACCGCTCCGGTGGTGTCCGCCACCTTCGACTTCAGCGGCAACTCCTCGACCTGCGGCACGCTGGGCAACATCCTGTGCTTCAGCAACAACGGCATCTCGGTGAATGCCAGTGCCTTCAGCCGCGACAAGGGCACCGGCGCATGGAGCAGCGCCTACCTGGGCGCCTACGGCGGCGGCCTCGGCGTGACCGACAGCAGCGAAGGCTACGGTTACGGCAACACCCACACTGTGGATAACAACGGCACTCGCGACAACTACGTGATGTTCGAGTTCTCCCAGTCCGTGGTGGTCGACAAGGCCTACCTGGGCTATGTGGTCGGCGACAGCGATGCCAAGGTGTGGATCGGTACCGTCAATGGCGCTTTCGACACCCACGTCGCACTCACCGACGCCGTGCTGACCAGCCTGGGCTTCACCGAAGTCAATGCCACCACGCTGACCTCTGCCCGCTGGGCGGATATCAACGCCAATGGCCTGGCTGGAAACGTGCTGGTCGTGGCGGCCAATCCGGGCGAAACCGACGACTACTTCAAGATCCAGAATCTGGTCGTCAGCACGCCATCCGCCTTCTGCGCCACCGACGTCAGCATCGGCGACAAGGTCTGGTACGACGCCAACGCCAACGGTGTGCAGGATGCGGGCGAAGCCGGGATTGCCGGCGTCACCGTCAAGCTGCTCAACAGCGCCGGAGTGGCGATCAACACCACCACCACCGACGCCAACGGCAACTACCTGTTCGACAAGCTGCCGGCCGGCGACTACAAGATCCAGGTCGTCACGCCCACCGGCTACGTCATCACCACCAAGGACGCCTCGGTGGCGACCGATGCCACCGATAGCGACATCGACGCCAACGGCATCACCGGGGTCTACTCCCTGGCCTCGGGCAATAGCAACCTGACCGTGGATGCCGGCTTCTACAAGCCGATGGCTTCCATCGGCGACAAGGTGTGGGTCGACTGCAACAAGAACGGCATCCAGGACGCCGGCGAAACCGGCTACTGCGGCGCCACCGTCAAGTTGCTCGACGTCAACGGCACCGTGGTGGCCACCACGACCACCGATGCGAACGGCAACTACAAGTTCAGCAGCCTGGTTCCGGGCGATTACTCGGTCCAGGTGGTGGCGCCGACCGGCTATGGCTTTACCGCGAAGGATCAAGGCAGCAACGACGCCGTCGATTCCGATGTGGATGTGACGACCGGCAAGACCGTCGCCACGACGCTGGTCGCCGGTGAGAACGACATGACCTGGGACGCCGGCATCTTCTGCAAGCCCTCGGCCAGCATCGGCGACCGGGTGTGGGAGGACATGAACTACAACGGCATCCAGGACGCGGGCGAAGCCGGCATCAAGGGCGTCACCGTGAAGCTGCTGAACGGCGCCGGTGCCGTGGTGGCCACCACCACCACCGATGCCAACGGCAGCTACCTGTTCGGCAATCTCGATGCGGGCAGCTACAAGGTTCAGGTTGTCACCCCGACCGGCTACTACGTCACCAAGCAGAATCAGGCTGGCTGGAACGGTACCGACAGCGCCTTCAACTCGTCGGGCTACACCGGCACCATCACCTTGGCGGACGGCCAGGCGCTCACCAAGGTGGACGGCGGTCTGTATCGCAAGGCCAGCATCGGCGACAAGGTGTGGGAAGACGTCAACCACAACAACCTGCAGGACGCCGGCGAAGCCGGTATCGCCAACGTCAAGGTCTGGCTGTGGGACAACGCGGCCCAGTGCTGGAGCCAAAGCACCTACACGGATGCCAACGGCAACTACAAGTTCGTGAATCTCGACCCGGGCACTTATCAGATCTGCTTCGACAAGAGTGCCACGTACTACAAGGGCATCGACATGTCCAGGTGGTACTGGGCGGCCAAGGACGTGGGGACCGACGACAGCCGCGATGCGGATGCCTACAGCACCTCGGACTACGCCTACACGGCCTACACCACGCTGGTGTCCGGCGAAGCCGACATGACCTGGGACGCGGCGATCACCCCGATCGTCCTCGACCTGGATCACAACGGCATCCAGACCATCGCCCGTGAAGACTCTACCGGCAAGTTCGACCTGTTCGGCAACGGCAAGGCGATCAACAGCGGCTGGATTTCTTCCGGTGATGCCTTCCTGGCCATCGACATCAACCACAACGGCAAGGTCGACAACCTCTCCGAGTTGTTTGGTGGCACCAGCAAGGGCGACGGTTTCGCCAAGCTGGCGGCCTTCGACAGCAACGGCGACGGTGTCGTCGATGCCAAGGATGCGCACTTTGCCGATCTGCGCGTTTGGCAGGATCTCAACGGCAACCACCAGACCGACGCCGGCGAAATGCGCACCCTCGCCGAAGCCGGTGTAACCAGCCTGAAGGTCGATCACGTCGATCTGCCGGCGGTGGATGCCCAGGGCAACCTGCATCTGGAACGCTCCAGCGCGGTGATGGCCGACGGCAGCAGCATCGACATGGCCGACGTGTATTTCAACGTCTCCGTCGCCGATGCCAAGGACGCCGGTGTCGAACTGCCCAATCTGGCCTCCCTGCTCGGCGACGACCGCAGCCTCGACCACGTTCTCGGCAACGCCGTCTCCGTCGGCGATGCCGCTGCAACGGCGGCCGCTCCGGCGGTGGTCAGCGACGCCGCCACGGCGGGTCTGGCCCACCTCAGTCACTTGTACGAAGAGCAGCAGTACGCGTTGATGGCCGCCTAAGCCAAATCGTCCGACCGGACAACTTCGTCCGGTCGGCGAATGAATTTATCCGCTAATCTTTCTTCAGTTTTTTAACGCAGGAGCATCAAATGAAAAACTTCCCGATCTTCAAGAAAGCCGCACTGGCTCTCGCTGCCGTCGGCATGCTGGCCAGTGCCGCCGCGCACGCCGATTCCCTGGTGGTCGATCAACCCTCGACCCTGGGCTTCAAGGTCGATGTCGCCGGCGTCACGCGTTCCGTCGATACCGGTCTGCTCAACGTGACCGATGCCACCTCCGGCAGCAGCTTCCTCGCCTTCTGCTACGAATTGCTGCAGGGGTTGTCCGTTGCCGCCTTCACCGGCGGCGAAACCTACACGCCCGGTGCGAACCTGTCGCCCGCCGTGCAGACCCTCTACAACCAAAGCTTCGGCAGTCTGACCCTGACCAGCGCCGTGGAAGTCGCTGGCTTCCAGATCGCCCTGTGGGAAGCCCTGGATAACAGCGACCTGAGTTCCGGCACGCTCAACAACTGGACGGGTGCGCACACCGGCTCGGCGCTTCCCGCCGACCAGCAGGCCATCGCCGACGAAACCGAGGCGCTCGAAAACGCTTGGCTTTACCTGCAGAAGCTGACCCAGAACTATCCCGCTCCCGGCAACTTTGCCCTGACCACCTGGAGCAGCCCCAACAGCCAGGATCTGATCCAGGCCAGCACCGCCACCAACCGGGTTCCCGAACCCACCACCCTGATGCTGGGTGCGCTCGGCTTGGCCGGCCTGTCCGCCGTGCGTCGTCGCAAGTCCTGAGTCCTGAGTCCGAACGGACGCCGCCCTGCGTGGCGTCCGGATCCGGCTTGGCTCTAGCGGGGAAAAAGGGGGGCTGCCCCCTTTTTTCTTTCGTTCAGACCGCGCAGCGGCATGCCGATACAGCTGCATTCATTTCGCCTGACCCCGTAATAAATCGCGAACGTCCCAAAATGCCTGGGGCCGACGGCCGTGGCCGTGAAATATGCGTGGGGCACGGGCTTCAGGTCTGGGCTATCGTCCGTCGCGTTGCCAGAGGCCGACGGATCGATCCGGTCCGCGCACTGGCCCGCGTTGTCTTTTGTACCCGAGGTTGTCATGAATCGAACCCGAACCCTTCCGGCCCTCGTCCTTGGCGCAGGCGTTGCACTCCTTGCGGGCGGCGTCTTTGCCGATGCGCTCGTCGGCACGGCGCCCGCTCCCCTTGCGACGGGGCAACTGCGGTCCGATGCCGAGGCGCTCGGCAGAGGCCAGTCCGCGCTCCGGGCGCGTCAGTTCGATCAGGCCGAAAAGGCCTTCGGCGAAGCGTACAAGCTCAATCCGCGTTCCATCGAAGCCATGCTCGGGCTCGCAGCGGCGGCCCAGGCCCAAGGGCGGACCAAGCTGGCCCGGGACTGGATGGCCAGTGCCGTGGCCATGGCGCCCGGTCAGGCCTCCGTGCTGCAGGCGCAGGCGCGCTTGTTGGTGGAGCAGGGCGCTCCGGCGGAGGCGGAGGAAAGCTATCGTGCCGCGATCGCCAGCCAGCCGGGCCTCGTCCAACTCAAGTTGGATCTGGCCGGGCTCTACCTCGAAAAACTCAAAAAGCCGGCCCTGGCTGCCGCCCAGTTGCGGGACGTGCTCAAGCTGCACCCCGAAATGGCCGCGGCTCATCTGGGGCTTGGGCTGGCTTTGTCCGCCGAGGGCAAGATCGAAGAGGCCGGACGGGCGCTCGACGAAGCCGTGCGGCGGGATCCTTCGAACCCCCTCGCGCTACATGCCCAGGGCCTGGTGGCGCTGCGCCTGAACCAGCCCGAGCGGGCCTTGGCCGCCTTCGACAAGGCGCTGGCGCTACGCAAGGACTTTGCCGGGGCCATGCTGGGCCGCGGCGATGCCCTGCTGGCACTCGGCAAGGGCGATCAGGCGGTCGCGGCGTATGCCAGCGCGGTGCCGCTCGCACCGACCAGCGACTTGCCCCACGCGCTGCGCGGGCAGGCTTTCGAACGCATGAAGCGTCTGCCGGAGGCGGAAGCCGCCTATCGGGATGGCTTGAAGGTCGAGCCGGACGACATCCGTCTCGTCAATAATCTCGCGGTCGTTCTGGCGGGACAGCGGACCAAACTCGACGAAGCGCTGGAACTGGCCCGGCGAGCGGTGGCCGCGGATGGCAAACGGGCGAGCTACCACGACACCCTTGGGCTGGTGCTGCTGGCGCGCAACGATCTGGCGGGCGCCCGTCAGGCTTTCGAGAAGGGGTTGGCGCTGGAGCCGGGCAACATCGTGCTGCGTCAACATCACGCCCAGCTTGGCACGGTGCTGGCAGCCAAGCCGACCGCAAACGCGGCGCCGGCGACCGCCAAGGCGGCACCCGCAGTGGCTGCGCCTGCCGCCGCTGGCGCAGCCCGTCCGGCCGCGTCGGCAGTGGCGGCCGTCGATCCGTCCAAGCTCGTGGCGAGCCGGCTGGAGGCCTGGCGCCAAGCCTGGGAGGCCAAGGATGCCGGGCGCTACCTGGCTTTCTATGGCAGCGCTTTCACGCCAGCCGACAAACGTACCCGTAGCGCCTGGGAGGCCGACCGTCGCCTCAAGCTCGACAAGAAGGGCGACATTCACGTGCAACTCGATTCGCCCAGCTACAAGGTGGACGGCGATGTGGTGTCGGTCGTTTTCGAACAGCGCTACCAGTCGGGGAATTACCGCGACGCGGCCCGCAAGCAACTGGATTGGATCAGGGAGGGCGGCGAATGGAAGATTCGCCGCGAAGCGCAGCTATAGCTTGAGGCGAACCCCGTTTCAGGCGACCTTCCAGCGACTGCCACCCGCCTGTTTGGCCGCGTACATGGCTTTGTCGGCGCGGCCCAGGAGCTGGTCGAGGTTGTAGCCGGCATCCGGGTAGACGGCAATTCCGATGCTGGCTCCGAGGCGGCTGCCGGGGCAGATCCGGTCGGGAATGAGTTCGATGGCCGCGAGCAGACGGTGGCAGAAATGGCGGATGTCGTCCTCGCCGTGCAGTTTCGGGCACAGCATGGCGAATTCGTCGCCACCGAGTCGGGTCACCACGTCGGTGGCGCGTGCCGTGGACGCCAGCGTTTCGGCAAGCGCAATCAGAATACGGTCGCCGGTGGCGTGTCCGAAGCTGTCGTTGATGGGCTTGAAACCGTCCAAATCCAACATCAGCACGGCTCCCGTGCTTTTATCCATTTCGGCGCGGGTCAGCACGCCTTGTGCCGCTTCGGTAAAGGCCTTGCGATTGGGCAGACCGGTCAGCGGATCGTGGCGGGCCAGCTGGCGCCATTGATGGTTGTCGCTCTCAACGGCGCGGAACTGACGCAGCAGCCCCACGACGATCGCCAGAAAGTTGCCCAGCGCCAGGATGAAGGCGCCGGTCTGAATGGCGCGCAGATCGCGGGCGCGACGTATCGAATCGCGCTCCAGCGCCGTGGTGAGGGAGTTCATCAGGATCAGCAGTTCCTGGTTGTTGCGAACCATGTAGTCCGCGGCCTGGACGAACTGCGGGCCAGGCATCGGGCCGACCGATTCGGGTGTCGCCAGCAGACGTTCCACGGGCGCGACGATATCGCGGGCTGCACTGACGAGGTGAATCGCTTCTCCCTTCACCGGTTGCAGGCTGGCTTCGGCGCCGTCGCCACCGCGGGCTTTGCCGCCATTGGCAAAAGCCGTGAGTGTCTGAGTGAACAGCCCGAACGCGGTGTTGAACTCCTGGAGAGCGAGGGCGGCATCGTCGGGGTTGGTAGCACTGATGCTCAGCAGCAGAGCCTTGGTGGTCTGTTGGGAGAGCATGCGCTGCCGTCCGGCCAGGTTGATGGCCACGGCGTCCCGCGCCAGCTGTTCGCCAAGCCACAAGTTGATGACGAGCACGCTCAGGTCCAGCGCCACGAAGAGCACGATGGTCGTAACGAGACGCCGGGGCGAGCCAATCAGGGTTGTGACCGGAATGGACATAGGTGCGAAGCGTCCTGAGCGCGAAGGCTAGCCCGGCAAGCGGCGACATGGGCGGTGAAATGTATTATCGGCGCTGTTTATCTAATTATTAGTCCATTTGGATTAAATTGGCTCGGTGCGGCGGCTGCTTTCGGTCGCACTGAGTCCCGCCCACCAGTTAGCGGCCCAAAAAAAAGCGGCCCGAAGGCCGCATTGTGCAGGAGCCGGACGGCCGGATGCCGTTCAGTCCTTGAAGCGGGTTTCGAGGGCCGCGATGGCCGGCAGGGTCTTGCCTTCGAGGAATTCCAGGAAGGCGCCGCCACCGGTGGAGATGTAGCCCACGTCGTCGGCGATATGGAACTTGGCGATGGCCGCCAAGGTGTCGCCGCCGCCGGCGATGGAGAAGGCTTCGGAGTGGGCGATGGCGGAGGCCATCATTTTGGTGCCGCCGGCAAACTGGGGGAGCTCGAAGACGCCGACGGGGCCGTTCCAGACGATGGTTCCGGCATTGGCGATGATTTCGGAGAGTTTGGCCGCGCTCTTGGGGCCGACGTCGAGGATGCGGTCGTGGGGGCCGACTTCATCGACCGAAACCTTGTTGGCGCGGGCCATTGCGGAGACTTCGTCGGCCACCACCACATCGATCGGCAGCGGCACTTCGGCGCCGCGGGCCTTCATGATGTCCATGATGGTCTGGGCTTCCTTGACCAGTTCGGGTTCGGCCAGGGATTCGCCGATGCGCTTGCCCGAGGCGAGCAGGAAGGTGTTGGCGATGCCGCCGCCGACGATGAGCTGATCCACCTTGTCGGCCAGCGAGCGCAGGATGGTCAGCTTGGACGACACCTTGGAGCCGCCGACGATGGCGACCAACGGACGGGCCGGATTGCACAGCGCCTTGCCGAGCGCGTCGATTTCGGCGCCCATCAGGATGCCGGCACAGGCCACCGGCGCGAAACGGGCGATGCCGTGGGTGGTGGCTTCGGCGCGGTGGGCGGTGCCGAAGGCGTCATTCACGTAGATGTCGCACAGGGCGGCCATCTTTTGCGAGAGTTCTTCGTTGTTCTTTTTTTCGCCCTTGTTGCAGCGGCAGTTTTCGAGCAGCACGACTTCGCCCGGCGCAACGCTAAAGCCGCCGTCGACCCAGTTCTGGATCAGCTTGACGGGTTTGCCGAGGAGCTGGCCGAGGCGCACAGCGACCGGTGCGAGCGTGTCGTCGGCGGTGACTTCGCCTTCGGTCGGGCGGCCCAGGTGGGAGGTGACCATGACCGCGGCGCCGCCTTCGAGGGCGTATTTGATCGACGGGATCGAGGCGCGGATGCGAGTGTCTTCGGTGATGTTGCCGGCTTCGTCCTGGGGCACGTTGAGGTCGGCGCGGATGAACACGCGCTTGCCGGAGACGTCGAGATCGGTGAGCTTTTTGACTTGCATGGCGTTAGCGAGGGGTAAGGAGTGAGGAGGCCAGGCTCAACACGGTTGTGCTGACGGCGAGGCCGTGGAGTAGCAGTGCCGGACGTCCAGGAAAGGTGAGGAGGGGGCTGGCCCCTCGCTCCTCACCCCTGACTCCTCACCGCATCACTTGGCGTTGACGAAGGCGCGGGCCGCGTCGAGCATCCGGCAGGAGTAGCCCCATTCGTTGTCGTACCACGCCAGCACCTTGACCAGCACGGAGCCGTCTTCGCCCTTGATGACGCGGGTTTGCGTGGCATCGAAGGTGGAGGAGACGGTGGTGTGGTTGAAGTCGGAGGAGACCAGCGGCTCGTTGTTGACGGCCAGGATGCCCTTCAGCGGGCCGTTGGCGGCGGCGGTCATCAAGGCGTTGATTTCTTCCTTGGTGGTGGCGCGTTCGGCGGTGAAGGTCAGGTCGACCAGCGAAACGTTGATGGTCGGCACGCGCAGCGCGAAACCATCGACTTTGCCGACCAGCTGGGGCAGCACCAGACCGACAGCCTTGGCGGCACCGGTCTTGGTCGGGATGATGTTGGCGGCGGCGGCACGGGCGCGGCGCAGATCCTTGTGCCGGACGTCCACGGTGACCTGGTCGTTGGTGTAGGCGTGGATGGTGGTCATCAGACCCTGCTTGATGCCGATGCTGTCGGCCAGGATCTTGGCGACCGGCGCCAGACAGTTGGTGGTGCAGGAGGCATTGGAAACGACGGTCATGCCGGCACGCAGCGCTTCTTCGTTCACGCCCATGACGATGGTGGTGTCCACGTCGTCGCCGCCCGGGGCGGAGATCAGCACGCGCTTGGCGCCCTGGTCGAGCAAAGCCTGGGCCTTGGCCTTTGTGGTGTAGGCGCCGGTGCATTCGAGCAGTACGTCCACGCCGTGGCTGCCCCAATTCACGCCCTTCGGGTCTTTGGTGGAGTAGAAGGGGATTTTTTTGCCGTCGATGATGATGACGTTTTCGCCTTCGGTGTCCACGGAGGTGGCAAAACGACCGTGCGTGGTGTCGTACTTGAGCAGGTGGGCGTTGGTGGCCAGATCGCCGGAGGCGTTGATGGCAACCACTTCAAACTCGTTTTGCAGACCTTGCTCGTAAATGGCACGCAGCGTGCAGCGGCCGATACGACCGAAACCGTTGATGGCGACCTTGATGCTCATCGATTCTTCTCCCTAGTCTTAATCACACAAAAACAAACTCAGCGGACGTGGCCGGAGGCCGCGCCTGGTAATGAAGCGAACACGCGCGTCAGGCGATGACCTTCTTGACGGCCGCGACCACCGCGTCGGCGGTGATGCCGAAGAGCTTGAACAACTCGCCGGCCGGGGCCGATTCGCCGAAGCGGTCGACGCCGACGACTTCGCCTTCGAGGCCCACGTACTTGCGCCAGCCGTCGGTGACGCCGGCTTCGACGGCAACCCGCGGCAGGCCCTTGGGCAGCACCGCAGCGCGGTAGGCCGCGTCCTGACGGTCGAAGACATTGGTGCTGGGCATGGAGACCACGCGCACCGCCACGCCTTCGGTGGCGAGCTGCTTCTGGGCGGCCATGGCAAGGGCCACTTCGGAACCGGTCGCTATGATAATGGCTTGCGGCGAAACAGGCTGTGACGAAGTGCCTGCTTCGGACAGCACGTAGCCCCCGCGGCGGATGTCGGCCGTTTGCGCGGCAGTGCGCGGCTGGAACGGCAGGTTCTGGCGCGAGAAGGCGAGCGACGAAGGGCCGCTGGCCCGCTCGATCGCCGCCGCCCAGGCCACGGCGGATTCGGTGGTGTCGCAGGGGCGCCACACGTCCATGTTGGGGATCAGACGCAGGCTGGCGATCTGCTCTACCGGCTGGTGGGTCGGGCCGTCTTCGCCGAGGCCGATGGAGTCGTGGGTGAACACGAAGATCTGACGCACCTTCATCAGCGCCGCCATGCGCAGGGCATTGCGGGCGTATTCGCTGAACATCAGGAAGGTGGCGGTGTAGGGGATCAGGCCGCCGTGCAGCGCGATGCCGTTGGCGATGGCCGCCATGCCGAACTCGCGTACGCCGTAGTAAACGTAGTTGCCGCCGGTGCTGCGGGAGACGCCCTTGGCGCCGGACCACAGGGTGAGGTTGGAGCCGGCCAGGTCGGCCGAGCCGCCGAGCAGTTCGGGCAGCTTGGGGGCGAAGGCTTCGATGCTGTTCTGGCTGGCCTTGCGAGTGGCGATGGTTTCGCCCTTTTCGGCGATCTTGGCGAGCACCGCTTCCACGTAGGCAGCCCAGTCGGCGGGCAGTTCGCCGGCCATGCGGCGGGTGAATTCGGCGGCGAGTTCGGGGAACGCGGCCGCGTAGGCGGCGAAGCGGGCATTCCATTCGGCTTCGGACGCGGCGCCCGTGGTCCGGGCGTCCCAGGCGGCGTAGACGTCGGCGGGGATTTCGAAGGGCGGGTGGTTCCAGCCGATATGGGCGCGGGTGGCCTCGATTTCGGCGGCGCCGAGGGGGGCGCCGTGGCAGTCGTGGCTGTCCTGCTTGTTGGGCGCGCCGGCACCGATGATGGTCTTGCAGCAGATCAGGCTGGGGCGGCCGGTTTCGGCCTGGGCGGCCTTGAGCGCGGCTTCGATCTCGACCGGGTCGTGACCTTGTACGTCGCGTGCCACGTGCCAGCCGTAGGCTTCGAAGCGCTTGGGGGTGTCGTCGGTGAACCAGCCGTCCACGTGGCCGTCGATGGAGATGTTGTTGTCGTCGTAGAAGGCGATGAGCTTGCCTAGGCCCCAGGTGCCGGCCAGCGAACAGGCTTCGTGGGAGATGCCTTCCATCAGGCAGCCGTCGCCCAGGAACACATAGGTGTGGTGATTGACGATGGTGTGGCCGGGGCGGTTGAAGCTGTCGGCCAGGACCTTTTCGGCCAGCGCCATGCCGACGGCGTTGGTGATGCCCTGACCGAGCGGGCCGGTGGTGGTTTCGACGCCGGGGGTGTAGCCGACTTCCGGGTGGCCCGGGGTCTTGCTGTGAAGCTGGCGGAAGTTTTTGAGGTCGTCGATGGACAGATCGTAGCCGGTGAGGTGCAGCAGGCTGTAGATCAGCATCGAGCCGTGGCCGTTGGACTGGACGAAGCGGTCGCGGTCGGCCCACTTGGGGTTGGCCGGGTTGTGGCGCAGGTAACGGCGCCACAGGACTTCGGCGATTTCGGCCATGCCCATCGGCGCGCCGGGGTGTCCGGAGTTGGCCTTCTGGACGGCATCCATGGCCAGCGCGCGGATCGCGCCGGTCAGGGAGTTGAAAACGGGCGGCTTGACGTTACGCGAAGAGGACATCGAAGAGCTTTCGGCCGGGGGAACGGCGCGCAAAGACCACAATTATCTTTGATTTGTGGGGGCTTGGGTAGCCTTGCCGTGGTGATTGTGACTGTCGCTCCCGTCACGGCTGCGCTTCGGAAACTCCGGCATAATCCGCCTCGCCGTCGTGGCTTTACATTTTTTTACATCGCGTCCGCTGATGCCGTTCCTGTCCCGCTCCGCAAGCTGTGTCCTGGTCCTTGCAGCGCTGTTTCTCAGTGCCTGCGGCAGCATGAAGTACACCGTCGACGACGGGCGCAAGGTTAACGAAACCCTGTTGGGCAATTTGCGCGCCCTCGGCCACGGCGAGCGCGCCTTGCGTCCGGCCATCGCGCGTTCGGCGGCGCTGGCCGATCCGGACTGCAGTCATCAGTGGGAACTGCCTTTCAGCGTGGCGACGAGCTATGACTGGGAGGAGGACGACCGGGTGGCGTGGGTGCGCGCGTTGCAGGTGGACGAACGCCTGACGGTGGTGGCGGCGGCGCCGGACATCGGCCTTCAGCCCGGCGACAAGCTTGTCGATCTCAAGGGTTACAAGAAGGACGACGCCAACAAGATGCTGGCCGAACTGGCCGAGTTGCGCGACGACGGCAAGCCTTTTCCGGTGCGAACGGCGGCCGGCAAGACGGTGATCGTCACGCCGCTGCAGGTGTGCCGCGGCTACGTTCGTCTGGCCCCGCCGGTGACGCCGGGCTATCAGGATTTCCACTGGCTGATGAGCATCCACCCGCTTGAAATCTTCCGGCCGCAGATTTCTCCGGACGAGGCGTTGTGGATGGTGCTGTGGACCCAGGGTTTGTCCGAGGAAGGCGGCGCCCGCATGAAGACCTATCACTACAGCAAGGAGGTGGTGTCGACGCTGTTCGAGATCGCATCGCTCGCCACTGGCCTCAATGCGGCGGCGCAGGCGGCCAAGGTGGCGGTGAATCAGGCGGCCCAGGCAGCCGCTGCAGCAGCCGCCAAATCGGCGAGCGAAGCAGTGACCCGGCAGGCGCTGCAGGAAGCAGCCCGTAAGATTGCCGAACAGGCGGCCCAGGACTACGCCCAGAAGGTTGGCGAGGAAATCGCCAAATCGGTCGGTCGGCAGGCCGGCAGCGTACTGCGCGATACGTTCATGGCGCGGGTTGGAATGTCGGTGTCGAGTCTGTCGTGGGTGGCGACGACGGCTTTCGACGATGCCGACCGCTGGGCCTACGACCGGATCGGCAAGCTTGGCGGCGATCCGCTGGCGGGGGCGACCTTGCATCAGAAGTTGCTCGATCGGAGTCTGGTGAGTAACGCCTTCGTGTTCGATGAGGATCGTCTGGTGAAGCTTGCGGCACTGGCGCGCCAGACCCAGCGGGGCGAGATGCTGGCGGCGGTGCTCAAGGGTGCGTCCCTCGAGGCCTTTGCCCTGAAGCTGTCCGAGTTGCCGAGCGCCGACGACGATGTCGGCGCAATGGCCATGCATTCGGACGGCGAAGAACTTGTGGTGCCGGCCGGGCTCGGCCAGACCGGCTTGATCGATGCCATGCTGAGAATGCCTTTCGAGTCGGGGGCCGATTGATTTCATGGAACGCATAGGTGCGCACTTCGTGATCCGCGTTTTGGCTTGCGGATTCGTCGTTTCACTGTTGGCGCTGGCGGGCGGAGCCTGCGCCGAGCAGACCCCGCCAGCCAGTGCCATGCCGGACGATTCCGGGCCGGCGCCGGACTGCCCGCTCATGATGCAGGAAGCCGAAATGGGCTTCGAACGCGCCCGTCAGGCTGGCGCGGCCAAACGCTGGAAGGAGGCGGTGCCGCTGTTGCGCGAAGCGGGCAGCGCTTTTCTGAACGTTGCGGCGAGTTGCCCGTCGGTCGCGGCCCAGGCCAACAGGCAGGGCGACCGGGCGATGCTTGAGCTGAAGACCGCCGAGGCCGCGTCCGCCCACCAGAGCGATTGTCAGCCGCGTCTCGACAAGGCGCTGGATCTCGACCTGCGGGCTACCGTGGCGCGGGGCGAGAAGGGCGATCCGGCGCAGATCGAAGGCTTGCTGGCGGAAGCCGAAAGCACCTGGCGCGAGGCGGTGGAGTTGTGCCAGCCGCCTCAGCGCGAAAAGGCCGAGAAAAGCCTTGCCGCGACGATCCGCGTGCGCAGCGCCAATGCCGAACTGCTCAATTCCGGTCCGGCTTGCGATGCGGCCTGGAAAAGCGCGGCTTCCCTGGTCGATTACGCCAAGACCGCCTGGAAGGACAGGCGCTGGGACGATGCGGCCATGCTCTACGGGAAGGCTGCGATGGCCTGGGAAGGCGCGGCGGAAAAGTGCTCCGGCACACGTCAGCAGCAGGCTCAACGGAAGGTCGAACAGAGCCAGATCGACGCCCATAACGCCGAGCACTGTGGCCCGCTGTGGGATCGCGCCACCGAGCACACTCAGCAGTTGCGTACCGCCGGCGTCGCGGTTTCGGCCACCGACAAGGATCTGCTGTCGATGAAAGCCGAAGTGGTTTGGCGCGAAGCGATGGGCCAGTGTCGCGGCAATCCCCAGGCGCTGGCCCGGACCAACGCCGACGCCATTGCCCGCGAACGCGGCACGCCGCTGTCGCCCCAGGCGATGGTCCAGTACGGCAGCGGCAAGGCGCCGGCGCCCGCGGTCGCACCCGCGGTCACGCCTGTGGCGTTGACCGCGCGGGCGCCGGCCGTTGCGTCGGCGGTCGTTCCGTCGGCGGTCGCTCCCGTGGCGGTCGCTCCGGTGGCGCCAGCGCCGTCTGTTGCGCAGGCCGAAGCGCCGTCTGCCACACCCGGCGAAGTGGTGTTGGTCGCCGGCGACACGACCTATCGGGGGGCTTTCGTGCTGGGCAAATCCGGTGCGGTGAGCGGCTCCGGAACCGTCGAATGGACCAATGGCGAGAGTTACACCGGCATGCTGGTGGATGGCCGCAAGCATGGCAAGGGACGCTTCAACTGGGTCGGCGGGCAGTGGTATGAGGGCGACTGGGACGCCGATCGGGCGGTCGGCTATGGGGTGATCCGTTTTGCCGGTGGCAACCGTTACGAGGGCGCGGTGGTGGATGGCGAACCCAACGGACGCGGAACCCAGGTATTCCCGTCCGGCGATCGCTACACCGGCGATTTCGTCCGCGGTGTTTTCCATGGTCGTGGGAGCTATGCCTGGAAAAACGGCAATCGCTACGACGGTGGCTGGAACATGGGCAAGAAGCACGGCCAGGGCCGCCTTTTGTGGGCGGATGGCGATGGCTGGGAAGGCGAGTTCCACGACGACCGGCAGACGGAGTCGGGCAGGCGCATCGCGGCTTCGGCGACCAGATAGGTCGTCAGTACGAAACGCCGAGGGGGCCGGATGCGGCCCCCTCGGCGTTTGTGGGATCGGCAGCCGCTATCTGGGCTTCAGACCCATTGCCGGCGCCGCTCCATCAGCTTCCAGATCAGCGGCGTGAGGATCAGTTGCATGGCGAGATCGAGCTTGCCGCCCGGCACCACGATGGTGTTGGCGCGGGACATGAAGCTGTCGTGGATCATCCGCAGCAGGTAGGGGAAATCCACGCCGCGGGGGTCGCGGAACCGGATGATCACCATCGATTCGTCGGCTGTCGGAATGTCGCGGGCGATGAAGGGATTGGAGGTGTCCACCATTGGCACCCGCTGGAAATTGATGTGGGTGTGGGTGAACTGGGGCACGATGTAATGCACGTAGTCGTGCATGCGCCGCAGGATGGTTTCCTGCACGGCTTCAAGGGAATAGCCGCGGGTTTTGGTGTCGCGGTGGATTTTTTGAATCCATTCGAGGTTGGCAATGGGCACGACCCCGATCAGCAGGTCGGCATGGCGGCCGGTGTTGATGTTGTTGGTGGTGACGGCGCCGTGCAGGCCTTCGTAGAACAGACAATCGGTATCCGCCGGGATGTCTTCCCACGGCGTGAAGTCGCCCAGCTTCAGGCCGCGGCGGGCGGCTTCTTCGGCGTGGCGCAGGTAGTTGCGGCGTTTGCCGGTGCCGGATTCGCCATAGTCGCGGAAGAGCTGTTCGAGTTCTTCGAGCAGGTTGGCTTCCGGCCCGAAATGACTGATGCCGCGCTGGCCCTGGCTTTCGGCCTTGATGATGAGCTCACGGATTTCCTCGCGGGTGTAGCGATGGAAACTGTCGCCCTCGATGATGGCGGCGTTGACCTTTTCACGCCAGAAAATGCCTTCGAAAGTGTGTTTCACCGTCGTGGTGCCGGCGCCGGATGAGCCGGTGACCACGATGATGGGGTGCTTCATGGACATGAACCGCTCCAGCTAATCGAATGGTTTTGGAGCAGGCCACCGTGGATGAGCTGGTCCAAAAGCACTCCGCTGCGAATTGTTCACTTCCAAGACTGGCGCCGGCGCAGGGCCGGGCTCAGTTCCGATTTGTTCGCCGATGTTCAGGCGTGGGCGTGCAGCCAGGTTCGCCACTGCTCGAACAGCGCCGGGCTGGCGGCCGCGATCACCGAGCGCTTGATGGCCGGGCCGGCGGTGAGAGGCGTGCCGCCAAGGGTGCTGTAACTGCCGCCGGCTTCGTCGAGGATCAGGCGTCCGGCCGCGTAGTCCCAGAGCATCTGGCCGCCGTGGAGATAGACGTCGAGCCGACCTGCTGCCACGTAGCACCATTCGAGGGCGCTGGAGCCGAAATTGCGCTGGGAATAATAAGGCGGCCGCACCGCCAGTTCGTCGCCGAGGTGGTGGCTGATGCGCTTGAAGTCCACGCCGGCGACCGCTTCCTTGAGGCGCTCGGCCGGTGCGCGCAGCGGCAGCGCGAGGTCGTTGAGCCAGGCGCCGGCGCCGCGGGCGGCATAGAAGGCTTCGTCGGTGACCGGGTTGTAAACCACGCCGATCTGGGTTTTGTGGTTAACCAGATAGGCGACGGCGACGCCGAAAAAGGGGATGCCATTGGCGAAGTTGGTGGTGCCGTCGATGGGGTCGATCACCCACAGGCCATGCACGCCGGCGTGCCAGACCCGACCCTGTTCTTCGGCCGTCATTTCTTCGCCGAGAACCGGTGCGTTGATGAGCTTGGGGAGGCGCTCGACCAACGCCGCCTGGGACGCCAGATCGGCTTCGGTCAGCACGCTGCCGTCGGCCTTGTGCTCGCGCACGGCGCGCAGGTAGCGGGGAAGGATGATTTCCTTGGCCATCTCGCGGACGATGGTGGCCAAGGTGCGGGCTTGGTCGAGACGCTGGGCGCTGGTCATCGGGCTTCCCGCCATTTGATCGAGCAGCCGATGCCGGGCGTTTGTTCACGCGGGCCGAGGCCGGTTTGGGCGACCTGACGCATGGCTTCGAAAAGCTCGCGGCGGGCATTGTCGGGGGCCGGGCTCTTGCCCGAGGCGTCCAGGCGACCGCGGTATTGCAGGCCCAGCTTGGCGTCGAAGCCGAAGAAGTCGGGCGTGCACACGGCGCCGTAGGCCCGGGCAACGGCTTGGCTCTCGTCGAGCAGGTAGGGGAAAGGGAGGTTCATTTCGGCGGCCAGTTGCCGCATGTGGTCGAAGGAGTCTTCAGGGTAGTCGGTGGGATCGTTGGACATGATCGCGACGCTGCCGATGCCCAGCCCGGCGAGTTCGCGGCAGTCGCGCAGGATGCGCGGAAGCACCGCCTTGACATATGGACAATGATTGCAGATGAACATGACCAGCAGGCCTGCCGGGCCGCGGCAAGCGGCCAGACTGTGGGACTTGCCGTCGACACCGGGGAGGACGAAATCCGGAGCCGACCGGCCAAAGTCGCACTGAGGTGTGGTGAGACTGACCATGATCTTCGTTTGTTTCAATCCCTTGGAGGCTCACGGATAATAGCACGATGAATCCGCGCTTCTTCTGTCCCGACGGCCTCCTTCCCGATTCCGACATGCCCCTGCCCCTTTCGGTGGCGCACCACGCTGAGCGCGTCCTGCGACTCGCCGTGGGCGACCCGGTGGTGCTATTCGACGGCTTGGGCGGCGAATGCGAGGCCCGCCTTCTCGCCTTCGGCAAGCAACCCTTCGCCCGGCTCGGGCCGCGGCTTTCCATCGAACGCGAATCGCCCCTGCAGATCACCCTCGTGCAGGCGCTGGCGAGCGGCGACAAGATGGACTGGATTGTCCAAAAGGCGGTCGAGCTCGGTGTCGCGGCGGTTCAACCGGTGGCGGCCGAGCGCTCGGTGCTCAAGCTTTCCGGCGATCGGGCCGTCAAGCGTGTTGCCCACTGGCAGCAGATCGCCGTGGCGGCCTGCGAGCAGTCGGGGCGCAACCGGGTGCCGGCGGTCGGCGAGATTCTGCCGCTGGCGAAGTATCTCGCTTGCCCCTTCGACGGCGCGCGCTTGATTCTTGCGCCGGGCGCCGAGGGCGCGCTGGCGCGCAAGACGCCTCCGAGCGGGCCCTTGGCGATCCTGATCGGGCCGGAGGGCGGATGGTCGCCGGCAGAGCTGGCGCTGGCCACGCGGGCGGGGTGCGCGCCGCTGGCCCTCGGGCCGCGGGTGCTGCGTACCGAAACCGCTGGCCTCGCGGCTCTCGCGGCAATCCAAACCGTGTGGGGCGATTTTTCGGGAGACGTCTATGTTTGAATCGGCGGAACTGGGTCATCGGTTGTCGAAGGAGGTCTATGCCGAGATTGAGCCGAAACTGCGCACCGACCTGCTCGACGCGCAGTTCAGCCTGCTCGATAACAAGTATTTTGCGACGGTGATCCTCATCAACGGGATCGACGGTGCCGGTCGCGGCGAAACGGTGAACCTTCTCAACGAGTGGATGGACCCGCGTCACATCGAGGTCCACGCCTTCGATCAGCCCACCGACGAGGAGCTGGAGCGGCCCTTCCTGTGGCGTTTCTGGCGCGCGCTTCCGCCCAAGGGCAAGATCGGAATCCTGTTCGGGAACTGGTATTCCGACTCCATCGGCGATCGCGCTTTCGGTCGTATCAAAAAGGCCCACCTCGACCAGCGCCTGTCGGATCTCAACCGTTTCGAGGCGATGCTGACGGCCGAGGGCGTGCTGCTGGTGAAATTCTGGTTTCATTTGTCGCGCCCGGCCCAGAAGAAACGCCTGAAGGCGCTGGAAGCCAATCCGGACACCCGCTGGCGGGTGCGCGAAGCCGATTGGCATTATTACGACGAATACGATCGCTACCGCGAGGTGGCGGAACACGTGCTTCGCCGCACCAGCACCGGCATCGCGCCGTGGGTGATCGTCGACGGCACCGACCCTCAATACCGCGCCGTGCATGTTGGGCGCACGCTGCTCGATCGTCTGCAGCGCCGTATCGAATTTGTCCGCAAGGGTTTTCGACCGCGTCAGACGGCGGCACCGCTGACGGCTGCACCAGACGAGCGCAACCTGCTCAATGCGCTGATTCTCGATCAGCCGATGGATAAAAAGGAGTACGACGCCCAGCTCGAGAAGCTGCAGGGCCGGCTGGCCCTGGCCCTGCGTGACGAAGCCTTCAAGAAGCGCAGTCTGGTGCTGGTTTTCGAGGGCATGGATGCGGCCGGCAAAGGTGGAGCGATCCGTCGTGTCACCGAGGCACTCGACGCGCGCCAGTACAGTCTGGTGCCGATTGCCGCGCCTACCGACGAGGAGGCGGCCCAGCCCTATCTGTGGCGTTTCTGGCGGCGCCTTCCGCGCCGGGGCAAGGTGACGATTTTCGACCGTTCGTGGTACGGCCGGGTGCTGGTCGAGCGGGTCGAGGGTTTTTGTTCCGAGGCCGACTGGATGCGGGCCTATACCGAGATCAACGATTTCGAGGATCAACTCGTCTCGGCCGGCGCCATCGTCGTCAAGCTGTGGCTGTCGGTCAGCAGCGAGGAGCAGTTGCGGCGCTTCAAGGCGCGCGAGGAGGCGTCCTTCAAGCGCTACAAGATCACTTCCGACGATTGGCGCAATCGGGAAAAATGGCCACTCTATGAGCCGGCGGTGTGCGACATGATCGACCGCACCAGTACCGAAAATGCCGGGTGGACGCTGGTGGAAGCAGACAACAAATATTATGCGCGGGTAAAGATTCTGCGCGTGCTGGTCGATAAGATTGAAACGGCCCTCAAAAAATGAAGCGGACAGGCGGCAGGCCTGAGCATACTCAATGGCAATAGCGGAACCCTCAGTGAATTCTCCCGATGACATCCCCGCCCAGGTGGCGGCAGACGATCTTTCCCAGCGTTTCGTCGCCTGGGTGCGCGCAGCGGCGCCCTTCATTCACGCCTTTCGGGGCAAGACTTTCGTACTCGGTTTCGGTGGCGAGGTAGCTGGCGGTCAATTGGCCCAGAAGCTGGCCTACGACTGCAACCTGCTGGCGGCTCTCGGCGTGCGTCTGGTGCTGGTGCATGGTGCGCGGCCCCAGATCGAGGCGGAACTGGCCCGTCGCGGCCTCACCCCGCGCTATCACAAAGGTCTGCGCGTCACCGACGCGGATGCCCTCGAATGCGTCAAGGCGGCGGTGGCGGTCACCCGCATCGAAGTCGAGGCGCTACTTTCCCAAGGGCTGCCCAACACCCCGATGGCTGGCAGCTTCATGCGCGTGACCGGCGGCAACTTCCTTACCGCCAAGCCGGTCGGAGTGGTGGATGGCATCGACTACGGTTTCACCGGCGCGGTGCGCAAGGTGATCGCCGACGAGATCGTCGCCGACCTGGATCAGCAGAACGTGGTGCTGATGTCGTCTCTCGGCGTGTCGCCGGCGGGGGAGATCTTCAACATGAGCATGGAGGCGGTGGCCGAGGCGGTGGCGATTGCCCTGAAGGCCGAGAAGCTCATCTACCTGTGCGACGCTCCCGGCCTGCTCGACGCGAAAGGGGCGCTCATCGAGGCGATCACCGCCGACGATGCGGAATCCCGTCTCAAGACCGGCGAAGGTCTGACCGAAGACCTCGACCTCTATCTGCCCTGCGCGATCCGTGCGGTGCGCCAGGGCGTCGGACGTGCCCACCTGATCGACCGCGACAAGGACGGTGGCCTGCTGCTCGAATTCTTCACCCCGCTGGGGGTCGGCACGGTGTTGACCCGCGATCCGCTGTTCCGGTTGCGCGAAGCCACGGTCGAGGACGTGGGAGCGCTGTCCAGTGTCATTGCGCCGATGGAGGCCGATGGCACCCTGGTGCGGCGCAGCCGGGAGCGTCTCGAAGAGGAGATCGAGCGCTTCACCGTCGTCGAGTACGACGGCGTGCTGGTGGGTTGCGCGGCGTTGTATCCCTTCATCGACGAGCGGGCTGCCGAGATGGCCTGCGTCGCCGTGGTACCGGAGCATCGTCGCTCCGGGCTGGGCGAAATGCTGCTCAAGCGCATCGAGACTCGGGCACGGGCCATCGGCGTGGAACGCTTGTTCGTGCTCACCACGCGCACTTCCGATTGGTTCCGTGAACGCGGTTTCAGTCTGGCGCCGCCGGAGGCGTTGCCTCGTCAGAAGCGGGAGATGTATGACGTGAGCCGCCGTTCCAAGGTTTTTATGAAAACGCTGTGAGAACTGCAGCGTGATACTTCCACTCGTCCGTCCGATTTCCTGGCTGTGGGGGCTGATCGCGCCCGCGGTTGTGCTGTGCGCTTCGCCGGCGTTGGCGGCGCTGCCGGAAAGTCTGGCGTCACCGGTCGTGACGGCGACGGCTGGCGTCGCGACGATGCTTGGGCTGGCTGGCTGGCGGCGGCTATCTGTTGCTGCTCCGCAAGCGCTTGTCCTGTCTGCAGATACAACTGGGTGTCGAGTCGGACAGCCGGAGGCAGCCGGCGGAGGAGATGTCGTTCAGTGCGGGGCGCGATCGCTATTTCCGGCTGGCCGCCGAGGCCGGCTATGGACTCGAGGGCTGGATCGATCTGACCGGCCGGCTGTATTGGGTCAACCAGGCGATCGAGCGTTATACCGGGCGCTCGGTCGAGGAGGTGTTGGCCGGCGATTTTTTCGAGCTCACCGTCTACGAGCGGGACCGTTCCTATTCCCGCGACCTGCTTCGCCAGGCGCTGGAAACCGGGGTTGCCGCCGAGTTCGAATTGCGGCTCGTCAACGAGCGCGGCAACGTCCAATGGATGGCATCCCATTGGCAGCCGATCCGCAGCGACGACGGCACCTTGCTAGGTTTGCGGGTGACGATGACCGATATCCAGGCGCGCAAGGAGGCCGAGTTCAAGCTGCTCGAATCCGTCGCCGCGCTGCGCCGTGCCCAGGCCTTGTCCGAGCATTACCTGAGGCGCAGCAATGAGGAGCGTTCGCGCCTTTCGGCGCTGCTCGATGCGATCCGCCTGGGCATCCTGTTCATGGATTCCGACCGCCGGGTGGTGTATTGCAACCGTGCCCTCAGCGAAATCTGGGGGCTGCCGGACAGCGAGCGGTTTGTCGGGATGCGGGACGTGGTGCTCCAGAAGCAGGCTTTCGGAATGGTCCTGGACTGTGCGACATACCAGCGGCACATCGCCGATGTGCTGATGACCCGCGATCCGAGCGATACCTTCGAAATCGAGTTCAAGGATGGGAGGGTGGTCACCGATTTTTCGCGGGTGGTGCCGGGGCCGGACGGTGCGCGGCCGATCGGGCGGATCTGGATTTTCGAAGATGTCACCGAGCAGCGCCGGGTGGCCCGTCAGCTGCTTCATCTGGCCGAGCGCGATCCGCTCACCAATCTTTTCAACCGGCGCCGCTTTCACGAGGAGCTCGAACGCATGCTGGCCGACGGTCGGCGCAACCGGGAAGCCGTTGGGCTGCTGGCCATCGATCTGGATGGTTTCAAGCCGGTCAATGACGGCTTCGGCCATCAGGCCGGCGACGAGGTGCTGGTCGAACTGGCCCGCGCAGTCGGTGCCGTGGTGCGCCGCAACGAGATGTTCTTCCGGACCGGGGGCGACGAATTCGCAATTCTGGTGCCGGTGGCCGACGCTCCAGGGCTGGCCGAACTGGCCCGCCGGGTGTGCGCCTGCATTTCTGGCCTGACCTTCTCCTTCGGCGGCGAGCCGGCGACCGTGGCGGCGAGCATCGGCATCGCCCTCAGTACCCGTCACGGGGAGGTGGGAGAGAGCCTGATCGGAGCCGCCGACCGGGCGATGTACTGCGCCAAGTCCCGCGGCGGCAACGGCTGGGAGTTTGCCCAGGACGCCACCGCCGCCCCGGTCGACTGAGCGGCTGGATTGCTCCGCCGGGGAAGGCTAGAATCTTGCCACCTTGCGACGGGCGATCCGATCGCCCCCGCATTCCCAACTCACGAGGTGATAAATGGCACGGATGGTCAATTGTGTGAAGCTCGGTCGCGAGGCCGAAGGTCTCGATCTGCCGCCGATTCCCGGCGAACTCGGCAAGCGCGTCTTCGAGAACGTGTCGAAGGAAGGCTGGCAACAGTGGGTCAAGCACCAGACCATGCTGATCAACGAAAACCGCCTCAATCTGATGGACATCCGCGCCCGCAAGTATCTGGCCGAGCAGATGGAGCGCTATTTTTTCGGAGGCGGCGCCGATCAGGTCAATGGCTACGTTCCGCCCAGCAACTGATGGCATTGCGGCTTTTTCCGCCGCTTCGGCTTCAGACGGCCCCGGTTTTCGGGGCCGTTTTCTTTTCCGTCCCCGCCTCGATGCTGTATAGCCAAGCCAGCAGTTCGGCGACGGCTACGTAAAGTTCCGGCGGAATGCGTGCGTCAATATCCACCTGCATCAGCAGCGCGACCAGTTCCGGCGATTCGTGGACATAAACGCCGGCTTCCTTGGCGCGGGAGATGATCTCGGCTGCGATCAGGCCACGCCCCTTCGCGACCACCGTCGGTGCCGACTGGCCCGCGTTGTAGGCCAGGGCCACCGCTTCGGCGCGCTGTTCGCCGGGATGCTCCGGGCGGTTCATGGCGTGCTCCGGCCTTCGGCGACGAGGCCGGTAAGCGGAACGTTGGCGGCGGCAAGCGCGTCGGCGAGACGCGACTGCCCGGCGTCCAGGGCGGCGCGGGTGGTTTCGCGGTCGGCGATCAGGCGTACTGCCACGCCGGCGGGGGTGAGGTGCAGGCGCGCCTCCACGCCGCCCAGGCTGGGCAAGGTCAGCCGCAGGGTGGTGTTCCAGGTGGACTCTGGCTCGCCATCGGCGCCTTGCCGTTCCTGGCCCGGATCTTCGATTTCCCATTCCATGCTCTGGCCGGGCCACACTTGACCCTGCCAGACCAGGTGCTGGGTGGCGATGGCATCGAGCTGCTGATGGACGAGAGGCAGGATTCGTTCGGGAATCGGAGCGGCCTGTTCGGCCGACAGGCGCAGGCCCGTGCCTGTGGGTGGGGTTTCGGTGTTGGCGGTGGCCGCCGGCGCAGCGGAGGAGGTTGCGAGGCGGCCCTGGGGCTCTTGCTGCAAGGCTGCGGTCGTCATTTTCCCTGCAAGCCAGCGGCTTTGGTGGGCTTCGTAGAAGAGGCCGCTTTGTTCGACTGCGCGGCCGAGGTTTCTGGCGAGCGCGGTACTCGCTGCCGGGTCTTGCGGGGCTGCGGCGAGCAGCGGTTTGCCTTCGTTGAGACTGGCGGTTTCGGCGGCGGGTTGGCCGGTCAGGAGGAAGCTGATCAGCTTGCCGGCCTGACTCAGGACCGGTTGGCTGGTCTGGTTGGCAGATGGGGCGAGGGTTGCAAAAACGGCGCCGGGGGTTACGTGGCTGACGATCAGTTCGAGGGTGTCGCCTGCCTTGACCGAGCGGGGCAGGGCGAGGGTGATTTCGCGACCATCGACCTGAGCCTGATAGGTGTTGTCCGGATGGGCGGTTTGCAGGCTGGCGACGATGCGCTGACCTGGGGTGAAATCGGGAAGCTGCCCGGAGATGGGTTTGACGCGGGCGACGTTGGCAACTGAAGGCTCACCGGAGAAGAAGCTTGCTTCGGTGAGCATCCGCAGGCGGGAGGCGAGGTCGCCGGGAATCATGACGTGGCCCTCCCAGCCCGGGGTGGGTCAGGAATCGGAGTCTTTTTCTTCGTAGGCGTTACGCAGCTTGCGCTCGCGTGCGCCGCCGGACAACAGCTGGCGGACATTGTCCATCCAGGGTTCGGTATGGACGCGGACCTCCTTGTCGTCGTCGAGGATGCGCCGGATCAGGTCTATCTTTTTCTGACGCTCGTCGTCGGACATGCGTTTGGGCCGAGAGGGGAAACCGAGGGCTTCCTCGACGCCCATGCGGTCGCGCAAACTGGCGACCTGGCGTTCAAGGCGGGTGAGGCGGTCCCAGTCGTTGGCGCGGGCAGCATCCACCATCTCGGTGGAATAGTTGCTCATCTGTTCCAGTAGGGCGAGGGAACTCATGAAATGTCTCCGGCGGGGCGCTTGATAAATATACTTCAGTTCAGACTTGGGTGCCGATGGATTCCCAGGCACCTTTGATTTCGCGGAGCAGTCCGCCGACTTCGTCGAGGGCCGGATGGCTGCTGTGTACGTTGGCGTAGAGCAGTCTGCTGGTCATGTAGTCGTAAAGTGCTCCCAGCCTTTCGGCCAGTTCTCCGCCGGCTTCGTAATCGAGGCTGATCTTGAGGCCGTCGTTGATGATTTCGATGGCCTTCGAGATTGCCTGGCCTTTGCCAGGGATGTCGTTGCGCTCAATGGCGACCGACGCGGTGGCGATGCTGAGCAGGGCGCCCTCGAACAGCATCAGGATCAGCTTGTGCGGATCGGCGTCGGATACGCCGGTCTCCAGGCTTACTTGAGCGTAGGCAGAGGCGGTACGTGGTGCAAAGCCAAAAGACATGGTTCTCTCCGGCAGGGTTTACTTGCTGTTGCTGTTGTAGTTGGTGATGTTGGCGATGCCGGTCAGCTGCTGGGTCAGGTAGCTGCTGGTGGACTGCATGCTGGCGACGGCTGTGTCGAGGGCTGTGAATTGAGCGCGATATTGTTTTTCAATGTTGGTGAGACGCAGGTTCAGGGCATCGCGCTGTTTGCCGATGTCGGTTACCGACCGGTTGAGGCCGTCGGTGCGAGCGGCAATCGTGCCGCTCGTAGAGAGCAGGTTGTCGGTGGTTTCCTTGAAGATGGAACCATAGGCGCCGACCGCATTGGCGACGGCCGTAAAATTGGTGTCGAGTGCTTTTTGCAGCTTGGTGCTGTCGATCGACAGCGCGCCGGTCTTGCCAACCGAGATGCCAATGTCGCTGAGGCGCTGGTAGGTCGCTCCGCTCAGCGAACTGGGGACGCTGCCAAACACTGCGCGAAGCTGCGATTGGGTGCTGCGCAGGGTGGCGTCTCCATTGAGGGCTCCGGCGACCTTGGTGGTGGCATCGTAGCTGCCCAATGACGAAATCGTGCTGTTGAGGTCGTTGTAGGCCTTTACCAGTGAGTACAGATTGTTTTTGAGGGTGCTGGTGTCGCGACTCAGGGTGATGGTCGTCAGGCTGCCGGCATTGGTTTTCAGCAGATTGATCGTCAGGCCGTCCACCGCGCCGGTCAGCGTGTTGCCCGATCCGCTGACTGCAATCCCATTGACTTTGGCGGCGGAGTCCGTCGCGCTTGTCGTGTCGAATGCCAGCGATGCGTCGAGTGCGGAGCCGTCCGCGGGGTCGGCCGGGGCAGCAAACTTGACCCCGGAAAGCGTGACGGCGTTGGCGGTTCCGGTGTCGGTGGCGGTGAGCTGAAGGTGCTGCTTGTTGTTGGTGTCGGTGACGATCACTGCGGAAACGCCTGCGGAGGCATTGTTGATCGCGTCGCGCAGGTCTGCCAGCGTGGTCGTGGCGCTGTCCAGGGTGATGTTCACCGACGTTGCCGAGGCACCACTGCCCTTGGTGAGGGTCAGGGTGTTACCGCCGCTGGGGTCGATAACCTTTTCGCTTGCTCCGTAGATGTTCTTGAGGGACTGGGATTGGGCGGTGGCCAGTGCGGTGACTTCGAGCGTGTAGGTGCCGGCTACGGCCGAACTGCTGGCAGTGACCGATGCGATCGTGCTGTCGGCAACACTTGCCTGATAGGTGGAAAATTTTGCCGTTGCGCTCTGGCCGGTTGCCGGTGTGAGCGCGGCGGCGGCGGTTTGCAGCGAGGCCAATGATCCCTTGAGCGTGCCGAGCGACGAAATGCTCGCCTGGTAGCTCGCCTCGCGTTTGTTGAGGGCGGTCAGCGGCTGCTTTTCGACCGTCATGAACTTGGTGACGATGCTTTCCAGATCAAGGCCGGAACCGGTACCTAAGGATGCAATGCTCGCCATGACAAACCTCTTTCGACCACAGAACTGCTAAACATGAAGACGCTTACGGAGTGCCGCACGGAAACTTGAGCCTCCTCCGCGGATTTTGATGAACATAAGCAGGCTCCGTGCCAAATGAGAAACCCGGCTGCACGCAGCCGGGTTTCGAAGACGGATGTCTAACCGCGCCCCGCGCCTGACAGCGGGTGTCAGACCTGCTGCTTCATCAGCAGACCGGTGAATTTGTCGAGCGCCTTGGCCATCTGCAGCATTTCTTCGGACGGAATCTGGCGGATGACCTTGTTGGTGTCGGTGTCGACGATCTTCACGACAGTGCCGTGGGTATCCTTGTCGATAGAGAACTGCAGGCTCTGGGCGAGAGGGCGAACGACCTGCTGCACCTGTTCCAGGGCTTGCTGGACCTGATCCAGGGTTGGCTGGGCCTGGGATGTCGTGGTTACGCCCGGAGTGTCGCCGGTGGCTGCCACCGGCGTGGCGGTCGCCGTGCGCGGCGGACTGCTCTGAGGGGCTGAAATTTGCTGGGCGAGCGCAGCCGCGTTGCCTGAGACTGAACTGATTTCCATGATGATCTCCTCTCGTGCAAACGGCGCCAGGCCGCAAAGGGGTCTGGCGCCGCTGGCTCACGCCCTTGCGGGCCGCGATCCTTACTTCAGCAGGCTGAGTACCGACTGCGGCAGCTGGTTGGCTTGGGCCAGCATCGCGGTGCCGGCCTGCTGCAGGATCTGACCGCGGGTCATGTTGGCTGTTTCTGCAGCGAAGTCGGTGTCCTGGATGCGGCTGCGGGCAGCTGAAACGTTTTCCGAAGTCGTGGTCAGGTTCGAGACGACGCTGGTGAAGCGGTTCTGGATTGCGCCGAGGTCCGCACGGCTGGAGTTGACCGTGGCCAGGGCCGCATCGATGGTCGCCAGAGCGTTTTGCGCACCGGCGGCGGTGCTGAGGTCGATGGTCGAGACGCCGGACCCGAAGCTGGAGGTGGCTGCGGTGTTGCCTTGAGTCAGGCCTGCCGTCGCGATGTCGGCGCCGCCCAGCGTGATGCCCTTGCTGCTGGTGGAGTTCAGGCTGATGCTGCCACGCGTGATCGCGGCGTTGGTGAGACCTGCGGGGGTCGCCAGGTCGAAGCCGGTGGCGGCCAGCGTCGCCGCCGCGTTAGTGGAATTGCCGCTTACCGTGATGGCCTGCCCGGCGCCGGAACTCAAGGTGATGACGCCGGCAGCGCTGGTTGCCGTGACACCGGTCTTGCTGGTCAGGGCGTTAATGGCGGCTGCCACGTTGTCGCCCTGGGCATTGACGCCCGTACCGGCAGCCACGGCGCCGATATCGTAACCGTTGATGGTCAGATCGCCAGCCTTCAAGGCGGTTTGCGCGGTGTTCGCGATGCCAGCGACCGTTCCGCCGGCTCCGAGCGTGAGGCCGGTGTCCGCCGTTGCGGCCGAACCCGTCAGGCTGATGTTGCGACCGTCGGCGGCCGTCAGGGCAAGCGCGCCGCTGGTCGTGTCGAAGGCAGCCGTGACGCCGGTCTGATTGGCCACGGCGTTGATCGCTGCGGCGATGTTGGCGCCTTGGGTGATGGCGTCCGTGCCGGCCGCGACCGCTCCGATATTGACGTTATTGACGTAGATCCCGCCACTGGCGATGGCGGTTTGAGTCGAGTTGGCTGCGCCTGTCAGGGTGGTTGCATTGGCCTTGGCGGTTACCCCGGTCTGGCCCGACACCGCGTTGAACGCGGCGGCCTTCGAGATGGCGCTGTCGTTGCTGCCTGCCGCGGACACGCCGTCCGCGAGGCTGGGGCCCACGTTGTAGCCATTCACGGTGATGCCGCCCGTGCTCATCATCCCGACGGTGCTGGTGCCCGTCAGCGCGGTTGAAAAGGACGAGGTCGAACCCACGCCGAGAGCGTCGGCTTTGGCGCTGGCGATCGAGCGGATGCTGATCGTTTCGCCCTGGTTGGCGCCGACCTGGAAGCTCTGGGCGTTGAAGCTGCCGTCGAGCAGTTTTACGCCGTTGAACGAGGTCTGGCTGGAGACGGTGTTGATTTGCGAGACGAGCTGGTCGACTTCCTTTTGCAGGGAAGCACGGTCGGAGGCGCTGTTGGTGGCGTTGGATGCCTGTACGGCCAGTTCGCGCATCCGTTGCAGGGCGTCGCCCACGCTGGCCAGCGCGCCTTCTGCGGTCTGCGCCAGGGAGATGCCGTCGTTGGCATTGCGTGCGGCTTGGTTCAGGCCTTTGATCTGGGAAGTCATCCGGTCGCTGATGGCGAGACCCGCGGCGTCGTCCTTGGCGCTGTTGATGCGGAGGCCGGACGACAGGCGTTGCAGCGAGGTCGTCAGGGACGATTGCGATGCACTGAGGTTGCGTTGTGCATTGAGCGACGCGGTGTTGGTGTTGATGACTGCAGCCATTTTGAGTCTCCTTAATTCCGTTCAAGATAAGCGTTTAGGCTTAACTTTGGTTCGCCTTGCCCTGTGTGTGTAAGGCAACCGCCGTTGAAATCATTAACGGAACTGCATGGGGGGACTTTAGAAAAATGTTTACTTTATTGTAGGTTTGTGTCTTACAGCGATCCGGGCCGGATTACCGCTTGGCTTTTGATAGCGGCGCTCAAAATCAAAGCTTTAGGACCTGCATCACGAAACCCGCGGGTCTTGGATCGAACGGGAGTGGCCGGTTTTCGACAGGCTTTCTGGCGGGTGGACGACGTGCTTTTTGGGAATATGTCGGAAAACCGGCACGGTGCATGCTTTTTGGGCACGCGGTGTGTGTGCTGCACCGCGGAATCCGCTCTCGAGCATGGCGCGAAGATTTTTTTCAGGGCGCCCGCGCGATATGTGTAACAACGTGTTCGTTTCGGGCGGTTGCGCGATATCCGGGGTTGCTCAGTCGGCCAGCAGGCGGGCAGTCATCTCGTCCGGCGTGTCGGCTGCGCTCCAATTTTTGGCCATGTCGGCCGGCTCCAGGCTGCCGTAGCCCCAGGTGGCGGCGATGAAGGGGAGCTTGTTGGCGTCGGCCGATTCGCCGTCTTCGCTGCGATCGCCTATATAGATGGAGTGCGCTTCGGGCAGTTCGTGGTCGGCCATCAGGCGCCGGATCATCGCGGCCTTGTTCGGTAGGCGCGGCTCGAAAAGATCGAGTGCGTAGATGTGGTCGAAGTAGCCGCTCCAGCCTAGGTGGTCGAGGATCAGGCGGGTCGGGAGTATCCGCTTGTTGGTGGCGATCGAAAGGGACAGGCCGGCTTCCTTGAGTTGCCGGAGCATGTCGCCGACGCCGGCGTAGGCGGCGGTCTGCTTGTAGCCCTCGCTGTCGTAGGTGGCTTTGAAGCCGTCGGCGAGGCGGTTGAGGACGGTCTGGTCGCGGCTGCCGCTGAGTTGTTGCAGGGTTTCGAGAAGCGGTGGGCCGACGATGCTTTCGTCGATTGCGATCGCCGGCGCGATGCCGGTCAGCGCGAAGGCCTCGCGGTAGCTGGCGAGGATGGCGGGCGCGGAGTCGATGAGGGTGCCGTCAAGATCGAAAAGGATGTGCGTGTAGCGGGGCATGGCGGTTCTGGTGGGAGGGCGAATGGCCGCAATTATCGCCCGCTCGGTTATATTTGCGCGCCCCGACCGACTTTTCACTGCAATGGAACCGACCGACCTCTCCGCTCCCGACGACACGCGCCGCTTTGGCGGCATTGCCCGGCTCTATGGCGAGGCGGGGCGAGCGAGACTGGCGGCGGCGCGGGTGTGCGTGGTGGGCATAGGCGGCGTGGGTTCATGGGTGGCGGAGGGGTTGGCGCGGAGCGGCGTCGGCAAGCTGACCCTGATCGACCTGGATCACGTGGCCGAATCCAACATCAACCGGCAGATCCATGCCTCCGATGCGACCCTCGGCCAAGCCAAGGTGGAGGCGATGCGCGAGCGGATTGCCGGTTTCAATCCGGAATGCGGGGTGTCGGTGGTCGATGATTTCGTGACCGCCGACAACACCGCAGAACTTCTCGGCTCGGGTTTCGATTATGTGATCGACGCCATCGATGCGGTGCGCGTGAAGGTGGCGATGATCGCCTTCTGCCGCCAGGCCGGCGTGCCGGTGATTACTTGCGGCGCCGCCGGCGGGCAGGTCGATCCGACGCAGATCCGCGTGGACGATCTGTCGCGCACCTTGCAGGATCCGCTGCTGGCCAAAGTGCGCCGGCAGTTGCGTCAGAACTGCGGTTTTCCTCGCGAGGCCAGGAAGAAGTTCGGCGTGGAGGCGGTGTTTTCCACCGAGCCGCTGCGCTACCCGGCCACCGACGTGGCTTGCGAGGTGTCGGTGGGCGGGCCGGCCGGCCTCAATTGCGCCGGTTTCGGTTCGGTGGTGACGGTGACGGCCTGCGTCGGGCTGTTTGCCGCTGCGCGGGCGATCAACGCCCTCGCGGCGGACCGATGAACAGCGCCGGGTCTACGGCCGCTCCGTTCAGGTAAACACTCCAGTGCAGGTGTGGCCCGGTGGCGCGTCCGCTGTGCCCCGACTGGCCGAGCACTTCGCCGCGGCGCACCGGCTGGCCGGCTTCGACTGTCGCTTGGTCTAGGTGGCAGAGCATGCTGACAAAGCCCTGGCCGTGATCGACGAAAACCGTTTTTCCGTTGAAATAGAACTCGTCCACGAGGCTGACCACGCCGTCGGCCGGTGCGCGTATCGGTGTGCCGGTGGGCACCGCCACGTCGAGGCCGGTGTGCGGCGCGCGCGGTTCGCCATTGAAGACGCGACGCAGGCCGAAGCGGCTTGAAAGGCGGCCGTCCGCCGGTAGCGCGAGATCGGTGCGGGCCACCGGTACGTCGCGAAAGCGGCTGCGGATGGCGATCTGACGTTCGCGCTCGGCATTGATGCGGGCCAGATCGTCCGGATCCGGAGTGACCATTTTCGGATTGGCGATCTTGAGCTTTTGGGTCGGGTAATCCTTGGCGGCGACCTGGAAGGGGAGAGAATGGCTGGCGTCGGCAGACCCGATGTCGAGTTTCTGCTCGCCGACCGGGGTATCGAGGGGCAGGCCGACGATGGCATGCCAGCCGTCCCGGCGCTGTTGCAGCAACACCGGACGGCTGCCAAAACGCACCTCTGGACGGGGGGCCGCGCCAGCGGCCACAAGGATTTCGGCGACGCCGCCGGGAACGGATTCCGGCCGTAGCTGGGCCTGTGCCGAGGTGGCGCAGAGGAGCAGCAGAGCACTGGATGTCAGGACTTTAGGAACGATTTGCATTGGAAGAGGGACTATGTCACACATGGCGGCAGGAAGTTCGACAGGAAAGCGAATTTGAGCATGAACTGCTCCTCGCTCGGTTTAACATCTTGTAAAGATTAATTTTGTTATACCCGGGAGTTCTTTGCCTATTTGGGGAGACGGGGCCGGCGACGGGTTTTATTCATTCGTCTTGTCAGCCCGAGGTTCGGGTGTTTAAGGGGTGCTGCATGCCGCAGGAGGCTATCGTTTTGTTCGCTCACGGGGCGCGGGATCCGGATTGGGCGCTGCCGGCTCGGCGGGTGGCGACGGAGGTGCAGCGTTTGCGACCGGATGCATCGGTTGTCGTGGCGTTTCTGGAGTTCATGGAGCCCAACTTCGCCGATGCCGTCGAAGCGGCGGCCGCTTCCGGTGCGCGGTTGGTGCGGATCGTTCCCTTGTTTCTGGCTCAGGGCGGCCACTTGAAGCGTGATGTCCCGGCCTTGGTCGAGGCCGCGCAGGCGAAACATCCGGATTGCCGGATCGAGTTGGCGCAGGCGGTGGGCGAGGATGCCGGCGTCGTGCACGCCATGGCGGTTTATTCGGCGGGGGCCTGAGGGCTCTTGCTTCATCTTGGTGGATTAGAGGAGGTTCAGGGTTCGATGGCTTGTCGCATCTGGCTGGTGGGAGACGATCCCCAGTTCGCGGAGCTGCTCGAAGCTTGGCTCGCGCCTGCTGGTATTTCTTGTACGCGTCTTGGCACGGTCGAAGCGGGTGTGCGCCTTGCGAGTGGTTCGCTGCCCGTCGATCGGGTGATTGTGGATGCGTGTTCGCGCGGAGGCAGTCTCGATCTGCTCACGCCGTTCAAAGAGGCTGGCGTGCCGGTGACGCTGCTGGTCGAGGCGGAGGATTTGCTGGCGGTCGAGACGGGATTGCATGCGGGCGTTTCGGGTCTGCTCGTCAAGCCCTTCGATGAACGCGCCCTGCGTGCAGCGCTGGCCTTGCAACCGGGCGGTGCCAGCGTGCCGGCGGGGGGCTGTTTCCCGTTTCGGACTTTGGAAGATGTGACCGGGCTGTCGCAGCTCGTTGCCGGTTTGTGTCCCGAGTCGGAGATGGTGCAGATTGCCTTGTCCGAACTGATGCTGAATGCCGTCGAGCACGGCAATCTGGGCCTCGGTTTTGTACGTAAGGGCGAGTTGATGAGTTGCGGCGCTTGGCGCAACGAAGTCGAGCATCTGCTCAATCTGCCCGAGAACCTGGAGCGCTTCGCTTATTTACGGGTCGAGTGTCGTCCGCGGGAGGTGCGCTTCCTGATTCGGGACCAGGGCGACGGCTTCGACCCGTCGCCTTATCTCAACCTCAATCCAGCCCGCTCCGTGGAGCCTCACGGCAGGGGCATCGCAATTGCCCGCATGCTGGCCTTTCCGGATCTGGTCTTCCTCGACGGCGGACGCTGTGTCGAAGGCGTGGTGCGCCGACATGTCTCGATGGAAGTAGCGGCCTGAGCGTTGTTTGAGGGGCCGGGCCGGACTGCCGGTGGTCCGCCAACCTTGACGAAGTGCAATATAAGTGTATTCTTATATTATGCTTCGATCCCATTTTTGCTCCCCTCGCATTTTGTCTTCATGCCTGTTGTCGGCGGTGCTTGCGCTGTCGACCCAGGCTTTCGGCGCGGATGAGCGCGGCGCCGTCCCGACGATGAAGGTCGGCATTCAGCCGCGTGCGCAAACCTATGTCAGCGAGGCCACGGTGGAGGCGATCCGCCAGGCCACCGTCGCTGCCCAGGTTCAGGGGCGGGTGCTGGAGGTGAGGGCCGACGCGGGCGCGCGGGTGCGCCAGGGCGACGTGTTGATGCGCATCGATACCCGCGAGGCCGACCAGGCTGTGGCCGCGGCGACCGCCAACGTGGCTGCGGCCCAGGCGCGGCTGGTCGACGCGCGCGCCAGCCTCGAGCGCACGCGTAGCCTGCGGGCACGCAATTTCATCAGCGCTGCTGCCCTCGATCAGGCCCAGGCCGCTTTCGATGCGGCAACGGCTCAGCACAAGGCGGCCGAAGCGGGGCGCGCCCAGTCCGACGCGTCGCGGGGGTTTGCGACGGTGACCGCGCCGCTTACCGGGGTCGTCGCCCAGCGCCTCACCGAGCTTGGCGAGATGGCGCAGCCGGGGCGCCCGCTGTTTTCGATCTACGAGCCGGGCGGCTTGCGGGCGATCGCCGATGTGCCGCAATCCCGGTTGGCCGAACTGGGCAAGACCGGCCTCAAGGCGAAACTGGAATTTCCCGAAAATGGGCGCTGGCTGGATGCTGCCGCTGTCATCGTGTTGCCTTCGGCCGATCCGCGCACCCACACGGCGCGAGTGCGCGTGAACCTGCCGGCCGACGCGACCGGTGTGGTGCCGGGCATGGCCGCGCGGGTGCATTTTCTCGTTGGCGAGGCGCCGCAACTGGTTGTTCCGGCCGGAGCGATCCTGCGCCGCGGAGAGGTCACCGGTGTTTATGTGGCCGACGGCAAGGGGAGTTTCAGTCTGCGCCAGTTGCGTGTGGGCAGTCCGTTGCCGGATGGTTCCGTCGAAGTGCTGGCGGGGCTGGCGGGCGGCGAGACGATTGCCCTCGATCCGGTGCGTGCCGGTCTGAGTGCCACCCGCCGGGGGCGCTGAGCCATGGGGATCGCCGGACGTATTGCGGCGCTGTTCCAGCGGAACGCGCTCACTCCTCTGCTGGCCCTGGTGCTGCTGCTCCTGGGCGTATTTGCCACTATCGTCACGCCCAAGGAGGAAGAGCCGCAGATCGACGTGACGATGGCCGATGTGATGGTGGCCTTCCCCGGCGCCTCGGCCAAGGACGTCGAGGCGCTGGTCGCCCGTCCGGCCGAGCAGGTGCTGTCGCGCATTGCCGGCATGGATCACGTGTATTCGGTGTCGCGGCCCGGCATGGCGATCATCACCGTGCAGTTCAAGGTTGGGGTGAAGAACCAGGATGCCATCGTGCGCCTGTACGACACCATTCACAGCAATCGGGACTGGATTTCCCCCGAACTGGGGGTCGCCGAGCCGGTCGTCAAGCCAAAGGGCATCGACGATGTGCCGGTGGTGGCGCTCACGCTGTGGACCCGCGATCCGGCCCGTTCGGGCTTCGAACTGCAGCAGGTCGGCCGGGCAGTCGAGGTGGAGCTCAAGCGCGTCAAGGGTACGCGGGACGTGGTCACTATCGGCGGCCCCGGCCATGTGCTGCGGGTTCTGATGGACGCCGGAAAGATGAACGGCTTCGGCATCACCCCGCAGGATCTGAAAGGTGCGCTGCTGCTTGCGAACGCTTCCCAGCCGAGCGGAACGCTGACCGGCGGTAATCAGGAAGTGCTGGTGCAGACCGGCACCTATATCGCCAGCGCCGAAGACGTGCGCAAGCTGGTGGTCGGTGTGTCGGCCGGCCGTCCGGTGACGATGGCCGATGTGGCCACCATTGTCGACGGTCCCGATCAGCCATCCCGCTACGTGTGGCACGGACTCGGTAAAGGTTCGCCGCAGGCTGCGGAGGCCGGCGAAGAGCGCTTTCCGGCAGTCACCTTGTCGATTTCCAAGAAGCCCGGAGAGAACGCCGCCGACGTTGCCGACGGCGTGATCCGCCGCATCGAGGCGCTCAAAGGCAGTGTCGTGCCGGCTGGCGTCGAGGTGACGGTGACGCGTAACTACGGCGCGACCGCCACCGAAAAGGCCGACAAGTTGATCGGCAAGCTGGTTTTCGCCACGTCGGCGGTGGTGCTGTTGGTGTTCTTCGCGCTGGGCTGGCGTGAGGCGGTGATCGTCGGCACCGCGGTGACGCTGACGCTGGCGGCGACCTTGTTCGCGTCCTGGGCCTGGGGCTTTACGCTCAACCGGGTGAGCCTGTTTGCGTTGATTTTTTCCATCGGCATCCTGGTGGACGACGCTATCGTGGTTGTCGAGAACATCCATCGCTGGCACACGCTGGAGCCCGGCAAGCCCTTGTGGCAACTGATTCCGAAGGCGGTCGACGAAGTTGGCGGGCCAACCATCCTGGCCACGTTCACGGTGATTGCGGCGCTGTTGCCGATGGCCTTCGTGAGTGGCCTGATGGGGCCTTACATGAGCCCGATTCCGATCAACTCGTCGATGGGCATGTTCATCTCGCTGGCGGTGGCCTTCATCGTCACGCCCTGGCTGGCGGGTCGGTTGATGAAGGGCGAGGTTCACGGCGAAGTCCAGGGACACGCGCCGGACAAGCTGACAGCGCGCCTTGAAGCGCTCTTCCGTCGCATCATGACGCCGCTGCTCGATCCGCAGACCGGTGCCCGGGCGCGGGCCAAACTCTGGTTCGGCGTGGTGCTGGCCATCGCCCTGTCGGTGTCGCTGGCGGTGGTGCAGCTGGTGGTGCTGAAGATGTTGCCTTTCGACAACAAGAGCGAATTCCAGGTGGTGCTCGACATGCCGGTGGGCACGCCGGTTGAAACCACCGCTGAAGTGCTGCGCGAGATCGGCGACGAACTGGCCAAGGTGGATGAGGTGACCGACTTCCAGACCTACGCCGGCACCGCGGCGCCGATCAACTTCAACGGTTTGGTGCGTCAGTATTACCTGCGTGCGCTGCCTGAAATGGGCGACATCCAGGTCAATCTTGTCGATAAACACCACCGCAGCCGCAAGAGTCACGAGATCGCTGTTGCGGTGCGGGATGCGGTAGCGGCCATCGCCGCGAAGCGCGGCGGCAATGCCAAGGTCGTCGAAGTGCCGCCCGGCCCGCCGGTTCTGTCGCCTATCGTGGCCGAGGTGTATGGGCCGGACTATGCGGGGCAGATCGCCGTCGCGGGTACGCTGCGCAAGGCCTTCGAGACGACGCCCGACATCGTGGGTGTGGACGACACGGTGGATGAGGCTGCGCCCAAGCTGGTGCTGCGGGTCAATCAAGCCAAGGCGGCGCAGCTCGGCGTCGCGCAGGCCGACATCGTCGAGGTGGTGCGCCTCGGACTCGGCGGCGAGAACGTCACGCCGGTGCATGGGGGTGACAACAAGTACGAAATCCCGGTGCGTCTGACCCTGCCGCCCGAGCGCTTGTCGTCCGTCGATCATCTGCTCCAGATGAAGGTGCGGGCACGGCTTGCGGAAGCCGGCGGCGCGCTGGTGCCGGTGTCGGAACTGGTCGAGGTTCAGCAGGCCCGGCGCGAGCAGGTGATCTACCACAAGGACCTGCTGCCAGTGGTTTACGTGACCGGCGACATGGGCGGAAAGCTCGATTCGCCGCTCTACGGCATGTTCGACATCCGCAGCAAGGTGAAGGATTTGCCGCTGGTGGGCGAGCGCCTGGCCGGAACCCTCGACGAGTGGTTCATCCACCAGCCCGACGACCCCTACGCCGCCTATGCCATCAAGTGGGACGGCGAATGGCAGATTACCTACGAGACCTTCCGCGACATGGGGGCGGCCTACGCGGTGGGCCTGATCCTGATCTACGTGCTCGTGGTGGCGCAGTTCCGGAGTTATCTGGTGCCGCTGATCATCATGGCGCCGATCCCGCTTACCATCATCGGTGTGATGCCCGGACATGCGCTGCTGGGCAGCCAGTTCACCGCCACCAGCATGATCGGCATGATCGCGCTGGCCGGCATCATCGTGCGCAATTCCATTCTGCTGGTGGATTTCATCGATCAACAGGTGGCGGCAGGCACGTCCTTCGCCGAGGCGACGATCCACGCTGCGGCGGTGCGCGCCAAGCCGATCGGGCTGACCGGGCTGGCGGCGATGATCGGCGCGTTGTTCATTCTCGACGACCCGATTTTCAACGGGCTGGCGATCAGTCTCGTCTTCGGCGTACTGGTGTCCACCCTGCTCACGCTGGTCGTCATTCCCGTTCTGTACTACGCGGCGACTTATAAGCGTCATGCCGCAGCCCAAGGAGATGCATCATGAACCTGACCGTCAACCAGTTCGTCCGTATCTTTGCCGGCGCTTTTGTGCTGATTTCTCTGGCTCTTGGCGTAGAGGGCAGTCCGCTTTTCGTGAGCGCCAAGTTCCTGTGGTTCACTGCTTTTGTCGGCGCCAATCTGTTTCAGAGCGGTTTCACCCGCTTCTGCCCGCTGGAAAACATTTTGCGCAAGTGCGGCGTGAAGGACAGCGCGGGCTGCGCCTGATTTTCTTGTATGACAAAGCTTGAGGCGCCCCCTCAAGCTTTTTGGCTCGGGGCCGTTCACTCGGCTGATGAGCCCCACCACTGCCTCCTTTGCGAAGATTGACCGAGCCTTTCGGGACTCCGGCCGTTGGCCGGTGATCGAAGGGCGGTGGTTTTTTGCCGCGCTGGCGCTGGGATTGATCGTAACCGGGCTGAGCTGGGCTCATCTGCGGGATCACGAGCGCGACCTGGAGCAGGCCTACCACGAGGCGGCAGCCGACCGGCTGAAATACCAGCTCAACGAGCGGCTGGGTAAGGTTGAATTCATCCTGCGTGGCGTTTCCGGCCTGTTCAGCGCCCGGAGTCTGGTCGAGCGCCGGGAATACGACAGCTACGTCGGGGGGCTGAAGCCCACCGAAGCCCTGCCGGAAGTGGTCGGCATCGCTTTCCTCAGGCGCGTCGAGCTTGCCCGCACCGCGGCGATCGAAAGCGTGCTTTCGGCGGCTTACGACCGAGAAGTGCATATCCATCCATCGCCCGATCCGCTGCGTGCAGCCCTAGCGTTTCCCGTGGTCTACATGTGGCCACTGGATGCGCGAACCGATATCACCATTGGCTACGATGGTTACGCCGACCCGCAGCGGCGCCGTGCCATCGATGCGACGCTGAAGTCCGGCTCCCTGGCGATGACCGCGCCCTTGGTGCTGCGCGCCTCCGGCTCCGAGCAGAGCCTGTCGGGCGTACTGATCTATCGGGTCGCGCGTCTGATGGACGAGTCGGGCCCGATCGATGCGCCGGACGGCGTCATCGCTCTGGGGATCGGCGTTGGCGGCATGTTCGAGAGCCTGCGCACCATCGAGGCGCCTGGCTACGGGCTGGTGGTGGAGGACATCAGCGAAAATGTGCCGCGTCCGCTCTACCGCAGCGCGGACGCATCGGCGCAGCCTGTCTTCGCCGCGGTTCGCGAAGTGGTGTTCGGTGGACGGACTTGGCGGCTTTCGTTGATCGAGCCGCCGTTGGAAGCGCCTTTGGCGGTATCCACCCTGGCGGGCGTCGGAGGCGTGGCAGGCAGCGGCTTGCTGGCTTTTCTGATCGCCGGTCTGTCGGGGCAGCAGCGGCGCGCCAAGCAACTTGCCGAAAACATGAACAGCGAGCTTCGGAGCAGTGAAAAACGCTTCGAACTGGCTATTGCCGCGACCGAAGAGGGAATTTGGGAGTGGCAGGCAGATCGTCCCGGAATATTCCTGTCGCGCCGTTGCGATCGTCTGCTGGGTTACCCGGAAGGTGGTCTGCCACGCAGCGGGCGCGGCATCTTGCGTTCGATGGCGAGACCGGCGCGACGCCAGTTTCTGCGTGCTTTCCGCAGCCACGTGCGCGACCGGAGCCCCCTCGATTGCGTGCTCCCCATCCGGCGGATCGACGGGAGCGTGGGTTGGTTCCACCTTGCCGGCACGACCGAATTCGATGTGGAGGGCCAGCCGCTGCGCACTGCCGGAGCGGCTTCCGATGTGACGGGTTTGCGGCGCGCCCAGCAGGAGGTGATCGATTCCCACGCCCGCCTCGATGCGCTCTACCGCAATGCTTCGCTCGGTATGGCGCTGGTGGACGGCAAGGGCTGCTACCTCCAGGCCAACTCGGAGTTCTGCCGGATAACCGGTTACTCCGAGGCCGAGCTGTGCGGCGATGGGAGCCCCGTCCTGACCTCGTCCGAATACGCCGCGAGAGATGCCCGGGCCATCGTCGAGGCATGCCTCGGAACGCAAAGCGGGGGCTACGAGAAAGAGCTTTTGCACAAAGACGGGCGGCGGGTGCCGGTGGTCGTTACCACCACCGCCGTGGGTGGCAGTGATGGCGCCCACCGCTGGGTCATCGTCGAGGACGTTTCTGCCCGCAAGGCCGAGCAGCGGGCCATACAGGAGGCCAATGCGACCAACGAGTCGCTGATCGCCGCCATGCCCGACATGTTGTTCCAGCTCGACAGCGCATTCCGGGTGGTGCGTTATCACGCCGATGACAAGCAGACCCTGTCGATGCTGCCTGAACAGTTCTTCGGCAAACGCATCGAAGATGTGCTGTCTCCCCGTATTGCCCGCCGTTTCGGTAATGCGGCACTGGCTGCGGTCCGCAGCGGCAAGTTGCAGAGTATGGAGTATTCGTCCCGTCGCGGCGGGCATCTGCGCCATTTCGAGGCGCGCATGCGCGCCGTGCGCACAGGGGGCACGTTGGTTGTCATTCGCGACGTGACCGACCTTAAGGAAGCTGAACTGGCGCTGCGGGAAAGCGAAGCGCGCTGGCAATTCGCCCTCGACGGGGCCGGTGACGGGGTGTGGGATTGGAATATCGTCGAAGGCAAGATCTTTCGTTCGGACCGCTGCCGGACCATGCTGGGTTATGAACCGGGCGAGCTTGTCGGCAAGCACGACGATTGGGAGTCCCTGGTCCATCCGGACGACCTGCCGGCGCTGCAGGAGGCCCGTCGCGCCCACCTGAACGGCCAGTCGCCGACGTTTGTCGACGAGGCGCGAGTACGCTGCAAGGACGGGCGTTACAAATGGCTGCTGTTCCGCGGCTTGGTGGTCGAGCGGGACGAGGACGGCAAGGCGTTGCGCATGATCGGCACCCACTCCGATGTGGACGAAGCGCGGGCCCGCGAGGCACAAATCGTCGACCACAACCTCAACTTGGCAAACCTCGTGGCGGAGCGCACCAAGGATCTGCTTGCCGCCAAAGAGGCGGCCGAGGCGGCCAACGAGGCCAAGTCGGTCTTCCTCGCCAATATGTCCCACGAATTGCGCACGCCCATGCACGGCATCCTCAGTTACGCCCGGCTCGGGGAAAGCCGGGTCGCGACCGCAGGAATCGAAAAGCTGCGGGGCTATTTCTACCGCATCCGGGTCAGCGGCGACCGCCTGATCACGCTGGTCGACGATCTGCTCGATCTCTCCAAGCTCGAGGCCGGCCGGATGGTGCTCAATCGCGGTTCGCTGCATCTCGATGTGGTCGCGCGGGACGTGGTCAGTGAATTCGAGGCGCTCGTTCAGTCCCGGAATCAGCACATCGTATTGGAGGAAGTGGCGAACGACGGACGGAGCGGTCTGCCGATCTGTTTCGGCGACAACGCGAGGATCGGTCAAGTGGTCCGAAACCTGCTCTCCAATGCGGTCAAGTTCACGCCCGAGGGACGGACCATCCACGTGCGTTTTGGCAGCGGCAGTTTTCCGGATGGGAGGCAGGCCGTGGTGTTGGGAGTGTCGGATGAGGGGGTCGGAATTCCGCCGGATGAACTTAACAGTGTGTTCGACAAATTCGTGCAAAGCTCGCGGACTCGAACCGGTGCCGGCGGAACAGGGCTCGGGCTGGCGATTTGTCGTGAAATCGTTGAAGCCCACCATGGGGATATCGTGGCCCGAAACAACGCCTCTGGCGGGGCCGAATTCATCGTTATGTTGCCGTCGGAAGGCGCGCCGAAGCACGTGCAGCCCGCCTCCGAGGCTCAGGGAGAGAGTGGATGAGCGTCGCAAAAATACTCGTCGTCGACGACGAGCCCTTCAACCTCGACATCGTTTCCGAATACCTGGACGAGATGGATTTCGATCTCGTCATGGTCGAATCCGGCGAGGCGGCATGGGAGGCGCTGAGTCTTCCCGACTCTTGTTTCGATCTGGTTCTCCTCGATCGCATGATGCCCGGCATGGACGGGATCATGCTGCTGCGGAAGATCAAGGCCGACGAGCGACTGCATTCCATCCCGGTGATCATGCAGACGGCAGCCACTTCCCCCGAGCAGGTTCGCGAAGGGCTGGCGGCGGGGGCGTTCTACTACCTCACCAAGCCTTTCGAGGGCGAAGCGCTGCAAACCATCATCCGCTCCGCGCTCGACGATATGCGGACGCGGCGCGAGCTGAATGCCAATCTGGCCGACAACGCCATTGCCCTAAGTTGCATCAACGATGGTCTGTTCGTGGTTCGCACGCTGGAGGAGGCGCGCCGGCTGGCGTCTTTGATCGCATTGCTCGGGCCGCAACCTGAAACCCTAGCGATGGGCTTGTCGGAGTTGCTCGTCAATGGCATCGAACACGGCAACCTGGGCATCGATTTTGCTGAAAAGAGCCGGCTGCGTGAGGCGGATTGCTGGGAGAGCGAGATTCAGCGCCGCCTGTCCCTGCCGGAGAACGAGCACAAGGTCGTCCGTCTCAAGGTGCGCAGGGAAGTTGCCCGTTGGGTGTTCGAGATTCGCGACGACGGGCCGGGCTTCGACTGGCGTCGTTTTCTCGATTTCGATCCGGAGCGGGCCTTTGCGCCGAATGGGCGCGGCATTGCGCTTTCGCGCCAGTTGTCGTTTCTGAGCCTGACTTACATCCCGCCTGGAAATCAGGTTGTGGTGACCGTGTTGCGCGGTGACGCGACCGAGGACGAGGCGCCATGAGAGGTGCCATGAGAGGTGCCATATGCCGGCGCGTTCCGGCAGGCCGGCGGGATATCCCGCCGATCGATTCCACAGCTTCCGGTTCGTTCCGGAGGCTGTCACGGGTAGAGAGTAGCTGATGGCCGAAAATACGCTGCGGGTGCTTGTCGCCGACGATATCGCATCCAACCGAACCATCGTGGGAGCCTTCCTCGCTCACCTCAACTGCACGCCCCTCTATGCCGTCGACGGTGTGGAAGCGGTGGAATTGTTCCGCCAGGAAGCGCCGGATGTGGTCCTGATGGACCTGATGATGCCGCGCATGGATGGCTTTGAGGCGATCAGGCAGATTCGCGCCATGGCCGAGGACCACTGGGTGCCGATCATCATCCTGTCGGCGCTGACCGGCGAGGGCGACGTGGTGCATGGACTGGAGATCGGCGCCGACGACTATCTGGCCAAACCCTTGTCTTTTCCGGTTTTTGCGGCGCGTTTCAAGGCTTTGCGCCGGCTGCTGGATATGCAGCGGCGACTGACCACCTCGCTGGATCAGGTGCGGGCGGTGGCCAACGGGGTCATCGACGGCATCATTTCTGCCGACGAAAGCGGCACGATCCTGTCGGTCAATCGCTCTGCGACCAAGATCTTCGGTTACTCGGCAGGCGAGATGGTCGGCCAGAATTTGAGCATGCTGATGCCCTCGCCCCACCGGGAGGCACATGACGGTTACCTCAAGCGCTATCTGGAGAGCGGCGAGAAGCGGGTTGTCGGCCAGATCCGAGAACTGACCGGCATCCGCAAGAACGGCGCGATCTTTCCGCTGGAGCTGGGGGTGTCGGATATCCCGCTGCCCAACCGGCGGATGTTCATCGGCGTCGTGCGGGATGTTTCCGAGACGCGTCGGATTCAGCGCCAGTTGGCCGAGGATGCGGCGCGCCTGCAGCGCTATCACGACGAATCCGAGCGCGAGCAGGAACTCGCCATGGCGATCATGGAGCGTCAGGTGCGCAGCGACTGGCTGCGCGACGCAGCGGTGCAATATGCCGTGATGCCGGCCCGCAATTTCTCCGGCGACGTGGTCGCGGTGGCCCGCTCTCCGCAGGGGGCGCTCTATGCGATGCTGGCCGATGCCACGGGGCATGGTCTGGCTGCCGCGGTCAGTGTGCTGCCGGCGCTCGGAGCGTTCTATCGGGGCGCGGCGAGCAACCAGTCGCTGACCACCCTGGTGACCGAACTCAACGGTCTGTTGTGCGGTTTGTTGCCGCGAGGGCGCTTCGTGGCGGCTTCGCTGGTGCGTCTCGAAGCCGGCAATCGTTCCGGCCAGATCTGGGTCGGCGGGGTGCCCGATGTGTTGCTCATCGGTGACGACGGCCTGGTACTTCAGCGGTTCACCTCGCGTCAGTTGCCGCTGGGCATTCTCGCCTCCAGCGAAGCGGGTATCGAGCACCAGGATTTCAACTGGACGGAGCCCTGCCAGATCGTGTTGTGTTCCGACGGCCTGACCGAGGCCGAGAACGCCGCCGGTCGGGCGTTTGGCTTGGGAGGGCTGGAGCAGGCCTTGCTCCACACCCCGCGGGCCGCACGGGTGAGCGGCCTGCGACAGGCGCTGACCGCGCACCTCGGACGCCAGCCGGCCGGCGACGACGTCTCGGTGCTGATTCTCGATTGCGCGCTGGAAGGCGAAAGCCGCTTGGCGGAGTAGCGGGGCAGGCGGGTGCCGGCGCGTGGGCTCCTTGGCCTTTCGCGGGTTTTGGAGCCGGGCGCGCTGGCGCATTTCGTGCTTTACGATGACTGTCCCGTTTCCTCCTGTGCCCCCATGCTGCGAGTGCTGGTAGTCGATTCTTCCCGTGAGCGCGCTTCGGATGTCTGCGCGGCACTTGCTCTTGCCGGCCATCAGGTGACGGCGGTGCTCTCCAGCGCCCTTGAATTGTCTGCGCAAGTGCTTGCCACCAAGCCCGACGTGATCTTCATCCAGGCCGATTCGCCCAGTCGGGACACCCTTGAACACTTGGCTACCATGAACCGCGACTGCCCGCGCCCGGTGTTGTTGTGCGCCCAGGACACGGATTCCCGCTTGATTCGCCGTGCGGTGAAGGCTGGCGTTTCGTCCTATGTGGTCGATTCGGTGCCCGTCGAGCGCCTTGAGGCGCTGGTCGAGGTGGCGATTGCCCAGTTCGAGGCTTTCCAGAATCTACGGGCCGAAAGGGACGATGCGACGCGCAGGCTCACCGACCGGATCACCGTCGATCGGGCCAAGGGCTTGTTGATGAAGGCCCGCGGCCTCGACGAGGGCGCGGCGTATCACGCCTTGCGCAAGCTGGCGATGGAGCGCGGACGCAAACTCGCAGATGTGGCGCAGGACGTCATCGACATGGCGAATCTGCTGCTCTAGTCAAAAAGTGGTAGGCGCCCCGGCGGGGCGTGCATGGTATCGGGGCGAAGGCGCGCAGGGGTTTTCGCCCCGTGGCCATTTTTACGCGGCGATTGCCGCTGCCGCGATCCGCGATGGTGCCTGAGTCCGGAATGTTGCACTGCAATAGTGCGTATTCCGCCCGGCGGCTGCATACCTCTTAAGGGGTAGTTTTTATGATTCGTGTATTTTTTGTTTTAAATCAAAAGCATGCTTGTTTTGGCACGCTCTTCGCTATGAATCCGGTGAAGGCGGTCCAACGGCGGGCCGGCTTCGATCAGGCGATCTCACTTGGACAAGGGCGTCCATCCCTCGCAGTTTTTCTGTGTGGTGATGCGGCGCCCTCTTTTTTTTTCGGATTTCTTAGGTTGGGGTGAGCGATGAGCGAGCAGATCGACGATGAAATTCTTTCCCGCCGCGGCTTTCTCAAAGCCGGGGCCATCCTCGGAGGAATGGCAGCAATGGGTACGATGCTCCCGACAGGCGGCGTTTGGGCGGCGGGCTCCGACAAGCCGGAACTGGAAGAGGTGAAGATCGGTTTCATCCCGCTGACCGACTGCTCGTCGGTGGTGATGGCTTCGGTGATGGGCTTCGACAAGAAGTACGGCATCAAGATCACGCCGAGCAAGGAAGCCTCCTGGGCCGGCGTGCGCGACAAGCTGGCCAACGGCGAACTCCATGCCGCTCACGTGCTTTACGGTCTGGTCTATGGATTGCACCTGGGCGTCGGCGGGCCCAAGAAGGACATGGCCGTGCTCATGACCATCAACAACAACGGTCAGGCGATCACCCTCTCGAACGGGCTCCGGGACAAAGGTGCGGTGGATGGCGCTTCGCTGGCCAAGGTTCTGGCGAAGAAGGAGAAGGACTACACCTTCGCCCAGACCTTCCCGACCGGCACCCACGCCATGTGGCTTTACTACTGGCTGGCGGCCTATGGCATCGATCCGTTCAGGGACGTGAAGAACATCGTCGTGCCGCCGCCGCAGATGGTCGCCAACATGCGCGTTGGCAACATGGACGGCTACTGCGCCGGCGAGCCGTGGAACCAACGTGCCATCGTCGACAAGATCGGCTTCACCGCGGTGACCTCCCAGGACATCTGGACCGACCATCCCGAGAAGGTGCTTGGCACCACCGCCGACTTCGCCACCCAATACCCGAACACCGCCCGCGCGATGATCTGCGCGATCCTCGAAGCCTCCCGGTGGATCGATGCCAGTGCCGCCAACCGCAGCAAGACAGCCGAGACGGTGGCTGCCAAGAGCTACGTGAATACCGATGTGGATGTGATTCGCAGCCGGATGATCGGCCAGTACGAAAACGGCCTTGGCAAGAGTTGGTCCGACAAAAATTTCATGAAGTTCTATAACGACGGTACGGTGAATTATCCCTATCTCTCCGACGGCATGTGGTTTCTGACCCAGCACCGGCGGTGGGGTCTGCTCAAGCAGGATGTGGACTACGTCGGCATCGCCAAGGCGATCAACCGGACCGAGCTTTACAAACAGGCCGCGGGAATCGTCGGGGTGCCCGTTCCGAAGTCCGACTTCCGCAGTTCGAAGCTCATCGACGGCGTGGTTTGGGACGGCAAGGACCCGAAGAAATACGCCGCGAGTTTCAAGATCCACGCCTAAGCTGCAAGGGTGACGCTGGTCGCCCCGACCGAAATCCTGGAGATCGATATGACGACTGCGACTTTTCCGACGGGCCTCGATCGGAGTCTTGAAAGTGTGATGCCGGCGGTGGCAACCGCCAGTGGAGATGCCGAGGCCGTCAAGGACTGCCGCGACGCCGCTCCCGAGGCTGTTCCGGCTCTGCCTGCTTCCCGTGGCCCATCCCTTGGCGAGCGTTTGGGCGACCTTCTTCGCCGCGCGATTCCGCCCGTCATCGGTATTGCGTTGGTGATTGGCATCTGGGCGCTGGTGGCGATGAAGTCTGCCGACTTCCCCAGTCCGGCAAAAACCTTCGATGCCGCCGTGGTGCTGTTTTCCGATCCCTTCTATAGCAACGGTCCGAACGACCAGGGAATCGGCTGGAATATCCTGTCATCGCTCAAGCGGGTTGGCGTCGGCTTCGGTGTGGCCGCGCTGGTCGGAATTCCGTTGGGTTTCATCATCGGGCGTTTTGCCTTCATGAACAGCATGCTGGCGCCGATCATCAGCCTGCTGCGCCCGGTGTCGCCGCTGGCCTGGCTGCCCATCGGGCTGATGGTCTTCAAGGCCGCCGATCCGGCTTCGACCTGGACGATCTTCATCTGCTCGATCTGGCCGATGATCCTCAACACGGCCCAGGGCGTGCAACGCGTGCCGCAGGATTACCTCAACGTGGCACGGGTGCTCAACCTGTCCGAGTTCCGGATCATCACCAAAATCCTGCTCCCTTCGGTACTGCCCTATATGCTGACCGGTATCCGGCTTTCCATCGGCACCGCGTGGCTGGTGATCGTGGCGGCCGAGATGCTCACCGGCGGAGTAGGGATCGGCTTCTGGGTGTGGGACGAGTGGAACAACCTGAAGGTGGAACACATCATCATCGCGATCTTCGTGATCGGTATCGTCGGGTTGCTGCTGGAAAACCTGTTGCTGCTAATCGCCCGCCGCTTCAGTTATGGCGCGAACTGATTCTGCTACGAGGAGCATTCACATGAACGCAATCGTTAAAGTTGAAAACGTCACGGTGGCCTTCGAGACGAGGAATGGCAGCTTCGTCGCCCTGAAAGACGTCAATCTGCAGATCGGTAGCGGCGAGGTGGTGTCGCTGATCGGACACTCGGGCTGCGGCAAATCCACGCTGCTCAACCTCATCGCCGGCCTGTCGCTGCCGACTTCGGGGGTTGTGCTGTGCAACGACCGGGAGATCGTCGGTCCCGGTCCGGAGCGGGCGGTGGTCTTCCAGAACCACTCGCTCCTGCCTTGGCTCAACTGCTTCGAGAATGTCTACCTTGCCGTCGAGCGCGTGTTTGGCGGCAAGGAAAGCAAGGACAAGCTGCGGGCCCGCACGGATGTGGCGCTCGAGATGGTGAGCATGGGCCACGCAGCCCAGAAGCTGCCCCATGAGATATCCGGGGGAATGAAACAGCGCATCGGGATTGCCCGCGCCTTTGCGATGGAGCCGCGGATCCTGCTGATGGATGAGCCCTTCGGTGCCCTCGATGCGCTCACCCGCGCCGCGTTGCAGGATGAACTGATCGACGTGATCGGCAAGACCGGCGCCACGGTGGTGATGGTGACCCACGACGTGGATGAGGCGGTATTGCTCTCCGACCGGGTGGCGATGATGACCAACGGGCCGGAGGCGACCATCGGCGAGATTCTGGAAGTGAAGCTTCCCAAGCCCCGCGACCGACTCCGGCTTGCCGGCGATTCGCACTTCGCCGAATGTCGTGCCGCGATTTTGAAGTTCCTCTACCAGAAGCAGATGAAACGGGCCGCCTGATCGTGAGAAGTTGGCGAGTCGTGTCGCCGGCTTGCAGGCGAAAAGAACCCTGCCGGTCGGGCAGGGCTTGAGCGTTGTTGCCGCTCAGGTGCGTCGACGGAGCTTCCGTCCGGCGAGACCGGCCAGTCCCACAAGGCTTAGGGCCAGCGCGCCCGGCTCGGGAATCTTCAGGGCATCGTAGGCTGCATCGGCAATGAGGCCGTAGGCTCTGCTGGTCAGGTGGATGCCGTCCCAGTAAAGGTTGGTGTTGGTGTCGCAGGTGCCCCCATAGCAGGGGTCGGTGACATTGCTGAGGCCATAGGCGGCGGGATTGCTGCTCATGGTGTCGATAGTCCCGTAGGCATCGAATATCGTCACGCCCGCGATGCCGCTCGTGGATGCGGCCAGCGCCGCGTTGGCGGTTTGGATGACGGCCAACATCGAAGCCCGCTGTCCGGGCGTGGCGGTCGCCAGATAGACCGGCGTTCGGGAGATGTCGGGAAGATTCCACACGAGGAAGCGCTCTGCTCCTTCGGCTTTCAGCCGGCCGATCATGCCGAGGGTGTCGGCGACATATTGGCCGATGAAGTTGGCGATCATCGCCGTAGGATCGCCGCCAGTCGCGATGATGGCCGCGGCCTGCTGGGCCGCCACGTGCAAGTCGTTGGTGCCGCCTTCGATCACATACAGCGCCGTGCCGTCTGCCTGACCCGGCTGGGCGATGAAGCCATCCACCTGGGCGCCGATGGAGGGCAGGGGGCTTGTCGGGTTGTCGCTCAGGAAGGCGCCGCCGATCGCGTAGTCGGTGCCGCCGGTGAAGGAGGCGGTGAGGGGGCCGAGTCCGAGCTTGGTGCTCAGCTGCTGGGACCACACCTCGCCGTTGGATGCCGTGCCGGAGGGGTTGTAGGCGCCGGCGGCGACGAGTGGAGAAACGATGTCGCTGCCATTGGCAAGAGGCACGCCGAGCGCGGCCAGATTGCCGGCATCGGAATCGCTGTCGCCGAAGACGTACAGGCCGGAGATGCCGGCCGACGCGCCGGATGCCGTCAGTACGCCCGCGAGCAGCAGGCTTGCGCGGATGAAACGGGTGATCTTCATTGCAGATCGTCTTTCACAGAAGTGGGTCGGTGAGCAACTATAGGGGATATTCCGTCGGTCCGGCGCGCGTTGGCGGCAGGGCCGAAAGCTACTTCAGCGGAAATCCGAGTCCGTTCAACGCCTCCATCAACCTGTCCCGTCCGCTCAGCGCCTGAGTGTCGCGTACCCGCTTGGCCGAGTGGTTCGACCAGGTGCCGCGGACCTTCATGCCCTGGCTGGCATAGAAGGCGCTCATGGCTGTGTCGTACTGCTCGAGCCCGGCAGTCTGGGCGGGCAGGGAATAGGTTTCCCGGTGCAATACGACGGATTGCGGCGGACGCGGTTTGACAGCGGCCGGCTGGGCCGGGTCGGGTTTCCCGACGCACAGGCCGAACACCGCGACCACCCGCGGCGGCAATTGCAGTTCGGTCGCGACCTCCTCGGGGCGGTTGCGCATCGCGCCGATGTACACGGTGCCGAGGCCGAGGGATTCGGCTGCCGTCACGGCGTTTTGGGCGGCGAGGGCCGCATCGATGACGCCTACTTCGAACATCTCCAGGTAGTCGAGCGCGGCGTGCGTCTCGCCGACCTTGTTGGCCACTTGTTCGAGGCGGGCCAGATCGGCCAGCCAGACGAGCAGCAGCGGCGCTTGGCGGATGTGCGCCTGGTCGCCCGCGAGCTCCGCCAGGCGAGCCTTGCGGGCCGGGTCGCGCACGGCGACCACGCTCCAGGCGTGCAGGTTGGATGAACTCGCCGCCGACTGGGCCGCCGCCACGATCGCGGCAAGCTGGTCGTCGTCGACCGGATCGGGCAGATAGGCGCGCACCGAGCGGTGGGCGAGCAGATGATCGATGATGGGTGAGCCGGCGCTCGGCACGGCTACGTCGGCCGCGCCGTAGCGGGCCTGGTAGAGGGATTGGCGGTTGTTCATGGGGTTCCTGGCGTTGGTGGTGGCCGCACTCGGAGCGGGGCGCGCCCAGTGCGGCCGAGCCGTGATTTTAGCGCCAGGCGTGCAGGGTTTCAGCCCGCGCGTGGTTTGCGACTGCGTGGCGCGGTGGCGGCTTGGGTCGTTGCCGGGTCGGCATCCGCGTCGGTCACCAGCGCGTCGGAGACGTGGCGAAGCTGTTCTTCAACCAGATCGGCATTGCGGGCGGCGGCATCGGCCACTTCGTTGAAACCGTCTTCGGCTTGCCGGATGGCCGTTTTGATGTGATCGATGGCGCTCTCCCCGGCGGCGTCGGCGCTGAGGGCGGCGTGGTCCATCTGGCGCAGCAGTACTTTGTCGAACGTTGCCATCTGGTCTTTGGCCATATGCAGGATCGCTTGTTGGGCGTCGCCGACGATTTCGAAGTAGTCGCTGAAGAGCATGGCGGAATTGCTGCGCCAAGCGTTGAGACGCTCCAGGGGCAGGGGCTTGAACTGGAAATGGGCGCCTTCGGCGAGTTCAGCGAACTGACTTTGGCTTTCGTCGAGGGCTTGGCGGCCGGAACGGAGCGCCAGTGCGGCGAGCTTTTCGGTGGTATCGACCCAGGCGCGGGATGCAAGGTGCAGATTGTCGAGCGCGCGCAAACGGGTCGCGTGGATGTCGGACGGGGAGAGGTACATGACGGACTCCTGATGGCGGGGCTGGTCAGGCTAAGTCCGGGGGATTGCAGGGGCGTGACAAGACGGCTTCGCGTTTGACGCAAGATGCGATTGCGTACCCTCGTGAGGTTGGCCGGCCGTGGAGATGCTTCCGACGATGCAGCGCAGGCGCTTCTCGCGCCGGTCTATCGCACCTTCGGCGGCGGAAGGCGGGCCGGCTTCAGGGCTCGGAGAGGAAGTCCGGTCGCCCCGACTGGGCGTAGCCGGCTTCGATTTCCTCGCGGACGACTTTCCAGATCGGCTTGACGAAGAAGCGCAGCCCCTTGATGACGTTGTCGACGCTCATCATCGATGGCACGCGAATGCCTCGATGTTCGATCGGGCCGCCGATCTGGGTGATCTTCACGCCGAGCTTGGCGAAGTGGTCGGCCAGCCGGGGTTCCGTGAGCATGAACAGCGTCTCGATGCCTTCGTGCTTGGCCAGGGCGATCACGGCAAGGTAGAGACCGATGGGAATGTAGGGGAAGCGCGGTTGTTCCTCGGTGCCGAAGTCGTCGTCGCTGAGGGCAAGGGCCGTCTTGGTTTCGCCTTTCCGGCGCCGGTAGTGGGCACGCACCGCAAGCCGCGAAACTTCGGCGATGGTGCCGCGGGGTTGTCGCGCCGGATCGATGATGTGGCGATCGAGGGTTGCGCGGCAGGCGTGCTCGAAGGGCAGGGGAAAGTCGGGATCTTCCGGGCGGGCCAGCACGAGGCGATTGCAACCGACCAGGGTGTGCGGCTCGGTCGAGCCGCGCATCAGGCAGTGCAGGCTGTGGCGGTCGTAGGTGTCGATTTCGCGGCGATCCGGGCGGATCGGCTCGAAACCCAGCTCCTCGCAATACACCTCGTGGCGAATTCCGAATACGTCGTTGCGGGTATTCTCATCGAATGCAGAAACGACTTCGAAATATTTCCTGAATCCTTCGCCCAGGCTGAATCGATCAAGAAGCGACATGGTGCCCGGTCCTCTGTTCAAACGTTTTGACGTAGGGCGTCAACGACCGGAATGCGCGATACCTTGAATGCAGGAAAGAGCGAGGCCGCGGCGGTGGCGAGAAATCCGATCAGGAAGGCGCCGATCACTGTGCCCGGTACGATCCGGATGAAGGCCGTGTAGCCGATGTTGGCGTTGGGTGGAGGAGGCATCGGAATGCCGACGGCGGAAATGAGCAACGCGAAGATGACTCCGAGCAGGACCCCGAGTATGGCTCCGGCAAGCCCGATGATCGTGGATTCGACCACAATCAAAGAGACGATATCGCGGCGACGATTGCCCAGTGCCTGCATCGTGCCGAACTCGCCCTGCCGTTCGAAGACGCTCATGTTCACGCTGTTGGTAACCGAAAGCAGGACCATCAGCAAGATGATGATCTGCAACACCCCGAACTGGGCGCCGTAGAGTTGCACCGATTTATCGTAGAAGTCGGACAGCGTGCGCCAGCTGCGCAGGTCGAAGGCGTCGTCGGCAAAGTCGGCATTCAGTGCGGCAAGAATCTTGTCGGTGTCGGCAGTGCGGTGCAGCGCGACGACGATCTGGTTGACGCCGCGGGTCTGTAGCAGTTCGTGGGTGGCTGCCAGCGGAATCCGTACCGCTCGGGCGTCGAACTCCTTCGAGAAGCTCTCGAAAACGCCGACGACGCGGAAGTCCTGGGTGTTCATCGCCCCTTCGGCGGCGCTGAGAAGCAGGGTGAGCGTATCGCCGGGCTTGACGTTGAGAGACTGCGCAACGCCCTGTCCGAGCAGGATGCCGTCGGTATCCTTTTCGTGGAGTTGCTGACCGGCGACGATTTTCAGAAAGCTGCCGAGCTTGGCTTCCTTGTCCGGCTCCACGCCTTCGCCGATGACGGGCAGGTCGCGCCGACCGTTGTTGAGCAGCGCCGTGAAGTAGACCCGCCCCATCACGGCATCCACCTCGGGATGGCGGGCGATGCGTTGGGCGATGGCCTCGGGCTTGTCGATCAGGAAGCGTTCGGGGTAGCGGCTACCCTTCTCGAGAAAATCCTTCTTGAACAGCTGCAGGTGCCCGGTCTGGGAGTGGATGATGGTTTCGCCGAGCTGAATGAAGATGTCGTGCACGAAGCCGCCGGCAAGTACCAGACTGACCACCCCGAAGGTGATCGCGGCGAGGGTCATGCCGGTGCGGACTTTCTGGCGCAGGATGTTGCGAAGGGCGAGTTTGACGAGCATGGCGATCGACTGGCTGCGGAAGGGGTAAGTTGCCGGAAAGACGGTTTCCGGAAAAACGGTAGCCGAAGAACGGGTTGCCGGGAAACCCTTGCGGGCCGGGCCGCTGCGTGCGCCCCGATAGCCAGCGTCATGGTGTCATGAGAGGCCGACTGAACTGTCGTATCATACTGCTTCCCCGCGTGAGGACGACAGTCTGCATGACCACAGCCAGTAAAGCCTTTCGCTACGAAGAGGCCTTTTCCCGCAATATCGGGTGGGTAACCGAAGCCGAGCAGGCTGCTCTGCGCGGCAAGCGGATTGCCATTGCCGGGGCCGGCGGCGTCGGTGGTGTGCATCTGTTGACGCTGGCCCGATTGGGCGTCGGCGCCTTCAACATCGCCGACATGGATACCTTCGATCTGGTGAACTTCAACCGCCAGGCCGGTGCCATGATGTCCACCGTGGGCCATCCCAAGGTCGAAGTGATGGCGGAGATGGCCCGCGATATCAATCCCGAGCTCGATATCCGCATTTTCGGCAAGGGCGTCAATGCGGGCAATCTCGGCGATTTCCTCGACGGGGTCGATATCTATGTGGATGGCCTCGACTTCTTCGCCTTCCAGGCCCGCCGCGACACGTTCCGTGCCTGCTATGAACGCGGCATTCCGGCCGTCACCGCGGCGCCGCTGGGAATGGGAACGGCCGTGTTGAGCTTTTTGCCGGGGCGCATGTCTTTCGAGGAGTACTTTCGTTTCGAGGGGTGCGACGAGGATGAAATGGCGGTGCGTTTCGTGCTTGGTTTGTCGCCGGCCATGCTCAACCGCGGCTATCTCGTCGATTCGTCGCGGGTCAATTTCTCCGAACGCCGGGGGCCGAGCACCGCGGCGGCATGCCAGCTGTGTGCCGGCGTCACCGCGGTCGAGGTGCTCAAGATTCTGCTTGGGCGCGGCAAGGTGTTGTGCGCGCCGTGGGGCTTCCAGTTCGATGCGTTTCGCAACCGCTATGTCAAAACCTGGCGGCCGGGCGGCAACCTTAACCCGCTTCAGCAGATCGGCCTGTTCATCGCGCGTCGCCAGTTGCGCGCCATGCGCCGCTAAACAGATTTCGGAGGTTTGACCATGGCCAGCCGTGAAACCCTGCTGAAGATTCTCGATCTGGCCCGATGGGCTCCCAGTGGCGACAACACCCAGCCCTGGCGTTTCGAAATCGTCTCGGACAAGCACCTCGCCATCCACGGCAACGACACCCGCGACTGGTGCGTCTACGATTTCAACGGACACGCCAGTCACATGGCCCACGGCGCCTTGCTCGAAACCCTGCGCATTGCCGCCACCGGCGAAGGCCTCGCTGCCGCCTGGAGCCGGCGGGCCGGCTCGAGCGACAGGGCGCCGGTTTTCGACGTGCTGCTCGACGCGCGCGCCGACATCCCATCCGATCCGCTGCTGAACTTCATCGAAACCCGCGTCGTACAGCGTCGTCCGATGCGCACCACGCCACTCACGCCGGCCCAGCGCGAAGCCCTCGCTGCGGCGCCGGGGCCGGGTTACTCGACCCGTTTCTTCGAGTCCGGCGCCGAGCGCAGCAAGGTTGCCGGCATGTTGTGGCGCAGTGCCTACCTGCGCCTCACCTGCCCGGAAGCCTACCCGGTGCACAAAGAGATCATCGAGTGGCGCACCCGCTTCAGCAAGGACCGCATCCCCGAGCAGGCGGTCGGCGTCGACGGGGCCACCGCGCGCTTGATGGAGTGGGTGATGGCCAGCTGGGGCCGGGTGCAGTTTTTCAATAAATACCTCGGCGGCACCATCGCTCCGCGCGTCCAGCTCGACTACATTCCGGCGCGGGCCTGCGCCGCCCATATCCTGATCCTGCCCGACGCGCCGCCGAGGGGCGTCGAAGACTACGTCCGCGGTGGCATCGCGCTGCAGCGCCTGTGGCTGACCGCCGCATCGGTCGGCCTGCATCTGCAGCCCGAAATGACGCCGCTGATCTTTCGCTGGTATGCCCGCGGCGGAAAGAAGATTTCCGCGCTGCCCGCCATCGACCGAGGGGCCGCCGAACTGGCCGAGGAGTTCGAACGCCTCGGCGGATTCGGTCCCGACCGGGATCTCACCTTTTTCTGCCGGGTCGGCGTTTCCGACGCGCCGCGTTCCCGCTCGCTGCGCAAGAGCGTCGAAGAACTGATGCTGCCAAGCCGATGAACCACCCGCACGGCCACACCTGCAGTCACGGTCACGATCACAGCCATGCTCATGCCGGCCATCACCACCACGGGCCGGTCACCCACGATCGGGCCTTCGGCATCGGCATTGCGCTGAATGTCGCCTTCGTTCTCATCGAGGCTTTCTATGGCTGGCGCTCGGATTCCCTGGCCCTGCTGGCCGATGCCGGTCACAACCTCTCCGACGTCGCCGGACTGATTCTGGCCTGGGGCGCAGCCGTGGCCGGGCGCCTGCGTCCCACTTCCCGGCGCACCTACGGCTGGGCGCGGGCTTCCATCCTTGCGGCGCTGGCCAACGGGGCGCTGCTTCTTTTCGCGATGGGCGCGTTGGCGCTCGAAGCCGTTCAGCGCATCCACTCGCCCGAGCCGGTGGGCGGCTGGACGGTGATCGTCGTGGCGGCTGTCGGCGTGCTCGTGAACGGCCTCACCGCGGCACTGTTCATGTCCGGCAGCAAAGACGACCTCAACATCCGTGGCGCCTTCCTGCACATGGCCGGCGATGCGCTGGTGTCCCTCGGCGTGGTGGCCGCCGGGGCGCTCTACCTGCAATTCGGCTGGGCGTGGCTCGATCCGGTGGTCAGTCTGGCGATTGCCGGGGTGATCGTTGCCGGCGCCTGGGGGCTGTTCCGCCAGTCGCTGCATCTGGCGTTCGACGGTGTGCCGGAGAGCATCGAGCTGGCCGAGGTACACGCCTGGCTTTCCAGCCAGCCGGGTGTCACCGATGTTCATGATCTCCATGTGTGGGCGCTCGGCACCTCCGAGATCGCACTCACCGCCCACCTCGTAATGCCCGCCGGCTACCCCGGCGACGCCTTTGTCGCCGGCATCGCCGTGGAGCTGGCGCAGCGCTTCCAGATTCGCCATCCCACTCTCCAGATCGAGCTCGACGGGATCGCCGACGGCTGCGTGCCGCCCCTGAATCTCGGTTGAATACCCATACGGATTGGCGCAGTCAGCGAAAAGACCGTGATTGGTTCAAGCGCTGTTTTTCATTTGCGGTGTCAATACCACGCCTTCCCTGTGCCATCGAAACCGACAAGATTCGGCGGCTGGGAGCGAACAAGTGAAAAAGCCGGCCCATGGCTTTCATCCCTGAGTCCGGCTCTCTTTCCCGATGGGGTGCCCGCGCTACGGTAGTGAAAGATGCGACCGCCTCGAGAGGCCGCTTCTGCGTCTGTCACTCCCGGATGGCCAATGCGGCATTCCCCCGCAACCCTTCAATCAGTGCATTGACGAGGGCTCGGACCTTGGCGGAAGCCTGCCGCCCTTCGAGATGGATGATGTGGACAGGTAACGCAGGCGGTTCGTATTCGGGAAATAGCCGAACGAGTTGTCCAGACGCCAGATGGGCGGCTACCTGATAGGACATCAGTCGCGTGATACCGAAGCCCATCAACGCCGCCTCGATGGCGGCTGCATTGTTGTTCACGCTCAGGCGCGGCTGAACCTTGACGATGATTTGCTGCTTGCCGCTACCCAGGTGCCATTCGAGCCCAGGAGAAACCGGGCTCGCCGAGATGATCGTCTGTCTTGCCAGATCTCCCGGCTGGCTTAGCTCGGGATGCCCGGCCAGATAGCCGGGTGAGGCACAAATGACGCGCCTGACCGAGCCGACAGGGATGGCATGCAGCGTCGAGTCGGGTAGTTCTCCGATGCGGACCCCGACATCGATGCCTTCCTCCAGCAGATTGACGGCCCGGTCGAGAAGAACCGCGTTGACGGAAACCTCCGGGTAACGCGCCAGGAAGCCGACGATGACCGGCATGACGTGCATGCTGCCAAACAGGACCGGCGCAGTCACAGCGAGTTGCCCGCGTGGCGAGGCATGTACCCCGGCCGCCGCCTCGTCGGCTTCATCGGCCTCCGCCAGGATGCGCCGGGCGCTTTCCAGGTAACGCTGGCCGGCATCGGTGGCCCGGACGAAGCGTGTCGTCCGGGTCAAGACCTTGACGCCGAGGTGAGCTTCCAGCGCCGCAATGCTTCGCGTAACCGCGGGCGGCGACATGTTCAGGCGGCGTGCCGCCGCGGCAAAACTTTCCTCTTCGGCTACTGCGACGAAAACGCCCATCGAATGCAGTCTGTCCATTTTATTATTCCACTCGTCGCAATAATTAATTGCACATGATGGATATTCTTATAGTTTTCGGATGCGGGCAAGATGGGTTTCATCCGCAGCGTAATCCGCGCCGCGACTTAACCAAGGAGGACTTCCATGTCGCGCATCACCATCCCCCAAGCCGATCAAACCCCGTCCGCCTCGTTGCCCTTGCTCGAAGCCGTGAATCGGCAACTGGGCGTCGTACCGAACCTGATGAAAGTGGTGGGCAACAGTCCGGCGGCACTCGAAGGCTACTTGAGCCTGAATGGCGCCCTGGGCAAAGGTGCCATTGGCGCCAAGACCAGCGAACGGATTGCCCTGACGGTGGCGGAGTTGAATAAATGTGGCTATTGCCTCTCGGCCCATAGTTATCTCGGCAGCAATCTGGCCAAACTCGATGCGGCCGAACTCGACGCCAATCGCCATGGCCACTCGAGCGATCCCAAGGCTGCCGCTGCCCTGCGCTTTGCCACGCAAGTGGTGGGAACGCGGGGACACGTCTCGAACGAGGATCTGGCAGCCGTGAAAGGGGCCGGTTACAACGAGGCGGAAGTCATCGAGATCGTGCTGCTGGTTGCCCTCAACACCCTGACCAACTACGTCAATAACGTTGCGCAGACCGATATCGATTTTCCGGCAATCAAACCATTCGAATAAGCCGATTCAATTGCGCGGAGCGGATAGCCATGACCGAAGAACGCACAATGGCCAGCGATGTGGCCTTCACGCCCACCGTCAAGGCCATCCAATCCCGCAAAGGGTCGCGCGGTGCCTATGCCCGCATGGAAAGCCAGGGCGGTTGGGCGACGGCGATTACCGAAGAACTTGCCGCGTTCATCGCGGTGCAAACCAGCATATTTCTCGCGACGGCCAATGCCCAAGGGCAGCCCTATATCCAGCATCGCGGCGGGCCGCCGGGTTTCCTGCAGGTGCTCGACGAGCACACGATCGGCTTCGCCGATTTCAACGGCAACCGGCAATACATCAGCAGCGGGAATCTGGTCGAGAACCCCAAGGCACATTTGTTCCTGATCGACTACTCCACACGGCAACGCATCAAGTTGTGGGGCACGGCCCGCGTGGTCGAGGATGACAAGACGCTGATCGCGCGCCTGATGCCGGCCAACTACAGGGCGAAAAGCGAGCAAGCCATACTTTTCACCGTCGCTGCCTGGGATGCCAATTGTCCGCAACATATACCGCAACGTCTGGAAGCCGGCGACGTGGCCAAGGCGCTACAAAGCCGTGACCGGAAGATTGCCGAACTTGAAGCCGAAATCAGCCGACTAAAAGCCATTCAATGAGAACGCCCTAATGGAAACCAAACTTCCCCTGCCGCCATTTACCGCTGAAACCGCAGCCCAGAAAGTTCGTCTGGCGGAAGATGCCTGGAACAGCCGCGACCCGGACCGCGTCGTGCTGGTCTATACCGAAGATACGCGCTGGCGGAACCGTACCGAATTCCCGCTCGGGCGCGAGCAGGTACGACAATTTCTGGTGCGCAAATGGGAAAAGGAGCGGGAGTATCGCCTGATCAAGGAGCTCTGGTCCTACACCGACAATCGCATCGCGGTACGTTTCGCCTATGAGTTTCACGACGAGACAGGGCAATGGTTTCGCGCCTATGGCAACGAGAATTGGGAATTCAACGCGCATGGTTTCATGATGCGCCGCTTTGCGAGCATCAACGATCTTCCCATCGAGGCCTCGGAACGAAAATTCGCCTGGCCTCTCGGTCGCCGTCCCGACGACCATCCATCGCTGAGTGCGCTTGGTTTGTGACCTTAGCAACGTAGGCGGGCAGGCTTTTCCGGATTGAAACGGACACCTTGTCCGATTGGCAGTAGACCGCCGGTCACAGGCGCATTGCAGATTGTTTTCGCAACACAAAAATCCAGGAAGCACCCCCCGACGAATGATCGGGTCGCACGATGCCGGTAGGGCGCCGCTGGTCAGGCCAGTCTCCGGCCGCGACATGCGGTGACGCCGACGCAAAACTGAGTACTACCAGCGCAGGACGGTGTTACCGAGCAAGGCACCGACACCGGCCGGGATGAGCGCACCCAACAGGTACCAGAAAGCAATAAACGGAGCGCCCATTTCAGGGCAGTGCAGGCAATAGACGACGGCGGCAACGGATCCGGAAAGCAGGCCCGCAGCAAAACCGGCCAGTCGTAACCGGGTCGGCGCCAGCTCTTTCATGACCCGAATCACGGCCGCAAACACCGGGACCGACAGCATGGCGATCAACAAGGGGCAGGATTTCCAGGTTTCGCCAAAGAACAGTTTCGAGCGTTCCATCGGCTCGGCCTCCATCAACACGACGGCGGCGATGCTCCAGATACCCAAAACCGGGAGGCCAAGTGCGACCGGCACCCAATCGAGTTTCGCACCCGGACGCGACAGGCGGATCGTGGCAAACAGTCCCCCCGCGGCAAGACAAGCGACAAAGCCCATCTTGACCCAGAACATCGGTAGCCAGATCGCTTGCCCGAGATCCTGGCGGATCTGCAAGAGCAAAAGCATGAGCAGGCTGGCACCCAGCACGCCCCAGCCGATGGCCGTCGCATATCGCTGGCCGAGCGCCGGCGCTTCGACGGCACCGGCGCCGGTAGCCAGCAGGGCGATCAGGTCTTCTGTTTTCATAGGACACCTCGAATCTTGGCGGCCAGCGCTTTCAAGCCGCGATGGACCCCGACTTTGATTGCCGATTCCGACATCCCGCTCAGATCGGCGGCCTCCTTGACCGACAAACCCTCCAGCTTGGTGTGCACAATCGGCAGGCGGAACTGATCGGGCAGTTCGGCGAGCAGTTTGTTCAGATCCCGACGCGCCTCGGCAGCCTCGGAATCGGCGGTGGCAAAGAGTTCCATTTCGTCATCCAGCGGATCGTTCAGTTGTTCATGCGCCGCCCGCCGCCGCAGCAAATCAACCAGCTTGTAGCGGGCAATGGCTTGCACCCAGGCCGACAAGGGCAGGGCCGGGTTATAGGTGTGGCGCTGGTTATGCACGGCAAGGAGCGATTCCTGTACCAAGTCTTCTACGTCATCGGGCAAGCCGATCAGGCGTCGTCGCAGGAAGGCGCGCAGATGCGCGCTCAATTCCGTCAAAAACACCTGATAGGCGGCGTTGTCGCCCGCAAGACTCCGTACCAGAAGTTCCCTCAGGCGCTCTTCCTTGGCACGAAACCCCGCTTCTTTATCTATTCGTTGCATCGATGCCTTTGGTTACAGCGGCCGGAAAAAATACCGGCCCGCGTCTTGGGAAAAGAAATATTGCCTGAGCTTGTAACCATTCGCCACGCGCGCTCGAACTACCTTCCATACAAGGCAACACATCAAACAGCGACGCCTCGGAAGGATTGCAATGGCAAGCGGCACCGATCTCATACACCCGCTCTGGGTCCGTATCACCCATTGGGTAAACGCCGTCGCGGTCGTCATCATGGCCATGAGCGGCTGGCGCATCTACGACGCCTCACCCTTTTTCCCCTTTGCCATTCCAGCCGAGTTTACTTTGGGCGGTTGGCTGGGCGGTGCGATTCAGTGGCATTTCGCGGCGATGTGGGTGCTGGTCGGCAATGGCCTTATCTACCTTGGCGGTAACGTCATCGGCGGACGCCTGCGGCACAAATTCTTCCCCTGGTCGCCGCGTGCCTTTCTGGCCGACGTGCTGGCCGCCCTGAAAGGCAAGTTAGAGCATGCCGATTTGAGCCATTACAACATGGTGCAACGGGCGGTCTATCTTTTTGTCATGCTCGACTCGATCCTGCTCGTGCTTTCCGGCCTGGTGCTGTGGAAATCGGTGCAATTCCCAATCCTGCGCGAATTGCTCGGCGGCTACGAGGCGGCACGGCGCGAGCATTTTCTGGCAATGGCGGCGCTGGTTGGCTTCGTCGGTATCCATTTGGTCATGGTGGCGCTGGTTCCCCGCACGCTGCTCGCCATGATCCGCGGCCGTTAGGGAGTAAGCGACATGATCAAGAAAATTACCCGTCAGCTCGCATTCGATCGCGACCTCGTTCTTGCCGATGCGCGCAAGGAAATTGCGCGCCGCCTCGAACAACCGGCCCGCCGCAGCTTTCTCCGGCGCAGTCTGACCCTGGGCGGCCTGTCCCTGCTGAGCGGCTGTGCCATCACCGACGAAAACAGTGTCGAGACCGCGCTGATGCAGGTATCGCGCTTTAACGACAAGGTGCAGGGCTGGCTGTTCGATTCCACTCGTCTGGCGCCGACCTATCCCGATTCGATGATCACCCGTCCGTTCCCGTTCAACGCCTATTACGGCGAGGACGAGATCCGGGAAATCGAGGAAGAAGGCTATCGCCTGGAAGTCACCGGACTGGTGGCCGACAAGCGCACCTGGACGCTGGCCGAGTTGCGCGCCATGCCGCAAGCGGATCAGGTCACCCGACACATTTGCGTCGAGGGCTGGAGCGCCATCGGTAAGTGGGGCGGCGTGCCGTTCGCCGATTTCCTGCGCCGGGTCGGCGCCGATCTGAGCGCCAAGTACGTCGGCTTCAAATGCGCAGACGACTACTACACCAGCATCGACATGCCGACCGCCCTGCATCCGCAAACGCTGCTGACTCTGACCTACGACAGCCAGCCCTTGCCGCCGCGCTACGGCTTCCCGATGAAACTCCGGATGCCGACCAAGCTCGGCTACAAGAACCCGAAACACATCCAGGCCATTTTCGTCACCAATACCTACCCCGGAGGCTACTGGGAAGATCAGGGGTACAACTGGTTCGGCGGCAGTTGAGCAATCCCGCGCAACTGCCCTGAATACTCGGCATTTCCGCCGCTACTTACTACCAACCACAACGGAGTCCACCATGAAAACGATCATTTCAAGCCTTTTCGCCGCATGTTTGATGCTTGCCGGAAGTTCCGCCTTTGCCGACGACATGATGAAAAAAGACGCCATGTCCCACGACAGCATGGCCAAGGACGGGATGAAAAAGGACGCCATGGCCAAAGACGGCATGAAGAAGGATGCCATGGCCAAGGACAGTATGGCCAAGGATGGCATGAAGAAGGACGCCATGAAGAAGGATGCCATGGGCAAGGACGAAATGAAGAAGTAAGGGAGGCCGGTGTGGGGGTGGCGCAGATTTGCCGGGCAACATCGCCGGTCGCTGCCCCCACCGACAACCCGCAAAGCCAATCGGGAGTAAGCCATGCGTTTTTTGTTCAGATCGACGAAATCCAGCCTGGCCGCGCAGCTCGCGCGACTGGTGCTGGCGGTCTTGGTTCAAGCGCAGACGGCTTCGGCATTCGCCGAAAGCAGTCGGGACCACCCCACGACAAACCTGCAAACAGCCGTTTTCGCGGGCGGTTGCTTCTGGGGGGTCGATGCCGTGTTCAAACACGTCAAGGGCGTCACCCTCGTGGAGTCGGGCTACGCCGGCGGCAGTGCCGACAAGGCCAATTACGCCGCGGTTAGCGGCGGACAAACGGGACATGCCGAAGCCGTGCGCGTCCGTTTCGATCCGGCGCAGGTTTCATATCAACAGTTACTACAGGTCTTCTTTGTCGTCGCCCACGACCCGACCCAACTCAACAGGCAAGGCCCGGATGTCGGGAGCCAATACCGCTCGGCTATTTTCTTTACCGATGCCGGTCAGCAAAAAGCCGCAATTGAGCACATCCGGAAACTGACCGCGGATCGTATGTTCGGCAAACCCATCGTGACCCAGATCGCCGCGCTGCAGCAGTTCCATCCCGCGGAGCCGTACCACCAGAACTATTTGGCCCTCCACCCCAGCCAGCCTTATATCGTCATCAACGACCAACCCAAGATCGAGCATCTTCGAAAGCAGTTTCCGGCCCTCTATCAATAAATAAGCACGCAGGGAAAACGTCGGAACGCCAGCAGGAGGCGTTTCATTTCATCCGGATATGAAGCGGAATTGGCGTTGTCTGACGGCAGGCAAACGCCTTTTCGTTGGCGTCTGCACGGGCAACCGACCGGACCGGGGCCGGGAATTCAATGGGAATCCCATCGCCCGTGAGGCGACGGCGGGCCGCGAGAAATTGCCGCGTGGTGTGCAGTAGCCAAGCGGTGGCAAATTGAGCATTCGACTGGGGGCTCATCACCGCTCGACAAGAAGCGGAAGTTCTCATTCCCAGGATTGGAAAATCTGCCTTGTGTGACTTCTCAAGGATGAACAATAGGTAAGCGGAATACTGCAGCCCTATTCGCTACTTCAGGCCAAGGGCCGCGTTGGCCGAGGTCCAGCTCACTGTTCTGACGGGCTCTTCCTCGGCCAAAGCCGCCGTGCAGAGTTTTTGCACTATTCGGCTGATTTCGGTCGCAGAGCAGACGCTCAAAATTGTCTACAAATGTAGGGGCGGTTCAGTGAGCCCTTCATGAGAATCTAGGAGTCCTCGCTCGACTTTAAGCCCAGATACATCAGGGTTTCCAATGGCCTTAATTCCGCGTCCGCCTCGACAAAGAACTGCTCCTCAAGCAATTTGTAAGGCGAATCAAGCACGATCTTTTTGTCGAAGGGGTGCTCGGTGTCGATTTCTGAGCTGAGGATGAGTTGGGCGCTGGCAGGCAGCTTCTCGGAGATGAACTTGATGACCTTGGGCAGATTGATGTCGTCTTGACCTTGCTGGTTCGGTGAGTCGATCACGAGCGGCACCATGAACGATCCGGTCTTACCGCAGCAGACGTCCCAAAGTGCGGCATAGTAGGCCAAGATCGCCCGAGGGCCGCCGCTTCCCGAGTCGTTGGGCCGGCTGGTCAGCGTGAGGCGAGCTTTTCCGGTGTCCTGGAGATTCAGGTCGAAAAGGGCGGTGGCGTAAGCTTGTCGATATTGCTTCAAGATGGCGCTGGAGCGTTTTTTGTCGGTCAGCTTGTCCATTTCGGCATTGAGCACACCGACCGCCTCGGAGTGAATGGCGATCTCCGCGTTCAAGATCAAGCGCTCCTCCTCGAAGGCTTGGAAAGCTTGCTCGGCGCCAAGGCTCTCGACGACCTGTCGAAATTGCAGGTCTCCGCGACGAGTGTCGAGCAAATGGGAGATGCTGCGATATTGGCCTTCGAGGGCTCCGATCTGCGCGACCGTCTGTTGAAGCTTGGCGGCGACATCTCTGCCATCCTTTTCAAGCCGTGCGGTGATCTCCCTCAACGATCGGGCATCGTCTGCATAGGTGAGCAGGTCCATGAAGGATTCAGAGTGCTCGGCGTTGCAGACAGGGCAGACCAGTGCCTCTCGCGGCTCGTTGCGCAAGTATTGGGCGTCGCCGTCATAAGCACGAATCGCTTCGTTCGCCAAATTGATTTGCAGGTAGATGCTCGATAGAAGATCGCGCTCGGAGACCGATTGGGATCGAAGCTTTTCTTGGTCCCTGTTGAGCGCGCTCATTTTGAGGGTCAACTGCTCGATTTCCCGCTTGAAGTTCTCCGGATCGATCTTTGGGCCAGAAAGTGGCAGTTTCTTGCCGAACCGCTCCCGAGCCTTGTCGAGGAAGCCGCGCTCCTTTTTCAGGTCGTCCAGCAGGCGCTGCTCGCCGTCCCTCTTGGCTTTGGCCTCGTAGTATTCCGGGGGCTTGATGCCCGAGAAATATTCGAGAATCGAGCCCATCGGTTTGCTGAACTGCTGCAGTCCGGTGAAAGTGTTCCAACTAGCCTGCCAGCTTCCGTCCTGATTGATGTAGAAGGGCAGGAAAAAGCACTTGGGATCGGCCGGGACGCTTTGCCCCTTCTTGTCCAAGAGGACGAGATTGAAGCCCGTCGCCGATGCGAAAGCCGTGCTCCATTCCGAATGATCCGAAGTCGCGACGACGAGGATGCCGTTTTCGAACAGGGCCCGAATTCCGGAACTGTGAAGAGCTCGAAAGCAGCGCCCGTCGACGCGGAAGTCGACCAACGAAACAGTGTGCTCATCCCACTGGGTTAGGTTTCCCTGCGGCTTGGCCCCCAAGGTCAAGAACATGGTTTTGACCAGGCTCGACTTCCCGGTGTGGTTTCGACCCCAGATCAGGTTCTTGTTCTCGTGGAACTCCACTCGCCGAGCTCGCCGGTCGCGCCGGGAGAGCATCCAAATACTTTCGAAGCGAAAGCTTTTCATACGATTTTGTCCGAAGGCTTCTGACCAATTTTCTTAGGTTGGGGCCACGCATTTTTTCAAGGCTCGAAGTAAGAACTGCGCGGTGAAATCCGCAGGGCGGATCGAGGAGTGGACGCTGGTCAGGTCGGCTTTGGCTTGGTCGAGGAATGCTTTGAGCGAGGCGCCTGGTGCGTGGGTATCTAGCCAAGCATCGATGTCCAGCAGGAGCGGCGCGGCGATAGGATCTTCTCCGCCCATCACTTGGAGACGGAATATCTTCGAGGCCGCGACTCGGACTGCCGGCTTCTCCATGAATCCGATGCCGCCTTCAGATTCGAGCTTGTCGAGCCAGTCTTCCAGCAGCGCCAGCAAGTCAGGAACATCTTCCAGATTGCTCAGCGCAGCGGAAAACTCCGCCTTGGAATAGCCGCGTTCTTTTTTGAGCTCCTCGAAGCTTGCGCAAAAGTCGGTCTTCGCGCCCAAAGGTCCGACCTTAGCCAGCAAGGCCTCGACCAAAGCTTGGGCTTGCCCTGCGTGCCTTGGGCTGCGGTCGTTGAGGAATAACACGACTGTCCCGATGAGTTGCTTGGTCGGCTGATCCGGATGCATGGGGATCTTTTCGACATGAATCAAGGCTGGGTTGGCTGGCAGCGTCCCGGCCTCGTGCAGGGTTTCAAGTCCTAGGGTCAACGCATCTAAATGCTTAGGGTCAAGCTTCGAAAGGTCACAGGGCAGGGACGTCGCGGCATTGCCGCCGCCATTCAGAGGCAAATCGCAGCCGTTATTCGAGATGAAGCTCCCGGAACATTTGAGCTCCTTGAAGGCCAATGCCGAGGAATACAGTTTTCCGATTGGGCTGTCTTTGATGTCCGGAGGAGGGTTCTTCGAAGCTCTCCGCTTCTTGCCAGGCTCCACCAAATGCGTCAGCTCGGCCCAACTCCATTCCTTGCGGTCTTTCTTTTTGACCTGATAGATCCGAATGGAGGAGGGAGTCGTCGGCGAGTCGAGCTCGGCGACATCTTGGATCGATTCAAACAGAAAGAGAAAGTCGCTGGCTCCGGACTTCTCGAGGTCAAACATGCGCTCGATGGCCCAGGCCCGCTGAAAGTCGACGCCCTTCTGGTTGTGCCCGCCGCCGGTCTCCGCGAGATCCTTTCTGGTGGCGACGCTGAGTACCTCTTCGATCTGGTTGGTGCCCATTTGTCAGCCAAAAATCGTGGGATCCACGATTATCCACCCAAATGACATTGAAGGGGCCGCAACTGCAGCCCCTTCCTCACCTACCACCCCAACCAACACCCCCTCACTAAAAACCGCCTCGTCTCCAGCCTTGGAAACCGCGCCTTCACAACCTCCAGGAACGCCATAACCTCCGGCGTAGCCGGCGACACATGCTCATGCAGCTGCGAGCGCCCCGCGCTCTTCACGTCATACACCTTCACCGGGTAGTCCGTCTCGGTGAGCCAGGCGGCGAGCTTCGCCTGCGACAAGTTTCCACCTGCCGGGAATCACCGCGAACGGAACGGTGTTGGAATCGAGCTGCGCCTGTGGCGTGCGTGCGTCGCGCCCCGGCTGCTTCAGCGCTGTGGTCGAGACGAAATACCCCGGCTTGGGGTCGTTCTCTCCCTGGATCAGCGGCACGCCGCGAGCATCCGCCGCCATGCCGAAGAAACAGATCTTCCGCGGCCCATTGAACCCTTGTGCCTTGGCCTGCCGGTACTCGGGTAGGCATTGTGAACCGCCCCGCCTTCCGTGGAGGCCATTTGGTTTAAGTCAGGCTGGCGTTACGGCCCGACTGGCGAGTTGCCGGTAGTAGTTTGCCTCAGCTTCGGCCG